>Ga0233420_10000002_pt1 | contig 227679 bp, 203 predicted proteins | sample Watercolumn_Mata_4_FD_183009 | JGI IMG/M metagenome (GOLD analysis project Ga0233420, IMG submission 183009) | Freshwater microbial communities from Lake Matano, South Sulawesi, Indonesia - Watercolumn_Matano_2014_102_MG | ecosystem: Environmental > Aquatic > Freshwater > Lake | place...
TAAACGGGGTATCGCATCCTAGCGTATCGCAATAACGAATCCTGCTTGCCCCCGCCTGCTTGGCTTGAATCGCAAATTCGGTCAGATATTTTATATCTGTGCGCGAGGCATCCTCCGCATTTACCCCGACAGTATCTGCGCCTAATTTTTCTGCCTCCCTTACTGCCTCCTGCATCTCCTGAATTACAGATTGATGATCAAGTTTTCCTTTGAATTTATGCACAATCATCTGATCGCTGGTTGAGATAGAAAGATTTAAATATTTTAAATGCGGCACCAGCTTGAAAGCAGACCGGACATCCTCCTTTGTCGCGCGCAACCACCCGCTTAACCTGATATTGGAAAATCCCCCTAATTTAATCAGCTCCAAATTGGCATTCAGATAATTTGTTTCATGGCGCGTAAGCGGAAAACCAAACTCCGACTGAAAAACTCCCATTTTATCCAGATACCAGTTAATCATGGTCTTCTGCAATTTTGACAAGCAGATACGCGAAGTCTGCACTCCATCACGATTAGTTACGTCAAGCAAATAAATCTTCGGTTTATGCGCCATATTTACTCCCCTTGTATTATTTTACCTTTTTATTATCTTCCTAAGTTCTTCCTTATCCGGAACCCCGCGGGAAGAAAAAATCTGATAGTTATCTAAAAGATAGCTTAAGCCAAAGCTGACCTGAACCTCTTTATTTAAAGCAATATTCTCTTTAAGCAGCATAGCACCTTCAGCGCCTTTAGCGCAGCTGCGTATTTTCTGCGCCTCATCCTCGATCAAACAATCATCCCACCAGGAGCTATGAATATTCCTTGCGCGGCAGATTAGGTAATCCCAAAACTTCTGCGGATAATACTTTTGGACGCAAGATGCGCGCAGATATTCTTCTATCTCTAGCAGTCCGTTTTTGGCATCAAAACCCTTATCTTTTTCCTGCGCCAAGAAATGTAAATTCGGGTCAAACTCCCTTAACACCTCAAGGATTCCCGATGCATCTTTATCAAACAGGCTAAAAAACAAATCTAGCTGCCCCTTTTTAACCGCACGGTCAATAAAATAAGATATCCCGCTTGCCTGCGGTTTAAGTAAATACAGCTCGCCGATTAAATCCAGATTATTCTTAAAACTTTCAAAGTTCTTTTCTTTTTCAACCTCCCCGCCGATAATGTAAGCAGGCAAAACCTTAATCGATAAGCTTTTAATCAGGTTTTGCGCCCGCTTCAAATCAATATATTCAGCGCTGATGCCGGGGAATTGTTTTCTTAAAAGCTCAAGCACCGGCGCGGTATTGCAAACAACGCAGTCCTTTGCACTGATGATAATCAGCCTTAGCTTATTCGGCTCAGTAAACAGGCAGCTGGCTTTAAGTTCACCCGGATCCTGGCAACTGCCAAGCAGCCCTTCCTTCTTACAATTAGCATCAGAATAGCAACGCGGAAGTATCTCCATTATACCAGGATCATCGACAATTTTATTTGAAACCCGCACCTCTTCGTTCTTGCAGTTTAAAAGTTTTCCGCTTTTTACCTCCAGGGTTAATTTCCCCAGTTTGCGCCCCTGCCAAGCCGGCCGAACAATAAAAGTGGAATCGACTTTAGCCTCGACATCCTCCCTTACCGGGTTATAACCCATAAATAATACATCTATCCCCCTGACCTTAGAAATTAAATCTAAGTCTTCTTTCTTGCCCAAGGTGCTTAATACAAGTACTACCTCTGCGCCTTCGCTCTTAAGGCGAGTGACCAGGCGGGCGATTGCCTTTGGAGAACTAACCCTTAACCCTTCTGACTTTTGGCTGGCAGCTAAATTAGTCAAACCAATAACGGCTATCTTTACCCCGGAAACCTGCTTAATAATATACGGCTCCACCTTCTCTGTCTCTAAGTTAGCGCTTAAAAAAGCAGGATTGCTTTTACGGGCATTTTTCAAGAAGAAATCTTTGCCAAAATTAAACTCATCGCTGCTTACAGCAACAGCATCATACTGCATCAACTCCATAGCCTTAAGATTAACTTCTGAGCGCTGCATATCCAACCTGGTATTTTGGGCATACTCATCAAGTAATCCTCCGGCAGTAAAGGAGCCGCAATCTAAAAGCAAGAGATCTGAGTGCTTTCTTCTTAATTCTTTTATCAGGGAAGCCCGGCGCGCAATCCCGCCATCCTGCTCAATAGGGCAACTGCAAGGATAGAGCATGGCATGGGTAGCTCCGGTATAAAGGATAGTTATTTCTTTGGCATAAAGATTGCTGGAAATTAACACCAACCCGGCAAAAAGAAATGCAATGGTTTTAATACTTTTCATGTCCTGATAACTTTAACCGTTAAGATATTTTCTAATTCGCGTATCTTATCCTGGATCTCTGCGCCCACCTGGCTGTCTACATTTAATACGCTGATTGCCTTTCCGCCCGGCTTATCCCGGCCAAAGGTCATCGCCGCGATATTAATACCATTTTTACCCATCAGCGTGCCCAGGCTTCCGATCAAGCCCGGTTTATCCCAGTTGCGGATAAAAACCATTTCACCAATCGGATATAATTCCAGATAATAGTCGTCAATTTTTACAATGCGCGGCTGTTTATTGCTGGAAAGCGTGCCAAAGATCTTCTTAATCTCCTTATCTGTTTTAATCTCTAACTGAATAAGATTTACAAACTCACCCTCTTGCGCAGATTTCGACTCGCGTAATTTTATCCCTCTTTCCTTAAGCAGGGATACGGCATTAACAAAATTTACGGTTTCCTTTAATATCGGCTCAAGCACCCCCTTGGCCAAAGCCATGGTCACCGGGCTTAAGTCATATTTAGTAATCTCGCCGCTGTAATTTATCACCAGCTCCTGAAACCTTCCTTCTACAAGCTGGGCAGCAAACATCCCTAACTTCTCGCCTAAGTTAATATAAGGATTAAGTATTTTACAGACCTCTGCTTCTAAGCAAGGATAGTTGGCAGCATTGCGTATACCCCTGCCTAAAAGCGCGTCACGCACAATCTCAGCCACTTCGATTGCTACATTAACCTGCGCCTCTTCGGTAGAAGCTCCCAAATGCGGAGTAATAATTACATTATCGAGTTTTAAAAACTCATTCTCTGCAGAAAGCGGCTCGCTCTCAAAGACATCCATTGCTGCCCCGGCTACCTTTTGTTCTTTTAGCGCCTTGACTAAAGCCACTTCATCAATAATGCCTCCCCGGGCGCAATTGATCATGCGCACCCCTTTTTTCATTAAAGCAAACTCTTTATCTGAAATCATATGCCTGGTTTCATCGGTTAAAGGGGTATGCACGGTGATATAATCGGCCTCCTGCAATACCTTCTTTAATTCTGCAATTTCTACCCCGATGCTTTCTGCAACCTCGGCTGATAAAAACGGATCGTATGCCAGAATCTTCATCCCGAACGACAAGGCACGCTTAGCCACCTCAGAGCCGATACGCCCAAAACCTACTATGCCAAGGGTCTTTCCATAGAGCTCAACCCCCATAAACTTTGAGCGCTTCCATTCCCCTTTCTTCGCCGAAGAATTAGCCTGGGGAATATTTCTGGAGAGAGCAAGGATCATACTAAAGGTATGTTCGGCAGTAGAAATAGTATTGCCTGCGGGGGTATTCATTACAATAATCCCCTTTTGCGTAGCTGCCTCTAAGTCTACATTATCCAGGCCAACCCCGGCGCGGCCAACAACCTTCAGTTTTTTAGCTGCGTCGATTACATCTTTTGTTACCTTAGTTGCACTGCGCACGACCAAGGCATCGTAATCTTTAATTATCTCTTTTAAGGCATCCGGCTTTAAGTCTGTTTTTACATCCACAGTAAGCTCCTTGGCCGCCTGGAATACCTTAATCCCTTCTTCGGATAATGCGTCGCTAACTAAGATCTTAATCATTTTACTACTCCTTTAAATGAGCACTTAACTTACGAATACGTCAGTATGAGTAAGTTAATGTGCGAATTTATACCGCCGAATATGTCAAAATTATCGCAGAGAATTTTGACATAGATTCTGAGGCGGTAATTTCTTCTAATCTTTTAAAAATACCTCTTCCGCTGCTTTAACCCCTGCGCCCAACTCAAAGGCATAACCTAGCTGTTTTAATACTTTTTCAAGACAGGCAATGCCGGCAATTATATCAAACTCCTCGATAAAACCCATATGCGCAAACCTAAATACCTTGCCTTTTAACTCTGCCTGTCCTCCGGCAATAGTTACTCCGTAAACATCGCGCATAGTCTTGACTATTTTTTCCCCATCCAGGCCAGCAGGAACTTTTACGGCAGTTACTACATCCGAAGCAGCAGCCGGCGCAAATAGCTCTAAACCCAAAGCCTTCATCGCTGCTTTAGTTGCATTAGCCATGCTTCTATGGCGGCTGAATATATTCTCCAGGCCATCCTGCTTCATCATCTTTAACACTTCCACTAGGGCAATGATCAAAGAGATCGCCGGAGTAAAAGGCGTATCTACACTTTGGATTGCTTTCTTAGCTGCCTTTAAATCAAAATAATACCGCGGGCTCCTGGAGGCCTCAACTACCTCCCAGGCCTTTTTGCTTACAGTGATAAAAGCAAGGCCCGGCGGGAGCATAAAACCTTTTTGTGAACCTGAAACACACATATCAACACCCCAGGAATCGGTTTTTAAATCAATGGCGCCCAGGCCACTGATTGCATCTACCACTAAAACTGCCTTGTACTTACTCACCACCCTGCCAATTGCCTCAATGTCACTGGCAACACCGGTAGAGGTTTCGCAAAGCGTAGTAAAAACAGCCTTGATATTGGGATTAGCTTTAAGGCGTTTTTCAATCTCGCCAGGGTCAACTGCCTTGCCCCATTCAACCTTAATTACCTCTGCCTTTACCCCATAGCTTGCGCATAGTTCGGTCCAGCGCTCTCCGAACTTACCGCCTTCAACGGTAATTGCAGTATCCTGCGCTGAAAGCAGATTAACTACCGCTGCCTCCATTGCCCCGGTACCGGAAGAAGTAAGAATAAATACGTCGCCTTGCGTCTGAAATACATACTTTAATCCTTCGGTAGCCTCTTTCAGTATTGCCTGAAACTGCGGTGTGCGGTGGTGAATAATCGGTTTACCCAAAGCAAGGCACACCTCAGGCGGCAGCGGGGTCGGACCCGGCGTTAAAAGATAGTTTTTTCTCATTTTCTTATTCTCCTTGCCCACAAGGGCATACCCGCGCAATACCTTATAAGCGCGGGGTGTTATTTTATTTTCTTGTTGTTTAATACCACTTCGTCAATTACCCCGTAATCCTTTGCTTCTTTGGCAGACATAAAATAGTCTCTATCCGTATCCTTTTGTATTTTCTCAAGCGGCTGAGAGGTGTGATAAGCGAGAATCTCATTAATTCTATCGCGCAGATTTAAAATCTCCTTGGCTTGGATAGATATATCAGCGGCAGCACCCTGTACCCCGCCCCAAGGCTGGTGAATCATTACCCGTGAGTTAGGAAGTACAAAACGTTTTCCTTTGGTGCCTGCTGCCAACAAAACCGCTCCCATGCTCGCTGCCTGGCCTACGCAATAGGTCGCTACATCGCATTTGATAAACTGCATAGTATCATAAATCGCAAGACCGGCGGTAACAGAACCGCCGGGAGAATTAATATAAACATTGATATCTTTATCCTTCTCCTCCATCTGTAAAAAGAGCATCTGGGCAATTACCAGGTTAGCCACATAATCATCAATAGGCGTGCCGATAAAAACAATACGCTCCTTTAAAAGACGCGAGTAAATATCGTAAGCGCGCTCATAACCTCGGGGAGTCTGCTCAATTACCATAGGAACCAATGTCTGCATTTTTGTCTCCATTATATCCTCCTCTTTAATGAGTCTCCTGCCAATCCCCTTCACTTAACAAAAGCTCCATTACCTTAGACGGCATATGGTCATCTATAGGAATACCCTCTTTTCTGGCAATCTGGGCTAAAACTAAATAAATCTTAACCTGCTTCTTTGCCTGCGGCTGGATCCCGTCAAGGATCAGCTTTTCCTGCTCTTCAATTTTATCCCGGGGGATACCCTTCATCGCTAAATCTATCTTAGTCTGCCGCAGCATATCCTGGGCCTGACGGTTAACCAGAGACTCCGGAATCTTAAATTCCAAATTCTTCAGTAGATTGTCAATTAATTCGTTTTCAATACGCTGACGTTCCTGATTTTCCTTGGTAATAAAAATCTGCCTCTCTATTGCTTTCTCAAACTCTGCCAGATTAGCATACCCCAGAGAACGGCTAAATTTATCATCTAAATTCTCCGCCTTGCGCGACTCTTTAAGCGAATCAATCTGTTTCTTTATCTCATCAGCGGACACCGATACGATCTTATAATTTATCCTCTGTTTCTTATAGTCTTTAATAGCGATTTCCGGAGTGACCTCTACAACTGCCTTAAAAGATAGATTACTGCGGTCAAGCTTCACATCGGTTATCTGCGGCAACTCAATTACGTCAAGCTTCTCCGCCGTAATTGCCTGGTTATACACGTCGGGAACCAGCTCCTTTAATACCTGTTCATGCACCGAAGCGGCATAATGTTTTTCTAAAATATCGCGCGGGGCCTTTCCCGGACGAAAACCCGCGACCTTTGCCTCTTTAGCAATCTGGGAGAAAACCTCCTCAAATTTATTCTTCACCAATTCACCGCTCACTGCTACGCTCAACTCACATTTAGTGCTATCTAACTTCTTTACTTCAGTTTTCATTTGAATCCTTTCTTAATGAGGCCCAACTTATGGAGTGACAACGAACATAAGTTGTTTGGCCGAATTCAATAAACACTTGGCTTACGAATACAACAGTATGAGTAAGCCAATGTGTGAATTGATTCCCGACGTTACGAGTAGTACTTTAGCGTATAGTACTAAAGCACTACGAGTGTATAACGGCGGGAATCTCTGTTTATCATTCTAGATACCCGCTCAAAGCTATATGTCAATATCCTTAGCTTAATCACTTGAAAATTCCGCAGAATGCGGAATTTTCTGCGTAAGCTCAGGATGAGTTCGTGCATTAAGTTATGTCGCCGAGCTCGATTTAAAGCTCCATAACTTAAACACTCACTCACATTCTAAACTTTTCGCCCAAATAAACCTGCCGTGCGCGCGGATGATTAATCAATTCATGCGCTGAACCTGATATAAGAATAGAGCCCTCGGCAATTAAATAAGCCCGGTCAGTTATCGCCAGGGTCTCGCGCACATTATGGTCGGTTAACAAAATCCCCAGGCCTTTTGCCTTCAGCTCCTTAATAATCTCCTGGGCCTCATTAACTACTATAGGGTCAATTCCGGAAAAAGGCTCATCCAAAAGTATAAAAGAAGGGTTAGTTACCAGGGCCCGGGTAATCTCAAGTCGCCGCCTTTCACCTCCGCTCAAGGTATATGCCTTATTTTTTGCTAAATGCGCAATATTTAATTCTTCAAGCAAAGAAACCAGCCTGCGTTTTCTCTGCGCACGGCTCAGAGGCAGAGTCTCTAAGATAGCGTTGATGTTTTCCGCCACTGTAAGTTTACGGAATATTGAAGCCTCCTGAGAAAGATACCCTATGCCAAAGCGCGCGCGTTCATGGATAGGCAGATTCGTAATCTCGTGATTATCGAAAACGATTGTACCGCGATTCGGAGGCACAATACCTACAATCATATAAAAGGTTGTGGTTTTGCCCGCGCCATTAGGCCCTAATAAACCCACAATTTCACCGCGCTTAACCGTAATATCTACGCCATTAACCACCGTCCTGCCATCGTAGGACTTGGCTAACCCTTTAGTTTCTAAAAGCTGCATTCAAATTCTCCGTCTGATAAATCTCTATCTGCGGCCTGCCGGTAAGAACTATCCTCTTATCCACGGCAGTATAAGTTGCCTCCTGGCTATAAGAGATATTCTCTCCGCGCAATATACGCACATTACCCTGGCTAACAATCTTATTAATCGAGCTGGACATCACAGCAGCCCCTTCACCACTCTTAGCCGTATCATCTTTTGGGGTAAAGTAAACCTGCATCTTGTCGCTATAGATGGTTAAATCTGGCGTTTCTACTTTAACATTATTATTAAATATGGCAATATTTTTTTCGTAATCCACCTCTAATGGCCCGTCACAGATAATAACGATCTTCTCCTTCTTACCCTTCTGCTTATTTAAAGGCTCAATATCCAAACGCACATTCTTCTCCAAGGCCACCTGCTTAAGCGCGGTCTGCCCCCTTGCCCCTTCTCCGGTAAGGTTCATATCCGAACGCTGAAGGCTGATCCTGTCTAAGGTGCTGACTATCTGTTGTTTACGGTCCCAATCCAAGGAATTAGTAGTCAACTTTGCGCCGCTTGAGGTAGTAATTACTACGTTATTTTCTAAATGCACTACCCCGCTTTTCTTATCAAAATCCCCGTCATCGGCGGTAAGATTAATATTATCTTTTTCTGCATAGTGATTGCCGACTACCTCTTTAAGTTTAACTACCTCATTCAAAATATCGGCAGATTTTCCTGCCAAATCCCAGGATTTTTTTCCCTTTTCTCCATACCCGGAGAGTGAAAAATCTCCGATCTGTTGATCGGAATTATTTACCTCTGTTGTTGTTTTAGTAGTTTCGACGGCCAGAGAACTACCGGTAAGAGATAATACGGCTAAAGTTAAAAAAACAAATTTCTTAAACTCCATAAATTTTCAATATTTTTTCCCATTTACCCTGTGATTTAAGGATGAGTTCGGCGATCTCCCTGACAGCACCGCGTCCGCCAAAACGATTAGTGATATAAACAGCGGCATTTTTGATTTCACTGCAGGCATTAGCCACTGCTATGGGCAGACCCACTTTATGCATAAGCGCCAGATCAACCAGGTCGTCTGCCACAAAACAAATTTCATCTACGGAAATCTTGTATTTCTTTAAAATCATCCCCATTACCTTGGTCTTGGGAAAAACATCAGCAAAAACCTTAGCCACCCGCATATCTTTAGCGCGGGGAAGAATAGTTTTGGAGCTTTTGGCAGTAATCAGGATAGTAGGAATCCCGGCTTTATGTAAAACATAAACCCCTAATCCATCATGCACATCAAAGAATTTCAACTCCCCTCCCCGAGAATCATAAACTATCCTGCCGTCGGTTAAAACCCCGTCTACATCTAAGAGGAGTAATTTGATTTTTCGTAAACGCGCATTTAACTCTGTTTTAGTTATTGTATTAGGCATGATTAGACCAATCCCGCCTTAAGCAGGTCCTGCACATCCAGTAAACCTACCGGCCGCATAAATTTATCCACTACCGGAACCTCATCTATCTTTTTGGCCTGCAATATACGCATTGCTTCGGCAGCCAGCATATCCTTACTTACTACGGTGGGGTTTTTAGTCATCACATCCTTAATTAAGCGTTGCGCCAAATTTTTATCGCTCTCCAGGTGCCGACGCAAATCTCCGTCAGTAAAAATCCCTTTAAGCCTTCCGTTTTTATCCACCACCGTTGCTGAACCTGCCCTGGCACGGGTAATTGCGCATAAAACCTGTGAAACCTTCCTGTTTTCATCTACTACAGCATTGGCGTGCGCCCGGCGCATAATATCCTCAACCTTTAAAAGCAATCTCCTGCCTAAAGCTCCGCCGGGGTGGAAAAAAGCGAAATCTTTTTCTTTAAAACCTTTTAACTCCAATAAACATACTGCCAGGGCATCTGACATAGCCAAGGTGGCGGTGGTAGAAGCAGTGGGAGCCAGGCCCAACGGACATGCCTCCTGCTTAACCGAAACATCCAAAACCACATCGCTATATTTGGCAAGCACAGATTTCAGGTTTCCGGTAAGCGAAATAATCGGCGAGCCTATTTTCTTGAGTATGGGAAGCAGCTGCTTCATCTCTTCAGTTGAACCGCTGTTAGAAAGAATGATCACGATATCGTCGCTTGTGACCTTGCCTAAATCACCGTGTATCGCCTCAGCCGTATGCATGAACAAGCTGGGGGTTCCGGTAGAGGCTAAGGTAGCAGATAATTTCTGCGCGATAATTCCGGTTTTCCCCATCCCGCTCACCACAACCCTGCCCTTATTCTTAAGGATCAGCTCAATCGCCTTAACAAAACCTCTGCCCAACCGACCCTTTAGTAACTTTACCGCCTGTGCCTCAATATCCAAAACCTCTTTTGCCCGTTTAATCACATTTATCTTCATAGCGCACGCTCAATCTTCTTAATTTGCCTTAATAAGCTTTCCAACTCCTTAAAATTAATCATATTCGCCCCATCGCAAGGCGCAGTCTTAGGATCAATATGCACCTCTAAGAATAAACCATCACAGCCAAAGGCTACGGCTGCCCGGGACAGCCCCAAAACAAACTCGCTCTGCCCGCCAGAACAAGAGCCTTTGCCTCCGGGAAGCTGCACGCTATGCGTAGCATCGTAAATAACCGGATAGCCAAACTCGCGCATAATCGCAAGCGCACGGTAATCCGTCACCAGGTTATTATAACCAAAACTTACCCCCCGCTCCGTAATCAGGATCTTTTTGTTACCTGCGAATTCAACCTTTTTGACTATCGGTAAGATATCCCAAGGCGCAAGAAACTGGCCCTTTTTAATATTTACTACCCTGCCGGTCTTTGCAGCAGCTAAGACAATATCTGTCTGGCGGCATAAGAATGCCGGGATTTGAATAATATCCAGCACTTTAGCTGCCGCCGCCATATCTTTTGCGCAATGCACATCGCTTAAGACAGGAACATCAAGCTGCTGTTTTACTTTTTTCAAAATAGCTAATCCTTTAGTTATGCCCGGGCCGCGATAAGAATCTACGGAAAGCCGGTTAGCCTTATCAAAACTGGATTTAAATATAAACGGAACCCCGCAGGCAGCGGCAATGCCTTTAATCCTCTTAGCAGCCTCAAGAGAGGAGCTCTCTGATTCGATAACACAGGGACCAGCAATAAGTACAAGCGGGTTTTTATCCCCGAAGATTATATTCCCTACTTTAACCTGACGCATTAGTTTATCCCCTTTTGCAATAAAACCTTAAGTTTCTCTAAATCCTCCGGAGTATCCACGCTTAAGGTGTCAAATTTAGTTTCGATCACTTTAATTTTAAAGCCCTCGGCCAAAACACGCAGCTGCTCCAGCTTCTCGGTGCGCTCAAGATTAGAAACAGGCAGGTTTTTATAAGTAAAAAGAAAATCTTTGGTATAACCGTAAAGACCGATATGCTTATAATAAACTGCCTCTTTAAGCTCGGAATTCGGCGCTAAATATGGAATGGGGGCGCGCGAAAAATATAACGCAAGATTATTCTTATCTACCACTACCTTTACCACATTCGGGTCGCTAATCTGAGCCGGGTCTTCAATCTTCTTCATAATAGTTGCCATGCTTAGCGAGCTGTCTTCTAATAATGCCCGCGCAACATTATCTATCATCATCGGATGAATCAGGGGCTCATCCCCTTGAATATTAATAACTACCTTCACATCCAAAGGGTTGACTACCTCGCTAATCCTGTCAGTGCCGCAAGTATGCTCCTTTGAGGTCATCACAGTTTTGGCCCCAAACTCAATAGCTGCCTTTTGGATTATTTCATTATCGCAGGCAATAATCAGATCATCCAGCATGCGGCTTGTCTTAGCCCGCTCCCAAACATGCTGCAGCATAGGCTTACCCATAATATCCGCCAAGACCTTTGCCTGAAACCTGGTTGATAAATACCTGGCTGGAATAACTCCGATTACATCCATTTTATTTGATCCTCTCTAAGAGTTCGCGGGAATTGGTCACTGCCGTCCCCAGTTTGCCGACCACAATACCTGCGGCAAAGTTAGCAATATGCGCTGCCTCTAACTTTGAGGCACCCGCACAAAGAGCCAGGGTAAAGCTGCTGATTACCGTATCCCCTGCGCCTGAAACATCAAAAACCTCCTGCGCCACAGTGGGGATGCGCTTGTTCCTGCCTTTCTCAAAAAGCCACATTCCGCCCTCGCCAAGCGTAATCAAAAGGCTCTCCAGTTGTAAATACTCCAGTATCTTTTCTCCGGCATTCTTAATATCGCTATCCGTAAATAGAGTTTCTTTGTAAACTCTAAACAAATTCTCCATGTCATTCATTTTTAGATATCTGATGGCATTCTGCGCTTCTTTACGGTTAGGAGTAATACAGGTAGCCTGTTTATAACAATCAAAGTTATTCTCTTTCGGGTCAACAGTAACTATTTTCTTAAAATCTTTAGCGGTTTTAATAATACCCCTGGTTAATTCCCGATCGAGGAGCCCCTTTCCGTAGTCCTCAATAATAACAGCGTCAAATTCTTTTATATTATCATCAAGATATTTAGTAAGCTTATCTTTTATACCGCCGGAGATATTATACACATCCTCCCAATCAACCCTAACCACCTGCTGATGGCCGGCGATAATCCTTGTCTTTAGGGTTGTTTTCCTGCCCTCTTCAAAGAATACGCCTTTGGTATGAATACCCAGTTTCTTAGCCTCAAGCTGAAATTTCTCCGTAGCAGGATCCTTGCTATCGCCCAATACCCCGCATAGGCTGACCTTTGCGCCTAAGGCACTGATATTATTAGCGACATTTGCTGCGCCCCCGGGGACATAATTTCTTCTGTTTGCGCAAACCACCGGCACAGGCGCCTCAGGGGAGATCCTCTCAACATCACCCCAGATATACTGATCAAGAATCAGGTCGCCAACAACCAGAATCCTTGCCTTATTAAACCCCGAAATTATCTTCTTTAAGTTCTTCATATCTTTTCAATTATGGCTTGCGCTAGGAGCGGAAGCATTAATTCATGATGGCCGATAATATAATACCCGCTGCCGCCTGAATTTGTAGGGCGGGCCACCACATTCTGCGCCGGTCGATACTGATAAATCATATCAAAATTAGCAGTAGTAAAATCCTTGACCTTATTCCCAAGGTTACGCGCCAAATTCAGCGCCTTTAAAAATACTTCGGGCAATAGCACCGCTGAACCAAAGTTTAAAACCACCCCGCCCTGATTTAAAAAACGGATATTCTCAACAAGGGTATGGAAATCGCGCAGTGACCCTTCAGCGGTTGAAGCGGCATCAAACGAAGGATGCTGATGGATTATATCCGTACCGATCCCCACAAAAACACAAACCGGAACCTTATATTTAAAGGCATTATAAAGAAGGCTCAAATTCTTATACGCTAACTTGCTCTCAGAGATTTTTTTAGCCAGGGCATTCCCTAAGCCTAACCCCTCGGCTACTCCATCCCTAACCGCAATATTAATAAAATCCGCGGTCTCCTTGCCCATTCCAAAACTACCATTTTTAAGGCTGGCGGCTACATCTTCGGAGGTTTTCCCGCAAAAAGCAATCTCAAAATCATGGATAATGCCTGCGCCATTAAGGCAGATGCAGCTGATCACCCTCTTCTTAATCAACTCTGCTAACACCGGGTTAAGCCCGCATTTAATCACATGCGCTCCAGCCATAAAGATTACTGCTTTTTTCTTCCTGCGCGCTGAGGCAATATCCGAAGAAACCGCGCGTAAGTCTTTGGCCTTCAGAATATCCGGCAAAGAGCTTAAAAAACCGCGGAAGCTCTTAAGCTTGACAGGGGCTTGCGCAAAATCCCCTTTACTCACCTTGCTAAAGCGGGTTTTAACGGAATACCTTTTTACTTTCTTTAGGTTAATCGTCATGGGAATCCTTCACCTTGCTCAGAGCATTAAGCTTTAATCTTTAACTCCAAAACCTAATGATTTTATCACAATTTGATGTCAAAGCAAATAGATATTTATTCAGTCCTAGCGACTCCTCTCGAGGCTTGCCCTGCCATGCGTTAAGATTTCACGCCTAAACGATAATCCAAGAAAACAAGATTAATTAGCCTTTGAGTATTGATTCAGCGGCCAAGAGCACATCCTCAACGCTGATTGCCTTAAGACAGGCAAACTCTTTTCTACAATTATGCGCCAGGCATTGGATACAACCCACATCTTTATGCAGATATTTACTGTTTTTTCCTTGCGGCCCCCAGCGCCGCGGGCTAAGCCCGGGCTGATTACGCCCAAAAATAGAAATAACCGGTATGCCTAAACTCGAGGCGATATGCACTGGCCCGGAATCATTAGAAATAAACAAGGCAGATCTTTTAAGTATGCTCGCTAACTGACTGAGCGAAGTCTTGCCGGACAGATTAAACGCCTTATCCCCTAATTTATGAGCGATCATATTGGCGATAGGGATATCCTTGGCTCCGCATACAATAAGAATCTTGAAATTATGCCTTCTGGACAATATTTCGCTCACCTGCACAAAATTACTTGCCGGCCAGATCTTTGAAGGACAGCTTGCGCCGGGGTTAATCGCTAATAATTTATGCCCTGGGTTAATACCATGCCTGGCGAATAAATCCTCAACCCACAGCTCTGATTCAGGTTTTATAGGCATAAACAGCTCTTGAGGTTTACCGGTTATACCTAAATCACAAAGCAGATCCAGGCTATATTCCGTTTCATGCCTGAGGCCTTCTTGTTTTGTGTGCACTTTTAGAAGATTATTTAAGAAGCCGAACTTGCGGTTATACCCTAAACGCCTGGGGATACCGGCTAAGAAAGTTATCAGGTGTATACGGTTAGCAGGATGCAAAATTACCGCTAAATCAAATCTTCTCTTCTTAAGCCTGCTGGCAAATTTGAGGCTGCGCATCCAGCTCCTGTGTTTAATCTCTTTATCATAAATTATCACCTCATCTAAATACGGATTACCTTCCACGATGTCGCGGGCATAAGGAGCGACCATCATGGAAATATAAGCCTGGGGATATTTCTTTCTTATGGCCTTAATTACCGGAGTAGACAATAATACATCCCCTATACGATCGGTGCGCGTTATTAAAATACGCCGATAAACCGCTGAATTGAAATCACGAATAGCCTGCTTGCTTTTTCCTTCAAGCAGATAACCTCCCTGGCTTAAGACATCATCAACCTTAAGACAGGACAGGCATGCAAGATTAGCAAATCGGCAGGAGGCTTTTTCACACGGCCGGCAAAATATATCTTTTTTTATAACTATTTTCTCTTGAGACCATGGCCCGTATTTATTTTCATCCGTAGGGCCGAATATGGAGGCAACCGGCACATTTAGGTAACTAGCCAAATGCATTACCGCGCTGTCATTAGTAATCAAGGCTCTGGCTTTCTTAAGTAAAACAGCCAGCTGGCTGATAGTGGTTTTGGCGCAAAGATTAAGTATCTTTTCTGGATCCGCCTGCCAGATATACGCGCATATGGGTTCATCGCTTTTATCACCTGCCAGAGCTACATCCCAACCTTCTTTAATAAACCTGCTGCAAAGCTGGCTGAAGTTTTGTTTATCCCAACGCTTAATCTGGCTCCTTGCCCCGGGAGCTATCACAATTAATTTTCCCCTGCCGGAGAACCCCTTTGCATCTAAAATGCCCTCGATATATTTTGTGTCTTCAGGCGCAATAACCAATGATTGCTGCTTTATGCCCGCTAACGCAGGAGAGGAAAAATGCGCAGAGAATAAATGCCTTTCTTTCATATGTTTTAACTTTCCGGGTGTAAACCGTAAAGGCGAGCTTATTTTTCTGCCCGGCAGAAGGACTCCAAACAGGCTATTGCGTAAATCTACAACTATATCGAATCTTTCTTCGCAGAGAGAAAAAAACAACTTTATCTTATCTCTTAACCTGGCATGTTTATTGTAAACAATAACCTTTTCTATGGCAGGGTTATTCATAAATATCTCTTTTGGCCGCTCAGGAACAAGGCAGCTGATTAGGGCATTAGGGTGTTTATTACGCAATGCGTCTAAAACCGGCAAGGTCAAAATACAATCTCCGATATTACTTAAGGTTATAAAAAGTATCTTCATGATTTCCTGATTTTCTGGATTTGCGCAAAGACATCTTCAGGAGCCACCGCCTTCATGCAACGGTTATCCTGGCATTTTACTTTATAACAGGGGATCAGACAGCCGGTATTCTTTTGTAAAATAACCACGTTGGTATCCGGGTACGGCCCGGTAATCTCCTTGGCTGTCGGGCCAAAGATGGCAATTATTTTTTTAGCCCCCACGGCATTGGCAATATGCATTGGCCCGGTATCTGCGGTGATAAACAAATCCGCCCTTTTAGCTAATGCGCCTAAATGTTTTATATTAAAAACCCCGCAGGCAAGCAAAGGTTTCTCCGCCATCTTTTCTTTTATCTGGCTAGCCAGCGGTAAATCAGAGATACTGCCGGTGATAATTACCCTTGCCTTCATCCGACTAATCAACTTATCCGCCAGCTCTGCCCAATACTCCTTAGGCCAACGTTTAGGCATCCAGTTACCGCCCGGATTAAGCGCAACTACGAAATCATCTTTGTTCACGGAATTTCTGGACAGAAAATCTTCCACATATTTTTCTTCCTCCGGAGCAAGTATAAAATCTAAATACCTGTCCTCTACACGCAAACCTGCTTTTTCAATAACATGCAGGTAGAAATCTATGCGGTGCAGAGAATCTTTTTTAGGCAGGGAGATTTTTTGCGTAAGCAAAAATGATCTTTTCTTGGTATTATGGCCAATCCTTTGGCCGATTCCTGCCAGCCGGCAGATCAATGCGCGGCTAAATGAACGGTGCAATAGAAATACGGTATCAAATTTCTTGCTTCTAAGCAGGTTAATAAAATTCAACTTTGCCAGCATGCTCCTATGCCTGTCCTTTTCATCAAAAATAATCACCTCATCTAAGTGCGGATTACCTTTCAGGATAGGATAGCAACGGCTGGGAATTACACAGGCAATATAGCTTTCGGGATAATTCCTGCGCACATTTCTGATAGTTGCGGTAGAAAACAAAACATCCCCTAACCAGTTAACATTAAAAATAAGAATACGTTGTTTATGATCTTTTATCTGGGCTTGCACTGCCGATACACTCCTTCAGTATCTTTAAGCATCTTTTCTTTGGAAAAATTATGCGCGATAAACTTTCGTGCATTGGTTCCTAAATCTTGGCGCATCCTTTTATCGCTCAGCAAGCGTATGATCGCCTCTGCCAAAGAGCTCTGGTCAGCCGGCTCAACCAATAGGCCATTTTGCTTGTCTTCAATTAAAGTTTTTATCCCCCCCACCGCAGAACCCACGACTGCCAGTCCTTGCGCCATTGCCTCCATAAGCGCAAGGCCTAATCCCTCCTGCAGAGATGGCATAACAAAAACATCCATTGCCGCAAGCACATCTTCAGTGCCAGCAGCCTGCGCTAAGAATAAAACATTATCCTTAATTCCCAGCGTGTCTGCCTCACAAACCAAGGCTTCCTTCATCTTGCCCTCACCTACTATAAGCAGTTTGGCTGAAGGAAAATTCTTTATCACGCACTGCATGGCCTTAAGTAAATAGGTGTGCCCTTTAACATCGGATAAACGGGCAATAATTCCCACCAAGAAAGAATCGCCTATGCCTAAACCTTTTCTTAACTTTTCTCTGGATGAGAAATCACCAAAGCTTTGCACATCTATTCCGTTATTAATAACCCTGATCCTTGCTTCATCAAGTTTTAAATCAGCAACCAGGTGCTCCTTTACCTGTTGACTTATGGCAATTACCGCCTTTCCCCAACAAGGAAAGATGCGGCGTGATAATTTCGGCTTAAAAAACCCATGGCAGGTGAAGATATGGGGCCTGGCCGAATAAAGGCTTAATAAATCCCCTAAAACCTGAGTAGTGCGGCTATTTGAATGTATCAGATCAATACCCTGCCTGTTAATTTCCTTCTTTAGTTTCAAAAAACTAATAATAATCTTCGGGCTGATCTCATTTTTTGTGCTTAAGGGGACACGAATGTGCTTTACGCCAAGCGCAGAGAATTTATCCAAAAGCTCACCGCCAGCCGAAGCTATATAAATATTATGCCCGTTTTGCTTTAATCCGCTGGCTAAGGTAAACAGGTAGCTGGAAATTCCTCCTACATTAAGATGATTGGCGATAAACAATATATTCATAGTAATTTATCTATTGCCGTAAGTACCTCCTCCGGGGCAATCTCCGTCATACAGCGCCTACTCCTGCATTTGGTTTTATAGCAAGGGCTGCATTCTAAATTCTTATTCAGCACAATGCTTTTCTTTCCCGGAGGCAGATGCCGTCGCGCGTCAGTCGGCCCAAATAGCGCGATAAATGGGGTTCCTACTGCGGAAGCAATATGCAAAGGCGATGAATCCGCCGAAATAAATACCTGGCATTTTTTTATTAAAGCCGCCAGCTCATTTACGCTGGTTTTCCCGCAGGCATTAATAATCTTGGCGTTCTTTAATGAGTTTACGAGAAATTCGGCATAAACCAGATCCTTGACCGTTCCCGTAATCACCACGCGGATATCGCGTAAACCCAATTCTTCGCAAAGCTGTATGAGGTAGGAATGCGGCCAGAGCTTAGTGCTCCATCTTTTAGAAGCGCTGATATTAATCCCTATTATTTTCTGCGCCTCGCTCAACCACTGGGCATTCAAAAGCTCCTCCATATGTTTTACCTCTTCAGGGGATGGCCAAAGCTCAAGCGAATTGTCCAACAGATCAATACCCAGCATTTTCAATATTCTAAACTGATGGGTTACCGGGTCTATCGGCGGCTTATCATCTTTTATGCGGTGTCGCAATAAAGAAGAAAATTTGGCGTTGTCGTATCCATAGCAATTAACGCAACCGCTTAAATAAGAAAGTATGTGGCTGGCGCGGCTATTCTGCAAGTCGATAACCATATCAAAATTCTTCTTTCTTAAAACACTGCCGATACCCCATAATCCCCTTAGCCCTCTATCGTTATTCTTTAAGTCGCATACCAGCAGCTCATTAATATAGGGGCTCCTTAAAAGGGCATCTTTTGACTCCTCCCCGGTTAAGAAACTTATCTTATAATTACTCTGAGGGAATTTCTCCCAAATCGCCCTTAATGCCGCCGTAGAGAGAATTATATCGCCCAGTGAACTCAGCTTGATTATCAGGATCTTAAAATTACTTAAGGCATCACGATAAACATCCAGCGTACTCTTAACCATTAGCTCTACCGTGTATTTTTCTTTAATCTTTATATAGGCATTTTCTGCTAAGCTCTTAGCTAACTGCACATCCTCAAAGATACGCAGTATGGCATCTGCCATACTTTTATGATCTGCCGGAGGCACCAATAAGCCGTTTTTACCATCTTCAATAATATCAATTACCCCGCCTACTTTAGTAGCCACTACCGGAACGCCGGCAGCCTGGGCCTCAACTACTACCCGGCCAAATGCTTCATGCGTGGTCGTGGCTAAAACTACCAGATCCAGGTGCGTCAATATCCCGGGGATATCCCGTTGCGTACCTAAAAACTCTGTGCAATGCCAAAGACCAAGCCGGCGCACCAATACCTGGACCTCCTCCTTATACGCCTCTTTTGATGCCGGGGCATCTCCCACTATCCAGATTTTTAAACGCGGCACACTCCGAGAGACGCGCGCCATGGCTTTAATAAAATGCAGATGCCCCTTTAAGGGAGTGATCCTGCCGATGATCCCTACGTTAAACTCCTCTTTTCTCTTTGACTTGGGGTCAAGGTATTTGAATCTCTCCAAATCCACGCTGCGCGGCACAAGCCGGATACGTTCATGCGGCACTGCAAAATCCTCAATCATATGCCGGGCGATTACATTACTTAAAACAATCACTCTTTTAGCCCAGCCCATCACCAGGCTAAAAAGATGTTTCTTATAATAACCGTGGCAGGTAGTAATAAATATAGCCCTGCTCCTGCGACAGGCAAAAAAAGCAATCCATGCCGGCACGCGCGAACGGGCATGCACAATATCAATCTCCTCCTTTCTAATGATCTCTGCTAAAACAGGGATCAATTTATATATAGAGAAGATCGATTTTTTGTGTACCGCCAATGTATAATGTTTTGCCCCGCTTGCCTCAAGCTCCTTAACCAGGACACCTCCGGCTGAGACCACCACCACCTTATGCCCCAGGCGTACCAGATATTTTGATAAGTCTAAAGTCCCGGTCTCCACTCCCCCAACATTAAGCTCCGGAAGTATCTGCAGTATCTTCATAGTATTTTATCTAACGCAGCGCTCACTTTTAAATTATCTTCGGGAAAATTCACCTGAAGATGATTTTGCCATACCTCTTTGATAAACCCGCACAGCCTGCTGGTTTGCTTTAAATAAATATATTTTTTGTTTTGATAATTCAGCAGGAAACGCTGATGTTTTTTGCTTAGGCCTGTAGCCGTAAATACTAAAACGTGCTTTTGCGCCATCACCGCTTCGGAGATCATTGAGATGCTCTCCGGAGAGCTGACGATTATGCTGCTTAAACCCAATATGCCGCCTACGGCATCGGGATGATTATTCTCGTTAGCGACAATCAAAAGTTTACAGCGCGCATAAGCCGCAAACTCCTGTTTAATTGCCTGCTCCACTTCAGGCGGGGTGCGCCGCGAAGTAGAAAGCAGTATATCTAAATCCAGCTCTTCAGCAGATTTCTTAATCTGGCCAACCAACTCGGCTATCTCCTTACGGCTAATAGAGAAATTCTTACTATTGCCTCCGATGAGAACTCCGATGCAGGGTTTAACCAAGGGTCCGCTTAAGAGCCCGGACCGCTGCAGCCTTTCTGATCTTTCCTTCAAATATTCCGTATCCACTAAATTAAGCGCCCCTTCAGTTACTACTAAATTCCTCATTTTTCCGGGTTCGTCGTGCTGAGGAATGATTACCAGGTCGAACTTCTTTGGGCTTACATAGGCAGGACGCATCAGCACAATTGACCTGGCTTGATTTGCTTTAGCCAGTACATAATTTACTGCGCTGAGCCTTTCTCCGGCAGAGATAATAATATCCGGCTTAAGACTGATTAAACCCTGCCAGCCTTCTGCGCCCAAGGCTTGGCGCAGGCAGCGCAAACAAAGATGGCCCGGGCAATTGCCGCTAAAGGCAGCCATCCAGCTGAATATAAACCTTGCCAGTCTGCTGCGAAACTTTACCTCATAAACAGAGAGGATAGTTTTTACCCCCCGCTGAGCCAATTTGCGGTTAATTAATTTAACAACGCTCTCGGATTGATGCAGGTGTCCGGCCTTGCCGTCGGACAAGATTACCACCTCTTTTTCTCTGCCGTATTTCCATATTTTATAGGTCCAAAGGTACTCATGCGGATATTGCTGAATATACCCTTCATAAATATTAGCCAGTTTTTGCAGGTTATCCCGCAAGTCTTTCTGGGGATTGCCGCTTTTAGTTACCGTATAAACCTGATCCAGAATAACCTTAGTATATGGGCCTTTTATGCGCGTATAAAAAACAGGGATTATGGCACAATCATATTTTAAAGCAAGCTTTACTGCGCCCGTAGACATCGAGGCTGCCTTGCCGAGAAACTTTACCATCTGGCCGCTTCTGCCCCCCTGATCGACGGTCATGCCGATTGACTGATTGCTATTAAGCGCCTCGATTAACTGGCGCAGGCCTCCCTGCTTGTGAATAAGCCTTGCCCCCTGCTTAAGCCGGTAAGAATTAAGCAAGGCATTCAAGCGCGGGAAACCCTGATCGCGCACGAAAAGAATAAAATTAAATCCCAGGTTTGCGCAGATAATATTGGATAACTCCCAATTGCCTTCGTGCGCAGCCAGGAAGATTACCCCTTTCCCTCTTTTAAATGCATCCGCAATGTAATGCCTGTTCTCAATATGTATGTATTTCTCAAGATATTTCTTGTTTATGCGCGGGATAAAAGAGATTTCTATAAGATTCTGGCCAAACGCCTGATAGGCTCTGCGGGTTATCCTTGAGGCTGACAGAAAATCGCTGCCTGATAGAGCCGCCTTCCTGATATTCGCGTAAGCAACCGCGCGATGCCGGGCATCAAAAAAGTAAATAACATCCCCCAGCCTTCTGCCTAAGAAAAGGCTCGCATTTAAAGGCAGTAAAAGCGTAAAAAAACTACTGACCTTAAAGAGAACGCAACTTAAATAATCGGCGATCAAATTCTGCTTCATTGCTGGTTATGCTCAATTTAATATTCAATGAAAATATGCGTACGCCATGAATTTCTAGCCTGGCAACCTTTACGGCATCCTTTTCTGTGGTAATAATTATTCCTAAGCTCCTCTCCCTGGCGTATCTAATAACCCCGTCTAAATCCGCTTGCGTATAATCCTGGTGATCAGCAAATCGCAAAGACCTGGCAATAGTAACCCCCAATGAACACAAGGTATTTTCAAAAGCCTGCGGGTTTCCAATCCCTGAAAAAGCTACCACAGTTTTGCCTTTAAAAATATCAACCCCTAAGGCTTCGCCGGGATTACTCAGATTGCTAAAACCTACCGGTTTATGCCTTGACTCTACAATCAAGGCGCAAGGATTAAAACGCTTTAACTTTTGCTTCAGGCCAGCAGTATCCTGATGCGCATCTGCCTGTGTCAAAACAAATATATCCGAGCGGCTTAATGCCGCCAATGGCTCGCGCAAAAAACCTGCCGGAAGCAGGCGAAGGTTACCAAAAGGATTACCGGCATCAATAGTAGTAATCTCTAAATCTTTATGAATCCGCCACTGCTGCATGCCATCATCCAGGATTAGGGTATCCGCAGCATAATCCTGAATTGCCCTGATAGAGGCTTTTAACCTGTCCCTCTCTACAATTACCGGCACCTGCGGAAGCTTCTTTTGCAGCATTGCCGGTTCATCGCCAATGCCATCTAGCCCGCTAAGTTTTTTATCCCTTTTATACCCCCGGCTGAGTACTGCTACTTTATTCCCCTGCTGGCTAAGCTTTGCAGCCAGATACCCCACTAGGCTAGTCTTACCTGTGCCGCCCAAGGTAATATTCCCTACGCTGATTATCCTGCAATTAAAGCGTACGGGGCGTAATCTGTAAAAAAAGGAGATAACTGTTACAATCAAACCATAGGCCAGGGAGGATAAAAACAGAATGCCTCTTAAAAACGCGGCCAGCGGCCCCTTGACTTTATAGGTAACCAAATTATAAAGGTATTCTTTAGGTGAAAACATGGACTAACTTTAAATCGCTTTAAACAGCATCAAAAACCCGATAATAATAAACAGGGATGCGCCGATATAACGCATCAACTCCGGCCTGATAAATCTAGCCAAGATCGCCCCCAGAAAAACCGAAATCACCGTAACAATAATATAAGCTGATACCGAACCTAACCAAACAGCAACAGGCCTGCCGGTCTTTGCTGCCATGCCAATACCCACCAGCTGCGTCTTATCCGCCAATTCTGCAAAAAATACTGCGCCAAAAGTAGCTAAAAAGATCTTCCAATCCATGCCTTGTTCCCTCCTCTTAGATATCCCATTCTTTAAACAAATATGATACCATATAAGAGATATCCAATCAAATAGTTTCAAAGATTAAAACGCAAGAATACCAATAAGATATGTAATTAAAGCGGGATGTGGCTTAAGATCTGATTGAGCTGGCTAACTATTATGTCCGCAGCAGCCAAATACTCTTTAGGTAAACTCGTAGATACGGCAATACAGGGCATCTTCGCCTGCTTAGCAGAGATAATCCCAAATGGAGCATTTTCTATAACTAAACAGTCTTCAGGTTCAATCCCTAATAACCTGGCGGCTGTGAGATACGGCTCAGGATGCGGCTTGCCATTTTTAACCTGGTTACCCGCCACTACCGCAGTAAAAAGCCTGCGCAGCTTAAATGGCAGGATCCTCTTTACCTCATTGAGCGGGCTGCCCGTAACCAACCCCAATGTAAAACCCTGCTTTCTTAATCCTGCCAGTAATTCATAAGCACCATGAAAAATATAACGTTTAAAATAACGCTTAAATATCTTCTGACGCAGCATAAATATCGACCTTAGGACCTTCTGCGTGGGCTTGATCTTTTCGCGTTTTAGCAGCCCTTTTAAGGTAGTCTCCCAACGCTCACCCTCTTGCGCGTAAACCTCAAAGCAGCTTACCCGTACACCCCAGGGGCGCAATGCTTCATACCAGGCGATAAAATGATACGGCATAGAATCAACAATTACCCCATCCATATCAAAGATAACCGCTTTTGGTCTTATTTTTAGTTTTTGCATATTTAATAATTAGTCGGAGGAGGTAAAGGAAAGGTTGCGGTCGATGAAGTCAATCAACTCCTGCTGGAGAGAGGCTGTGATATTAGAAAATTCCACGCCGATTCCCGGATACTCGTGCGGCTGCACCTCTTTATCCGGGATCCATACAACGCGCGCCTCAAGCAGGATCTCCTCTTTTTTTGGCGCCAGCTTCATTTTAAGTATTACTTCATCGCCAAGCCTAAAATTATCGCAGCCAAATATAAAGGCACCCACTGCGCTTAGGTTTAGCATATCAACTCTAAGGCAACTCGGGGAAACCGAAGTTTTAGACTTTAATTCAATTTTTAAATCAATAGGCAGGCGTTTAAATCTACGGCGCAGCTGCATCTTCCTGATCTTTTCAATTGCCACATCCTCTTTAAAACTACTCAGCGCCAACTCTTGCGTGGCGTAAATTTCAATAACCCGGTCCATTCCGGAAACCGCAAACACCCCTTTAAGGTGAATCGGAATATTTGAAAGCTTCATTCTGCCATGGTTATTTGCAACCTCTTTATAGGCAATAACCAGCACTGAAACCCCCATATAATCAATGCCGCTAATATCCTCTAAATTACACAGGATATCCGTATATCCATCGCGCAGGCATTGGCCGGCTACCTCTACAAGGTTGGCAGAGTTTACGTCAATGCAGCCGGATAAATCCATGATGATCACACCTTCGCTCTGGCGCAGCTTTATCTCTAGCATGTTAATTTAAATTCAATCAGCGGATTATTTTTTAAGGTATTATGCGCAGGGCAGTTTTTAATAAACTCTAGCAATGCCCTTTGCCTGCGTTCGTCGATTGAGGCAGGTTTTAAATCTATCTCCACATTGACCTGTCTGAAAGAAACCGGGGATTCCTTGGAAAGTTCAGCAGATACATTAATCTTAAAGTTTGTAAGGTTTAACTTTGAACCTTCGGCGTATTTACGGATATAAACCCCGACGCAAGTGCCCAGCCCGGCCAAAAGCGCATCTAAAGGAGTCAAGCCATTGCCTTTTGCGTCCACGGAAAATACACTTTCACCCGTCCTAACACTAAAAGCCATATCCTGATTATGCGCGATTGCTACTCTATACATTCCTCCTCCCTTTCTTTATATTAACACGCCAGAACGCATATTACAATACCGGTTAATAGGCCCTGGCCTTTTTTTGTTTTTGCCAAAATTCAAAAAGCGCGATATTTTCCTTTAACAATACTGCTGGCTTAATCCTGACCTTATCTCCTGCCAGCTTCTTTAATGCCAGATTGGATAACTGCAATTCATTAAAACCGCAGCTTTTGGCATCTTTAATTGCGCTGCCGAAAACAATGCGCGCAATCCTTGCCCAGTGGATTGCGGCAAAACACATCGGGCATGGCTCACATGTAGAATAGATAATACACCCGGATAAATCAATTTTATTGAGTTTCTTACAGGCCGCACGGATAGCAGTTATTTCGGCATGCGCAGTGATATCGGTATTCTTCCAGACAAGATTATGGCAACAGGCAATCACCTTGCCCTCCTTTACAATACAGGCAGCAAAAGGGGTTTGGCCTTTTTTTACTCCATCCCTGGCCTTTTCTATGGCCAGGCGCATAAACTGCTCATCCTGATTGCTCACACTTTCGCTTAAGGAAATATTTCTATTTAGACCAAACATAGATAATGACCGCTCAAGTATTTCGCCCTAACTTACCTTGGAGGGCTCATTTTACAAAAACGCTAAACTCCTCTCTTTTCGCTGCCGGAGAATCCTTTTCCCAGGCGCGGACATATTCTAAAACAATAACTGCCTGGCCACTTTTAAGTGTATTAAAACTCCATTTTTCTACGCCCCCGGCACCCAGCATTTTCCCTTCAGCAGCAATGAACTCTTTTTTTATGAACTCCAGGACATTTTTATCCGATATACCCGCTAATCTCCAGCTAAATCCGGTAGTAGGGTTGGCATCCAAAGCAATGACAATAACTTTTCCCTGAGGAACACGTATAACCTTGAATTCCCGGGAGAAATCTTTTTGCGCAAAAGCTAAACCCGCCAGGCTGAAATAAAAAATAACCATCAATAACTTAGAAGCAACAGCTTTCACCATCTCTTACCTATCAGTAATCCCAATATACAAGATAAAGAGGTACCTAAATTAACCAGGATAGTCATAGCGCACATTTTCTCAAGCAATACCCTATTCTTGTAGGCGCCTTTTAGCATTAAATAAGCCAGGAGTACTGCGGCAATCAGCACCGGCAAATAAAAAAATGCGCTCTCTATAGGCAACCCCTTAACTAACGACAGGAAAAAACCCGCCCCTGCAGCAATAACCAGCAGGGCATAAATAAAAGCGCTGCTTTCCTTGCCTGCACGCACCAATAAATTCATTTTCTTAGCCTCTTTATCCGCCTGATAATCCGGATATTCATTAATCAATATGATATTGGTTACTGTGCAGGCAATAGGCAAAGATACAAAAAAAGCTAAATTATCGAATCGGCAAGCCTGGATATAAAAACCGGCAGACACAGCCAGAAAACCAAAGCTATAAGCAATTAAAATTTCACCTAATCCCCGGCTTACCCAGCGCATAGGCGGCTGAGAATAAAATAAACCGCAGATTATCCCTGAAGCACCTAATAAAAGAGTCCATCTGCCGGTTTTAAAATAAAACTGCAAGATTAACCCTATTGCTAAGGCCAGTAAAATGATCAGGTAAGTAAAAATCCTTACTTGTCCCTGTGGAATCAGCTTTTTAATCAAAACCTGGCTGCCGCCGCTAAAATGGTTTTTGCCCAAGAGATACGATAGGCGATCCTCCCGGGTATCATGGATCTCTCCGCTGTAGTGACTGGCCAACTGGATAAGTATTGCACCACCTAAGCCCAGTAAAAAAATTATCAGGTTAAATCTTCCCGCAAGGCGCTGCGCAAGCAACGCGCCCAAAATATACGGCAGGATAACTACGCTTAAGAATGGAATACGCGAAAGTAAAATCCAATATCTTACCTTCATTTCTTTATGAAATCCTGATAAACCGCAAGAATAATCACAATAGCGGAGCTGCTGAAAATGAAAAAATAATTTATGGCGTCCTTATTTGAACGCAGACGGCAAAGCATGGCGTGCAAGAATTCTCTTTCCCCGGCACCTAAAACCTGGTTGCCTGAAATCTTACTATGAATTTGATATCTTTCCAGCTCTTGGCGCAGGAATTTATCCTGCCTGAATTTATAGAGAAAATACAAAAAGAAGCCTGCCACCCCCAGATACCAGAAGAACTTTGGCCAAAACATACCAAATGATAAAGCAAGATTTACTACCCTGATAGATATTGTGGCGATTACCCCGATAAACAGGAATATCCAGGAGGCAGCAGTGTCCCGGCAACCCTTAGCAGCTTTGCAATTTAAACATTGTTTTTTTGGCCTAAACATTATCTCTATTTTGTGCTAGCTCCTTATTATTGCTTCGGCGCAGGGCCTTGACCATGCGCGCATAAGCCTGTCGGCAAGAAGAACCTTCCGTAAGATGGTCAAAGCAAACCGCAGCATACCCTTTGCGGTTTTTAATCTTAAAAATCTCCACCTTCAGGTGGCCGATTTTCTCTATCATTTGCTTAAAATGTTTAGCTTATTTCAATGTTAGCGTGTGCATCAAATGGATTGGTGCGCATAGCCAAAGAAAACAAGTACGGATAATCCGCTTTAAGATGTTTCATATATAAAATCCATTGCATGACAAGTAACCGATAAGCGCGTTTCAGGTCATTAGCAAGATGCTCATAATCCTTATCGCTGAGCCTCTTTAAATCCGCACGGCCCTCTAACTCTTCAGTGAGATGAAAAACTGCCCAGAGCAGATCGGTGAATGATTCATGCTCCAGGAGGTTCTGGTTTTCCAATAAACCCAGCAAAAAGTTGCGTTTTTTTACCAGGTATTCCTTCAAACCTTGAAGGTCTCCTTTTCTATAATCGAGCTGGTAATCAAATCCGGAAATCTCCTTTTGCAAAAGCTTAAACTCAAGCCTTGACCATTCTAAGTGAGCGGATAATTTATCGGATATAGCATGGCCATTTGGATCAAAGCTTAGGCAAAACTTAAGCAGCTGCCTGCCTACTTCGCTAAAGAATGCGCCGATTACCATATTCATCTTCTTAAATAGCGCCTGCTTCTCCCGGTAAAGCAAGAGGTTATGCATCACCAGTGTAACCAGGAAAACCTCCAAAAATACAAAAGCAATATCACCGATAAAATAAATAAATATATGCCGGGCATCCCGAAAAATCAAAAAGTGCACATAATAAACCAGTGCTGAGAGTATAATTAAAATAATCCCTAGTATAACCTGCCAATTAAATATTTTCTTAATCCCCATAAGTTACCTTCCTATGTCTTCATTCCATAATTTAGGCCTACTTTTAATAAAACGCTGCATTAATTGCTTGCATTCTGCTAAATCCAGATTGATTATCTCTACCCCTCTTTTCCTGGCGTAACCTTCCGGCCCTTTAAAGGTTTTATTTTCCCCAATTACCACTTTAGGTATTTTATAAAGCAGTATTGCCCCCATGCACATATCGCACGGCGAAAGAGTAGAATAAATAGTGCACTTTTTATAATCTGCGCCATTTAACCTTCCGGCATTCTCCAGGCAATCCATCTCTGCATGTAAAATCACAGAGTCTTTCTGCATGCGCCGGTTATGGCCTCTTGAGATAATCAAACCGTCCTTAACCAATACCGCTCCGATAGGAACACCCTGCTCAGCCAAGCCTTTTCTTGCCTCTTTAATTGCCTCCTGCATAAACCTTTCCATAAGCGCCTATCGCGATATTTTAATTATTTTATATTTAAGCTTGCCTGCCGGCACATTTATCTCCACTATCTGGCCCTGCTTATGCCCAAGCAAGCCTTCTCCCACCGGAGAATTTATGGAGATCTTATTTTGGTTATAATCCGCCTCCAGCTCCGAAACCAAGGTATACTCCATCTCCTCCTCTGTATCCATATCTATTAATTTCACTTTTGCCCCAATTAAAACCTGATCCTGAGGAATATCCTTGTCCAGTATACGTACCCGCGAAAGTTTCTCTTCTAGCTCCGCGATCTCCTTCTCATTATGCCCCTGCGCATCCTTAGCCGCATCATATTCGGCATTCTCGCTGATATCCCCATGCGCCCGGGCCTCGCCAACTGCCTTAGCTAACTGCCGGCGCTTAACTGTCTTCAAATAATCCAGCTCGCTGATTAACTTTTCATAACCTTCCTGAGTAAGGTAGATTTCTCCGGGCATATTTAACTCCTTTTATCAATGCAACAGCTGTTTGACGGCCTCGATATTCCTTTTGGTGGCTCCTTTATTACCCATGATTAAGGCATAAGCGCGCTCTACCATCTGTTTAGCCAATAATTGACTGCTTAATATTCCTTTTACCTTAACCGCTAAATCAGAGGCATTGTGCACCATTACGCCAGCCTCATTTTCCAGAAAGAGCCGGCTGATATCGCGGAAATTAAACATATGCGGCCCAAAAAAAACAGGTTTTTTCTGGCTGGCCGGCTCAAGAATATTATGCCCTCCGGTTTTAACCAGGCTTCCGCCCACAAAAACAATATCCGCGGCAGAATAATAATCCATCAACTCTCCCATAACATCAAGGATAAATACGGGGTTGTTTATACAGCTGGGGCATGAACCTGATATATTTGAAATAAAAACCGGCATAAATGAATTCTCTGAAACCAATTTACCGATATCCTTGCTGCGTTCCGGATGCCGCGGGGCAAGCAGAAGTTTCAGCTTAGGAAAACTAAACAAGAGCTCCTTATATGCCTTAATGATTACCTCTTCTTCGTGCGCATGCGTACTTCCGCAAACCCATAATTTATCATCTAATCCCAGCCAAAGCTTCTCTCTAGCTGCCGCCCCTTTTAACTCCATTTCGGGCGCAACACCCAAGTTAATATCAAATTTTACATTCCCGCTGATTTGGATATTTTCCTTGGCCACGCCTAAATTATTTAAGCGCTGGGCATCGATATCCGATTGCACGCAAAATTTTGTGATTTTATTTAAAATCGGCCGGATGATAAATCTTATTGCGCGATACCCGGAATAAGAACTATCAGAGATCCTGCCATTAACCGTAATAACAGGGATCTTCTGTTTATACAGAGCGGTAATTAAATTCGGCCAGATTTCTGTTTCCGCAATAATAAAAAGCGAAGGGTTGATTCTCTTTATTACCTTTTTTATAATAAAACTAAAATCCAGGGGAAGATAGGTAAGCAGATCGCCGTCACTGATCAAGGCGCTAGCAATCTTATTACCCGTAGCAGTGACAGTAGAAATAACCAGCTTTTTATCGGGATAAGACCTTCTTAACTCTCCTAGCAGCCCTTTTATGGAGATAGCTTCACCCACGCTTACCGCATGGACCCAAATAGGCCTATCCAGGTGCGTAAGATCCGGCAAAAACCCCAATCTCCTTAAGAAACCGCGATGAAACTTACCCTTGAACAAATATATCGGCAGATAAATTAGAGTAAAAATCAAGAATGCTAAATCATATATTATAAACATATTTTCCCCATATACTGCCTACTGCTCTTTACGCATGCGGATGCGCCTTATCATAAACACTTTTTAGCTTTTCAGTGGTGAGATGCGTGTAAATCTGCGTAGTAGATAAATTCGCATGCCCCAAAAGCTCCTGCACCGTACGCAGGTCTGCCCCGCGGTTTAAAAGATGGGTGGCAAAAGAATGCCGGAAGGTATGCGCAGATACCCCCGGTTTTATTTCAGCCAGGCGCAGATATTTTACCAAAATAAAACGCACGCCGCGAGCAGTAATGCGCGAGGAATTCTTATTTAAAAATACGGCTGGGGATTGTTTTTTTCTTTTGTCCAAATATCTCCTGATAGCCAAAAGCGCTGCCTCCCCAATCGGTACTACCCTCTCCTTTTTCCCCTTACCGCGTATTTTCACAATTCCGCTGATAAAATCGATATCGTCTAAATTTAACCCTACCAGCTCCGAGATACGCAAGCCGCTGGAATAAAATGCCTCCAGGATTGCCCGGTCACGCAAACCCGATAGATCGGAATCATTTTTGGCAAAAGCTGACTCAATAAGCTTCTTAACCTCCTCCTCTGTCATAAATGAAGGCAGGTGCTTTTCCAGCTTGGGGCTAGAGAGCATAAGGATGGGGTTTGCTTTGATATAACCCTCGCGCGTCAAGAATTTAAAGAAACTGCGCAGGGCCGAAAGTCTGCGCCCCACCGTACGGTTGCCTAAATTCTTCTCCTTTAACACCGCCAGATATTTTCTAAGCGCCAGGTAATCTATCCTCTCTAACTCTGTACCGGAAAGAAATCTGCCAAAGTCTTCAAGATCCAGCTTGTAATTCAGGATAGTATGGCCGGAATAATTCTTTTCTATTTCCAAATAGCGGATAAACTTCTCAATATATTTTTCCATACTCTATTTATTTTACCTCTTCTTTATCTTTAAGGTAACGTGCGCGAGGTAAATGTGCATTTAGGAAAGTTGGAGCAGCCGAAAAAGAATCCGCGCTTTGAGCGGCGCTCAATCAATTCTCCCCCGCAATTTTCTATAGGGCATTTAACCCCTGAGGTAATAGATTTTGAGTTCTTGCACGCCGGGAAACCCGAACAGCTTAAGAACTTTCCGCGCCTGCCCCACTTTACAACCAGGGGTTTAGCGCACTTATCGCAAAGCTGATCAGAGGTTATAATCTCCTTTTTAATATTTGCCTGGGCAAAATCCAGGCTTTCTTTAAAGGGTGCGTAGAATTCTTTTAATACTTCAATGCGCTTGAGCCTCCCCTCTTCAATCTCATCCAGCTCCTCCTCCATAAGCGCGGTAAATTTTACGTCAATGATCTGAGGAAAATATTCTACCAGCATATCATTTACCTTAAACCCTAGCTCACTGGGATTAAGGTAACCTTTAATGCGGCGCACATAATCACGCAGGATAAGCGTATAAATAATCGGCGCATAAGTTGAGGGCCGGCCGATCCCCTCCTCCTCCAGCGCCTTGACCAAAGAGCTATCCGAGAATCTTGCAGGCGGTTTGGTAAAATGCTGCGAGGGGGTGAGCTTACTTAAACCAAGTGTCTCTCCCTGCGTAAGCGGAGGAATTACATTCTTTGCCTTTTCTTTTTCTTCCTCCTCGCCATTCTTTTCATCCTCTTCTGTCCTATTATAGGCAGCCAGAAATCCTTCAAAAAGCAGATGGCTTCCGTTAGCTACAAATAAATACCTCTGCGCAATAATATCCACTGAGGTAGCCAAAAATTCCGCAGGCTTCATCTGGCTGGCTAAGAAACGGTTATAGATAAGCTCGTATAAACGCAGCTGCTCGGAAGTAAGAAAATCTTTCAGGCTCTCCGGAGAGCGCGAGACATAACTTGGCCGAATGGCCTCATGCGCCTGCTGCGCAGATTTCTTGGCCTTAAAAACATTGGGTTCTTGCGGCAGGAAGTCCTTGCCAAAAACCCTGCCGATATGCGCGCGCACCTCAGTAATCGCCTCCGGGGCGGTATTCGGTGAATCCGTACGCATATAAGTAATTAAGCCTATAGGATTATCCCCGCCGATATCTATACCTTCATAAAGCTGCTGCGCTACCAGCATAGTCTTGGAGGCATTAAATTTAAGCTTGTTAAATGCCTCCTGCTGCATAGTGCTGGTAATAAATGGCGCAGGTGCATAGCGCTTCTTTTCTGTTTGCTTAATCTCTAAAACCTTAAACTCTTTATCCTTTAACTGATTTACAATATCCTCAGCCTCATCTTTAGTTTTAATTTCGGCTTTTTTATCATCGATCTTTTCAAGCTTAGCGTAAAAGTTAGTTTCCCCAAAAACCTTGGGCTTAAATAATTCCGCAGTCACCTGCCAATACTCGCTGGCAGCAAATGCCTGGATCTGCCGCTCCCTTTCTACGATCAATCTTAAGGCAACAGATTGCACGCGGCCTGCGCTTAAACCTCGGGCGAGCTTCTTCCAAAGCAAGGGGCTCAAGAAATACCCCACGATGCGATCAAGTATGCGGCGGCCAACCTGAGCCTCAATCATATTAACGTCAAACTCGCGCGCAGCTTTAAAAGCCTCTCCTACCGCATGCGGAGTAATCTCATGAAAACTCACCCTTAAAACATTCTTGCCTTTAAAAACCTTCTCTTTAATCTGCCAGCCGATTGCCTCCCCTTCACGGTCAGGGTCGGTAGCCACATAAATCTTCTCCTTTAACTTGGCCTCTTTTCTCAACTGGGTTAATAACTTCTTCCTTGCCGGGATAACCACATATTCCGGCTTGAATTTATTATCTACATCTACCCCCAACTCCTTCTGCGGCAGATCAATGATATGCCCCATGGAAGAAACTACTTCAAAATCCGCACCTAAAATCTTGCTTATGGTCTTGGCCTTAGTAGGCGATTCAACAATAACCAGATTTTTACTCATTCTTAACAACTCCTTATGAACTGTTTACCCGGCAACTCTCTGATTAATTTCTTAAGCTGTAGTCTTAAAATCAGCTCTGAAACCTGAATACTGCTTAAGCATGTCCTTTCTACCAATTCATCAATTGCCGCAGCCTCATGGCTTAGGCAGTTATAAAGTATCTTCTCTTCTTTCTCAGATAAAATACCCGCTTCCATTCCCGCAGCGCCTTGGCCGTTATTATAAAAAGTATTTAAATTTAATTCCTCAAGGATATCTTCGCTGCAGGTAACCAGCTTTGCGCCCTGCTTAAGTAACTCATTAGTGCCCATAGAGCCAGAGGCATCAATCCTGCCCGGTAAAGCAAAAACCTCTCTTCCCTGCTCCAAAGCAAAATCCACGGTAATCAACGCCCCGCTGTTTCTGGCTGCCTCGGTAACTAAAACCCCCAGGCTTAATCCGCTGATTAAACGGTTGCGCCGCGGGAAGTTTTGCGCCAAGGGTTTTGTTTCCATGGGAAATTCAGAGACTACTGCTCCGCTCTTAGCTATCTTATCAGCCAAATCCCGGTTTTCCGGTGGATAGATATGGTTAATTCCGCTGCCCAACACTGCGATTGTACGGCCATGCGCCTTCAATGCTCCGCGATGCGCATAAGTGTCTACCCCGCGGGCCATCCCCGAAACAATGGTCAGTTTATTTAAAGCCAGCTCCGCGGCAAACCTCTCTGCGCTGCTTAACCCATAAAAAGATGCCCGGCGTGAGCCCACAATCCCCAAACTTAAGTTATCGCCCTCGGTTATTTTACCTAAAACATAGAGCACAATCGGTAAACCTTGTATGTTCCTTAAATTTTGCGGATAACTCTCGTCAAAGAGCGTAATGATTTCTATGCCCGCTCTGCGGGCAGAGGCCAGGTCATTATCTAAACTCCCGGTGTCAAACGAAACAATATTTTCACTAATCCTGCTGCCTACAAGTGCCTCAAGGCTCTGACGGCTGGCCTTAAATATTTCTTCGGGTTTTTCAAAATACTCAAGCAGGCGCCCAAGGCGAACACTGCCTATCTGCGGGATAAGGTTCAAACTTACCAAGGATTCAAAGCTATTCATTTGCCTCTAGCAAGTATCCTGGATATCTTCTTAACTACCTGCTCAACCGAGAAATTCGACGTATCAATTGTTTTATCGGCTTGAATATAGTAAGGCGCGCGCATCTTTAGCAAAAGCTCTATACGTTTCTTTGGCTTGCCCACATTTAAAAGCGGTCGGTCTTTATTCGTAGAAACCCTTCTTAATATATCTTCCGCAGTTGCATGAAGACAAACCATCATCCCGGTTTTCTTCATCAGCCTGATATTATCCTTATCCAAGACTACTCCGCCGCCGCAGGCAACCACAAATTTCTTTTGAGTAGCCACCTGTTTTAATGCCTTCTTTTCAATCTTACGAAAATACGCCTCGCCATCTTTAGCGAAGATATCCACAATCCTGCGCTGCTCCTTAAATTCAATGAGTTCATCCAAATCAACAAAATTCAGCCCCTTCTCTTTAGCCAGCTGCCGGCCTACAGAGGTTTTCCCGGTACCCATGAACCCTACTAAATAAATATTCATTTTTATACAGGGACGGCCCTTAACTTAATATACTTTTTAAAGACCGTCCCAGCTGGTTAACTGTTATATGCTTCTAATACTACTTCGCTTAACTGCTGCTTTAGCTCTTTGGTAACAGGATACACGGTGTTATACCATTTTCCATCTTTGCCCTGATGGCGCGGCATACTCACGAATAAACCCTTACTGCCGTTTACTACGCTAAACCCCTTGATTACAACGCCTGCGATTGAAACATCCACAAAGGCCTTAAGCTTTGAGTCGCTCTCTAGCTTACAGACGCGGCTGACGCTTATAACATTCTCCATCTTAATCACCCCTTTCTGCGACAATAGACGAAAGGGGGCAAGATTTCTAACTATATATCTTAAAAGGCAGTTTCGGTATAAATATCGTAACGGGTAATATCCCTGCCCACCTGTTCATAATCCAGCTCTTCAATTGTCTTGCTGAATGCCCTGACAGAGCCGGCAGGCAGACCGTTTATTGTAAAAACTATATTCGCTACTGTAACGCTCTTCTTAAAAAGAATAACCAGCACGGCAACGGTAGAATAAGATTTATCGCCATTATTGCTAATTTCGCCTTTTATCACTACATCATTGGCATTATCGGATTTTGCAATCTCTACATGATAATAGCTAAAATTAGGCATGCGCTATCCTGTCCCTATAATTAGCATAAGCTTTTTTAATATCACCCAAAGAATCAGAGCCGAATTTCTCAAGGAAGGCATCAGTTAAAATAAGCGCGCATGCTGACTCTGCCACTACACCCGCAGACTCTACCACGCATACATCCGAGCGCTCTATCGCTGCCTTAGCGGATTTCTTGGTGCTGATATTCACTGAATCCAGCGGGTTCATCAATGTCGCAATCGGCTTCATACAGGCGCGCAAAACAATATCCTCTCCGTTAGATACCCCCCCTTCAATACCTCCGGCATTGTTGGTCTTGCGGGAATAACCTTTATGCTTGCTGTAATAAATCGCATCGTGCACCTCTGAACCAAAGCTCACTGCATATCCTAAGCCTAATCCGATCTCAAAAGATTTAATCCCCGGAATAGAGATGATCGCCGAAGCCATGCGGCTATCCAGCCTGCGATCCGCCTGCACATAACTACCCAGGCCCACGGGAACTTTTTTGGCTACCACCTCAAAAACCCCTCCCACTGTATCTTTTTTCTTAATCGCCTCGGCGATCTTCTTAATCTTTCCCTGAACAGTGTATTCGTCTCCTATCGATAAAACCCTGCTGGCAATGCTTATACCGAATTCACTCAAAAGCCCCTTGCATAAGGCACCTAAACCGACAGTAGCTGCTGTGCTGCGGGCTGAGGCACGTTCTAATACCTCCCTTATGTCAGTAAAACCATATTTCAACAATCCGGCTAAATCCGCATGGCCGGGCCGGGCAGCCATAACCTTGTGCAACTTTTCAATACTTGCGTCTTTATTCTTGATTAATAAAGTAATCGGGCTTCCCAGGGTAAAATTATTCTTCAGCCCTGAGGTAATCTCTGCCCGGTCATTTTCTATTTGCATGCGCTCACCGCGCCCAAAACCGGATTGCCGGCGCTTTAACTCTTTATTCACCTTACTTACATCCACCTTAAGGCCGGCGGGAAACCCTTCCAGAATAGCCACGATTGCTTTCCCATGCGATTCGCCTGCGGTTAGAAATCTTAACATGAGTCCTCCTATCTCCAGAGCCCGCGCCTATTTTCGCGCGCCTGTTGGTATAACTTTAGAAATAAATCTGCATATTTTACATTCAACTTATAATGCGTAATTGAGGCATAGCCCTCTTCCACGATCCGCGCATTCAAAAAAGTCCCGTCATGCAAAAAAACATAAGCCAGCAATCTGTTGTATTTATCCTGTCTTTCCGTATCAAACTCTAACCTTACGCGCTTTCCCTCAACCATCTGCCTGGTAAACGCATAAGACTCTCTGCCCATCTGTTTAATTGCCTCAACGCTCTGCTTAGAACGCAGCGCATCGCGCTCTAACTTAGCAGACTCATGCATCTCAGGGGTATCGATCCCTAGCAAGCGCAGGTATTGGCCATCCTCTAATTTTAAAGTATCCCCGTCAACCACCCTGGTTACCAAAATATTGCCGTAATCATAACTATTATTAATAGCTGGCTGCGCTCTAAGCTTCTGCTGAGAGTTAGGATGCAGCCTTAAATTACCATTAAAAAAATACCCGATTAAAGCTATTAACCCTAAGGCAATAAAATAAACTGTTTTCTTCTCTCGGGCAATATTTCTTTTCATAGCAAAGAAGCGACCATCTGGGCTAATACCGCAATATCTTCGGTGCAAAGAATATCCTTTATGCTGGAATCAAAATATATATTCGCATCAGGGCCAAACTCTGCATCCTGCTTCCATAATTTCACCAGCACCGGCACACCGTCAAATGCCTCAATAATTAAACTGATATCTGCGCCTTCAGATAATTTTGCCGGTAATCTGCCTGGAAGATCCCGCAAGGCTGCGGGATTGCGGCCATATTTCCGAATTAGCGGCTCAATGCAACGTTTGCGAAACGCCTCATAATAACCCTGGCCGCCGGGAAATTCCCTAAAGGTAATCCACTTTCCGCCTGATGCAGGCAGGCCTTTTAATCTTTGCGCTAAATAATGCAAGAGCAAAATACTCACAAAATCCTTTGCCGCAACATTGCAGGATAAAGAAAAAACTTTTCTCTCCCGGATATCTACGCTGTATTCATCGGCCAGGAATTTAACGATTAAATTCTTGGCAGGACTGGGGTTAAGACTAAGCAAATCATCCCAGGCCTTATGCATTGCTACCTCATACCCCATCTTTTTATTATATTATTAATATTATATAAATCAATGATTTTACGCATTGGCTTTCCGCCTTTTGCTTCGGCACGAAGATTTTCGCCGTGTGCTACGGTTTACGGCTCATTCCGGCAGCACAAGGTTCCTTACGCATTAGATACTGCCTGCACTCGCCGTAAAGCCTTGCACACAAATGCAATAGCAGTGCCGAAAATCTTCTAATTGTGCCTCCAGCAAAAATCGGAAATCTTAATAATTAATAACGTATGGCTTGAAGTTATCGCATACACCGAGGGGTGACGCTAAAAGAGGGGCATCCCCGTTCCGAGGAAAGATTTTTCCCGCAGGGGTGGGGATACTTTCAGCGGCAGGACCCCGAGAAGATATTATTATATTGCGGTTGCGGTATTTTAGCTTATAATAGAAACTATGATTTATGACCGCTTCCAGCAGGAGTCTATCGACCAGATTAATCAGGGGCATTCGGTAATTGTCTCTGCCCCCACAGGAGCAGGCAAAACAGCAATCGCTGAATACATCATCAGCAATGCTATCTCTAATAACCTGGGGGTAATTTACACCGCGCCGATTAAGGCCCTTTCTAACCAGAAGTTCCGCGACTTTCAGCAGCAATTCCAGGATAATATCGGTATTCTCACCGGCGATGTTTCCATTAACCCCCTTGCTCCGGTTTTAATCATGACCACCGAGATCTTCCGTAATAAAATACTGGATGAACCAGAGAGCCTTGATAAATACTCCTGGATTATTTTTGATGAGATCCATTATATTGATAATCCTGAACGCGGAACGGTCTGGGAAGAATCTCTGATCTTCTTGCCTAAACACATGAACCTGCTAGGGCTTTCTGCAACCATACCTAATATCAAACAATTCGCCAGCTGGATCGAATCTATCCACAATAAGACAATAAAAGTAGTGATTGAAGAAAACCGGCCGGTGCCTTTGCATTTTCTCTTCCAGTGCCAGAATGAGATCGTAGATAAAGTAGAGCGGCTTAAGCGCCTGCGCTCCGGTAAACCCAATAGGTTAAATTCACTGATTGATTATCTGCGCGCTAATGACGGACTGCCGGCGATATATTTTGTCTTTAGCCGCAAGCGCGCAGAGGAACTGGCTCAAGACCTATACGGTTTTAAGTTTCTAGACGCTAAGGAAACGCGCGCAATTACCCAGATGTATGAAGAGCTGCTTGAGCGGTTTAATTTAAAACATGAGCAATCCGCGCAAATCCTTTATCCCCTGGTGCAACGCGGCATTGCCTATCACCATGCCGGGATGCTCCCTACATTAAAGGAGGTAATTGAAAGGCTTTTTACCAGCCGGCTGCTTAAAGTTATTTTTACTACGGAGACCTTTGCTTTAGGGATAAACATGCCCAGCCGCTCAGTGATGTTTGACGGCCTGCGCAAATTTTACGGCACCTACGTGCGTAATTTAAAGACGCGTGATTTTTATCAGATGGCCGGCCGAGCCGGAAGGCGCGGCATAGACAAAGAAGGCTTTGTTTACACAAGGATTAATCCGCAGAGGATTAATTTTGAAGAGGTCTCAAGGATTATCTTCGGTAAGCCCGAGGAGGTAAAAAGCCAGCTGAATACATCTTATGCTACTATCCTTAACCTTTACGAAAAATACCAGGAGGATCTATTCAAGATCTACCCCCTCTCTCTGCATTATTACCAATCGCGAAAAAACGAACAAAAACAGGCCTTAAATCTATTGGACGCAAAATTAAGAATGCTTAAAGAGTTCAACTATATCCATGAAGGCAAACTTACGGAAAAAGGCAAATTCGCCAGAACCGTTTACGGATATGAGCTGGTGCTTGCGGAGTTATATGATCAAAATATTCTCGAACAATTGGATGAATTCGAATTAGGGGTGGTTGCGGCTGCGGTTGTATTTGAGCCGCGCAAGAATCAGCGCATGCCCTCAAGCGTCTCTAAGTCCAGCCGCGCACTCAAGCGCATTTGCGAAGAAACCTATGATAGGATAAAGGACAAGGAGCGCCGCTACAAAATATATCCTTTTAGTAAATTGCCTTATTTTCATTTATGCTCCAGTATGGAGGCCTGGCTGCGCGGGACAAACTTTGATAAGACCCTACAGATGACTGATTGCGACGAAGGGGAGGTAGTGCGATATTTCAGGATGAGCGTGCAGGTCTTAAGGGAGATCTCGCAGGCGCCGATTGCCTCTTACCTGCTTAAAGATAAAATAAAAGAAACTATCCGCGTGATAAACCGCGATATTGTTGACGCCGAAAAACAGCTGCGCGAAGGTTAATTGTGGTCGGATCTATTTAAGGTAGTCCTCAAGGATTTCTTTGTGGTCAAAAGCAAAATTAAGCTTCTTAATCTCGCCAGGTTTGATTATCTTTAAACCCGCGGCATCATCCCCTGCTTTAGGCTTGCCCTTTGCCTTAGCAATAAACACCGTGCCTACAGTATGAAATCTGGGATCGCGCTGCGGATCTGAGTAAGTATGAAACTGCCTTATCTCGGTTAAATCTAAATCTGTTTCTTCTTTTACCTCTCTTTTTACCGCATCCTCTAAACTCTCTCCATAGTCAACAAATCCTCCTGGCAGAGCCCAGCCAAAAGGGGGATTACTGCGCTGAATAATTACGATCCCTTCGGATAGCTCAATAATCGCATCCACGGTAACGAAAGGGCCGGAGGATAGTTTTGTAGTTACATATTCCAGGTATCCCAACACACCTTTATTAAAAACCTTGAAAGCCTCTTCGTCATAAAGACAGAAGATTATTTCTTTTAAAGAAGTCTTCTCTTGGCTCAGATGCTTTAAAACCTCCTGCGCCATTATCTTTGCGCAGGCTAATAAAGGAAATCCTCCTGTGCCGCAGCCTAAAGCCGGAAAAACAACGGAGTTAATTCCAAGCTGCGCGGCCAATTTCAATGAATTTTTACAGGCATTGCGGATGATTGCTTCGTCCGTCTTGAAATTCATGCCCATAGTTGCTGCATGAATCACATATTTAGCTGCCAACTCTCCTGCGGAGGTAGCAATTGCCTCCCCGATTTTTATCGGCCCTTTTTTAACTGCCTCTTCTTCAATAACCTTGCCGCCTTTTTTCTTGATTACCCCGGCTACCCCGCCACCCATAAGCAGTTTATTATTAGCGGCATTTACAATCGCATCTGCCCTCATCTCAGTAATATCCGCCAATATTACGTTAACATTCGTATTCTTTATCCTCATTCTCTTCTCCTACCAGTAAAAAGGTTTAAAATATCTCACCTGGTCAAATAAGTTATCAAATCTTATAATGGAAAACTCATTGGAATATTCATCAGTCCATGGCCTTATAAGTCTGTTCTTTCGCCAATCGCAATTAACCCATTTTAACTCGCCAACCAGCTTATAATAGGCCCGTACATCCCAGGTCAGAGCAAACCAGCTGGATGAAAAAAGCCCTACCCCTCTTTTCTCGCGGTTATCTTTATAACAGGCATGGGCATTTAGATAATTGGCATTGCTGAATAAAACGGGGATAAAATCAAGGTACCTGTTTGAAATATGAAAAACAATTATCCCGCCATCGGCCAAATGCCTCCTGTATTCATTTATGGCATCGGTAGTTAAAAGATGCGCGGGAATCGCATCTCCGCTAAAAGCATCCACAATTAAAATATCGTAACGCTTTAAAGCAGTCTTTTCAATGGTAAGCCTGGCATCTCCTGATATAAAATTAATCTTGGCCTCAGAATACTTAAGATAACTGAATAAATTGTGCGCAATAGGATATACATCCTGGTCTATTTCAAAATAGTCTACCTCCTGTCCTGCCTTGGCATAAGAGGCAAGCGCTCCCGTACCCAGCCCGACAAGGCCGATACGATTAAAACGCATATCCGTTGCAGCGAGTAATTTCCCTACAGGGGTGTCCTTATGGTAATAAGTCAGCGGCTCTCTTTCCCTTATTTTATCTTTAAACTGTGCGCCATGAATGGTCGCCCCATGCATAAGCACGTATTTTTGTTTTTCATAATAAACTTTGTATACGCCGTAATAATTGCGGTGACGGTAAATATAGTGATCGCTGCCCCAGATAGCATCAATAAATTGCGTGACGAATAACACCATAAGTATACTGAAGAACAATGCCTGCGCATGTTTCATTAGGGAGCGGTAACAAACTTTGAAAAACAGGAAGATGATAATCAGGCCGAAGAAATTATACCCTCTAAATACTAGCGGCCATAAGATAAGCATAAAACAAATATAAAAAACATAAAGTATGTTGCGCCAACCCAATTTTTGATATTTACTGCCTACTGCTAAGGCAAGGGCAATTGCCGCTAGGGCCAGAAGATATTCAGAGACGGAAACCGAAACAAGCGGCATCACCCAGGTGGTGAGCATCCCGCCAAAGAAACCTCCGGCTGATACAACCAGATAAAAGAAGGGCAGACTTTGCGTATCTGCCGGCCTTGTCCTGAATAAATGCTGCTGAATAAACATGCAAATATGGAACAAAAACAGGCAATAAATAACCAACTCCAGAATAAAGGGAAGGATTCTCATGGTGGTTATAAAGAACATAACCACGCTCCAGGCAAAGGTGAGGTAAAATTTGTCTGCGATCCAGGCAGGAGCCCAGGGGTTGCGCTTAAAATTTAAGACAAAGGAAGCAAGATAAATACATAAAGGCACTACCCATAACAATGGTATAGGGGCAATCTCATAAGTAAAGATATTCGTCACGGAAAGGAACATAATCACTCCGGCAGCGCTAAAAAGAAACCAACGCAAGCTATCCCGCCAGGAGATACCCTGCGTACTCCAGATCCTAGCTGCCCTCTCCCCCGGATTGACCTTGATTGAAAATATGGCAATAATATTTAAGGCCACCAGCAGGAAATAAAATAAACTCCATATTAAGAGTTGCTGGCTTAAATCAAAAAATGCCTCAAATAGAAATGGGTAGGTAACCAGCGCTGCAAATGACCCTAAATTAGACAGGGCATAAAGCGCATAAGGATTGTCCTTCTCTGCTAAATGCGAACCTGCCAGCCATGACTGCAATATTACGCTGGTCGTTGAAAGCGCGAAAAAAACCGGACCGATAGTGATAACCAAATGCCAAAAAACACTTAGAACCAAAGGTATGTTTATATTCGGCGCATTAACAAGCGGCATGCCTCTGCCGGGAAAACATAATAACGGCAATAAAAATAAAACTAAATGCAGCGGCTGATAAGCTTTTATCCCTATTTTTTTAAGTACGATATACGCATAAAGATAACCTAAAAACAATACTGCCTGAAAAAATACTACGCAGGCGCCCCAAACCAAGTAACTGCCCCCAAAATCAGGAAGCAGCATCTTAGAGATAATCAGCTCTATCTGAAAGAGAAGAAATGCTGCTAAAAAAGTTATCAGGTTAAGTATGGAGATCTTACTCATCCGGTTATTCTCCGATTATCTTTACCAGCACGCGTTTTTTTCGCTGGCCGTCAAACTCGGCGTAAAAGATCTGCTCCCAGGGGCCAAAATCGAGCTTCCCTGCAGTTATCGCCACCACTACCTCTCTGCCCATGATCGTGCGCTTCAAATGCACATCCCCGTTATCTTCTCCGGTTAAATTATGCTGATACTTATCTTTTCCAAAAGGCGCCAGCTTCTCAAGCCAAATGGAAAAGTCTTTATGCAGCCCGCTTTCATCATCATTGATAAATACGCTGGCAGTAATATGCATAGGGTTAACCAGGCATAAGCCTTCCTTAATGCCGCTTTTACGTAAGGCCCCCTCTACCTGATCGGTGATATTAATAAACTCCTGCTTCTTGGCGGTATTAAAATAAAGGTATTCGGTGTAAGTTTTCATTTATAATTTCTCCAGTATTAGCTTGTCGTTCTTTTGGTCAATTTTAAAATTAAATTTCTTTAAAAAAGACATCCCCAGCAGCCCATCTTCGGGGATAACTATGCTTTCCTTCTCAGGCAATACCGCCGCCTCAATATTGTTAACTTCAGAATCCTGGACGCTCACGCTCTCTAAGATTACCATCCTGGCCTCTGCTTTTCGGCCGTCAGCCATAATCAATTCTATAGGATAACTATCCTTACCATTAAGATCTATCCCTAACTCTTTAGCTATTTTTACGGAGAGCAGTATCAGGGAAGAGCCGGTATCTAAAAAAAGATTGGCCTTCACCTTTTTATTTAACGTAGTTACCACCTTCACATGGCCGCTTTGCTTATCTACGCTTACCTGTTTTGGCTCATGCTCTCTGATCAACTCTGCTTCTCTAGCCCTTTCCTGCGCTTCGATTTTCTCAGCAGCCCATTGCTTGCGTATAAATTCTACCTCCTTGGGGGAGGACCTGACTATATGGTCTATCTGCTTTTTAGAAAACTTCATTGAGCCAAAGCTTATCTCTAAATCCACCTCATTGACATCCTCCTTCTTAACCAATCCTTCAATGCTGCGGCCGTTTTTTAAATAAAGGGTGTCGGCTTTTGCCTGAGATATAAAGCAAGATAAGATTAAGAAATTTAACGCTGCAAAAATAACCGTACATTTAATGATCAATTGTATTCTTAACATTTTATGCGGGGCAATCCCTTAATAGACTGTAAAGATTTGCGCAGCTTGTTTCTTGGCAGCGCATATTTTGTAAGTTTTCCGGATAAGAACTTGTCATAACCGGCAAGGTCCATTAAACCATGTCCGCTGTAGCAGAATAGGATTACTTTTTCTTTTGCCTCCTGCCTTGCCTTTTTTGCCTCATCAATTACGCAGGCAATCGCATGGCTGGTTTCAGGAGCGCAGATCGTTCCTTCGGTTTTTCCCCAGAGCATTGCCGACTCATAACACTTAATCTGATCATAAGCACGCGGTTTAATCAATCCACTAGCTGCAGCCGAGCTCACTAAAGGCGCCATACCATGATAACGCAGGCCTCCGGCATGAATCGGCTCGGGCACAAAACCATGGCCTAGGGTATACATCGCTAATAACGGGGTTAACCCGGCGGTATCCCCAAAATCATAAGTATACGGCCCTTTAGTTAAAGTCGGGCAGGCTGTAGGCTCAACCGGAATGATTTCAATTTTTTCTCCATGAATCTTATCGCGGACAAAAGGAAAGGCAATCCCCGCAAAATTACTTCCCCCGCCTACACAGCCAATAACCACATCCGGCTTTTTCTCTCCGGCAATCTTGAGCTGTTTTTTAGCTTCTAAGCCGATAATTGTCTGATGTAATAAAACATGATTTAAAACGCTGCCCAAAGAATAACGCGAATCTCCGCTTTTGTCTGAAAGCGCATCCTCTACTGCCTCACTGATAGCAATGCCTAAGCTTCCCGGAGTATGCGGCATCTTTCTTAAAATTTCCCTTCCGGCAGCCGTATCCGGGCTGGGGCTGGCCACGCACCTTGCTCCCCAGAGCTGCATCATTGTCTTACGCAAAGGTTTTTGGTCAAAGCTTATACGCACCATATAAACCTTGCATTCAAGGCCGATTAAATTACAGGCGAAGGCAATAGCGCTACCCCACTGCCCTGCTCCGGTCTCCGTAGTTAAGCGCCTGATCCCAAACTTTTTATTGTACCAGGCCTGAGCTACGGCAGTATTAGGCTTATGGCTTCCCGCAGGGCTGACGCTTTCGTCTTTGTAATAAATGCGGGCAGGGGTTTTTAAATATTTTTCCAGCGCCAATGCCCGACGCAATGGAGCAGGCCGCCACAAAGTCAAAATCTCTAAGATCTCTTCGGGAATATCTATCCAGCGCCGGGTAGAAACCTCCTGCTCAATGATATTCATGGGAAAAACTTTAGCGAGCATCTCAGGTTTAAGCGCCTGGCCATCCGGGCCTAAAGGCGGATGTAGCGGACCGGGAAGGTCTGCGGTAAGATTATACCATTGTTTAGGAATATCTTTTTCCGGGAGAATAATCTTATTAAAAGGCATGCCCCCTCTCCTTACCCACAAGGGTACACCGGCCACTTGCGCTACATAGCGCACACCGACGCAATACATATTAGCGTCGGGTGCCTGTCAAGGCCGGGTGTTAGTCTATAAATACATTATTATCTGTCTAACGCGACTTATCTACCCCGACTTTTTTACAAAGCCTGTAAACCTTACAACGGCTGCAAAATGGCGAAAGCGGAAAACATAAATTCTGGCCAAAAGCTACCAAAAGAGTATTTAACTCAATCCATTTATTCCTGGGGATAATTTCTTGCAGGGCAAACTCTGTCTCTCCAGGATTGCGCGTTTTTACCCAGCCCAAGCGGTTTGCAATCCTGTGCACATGCGTATCCACGCAGATTGCCGGAATGCCAAAACCTAAGCCTAAAACCAGATTAGCGGTCTTTCTGCCTACGCCATTTAACTCCAAAAGCGCGCTTAGCGAATGCGGAACCTTTCCGGAAAAATCCTCTAACAGCCTCTTGCTTAAATTCAGGATTACCCTGCTTTTATTGCGATAAAAACCTACCGGGTAAATTAATTTTTGAATCTTTCCCGCGCTTAATTTTAACATACTTTCAGGTTTATCTGCAATCTTAAACAATCTTTGGCTGGCCGCAAGCGTAGTTTTATCTTTTGTACGCAGAGAAAGTATACAAGAGATTAGAACCTGATAAGCATCATTTTTCCTGGAGATTTGGGTAACCGAAGGTACAATATAATCCTTAACCTGCTCTTTTATTAATTTTAGGGTCTTAAGTACCTGCGTCATCAAGCGATTAATGCTGTTTACCAAAAATAATATCCGCCAGCCCTTTAACAATATTCGTTACCGCCGGGCTAAAATTATACCTTGGCTCATGAAGCGTGCCGCTTAATTTAATTACCCCGATTTTGCCCACCTGGCCCATAATCGCGGTGGTGATGTCTTTTAATGAGCCGCTTAAAGGCACCATCTCGCTCAAAATATCCACCTCTAAAGCGCCATCCAAAGAACCATTAAAGCCGATTTTTAACGGCCCGGATAGTTCGGCAACATTGCCTTTTAATTGCAGGTTATCTGTGAAAGCCAAGCTATCTTTTACCGAAAAAACACAGGCGCATTCAGAAAGATCAATGCTTCCCAGGTCCTTTGCAAAAAGCAGTTTACCTACCCCCTGCAGTAAATTTAATTCCCAAAGTTTTCCTTCTTTAACAGAAAAACCCCCTGCTCCGCTAAGTTTGCTCAAATCACCTGAAAAACCATTGAGCTTAAGCTCACCCTGGAATACCCCGGAGATATTCTTATTTTTAGATGCCGTATCCAGCTTTAACTTCTCTAGCCTGATGCCATCTGCCTTAAGCTCTATATGATATGGAAGATTGGCGCTATCCAGATTAAGCGAGGCAGAGCCATCAATTACTCCGTCGTAAAGAGCAAGGCGCATAGAGACTACCCGGGCTATCCTCTGCTCTTGCAGATAATCCAAAAGAAGCTCCTGCGCTCTTAAGCCATATAAAGAAAGATTACTGCTGGACAGCCTTGCCTGGATAATACAATTTTTAAGATCGTAAACCGGGCCGCTAAAATTAAGCTGCGCATCAACCTGCCCCTTTGCCTGCATATCTTTGACAAAAGGATACTTGACCGATAGCCTGCTGAGGCCTGCCAGATCAAAATTAACCCTTCCATTTATATCCACCTGCGGCATGGCAGGGTTAGAATTATCAATATAGCCGCTGATTAAAAACTGCGAATCAAGGTACTTACCCTTAGCCTGGGCAATAGTAACCTTATTATTCTTAAGGTTAAAGTCGCTCACTAAAGATAGATCCCTGGATGATAACTGCAGCTTTATGTCCGGCGAAGAAAAATTAGCAAGCTCTCCGCTGCTCTGATAATCCGTGTTCTGGTATTTAAATCTTGTATTTGACCAACTGAATCCCTGTTGGCTGAATTCAAAGGTTGTAGAAATATTCTCTATCGGATCCTCCTGGCCGGCTAATTTCAAACCTGCGCCTGCAATATCCAACTTGCCCTGCATTGCCCAGCCGCCTTTCCCATCCGGATGCAGCTTAATGAATAAGCCTGCCTGACCTGACGCAGAGCTGACCTGATTAAAATTAAATTTCTCTTTTGCGATGGCCGGCAAGAAACTTAAACTCAAACTAGTATTTATGTTTAAAACCAGGGTGCTAAAATCCTTGATTCCTAACCTTGCTTCGAAAGGAATACCCAGAAGCTCTACCTTTAGGCTTTCTGCCACCAGGGAACGCTCGTTAAAGGCTATCCTGCCGTGGAGATTCTTAAGTTCGCCCAATAAATCTAGCCCGGAGATATCCGCCTGCTGGATCTCGCAGTTACCGTCAAAGGAAAGCTTTTTTGTCTGCAGGTTATAATTTATCTTGCTTTGCAGGGCTAAATTTAAGCCGATATTAACCTTCCCCTTTGCCAAAACCAGCTTAGTAGCCTTAGCAGTTGTATCAATATGCAAAAGCTGATCTTTAAAACTTATCTTTGCCTGGGCATCAGATGACCCGGAAAGTAAATTCAAGCCAAAACTGCTGTAATAAGCCTCAAAATCCCTGGGTAACAAGTTAGTCAACGACAGATTAGCCGCCAGCTCCTGATGTAAAAGCTTATATTCCCCCCAGGCATAGATAAATGTCGGCGGATTATTAGGAAGCTCGCCCTTGAAATTAAATTTTACACCGGCAGGCAGGCTTAAACGCAAGCTAAGCTGTATACCCCTTAACTCTTTTCTGAAATTATTTACCAGCGTATCATCCTGAAAAAGAATGCTCCCGGAAATGATATTTATTTTATAAACCGAAACGCTGAATTCATTTTTTTTGGCCTGGGATTCTTTGGCAGCAGGCACCTTTACCACCGCAGGCCTTGAGGCAAAGATATGCTCAAGGTTAAAGCTGTTATCCTTTAGGCGCTCTACGAAAATATACGGGCCTTTTAAGTTTAAACTGGGGATAATCACCTGCTTATTAAAAATAGGCCAGATAAAAACCGCGCAGCTTGCCTCCCGCGTGCTTAATATCACATCCTGACCTTCGGAAATAACTAGGTCGCGCAAAACCAGGCCCTTGAATATATTAAACTCCAAAGATTTCAAACTGACATCTTTGCGGGTTTGCTGGGTTAAGGTCATGATAATCAGGGATTTTATTTTTAGCGGCAGGAAAACCTTATTTAAATATACTATCCCGGAAACAATAATTAATAACAGGAGGGCTGCGATAATAATAAACCTTTTCATTTTTTTCACTTAATTTTTTCGCTTAATTATAGCAGCGGCTAATCTTATCGCCTCTGCCTTATTCTTGACCTTGCCAATAGCCTGTGCCTCATCCAGGCCGCTAAGTATTTTTCCAATCAATGGGCCGGGAGGTAATTTAAATTTGCGCATAAGATCATTGCCGTTTAAAAAAGGTACTGGCTTTTTTTCCTTTTCCCGGGTTAACAGCCTGTGGATTAACGCCTTGGCTGTTTTCTCATGGCGCACTCTGGATAATGCTGTGGTCAATGGTCCTTTGGTGGCGCGCTGATCCGCTAAAGATAACAAAAGTACTGCCAGGGCATCACTGCCGGTATCGCGAAAATAGCGAAAGACCGCCCTCTCAGTCGGCCGGCCATTATCTGCCAAATACCCCGGCCTTAAATGCCAGAGCACAATTCTTTCCAAGGAACGCGTTTCATCATTGGCTAACTTTAACCTGCGGCAAATTATACGCGCCAGGCCCAGGCCTATTCTTTCATGTCCGTGGAAGATAATCTTTCCCTTTTCTCTGCGCAGGGCCTTAGGCTTGCCTACATCATGCAAAATACAGGCCAACTTTAAAAGGCTTGATCTTTTACGTAAACTGGAAAGCTCCTGGCTAAGATACCTGCTTATCTCAAGATCCTGTTTAAATGCCTTTAACAATAATTCAAATTGATTTAAGGTCTCCAGGGTATGCTGCCAGACATCCAGATGATGATACGGCCCTTGGCCAATGCCGCGCATAGGCTTTATCTCGGGGAAGATTATCTCTAAAATTCTTAGTTTATCCAGCATAGCTAAAGAGGTATAGGCTGCGGAGCTGTCAAAAATCTTAAACAGCTCTTCGCGGATGCGCTCGCTGGAAACCCCGCTGATTAAGTGTTTTTCTTTTTTTGCCAGGCGCAATGTCTCTTTGTCTAAGGTAAAACCGAGCATACAGCTAAAACTAAAGGCGCGTAAAATCCTTAAGGGGTCTTCTTTGAAAGAGTTTTTTCCGGTAACCCGGATAACTTTACGCTTAAGATCAGCCCTTGCGGAATATGGGTCAATAATTAATGCGCTTAGGTCTTTGCCGCTAAAAACATCTTTAAACTCAAGCGCCATGGAGTTGATGCTAAAATCCCGATGCAGGAGGTCTTTTTCTAAAGTTGCCGCGCGGAAATCCGCAAAATCAAAGGTATAGACCTTGCCGCCTATTTTCTTGACTAATCGGCAAGCGGCATGCTCTTCATCCAGGACTACAAATCCGCAGCGCATATGCTTTGCAAGTGTCGCGCCAAACTTTATTGCCCTGCGCTTCAGGCAAAAGTCAAAATCCGGATTTTCTTTTTGCCGGCCTAAAATTAAATCGCGCAAGGCTCCGCCCACAAGATATAATCTCACCTTCCTGGGTTTGGCAAAATTATAAACCGGCTTTAAAATAATTTTATCTTTTTCGTTGAGGCTAAGCATAGGTATTAAGCCTTGTGGTAGGATGTTTACTGCTTGTCTTTATCAAACACCTCAAACTGTTTGACAATTGATTCTTCAACAAATATCGGCGCATGGAACCTCACTGCCAGGGCCACGCTGTCCGATGGACGGGCATCAATAATCCTTAGGTCTTCGTTTGCGGCCTTAATAAAAATCTTGGCATGGAATGTTGTCTCCTCCAGCTTATCAATAACCACCTTTTCTACGCCCGCATTTAAATCTTTAAGCATGGTATAAATTAAATCGTGGGTAAGCGGCCGTGGAGGGATGAAACCGCTGATCTTCAGCTTTATGGCGGAAGCCTCATTTAAGCCGATGACAATCGGCAAAACCCGCAAGCCGCCTTTTTCTTTTAAGACAATCAGCTGGTCATGCCGTTTCTCGTCAATTACAATCTTGTTCAACTCCATCTCAACCATATTTACCTCTATTATATATTCTAAATAAAAACAAACACATACCTATATTTTATAGATAATTATAGGCTCAATACCCCGATTTATCAAGGATATTCTGGGTTTTAGAGAAATGTTTTTCTCGAAAATCTCAAGTTTCGAAAAAAGGTGGGTTCTATATCTTTCTCTGCGGTTTTCTTAAAAACATTACCTGCCCTGAAGAAGTTTTTTTAATGCATAGAATAACAAAACCAGGATTAAAGAACATCCTCCGATGTAAACTTTTTTCCTACTGAGAGGCTGAATAACTAGGCTCCCCGAAGTTATTCTGTTTATTCCAAGGGCATGAATATCTAAATCACCGCCATGCTCTAAGCAACTGCGATGAAACACCCCGGAAACTTTTATAATATCTCCTTTTTTATGATAATTACCGGCATAACGAATATCTTGAACCATTGCCTTTGGAGCCCAAATACCAATTGCAATAATGGCGTCATTTACATGCAGCCATGCGAAATCCCCGCGAATCATTACATCTCCTATAACCTCTCCTTTATAATTTACAGTTTTACCGTCATACTGTTTGGCATTATTCAACAAATCCAAACTCGTAGATGTCTGAGCATAAGAATTGGAAATGCCCAACGTTAAGCACAGGGTCGCGAAAAAAAACAGGCTTTTCACTCTTATTTACCTTTCACATACGCTACAATGAAACCAAATAGCGCAAAAACCGACATTAACTCAAGCCTTCCTGCCCACATTTCAATAATATAGGTCACTTTTAATACTGCCGGCATACTTGTATCGGTTATCCCGCAGGAAAGCCCAACATTTCCCGCCGCAGAGGTTGACTCAAAAAGAGCATCCAGAAAAGGATACCCTAAAGCTACCCCCACTAAAGTACCCAATGCATAAAGAGAAAGATACCCTAAAGTGACAATCAAAACTATCCGCACCTGCGTATCTTCAATAAACATCGTTTTTATATGATGAAATTTCTGCGTCACGACAGCATTTGGCGAAAGCATCATTCCTTTTATATCCTGCCTAAATGCTTTCCATATAATTCCCACGCGCAGCATTTTGATACCCCCTGCCGTAGAGCAAGCGCAACCTCCCAACGCCATAGAAATAATTACCCCGGTCAACGCTAAATCCCCCCACTCCCTGATAAACTGCTGCGCATATATAGTCATATAGCCGGTTGTGGTTTGCCCTGAAATGAGCTGGAAGAACCCCTTGCGGAAAAACGTCATTCCTTCCGAATAAACATCCAATCGGCTCAAACCAGCCATGGTAATCAGGGTAACAATCATAACCACAAACAAAAGAGTACGCGTTTCGATATTCTTCCAAATTTCTTTAAAGTTTCCTCTCCAGATTTGATAATGCAAATTAAAATTAAATGAGCCGATAACCATAAAGAGAATTACGACAATTTCATAGGTCAGGCTATGGTAATAAAGGATATTCGGTGATTGCGGGGAGAAACCTGCGGTATCAAATCCAGCCATAAAAATACAGGCGCCGTGAAAAAACGCGCTTTGGGGCTTTAGTCCAATAGAAATTCCTACAAAACCTAATACAATGGTCCCTAAAATTAAGTAAACTATACTAATTACCCAAATAAACCGCGCCGTGTTAATAACATTGGGTACTAATTTTTCATCCCGGCCTTCCCCAAGATACAGATTAAACGTCCCACTGGCGCCCTTAACCAAAAATGAAATCGCAATAATAGCAATTCCCTGCCCTCCTAGAAAAGGCCCTAAATGACGCCATAAATTATGACTTTGAGAAAGGTGATCTAAATCCTGCACCAGAGTCAGCCCGGTTGTAGTAAAACCCGACATGGTCTCAAAACAAGCATCAAGAAACGACTTATAATGGCCACTCAATAATAGCGGTATAGCGCTCAGCGCCATCACCGCCAACCACGAAAGAGCGATTACAACCATTGCCTGTCCGGTATTTAGCTCTTTATCTGTTTTACACAGCCAGCTTAAAGCTAAGCCGATAAATATTGTAATATTAGCGCTGATCAAGAAATCCAAGGCAGGATTTGGCTCTCTGAATAAAACCAACCCCATAATAAACGGCAAAAACATTGTCAGGCCAATACCAAGGATTATTCTTCCCAGATAATAACCAATGTTCCTAATATCACTTACTTGGGGTTTAAGTATCATCTTATATACCGGAATACTAAAGCAAATAGCAAGCCTATGCCGATAATCAACATTGCGTACACCGCTTCCCAAAATATTCCCAGCGTAACAGTATAAAGAATATATCTTTTCTTCATAGTATTTAACAAAAAACCAGAGAATAATGCGCTCTGGCACTGTGTAAAATCAACTTATTTCTTTATTTATTCTATTGTTACAATACGCTTGGCAGACAAGGAAGGCAAGTCAAAAAAAGGTCAAAACCAGTTTTAATCATCGGAGCTCAGACGGTAGCCTACGCCCGGTTCCGTAAGAATATACGTAGGGCGATCCGGGTTAGGCTCAATTTTGCTGCGCAGATTACTCATAGTTACGCGTAAAAGATGCAAAATACCTTCATAATCTTCTGTTTTATCCCAAATCTCACGCAGGATTTGTTTATGGGTAAGAACTTTACCAGAGTTTAAAAAAAGAAACTTAAGAGTATCATATTCAGTAGGAGATAAATCAATCTGGTTATCTTCAACAGTGACCCTGCGGCTAATAATATCCACCGTAAGTTTGCCTGTCCGCAGGATTTGGCCTATTTCTAAGGGCAAAAGGCGCCTCATTACCGCCTTCAAACGCGCCAACAGCTCTCCTACAGAAAAAGGCTTACTAAGATAGTCATCTGCCCCGGCATCAAGAGCCGCGATCTTCTCAAGCGGATCGTCCCTTACTGATAAAATAATTATCGGGGTCTTTGTGCGTTTGCGGATTCTTGCAATGAACTCTCTTCCATCCATATCAGGAAGCCCTAGGTCAAGAATGATGGCATCCGGATGGACGCCAACCGATTCCGCTAAGGCTTCTTTACCGTTTACAGCTTCAAAAACAGCGTAACCGTATGCCGAAAGAGATGCCCTAAGAAGGCTACGTATGGATTTTTCGTCGTCAACAACCAGAATTCTTAAATTTCCCTGTTCTGCCATTGTGTATCTACTCCAACGGAAGCTCGATAATAAACGTAGCGCCTTTACCAAGAACACTTTCTGCGTTGATATGGCCGCCGTGAGCCTCAATAATATTTTTTGAAATACTTAACCCTAAGCCGGTTCCCGATACATTTTGAGCACGCCTGACGCGATAGAACTTATCAAAGATACGCTCCAGATCTTCCCTGGGAATTCCATAACCATAATCCCGCACAAAAATGCGCGCCTTTTCGCCTGTACAAAAAACCTCGATTTCAATCGCAGAGCCATCCGGAGAATACTTTAAAGCATTATCAATAACATTCGAGAATGCCTTGAGCATATACGGAAAATCTACGCTTACTTCTGGCATCTTTTTAGGAATATTTATTTTTATGTTTCTACTACCCATCTTATCTTTTAGCTGCTCAAAACAAGCTCCGATAAAATCACTAAAATCACATGGCTTTTTAGAAATCCGCAACACACCAGATTCTGTCCTAGTCATATCGAGAATATTATTCACTATATGATTCAACCTCTCGGATTCACCGCAGGCCGTTTCCAAAAGCCCATGCTTTTGCTGTGCGTCAAGCTTTGATGAGTTATCCAAAAGAGCGCTCAATGCCCCGGTGATCGATACAAGCGGTGTTTTCAAGTCATGGGAAATTGAGTTTAAAAGCGCGCAATGGAGTTTCTCTGTCTGACGCTGGATAATTTGCGCTCTAACTTTTGAAGTAAGCGTGCTTATAATAAGCCCAACTGCCAGAAAAGTTCCAAAGGTAAAAAGATACTCAAAATCATGGACATTTAAGGTAAGATACGGCGGGACTAAAAAAAAGTCAAATGCCAGGACGCTCAAAACTGAGGTTACGATCGCTGGCCCCTGCCCCCAGCGAATGGCAATTATTACAACGGCTAAAAGATAAAACATCACGATATTTGTCGGCTCAAGTTTTCTTTTGACAAACTCGCCCAACAAGGTCATAAAAAAAACAAACCCTACACTTAGTAAGTATGGATAAATTTTGTTTTCCAATATCTTTGTTTTTGGCATATGTTCGGGTAAACCTGTAACCAACCTTAAAGTAATCCTATTGACACATTACCTCTTGCAACGAAAAGGCTATTGACCATTCCAGATCAATAGCCTTTAAGCTTTGCAATTATTCCTATTTTTTCTTCTTGTCTTTGCCTAAAATATCCCTAAGCTCAACCATAAACTGCCCCACATCCTTAAACTGCCGGTAAACCGAGGCAAAACGCACATAGGCAACATCATCAATCAGCTTAAGCCTCTCCATAACCAGCTCGCCGATCCTGCTGGATAAAACCTCGCGGTCGCTTTTCTTTTGGATAGCGTGCTCAACCTGAACAACCACATTCTCCATCTTCTCCACGCTCACCGGCCGCTTTTCGCAGGCGCGGATTATCCCGGCTAAGATTTTTTTGCGGTCAAAAGCCTCCCTGCGGCCATCCTTCTTAATTACCAGTAAAGAAACCTCTTCAATATATTCGTAAGTAGTAAAGCGTTTGCCGCACTTTAAGCACTCTCTTCTGCGCCTCACTGCCGACTCCTCGGCTGTGGCACGAGAGTCAACTACCTTATCCTCTCTATATCCGCAAAACGGACACTTCATTCCGCACCTTCTTTTATGGTTTATCTCTTCCTTATTTTTATTTTTGCCTGTTTTAAGAAACTCAGGGCCATCTTATCCGGATAACCTTCGGCAATCACAATCTCTCTTATACCGGCATTAATCAGCATCTTGGCGCAAATAACGCAGGGCTGGTTAGTAGCGTAAAGGGTAGCGCCTTTTACGCTTATTCCGTGCAGGCTAGACTGGATCAGCGCATTCTGCTCCGCATGCAGTGCGCGGCATAACTCATGCCGCTCTCCCGAAGGAATATTTAATTTCTGGCGCATGCATCCGATTTCAATACAGTGCTTTAATCCGCTGGGTGCGCCGTTATAACCGGTAGCCAGAATTCTTTTTTCATTCACTAAAACCGCGCCTACGCTGCGGCGCAGGCAGGTTGACCTTTTAGCAACCAGGGTCGCCATCTCCAAGAAATATTCATCCCAGCTTGGCCTTTTATGTACAGCAGGTGTTTTCTTTTTCATTTTATTTTAATAACTCCGGATATAGGGGAAACTTTCTGGCTAAAGCGATTGTCTCCTTTTTGATTTTAGATAATTTATCCATATTCGACTGATTCTCCAGCGCCTCATTGATTAAGTGAGCGATCTTCTGCATCTGTTTTTCCTTCATCTTGCGCGTGCTTACTGCCGCAGTCCCCAGGCGGATACCGCTGGTTACTGCCGGGCTTTTCTCATCAAACGGGATAAGGTTCTTATTTACCGTAATGTTAACCTGGCCCAAAATCTTTGAGGCATCAGCCCCGGTAACATTCTTGGCATTTAAATCAACCAGCATCAAATGTGTATCCGTGCCGCCGGAAACAATACGAAAACCTTTTTTCTCTAAAGCAGCAGCCAACTCCTTGGCGTTTTTAGTTAACTGGATCTGGTATTGCTTAAACTCCGGCTTCATTGCCTCAGCAAATGCCACAGCTTTAGCGGCAACTACATGCATTAATGGCCCGCCTTGAATTCCGGGAAAGATCTGACTGTCAATTTTCTTGGCAAACTCTTTTTTACAAAGGATAAAACCTCCGCGCGGGCCGCGCAAGGTCTTATGCGTAGTAGAGCTGACAAATTCTGCGTAAGGCACCGGAGAGGGGTGTATTCCGGCAGCCACTAAACCTGCGATATGCGCCATATCCACGAATAAATAAGCGCCGACGCTATCGGCTATCTGGCGGAACCTCTTAAAATCTATTACTCTCGGATATGCTGAGGCGCCGGCCAGGATCATCTTTGGCTTATGTATTTTGGCCAACTCTAAAATAGCATCATAATCCAGGCTTTCGGTTTTTCTGTCTACGCCGTATCCCACCATCTTATAGAACATCCCGGAGAAATTATGCGGATGGCCGTGAGTGAGATGGCCGCCGCTAGCTAAATCCATTGCCAAAACCGTATCCCCGGGTTTTATCGCCGCAAAATAAACCGCCATATTTGCCTGCGAGCCGGAATGCGCCTGGACATTTACATGCTCTGCCCCGAATATCGCCTTGGCCCGCTCAATTGCCAGGCTTTCAGCGATATCAACATACTCGCATCCGCCATACCAACGCCTGCCAGGATACCCTTCGGCATATTTATTAGTCAATACAGACCCCTGGGCCTCTAATACGCCTAAAGAGGCAAAATTCTCCGAGGCAATTAACTCTAAATTCTCATCCTGGCGCCTCATCTCTTTCTTGATCGCTGCAAAAATCTCCGGATCAATCTGTTTTAAATGTTTCACTTTGCGCTTCTCCTTTTATCGATTAATTTTATCCTCTTCAAATGCCTGCCGCCTAAGAAATTTGTATTTAACCAAACAATTACCATTCTCTTGGCTAAATCCGTTTTCACAAATGCCGAACCCAGGACTAAAACATTGCTATCGTTATGCTCGCGGCTAAGCCTAGCTGCCTTAAGGTTATAACAAAGCGCAGCGCGCACGCCCGCAACCCTGTTTGCCGCAATAGAATTGCCTATTCCGCTTTTACAGATAAGTACCCCGCGCTTATATTTACCCGACGAAATAGCCTTGGCCAGGCTATAAGCATATTCCGGATAATCACAACGCTCCTTTGAATAAGCGCCTAAATCTTCTACCCCGATACCCTTTTTACCGAGATAATCCTTTAATCTTTCCTTTAATACAAAACCCGCATGGTCGGCAGCAATCAATATTTTGTTCATATGATTTTACTTATCCTTTCTACGGCATCTTTAATAGTATAAAAAGTTTTCTCGTAAAACTCAAGCGACCCTCCGATGGGATCGGCAATATCCAAATCGCCATCATCCATCTTAGCAAATTCTTTCAATAAAAAAACTCTATTCTTTGCCTCCGGGGCAAGTTGCAGCACCCTGTTCTCATGCATAGACTCCATTACCAATATCAGATCAGACCTGTCCACCATTTCTTTAGTCACCCTTTGCGAACGATGGCCGCCTACATCAATGCCTTCTTTTCTTAATACCTGGCGCGTCTCTGTGCTTGCGCCAAGGCCGGCAAGAATCATTATCCCGGCAGAAATAACCTCAACATCGGCCCTCTTTTCTTTTGCCAGCAGCTTTTTTAAATACGCCTCAGCCATTACTGAGCGGCAGGAGTTTCCTGTGCAGACAAAAAGCACGGTCTTGGCTTTAACAGCTGTATTTATCTCTTCATCCTTTATTGCTGCGCTTCTGACAATTTTAAAAGGCTCAACACTTAAATCTACGATAGTAGACTCCACCCCTATTTTTGCCTCCTGCCCATCCACTGCTAAATCTACCAGGCCCTGCATATCTTTAATCGCCTGCGCAAAATCAGCCGGCGCAGGGGTATCGGAAATATTCGCAGAAGGACAGGCAACCGGAACATCCGCCTGCGTAATAATCTTTAACGCTATCTGATTATCCGGCATGCGCAAACCAATCTTACCGCCGTTTATTGCTTTTAATAAAACTGTCAAAGGCCCGGGCCAGAATTTATGCATTAATTTATAAGCCGCCACAGGAACATCGCAGGCAAGCTCATCAACTTTAGATTTATCCGCAATAAGCAAGGCAAAAGGCCTATCCTTGGGCCGCTTTTTAATCTCATAAAGCCTCTCCAGCGCCTTTTTATCCAGGGCATTAGCGCAAATTCCGTAAACTGTCTCCGTAGGAATAATTACCAGTTTGCCTTCGGCAATAAGCTTAGCCGCCTGGCTAATATACTCCTCTTCAGGAGCTGATGGATTTATTTTGATTATTTTTGTCAAACTCACACCTTAATCTTAATCTGTTTAATTTTAAGGCACATCTGTTTCTTATAATTAAGCAGCTTGGCATTAATCTTGGCATCGCTTATGCCAAGAATCTGCAAAGCAAAAAGCGCAGCATTCTTTGCTCCCGACTTACCAATAGCCATACAGGCAACCGGAATCCCCGGAGGCATCTGCACAGTTGATAAAAGGGAATCTAATCCTTTTAAATTCTTAGTTTCAATGGGTATGCCGATAACCGGCAAAGTTGTATGAGCCGCTACCACCCCGGCTAAAGCCGCAGACATCCCTGCTGCAGCAATAAAAATTTTTGTGCCTTTTTTAGGGGCTGCTTCTACATATTGCGCCACCTCTTTAGGCGTCCTGTGCGCAGACAAAACCCGCACCTCAAAATCTACCTTAAACTCCTTTAGCACATTCACTGCTTCGCTTACTGTCTCTAAATCCGACTGACTTCCCATAAGTATGCTTATTTTTGCCATATTGCCTCCTTGTCTACCTAGACAACACCCGCGCAATTCCAGTTAGCGCGGGGTGTCTACTTATTTTAAAGCTTTTGCTCCAATGTCACGACGAAAATGCATCCCTTCAAAATTAATCTTCCCTACCGCCGCATATGTTTTCTTTATCGCATCTTCAATTGTAACCCCTAATCCGGTAACCCCCAATACCCTGCCGCCACTAGTGAATATCTTATTCCCTGACCTCCTGGTGCCGGCATGAAAAACCACAATGTCCCTTAATTTTTCCGCCTCATCTAACCCCTTAATTTCTTTATCCTTGGTATAATCTCCGGGGTAGCCGCCGGATGCGCAAACCACGCATACGCAGGCGCGCTCATCCCAGGATAAATTCTTTATCTTGATCAATTCACCTTCGGTAGCCGCCAGCATTACCTCTACTAAGTCCGATTTTAATCTGGGCAATATCGCTTCTGTCTCCGGATCCCCAAAACGCACATTGAATTCTAAGGTTTTTGGCCCATCCTTGGTCAACATCACCCCGGCGTACAAAACCCCCCGGTATCCAATCCCCTCTTTGATTAAACCATCAATAGTGCGATAGATTATATTCTGCATTACCTCAACTAAAACATCCGCAGTAACTATTGAGGCAGGCGAATAAGCGCCCATGCCTCCGGTATTTGCGCCCTTGTCATTATCAAATACCCTCTTATGATCCTGGGCAGAGGCCAGGGCTACTACATTCTTTGAATCCGTAATTACCAGAATAGATGCCTCCTGGCCCGCAAGACATTCTTCAATAATTATTTTATTTCCCGCATCCCCAAAGATCTTATCCTGCATCATCAAGGTTACAGCCTGCTTTGCCTCATCAATATTCTTAGCCACAACCACCCCTTTGCCGGCAGCCAGGCCATCAGCCTTGACTACGCAAGGAGCGCCGATCTGATCAATATATTTCTTTGCCGCTACAGGATCATCAAAAACCTTAAAATCCGCCGTAGGCACCTTATATTTTGCCATAAGCTGCTTACTAAAAACCTTGCTTGCCTCTAAACTAGCGGCTTTTTTATTCGGCCCGAATATCTTTAAACCTGCTTTGGCAAATTCATCCACAATCCCTAAAGATAAGGCTACCTCCGGACCAACCACAGTCAAATCAATCTTTTCTTTTTTAGCAAACTCAAGTAACCCGAAAACATCATCGGCCTTTATATCAATACACTCCGCTAAATGCGCAATTCCGCCATTGCCCGGAGCGCAAAAGATCTTCTCCGCAAGCCTTGACTGCGCAATCTTCCACACCAGCGCATGCTCTCTGCCGCCTGAACCTACCACTAATATACGCATATTATTTAATCACCTCATCCATCACATCAGCAGATTTAATTGTAACCGCAAAAACATCCGAAAAAGGCCGGTCATCTATCCAACTATCCGTAACCAGGATTTTCTTTACCAGCTCATCCGGCCAGGGGTTAACAAAGCTGATGTGAAATATACTGCACTTCTTCCTCACAGGATTCTCGCCTAAGGATTTAATAGTTGCCCCATTCTTGCTCCAAGTGCCAATGCCGATACTAAACCAGTCCCAGAAAACCGGAACAGATAGCTCCTGATACATATCATCCTGATAAACAAAAATAACGCTAAGCGTAGCGTAAAAATATTTATCCCCGAACAGGCGCATTAACCCGTCATGCTCATAACTATTGCTGTAATTTCCGCCGGCCAGAAAATGTATTTCATCTATCTTCATCCCGGCTCGCACTGGCAGAGAAAACAGATTATTTTTCTCAAGATTAAGCCTTCCGTAATCCTTCCAATCGCCGGGGCCACTTACCAGAAAATCAACCCCGTCATATTTCAAATATTTGCTGGCAAATGCATTCGGGCCTGCCCCCTCTAAAGCAAAATTACTCCTATTCTTAGCAAGGTAATAGAAGTTATTTTTTTTCTCCCAGGCGCCCTGCGCCCAAGCCATCAAGGGAAATAAAACTAAAAAAATAACGTACAAAATCTTCTTTAGCATTTTTAAGCCTTTACCATTACTAATAGCATTTTAAAACGCTCTGTAGCATTTAAAGCATGCGGCTTATTTGCCGGCATAAGAATAACCTCTCCTGCTCCCAGTAAATGCGCCTTACCCGCAATAAAAATCTCTACCTTGCCATCCAAAATATAAACTAAGGCATCAAACGCAGCAGTATGCTCACTTAACCCCTGGCCCTTATCAAAAGCAAAAAGCGTAACCGTGCCTTTTTCCTTCTTGATAATCTCTTTACTTACAACAGAGCCATCCTGATAATCTACCAGGCTAACCAGGTTCCCTGCTTCCCCAATGATATTCATCGCCCAAGCCACTCCATTATTTTAAAAAAGATGAAACAGGCTTTTTCTTAATAGTAGTAGTTGCTTTATTAATGCGGCCTACTAAAGCCTTGGCCTCTTCGTTTGTAAGGCTGCTGGTTATTGTAATCTTTCCTGATGTAACAGGATCAGAAATCTTAGGAGTAGCCAGCAGGCTCCCGTCAACGAATATAGCCATTCTTCTTCCTGCGTTCTTAGAGGTAACTTCGTTAAACTTCTGCGTTCCCTCCGTAGTAAATTGCAAATCAATTGCATTTGAATCCGGCTTAATCTTTGCCGCCACTATATCTTTTGTTAAAAGAAACGGGCTGTTAACCACATATAATTCTTCATGGTTATCCAGCATTGCTGCTTTCCTGCAGTCTGATTGCCCTGCTCCGGCACAAACCATCTTGAATTCCACCGCTACTTTAACTCCTGAAGGCAGATCTTCCCCGTAAGCATAACTTAATGAAAAGCCTGAAACGCATAAAGCAATTAACCCTATATAAACAACTTTCTTCCCCATCTTCCCCCCTACAACCTTGTTTCGCGGTTCCTGTAGCTACAAATAAATTTAGAGTTATTTTCCTAATATTGGTCCATATTTCGAAGCTAATACCTTAGCTAATGCATTCATCGCTGCCCTATCGATCTTTTTCTTTTTTTCTAATTCTAATCTAATTATTTCCCATCCTAGATCTGTTAAATTCCAATATGTGCCTAAACCCTGAAACCATTGTTGAGTAATTACATTTAAAGATAGCAGGTCCCTTTTTAAGAAATTCATATCCTGGGTTTTCATATTATGGTCTGCTATGAGTAACTTATCAAAATCGAAATCACTCACACTGCCATTCTTTATATTACTAATACTTATCAAGACCTGTTTTTTCTTTTCATCTATATTCTCTGAAAACTCTTTTATGTTAATCTTGGGAGATTGGGTTTTAACTTCAGTGGGTATAGGGGCTGTCCGAAAAAGACCAGCCATTTTTAAATCTTTAATTAATTGAGTTATGGCAGAGATTACAGATCTAATATCTCCGCGATTAAAGGTGATATAAACCTGTTGATCAATTGCTGGAAGATTACAATTTTGGTCAACAAGATAAATAACCGATTCAGGTTTTTTTTGAAATTTCTGCTTAGCTTGCCCCATCTCGTGACTCACACTAGGCGATGGGAAAAAACTACCAAATCTTTCAGATCCTGGCGTGATTACAAAGATTGCCCCTGCCGCTGAATCAAAATAATGTCCCTCTTTATCCTCTAAAGATAAGCCCCTATCAGGAGATACTGAAATCATACTTATACCATCTATATTTAACTCTTTTAATAAATCATAGATATCGCGGACTAAATCTTTTTCCTTTGAATCATAAAGTAATAGTATATTCCCCATCCAATTTCCTCTTTCTTGAGTGGGTGGCGAGGCGTGTTTTGAGCAGGGCGTTTGCAGGCCGAGCGGGCAAGGTCCCGCCACCACTATTGTTTTGCGGGGAGCGAGGCCGAAACCCGAGCGCAGTTTGCCGCGCTGGGGCAAACAAGCGTCCCGGCGAAAAACACGCCTCGACAAACCCACAATTGTTAAAAGAGCTTATTTCTTATCTTCTTTATTCTTGATCGGTAAAAAGCCGGCCATTTCACCAATTACATTAACTAATTCTGTATTTGCCGGAACAACGATCTTAGCGTTATTCACTAATGACTTCTCAACTGCCTCAAGCTTGCGCAGCACCTGCGCATTGCCCACAAAATAATGCTCTGCTGCTTCATTGACTAACTTTATGGCTGCTGCCTCTCCTTCTGCCTCTAAAATACGCGCCTGTTTTACCCCTTCGGCCTTTTTAATCTCTGCTCTCTTCTGCCCGTCTGCGGCAGTCTCTGTGGCAGTAGCAAAATCAATAGCAGCAATCTTTTCATTTTCAGCTTTGACTACTTTATTCATGGTCTCCTGGACATCTTTAGGAGGGTCTATCTCTTTAAGCTCGGTCCTGACAATCTCTAAGCCCCAGCTGGCAGTCTCTTCGCAAAGGGTCTTATGCAGCTCTGCGTTAATCTTGCCTCTTTCGCTGTTAGCGGATTTTAAGGTTAAGGTACCGATAATATTTCTTAATGTAGTGCGCGCCAAATTTACAATCTGCCACTGGTAGTTATTTACGCTGTACTGGCAGTTCTTTACATCGTTTTCATCGGCTTTTACTTTAAAATAAACCTGGGCATCTACCTTGGCATTTAAGTTATCATTGGTAATAATCTCCTGCGGCTCAGCATCAACCATCTGCTCGGTCACATTTACCTGGTAAAGCGTTTCAACTATCGGGATTACCCAGTTAAACCCCGGCATGGCAAAGCGGTTATATTTACCGAACCTCTCAATCAACCCACGGTGCGTAGGACGCACAATCCTGATACCCATAAAGAAGATTACTGCCATTGCATAAATAATTACCCAGAATATACTCATTGTTCCCTCCTTGCCCACAAGGGCATACCCGCGCAAGTCCTTATAAGCGCGGGGTACCTTAGGTTATATTTACTTTTTTATTCCCTTTTACAGCCTGGCCAATAACCCAGGACTCTAAGTTTAATTCGCATAATTTCTTGATTATTGCCGAAGCTGCCTGCGCCTTAACAACTAAAACCATGCCAATACCCATATTTAAGGTGTGGTACATCTCCTTATCTTCAACATTGCCCTTGTTCTGGATGAGCTTAAAGATTGCAGGCACACTCCAGGAATCTTTATCAATACGCACATCAATATTCTTCGGCAATATGCGGCTGATCTTATCGTAAAAAGCGCCGCCCGTAATATGGCTGATGCCATGAATGGATTTTCCGTGCCGGCGTAAAAGTTTGAGCACTGGCTTAACATAAATACGCGTAGGCTTAAGTAATTCTTTGCTCATTCTTTTTAATTCTGCAGGGTTTAAAACTTTTCTTACCAAAGAGTAGCCATTAGAATGCAGGCCGCTTGAGGCAATACCGATCAGCTTATCCCCTGACTTAATCTTATCCCCGTTTATTATTTTATCTTTTTCTACTACCCCCACGCAAAAACCCGCAATATCATATTCGCCTTCTTTGTACATCCCGGGCATCTGCGCAGTCTCTCCGCCAATCAGGGAACAGCCGCTTTCCATGCAACCCTTATTGATACCGCTGACTACATCTACTAAGATATTTTCCTTGACCTTACTAAAAGCAATATAATCCAGGAAGAAAAGCGGCTGGGCACCGGTGCAGAGGATATCATTAACATTCATCGCCACTACATCAATACCCACGGTGTCATGTTTATTGGCTAACTTTGCAATTACCAGCTTTGTGCCTACCCCATCGCTTGATGAAACTAAAACCGGATTTTTATATTGATTTTTCTCCAATTTAAAGAAGCTGCCAAAGCCTCCGATATCCGTAAGCACCTCTTTGCGGAAGGATTTTCTGACTAAGCTTTTTATCTTTGATTTAAAGATACTTGCGCTCTTGATATCCACACCGGAGTTTTTATATGTTATTCTCTTCACCACTATCTCCTTTACATAAAATATTAACTATTTTTGGGGTGACTGTCGAGCCGAAGCCCTTGCTGCGCGCAAAGCGTAAGCTTGAGCACAGCGAGGTGGCTCGGCAGGCAGGACCCGCAAATTTTATAAATACATTTTATACCTGCAGCTCTCCTTGTCCGCAGCAGCTTCTCTCTAAAGAAAATTTGCTATGCCTCTTCTCCGGCCTTATCGGGTATTTCCCTGTCCAACAGGAGACACAATAGCTGTCCTTAGGATGTTTAAAGCAGCTCAACATTCCTTCCAGGCTCAAATATCCCAGGCTGTCCACCTCCAGGTATTTCCTGATTTTTTCTATATTGTCATATTTATTGGCAATCAGCTCGCTTGCGCGGTGAAAATCAATCCCGTAAAAACAGGGGAAGCGGTGCGCCGGGCATGAGATCCTCAAATGCACCTCTTTTACCCCGGCCTTGCGCAGGTTGCGCACGCGGATTTTTGAAGTGGTGCCGCGTACGATAGAATCATCGACAATAATAATGCGCCTGCCTTTCAGGATATCTTTTAAAATGTTAAACTTTACGCGCACCCCCATATCGCGGGAGTCCTGCGCCGGCTGGATAAATGTCCTGCCTACATAATGGTTACGGATAATCCCCATCTCCAATACAATCCCTGATTCCTGCGAATAGCCAAGGGCAGCGGAGAATCCTGAATCCGGAACCGGAACCACATAATCCGCATCCACCGGATGCTCCTTGGCCAGCTGCACCCCTAATTTACGGCGCACTGTATGCACAGTCTCGCCAAAAACATTGGAATCCGGGCGCGAAAAATAAACATGCTCAAAAACACAAAAGGAATGATGGGCAAGCAACTCCTTTGGCTTAATTGATTTTAGCTCCCCCTGGTTATTAATCAGCACAATCTCGCCGGGCTCAATCTCCCGCACGAATTTTGCGCCGATTAAATCAAAGGCGCATGTCTCGGAAGCCAGGCAATATGAAGCGCCGAGCCTGCCTAAAACCAGAGGCCTAAAACCATGCGGGTCTCTTACGCCAATCAAATAATTGCTGTTCATCAAGACTAAAGAATAAGCGCCTTTAATCCTCTTTAAAGCGTAAAGCAAGCTCTCCTCCAGGCTGCGTTTATTGCTGCGCGCCATAAGGTGGATAACCAGCTCTGAATCCGTGGTGGTCTGAAAGATTGAGCCGCTCTTCTCCAGCTTCTGGCGCAGGTCAAGTGAATTTACCAGATTGCCGTTGTGCGCAATACAGATTGAGCCATTGGCATAATCAAGTAAAAGCGGCTGGGAGTTCTTGAGTATGCTTGAGCCGGTGGTTGAATAGCGCACATGGCCTACTGCCATATTTCCTTTTAAACGGCCAAGCACCTGTTCACTAAATACATCGCTGACTAAACCCATATCCTTATGGATAGAAAGTACCCCCTGATTATTAGCCACAATACCACAGGCCTCTTGGCCTCGATGCTGTTGAGCAAATAACCCAAGATAGGCTAGCCAAGCTGCCTGCCGGTTATTGCTTATCCCGAATAACCCGCAGTATTCTTTCGGTTCAAAGCTATCTTTTTTTATTAACATTCTTGGCTCCGTTTTTAGGCACCTTTCCTGTCCAGCAATATAAGCAAAGCTTCTCCTTAGGCAAACCAATAGCAGTAATCATATCGCAAAGCTTCTGGTATTTTAATGTAGTTGAGCCGATATCCCGGTTAATCCAATCCACCATTTTCTTATGCTTGGCGGATTTCTCATCCAGGTACTCTGCTAAACTCTTTGGCTCCCTGCCCTCAATCGCTTTAATTGCCCGCCGGGCCGCCAGTTCATTAATGCTGCGCGTAGAATAATTAAATTTGCAGGGGAACATCAGCGGCGGACAGGCAATGCGTAGATGAATTTCTTTTGCCCCGTGTTTTTTTAATTTTTGTATAGTGTAATTCTTAAGCTGCGTGCCGCGCACAATAGAATCATCGCAGAATACAATACGCTTGCCCTTAATTATCTCCGGTATAGGGATTAATTTCATGCGGGCAACCAAATCCCTGCGCTCCTGGGTTACCGGGGTATAGCTGCGGTCGTAACCCGGGGTATATTTTACTAATGGCCGGCGCAAAGGAACACCTGATTCCATACTATAGCCGATAGCGTGGGCAGTGCCGGAATCCGGGATACCGGCGACCATATCCGCCCTGATATTATCATCCTTGGCCAGTTGCGCTCCGGTCCTCTCCCTTGAGGTCTCCACATTAAGCGATTCATAGTTAGAGGCAGGAAAACCCGTATAAACCCAAAGGAATGAACAGATCTGGTTAGCCTTTACCCCTTTTTGTTTTAATTTTAATCCGGAGCGGCTGATTAAAACTATCTCCCCCGGCTCAAGATACCTTACCAGTTTATACCCTAAATTAAGGAATGCGGATGACTCTGTAGAAACCGCCCAGCTACTGCCTTTTTTGCCGACAACCAGAGGAGTCAGGCCTAACCTGTCGCGGCAGGCATAAATCCCTTCCTTGTTCAGCAGCAGCAATGAGCAGGAGCCATCGATCTTAGAGAAGAACCTCTGCACCCCGTCAACCACATTTTTGCCCGAGATAATTATTTTAGCGCACAGCTCGGCAAAATTAATCTTTCCTTCGGCTACCTCCACAAATGAGCGCCCTTTCTTAAACAACTCTTTGGCTAAATTATTTGCATTATCAATATAGCCGTTAGTGACAATGGCAAACGGCCCGAATTTAGAGTTCATCACAATCGGCTGCTCATCGCGGGCGCTGATTATGCCGATTCCTTTATCCCCGCGCATCTTAAGGTAATCCTCGTAAAACTTTGCCTTAAACTGGCTGCCCTTAATATCGTGGATTTTGCGCATCAGCTCCTTGCCATAAACAGCAAGGCCGGCAAACTGCGTGCCTAGATGCGAATGATAATCTGTGCCGTAAAATAAATCCTCTGCACAATCCCTCTTGGAAACTACGCCGAATATTCCGCTCATTTAAGTACTCCCTTTTAGAAATGCTTTTTAATATACTCAACACCGTTTTTAAAAATCTGCAGGCCATCCCCGTATATCCTGGATAACTTATCCCAATTACGCGGATGAGCCGCTGCGTAGATATGCCTCTCCGGATGGGGCATTAACCCAAATACCCTGCCTGTTTCATCACAGACTCCCGCAATGTTCTCCATTGAACCATTGGGGTTATCAGGGTAGCCGCAAAGGTTACCTTTGGCGTCGCAATACTGAAACACAATCTGTTTATTTTTCTTAAGCCTGCTTAATACCGATTTATTTTCGGTTACAAATTTACCTTCGCCATGCGCTACGGGAAGATAAATTATCTTATTCTCCCCTTTTGTCCAAACGCATTTACCATACGGTTTTAAATACACCCAGCGCGCCTCAAATTTGCCGGAGTCATTGATAATCAGGCTGGTAGTTTGATTAAGAGCAGCTCCGCCTGGCAGGAGCCCGCTCTTGACCAGGATTTGAAAACCGTTGCAGATGCCAATAATCAGTTTTCCTCCCCTGATGAACTGACGCAGCGAATCCGCAAGCTTAAACCTTAACTCATTGGCAAAGATCTTCCCCGAGGCAATATCATCGCCATAGCTAAAACCTCCGGGTAATGCCAGGATATGAAAATCGCTAAGTACCCTTTGCCTGCTTACCAGGCTGTTAATATGCACCAGCTCAACCTCTGCGCCGGCAAGCTTAAAAGCTGCCGCCGTTTCTTTGTCGCAGTTGGTACCTGCGCTTCTTAAAATACAAACTTTAGGATTTATCATAAAATCTTTTGATCGCCTGCGCTACCTCTTTGGGATTATCCGCCAGGACAAACAAATGCATATCCTCTTTATCAATATTGCCGTATTTATAGACTGTTGACTTTAACCATCCCAATAAAGGCTTCCAATATTTACTATCAAAAAGAATTACCGGGAATTTAGGTATCCTTCGGGTCTGGATAAGGGTAATTGCCTCAAAAAATTCATCCAGGGTGCCGTAACCTCCGGGCATAATCACAAAGGCCTTGGCGTATTTCACAAACATCACCTTGCGCACAAAAAAGTAACGAAAACCCAGGACAGTATCCACGAATTTATTCGGCTTCTGCTCGCAAGGCAGCTGGATATTCAGGCCGATAGAATAGCCTCCTGCGCGCCGCGCTCCTTTATTAGCCGCCTCCATAAGGCCTGGGCCGCTTCCGGTAATTATGGCATAACCTGCCTTGGCAATATGGTATGCCACCTCTTCGGCAAATTTATAATGCCTGCTGCCAGGCTTGGCGCGCGCCGAACCAAAGATAGAAACGGCCTTGCCTATCTTAGAAAGAATTTCAAAACCATCTACAAACTCCGACATAATGCGGAATATCCGCCAGGTATCATCCTGAATAAAATCATCCCTTACAAACATATCCTTTTTGGCGCACGATTTTATTTTAACCATTGTTAAGAAATCCTCCTTACCACTTTAAGGGTTTTTGCCAGCTTTCTTTTAATCTGCGGCTGTCTGCCTCTACGCAAAGCCTGCCATCTAAACCGTATATCTTAAAACTATTTCCGCAAGTTACACATCCGATTAAACCAAAATCTATCCCCTCCAACATTTGTTCAAACTCCTGCTTATCTTTTTTCTCTACTTCAACCACAAAACGGGAGTTTGACTCTGAGAAAAGGAGAAAGTCATTGCGTTGCTTTAATGATTCATAAGGGGCTTCTGATAAAAATACCTCTGCCCCCAGGCCGCCGCTAAAGACCATCTCTGCTAAAGCTACCCCCATGCCTCCGTCAGAGCAATCGTGCATAGACTTAACTATACTATTTTGCGTTGCCCTGCTTAAAGCGGCAAATACCTTCTTTGACTCCTGATATTTAACTTTGGGCACCCGGTTTCCCACTGCGCCATATAAATCATAATAATGCGAGCCGCCTAATTCATCATAGGTTTTGCCCACAACGTAAATTAGGTTGCCTGCTTTTTTTGCATACATGGATACTGCCTTATTTACATCCTCCATCACGCTGATTGCAGAAATAAGTAAAGTGCCGGGAATAGAGGTGGACTTACCATGCACGCTGAATTCATTATAAAGGCTGTCTTTACCGGAGATAAAGGGCAGGCCGTACTCTTTAGCAGCGTCGTAACATCCATAAGCAGCGCGCACCAGGCTGCCTAAACGGTCAGGCTTATCCGGATTGCCCCAACAGAAATTATCCAATATCGCTACTTCATTTAAACTGCCCCCTACCGCAACAATCTGGCGCAATGCCTCATCAATACATGAGGCTGCCATCCAGTAAGGGTCAATAAAACCAAAACGAAAGTTTATGCCGTTGGAAATAATAATCCCTTTGCGTGAATCAAACAATGGCTTGGTAACACTGGCATCAGAAGGCCCGTCATTCACAATGCCGGCTAAGGGCTTAATGATGGAACCGCCCTGCACTTCATGGTCATATTGCCGGATAACCCACTCTTTAGAACAGATATCGTAATGCGCAAGCAACTTCAATAAATCTGCGGTAAGGTTTTTCTTCTGCGGGATTTTTGGCTCCCGATGCTTAGCCTGCAGGTATACTGCTTTTTTGGTAATCTGCGGAATGCCTTCATGCAAGAAATGCATATCTAAATCACAAACCCGGTTATCCTCATAGTAAAGCTCTAGCCTTTTGCTGTTGGTAAATTCACCGATTACCGTAGCCTCAACATTTTCATTGGTAAAAACCTCAATTAATTTATCAATATTTTCAGGAGGAACAGACAAAACCATCCTCTCCTGCGACTCAGAGATCCAGATCTCCATATACGAGAGGCCGGAGTATTTTAAAGGCACCTGGTGCAAATAAACCTTAGCCCCCAGCTCTGCCCCCATTTCCCCTACTGCGCTGGATAAACCTCCTGCTCCGCAATCCGTAATTGCGCTATAGAGACCGGCATCGCGCGCCTGCAGGATTGTATCAAGCATCTTCTTTTCCTGGATAGGATTACCTATCTGCACTGCGCCGCTAGAGATAGTTTCGGATTCATGCGTCAGCTCGCCGGAAGAAAATGTTGCCCCGTGAATACCGTCACGCCCGGTCGCCCCGCCCAATACAACAATCAGGTCTCCGGCATTGGTTTTCTTAAAAGATTTATCCCCGGGCATAATCCCCACTGTGCCGCAATACACCAGGGGGTTTCCGGCAAAGTGTTCGTGGAATAAAATCGCTCCGTTTACCGTAGGAATACCCATTTTATTTCCGTAATCGCGCACGCCGCTGACTACACCCTTCATCACCCGCTTAGGATGTAGCGAGCCGGCAGGCACCTTGTTAAACGCCAGATCCGGCGGCGCAAAACAAAATATGTCGCTGTTTAGAATCGGCTTTGCGCCCATTCCCGTACCCAGAGGGTCGCGGATTACTCCGCCGATGCCGGTATTTGCTCCGCCAAACGGCTCTAAAGCTGAAGGGTGATTATGCGTTTCCACCTTAAAACAAATATTATTTTTCTCATCAAATTTGATTACGCCGGCATTATCTTTAAACACGGAAACGCACCAGCCTTTATTCAGCTCTTTGGTTACCTTCATGATTGTAGATTTAAGCAGCCCCTTAATGGACTTATTGCCTAAAGCCGGAACAGCTTTACTTTCTTTATAGGCAATGTTGCCGCGGAAGGTTTTATGATAACAGTGCTCAGACCAGGTCTGGGCAATTGTCTCCAGCTCGCAATCAACAGGATTTCTTTTTTGCTTACGGAAATAATCCCGGATCTGCTGCATCTCGGCTAAATTCAAAAAAAGCTGGCCCCTTTTACTTATCTCTAAAAGCCCTGCGTCTGTAGCATTAAGCAGATCCACGGTAATTAAGTTAAATCTATATTCCGGCTGGTGCTTGAGGTCAGCCTCGAGAGTACGCGCGTCAACTATATGCTGAATAAGTTTATTGTAGAGTAGTTTTTCCGAGATGGTTTTTAACTGCAGCGCAGAAAGTGGGCCACTTAGAATATATTTCTTGGCAGTCCTGACTGATTCAACGCCTAAAATACCCAGGTCCTGAATGCCTTTTAAGACCGACCCCTCAACCGGGTCCATCACCCCCGGATTATAAGCCACCTCGATTACAGATTGCCGGCTCCTGCGCCTATGCGCTTGTTCAGCGGCATTGATGGCATAATCCTGGGCAACCTTGTCCGTTAAAAGCTCTTCACAAATTTCAATTACCTGATTCTCGCTGAGGTTTCCTTCGAGGGTATAAACCTGGATAAACTTAACCCGCTTAACCCCCTTAATCCCCAGGTCAAGAATATCCTTCTTTACACCCTGGCCGATTGCGTCAAAAATACCGGGTTTATCTACTACTTCGATTTTATACTGCATATCTATTAAAGAGGTTTTAAAAGGAAGGACTAAGCTGCTATAAACCGACCTTCTTAAAGATTTTATTTACGTTGCGCAGATAAAAATCCAGATCGAATATTTTATCCAGCTCTTTTGCGCTTAAATACCGGCTTGCTTCAGGGACAGATAAAAGGTTATCTTTAAAGTTGCCTGTTCCCTTCCAGGTCTGCATGGCTGCCTGCTGCACTAAATCATACGCCTGACTGCGGCCTAAGCCTTTATTCATTAAAGCAATCAATACACGCTGCGAAAAAATCAATCCGCGCGTCTTGGCCAGATTAGAAAGCATATTGTCCGGATACACCTTTAGGCCGCTGACAACCTCAATAAATTTATGCAGCATATAATCAAGGGCTAAAGTAGAATCCGGAAAGATTACCCGCTCAACCGAAGAATGGCTGATATCACGCTCATGCCAAAGGCATACATTTTCCAGGGCCACCTGGGCATTTGCGCGCAAAAGGCGCGCCAGTCCGCAGATGCGCTCGCAGATCACCGGATTACGCTTGTGCGGCATAGCGCTTGAACCTTTCTGGCCTTTGCCAAAAGGCTCCTCTGCCTCTAAAACCTCAGTCTTCTGCAGATGCCGGATTTCAGTAGCGAATTTTTCTAAAGATGCGGCGATTACCGCTAAAGTAGCTATATATTGTGCATATACATCCCTTTGTATTACCTGTGTGGCGATATTTACCGGTTTAAGCCCTAGCTTTTTACAGACATAACTTTCTACAAACGGCTCAATATTTGAATAAGTTCCTACTGCTCCGGAAAGTTTTCCTACGCAGACTTCATTTTGGGCTTGTTTTAAACGGGCCAGATTCCTGCGCATTTCATCAAACCAAAGCGCAAGCTTTAGGCCAAAGGTAGTCGGTTCAGCGTGCACCCCGTGCGTACGACCGATACAAGCCATATCCTTATAAACCCTGGCCTTCTTCGCCAGGACCTGTAATAACTTTTCTAGATCAGCAATCAATATATCGGAAGCTGATTTTAACTGCACCCCTAGCGTAGTATCTAAAATATCAGAGGAGGTCAGGCCCATGTGCAGATACTGGGCATCTTTTCCTATATATTGTGCCACATTAGAGACAAAGGCCACAACATCATGTTGTGTCTTCTCTTCAATCTTATTAATCTGTTGGATATTAAAAAGGGCTTTTTGTTTGATGCGTTTTACTGCTTGTTGCGGAACAATCTTTTCTTTAGCGTAAGCTTCCAAAGCGAGTATCTCTATGAGCAGCATGGTCTTAAACTTAAACTCCTCCTGCCAGATACTCTTCATTTGCGGTAGGCTGTAACGTTCAATCATCGCGGGGATTCCTCCTATCTTTCGAGAGATTAATTATAGCAAAAAAACGCCATTTAGCAAACAAATTTAATGAGGCCACAACTTATGGAACGATAAGTGAACAGAAGCTGGAGAACAATGGTTTTGGCTTCCGGTAGCCAAAACCATAAGTTGTTAGCCGAATTAATATTGCATTTGCAATATTTTGCAATATAATAACTCATAACCCAATAAGGAGAAAGCTATGTTAAGATTTTTACGCAATAAAAAGACTGCAAAGAGAATTTGGATAGGCCTAGCCATAATCATCATCCCTGCCTTCACCCTCTGGGGATTCGGCAGCTCAAGCCGTAGCCGCGAGGATAGCGCTCCTGCCGGCAAGATTTTCGGCAAAAACGTCTCCAGCCTGGAATTTAAAAAAGCTCTGGCTGCCGCAAAAACCGCTGCGATCATGCAATTCGGAGATGAATTCTCTAAAGTTGAAAAGTATTTAAACTTAGAATCCCAGGCCTGGGAAAGATTGATACTTTTAGAGGAGGCAAAAAGGCGTAAATTAAACATAGGGGACCAAGAGGTCATTGACACTATTCAGAAGGCGCCTTATTTTCAGAGAAACTCTGTATTTGACAATAAAACCTATGTAGAGATACTGCGCTATGTTTTTCGCCTGCAACCGCGGACCTTTGAAGAGCAGATGCGTCAGAACCTGCTTCTGGCTAAACTTTATAATCAGGTAACCGAAAAAACAAAAATAGAGGATAGCCAAATCCGCCAGGAATGGTTAAAAAGCAATGAGGAGCTGAGCATTTATTACATTGCCGCGTTATTTGCTGAATTTGGAAAAAAGATTAAACCTGCTGACTCGGAAATCTTGGCCTATTACGATAAAAACAAGGGGATCTTCAAAGAGCCTCCGAGCTTAAATTTAGAATATATCCTCACTGAGTCAGAAAGAGAATCAAAAAAGATTACGGATTTAATCAATAAAAAATATGATCTTGGGAAAATATCCCAAGAGCTTAAGTTAACCAAGAAAGAAACCGGCTTATTCAAGCAATACGCCCCTCCGCCTGCCTTAAAAATACCCCAGGAGACCCTAAATACAGTCTTAGGGCTGAAGGAAGGTATGCCCTGCCCCATGGTAAAGGTAGATAAAACTTACTATGTTTACGCGCTTAAAGAAAATAAACCCGGGCGTATTCCGGAGTTATCAGAGGTAAAAGACAGCATTAAACAAATCATAATTAGCGAGGAATCCGGGAAAATCGCGCAGAGCAAAATCAAGGAATGCGCTGATAAATTAAAAAACAAGCCTTTTAATCAGGTGGCCAGCGCCGGCAAAGTTGGTTTTAAAACCGGCCAAACTAAGTTCTTTAAATCCACGGATCAGGTAGGTAATCTCGGAGCTGCGCAGATATTCTGGGAGGCCGCAAGAAAGCTAAAGGAAAATCAGGTAAGCGAGGTATTTTCCGATGCTAACGGATACTATATTATCAAACTCAAAGCAATTAAACCTGTTGACGAAGAGAAGTTCAATAAAGAAAAGAAGAGCTTTGGGGATAACTTATTATCCCGCGAAAAAAACAAGGTTTTTGCTAAGTTTATCGAGGAGATAAAGAAAAAAGCGCAGTAATAAATCGGGTAAATAAAAATGGGGCCGGTCTAATAAATAGATCCGGCCCCATTTTTTTATAATTATTTAAGCGCCTATTTTTATTGAATTTACCGGGCAGGAATCCGCTACCTCCTGCAAATTGCAGGAAGCGCAGGTTTGCGCCTTTACATGAGCAACGCCATCACCCTGTATCTCAAAGACTTCCGGGCATGACTGTTCACATAAACCACAGCCTACGCATGTAGAAACATCAACCGCAACTTTTGACATAGCCTTCTCCTTACGCACAAGCGTACACCGGCCACTTCATTTCGGGCCGGGTGTTGTTATCTCTCCAAAAGGTTTTCAAACATCTCTTCGTGCCCTACCTCTTCCGACAGTATATGCGAAACCAGCTGATATGTAACATTGTCCTTGCCGAATGTTTTCTTGGCGATCTTATTATATACCTCAATTGCGCCTGCCTCAGCCTCGGCAACAATGCGGATGATCCGATTGATGTCAGCGGTATTTTTCGGAGGCATAAGATAAGCGGAGTTTGCCCCTTTTTCCAAATCCATAGGGTTAGCTACCGGCACATCCCCTAATTTAGTAATTAAATCCGCTAATTCACCTGCGTGCTCTAATTCATCTTTAGCTAACTTTTCAAGCATCTCCTTCATATCTTCATAAGCACGGCCAGAAACCGTCTGCGCCATATACCAGTAAAGATAAAAGGCCAACCATTCATCACAATAAGCCTTATTCAAATCCTTAACTAAGTCCTTTAAACTTAAATCCACGATTGCCCTTGCTTGCTTTCCCATAGTCTCTCCTTTCCTCCCTGCCTGTCAACAGGTGAGGCCTGCCCCTCTTAAGCTTCCAGCTTTAAATTATACCTCTTTATATTATTATCCGCAATATCCTGGATTTTCTTAATCTCTCCCGGATTATTGAGGAGGTGTTTAAACCTTCCCTGCAACTTTAAATATTCTTCTACAGGCTTAGGAGTAATTTGTTTACGCGCCGCCAGCATCCCATTCTCATATTCAAATAGAGGATAAAGCCCGGTCTCAACCGCCATCCTCGCTACAGGCAGCATCTGATTTGTTTCATGACGCCAGCCTAAAGGACAAGGCACATGCACCTGAATATATTTAGGGCCTTTGATAGAGATGGCTTTCTTTACTTTACGCGTTAAATCCTGGGGGAATCCTGCCGAGGCAGTAGCCACATAGGGAATACCATGCGCTGAACAAATCTCCGGCACAGGTTTTTTCGGACGTAAGTTTCCTGAAGACTGCTCCCCTGAAGGGCTGGTAGTAGTATTCGTATCAAACGGGGTAAGGCCGCTTCTCTGCACCCCGGTATTCATATAGGCCTCATTGTCATAACAAACATATAAAATATCATGCCCGCGCTCAAGCATACCGCTTAAAGCCTGCAAACCAATATCTCCGGTTGAGCCATCCCCGCCCTGGGCAATAACATTAATCGTATCTTTTTTACCTAAATATTTCAGCGCTGCCTCAATCCCTGAAGCAACCGCTGCAGAATTCTCAAATAAAGAGTGGATCCAGGGAACACCCCAGGCGGTTTCCGGATATTTAGTAGAAAAAACCTCAAGGCATCCGGTATTATTGGCAATAATCGTATTGCTCCCTGATGCCTCAACCACTAAGCGCGCGGCAATCGCCTGGCCGCAGCCTGCGCAGGCAGTATGTCCGGATTTAAATAAAGGGCTATTCTCCATATTCTTCCTTAAGTAACTCTGGCTTTAAATCCACAAAATCAAAATTAACTTCCTTCACAGTCAACCTTCTAAAAACTTCATGAATGGTCTCTAAGGTTATATCCCTTCCGCCTAAGCCGGCAACAAAGCTGCTGATTACCTTCGGCCCCTTCTTCTTGCCATAAAAAGTTGATTTTATCTCAACTGCAACCGGGGCATAAGCACCTAAAGAAACTGCCTTGTCCAAAACCGCAACCTTAGGGATATCTTTTAAGGCCTCATAAACACGGGCATACGGAAAAGGCCGGTATGAAATAATCCGCAAAAGGCCGACCTTTTTACCTTTTGCTCGCTGTTCATCTACCACCTCTTTAATCGTGCCGCAAACTGAGCCCATAGCCACGATTACCTTTTCTGCGTCTTTAAGCTGGTACTCTTCTACCAATAAATCTTTATAATCCCGCCCAAAAACATCATTAAATTCTTTGCTTATCTCGGATAAATAGCCGATGGATTTCCTCATTGTTTCCTGGATAGCAAAACGCGTCTCCATATAATAATCCGGATCTGCCAGGAGCCCCATACTCATAGGATCAGCCGGGTCTAATTTATATAAAGGTTTATAGTTCGGCAGGAATTTATTAACTTTATCCTGCTCCGGAAGATCTACTGTTTCCATGCCGTGCGTCAGGATAAACCCATCCATGCAAACCATTACCGGCAGCATTACCCGCTTATCTTCAGCTAGGCGGTAGGCAATAAGGTGAAAATCTACTGCCTCCTGGTTATCCTCGGCATAAATCTGAAACCATCCAGCGTCACGCAAAGAGAGTGAATCCTGCTGGTCATTCCAGATATTTATGGGAGCGCTCACTGCGCGGTTTGCGCAGGTCATCACAACAGGCAGGCGCATGCCGGCGATATTAAAAACCACCTCCTGCATATAGAAGAGCCCTTGAGAGCTGGTAGCAGTATAAACCCGCACACCGGTTGCAGAGGCGCCTAAAACCACCGAAGCGGCAGAATGCTCGCTTTCCACATTCACAAACTGCGCATTAAGCTTGCCGTCTGCCACAATCTGCGCTAAATCTTCAACTATATGTGTCTGGGGTGTTATAGGATAAGCAGAGATTACCCCTGGCTGACAGGATTTAACAATTTCTGCTATCGCATGCGAACCCTCTACAAATTCTTTCACTCTTTGGTTTCTCCCTTGGATTCTTCGCTAACCATGGCAATATCCTTTTTCGGACAGATATCTGCGCATACCCCGCAGCCTTTACAGAAATTATAATCTGCCCAAAAGGCATTCTTCTCTTTTCCGTGCACGCAGCCTTCCGGACAAATCAACAAGCACATCCTGCAGGCGATACAATCCTTATGCAGGTAGTGCGGTCGGTTTTGAATCCTCCAGCTGCCGGTTTTGTCACCCTTGCTATTTATTGGTTTTACGATTAACGGACCAAACATATATTACTTTATCCCCTTTTTAACGAACTCAAAACCCTCTTTAACTGCCTGAATATTACCTTCAGCAGCCTTGCCGCTAAAACGCTTTTTAACTACCTCAATAAGATTCTCCAGCTTCAATTCACCGGTAGCAGCAGCAAAAGCACCGATCAAAGCAGTATTCCCTAATGGCCGGCCAATATTCCTTAAGGCAATTTCATTAGCCGGAACCACAAAAACGCTCTGTTTAGCCTTTAGCTTAGGCAACTCCAGATCCTCCTTGCCATTGATAATCGCCACTCCATCCTCTTTTAATCCGGAAAAGCAGTTATACCCGCGTAAAAGCGTAGGATCAACAATAATTACATAATTAGGCTCATAAATCTGGCTGCGCAAGCGTACCGGGTCAGTATCTACGCGCACAAAGGCATTCATGGGCGCACCCATCCTGGCTGCCCCGAAGTTGGGGAAGGCATAAGGGTACCTTCCTTCATTAAAGTAGCTAAAACCTATTAAGGCTGCGGTAGTGATTGCGCCCTGGCCTGCACGGGCATGAATTCTGATTTCTTTCATTGTACTCCTATAAAACAACCAACAAAAGCCTTTTAAGGAAAACGACTTTATTGATTATATAGCTTAAAAAGGATTTGTCAAGCAAGTTCTTTTTCAGAGATTTTTGCGGATAAACGCAGAGATTTGGTTAAGCAGGGTCAAAATCCCTTCTGCCTTCTGTACTTGCAGAGTGCCCAAACCACAAGCCGGGCTAATCATCAGTCTTTCTAAAAGCAACTGCCGGTCAATACCTTTTTTAACCAGGATATCCAACCCGGATTTTATCTTTTCTAATAGCTCTTCTGGAGTCAGGTCAGCGCTATAGCCCTGGGTAGGAACAATCCCCCAGCAGATTGAGCCTCCTTTTTTTAGAAAACCCTTTAAATCATCCGCATAAAGCACAAACCTCTCCTGGAAATCAAAAGCATCAAAATTAATAATATCAATCCCTGCGCATTCCATGAGCATACCCCAATCTGTATTTCCGCAGCAATGCATACCCACCAGGCAACCTGTGGATTTTAAGCTTTCGGTCAACTCTGAGAAAACATCAATTACATCATTGCGGTTTACCGGCGTATAGGCTGAACCTACGCAAGCCAAATACGGCTCATCAAAGAACATAATCATCTTCTTGCCAAATGCCTTAAAATACTCCAGTTGCCAAAGCGCCTTCATACTTAAGCCCTTAAGCATCGCCTGCATTAATACCCTATCGTGCAGGATAGAGTTGCCGCTTGCATCATTTATCCCGGAACAAAAAGTAAACGGGCCAGTAACCTGGCATTTAATAAACTCTATTTTGGACAAATCCATATCTTTAAGGCGCTGGTAAAAGGCATATAAACCCCTGGCAAAATCCGGGCTGAGCTTAAAATAGTCTAAATCCTGCCCGATAAACCTCTCGTAAAATACCTCTAACTCTTTCTCCTTATCAACAGGAGCAAAATGCAAGCCATTTTCGTCAATCTTAATCCCGGGCAAATTCTCGCTGAACTGCGCAACCATCCCTTCGCGCATATCGCACTTGGGAAGTTGCGGCCAAAAAGGCGCGTAAGGAAGGCAGCGTAAAATCAAATCTATCGCCTTTTGCGCGTCACGAAAAGGCAGGCTGCCGATACCGGTTGCCAGACCTTTTACATTAATCATACCTTCTCCCTTTTAAGGGCTCCGCTGGGCCGCATCTCAACTACCTCTTCTATCTTCATCTTAAAAATAACGATCTGCTCGGGTATAGCCATCTCGAAAGACTTATGCGCCTTACCCTTAGTCACCCCTTCAATAACCCGCCTTATCGACAGGTCAATCTGTTTATGCTCCAGCTCCTTGAGTATTTGTTTATATTCCGCTCCGGAATCAATAATCTCAACCCTTCCATTAATCTGATAGCCTATAAGCGTATTGTTATCAGTAAAAGAGAGCGAGGCCAGCGGGTTTACCTTAAGGTTATTAAATGTTCTGCCGATAATATGGTCTACTAAATAAAGATAATCCCCCTCTATCTTCAGTAAGAATTTTGGGGCGGCATTCGGCTTAAGCTCTAAATCACAGGAAGCCAAACTGATAAACTCTCTTGATTCAATAAGCTCTTTTAAGTGTTTGCTAATCATGGTTTATTTGAAATATTAAAATCCACGGTTTCGGCCAGGATATTGGCAAACGCCGTATCAAAATCATAAACTGCGTTAAAATCAGACAAATAGTCTTCGTCGCTTTTAGATAAAAGCTTCTTCTCGATCATATTATAGACAATCTCGCCAAAATCCTGGGTACATTTTATTCCCCAGTGCGATAATACCCTCTGCGCCAGTGCCCCATATAACTCTATCGCATAATCCCGCAGTCCAAAGGCAAGCTCCCTTCCGGTAACGTGCGTCTGCTTCTTAAGTTTACCTTGCGTAAAATTTAACCCCTGCAGCACAAACTCGTAAGCATCCGGCCTATACCGACTGTCCCGTTTGCAGATATCTTCAACTAAATCAATAAACTTACTCATTATAGTTTAGGTAAATTAAGCCCTGATATATCCTTAAGCTGGCTGGCCGCTATCTCCTGGGCATGCTTAAGCGCCCGGTCATAAGCTTCGCAGATAGATTTTTCAAGAACGCTTTTATCCAATTCAGCAAGATTGCCATTAATATTAACATTATTCATCTTCTGCGCAGCATTCATATTGATCTTTACTATCCCGTTGCTGCTTAAAACATCGAAATTAGCTTCTTCCAGCTTGCGCTTTAGCTCCTGCATTGACCTCTGCATTTCAAATACCTGCTTCATCTTATCAAACATATTCAGCTCTCCCGGTTATTTTAGTACTTTTACTGAAGATGCATCAGGAAGTTTCCAGCACCGAAAGTAAAAGTACTAAAATCCTAATTCTTCACCGACGATAATCACCTTAAACCTTTTAGGGTTAATCTCAGACTCGATAATCAAAAGTTGACAACACATCCTTCTATAATCCGGAGCAAAACACAAATCTTTGCGGCAGGCGCCCCCCTCCAGGCAAGCTGACCTCCAATCCAGGCGCTTGCAATTAAGCACAGTAGTAATCTCCCTGCTGCGCTTGAGTGCCTGCTCCAAATTTGAGGTAATTTTGTTGAGGCCGCAGGCGACAATTACATTATCGGCATTGGCAATACCGCTTATGCGGTGGCCGTATGCGCTAAAGAAAACCAACTCCCCCGCCTCAGAAATAGCGTTACAGCTAGTAAGAAAATAATCCGCGCGGCAGCCAAGGTTACGCATCTGCAGGCTTTGCTCACGGCTTATCCCCGGCTTATACTGGTTAAACACCTCATAATCTGAAGACTCAAGAAGCTTAACAATACCAATCTCATCTAAAGTTTTGGAGCCGGAAATACCCACGCTTGCACTTTTTAAGATCAGCCTGGCAATCTTTTCTCTGGCCTCGTCTTTAGAACCCACATAAATACCTTCGATATTACGGCGCTTTAAATTAGCAATCAGGTTGGCTATTCTATCTTCCATGGTTACCTTGACAATAAACTCTTATAATCAGGCGGCAGGTTATGTTCCGTTGAAACCACCCCTCCGCTCCTATTTATAAATATGTAAGTAGGTACGCCTCTAATTTCATATTTTTCTGCGGCAAGGCCATCTGTATCTAAAAGCACCCTTAGGTTAAGAGCAGAATCTTTGAAGAACCTTTCCACCTTATAGCGAGCCTCAGCGACATTAACCGCAAAAACAGCTACCCCCTCTTTCTCCATCTGGGGGTACATTTTATTCAAGGCCTTCAGCTCTGCGCGGCAGTAAGGGCACCAGGTGGTCCAGAAAAGAAGAATGTGCGGTTTCCCGGAAAGGGCAGAAAGATTTACCGGCTTAAATGCTAAATCATTTAATATCAGCTCTTCACAGAAAACAACATTGGCCAAACCTAAAACCGAAGACAAGGTTAATACTAAAAGAAGTATCCTGACTTTTCCTGATACGCGCATTAAAACCTCCTGATCGCAGTAAAGATAAAGTATGCCCCGGCTAAAACAATAATGGCAGCGCAGACTTTCTTTATCGCAAGCATCCACCTGCCGCTCTTGGGCAAACCGCTAAGGCCGGCCCCAAAGGTACCGATTAAAATAAAAATCAGCCCCATTCCGTAAGAAAAGCTAAACAACAGGAAACTTCCATAGAGCATGTTTTTCTTGGCTGCCAAATATGCCAGTATTGAACCAAGTACCGGAGTAAGGCATGGTGAAATCATCAAACCGGAAACAAGCCCTAACAATAGTGCGGAGAGATAGCTTCCTTTTTTGCTCTTAGGCAGCCTTAAGTTTAAATTAAAATTAAAATCAAATAAATCAAACATGCCCAGACCGAAAATAAATATCACCACCCCTGCTATAAGGTTAACCAGGGGATTGGAACTGAATTTTCCAAAAAAACTGCCGGTCAATACTGCCAGGATACCCAGGAAAGAATAAGTAAGAGCAACACCCGTAACATAAAACAGGCTCAGGAAAAACCCTTTAACCTTTGAATTATGCGCATTTCCCACTACATATCCGACGCTTACCGGAATAAGCGGATATACGCAAGGTGTAAGGCTGGCTAAAATCCCCGCCAAAAAAGCGATAAGAAAATCAAACGGGCTACCTGAGAGTTGCATCGATCCACCTTAGGTATGGTTTGTCTCCGGAAATTATGGGCAAGGCAATAATCTCCGGGACAGTATAACTATGCAAAGATTTGATCAACTTAATTATCCTATTCAGCCTTTCTTTTTTAGATTTAATAATCAAGAGTGATTCTTCGGCCTTCTGGGTTTTCCCCTCCCAAAAAAATAAGGAACCAACTTTATCTATAATATTCACACAAGCAGCTAACTTTTGTTTAATTAACCCTGAGGCAATCTTCTGCCCCTCTTGCTTATTAGCGGCCGTAACAAAAATAACAATATACATGCCTTATTAACCTCCGTTATAGTAATCCTACCATGGATACTGGCTGCGTTCAATAAAACTGAAAACTATTAACCCTGGATTTCAGTTACCTTTACCGAACGAATCCTGCCTAACTGCGCGCAAAGGTCAAAAACCAGAGTGGGATCCTCGGTGACCATGCTAACCTTATAATTACACCTTTCGCCCTGCTCTGGATACTCGCTAACCACCAATTCATTGCCAAACTCCGCCAGCGAGCTTTTAATTACCTTTGGCGAACTGTTCTGGGTATGCAGAATGAACTCCAAGCTATATCTGGTAATCATCGCAGCATTACTACCGAAATCATCCGTCCGGCGCCTTCAGCTTCTTTGCGAAAAGAAAAGAAATTCTTGTTTTCGGTAAAGGTGCATAATTGGGGATCAAAGATATTATCTTGTTTGACTCCGCAATCTACCAGCTGCCTTCTGTTAATTAAAGCGATATCCAAATAAAGGCCGTCCGCCTTCTTTATTAAGCCAAAGGGGAAGTTGCTTTTAAAATCATTGTCCATTTTACAACAACAGACTCGGATAGATGGGCCAAAACCAACCAGAAGCTTATCCGGCTGACTGCCGAACTTCTCACGCATCATATTTACGCCTTGCGCACAAATATTCTCCTCCGTGCTGCGCCAACCGGCATGTAAAACCCCTACCGCAGGCCTTGCGGGGTCATAAATAAAAACTGACAGGCAATCCGCTGTTAATATGGCGATAGGAATATTTTTCCCATCCGTAAGAAATCCATCTGCATCGCTGAGCGAATTTTCATAATCCAAAGCTCCGCTGCCTTTATTTTCCTGCCTGACATATACCACATTTTTACCGTGCACCTGCTTGGCGCAAATTAAATCACGGTAATCAATACCTAAGCAAGACAGGAACTTCTTGCGATTTTCAAGGGCGCCCCGGGTATCTCCGTAGCACAAGGACATGTTTCCGTCCTGGCGCATGCTGAAAGCGGAAATTACCCCTTTTAAAGCGAATTTTTCTAAAGGATTATTGACCGGCATTTATCTCTACCAATTTATTCCGCGATTTCTCTCCGGATTTAATTCTTATTTGATATTTCTTTATATTAAAATACGCACTTAACAAATCAATGAGCTGTTTATTAGCCTGGCCCCCGCAGGCCGGCTTAGTAAGATACACCTTCAGCTCATTACCCTCCTGCTCAACGCGGTTACGGCTGGCTCCTGGTTTAACGCGTACATCAAAAATCATCTGCTGATTATTTACTGCTTATCTGTTTAGTGTCCCGGATATCTACCAAGCGCTGGTTAACTTTATCAAAACGTTTTTCGGCATCGGCATACTTGCTGCTGGCATTAAGCAGATGGCTGCCCAGGGTGTCAAAATCCTCCTTAAATTTATCTGTTTCTATGGAAAGGGCGCCTAAGCTCTTTAAAATCATCTTGGCGTTTTCCTCCACTTTTAACCCGCGTAACCCCATACAGATCACCTGTAGATAAGCGTAAAAGGTATTCGGAGAAACGGGGATGACCTTCTTGAGCATGCTGTAAGAAAAGATGTCTTCTTTGATGATTACTTCGTAATAAACATTCTCCGCCGGAATATACATTAAAGCAAAATCATAGGTATTTTCCGCAGGCAAGATATATTTTGCGGCAATTTCATTAATGCGGTTTTTTACATCCTGGATAAATTTCTTGCGCAAAGATTCCTTGGTTTGTTCATCTGAAGCATCCTGCATCTTCTGAAAATTCTCTAAACTAAACTTTGCATCAACCGGAACCAAGCGTTCACCCAGGCAGATTACCGCATCCACTGCATCCGTACTTTTAAAACGATACTGTGCCTGATAATGCTCCTTGGGCAAAACCTGCGAAAGCAGATTTTCCAATAACGTTTCGCCCATTGCTCCGCGGAACTTCGGGGCGCGCAGGAGCTCCTGAAGGCTTGAGATATCGCGGCTTATGGCAATAATCTGCTTATTCGTCTCCTCTAATTTCCCCAGCTGCTCTTTTACGCTTCCGAATGCAGAGGTGGCGCTACCCAGATTCTGGCCGATAATCTTATTGGCCTCCTGGATCGACTGGTTCATCTGATTCAAGCGGTCGTTAACCTGAGCGGAGATCTTTAGAACCACCAGCACGATAAATGCGGCTAATGCTAAAAATAGTACTGCGATCAAAATAAGCATGTAATTATTATACCATTGGCAGCTTTGCGATTAAAGCAAATAATCTTGCTTTATTCTTTTTATAGAACGGAAGATATTCTTTTTTATATCCGGAGAGATTTTCTCTAAGTCCTTAATAATATTCTCGACTTTAGTGCGTTTTGAAGTTACGGAATTAGGGCAAGCGCATTTATGATGCGGGAAATCAAGGTTCTTGGCAAATTTACGGATCAACTCCTCCTCCACATAAGCTAACGGCCTAATAATCGTTATTTGCCCCTTGAATAACTCCTGCTTTGGGCACATCGCAGAGATCTCCCCCTGAAAGAACAGGTTCAACAAAACTGTTTCTACGATATCATCCATATGATGCCCTAATGCTACCTTTGTGCAGCCCAGGCGAGCAGCCGTCTCAAATAAAGCCTTTCTTCTGTTCCAGGAGCACCAGAAACAACTAATATCTTTGCGGCTCTTTCCTTTTAAGATATCGATCTTCTCAATATGGTAAGCAATGCCCATCTTTTTAAAATATTCCGCCAAGATCTTGGGGTGCTGACAGGGGTAGCCCATATCCACATGCGCTGCCAATAAATCATATTTAATCGGCACAAACTTTTTACGGTCATTTAATACGCGTAAAAGGGTAAGGCTATCCTTGCCGCCTGAAACTGCCACCAGGATTTTATCCCCTTCAGCAATCATCTCATAATCCATGATCGCCTTGCCCATGCTCTTAGAAATATAGTATTCTGTTCCCTGTAATGTACCCATCAAACTTTAATTAAATCCTTCCGGAAGAGGTAACCATCTTGCGTATCTGTTTATTCAGCGGATGCCTGAGCAACTCTTTGAGGCTAATGGGAAGGCGCAATGACCAGTTTTTCGAGCTGATTGTTCCCGGGACATTTACCCGGTACTGATAGGGATCCCCATCAAACACGTCTGACAAACCCAATAAATCTGTTATTGCATGAATACAGAATATCGCCTGAGAGTCTAAGGTGAACTGGGTTATCTTTGCCAAAAGCTCCCTGCTTGCCTCTTCGGCAACCGGCCCGTGGCAAGAGAGCAGCCTCCAAAGCTTTTCTTTTTCATTGTAACTATTTTCATAAAGCTCAATAAAATCCCTTACCTCCTCTTTCCTTTTACCTAAAATAGAGGTAAGTTTATCTATGCAATCAATCTCTTTTTTCCAGCGCAGGCGGCCGTAAAGGGAAAGACTGGAGTCAAAAAGCTCAGGCTTTACCCGAGGAAAATCTATCTGCCTATCATTGCATTTTCTTAAAAACAAACCTTCATCTACCGTGCCTGCCTCATACTGCCACCAGGCCTTCCAGTTAGTAGTATCATGCGTAGAAAGCATGGTTACGCTAAGCTGCCGATACCCTTGGGGAGAAAGAAAATCATGCTTGATATTCCAATCTTTTACCCAGCGCTGCACGTCATTTCCCGGTATGCCGAACTCCAGCAAGGTATCCGTGCAACATTTAGGAATTACTCCCAGATCCTCAGCGCAAAGCAGCATCCTGGTATTTTCCACCAGAACAGTTAAAATCTTGCGTCCGTGCTCTGCCCAAAGCCTCTCATCCTGAGGGTCAAAAACACCGTTTAACCCCTGATTCTCCTGGGCATCGTTATAAGGGATGCTCCAGATACGGAAAAGCCCGACCACATGGTCAATGCGCAATATATTATAAAAATTTTCGGCATATCTTAATTTTTCTTTTATATAAAGATAATTGTCTTTAGCAATATTCTCCCAATTATACGTGGGCATCCCCCAGCGCTGGCCCTTGGCACAATACATATCCGCAGGCGCACCGGCAGCAAAATCAAGTTTAAAGAATTCCGCATGCGCCCAGACATCTGCGCTGTCCCGGCAGACCAAGACCGGCAAATCCCCCTTTAAAAATACACCTTTCCTGGCTGCATACTCCTGCGCAGATTTAAATTGCTTAAAAATAACCCACTGCAGCCACATTTGAAAAGTTACCTTCTCAATATTATCCTGCCAGAACTCCTGCAATGCCTCTTTATTGCGCTGCTTAAACTTATCCTCCCACTCATACCAGGGCTTACCCTGATAAGTATCTTTTAACACCTTAAAAAGCGCAAAATCCAACAGCCAATATGCATTCTCTTTCTGAAAATCCTCAAAGGCAGACTCTTCACTTAAATCCTGAAGTAAATAAACCTCCCAAAGTAATTCTATTTTTTCTTTCTTTAGCGCATAATCAACATAAAGATTGTCTTTGGAGGCGGGAATGAATTTCTTTCCTTTGAGGGCAGGAAAATCTTTTAGGCTGATATACGCCGGCTCAAGCGCAAAAGAACTTAAGGCATCGTAAGGGCAAAACAGGGGGCCTACCTCATTCATCGGCAAAAGCTGGATTATGGAGCCTGCGCATTGCCTTATCCAGTCAACAATAAGCTTTAAATCACCCAGGTCGCCAATACCAAAGCTATCGGCAGAATAAGCAGTAAACAAAGGGATTAATATGCCTGCGCGTTTTCTAAAACCGATATTCTTCCAATTGTCTTTAGATATGGTTTTGGAAAGCGCTAACTCAAGAGTTGATCCCGGCATTTTATGAATTATTTAATAGGTAGGAAGAACTGGATAATTTTATCCGCCCAAAATAAAGATACCAGCGCTGCTATTGAAAGAAACGGCCCGTATGGTATAGCGTGGTCATTCTTTTTAACCAGCGTTACGATACCAACAACTATGCCTAAAAACGGAGCGAGAAAAAACGTAAGCAGGGCCTTCTGCCACCCCATAAACGCGCCGATCATCGCCAGAAGTTTTACATCCCCGCCACCCATAGACTCGGTTTCACCGTTAATTGCCGGTTTCTTAAGCCACTTAAAATAGACTAGATCAAAGATTGCTCCGGTTAAATAAATAACCCCTCCTCCGACGATAATACCGAATAAAGAACGTAACATGGGATGAAAGTTATACCCCAAGGGAGTAAACGAAAACCCCTTAACTGAAACCATAATAAAACCAATGATCATGCCTCCCACGGACACCTCATCAGGAATAATGCGGTGCGGAATATCTACAAAGGTAGCAATAAGTAATCCCCAGAGCATAACCATATATAAAAAGAAACCGTAACTTAAACCAAAACGCATAAAAAGCGCAAGTGTTAAAAGCGCAGTCAACAATTCGACTAAAGGATAACGCAGGGAGATCCTTTCTTTGCAAAAACGGCACCTGCCTTTAAGTAAAATATAGCTGATAAAGGGAATATTGTCGTAACCCGGTATGCGCTTCTGGCATTTCGGGCAATGCGAACGCGGCCAAACTATAGACTCACCTTTAGGCATGCGATGAATGCATACATTTAAAAAACTTCCCACAATCGAACCAAAGATAAAAACAATTATTTTCGCAATCATAGCTTTTTTACTCCTTTTTTTAGCGCCGCCGACATGACTTCTACCGGCGCATGTTTACCGGTAAAATGCCTAAAAGCAAGCACGCCCTGGTATAAAAGCATGCCTAACCCATTAGAGAAACGCGCGCCTCTCTCTCTGGCCTGCGCCATAAGCTTAGTTTCAATGGGATTATAGATGAGATCATAAACAAAAAGATCCTTATGTATTGCCTTATCTTCAATTAAACTGGGATCATCTGGCCGCATACCCACAGGAGAGGCATTAATTAATAGATCTTTATCGTGCAGATTAAGTTCATCGATCCTGGCAACGGCTGAAAACTTAGTCTGGCTAAACACATCCTTAAACTGGCTAACCAGGCCTAAACTTTTATAAGCATCTATATCATAGACACAGATCTCTTCTGCCTTGTTCTTGCCCAAGGCAAAACATACTGCTTTAGCAGCACCTCCCGCGCCGATAATAGCGACCTTCCTGGGCTTAACTTTTAAAACTTTTAGATGCCGGCTAAAACCCGCAAAATCAGTATTAAAACCCTTTAATTTCCCGTCTTTAACAACAACCGTATTAACTGCGCCAATTTCACGCACCCCAAAAGACCTGGTATTTAAATAGGGCAATACCTTCTCTTTATAGGGGATAGTAACATTAAAGCCGCTTATATTATTCTTCTCTAAATTACTCAAGAAATTCTGCAAACGATCAGCCTGCAGTTCAAATAATTTATATTTAGCTTTTATCTTGAGTGCGGAAAATGCGGCATTATGCATGCAGGGGGAGAGACTGTGCTTGACAGGAAAACCTACTAAACCGTAGAGTTTTGGCTTTAAGCTCATTTAGTTTCTAGCTTATTAACGGCATCGATATACGCCTTGACTGCTGCTTCCACAATATCCGTACTTGAACCGCGGCCGCTTACGGTAGAGGCGCCCGTATTTAGCTTAAGGCTCACCTGTCCTAAAGCGTCTTTGCCAGAGGTAACTGCTTCCAGGCGAAACTCCTCAAGCCTTGCCTTAAAATCAGTAATCTTATCCAGGGCCTTAAAACAGGCATCTACTGGCCCGTCTCCGCTTGATTGGCCGGTTAAAATTTTTCCTTTTTTATCCAAAACCACCTGCGCCTGCGGTTTAATTTTAGTGCCTGAAGAGACCTCAAAGCTGACTAATTTCCAAACCGGGCGGATTAACCTGATCTCATCCTCGACAATAATCCTTAAATCATCATTATAGATATCCTTCTTTTTATCCGCTACTTCTTTAAAGCGCATAAATGCCTGGTTAAGCTGTTTTTCGTTAAGCTTAAAACCCATATTCTTTAACCGGTCGCTAAATGCATGCCTGCCGGAATGTTTACCTAAAACCAGCTGGCTGCTGGATATCCCCACGTCATGCGGATCCATAATCTCATAAGTAGAACGTTTCTTTAACACCGCATCCTGGTGGATCCCGGATTCATGGCGAAAAGCGTTCCTGCCCACAATCGCCTTATTCGGAGGGACAAGAAAATCCGTGAGATTACTCACCAAGCGCGATGTGCGGAAAATCTCTTTAGTATTTATTTGGGTGAAGAAATCGCCAAATACATCCTGGCGTGTTTTTAGTGCCATAACAATTTCTTCTAAAGAGGCATTCCCTGCGCGCTCGCCTATTCCGTTGATCGTACAATGCACCTGGCGCGCTCCCGCCAATATTGCTGACAGGGAGTTGGCGGTAGACAAACCTAAATCATCGTGGCAGTGAATAGCAAGCACCGCTTTATCAATATTAGTAACATTATTCCTGATATCCGTAATCAAGGAATAGATCTCCTGGGGATAGCTGTATCCGACGGTATCCGGAATATTAATCGTGCCTGCTCCCTCATTAATCGCCATCTCAATCACCCGGTAAATAAACTCTCTTTCCGAACGCGTGGCATCCTCGGGAGAAAATTCAATATCCGCGCAAAGTTTACGCGCTGCCCTAATCGCTGTTTTAGCTAGATCCAATATTTCATCTTCTGCTTTCTTAAATTTATATTTAAGGTGTATTTTGGAAGTGGCCAGGAAAAGATGGATACGCGGGTGGCGGGCGCCTTTTAATGCCTTATGCGCAGCTGTAATATCCGGCTTTAAACAACGCGCCAGCCCACAGATAGCGCTTTTTTTGATCTTACGGGATATTTGGCTGACTGCCTGAAAATCGCCGGTGGATGCAACAGGAAAACCTGCCTCAATGACATCTGCGCCTAATTTTTCGAGCTGGAAAGCAATCTCCAGTTTTTGCTGCGGATTTAAAGAAGCGCCCGGTGCCTGCTCACCATCCCTTAAGGTTGTATCGAATATTATTATTTTTTCCACGTTCTTACCTCTATCCTGCTTCTCTCCTTCGCCAAATCATCCTGAAATATCTTTAGATATTTCGGGATTGGCTCAAGATAAATCATTTAATCCAGGGCATCATCTCTCTCAACTGCTTGCCCACCTTTTCAATTGGATGCTCATCTCCTGCCTTAATCAAGCTGTCAAAGTTCTTGCGCCCGGTCTCATTTTCCTTAATCCACTCTCTGGCAAATTTTCCGGATTTAATTTCTTTAAGCATCTTCTGCATCTCTTTACGCGTCTTCTGCGTAATAATCCTGGGGCCGCGGCTTAAATCGCCATAACAAGCGGTATTTGATACACCCCGGCGCATTCCGGATATCCCGCGCTCCTGGATAAGATCAGTAATTAATTTTAACTCATGCAATACTTCAAAATATGCAATCTCCGGCTGATAACCTGCGGCAGTTAAGGTATCAAAACCCGCCTTAATCAATTCGCTAACTCCACCGCAAAGCACTGCCTGCTCGCCAAAAAGGTCAGTCTCTGTCTCTTCATCAAAAGTTGTCTCGATAACGCCAGCGGTAGTAGCCTTAAGCGCCTTGGCATAAGCAAGGGCCAAATCCTTGGCCTGCCCCGTAGCATCCTGATAAACTGCAATTAATGAAGGAACACCTTTGCCCTCCTCATACATCTTCCTTACTAGCGCGCCCGGACCTTTGGGGGCAACCATAAACACATCTACATTTTTCGGAGGCTTGATCTGTTTAAAACGGATATTAAATCCGTGCGAAAAACAAAGTGCTTTGCCTTTTTTCAGGTTTGGCTTGATTGACTCTTTATAAACCTTGGCCTGCACATGGTCCTGGGTAAGAATCTGGATAATATCTGCGGCCTTTGCTGCCTCAGCTGCGCCAACCGGAGTAAAGCCGTCTTTCTTTGCCTGTTCAAAATTAGGGGTACCCTGCATCTCTGAAACCACCACCCTTATCCCTGAATCGCGCAGGCATAAAGACTGCCCCCTTCCCTGGATACCATAACCGATAATTGCCACTGTTTTATCTTTCAATAAATTCAAGTCCGCATCTTTATCGTAATAAATCTTTGCCATAATACCTCCTGTTGATTTTTAGGGACGGTTCTCAAACCAAAGGAAAACTGTCCCTTTTTTTGGGGACAGTTCTGCTTTGAGTTAAGAACCGTCCCTGTTACTGTTAATTAGTAATCGCTAATCTGCCTGTACGCACCAGCTCTTTAATGCCAAATTCGCTTAAAGCCTCAAGCAGCTGCCCAATCTGAGATTGATCGCCAACAGCCTCAACGATGGCAGTATCATTTTTAACCTGGATAATCTTTCCGACGTACTTTTTAAAAAGCTCATCCAGTTTTTGTTTATCCTTAACTGCATATCCGATCTTAAGCAAAATTAACTCCCGGTCAACATGCTCTTTCTTGGTAAAATCAGTTACGGTGATGACATCGATGAGTTTATTTAGCTGCTTGTTGATCTGCTCCAGGATTTTCTCATCCTGGGCCTCAACTACAATGGTCATATATGAAATTGTAGGGTCAAGCGTTTCAGAAACCGCCAAAGAAGCGATGTTGTACCCGCGCGCGCTAAATAAACCGGCAATCCGCGCCAGCACCCCGAATTTATTTTCCACTAATAGCGATATGGTATGCCGCATTATGCCAACCCCTCGATCATCTTATTGATTGCCTGGCCCGCCGGGACCATCGGCCAGACATTTTCCTCCGGCTCAATCCTGAAATCAACAAACACGGTATTCTTTATTTGCATTGCCTTCTTAAGCGCTTTAATTACCTCAGACTTCTTGCTTACCCGTAACCCTACTGCGCCATAGCTCTGGGCAAGTTTAACAAAATCAGGGCTGGTAATAGGGGTATAAGAGTAGCGTTTTTTATAAAATAACTCCTGCCACTGCCTAACCATACCCAAGAAACCATTGTTGAATATCAACACCTTTACGTTTATCTTGTTTGCTACGCAAGTAGCCAGCTCCTGGATATTCATTTGGATTGAGCCATCTCCGGCGATATTAAAAACCTCTTTTCCCGGACAACCCAATTTCGCTCCAATTGCCGCGGGAAAACCAAACCCCATTGTTCCCAGGCCGCCGGATGAAATCCATGTGCGCGGAGTCAAATACTTATACCACTGGCATGCCCACATCTGGCTCTGGCCTACCTCAGTGCAGATTATGGCATCCCCCTTAGTCAGCTTCCAAAGCTGCTCGAGAATGTATTGAGGCTTAATCATCGAGCCATTATGTTTATAGGTTAAGGGGTGCTTTTTTCTCCAGCCTTCAATCATCTTAAGCCAGGCTACCGTATCCGGAAGCTTCTTGATCTGGCTAATAAGCTCTCCTATAATATTCTTGGCATCGCCAACTATAGGAATATCCACCCGCACATTCTTGCTAATTGATGAAGGGTCGATATCAATGTGGATAACCTTGGCATCAGGTGCGAAATTATCCAGCCTTCCGGTTACCCGGTCATCGAAACGCGCGCCCACAGCAATAATTAAATCCGCTTCCATTACCGCATGATTGGCATAAGCAGTGCCATGCATGCCGAGCATGCCTAAAAATAATTTATGCGTTCCGCAAAAACCACCCAGCCCCATAAAAGTAGTAGTTACGGGAGCCTGGATCTTTTCTGCCAGGGCCTTTAATTCTAAGTGGCCGCCCGAAGTGATTATTCCTCCTCCGGCGTAGATGATCGGCCTCCTGGCGGAAGAGATAAGCCTGGCGGCTTTTTTAATCTGTCCAGGGTGCCCCGAATATGTAGGCTTATAGCTACGCAAGTTTACCTTCTCAGGCCAGATAAACTCTGTATCTGCGCGCTGGATATCCAAAGGTATATCAATAAGCACAGGCCCAGGCCTGCCGCTTGAAGCAATATAAAAGGCCTCGGCAATAGTGCGCGCCAAGTCTTTTACATCCTTGACCAGGAAATTATGTTTAGTTATGGGCCGGGTAATCCCCGTAACATCTGCCTCCTGAAAAGCGTCATTACCGATTAAATGCGTTCCTACCTGTCCGGTTATCGCCACCATAGGAATAGAATCCATATAAGCATTGGCAATGCCGGTTACAAGATTGGTTGCGCCCGGGCCGCTAGTTGCCAGGCAAACCCCTACTTTGCCGGTTGCGCGGGAGTATCCGTCGGCCGCATGTGCTGCCCCCTGCTCATGGCGGGTTAAAATAAATTTAATATCAAAATCATACAGCTGATCAAATATAGGCAGTACCTGGCCACCGGGGTAACCAAAGATCACCTCAACACCTGCGCGCTTTAAAGACTCTAATAATATCCTTGCCCCAACCATTCTATCCTAAAATCGCTCCCTTATCCGCCGAAGCTACCAATCGAGAATACCGCGATAAGTATCCGGTTTTTATCTTTGGCGAAACCACTTTCCAGCCCTTGAATCTTTTACCGATTTCGGCCTTACTTAATTCTACTTCAATCTTACGATTTGGTATATCAATATTTATTCTATCACCATCCCTAATAATTGCAATCGGCCCGCCGCTAGAAGCCTCTGGCGAAACATGCCCGATGCAAGGGCCTTTAGTCCCCCCGGAAAAACGCCCGTCAGTAATTAAGGCTACACAGTCGCTTAAACCCAAACCCACAATGGCAGCAGTAGGCGCAAGCATCTCACGCATCCCCGGGCCTCCGGCTGGCCCTTCATAGCGGATAACCAGGCAATCCCCCTTTTTAACCTTATTGCCCATAATCGCCTGCATTGCCTCCTCTTCGCGATTAAAAACCCTGGCCCGGCCTGAAAATTTCATCATTTTTTCGCTTACTCCGGACTGCTTTACCACTGCTCCGCCTGGTGCGATATTACCATAGAGCACCGCAATCCCCCCCTGCTTATGGTATGCCTTATTTATCGGGCGGATCACATCGTCATCAAAAATAACCGCCTTCTCGGCAATCTCAAATGTTTTCTCTCCGCTGACATTTAAGACATTATTTAATTTAGGTTTTAACCTCTTTAACACTGCCGGGATTCCTCCTGCATACTCTAAATCTTCCATAAAATGCTCTCCCGCCGGTTCAATATTGGTGATGTGTGCAACCGTCTTGCTGATTTTGTCAAAGGTCTTAAGATCTAAATCTATCCCCGCTTCATGAGCAATCGCCATCAGATGTAAAACCGTATTGCTTGATCCGCCTAAGGCCATATCCACAACAATGGCATTTTCAAGCGACTTTTGAGTAATAATGTCGCGCGGCTTTATATCTTTCCTGACCAACTCCACAATCCGCTCGCCCGAGCTTTGAGCAATCCTGCGTTTCTTAGCGGAGATAGCTAATGCCGTGCCGCAACCGGGCAGGGACAACCCGATAGTCTCTGTAAGACAGGCCATGGTGTTTGCCGTATATAATCCCTGGCATGAACCTTGACCTGGGCAAGCCTCCATCTCAAGACACGATAACTCTTCATGAGAGATATCCCCTTTTTTTGCCCGAGCCATACCTTCAAATGTATCATGCACAAAAGCGAGCTTTCTTTTATTAAAACGGCCGGAGATCATCGGCCCGGCAGTAATAATTATTGCCGGGATATTTAACCGCGCAACCCCCATAATCATGCCCGGGGTAATCTTATCGCAATTAGTAAGGCAGACTATTCCGTCCAGCTGATGCGCATTACAGACTGTTTCAATAGTATCGGCGATAATCTCGCGTAAGGCCAAAGGATAGCACATGCCTAAATGCCCCATGGCGATTCCATCGCAGATTCCCGGGACTCCAAATAAAAACGGCACGCCGCCGCCATAACAAACCCCGCGTTCAATAAATCTTTCCAGATCGCGCATGCCGACATGTCCAGGAATGAGATCCGTAAAAGAGGTCGCTACTCCGATAAAAGGACGCTTCAAATCATTACGCGAGATGCCGGTAGCATGTAAAAGCGCACGGTGCGGCACTCTTTCCAAACCCTTTTTAATTTGATCTGAACGCATAAATTCTCCTTACTAGGGACGGTTCTCAAACCAAAGGAAAACTGCCCCTTCTCTGGGGACAGTTCTGCCTTGAGTTGAGAACCGTCCCTAACTTAACTAGTCTGCGCCTTCTCCGTCGTGAACTACCCCGGCACCTTCCTTGTGCTTACGCACAATCACCCTCTTTAAGCTAACATATTTATCAATCAAACTTGCGTTATTTACGGCATTTAACTGTTTAAAAAGAAAATCGAATTTGCTTTCAATCTCCCGGGCAATTGCATCACGTATGCCTTGAGGCAAAGACATAATCTCTTTCTTAAAAGCGCCTAATGCCTTCTTTCTAGTCTTGTAAAAAAACTGCTCCTCGGTTTCTCCGCCCTTGGCCTCATTGGCAGCATTAACTTTAAGCCAGTCATACATTTTTTGCTTTAAATCCGCAGGAAAATGCTTTGAATCATAAATCATATTCTGAAACTGCGTAGCTAAATGTACCTCAGCCGTCTGACATTCTGCGAATTTATGGAACGCCTCCTCGGGCAAGGTAGAGGCGCCGTGCTGTACTGCTCCCCCTAAACCAAATTCTTTACGCGCAAGGAGCGAAAGATTCTTCAATGTCTCAAAATCAAGCTTTACCTGGGCGATAGAACCATCGGGCAAAACTACTCCGCCATGCGATGTCCCGGTCTGGATAGAAATCTTGCTGATACCGATAAGGCCTTTGCGCAGCCGCTTTTTAAAACCCTCCATGAACGCGCGCAGGTCTTCCGGAGTAGAATTTTGATGCCCTACTTCGCCGATTTCACCGCCCACCGAAACAGTGATACCTTTTGGTTCAATGCGACGGATAAACTGCGTCAGCTTTGCGCACACCTGGTAATTCGCGTATTGCTGGTCTTTTACCTTTGGCTTGCTCAAATCCACTAAGGTTGAAGAATCAATATCAATATTATAAAAACCTGCTCCTATTGCCTCGGTAATTAAGGCCTGCAGAGATTCCACTTCTTTATCCGCATTCTCCTGGTATTTCTTCAGGTTTGCCTGAAAATGATCCCCCTGGATAAACACCGGGCCGCTATAATTCTCCTTGATTGCCGCACCTAAAATTACTGCGGAGTACTCAACCGGCGGCTGAGCAGTATAACCCATCTCGGATTTAGCGATCTCGAATATAAATGCCTTGGCGTTGTTCTTTTTACCAACCCTAAAGATCGCCCGCGCCAAATCATAAGTTAAACTACGCAGGTTTATTGCCGGCACAGTAGAATCGCCAAACTCTTCCCGTCCGCGCGCCATATAATAATCATGAATACTGGATGGATAAATACCTTTTTTGTAAGCGATGTCCCAAATCTTTTTGGCGAGCTTCTTTTTCGCTAAAGCATCGTCGGTTAAAACTAAATCCATTACGATCTTATCAATCTCAAGCGGCTTCCTTCCCATGTTAGCTATCTCCTTGTTGTTATCCTTGCTCGCCTTGCTCGCAAGGATTAAATTCGTCAGATGACTTATGGAGCGTAAGCGACATAAGTCATGGACTCATTTAAGTTAAGATTTTTACTAAATCGTAGAAACGGTCAATCTTTAATTCTTTCTTTTTTATAGCAACCTCAAAATCAACCTCGGTAATCTTGCCGCCGGAAAACCCAATGGCAATATCGGTTTTTCCGGCAATTAAATAATCTACTGCGCTCTTGCCAAGGTTTAAGGCAAGGTCCCGGCTCACTGCAGTTGGCCGGCCGCCTCTTTGCACATGGCCCAGCACCACCGCCCGCGTTTCAAGGCTGGTGATCTCGGTAATCTTTTGAGCAATATCCTCTGCCCTGCCTGCGCCCTCGGCAACTACAATAATCCAGCTCATTTTTCCAACCAGATTACCATGCACAATATCGTGACAAATTGTTTCAAGATCCAGCTTTCTCTCCGGGATAATTACATCTTCGCATCCGCCGGCGAGAGCAACAGTTAAAGCAATAAAACCGGACTCCCTGCCCATTACCTCAACCACAAAAATCCTCTCCATGCTGGTTGCTGTATCGCGAATCTTATCAATAGCATCGAGGGCAGTATTTATTGCCGTATCCGTACCGACAGTATAGTCAATCCCATTAACATCATTATCAATAGAGGCAGCTATGCCAATACAGGGAACTTGATACCTTTTATTAAAGGCATTGGCTGCGGCAAAAGAACCATTGCCGCCGATAACCACCAAACCGTCAATGTTATATTTCTTAATCGTCTCATACGCCCGCCTCTGGCCTTCTTCAGTCCTAAACTCTGAGCAACGCGCAGTCTTTAAAATAGTGCCGCCCTGATTTATAATCCCTGAAACAGAACGGTGGTCTAAGAGTTTCAACTCCTCATTAATTAAACCCCACCAGCCGCGGAAAACACCCATAACCTCTAATTTCTGGTTAATTCCGTAACGCACAACAGAGCGGATTGCCGGATTCATTCCCGGCGCATCCCCACCGGTAGTTAAGACTGCAATTCTTTTTATCACGTGCCCATCTCCCAGCTAGCCAAATATTTCTTCTGCTCAAGCGTCAAAACATCTATCTTAATCCCCATAGACTTGAGTTTAAGCCTGGCGATATTCTTATCAATATCCTCCGGCACTGTATAAACCTGCTTCTTTAATCTGCGGTAATTCTTAGCCATATATTCGGCAGAGAATGCCTGGTTAGCAAAAGACATATCCATAACGCTTGCCGGGTGGCCTTCCGCTGCAGCCAAATTAATTAAACGACCTTCCCCTAAAATATAAATCTTGCGGTTATTTTTTAAGGTATATTCATCGACAAAATCGCGCGTAGCCCTTTTAGATTTAGCTATTGCCGCCAGGCCCGGGATATCAATTTCAACATTAAAATGCCCAGAGTTAGCGACTATCGCGCCGTCTTTCATCAGGCTAAAATGCTCTTTGCGGATTACATTAATATCTCCAGTGACTGTAACGAAGATATCGCCTGTCTTGGCTGCCTCTTTAATCGGCATAACCCTAAACCCATCCATGGTCGCCTCCAGTGCCCGCAGGGGATCGACTTCCACAACAATTACCTTAGCGCCCATACCATTTGCGCGCATAGCCGTACCTTTCCCGCACCAACCATAACCGCAAACTACAAAGTTGGAGCCGGCAATCAATTTATTCGTCGAGCGGATAACTCCATCAAGGGTGGACTGGCCTGTGCCGTAACGGTTATCAAAAAGATGCTTGGTCAAGGCATCATTGACCGCAATAATCGGATAACGTAATTTTCCTTCTAAGGCCAAGGCGCGCAAACGAATCACTCCGGTGGTAGTCTCCTCCGTCCCGCCGATAATATTGGCATGCTCTTTAGTTGGACGCTGATGGATGGTGCTTACCAGATCTGCGCCGTCATCCATAGTAATATCCGGCTTAACTGCTAAAGCAGCTTTTATATGGCTATAATAAGTCTTGGTATCCTCGCCTTTAATCGCAAAAACACCTACCTTTAAGTCTTTTACCAGTGCCGCAGCCACATCATCTTGAGTAGACAAGGGATTTGACGCGCAGACATATACATCTGCTCCGCCGGCCTTTAAAACATCTGTCAAAACAGCGGTTTCAGTAGTAACATGCAGGCAGCAAGCAACCTTTAACCCCTTCAAAGGCTTTTCTTTAGAGAACCTCTGCTTGATTAAATCAAGCACGGGCATATTATTAGCCGCCCATTCAATTCTTAAAGCGCCTTTTTTAGCTAATTTTATATCTCTAATATCATAATTCATCACTATTTTCCTCTCTTGCCAACGTAGGGTGTTATAAGTATCTTGTTATAAACGGCTGGCCTGTTTTTTTAATCCTGCCGCCTTATCTGTCTTCTCCCAGGTAAACTCCGGCTCCGGCCTGCCAAAATGCCCGTAGCTGGCAGTCTTTCTGTATATCGGCCGGCGTAAATTCAATGACTCAATAATCCCTTTAGGGGTAAGCTCGAAATTCTGACGCACCAATTTTACTAACTCCTCTTCTGAAACAACTGAGGTTCCTTCTGTCTTTACCATAACCGACAAAGGATCAGCCCGGCCAATAACATACGCCAGCTGGAGAAGGCATTTCTCTGCTAAGCCAGCTGCCACAATATTCTTAGCGATATAACGGCACATATACGCTGCAGAGCGATCAACCTTAGTGGGATCTTTACCGGAAAATGCTCCGCCGCCATGAGCAACTGCACCGCCGTAAGTATCCACGATTATCTTCCTACCCGTCATCCCGGTATCAGACTGCGGGCCGCCAATTACAAATTTTCCTGTCTGATTAACAAAATACTTGGTATTTTTATCTACCCAACCTTTAAGAATCGGTCCGGCTACCTGGCGAATTATCTCATTACGCGCTTTTTCAGTAATGCGCTTTCCGCTTTTATCCAGGATATCATCGGTGTGCTGAGAAGCCAATACCACTGAATCCACGCGCACTGGTTTATCATTATCGTATTCGACAGTCACCTGGGTCTTGCCGTCCGGGCCAAGGTATTTTAGAATATTATTCTTACGCACCTCTGTCAGGCGCATAGAAAGCTTCTGCGCCAGCATAAGAGCCAAAGGCATTAACTCTTTAGTCTCATTGCAGGCATAACCAAACATAATCCCCTGATCCCCTGCTCCGCCGGTATCTACACCTTGCGATATATCCGGAGACTGGGAATGAATGGCATTAAGTATAGCGCAGGTATGAAAATCAAAGCCGTATTTAGGATGATTATAACCTATTTCTTCAATAATATTCCTGCAGATATCGTGCACATGTATAAATCCGCGAGTGGTTATTTCTCCACCCACAATTAAAAGACCCATGGTCACATAAGTCTCGCAAGCTACGCGGGCATAAGGATCATTGCTTAAACAGGCATCTAATACCCCGTCTGAAATCTGATCGCATAGCTTATCTGGATGACCCTCAGTTACTGATTCCGAAGAAAAATAATGCTTCCGTACTGACATAACCCCTCCTTGTTTTTTGTCCAGAAAGCCCTGACTACTAAAAATGAGTCGGGACCCTCCTTAATTTTTTATCCAGAAAAATCCTGACAAGCGAAACGAATCAGGCTCCTTCCGATAATTAGGCAAATTCTTCCTTTGCCGCGTTTAAATACTTATAATCACCAATATCAAACCAAGAACCGCTGAATGTATACCCATAAACATCAGCCCTGTCTTTAAGCCAGGCAATGTATCCACCGGTAGCGTCTATCTTATTGCCCTGCATATATTCCTTAATCAACCTCAGGCAATCCTTAGGAATAAAATACAGGCACATAGCCACCAGACAACTTTGCGGATAGCGGGGCTTCTCTTTGAAACTAATTACCTTCTTATATTTATCCAGCTTAGCTACGCCATAACGGCTGGCATCTTTTTTCTGCTTTAGTCTATATAAACCTATATTTACTGATTGGATATTCCTTCTGGCGGAATTTAAAAACCCTTTTAAAGAACCGCTAAACAGATTGTCCCCTCCAACTACCAAAAGATCATCCTTAATCTTTTTCTTGGCAATCGCAAAGTTAATATCCCCAATCGCCCCCAGCCTATCCTGGTTATTCTTAGTCTGGTCATCTAACAAGATAATTTTCTTGGGTGATTTTACTATCTTAACCCAGCTGTTAAAAAAACCAATGAATTTGCTATTAGTAACAACGTAGATCTCGTCAATTGCAGCAATAGGATTTAACTTATTAACTATGTAATCTATGATCGGCTTGCCCTTAACCTCTAGTAGCGGTTTTGGAAACTCCTTGGTCAAGGGAAAAAGCCGGGTCGCATAGCCGGCGGCTAAAATCAACGCCTTCATCCTATCTTAAAATCTCCTCTAATCTTGTTTTAGCAAACTCTTCTACCTGTGTACCGGTTGAAAGCACCATGGCTTCCTTAGCCAGCCCTTGCACCGCCTTAAATCCTATTGTACGAATTATGAATTTTAACTCCGGGATTACCTGCGGCGGAACGCTGAACTCATCCAAACCCAATCCCAGGAGAATAAGCGCCAGCGACGGCTCGCCTGCCATCTCTCCGCACATCGCCACTTTAATTTTGGCTTGATGCGCTGCTTCAATAACCTGTTTTATCATCCTTAAGACTGCCGGATGTGCCGGTTCATATAGATAAGCTACTTTTTCATTACCACGATCAACCGCCAGGCAATATTGAATCAAATCATTTGTCCCTATACTAAAGAAATCTGCTTCTCTGGCTAAGATATCAGCGGTCATTGCCGCCGAAGGAACCTCGATCATCACCCCCACCGGGATATTATCGTTAAACTCAAACCCTTTTTGCCTCAACTCCTCTTTTGCTTCCTGGAGTAAACCATTTGCCTGGCGTAATTCTTCTATGCCAGAAACCATCGGATACATAAGTTTTAAATTACCATGCACTGAGGCCCTTAATATAGCACGTAACTGTAACTTAAATATATCCGGGCGCGCCAGACAAAACCTGATCGCCCTCCAGCCTAAAAACGGCTGCATCTCATGAGGAATCTGAAACTGCGAAAGAAATTTATCTCCCCCTAAATCCAGGGTGCGGATAACCACCGAATGCGGGTTCATTTGTTCGGCAACATACTTATAAGCCTGGTAATGCTCCTCTTCGCTCGGGGAATCTTGACGGTTCATATAAAAGAATTCCGTGCGGTAAAGACCAATCCCCTGGCTGCCGTGCTGTTTAACTGATGCAACCTCATCGGGAAATTCAATGTTGGCATTAATCAGGATCTGCCGGCCGTCAGTAGTAACCGCGGGAAGATCTTTAACCGACGAGAACCTTTCGGCTATATTTCTTAATTTTACCAGCTCTTGTTGATACTCCCTAAGCGTCTCTTCATCGGGGTTGATGATCACTATACCGGTGTTACCGTCAACAATAAGCGTATCCCCAGGATTAACTTTAGAGGTAACCCCCTCTAGGCCCACAACTGCGGGGATCTCAAGGGACTTGGCCATGATCGCAGTATGCGAGGTCTTACCCCCCATGTCGGTGACAAAGCCGGAGACATTCTTAGTATGCATTGCCGCTGTATCTGACGGAGACAGGTCGTGCGAGACAATAAGCGCCTTCTCCTTAAGATCATCCAGCCCTCTTCTTTCTTTACCCAAAAGGTTTCTTAAGATCCTTTTACCGACATCATTAATATCGGCAATACGCTCCTTCAGATACTCATCTTCGATCTTTAAGAATACGCTGATATATTTCTTTAAAACCTCCGAGAAAATATAGGCGACATTTAACTGTTCTTTCTTAAGCCGGGAGATAACCTCTTCTATAAGCATGCGGTCTTCCAGAACCAAAAGGTGCGCATCAAAAATCTGTGCCTCCTCCTGCCCCATATCAGAGCTTATCCTTTTTTGCAGCTCGATGATTTCGCGGCGCGTCTTAATCAACGCCTCCTCAAAAAGCTGGATCTGTATTGGGATATCCTCCCAGACGATCGCCTCAGGCAGCACCACAAACTCCTCCTTGCCGAGTTTATAAGCTATGCCGATACTTATCCCGCCTGCTGCGCCAATACCTTTTAATTTAATCATAAAGCTTCCTCGCTATTAATAATCTTTTCCAACTCTGCCAAGGCCTGCTCTGCATCAGAGCCGTCGGCCTCAACAATGACCAAGCTCCCCTTTTCTGCGCCAAGCATAAGGATGCCCATAATGGATTTGCCATTGACCTCTTCGTCATTGTGACGGACGGTAATGCGTGCGTCAAATTTATTGGCTACCTGCACGAATAAAGCAGCCGGCCGGGCATGCAAACCCTGTCCATTTTTTACGATTAGTTCTCTTTTGATTAAAGGCATCTCTGTTTATAGTTTTTCATCTCTTTCCCGACCCAGAATCTACGTAAGATTTTTATCAAATTTTACGTAGTCGTCGGGATTAGTTCGGTCAATGACTTATGTCGCTTGCGCTCCATAAGTCATGACCTCACTAAATTTCTTCAATAAAACTTAAAATAATCTTGGCTAATTTCTCCGCATCATGCCGGATTACGCCATCCTGAATCATACTGAAATCTTCCTCTACTACCCGATAACCTAAACCTTCAATATTCTTTCGGTCATTAACCACTAGCTGCGAATTCTCTGCGGAATAACGTTTTAAAATCTCTCCCGGAACTTCGCCGTTGTTCACCACACAATAATCTAAGATGCGCGCAGAGCTATGAGCAACCAAGGCCTTAATATGATCACAGACACTATAGCCATCTGTTTCCCCGGGCTGAGTCATTACATTGCAAACATAAACCTTGATTGCCTCAGATTGCGCAATCTCTTGAGCAATCTCTTTAATTAAAAGATTGGGGATAATGCTCGTATATAAAGAACCCGGGCCTAAAACAATGATCTGCGCTTCTTTAATTGCCCTTATGGCATCCGGAGTAGCAAGCGGTTGTTCAGGAGTAAGACTAACCCTGTTGATCGACTTTTTCGCTTTAGGAATCTGCCCTTCCCCTGTGACTATTGAGCCGTCCTTATAATGCGCCACAAGCATTACATCCCCTAACGTGGAAGGGATAACCTGCCCCCTTAAGGCCAAAACCTTACTGGTTTCCTTGATCGCCTTCTCAAAATCACCAGTTAAACGGGTCATCACCGTAAGAAAAAGATTGCCAAAGGAATGACCGGAAAACTCAGAGTTTTTATCAAAGCGAAACTGAAAAAGATCGCGCATTAAAGCCGGAGCATCAGCTAAAGCCACCAGGCAGTTACGTATATCTCCGGGAGGCAAAACATCAAACTGCTGCCTAAGCCTGCCGCTTGAGCCTCCGTCATCAGCTACCGTGACTATAGCGGAAATATTTGAGGAGTAACTCTTTAACCCGCTCAAAAGAACCGATAAGCCTGTTCCTCCGCCTACGGCGACTATGCGTGGACCGCGACTGAGTTGTTTCTTTTGATATAAAAGATCGACTAACTCTGTGCCTCTGGATGACGGGGCAAATATAGCAATAAAAGAACGCATCATCCTTTTTATGCCCAGGATTAGAATGATGATCCCCGAAATTACTACCAGGGCATCTAAAAGCTGAATCAGCCAAAACTGCTCAGCGCGCAGGTTAGCCGTACCTATGATTAAAAGCAGAACCCCAAAAGCACTTAGACCCACCCAACGCTTAATGCCTATACCGGGATAAAACCACTTTAAAATAACGCTAGAGATTGCCTTCATTTTACGAAATAATCTGTCAATTTACGATTAACTACAGGATGATTAAATAAAATAAAAAGACTATACCTTTTTCTCGTCTTCCTGAGTAATGATCTTAATTACAGATTTTTCGTCCATACAGGTACGCAGGGTATCGCGGAAATATTTATCCTTTAAGAGGCGCGATATCCTAGCCAAGGCCTTAAGGTGAGGGCCTGCGGAGTCCTGCGGGGCAACAAGTAAAAAGAAAATGTAAGCTAATTCTCCGTCTAGAGAATCAAAATCCACTCCTTTTTTAGAAAGCCCGAAGGCAGCCACCAATTTATCCACGCAGTCGCATTTTGCATGCGGTATAGCTATCCCCTGGCCGATTGCGGTTGACCCCAAGGCCTCCCTTGACATAAGAGATTCGATGAGCTTGTTGCGGTTACGCTTCTCCACATCCCCGGCCTCAACCAGAAGATCCACCATCTCTTTAATCACATCCTCTTTCCGAGTGGATTTTATATCGGTGAGAATCGCCTTCTTAGAAAGAAAATCCATTATCTGCATCTGCTTCTCCTTTCAAATAATAATACACGCTAAACAAAAGCGGGAGACGGGATTTGAACCCGCGACATCAACCTTGGCAAGGTTGCGCTCTAGCCAGCTGAGCTACTCCCGCGCAACAAGCGCGGCACTTGCGCAATACCATTAAGCGCAAGGTGCCGCTTCCTTATTCTTTATTTACTTGGGCGGAAGAGGATTTGAACCTCCAAGGGTTACCCCAATAGCTCCTAAGGCTATCGCGTATGCCAATTCCGCCATCCGCCCGGATATCTTCCTCTTCTCGTTCCCACGACTCTCCCGATTTAACTACCCCAAATAACAATCGGGATTCAAGAACTAGCCCCTCGTCGCGAGTATACATTTATGAGCCTCCCGCGACTCGAACGCGGCACAACCACATTAAAAGTGTGGTGCTCTACCTGATGAGCTAGAGGCCCTTAAATCTAGGTTTCATTTACCGACCTTCTAGCGAATCCTCCAACGGAGGAGAGCTAGAGGCCCTAAAATTTAATGAACGCTTGATACTTGAGGAGACCCTCAAGTATCAATGTGTGAATTAATCCCGCCTCTTGCATTCATATACCATGCCAGAATGCGGCGGGACAAAAGTTATTCTAGAACTCCAATACTTCTTTTTCTTTGGCTTTCAAAAGTTCGTCAATCTTGAGGATATATTTATCCACCACTTTCTGTAATTCATCAATACCGCGAAACTTATCGTCTTCAGAGATAATTTTATCTTTTTCCAGCTTCTCTACTGCCTCCTTGGCATCCCTTCTAATCGTACGCATAGAGACCCGGCCGTCTTCTGACATTTTGTGGATTAATTTAGCCAACTCCTGGCGTCTTTCCTTAGAGAGTTGCGGAACAACAAGCCTGATTATTTTACCATCATTAGATGGGGTAATTCCAAGATTTGATTTCATGATTGCCTTTTCAATTTCAACAATCACCGTAGGATCCCAGGGCTGAATTACAATTAAATGCGCATCAGGGGCAGAGATAGCTGCCAATTGCTTAAGCATAGTGGGAGTTCCATAATAATCGATGTGCAAACCTTCGACCAAACTAGGAGAAGCCCTGCCAGTCCTTACCTCATGAAATTCACGGTTCATTGATTCAAAGGACTTCCTCATCTTCTCTTCTGTATTATGCAGTATTTCTTTAATATTCATATCTGCCGCCTTTCGTTTATCTTACAATCGTACCAATCTTCTCACCCAAAATTACACGTTTGATATTTCCTTGGCGATTAAGATTAAAGACAACGATGGGTAAACTGTTATCCATGCACAGGCTGATTGCTGTTGCGTCCATTACCTTAAGACCTCTTTTAAGCACATCAATATATTTAAGCTGATTAAACCTTTTTGCATCTTTTACTTTCATAGGATCAGCGGCGTAAACTCCATCCACTTTAGTAGCTTTAAGAATCGCATCCGCATTAATCTCCATAGCGCGAAGAGCAGCGGCCGTATCGGTAGTAAAATATGGGTTGCCGGTGCCAGCAACAAAGATAACTACCCTTCCTTTTTCCAAATGCCGTATAGCCCTGCGTCTAATATAAGGCTCGGCTATCTTCTGCATCTCAATAGCCGTCATCACTCTTGTAGGTACGCCTGATTTTTCCAGGGCGTCCTGCAGAGAGAGTCCATTGATTACAGTGGCAAGCATCCCCATGTAATCTGCAACGCTGCGATCCAAATTTAAGCCGCGCGAGGCAGTGTTCTCCTGGCCGCGCAGAATATTGCCTGCGCCTAAAACAACAGCCACATCAACACTTAAATCCCTGATTTCTTTAATCTGGCCGGATATAGTTTTAAGCACCTCTGGGTCTATGCCGTGGGTATTTTTACCCTGAAGCGCCTCGCCACTAAGTTTAAGTACGATTCTTTTATAAACCGGTTTGAGCATTTATTCGCCGATCTTATAGCGGATGAACCTGCGGATAACAATATTTTCGCCGATTTTTCCTACAATACTACCTAAGTAATCTTTAACGGTTAAACTGGGATCTTTGACAAAAACCTGCTCCAGCAAACAATTATTTTTGTAGTATTCCTCTTTGCTCTTTTCATGCTGCAGGATCTCCTCCGGGACATCTTCCTTTTTTATATAAGCCGGGCTGGTTGCGGCAATATGCATAGCCAGGTCTTTGGTAAAACGGGTAAACTCCTCATTCTTGGCGGCAAAATCCGATTCACAGTTTACCTCTAGCAAAACACCGATTTTATTGCCATGATGTATATAGCAATCAACCCTGCCCTCCTTGGCTGCGCGGCTTTGTTTTTTGGCAGCAATTTCTAAACCCTGTTTACGTAATAATATGGCTGCCTGTTTTATATCTCCCTTAGCTTCCTCCAAGGCCTTCCTGCAATGCGCAATGCTCGAGCAGGTCATATCCCTTAACTCCTTAATCGCATCCAATGAACTTTTCATTTTAAAACGACCCCTTCTTTCTTGATTTTAGTTTTGTTTCTGCTGCCGGCTTAATGTGCGCTCTTTTTGCTCCCCCTGCTTCATCAATAAGCGGCTGACTCTCTTCAACAATCTCCTCAATCTCCTTAATCTTGATCTCCTCCTCCGGCAGAACCTCTGGCAGGATATCCTGTTTTAGCTCTTCTACCTTAACCCCTTCCTGGGCAAGATAAGATAAAAACTTCTTTCTTCCTTCAATAATTGTATCCGCCATAATCGCAGCTACTGTGCGAATAGACTTAGTAGCATCATCATTACCCGGGATCGGATAATCCACCAGGTCAGGATTGGAATTGGTATCGATTAACCCGATGATGGGAATCCCCAGCCTGCGCGCCTCAAGCACCGCAGTTTCCTCTTTTTTGGTATCCACAACAAAAGCTGCCTTAGGCATACGCTCCATAGTAACTATACCTGAGAAGTTCTTATTCAGCTTGGCCAGCTCTTTCTCCAGATGAGCAACCTCTTTTTTGGTTAACTTCTCAAATGTCCCGTCAGTGCGCATCTTTTCGATATCCTTAAGACGGTTAATGCTCTTCTTTATGGTAGCAAAATTCGTAAGCATTCCGCCTGGCCAACGGTCAGTGACGTAATACATGCCGCAACGTATAGCCTCCTGCTTCATTACATCCTGGGCCTGTTTCTTGGTTCCCACAAAAAGCACAAACTCACCTTTTGAAGTTATATCCATTAAGAAATCCCGGGCAGCATTAATACACTCCTCGGTCTTTTCCAAGTCAATAATGTAAATACCGCTCCTTGAACCGAAAATAAACTTCTTCATTTTGGGATTCCAGCGCTTAGTCTGGTGACCAAAATGTACCCCTGCTTCTAAAAGCTGTTTGATTAATTCTGATGGCACGTTTTTATTCCCCCTCTTTCTTTGTGGCTTTGGCTGTTCGCTCGCCAAACCATGGTTATCTTAACCAGTTAATATGTTTTGCCCCCTCTGGATTCCAAAATAAACCGATAAGTCAGGCAAAGTTAATTTTGTAATTATAACAAATTTTCCCTTATTTGCAACTATTTTAATGAGCTATTGTATCTCCTGAGCATCGTAAAGCCGTTTATACAACCCCCTCTGCTCCAACAGTTGGCTATGCGTACCCTGTTCAACAATGACGCCTTTATCCAAGACTATAATCCTGTTGGCGTTTCGTACCGTAGAAAGCCGGTGGGCGATCACAAAAACTGTCCTGCCGCAAACCAGGCTATCCAAGGCCTCCTGAACAATACGTTCAGATGTGGAATCCAGCTGCGAGGTAGCTTCATCCAAGATTAAAATCGGGGCATTCTTTAAAAGGGCGCGGGCAATAGCAATACGCTGACGCTCTCCTCCGGAGATTTTTACGCCTCTGTCACCAATTATTGTATCATAACCTTGCGGGCATTTGGAGATAAAATCATGCGCATGGGCCTTTTTGGCTGCTTCTTCGACCTCTTTATCAGAAGCATCGGGTTTGCCATAAGCGATATTAGCCCGGATTGTATCATTGAAAAGTATGGTCTCCTGGTTAACTATACCCACCTGGTTACGTAATGATTTTAAACTAAAATCCCGCACATCTATGCCGTCAATAAAAACACCACCTTTTTGGGGATCATAAAAACGCGGTATTAAATCAACTAACGTACTCTTACCCGTGCCGCTGGGCCCGACAATCGCCAGCATCTGCCCATAGCCAACCTCTAAGTTAACCCCTTTTAGAACCTGTGCATCAGCGTAACTAAACCAAACATCATTAAATCTGATGCTCTGCTTAAAACCGGTTATCTCCTTAGGTACCAGGGGCTCTTTTACGCTCGGCTCTGTCTCCAACACCTCATGTATACGCTCGCTGGCCGCCATCGCCTGCTGGTTTAAGGCATTTACCTGGCTTAATTTCTTAAATGGCCGGATCAAAGAGAGAAGTGACCCCAAAAACAAACCAAACACGCCAAAAGATAGTTTTCCGGCAATAACCTCGCGTCCGCCCCAGAAAAATACCAGCACTCCAGCTACGCATCCTAAGAACTCCGTAGAAGTGTTAAGCAGAAGCGTACGTTTAATTGATTTTATGGAAAGCTTATAATAATCTGTATTCACCCTGTTGAATTTATTAATTTCATACTCCTCCATATTAAAGGCCTTGACAATGCGGGCGCCCATAATCGTCTCATAAAGCAGGGAATTAGTATCAGCGATCTTCTCCTGGGAGTGCTTGGAAAGTTTCCTTAAAACCTTGCCCACCTTTATAATCGGCAAGCTGATTAAAGGCAGAAAAACCAGCGAAACCAGGGCCATTTTAAAATAAATAAAGAAGATAACTACGGCAAAGATAACCACCTGCAAGCTCTGATAAATCAGGTCAGTTGAACCGTATGATACAGCGTTCTCTACAAGTTTAACGTCATTGGTAATCCGCGACATGAGCTCTCCGCCGCGCTTATGGGTAAAATAATTAAGCGATAAGGACTGGATCTTAGCGTAAAGCTTGGCCTTGATATCCCTGACCACGCGCTGGCCGATATCCGACATAAAATAGCTCTGGAAGAACCCAAAAACCCCTTTTAAGAAAAAAAGCGCTAAAACGCTGATAACCATATAACCTAACAGCGTTTCCGGAGCAGTATTGTTTATCTTATCCACAAAGCTAGCCAGAAAATCCGGTAGTTTAGCGGGAATAATGATCTTTTTGTTGGTCAAGACCTTATCTGCTAAAGGCACCATCATTGCCAGGGACACGCCGTCAAACACCGCAGAAAACCCCATACAAACTATAGCTATAGCAAATAAACCATAATAAGGCCTTACGAATTTTAGTAATTTCAGATAATCCTTCATCTTGCGCCTTTCCTAAAGAAGGTTTATTTTAACATATCTACCATGGCATGGCAAACCTTTTTATTGCATTATTTTACGCCTCTGCCTTACGGGGTACCCGCCAGAGGAATAGGGATACTTTTGGCAGCAGGACTCCTAAGCATAATAGCCGGAAACAAGGCAAGGCAGATCGGCAAAGGCTTACGGAAAATTATGCTGAACTTATAAAATCAGTTGCAAATAAGGCTCTGGTCTGCTATGATTTTCAACATGGGCAAACTTAGGATTGCAGTAGTAGGCGTAGGACATTTAGGCAGTATTCACGCCAAAATATACAAAGAAAACCCAAATTGCCAGCTTATCGGTGTTTGCGACTCTCATCAAGAACGCTTAAATCAAGTCTGCGCCAATCTAGGGGTCTCCGGATATACTGATTATAAAGAGCTTTTCCCTAAAGTGGATGCAGTAAGCATAGCTGTGCCTACTATATTGCACCATAGGGTGGCGCAGGATTTCCTTAAAGCAGGGGTGCATACGCTGGTTGAAAAACCTTTTACCCTGACTTTAAAAGAAGCCGATGACCTTATAAAGATTAGCCGCAAGTTTAAACTTATCCTTCAGGTCGGTCACATTGAAAGATTTAATTCTGCTTTTGCGGCTACCCTAAAAATCATAAAGATACCGAAATTTATCGAATGCCACCGCCTCTCAACCTTCCCTAACCGCTCGCTTGACGTCGGCGCTGTGCTGGATATTATGATTCACGATATCGATATCGTGCTGGGATTAGTAAACTCACCCCTAAAAAGGATAGATTCTGTGGGGATAAATGTACTAACTAAATTCGAGGATATCGCCAATGCCCGCCTGACCTTTAAAAACGGCTGTATTGCCAATCTTACCGCCTCACGCGTATCTGATGATACTATGCGTAAAATCCGTATTTTTCAGGAGAATACCTATATATCTCTGGATTATAAAAACGCTGAGGCCTCGGTTTACCGTAAAACCGGCTTACAAATAACCAAAGAGAATCTTCCTATTGAAAAAGAGCAGCCTTTACAGAAAGAATTGGAATCATTTATTGATTGCGTAACTAATAAAACCACCCCCCTTGTCTCAGGGGCCGTTTCCCGGGAGGCCCTGGCTGTTGCACTTGCAATCCAAAAACAGATATGGCGCAAATAAAAAAGATTTTTATTGTTTGTGGCGAACCTTCCGGAGACCTGCTGGCCGCAGACCTCGCTCAGGCAATAACCAGACTGAACCCGGAAATTAAAATCTCCGGGGTCGGCGGGACAAATCTAGAGAGATGCGGCGCCGAACTTTTTTGTAATATCAAAGAGCTCTCTGTAATGGGGTTCTTTGATGTTTTAAAAAAACTTCCCAAATTCCTTAGGTTAAAACAACTGATTATCGAAAGAATCAATACCGATAAGCCCCAAGCTATACTCCTGGTTGATTTCTCCGGCTTTAACCTGCGCCTGGCCAAAGCAATCAATAAACGCATACCGGTCATTTATTACGTAAGCCCGCAGCTTTGGGCCTCAAGAGAAGGCAGAATAAATTGTATAAAAAATTTTATCTCTAAAATGATCGTGCTTTTTAAGTTCGAGGAGGATTTTTATAAAAAGCATGGGGTCAAAACATACTGCGTAGGCCATCCCCTGATAAATCTGGTCCATCCAAGTATGGAAAAACAGGAACTGCTCAATAATCTTAAGATCAATCCGTCTCAAAAGGTGATTGCCCTTCTCCCCGGTTCCCGCAAGCAGGAGATCAGGATACTTCTGCCCATAATGTTAAAAACTGCCCAGCTTATCAATAAAGAAATACCCGGTACGAAATTTATCATCGCTAAATCCCCTAATCTCGATACGCAGATATACCAGAAAGAGATTAAGAAATTTGTTCTGGACTTAAAGATTATTGAAGGTAAAACCTACGACTGCCTGAATATTTCCGATTTCTCTCTTGTATGCTCGGGCACGGCAACATTAGAAACAGCAATTATGCAAAAACCCTTTGTGGTTGTATATAAGATGAACCTGCTCAATTACCTGCTTTACCGGCCGCAGGTAAAAATTCCCTACATCGGCATGGTTAATATTGTGGCGGGCAAAAGGGTAGTGCCAGAGTACATCCAATTTAACGCCCGGCCTGAGATGATTTCCCGCGCAGCCATACGCCTCCTGCAAAAACCTGAGCAAGCCAAAGAGATGCTTAAAGATTTAGCTTATGTGAAAAATATCCTAGGGGCTCCTGGTGCAGCGGAGCGCGCCGCTAAATTGGTCCTTGAATCTCTCTAGCCATTTGAATACGTTCATTGATCGGCGGGTGGTCAAAGAAAAAAAATTTGATCAACGCATGCGGAGATCTGTCGGCGAGATTTTGCGTAGCAAGTTTATCCATTAAAGAAATAAAAGCCTCTTTGTTCCGGGTTGTCTTAAGTGCCAGCCTATCTGCCTCTCTTTCAAACCTTCGGCTTACATAAGCCTCCAAGGGTTGCAGAATAATCCCAAAAAGCAGAAAATAAAGAAAGGCTAGCGGCAGACTGGCCAATTGCGAAAGGGTACTTAGCTTAAATACTGCCAGAAAATAAGCACTGGTTTTAAAAATCAAATAAAACAATCCTAAGGTTAAGAGTGAATTTATGGCGATCAGTTTAAAAATATGCTTGCGCTGAAAATGCGCAAACTCATGTGCGAGGATCGATTCTACTTCATCATGGCTATACTTATCCTTTAAGGTATCCGCCAAGATAACACGCTTAGTTTTACCCATTCCGGTAAAGGCGGCATTGGCCTTAAGTGTCTTTTTGCTGAAATCAATTTCAAAAACATCCAACAGCTTAACCTGCATCTTCTGAGCGAGGTTAAATATCCTCTGACGCAAGAGCTCATCCTCTAGTTTCTTATATTTAAAAAATAACGGTATAATTAAAACCGGGGTTAGTTTGGCCAAAACCACGCTAAAGGCAATCCAGAAGATCGAAATAGCCAGCCACCATTGGGAGAACCTAAACAATACCCAGTAAAATCCCAGAATCAGGATTAAGAATATTAGATAGGCCAGTAAGCCGGATTTTAGCTCATCCATGCACCAGGCCCCTATCTTCTGTTTAGAGAGGGCAAATTTATGCTCTAAGACATAACCGGAGTAAAAATTAAGCGGCAGGCTTAATAAATAATAAGAAATGGAAATAATTAAAAGGAAGGCGGCAATTGATAAATACCCCGGCAAATTAATCTGCCGGATAATATTCTCCAGGGATAAAGAAAGCCCTGATCCTAAAAATACCAGGAGCAGGGCTATGCTATAAAAGGTATTAACAATACTTAAAGTATACTTTTGATGAGAATAGCTTCTGGCTAAATCCGCCATTTTACTTCTTAGCTTCTTTTTTCTCTAAAGGAGCAACATTAACAAATGTGCGCAGACGGCCGTGGCTGGTCTTCTTGCGGGTAAAATAGACCTTACCCGGGTAGACGGCAAACAAGGTGCCTAAACCCCGCACCCCTATGCCTGCCTTATAGGCATCAATACCGCGCACCAGTATTTGGCCGGTTTTAACTAATTTACCGCCGCTTGATTTAACTGACTTGTCTTTCTTGGGAGTTGAAAAACCACCGATCATTTTGAAATCCTCCTTTAAATGAGCAGACGACTTACGTCGTTACACTCCGTAAGTCGTAGGCCGCAAGGCCGTCTGCGAATTGAGCTCCTTATGCTCTTATTTAGCGAAATCCCGAGCTTGCGAAGAAAATTCCGTATCCTGCGGAATTTTCAAGCGATTAAGCGAGGGAACATTCTTTATATAAATTAGCAAGGAACAATATTACCACAAACTAACTAATTAAGCAATACCTCTTCATCCTTATCCGGGATATACACCTCTAACCCTTTTTGACGCAATAAATCAGCAAGAAGCATTGATTGCTCAAGCTCTCCGTGCACTAGAAAAATACGCTTAAGCGGAAGGCAAGCGGAAACAAAATCCGACAGCTCTGTCTGGTCGGCATGCCCGGAAAAAGCATTGATCACCACCACCTCAGCATTAAGTTCATACTCTACTCCGAATATCCTCACAAATGGAGTTTTTTCTACGATCCTCCTGCCCAGGGTATCCTGGGCCATGTATCCAACCACCAGAATCATATTGCGCGAATCTTCAATATTATTCTGCAAATGGTGCAGCACCCTTCCGGATTCACACATTCCGCTGCCGGCAATAATAATCATCGGCCGCTTATCAGTGTTTAAGGCTTTTGATTCCTTTTGCTCGCGGATAAAACGCAAATTTAACAGCTCAAAAGGGTTATCCCCTTTATTAAAGGCCTGACGGGTCTTCTCATTCAAAAAATCAAGGTGATAATTAAAAAGGTCTGTAATATTTGTAGCTAACGGGCTATCTACGTAGATGGGCACCGAAGGTATAAGTTTTTCTTTAAGCAGTTCGTTCAAAAAATAGATTACCTCCTGCGTGCGCTCTAAAGTAAAAGAAGGGATAATCACCTTGCCCCCTCTTTTAACAGCTCGAGAGATCGCCTCCCTTAATTTGGACTGCGCTTCATCAATCGGCCGATGCATCCTGCCGCCATAGGTAGACTCCATAATCAAATAATCTAAGCCTTTGGGAATTACCGGATCATTTAATAAAGGCAGGTTCTTCCTGCCTAAATCTACCGCATAACCTAAGCGCAGGTAACGCTGGCCATCTTTGATATCTAAAACAATAATCCCTGAACCCAGGATATGCCCTGCGTCAAGGATAGTAGCAGAGATATCTTTGGCAATACAAAACTTTTGGTTATAGGAAATCGAGCGGAAAATCTTCGTGGCCCTTGAGGCCTCCTTTGCCGTATACAGGGCTTTACGCAAAGGCAGGTTCATGCGCCGATTAATTTTATTTACGTAGCGCACATCTTCTTCCTGGATTTTACCTGAATCCACCAGCATAAGATCTGCCAGGTCTTTGGTTGCCGAGGTAGTATATATCTTGCAACGCAGGCCCTGTTTTATTAAATTGGGAATGTTGCCGCAATGGTCAATGTGCGCATGCGATAAAACCATGGCATTAATCGTACGCGGGTTATAATGAAAGGTGGTATTATTCTCATAAAAGGCATCCCGGTGCCCCTGAAAAAGACCCCCATCAAGCAGTATCTCCGTATTGCCCGCCGTAATCAGATGGCTTGAACCGGTAACAGTCTTTGCCCCTCCGAGGAATTTTATTTTAATTGGCATGTTTAGGTTACAAAAAGGTTGCGGGAAGAGAATTTTCCGTCGGTGGTAAGGTTTACCCCCAGCCGCTTTAGGCCCACCTCATCGCCGGGAGTAGGGATGTGCGTCATATGCACCTCGCACCCCTTAAGTTCGCCGAGCTTATTCATCGCCAGCTCGGCAGTATGGTTTGTGGTGGCGCTTATCGCCAGGGCAATTAAACACTCCTCTAAATCCAGGCTCTCTGAATCCTGCCCCAAGATACCTTCTTTTAGTTTAGCGATCTGGTTTATAATATGCGGGCTCAAAAGCAGGATCTCGTCAGGGATATTCGCCAATATTTTTACCGCATTCAACACCAGGCTTGAAGCAGCATGCATAAGTTTAGAGTTTTTACCGGTGACAATCTGGCCGTTACTTAATTCAATTGCAGCTCCGCAATAGATACCTTCATTCCCCTTGCCTTTGTTTTCCGCCTCTTCTGCGGTTTTTCTGGCAACCTCAACCACTGCGCGGTCGGTAACTTTTACCCCCAACTCCTCCATAAGCAAAATCACCCTGTCAACGGTTTCTTTCTTTTCAATACCCAGGGCATATTCGCTGTTATACCTGAAATACCTACGGATAAGCTCCTGCTTTGCGGCATCCTGCACTGCTTTATCTTCGACAATCCCAAAACCCGCGCGGTTAACCCCCATATCAGTGGGAGAATTGTACGTAGGAAGATTGTAATCCCTGGAGAAAATTCTGTTTAAAATAAGCTTAAGTATCGGAAAGCTCTCTACGTCGCGGTTATAATTAATCGCGGTTTTGTTATATTTATTCAGATGGAACGGATCAACCAGATTAAAATCCTGGATATCAGCTGTGGCTGCTTCATAAGCAACATTCACCGGATGCTTAAGTGGCAGATTCCATATGGGGAAGGTTTCGAACTTGGCATAACCGGCATTGATCCCGCGCTTATGCTCCTGGAATAGCTGGGAAAGACAAGTAGCCAGCTTTCCGCTATTTGGCCCCGGGGCCGTAACCACAACAATAGGATTCTTAGTTTCAATATAATCATTCCTGCCAAAACCTTTTTCGCTTACAATAGCGTCGATATCCGCAGGATATCCATCAATTGGATAATGCAGGTAGACTTTTACTCCGCGGTGCTCCAGTTTATTCTTGAAAATAACCGCCGAGGATTGGTGAGCAAAACGCGTAATCACTACCGCTAAGATATCCAATCCCCATTTTCTTAAATCATCAATTAACTTTAAGGTAGCTGCGTCATAAGTAATCCCGAAATCACCGCGCACTCTGCCCTTCTCAATATCCCCGGCATATATTGAAAGCACAATATCGATCTTGTCCTTCAGGCACTGCAGGAGCCTTATCTTTACGTTAGGGTCATAGCCCGGCAGGACGCGCGCAGCATGATAATCAAAACAAAGCTTGCCTCCAAACTCTAAGTAAAGCTTATTATCAAACTTTTTTACCCTGTCAAGGATAGAAGCCGTCTGGTCCTTAAGATATTTTTCGTTATCAAAGCCTGTTTTTTTAATCATAAATTACCTCGCTATTAAACTCATTATATTATAAACCATTCCTTTTGCAAATAAATTATAGGATCGGACCTGTTTACCAGCTACCTATCATACGTAGAATAAAAATACGGAGTGTGCGCCAGAAATTCTGCAGCGCAGGTATCTACCAGTTTAAAATCCGGGGATATATTCATGGATTTCCTTAAAGTCAATACCTTTTCTTCGCTTAAAGACAGAAGCCTGGCCAGCTGTCTATCGCTAAAGCCATACTCTTTGGCCTGTTTCAGCAACTCCCCGGCAATCTTATCTTTATTTTTAAGCAACTCTCTTTCGCAATCAATGATCTCTTTGATGTTATACAAAAACCAGCGGTCAATCCTGGCCAGCTCATAAATCTTTTCGATATCCAGGCCAGCACGAAAGGCATCGCCAATATAAAAAATCCTTTCTGCATTGGGCTCCCTTAGTTTCTCGCAAATTTTATCTAAAAGCCCATTGTCAATTTTAATATCCTGCAGGTTATCAAAGATAATGCTTTCCAGGCCAAACTTCTTAATCTCCAGCGAACGCAAACCTTTCTGTAATGCCTCCTTGAAAGTGCGGCCAATAGCCATAGCCTCGCCGACCGATTTCATGGATATGCCCAGCGTACTCTTAGCCAATGCAAATTTCTCAAAGGTAAAGCGCGGGACTTTTATTACGCAATAATCAATGGCCGGCTCAAAGCAAGCAGGGGTCAGACGGGTAATATCATTAGGTATTTCATCAAGGGTATACCCAACCGCAAGTTTAGCGGCAATCTTGGCAATAGGAAAACCCGTGGCTTTTGATGATAACGCCGAGCTGCGCGAAACCCGGGGGTTCATCTCAATGACCACCATCCTGCCGGTATCTGGATGCACTGCAAATTGTATATTTGAGCCGCCGGTTTCAACGCCAATCTCGCGGATACAGGCAATAGCAGCATCGCGCATTAGCTGATACTGCTTATCGGTTAATGTTTGGATGGGAGCAACGGTAATACTATCCCCGGTGTGTATGCCCATGGGATCAAAGTTTTCAATAGTACAGATAATCACTACGTTGTCTTTTAGGTCACGCATAACCTCAAGCTCAAACTCCTTCCAGCCCAACACGGATTCCTCAACTAAAATTTCGCTGATCATGCTCGATTCAAGGCCACGCTTAGCTAAAAGCTTAAACTCCTCAATATTATAAGCAATCGATCCTCCCACGCCGCCTAAGGTAAAACTCGGCCTAATGATCAAAGGAAAACCTATTGTTTCTGCTGCGGCAAGTGCCTCATCCAGATTATAAGCCCGGCCACTTTTAGGCAGGTCCAATCCGATTTTTTCCATTGCTGCCTTGAATAATTGGCGATCCTCTCCTTTTTTAATCGCTTTTATATTCGCCCCGATAGTCTCAACTTTATATCTTTTCAGCACGCCTTTTTCTGCTAATTCCACAGTAGTATTCAGAGCGGTCTGCCCACCGAGAGTAGGCAAGAGCGCATCTGGCCTTTCCTTTGCGATAATCTTCTCCACTACCTGCGCAGTAATCGGCTCAATATATGTGGTATCAGCAACTTCGGGGTCAGTCATGATTGTCGCCGGATTGGAATTTACCAAGACTACCTTATAACCCTCTTGTTTTAAAACTTTACAGGCCTGGGTACCAGAATAATCAAACTCGCAGGCCTGTCCGATAACTATGGGGCCGGAGCCAATAATCAATATTTTCTTAATATCTTTTCTTTTAGGCATATTAACTTAGGGACGGTTCTCAACTTAAAGCTAAAGTGTCCCTTCTCTGGGGACAGTTTTCCTTTGTTTTAAGAACCGTCCCTGTTTCTTTGAGCTCTGCATTAATTTTGTAAACTCAGCAAATAAGTATTCTGCATCATGAGGGCCGGGAGAGGCCTCGGGATGAAATTGTACCGAAAATATTGGCAGTCTTCTATGGCGTAGCCCTTCTAAAGTACCATCATTTAAATTAACATGCGTCGGTTCAATGTCTTTTCTGTTTAATGAGTCTATGTCCACACAAAAACCGTGATTTTGGCTAGTTATAGAAACCTTGCCGGTTTTTAAATCTTTCACCGGATGATTTGCGCCATGATGGCCAAACTTAAGTTTATAAGTCCTGCCCCCTAAAGCAAGCCCGAGCATTTGATGCCCTAGACATATTCCAAAGATTGGAATTCTGCCGATAAGTTTACCCACTGTTGTAACCACGTAATCTACAGCCGCAGGATCCCCTGGCCCATTAGAAAGCAACAGGCCATCAGGGGCAGCTTCAAGGATTTGATCATGCGTTGCCTGCGCAGGAAATACTGCCACCTTACAATCATTGCGCGCTAATTCCCTTAATATATTGTATTTTACCCCGCAATCCAAGACTGCTACTTTATATCTAGCGTCTTTGTTCTGGGCAAAAATATATTTCTTGTTAACGCTAACCCTGCTAACTAAATCTACACCCACCAGGCCTGGGGAGTTTTTCGCCTTTTTAATTAAACTCGCCTCATCCTGATCCTGCGTAGAAAGAATCGCTTTCATCGCCCCTTTTTCTCTGATATGTAAAGTAAGCCTGCGCGTATCAATGCCCTCAATACCCAGGATATTATTTTCTTTTAGGTATTCCCCTAATGATTGCTCTCTCTTCCAGTTGCTGGCAATCTTGCTATATTCCTTTGCCACAAAACCTTCTAAAAAAGGCTGACGGCTCTCTACGTCATCCTTATTAATTCCATAGTTACCCATTAAAGGATAGGTCATAACTATGATCTGCCCCTTGTAGGAAGGGTCGGTAATAATCTCCTGGTAGCCGGACATACTAGTATTAAAAACTATCTCTCCGGTGCGCTCGCCGCTTGCAGCAAACGATCTACCCTTAAAAACACTGCCATCTTCTAAAGCCAGGAATGCCTGCATATTTGCCTTTCTTACGCAAAAAGGCGTTTAGTGCCGAAACTCCGGCTGCTAAACGCCTTTGTTTACTTATTTTATCACCTTAGTGAAAATTGTCAAGTAGTTAAGCGCAGGATATTTCTTTAACGAGGATAACCCTTTTAAGCTAAACTCAGATACTCCCTACCTTCTTTCAAGGGATTAAGATAGCGTTCAATGCTTAAGTTTTTCTCCTGGGCTAAATCAACCAGGCGCTTCTTATCTAGAGGGGAAACAACCTGGACCTTCGGTCGACGGATATCAAACTCATTCTCCTCCTTGACTAATGCGATACTGCCATCATCTAAGGAAACCACCGAGCCGATCGGCCAGAAGCCGATAAATTGGAAAAATTTATCCAGCAATTCCGGATCAAAAGCCTTGCCTCTATCCTTATTCATAATATTATAAACCACATCCGGGGAATAATCCTGCTTATAACCCCTCCTTTGCGAAAGGGCATCGTAAACATCGCAGATAGCAACAATCGATGAAGCAGTATGCTGTTTTCTTAGTAAAGGTAGGCGCGGGTAACCGGACATATCGTATTTTAGATGATGCTCAAAGCTGACTACCACCGGTAATATGCCCAGGCTATCCACATACTTAAACATAAACTCACCGCCTAAAACAGTATGGCTTTTGATGCGGTTAAACTCCTGGTCACTAAGCTGTTCGGGTTTATGCAAAGTTTTACGCGAAATATATAATTTTCCGATATCATGAAAAAGTGCAGCTATGCCGATATCCAGCACATCGTTCTTTTCAAACCCCAGGCGAGAAGCAAAGTACATGGAAAAGATTGCTACGTTAAGCATATGCACATAGACTTCTGCGTCATACCTTTTTACTGTAGCTAACTTCAGCAGCTCTTGGCGCTGAATACTTAAACTATCAATAATATTGTTTAAGGAAAGCTTAAGCACCCGTGGATCAATCTTTTCGAGATTAAGCACGCTAGATACAACCTGAGCCACCTTATTCATAGAAAATTCATAAAGATTAAGCTGGTTAAACGCCAGGCCCCCCTTATCCTGTCTATCAACCACCTTAAGCTTGCCTATGCTTATGTTCTCTATCCCGGCATGATCCAGTAGTTGTTGCGGGCCTGCCTTAAACTCCTCCTTAGGCCCGCTGATAATACCGACAAATTTACTCAATTCCTCTTTGGTCAGCCCGCGATAAAAAGCAAGCCTTTCAATATTGCGTTCTTTTAAATACATAATCGCCGGCCGTAAAAGTTTACCTAAATCAAAAAAGATCTCCTTTTCGCAAGCTAATTCATCGCCTACGATACCAATCACCATCTCCTGGCGGTCCCTTAAAACATCCTCGAAAGCCGCATATGCCTTCTCCAGGGACTTCTGGAACATAGGGTGTAGCGTTCCATACATCTTGGCAGTCTGCAGACAAGTAAGTAATTCCTTGAAAGCCACTTCAATCTTAGCTAGCATCCCACTCCTTTAATATCTGAATTGCCCTATTGCGCAATTGCCTATTCCAAAAGAATCTTCTGCGGCTTAAATCTTTTATGCAGCTTACTGCCTCAAGAAAATGCAGATCAAAAACAATCTGCATATTTTCAATCAGCAGTTCATTCTTTCTCCCCATAAAACTTGGGATCCTGAAAAGCAGACCCAAGAGATCATTATTTGCCTGCTTATCCAACATCAAAACGGAAACTATTTCGCTTCTAAGCGGGAAGGAATCTGTATTTAATTGACGCATAAGAAAAGCGGTATCTATTGCCTTTAATTTACGCATAGCTTTTAACGACTCAAATTTAACCAATTCATTAGCTGCAGAATATATATATTTTAATATACCAGGGGTTGCCACAGCTTCCAGCTGACTTAATGCCTCAATCAGGCTAGCAAGAAATTCCGTATCCTGAATTCTTTGGTCAACTTTCGCATAAAAAAGATCAAGATCAGCCGGAAATAACTTTAGAAATAAACTTAAAACCTGCTTATTTGCTTTCTCGGCAGCAAATATCTTATCCAGATATAAATTCAATTCCTTGCCGGGAGAGGTAACCATATCCAAAAGAAATTCCTGTCCGTAATTCAAGCCGCCATTTAAAACAATATTTTCAATAAAGGAAGAAACTGTTTTCTTAAAATCCAGGCACAACTTTAGCCCCTCATTTCCTCTTTTGATCAATATCCCCCAGAGATCCTTGAAAAAATCCGGGTCATTATCCTCAAGAGCACCGGCTAACTCTTTCTCTAAAATCGCTGATGCCATCTGCAGCGTATCCAGATTTTGGTCAGTTGCGAATATGCCCAGGACTATGTAACGATAATTCTCCTTAAGCGCCTCATGGTCAAAGGCCAGCTTACCGGAAAAAGAAATATTCTTTACCAAAGAATCCAGTGTATTGCGGTATACCGCAGACATGGGGTCATCCTGTGAGCTGCTCAGTAAATTCCGGATTTTCTTTATTGCCCCGGGATTATCTTTTAACTCCTGAGTTTCATGGATACTATTGAAGAAGCTCTTGGTAATCCCCGGTGAATCCTGTTGTTCAGATATTTTTGAAAAAAGCTGCAAACTTAACGAATCAAAGTTGTCCTCCTGCAAAAACCCTTCTTTAAGAAGGGTAGCAAACTCCTCTTGTTTTAAGCCGTTAAACACCGGCTTAAGTTTTGCCAGCTGATCCGGCTTAAGCGTTTTCTTATTATGCAAAAGCCAGAGAAAAACATCATTTAAACATTTATCAAGCTTTTCCTTATTCTTATTCCTTAAACTAATCAAAAAATCATTAACCTCGGTAGAAATCCCCTCGGCGTCAAAAAGATCCTTTTCATTAACCCGCTTAATAAGCGCACCAAAATTATCCGCAAGCTGGTTCATTTTAACGCTATCATCGCTATATACCGCCTCTTTAAGCATATAACCCCAAATATCAGTACACTCCTTGCCCTCGCCATGCAGGAAGGCAGAATAATCCAGCTCCTGAATTGTAAAATGCACAAGTTGTTCCTTCTCTAAAAGCGCGCTCAAGCCACCGTTTTTAAAGATATCCTTCTGGGGTAAGGAGATAAGGCAAAGAAATTTGGTTAACTCTTGCAGGCTTGAGCCGGCACTAATTTCAATGCTCTTTATCTTGCGCTGATGTAACAGGCGGGCTAACTCATCATAAAAACCGGTACGCGTAAGGTTTTTGCCATCAACTACCAGCCCCAAGTTAGTTACCCCCACCTTAAAGGGATTAAAAATAGCCAAAAGTGTTTCAAGTTTAAGTTTAAAGCTCTCTACGGATTTAATAAAATAAGGATGGTCTTTGGGATACGAGAATGCGTTGGTAAGGGCAACTCTTAAGCTGCGGAAAAAATCCTCAACTATCTGGTCTTTATTCACAGAAGACATTTTACAACTTTAGCATACAGCTTGCAACTAAAATCAAGCACCTTAAGTTTTTATCCAGCGCAGTCCTTGCGAGCAGAGCGAGCAAGGGCAGGCACCTTATAGCTTTTATCCAGCGCAGTCCTGCCGAGTTTACGAGGCAGGGCAGGCACCTTAAGTTTTTATCCAGCGCAGTCCTTGATTAAACAAAACAAGATCAAGGATTAAATAGGGGCGTAAAATAAAGACAGCGATTATTTATTTAAAATAATCGCTGTCTTTATTTACTGTTGCTTATACCAAACCCTGGTCAATCATGGCATCAGCCACCTTAACAAACCCAGCAATATTTGCCCCATTTACATAATTAATATAGCTGCCTTCCTTGCCGTATTTAACGCACTGTTCATGTATAGCAATCATTATGTCATGCAACCTTCTATCTACCTCTTCGCGCGTCCAAGAAAGCCTTGCGCTATTTTGGCTCATTTCAAGTCCGGAGGTAGCTACGCCGCCGGCATTCGCAGCCTTACCAGGGGCATAAAGAATCTTGGCCTTCTGAAACACCTCCACCCCTTCCGGGGTTGTGGGCATATTCGCTCCTTCGCCAATAGCAATACAACCATTCTTCACCAAGGTCTTGGCGTCGCTTTCGCCGATCTCATTTTGAGTAGCAGAAGGAAAAGCCACATCGCATTTTACACTCCAGGGCTTCTGTTTATCAAAATATTTACAGCTAAACTCATTGGCGCATTCCTTGATTCTGCCGCGCTTAACATTCTTCAAGTGTAGAACGCAATTTAGCTCTTTTTTATCAATGCCATCCTTATCATAAATATAGCCGTCAGAGTCAGAAAGGGTAACTACCTTGGCCCCCAACTGTAAGAGTTTTTCTACGGTATATTGAGCGACATTGCCTGAACCAGATACCGCACAGACCTTTCCTTTTAGGGAATCGCCTCGCGTCTTAAGCATCTCTTCTACAAAATATACGCAGCCATAACCCGTGGCTTCCGGCCTGATCAAACTGCCGCCCCAATTAAGGCCTTTTCCCGTAAGCACGCCTGTAAACTCATTGCGCAGCCTCTTGTATTGGCCAAACAAATACCCGATCTCGCGTCCTCCTACGCCGATATCTCCAGCAGGCACATCTGTATCCGACCCGATATGTCTTTGTAGCTCGGTCATAAAACTCTGGCAAAAACGCATTACCTCATTGTCAGACTTTCCCTTGGGATCAAAATCCGAACCGCCTTTTCCGCCGCCCATGGGCAGGGTGGTCAGGCTGTTTTTAAAAACCTGCTCAAATGCTAAAAACTTTAAGATACCCAGATTCACGCTGGGGTGAAAACGCAAGCCACCTTTATACGGCCCTATCGCACTGCTCATTTCAATGCGGAATCCGCGATTAACCTGAATTTCTCCCTGATCATCTAACCAGGGTACGCGAAACATTAACACCCTCTCTGGTTCAATCATTCTTTCCAATATCTTTGCCTTTTGATACTTAGGATTCTTCTCGATAAAAGGCATTACCGATTCAACAACCTCCCGCACTGCCTGATGAAACTCCAGCTCGCCAGGATTCTTCTTTATTACTAAATCCATAAACTCTTCAATCTTCTTTGACATCACTCACTCTCCTTTTTTAGAAAGTTCCCTATTATCGCCCTGGAAGCCTTCTTGGCCATACCCATGGCTTCAATAACTGTGCCCTCTCCACCAACAATGTCTCCGCCGGCAAAAACCCCCTTAATGGAACTTTCCATGCTTTCAGAGTCCACGATGACATCTGAATATTTATCGGTTTTTAGTTCCGGCGTCGCATTGATTAAGATCTGATTTGCTTTTAAACCTACCGCAATCACGCATAAATCGCAATCAAGTTCAAACTCGCTGCCTTCTATAATTACCGGCCTTCTCCTGCCTGAGGAATCAGGCTCTCCTAATTTAGATTTCAGGCAGATTAACTTCTTAACAAAACCCTGCTCGTCTCCGATAAACTCTTTTGGCTGCACCAGAAATTCAAATTTTATCCCTTCCTCCCTGGCATGCTCGATCTCCAGGCGCCTTGCCGGCATTTCAATCTCCGTGCGGCGGTAAATAACAGTAGTATTAAGTGCAAGACCTTTTAATTTCTGCAACCTTAAGGCAACCCTGGCAGCATCCATAGCGGTATTTCCTCCGCCCACAATCAAAACGTGCTTACCGATGTTAACCGGAGTACGGAATTCAGGAAATTTATAAGCGGACATTAAATTTACCCGGGTTAGGAATTCATTTACCGAGTAGATATTGCAGAGATTTTCACCTTTAATCCCAAGAAAGGATGGCACCCCTGCGCCCAACCCTAAAAATATATTAGCATAACCTTCTTTGAATAACTCTTTAATGCTTTTAGCTTTACCGACAAGAAAGTTACTAATAAAATTTACGCCTAATTTCTTGAGGTAGTTTATTTCAAAATCTAAAACATTCCAGGGCAACCTGAAAGGAGGGATGCCATATCTTAAGACGCCACCGGTCTTATGCAGGCTTTCAAAGATATCCACCTTTACCCCTTTGCGCGCTAATTCTCCAGCACAACATAATCCTGCCGGGCCAGAACCCACCACCGCAACTTTAAACTTAGAAAACCTTTCCTCCTTCTCCACAGGCACATCCAGCTTATTGTTCTTGCCATAATCACCTACAAAACGCTCTAAAAAATGTATGTTGATTGCCTGTTCCGATGCAAAAGGCGAGCCTTTTTTGGTAAGTATGCATGCCTTACGGCACTGATATTCAGCCGGACAAACCCTTCCGCAGATAGAAGGAAAATTATTCTTTTCCCTGATAGTAAAGTATGCAGACTGATAATCCTTTTGCGTAATCTGGTAAATAAACTTCTTGATATCAATGCCTACCGGGCAGCCGCTAATACAAACAGGGTTCTTACACTGCAAGCACCTAGAGGCCTCAAGCAAGGCCTCCTCTTCAGAGTAGCCCTTGACTACCTCCTCAAAATTACCTACCCGTATTTCTGCGGATTCCTCTCTAACTTTTATGGGTTCTTTCTTCATAGTTAAGATGCCGGGGAAAGATTACAGATATGCCTCTCTTGTACGCCATAGACCTTATTTCTTTTTTCAAGCTCTTCCCAATCAACACCGTGTGCGTCAAAATCTGGCCCGTCAACACAACTGAACTTTACCTGGCCAAAGATACTTACCCTGCAACAGCCGCACATCCCGGTTGCATCAACCATTAAGGCATTAAGCGAAACCAGGGTTTTGGTATTAAATTCCTTGCTCACCAAAGCCACTCTTTTCATCATGGGAATCGGCCCCACGGCATAAATCAGATCATATTTATCCTTACTCAAAAGCTCTTTTAACATATCGGTGGTAAAACCCTTTCTGCCGTAAGAGCCGTCATCCGTCATAATATAAATCTCATCCGAAGCGTTTTTAAGCTCTGCCTCCAGAATAAGCAACTCTTTATTCCTGGACCCCAAAATAGTAGTAATCTCATTGCCCGCCTCCTTTAAGGCACGGGCAACCGGCAGGATCTCAGCAATCCCAACCCCGCCGCCAACTAAAATTATTTTCCCGTATTTCTTTATTTCTGTGGGGTGTCCGAGTGGGCCGACTAAAGAATAAAGCGTATCCCCGGGGTTTAATTTACCTAAACTCCTGGTAGTAAAACCCGCCTCCTGAAAAATCAAGCTCACTATCCCTTTATTTTTATCCGTATTCACCAAGGTTAAAGGGATTCTTTCCCCCTTATCATCAACCATCAACACTACAAACTGGCCAGCAAGGGCTTTTGAGGCAATATCGCCAGACGCAATATCCAACTGAGTAATTCTTACGCCGCCAACATCATTAATAATCTCTTTATTGACTATTTTCATATCTGATTCTGCCTGATTTTTGTGCAAGGAGCTAAAAAAAAGACGGCCGAACAACTATTCGGACGTCCCTGTCCATCGTCTAAACTAAATCTGTGCTATATTATTACCGATTGGCATGTTTGTCAAGAGCTATCTTAAGCTTTGCTAAGCTCCGTATCTACCTGCACCAACCCGTCCTTAAAAGGCTCGACTACCCGCTTGAGAATTCCCGAAAGATACGCCATAAGTATACCGTAATTAGTAATCGCAACACCTGCGGCCCTGGCTTTTTCAATACGATGCATGATCTCCGCCCGATTAACCATGCAGCCTCCACAGGAAATAATCAGTTTATAACGGCCTAACTCCTCCGGGAAATCCCCGCCTGCGCTAACTTCATAATGCAGATCTTTCTTTGTATGATTCAACAGCCAGCTAGGTATCTTGGTCCGGCCGATATCCTCCGGCTGCACATGATGCGTACAGGCCTCGGCAATTAAAATCTCATCCCCGTCTTTTAATTCCTCCAAGGCATATACGCCTTGGATATAAACATTAAGGTCACCTTTATGCCTGGCAAAAACAGTTGAGAATGAAGTAAGCGGTATGTCGTCCGGCAGCATATTGCGTACCTCTTCGAAAACCTGCGAATCCGTAATCACTAGACGTGGCCTTTCTTTTAGCGACTTCAGGCAATCCAGCAATTCCGACTCTTTTGTAACCAAGGCAGTAGCATTGTTATCCAGGCAGTCGCGCATAACCTGCACCTGGGGCAGGATTAACCGGCCTTGCGGCATAGCGCTATCAATAGGGCAAACCAGGATAACCACATCTTTGGGATTAATGATATCTCCCACCAAGGGGACAGGCGACCAATGGCCTGGAGCTAACCCCATAATCTTTGTTTTAAGCTCTTCGATCCCTTGTTTTGTTTTGGAGCTTACCCTTATAAATGCAAGATTATTCTTTTCTAAATAACCTTGGGCCTTTCTGCCGGGTAAATCAGATTTATTAATTATAAATAAAACCGGCAGCTTTTTTGCCCGGAAACCCTTAATCAAATCCTCCTCAAAGCTATCAATTAATGTATCTGGCTCAACCACAATCAAACCTACGTCAGTTTTCCTCAATACCACCAAGGTACGTTTAACCCGCTCCTCCCCCAAAACACCTACATCATCAATTCCCGCAGTATCAATCAGCATGCATGGTCCGATAGGTAAAATCTCCATCGCCTTATAAACCGGATCCGTGGTTGTCCCGGCGACTTCAGAAACAATTGCCGTATCCTGTCCAGTAATTGCGTTAATCAAGCTGGATTTTCCGGTGTTTCTTTTACCAAATATTCCGATATGCAGCCTATTGCTGGCAGGCGTCCTATACATCTGCGTTCACCTTTCTTTCCTTTAAAGAATCGGCTTTTGAATAATCCATAAACCTGCCCAAGCCCTTGGCCATACCCTCCATGCAGGAATTGCAGGCTCCCACCGATTCATCAACGCATCTTTTTTGCGGATATATCTCATAAAGCTTGCGGTATGGTTGGGGAGTAAAATTAGGCATTAAAACATTTGCCCCGCATCTTAAGGCATCTAACCGGTAATCTTTATCCAAACTCCCCAGGGCAGTTGTCGCCGGGATATGCGCGTTCTTGGTAACTATGCGGGTAAGCGCAATGGCTTTTAAGCTAAGCAGGGCATCACCTTTCTGTTGGCCGGCAAGCCGGGTATGCTGATGCGGTATAAATGGGCCTATGCCGATCATATCAAAATCTTCGCGTTTAAAGAATACGATATCCTGGGCAATTGTTTTTAGGGTTTGGCCGGCCAACCCAATAATATTACCCGACCCCACCTGATAACCCAATTCTCGTAAGATGTTCAGGCAATTTAAACGCTGCTTAAAATCCATTTGCGTATGTAAAGATGAATATATCTGCTTATCGGAGGTTTCTATTTTTAATAAATACCTGTCTGCTCCGGCTTGCCTCCAAATTCTGTATTCATCTGCGCTTCTTTCTCCTACTGAAAGAGTAACCGCCATATCAAAGCTGGATTTTATCTTTAAAATAATATCTTTCAGCCATAGAGCATCCAGCCCCAGATCTTGCCCTGACTGCAAAACCACAGTCTTAATATTGCAAGAGGACAGGTATTCAACTGCTTTGAATAATTCATTGCTATTTAAGCGATAACGCTCTAGCTTACGGTTGCTTTTATTCAGCCCGCAATAAAAACACTCTTGGCTACAATAATTAGAGAATTCTATTATCCCCCGCAATATGATCCCCTCTCCGCAGAAATCTTTTCTCACCTTGTCTGCAAAAACAAATAAATTATCGATCTCTTTCTTGTCTTTTAATGACAAAATCTGCTCTAAATCATCCATGCTGGGAAGCTGAGCGGAGTAAATCCTGTTTATCAGCTCAGTTAACTTAGACATACTCATCCCTAATCCCTTCTGCAACGTGCGAAAAGAAAAGTTTTAACCTCTCCTGCTCAACAGATGTAAGTTGTTTAAAATAACGCGCGATCATCTTATAACCTGCCTCTTTTAGCGCATCAGAAGCAAAATCATCAAGGTACTCTTGCAAAGTTATTAAGGCATTCATACTGCATTTACCTTTGATCGTTCCGGGTTTAGCCAGCTGCATAAAGGCCTCCCCGGTTCTTTCCATACGGTAACAAGCAGCGCAAAAACTGGGGATATAATCGTGGGCAATTAAGGCCCCTACAATCTGCTCTAGGCTGCGATGGTCCCTAAGAGAAAACTGACTGCCGGACTTTTCGGCAGTCATGCCTGCCTGTTCTGTGCTTTTAGCCGAATAACCTCCGGGAGATGTATTTGATTCCGCGCTGATCTGAGAAACCCCTAAATCTAAAAGCAGGTCCCGCATTTTGGCGCTTTCACGCGTTGACATAATTATTCCGGTATAGGGCACAGAAAGCCGCAACACTGCCACCACCTTTTTAAACTCTTCATCGGAAATCTTATGCGGCGGATTAAAAGAAAGCTCTGCGCCTTCTGCCGGCTCAATGCGCGGCACAGAAATTGTATGCGGACCCACTTTAAATTCTTCTTCCATATGCTGGACATGAGAAAGCAAGCCTAAGGTTTCAAAACGCCAATCATATAAACCATAAAGCGCCCCAATTCCTATATCGTCTATGCCTGCGCGAAAAGCCCGGTCAACCGCATCAATCCTGTTATCGGGATCACTCTTTGGCCCTTGAGGATGCATACGCAAATAAGTTTCCTGATGGTATGTTTCCTGAAAAATCTGATAGGTTCCAATTCCAGAAGCCTTGAGCTGCTTAAATTCATCTACATCCAGCGGCGCACAATTAACATTAACCCTTTTAATCTTATTTTTACCAACCTGCGCAACATAGATAGCCCTAATTGCCTCAGCATAATAATCTATGTTGGTTTTACCTCCTGGCGCCTCCTCACCACAAACCATAAGTATCCTTTTATGTCCCCTTCTTAACAACCACTCTGTCTGAGTATTAATTTCAACAACTGTCAAAGCCCTGCGTTTGATCAACGCATTATCCGATTTAAAAGCACAGTAGAGGCAAGAATTGGCGCAGAGGTTGCTGATATAGAGTGGCGCAAATAAAACCACCCTCCTGCCGTAAATGGCGTTTTTGACAAAGCTGGCTGCGCTGAATATTTTCTGGATATCTCCAGGGTCATTGGCTGAAAGTAAAATCGCAGATTCCCGCAGTGTCAGACGCTGAAGAGATTTTGCCTTATCAATGATAGCTTTAAGCTTATGGCTCTTAACCTTAGAGGTATCTGCTAATAGATTATTTATCTTTTGTTCATTTATATATTTCATATTTATTCGGCTTTACTTAAGGCGGACTTTACCGATACCCCGTTGACCTTGCCCAGTTTACCGGTCAATGCTCCCAACTCATCGGTAGTGGCATTTACAATTAACACTATTACGCTTAATTCTTTCTTCACATGCGGAATCCCCATGCGCCCGATAATTAATTCACCAAATTCGGTTAGAATATTATTTACCGCAGGAGCTTCCCTCTTGCGATTATGGATAATTACCCCCACAAAACCTAAACGTTTTTCCATCTTTAACTCCTTTCTAACAAAAACTCGCCACGAAGCGGACACCCGCGCAATTAGTCGCCAGACCACACCAACGCAATTCCTTTTAGCGCTGGGTGACAGAGTTAGCGCGAGGTGCCAAATAATAAATCCCAATCCTCTTGACATAATCATCCTGCAGAAAGGTTGGGATTTAAAATTTACCCCCCTTGGGTTCAGAGAAAACTCCTTACCGCAGGATTTATGATTAAGTTTATTTTACGTAAATCGGCCTCGCCTTATAATGCACATGCAGAAGCTTTTCCGCCTTCTCACTCAAAGGCTTGCCTAAAAACTCCCTATAAAGTCTTTTTATATAAGGATTCTGATGGCTGCAGCGAATCTGCTTTTGATCATCATCCTGATATAAAGCCTGCGCCCTTTTAATCCTTAATGCATCTGTAACCATATAGGGTTGACCGCCGCCACCTACGCAGCCACCAGGACAAGCCATAACTTCGATAAAATGATACGGCATTTCTTTATTATTAGCCTTGGCTTCTCGCACCTTATTTAAAATATATTCTACATTACCCAATCCATGAGCAATAGCAATTTTAAGTTTTTTTCCTTCAATCTCAATCTCAGTTTCCTTAACTCCCTTTAACCCACGAACGTTTTCAAATGCTACATTCTTCAATTCCCTGCCGGTAACAAAATAATGTGCAGTTCTCAAAGCCGCTTCCATTACCCCCCCGGTAGAACCAAAGATTACTCCGGCCCCGGCATATTCACCTAAAATACTATCGCATTCCTCATCGGGCAAACTATCAAAATCTATACCCGCCTGCTTAATCATGCGTACTAATTCTCTGGTACAAAGCACCGTATCTATATCCTGAAAGCCGGATGCAGACATCTCGGCATTCCTGGTGATTTCGTATTTCTTGGCTGTACAGGGCATAATTGAAACCATATAAACTTTAGCCGGATCAATTTTATTCTTCTCTGAATAGTAGGTTTTAGAAAGCACACCCAATATTTCATGCGGAGATTTGCAGGAGGAGAAATGGTCAATCATATCCGGATAAAACTTCTCCATAAAATCCACCCATGAGGGGCAACATGTGGTAATTAAAGGGAGTGGCCTTATCCCGTGCAATAACCTTTCCTCAAATTCGCTGGCCTCCTCCATGATTGTAACATCGGCAGCAAATGAGGTGTCAAAAACTGCATGGAATCCCAGGCGTCTTAATAAAGCATAAAGTTTCTTGGTAAAATTCTTACCAACATAACCAAAAGCTTCTCCTATTGAAACTCTTACTGCCGGAGCAATCTGAACCACGCAATATTTATCTGGATCCTGTAAGGCCTTCCAAGCGGCTGCTGTATGATCCTGTTCAACAAAAGCCCCGGTAGGGCAATGCGCTGAACACTGACCGCAACGCACACAAGGAGAATCTGCTAATTGTATATCACCCGCAGGAGAAATACGCGTCTGCATCCCTCTTTCCAGGAATGACAAGGCCCAAACATCCTGCAATTCCTGACAGACATGTACGCACCTACCACAAAGTACGCATTTCTTAGGATCCAAATCAACAGCCTTGGTTGAACTGTCTATTGGTAAATTTCTTAATGATTGCGGAAAAGATTCTTCTTTAATCCCAAAATCCGCAGTAAGTTTTTGTAATTCACACTCATTATTTCTACCGCATTTAAGGCAATCATTGGGGTGATTTGATAAAATAAGCTCAATCACTGTCCTCCTGATTTCAACTATCTCCGGGTCATGCGTGATAATATCCATCCCTTCATCCAGCGGCGTACAGCAAGAACGCAACATCTTTTGTGAACCCTTATTTTTTACAATGCAGATTCCGCAAGATGCTGAAGCAGGCAGGTCAGGATGTTTACAGAGAGTAGGTATTTTTATCTGCACCCTTTTAGCTGCCTCTAAAATAGTTGTGCCCTCTTCTACCCTTAATAAAATACCGTTTATTTTCGCCTTAATAACTTTTGCCATATTTATACATTCGCGGCCTAAAGTCCGCTCAGTATTCCCCTAAGCAAATGAAATATGCAAAGGGTCATTTCTTATTGATTGCCTTAAATTTACAAACGTCAAAACAGCGGCCACATTTTATGCATTTATCCTGTATTATTGCATACCCTTCTTCTTTACCTCCGCTAATCGCCTTTACCGGACAATTATTGAAACAAATCCCGCAACGTTTGCATTTATCCTCTATAATTCTATAAGTTACCAAACTGCTACATTTTCCAGCAGGGCACCTCTTATTCAAAATATGCTCATTATACTCCTGCTCAAAGTATTTCAAAGTAGAGACCACCGGATTTGAAGCAGTCTGCCCCAGCCCGCACAAAGATGCCTTCTGCATAGCTTGAGAAATTCTACGTAGTTGCCCCAAATCTTCTAGTTTACCTTTGCCTTCAGAAATCTTCTTTAGATAATTAAGCATCTGAAATCCGCCAATCCGGCAAGGGGCACATTTTCCACAGGATTCTTCCACACAAAAACCCAAATAAAACTTTGGGATATCAACCATACAATCATCATCATCCATCACAATCATCCCGCCTGAGCCCATAATTGAACCTAACTTTTGCAGATTTTCATAATCTACAGGAGTATCTAAAAGCTCCTTGGGGATAACTCCTCCGGAAGGGCCACCGGTTTGCACTGCTTTTATCGGCTTACCAGATAATGTGCCGCCGCAGATATCCACGACAATCTCCCTTAAGGTTGCGCCCATGGCAATCTCTACTAAACCTGAATTCTTAATTTTTCCAGTTACTGCAAAAACCTTTGTTCCTTTTGAAGTACCTGTGCCAATTTGCGCAAACCATTTACCACCTTTAGCAATAATTACCGCGATATTGGCCAATGTCTCAACATTATTAATAACCGTGGGCTTACCCCATAATCCTTTTACTGAAGGATATGGCGGACGTGGATGAGGGGTTCCTCGTTTACCTTCAATAGAAGAAATCAAGGCAGTCTCTTCACCACAGACAAAAGCCCCGGCACCCAACCTTATATCTATATCCAAACTAAAAGAACTCCCCAAAATATTTTTTCCTAATAACCCATAATCATAGGCCTGCTTGATTGCTTTTTCGATCCTTTCAACTGCCAGCGGATATTCTGCGCGAATATAAAAATAACCTTTAGATGCCCCGATAGCAAAAGCAGCAATGATTAAACCCTCAATAACCGAATGTGGGTCGCCCTCTAAAACACTCCTGTCCATATAGGCGCCTGGGTCCCCCTCATCAGCATTACAGATAACAAATTTCTCAGCTGATGCAACTTCTCGCGCGAAATTCCATTTCATCCAAGTAGGATAACCTGCACCTCCCCTTCCTCGAATACCGCTAACCTTTATCTCTTCAATTAGTTTTTGCTGACCTAGCTCGCCAAGAACTTTCTTTAAAGCTAAATAGCCTCCGCTGGCAATATAATCCTCAATACTTTCCGGATCAATCTTGCCGCAATTGCGCAAAACAATCCTAAACTGTTTGGATTTAGGTTTAAAAACCATGTCTTCAATTATCTTTTCTTCTTGAAAAGCAGCATCAACTATCCTTTTAATATCCGCATCCTGAACATTAACATAGGTAATCTTATTTGGAAGGATCTTGACCACTAACCCCTTCTCATATACACCGATATCAGCAACCCTGACCACTTGGATCTGGGAATGCAAATTTACCTCTCGAAGATAATCTAACAGGCGGGTATAAAACTCACGCGTCCTATCTTCTCTTTTTAGATCCGTGTCTTTTACTAAAATTACCTTGGTATACATAATTTAGCTATTCCTGGATTATTTAAATTAATACATCAAAGATATAATCGTTAACTAGCATCTTAGAAATGACATGTTTTTCTAATATCTTCGTGGCCACATCCTTATTCACCGTGCCATAGGTTACTGAAGGTAATCCTTCTACGCTTACCTCAACCAAGGGTTCGGCATAACACATACCTGCACAGCCGCACTTCTTTATCTCGATCTGAAGGTTGCGTTTCTTTACTTCCTCAATAAAAAAGTTAAAAACATCTTCAGCGCCAGCAGCAATACCACAGCTACTCATGCCTACCTTAATCCAGTCTCTGGGTTTATCATAAGGCCCCTTGCTCATTGTATCCAAATCTGCTGGCGTAAGTCTACTCATAATAGTTTATTCCTCTTTAATATACTTAGACAAGATATCTGCGATCTCGTTTTTCTTTACCTTGCCATATACTTTATTATCAATCATTACTACTGGCGCTAATCCGCAACAGCCTAAACACCTAACAACATCCAGATAAAAAAGCCCATCTTTAGTCGTCTCCCCCTCTTTGATACCTAGTATACTTTTTATTTCATCAAGAATTGCTGCTGCACCGCGTAAGTAACAAGCAGTTCCCATACATAAAGCAATACGATGTTTACCAGGAGGAGCCAATTTAAAAAAATTATAAAAGGTGATTACTTCGTAAATCCTGGCCAAAGGCACATCGAGCATTTTAGAAAGCAGTAATGATGCCTGGCGCGGGACATAGCCATAATGATTCTGCAGTTCGTGCAAAATCATAATGAGGTTCCCCTCTTTAGCTTTCCACTTCTCGATTAAATGCTGGACTTCTGATAATAATGCAATTTGGTTCATCTATAAGTTTTATAATGATTATTTCTGGCTGCTAAGTAATTATTTCCCTATATATTCTTCCACAGTTTTAAGAAGTATATCAGGTTTTACCGGCTTTTCAAGCACCGCTTTAACAGGAAGCCATTCATCATCAGCTTCGAATCCAAAAGGCAAATTCATATCTTTACGTATTCCGGTGATTAACACCACCGGAATATCTTTGGTTAGAGCATCTGCCTTTAAAGATCTGGCTACATCAAATCCCTCGCTTTTTTCCGTCATCATTACATCAAGTAAAATAAGATCAAAGGTTGCGCTTTTTGCTTTCTTAAAGCCTTCCTTGCCATCCGATGCAGAGTCAACTGCGTACCCTTTTGACTCCAATAAATTTGAAACAGCATTTACAAACTCCGAGTCATCATCAATCACAAGAATTTTCTTTGCCATCCTTCCTCCTTTTTGAGCTATAAAACATCCTGCAACGCCTCTAAAAGCACCGCCGGCTTAACCGGCTTATCTAAGACTTTACGCACATTTGGGAATTTTGCAACAATTTCTTTTTCTTTATCCGCTAACCCAGTATTAGCAAAATAGCCGGTTAAAAGAATTATCGGTATGAGGCGTAATTCCTGATGCGCATTAATCTTCTCTGCGATAATAAACCCGCTCTGCGCAGTATCCATAACTAAATCTAACAAAATAGCCTGCGGCCATATGCGCCCTATCTGAGCGACTGCCTCTGACTCTCTTTGTTCGCTAGCAACCTCATAACCAGCAGACTCGAGGAAATTCTTACACGCTTCAATAAAATCAGAATCATTATCAATGATCAATATCTTAGCCGCCATGGCTTACTTTTTTTTCATGTGAATTTTACGATAATGCTTAAGTATCCCCGGAACTTTTTCAGGGACCATACGCACGTATATATCATCATTAACCTGCATTACCGGAGAAAGTCCGCAACAGCCTAAGCAGCGAGTAACATTTAAACTAAACAACCCATCCGCGGTTACCTGATCAACATCAATGCCTAACTCCTCACGTACTTTAGCCAAAACCCGAGCACCCCCACCCACATAACAAGCGGTACCTTTACAGGTGTATATGCGATACAACCCCTTGGGTTTAAGAGAAAAATAATTGTAAAAAGTGGCCATTCCATAAATATGCGCCGTGGGCACCTTAATCTTTTCGGAAATGCGCTCCATAGCTAAGCGAGGAATATAACCAAAGATATCCTGCGTCTTATGTAATATACCCATAAGACTTGCCTGCTGATCATGCAAAGGTTTATTATTTTTAATAAACTCTTCGAGAATTTTAATTTTCTTCTGGAAATCTTTATCCGGCATCTCCGAAGTGTCTCCTATAAAAGGCTTCATAATCTCCCCCTAAGAAATACTTACTGTCTTATCAATACAAGAAGTAACCCCACAAGGAGCTTTCTCATGATAGTGGGTATGCAGTAAGCTATGCGACTTCTTTCCTAAAGGCTCTCCTAAAAACTCACTATAAATCTTTTTAATTTGCGGATTCTCATGAGATTTTCTCACTGCCTTATTCTCATCAATGCCGTAAAGCCCTTCTGCTCTTTTTTGGTACAAACCTTTATCCAATGCCTCCAGCATACCTTGTGGATACGGCTGACCTCCCCCTCCAATACATCCTCCAGGGCAAGACATGATTTCGACAAAATGATACTTTCGCTTGCCTCGGGAAATTTCCGTAAGTAATGTATGTGTATTTGCCAACCCATAGGCAATTGCCACTTTAACAGACAACCCATCAATATCCACGATTGCTTCTTTAATACCCTCAAATCCCCTGACTGAGCGAAATTCTAAATTCGCAAGCTCTTTACCCGTTACCACCTCATATGCGGTACGTAGCGCTGCTTCCATAACTCCGCCGGTAACGCCAAATATAGGAGCAGCCCCGGTTGATTCTCCAAGAGGCTCATCAAATTCTGACTTTTTAAGAATGGGTAAATTTATCCCCGCCTGTTTAATCATTTTAATTAATTCCCTTGTAGTCAATACCGCATCAACATCTTGAAATCCGCTAGAGTTCATTTCAGGACGAGCTGCCTCAAACTTCTTGGCGGTGCAAGGCATAATGCTAACGCTATAAATCTTGGCTGGATCAATACCAACCTTATTTGCGTAATAAGTCTTAATCAAAGCACCCATCATCTGCTGAGGGGATTTACAGGTCGAGATATTTTCCAAAAACTCAGGATGAAAATGTTCGCAGAATTTAATCCACCCCGGGCTACAAGAAGTAAGCATGGGTAATTTACCATTGCTCTTAAGCCTGTGCACTAATTCATACCCCTCTTCCATAATCGTCAGATCTGCGGAAAACTGAGTATCAAAAACAACCTTAAAACCCAATAAGCGTAATGCAGCAACAGTCTGGTAAGTCATATCTGTTCCTGCCTCCAAACCAAACCCTTCGCCAATAGCCACTCTTACTGCAGGAGCAATTTGTACTATAGCAACCTTATCCGGATCGTTTAAGTTTCTCCAGACCTCTCCAGTTATATCTTTTTCAAGGAGTGCTGCAGTAGGGCAAAATAGCGTACATTGTCCACAATTTACACAAATACTCTCGCGCGCATCCATATTAAAAGCAGGAACTACTGTGGTCTTAAATCCACGGTGAGCGTAGGTTAGAGCATTCACCCCTTGAATCTCAGAACATACCCTAACACATTTTCCACATAAGACGCATTTTTCCGCGTCCCTAAGAATAGAAGCTGAAGAATCATCCAAAGCATACCTTTTTCTCTCGCCCTCAAGGGTAAATTCTCTAATTCCTAAAGAATGTGCCAAGACCTGTAGTTCACAATTATTATTCCTCTCGCATATCTGACAATCGCGAGGATGATTATCAAGAATAAGCTCAACAATATCCCTGCGCGCCTCTCGTAAGGCCTGAGTATTTGTCTTAACCTTCATGCCCTCATCGACTGTTGTGCAACAAGAAACAGGAAAATTCTTTGCCCCCTCTACCTCAACAATGCACACCCGACAAGCACCAATACTACTTAACTTAGGATGATAACAAAATCGCGGGATACGAATACCTATAGTTTCTGCTGCCTGCATAATAGTATAGCTAGCCGGCGCAGAAACTGCCACTCCATCAATGCTCAGTGTTACTTGTTTTTCCATATTACCCCTCGTTTTCCTTACGATCGCACCTTAAACAACGGTTAGCTTCAAGAGCAGCTTGAGTTTTAGTATAACCCAATTCTACTTCACCAAAAGCCTGAAGTCTTTTTTCCATACTCATCTTGGCCTGCGCAAGGCGAGATTGATTTCTTACCTCTGCGCTAGGGTCTATGTAAGAGACTTCTTTTCTTTCTCCCTTAATTACAAACCTATCCTTGTATAAATCTTCACCGTTAAAAAACCGCGCAATGGAAATTGCCGCTTTCTCCCCCTGTGCAATAGAGTCAATTACTGTACCGCCTCCAGTTACCAAGTCTCCTCCAGCAAAGATATCTTCAATATTAGTCTGTAAAGTTACGGGATCAACTACAAGCGCACCCCAATCAGTAAAAGAAAACTTCTTCATTAATCTATCGGGTAGTTCCGGCTTCCCTCCTATTGCACTAATCACAATATCAACCGGTAGCAAAAATTTCTTGTCGGTAGCACAAGGTTGCCTACGAGCGCTAGAGTCAAATTTCCCCGGAGCAGTATAAAGACATTCTATTGCGCAGACCTTGCCAGCCTTACCTTTAATTTCCGAGGGGATAAGAAGAAAATGGAATTTTACGCCTTCTTTTTGCGCCTCTTCAACCTCTTCAGGAATAGCAGGCATAGCATCTTTAGTTCTGCGATAAATAACATGCACCTGATCAGCTCCTAAGCGCACGCATGTCCTCGCCACATCCATAGCCGCATTTCCTCCTCCTACCACAGCAATCTTTTTACCAGTAAAAACGATCTGGGTATTATCTTTTAAGGAACAATACACACCATGAACTTTCTTGATTCTTTCAGAGTTATAATCCTTTAAAAATGAAAGCGAGCCTATGAATCCTGAAAGATTAGTGCCGGGAATCTGTAAGGCTGCCTCCTTCCATGCGCCAAGCGCCAGATAAAAGGCCTTAAACCCTTTTTTTCTCAAATCTTCAATAGAAAAATCTTTCCCTAGCGTAGAATTGGTCTTAATGGTTACTCCGGCTTCACGCATACGCGATATATCTCTTTCAACTATTTCTTTGGGAAGTCGATACTCGGGGATACCAGAAACAAGCATACCCCCTGCCTTGTTTTCTGATTCAAATACTGTCACCCGATGTCCGCGCTTTGCTAATTGATACGCGCAAGACAAGCCTGAGGGGCCTGAACCGATTACCGCAACTGATTCCTTAAGTTTAGCCCCCTTAAAACTTTCTAATTTCAAATTATCTCCGGCAGTATAATCAGCAGCAAATCTTTTTAAGAGCATAATCGCCACTGATTCTTCAATCTTGCCCCTGCGACAATTAGATTCACATGGATGATGGCATACTCTCCCGCAGACCGAAGGAAACGGGTTCCTTTTTAAAATAAGTTCAATACTCTCCTTGATTTTACCTTCACGGATAAGCCCGATAAAACCTGGGATATCAATATGTGCCGGACAAGTATGCTCGCATGGTGCAACAAAAAGTTCCGCGCACGCTACAGCCGGGCAACGCCGCTCTTTTATATGCGTTTCATATTCACTGCGAAAATATCGAATAGTAGAAAGTACGGGGTTAGGGGCAGTCTGGCCTAACCCGCATAAGGCAGTCTTTTTAATCGTATTGCCTAATCGCTCTAATTTCTCAATATCCCCCTCTTTACCTTTACCTGTGGTAATTCTCTCCAATATCTCTAACATCCTCTTAGTACCCTCGCGACAAGGAGTGCACTTCCCGCAAGATTCCTCCTGAGTAAACTCAAGAAAGAACTTAGCAACATCGACCATACAATCTGTTTCATCCATTACAATTAAGCCACCGGAACCCATGATTGAGCCTGCGCTGACTAAAGAATCGTAATCAATGGGAGTATTTAAAAACTGCACTGGCAGGCACCCGCCAGAAGGACCTCCAGTTTGCGCTACTTTGAACTTACGACCGCTCTTTATCCCTCCTCCTATATCAAAAACAATGTCACCCAAGGTCGTACCCATCTCTACTTCAATAAGACCGGTATTCTTAACTTTTCCTGCTAAAGCAAATACTTTAGTTCCTTTACTTTTTTCAGTACCGATAGAAGAAAAATATTGATAACCATCTAGAATAATTACCGGGATATTTGCCCAGGTCTCCACATTATTAATTAGCGTTGGCTTCCCCCATAATCCTTTTACCGGAGGATACGGCGGTCTAGTTCTGGGCATGCCACGGTAGCCTTCGATAGAAAGCATAAGCGCAGTCTCCTCTCCGCAGACAAATGCCCCGGCGCCTAAAACTACCTGAAGGTCAAAAGAGAAGCTTGTTCCTAGAATATTATTACCGAGAAGATTCTTTTCCCTAGCCTGGCCAATAGCAATTTTTAGTCGTTCTACTGCTAGAGGGTATTCGGCACGAATATACACAACTCCCTGGTTTGCACCAACGGCGAAACCGGCAATTGCCATTGCCTCTAGAATAGAAAAAGGATCGCCTTCGATAGTGCTCCTGTCCATAAACGCACCTGGATCTCCCTCATCCGCATTGCAAACTACATACTTTTCTTCTGATTTTTGCTGATAAACATAGCGCCATTTAAGTCCGGTAGGAAACCCACCGCCACCCCTGCCACGCAAGCCAGATTTCGTTACCTCGTCTATAACGCGTTCCGGAGTATATTCTGTTAATACCTTTGCCAATGCCTCATATCCCCTAACCGCAAAATACTCATCAATACTTTCCGGATCAATAATCCCGCAATTGCGTAATGTCATCCGTCTCTGTTTATCAAAATAAGGCAAATCCCCAAAAATAAAACGAGACTTATCGGTAAGCGAATCCTTGCTTGTATAATCATAGCAAGAATCCAGATTTCGATTAGGCAGGCTCTTTTTTACCGAAAGATCTCGAATAATCTTCCTTATTTTTGTTTTATTAACATTAGTATATTTAAAAGGCGGCAGGCCTCTTTTGAGCACCTCAACCGTAGGTTCCAAACTGCACCTACCCACACAGCCCTTCTTGGAAAGATACACATCTTTAATTCTATTCTTACTCAGCTCATTTTGAATCAGTTGGAAAATATCCTTTGATCCAGCGGCAATCTCGCAAGTAGCCATACCCACATACACCCTAGTCGATGCAGTCCATTTCTTTAAATTCTCATAAATGGCTTTCTGCTTAAGCTTCTTTAAGATTTCCATCGGAGTGCTATCCATTACTAATCCCTTTCATTGTTTCTTTAAGGTGAAAACAAATGTATTACCGCGCTCCTGAGGCTTAACCCAAATAGAACCGCCATGTTTTTCTACAATCTCCTTGGTAATAAAAAGACCCAGGCCTGTTCCTTTACGCTCACCCGCATTAGGCAGGCGCGAAAATTTCTTAAACAATAACTCTTTCTCGCTATCTAATATCGGTGAGCCGTCATTATAAAAACTCACCTCTATATGCTCGCCAACATCTTTAGCTTCAATAGTAATTACGCCTCCACTAGAGCCATATTTAATAGCATTGCCAAGTAAATTATTGCTCACAATAAGCATTACGCTACTATCTAGGCATACTGTCAATCCTTCGGGCACGAAATTATTAATCCTAATATTTTTCTCTAGGCTCTGGCGCTCAAAATTCTCAATTGCCGGTATAATTATGTTTTTTCTCAAGTCCACCATGGCCTTCTTAAGCTCCAGCTCTTTTTTCTCAATACGGGAAAGATCGAGGTAATTCTTTACCATATTCTCAAAATGTTCAAGGCTGCGTGCAGTAGAATCAACCGCTTTCTTCTGGGCGGGCGTAAGCCCACCCAAATATCCGTCCTTTAAAGAGTAAATATTAATAATAATCGATCCGAGCACTCCTTTTAATTCATGCGAAACAAAGCCTACAAGGTCAAGATAGTTTTTATTTAACGCTGCCAACTTCTCATTAGAAATAGTTAAACTGGTATCCCGCTCATGGATACCCTTAACCATTTCATTGAATGACTCAGCCAGACGGTTTAATTCCTTAATCTGACTTTTAGTATTAACTCTATGCTGTAAATTCCCGTTAGCAATTTTTGTCGTCGCATCAAACAACGCCTTAGCCGGCCGAGTAATCAAATCAGCAAGCACATAAGAAAACACCATGGCCAAAACTGTAGCTAAGGCCACAATCAATAAAAACCCTAAGAAAATTCCTTTTTCAAGGTCCTTAAACGGTTTCTCCAGGATTCCCACATAGAGTATCCCGATAATCTCGCCTTTAATATTCTTAATTGGCTCATAAGAAGTCAGGTACCAGTCGGTAACTACAAAAGCTCTATCCAGCCATACCTTGCCTTCTCCTACCACCTTTTTATAAACCGTATCAGAAACTAGGGTGCCGATTGCCCTGTTCCCCTCTTGATCCAAAACATTGGTAGCAATACGCACATCGTCAAGAAATATAGTTACTGTCCCCAGCGGCTTGCCTTCATAAAACTTATTTTCAAAGACTAAATCACGAATTTTATCCACTAATGGAAAATCGCGATTAATAATCTTGCCTCCGTAAATTACTCTCTTGACCTGGCCGGCTGAATCTTTAACAGGCATAGCATAACCTATAGCCATAGCTTTATCCTGCACTGTTTTTATGCTACGGCGCGACTTAGGGGTAGGCCTGACCATAATCACACACCTCTGGTAGACATCCTCCCCCATCTCCATTAGCTCATCTTTACCTATACTACGTATGCCACCGGTAGCCTGACCAAGAAAGGCGCGTTGCACAATTTCGCTCTTTATTTTTGCCTTATCTCCTATATCTACTACATAAAGATAATCCAACCCCATTTTATGACGCACTTCAGCAAAGTTTACGTTCAAGGGGATAAGGTTAAAGGCTGTTTTAATCGCTTCTATCTCTCCGTAAAATACAGATCGGGCAACTTTAAGATCTGTGCTTACCTGACTTTGCGCGCGCGCAAATATTTCCTGTTTAATCACTCGGGAGCCAAGGATTAAAATCGGAAAGGCAAAAACAAAGATAATCAAGAATGATGAAATTAATAATTTTGTTTTCAGGCTTTGGGTTTTCACTTACGATCTCTCGTCTTATCTAGAACATTAACAAAATAAATTAAATTCTCTAACTCAACTTCCAGATTTACATTATTAACCACCTTATCTTCTGGAGACTTTAACCTGATAGGAGCAAAATTAAGTATTCCCTTGATCCCGGCAAAAAACATACCATCTGCGACAGACTGAGCAGCTATATCTGGGACAGCAATTATGCCAATACGAATATTATTCTTGCGCACGAAATCATTTAATTTCTCAAGAGGCAATACCGGAACATCGGCATCATCCATCTGCTTTGCGGAATCGATATCAAAACTAGCTACGATCTTTATCCCTTCTTTCTCAAAACCTTTATATTTTAAAAGCGCCATACCTAGCTTTCCCGCGCCAACAATAATTACTTTATTCAGCTCATTCTTTCCAAGGATGCTGTTTATTTTCTCAATGAGCTCTTCAATTTTATAACCACCCCTTTTATTACCGGAAATCCCAAAAATAGAGAAATCTTTTCTTACTTGCGAAGCTGTAACCCCAATAGCGTCTGCCAGATTATCTGAAAAGACCTTCACAAATCCCAGGACCTGCAAACGGTTGAGGGCGTTTTTATACTTAGAAAGCCTTATAATACAATTTTTGTTTGTTTTCATATTGTTATTTATTTCACAATAACCAATAAAATACTAGCATATCCTTGAGGCAAGTCAAGTGTTTTTGTGATTTTTTTCACAAGAGAATACTTGTTACTTTCTACCAGTTATCAAATACTTAAATCTGTCGGGGCGCGACCTAAGGATTCAAGGAGGGCGATTGTCCCATTGATCTGGATTTCAATACTCTCTGATTCATGAGCACGATTTGGATAGATTGAATAGAATTTCCTATAGGTAAGAGGTGTAACATTCAACATGACTGAGTTGGCACCAGCTAAAAGCGCCCCTCTCCTTGCTTGAGGACTGATAGTCTCTAAAGCAGTGGTTACCAGAATTTTAGCGCCTTCATTATCAATAATGCGCGCCACAGCAAGAGCCTTGATAACTTCATCAGAAGATGGGGACACAACTGAGGCTAATGGTGTCTGCGGGTGGGGGATAAACGGACCAAAACTAAACATTTCCGTATGTAAATCTTCAGCTAAAAATATATCATTTAAAACATCTTCTTTGCTCTGCCCGGGCAAACCAATCATTCCTCCTGTAAGAATTAAATAGCCCATAATATAGGCTTTGCGTAAATGTTCAAGCCGGCTCTCTAAGTCCATACCGGGACGCATACGCTGATAAAGCTTTGGGTTTGAAGTTTCAAAACGCATGAGCAAACCTCGTGCTCCAGCCTGATAAAGTTTTTCCAACCCACTTATACCAATCTCTCCAAAACTAATGAAAATTAATACGGGAAAGCGTTCTTTTATTTCTTTAATTATACCGGCCAATTCATCAAGGCTATAGCCAGGATCCTCCCCGCTCTGTAGAACCAAAGATTTAAAACCATACACCTCAATAGCTTCCTGCGCAGCTTGCATAATCTCATTTCTTGTCATACGATAACGTTGTAATTCTTTATTATGATAAGATATCCCGCAATATTGGCATCCCTGAATGCAATAGTTAGATATCTCTATAATTGCGTGCACACAACAGGAGTTCTTATGGTATTTCTGGCGCAAGAAATTTGCCGTCTTAAAAAGCAGCTCTAGTTTTTCCGGATCCTTTAGTTCGAGTAAATACAGCAATTCATTGCGATCTAGCTCTTTAGATTGGCTTGCTTTATCTAAAACCTCTAGCAGTCTCTTATCTGCATCTTTATCCCCCAGATTAAGCCGGGAAAGCCTTAAATCAACCTCCTGTAGATTAAAAAAAGTCTCCTTCCATAATGCAAGTACGCTCTCTGCCTCTGACGCAGATATCTTGCTTACCACAAAACCGCCTTGGGCATAAATATAATCACCGATATTAATCTGCGAAAGCTCATTTAACGCTTTGCGTTTCTCGCCAAAATAATCAACGATTACCGCATTCTTCTCTATTTTATCTACCCTTCCGGGTATGGCATAACACATTTTATCTAAAATAACCTTTCCTGGATAAAGTTGTCAATCTGCCTCGTTAACTGCTCCAAATTATCTTTAAGCACCTGACTCAAGGATTCCCCGAAACCGATATCCTGCACCTGTATTCCGGCCACATAAATCTTGGTCTTTATCTCTAAATTGCGTGTCAATTTAAAGATATCTTCGAGATTTAATTCATGAGAAGAAACTATACTGCTATCTTTAGCAAAAGCAACCTTCTCTAAATCAAAAATCTTCAGCTCTCCGGCTGCTAAACCTGCGCTAATGCCATCAATAAGCAAGGCTACCTCGTAATCCTGCAAACGATGTATAAGATCAAAGCTTGCGATACCGAAGTTAAGATAATCTATACCTGCTCGGCTGTAATGACTAAGGAGGGATTCCAGAATAATTACCCCTATTCCGTCATCCCTCCTTAAGGTGTTACCTAAACCTATTACCGCAATTCTTGACGTAGACACTTCCTCGTCTGATTTACTCAACGAATTTCACATCTAAAAGGTGCGTGGCACAAGATATGCAAGGATCATACGCACGTGCCAACATCTCAAGATCTAGAGTAATCTCCTCTTGAGTCTTTTTGCCTAATAGCTCCGGAACTATCTTGCGCATATCATCCTCTAAATTACCCATATTCTGATTAGTAGGAATTACGCAGTTAGCAGCAGTAATATGCGCAGAGTCATCTATTGTATATTCATGAAATAAAGAACCCCGAGGAACTTCAACGCAGCCTGAACCTGTATTTGGTTTATATTTTGTTTTACCGATTTCGCTCCTCTTCGGCCAGGAGGAGACAACCACCTTGTGTTCATTTAACCCCTCTTTTAAGATCTTCTCAAGTATGGTGATGGAGTCTTCTAGGCAATGTACCCATTCCACCAACTGTGCGGCTGTATTAAGGTAGGGGTTATGGCAGGGGGACTTTAAACCTAGCTCCTTTGCCACTGCCTTTGCCTTTTTGTGCAACTTATCAAAATTATTATTAAAACGCGATAAGGCTCCTACGGCATAAGATTTACCATTGATCTTGGATATCTTGGCCTTGGAATAATCTACAACCGACTCTATGAAAAGCTTGCGATAATTATTTACTTTACTCTTTTCCCCGTTTACCACCAAATCCCCATCATACATAGCGTATTCATCATCATGGGTAAGTGACATATACTGCGTTGGCCTTTCAAACTCCGGGAACTTTAATGTCTTAATAATTTTTACCGTTTCCTCGCCGTCCTTACGCGACTCTAACATTAAATTATATAATTTCTCCAGGCCCTCGCGCGAAGGAAGCTGAGTAAGCCCGCCAATAACATAACTTATAGGATGGATATGTCTGCCGGCTAGCACCTCTCCTCCATAATCACTCATGCGCTTCATGCGTAAAGCCATCTCGATTACTGGACGATGCGTCTTAACCAAAGGCAGGATACTCTTTACCCCTAATAAATCCGGAGCAACCAGAATATAAATATGCAGAATATGGCTATCCAGCATTTCAGTATTCAACAATAACCTCCTAAGCATTATAATTTCATCCGATGGTTTTATGCCTAAGGCATCCTCTGCGGCCTTGATGCTCGCCAGGGTGTGCCCGCAGGCGCAAATCCCGCAGATGCGGCTGGTCAAATGCTGGGCCTCCCAGATAGATCTACCTGCCAGCATAGACTCAAAGAAGCGCGGAGACTCAATTACCTGAAACTCACACTTGGTTAACCTGCCCTCTTTTACATCAACCACAATATTACCATGGCCTTCTACCCGGGTCAGATAATGCACATCTACCTTTACGTTTTGAGAATCTATTTTATTTAAACTCTTGGTCATATTTCTCCCCCATAGAATCATTATATAAGGTAAAATGCCTTAAAACATCCTCCAGCTTTAACCCATATTTACTCAAGATATCTTTTTGCGCATCCGCTGCCGGATTATCAACTAAACCGCGGCAACCATAGCAACGGTTTCCATTGTTAATACACCAGGAGTTACAACCCGCCCGGGTAACCGTACCCATGCATTCCTGATCCTTTTCATAACGACAGACATTTTCATTTATTTTACATTCAGCACAAACCGGATAATTAGGCAAAATATACGGTTTACCCATAAGTAGGCATTTAACCACGCTGATCACTTCGGGTATATAAACCGGGCAACCGTTAATCTTATAATCCACATGCACCACCTCGTGCACTGGCATGGCCTTAATCGTATTAATCAAATTCGCCTTATCCCCATATACTATTTTCTTAGCTACATCCAGAGAAGAGCGGTTCTTAATACCATTAACCCCGGCAATAGCTGCGCATGAACCCAATGCCACCAAAACCTTGGCCTTTTCTCTTATCTTCTTAATACGTAATACATCATTATCCGTAGTAATGCTGCCTTCGATAAAAGCGATATCGTAATCCTCTGAGCTTTCAGTCATGATCTCCCGAAAACTTACAATATCTACTAACTCTAAAAGCTCAAGCAGGGCATTGCCTAAATTGGCAAACTGCAACTGGCAGCCCTCGCAATCAGTAAAATCAAAAAATGCCAACCTTGGCTTAGATTGCTTTTTCATGACACTCTCCTTTAAAATTCTTTAACTGCGCGTAATTAAAAACCGGGCCAGACTGGCAAACATAGATACCTTCAATCTGGCAATGCCCACACTTGCCTAAGCCACATTTCATCTTGCGCTCAAGGGAAACAATAATCTGATGATCCGGAATTTTCTTCTCCAAGAGCTTTACAATAACAAATTTATACATAATCGGCGGGCCGACTACAACCCCATAGGTACGCATAGGGTTAATATCCACATTGGGAATTAAGGTAGTAATTAAACCCACATTGCCTTTCCAGTCCGGATCCCCCCTGTCTACGGTACAATTGAATTTTATCTCGGCTCTGCGCATCCATTCTTTTGTCTCCGCTTCAAATAAAAGCTCTTTTGGAGATTTGCAACCCAGCAGGATCTGCACATTGCCAAAATCATTGCGATGGAACATAATGTAGCGAATCAACGAACGCAAAGGAACAATGCCTAGGCCTCCGGCGACAATCATCACATCATATCCAAACATATTATCAATGGGAAAGCCCTTGCCGAACGGTCCTCGGATACCCAGGGTATCCCCTTTTCCCAATTTATGCAGCTTATCAGTGAGTGCGCCGACGTTTCTTACGGTAATCTCAAAATATCCTTTATCGCTTGGCGAAGAACAAACAGAAATAGGGGCTTCACCGAAACCAAAAATTGAAATCATCACAAACTGCCCCGGTTCATGAGCAAGGTTAATTTTACCCTCCAGCTCAATACGAAATAATTTTTCTTTTTCCGTAAGCATCTCAGCAGCAACGATCTTGCCGTGCATGGGCTTATAAGGAGAAGTCTTCATCTTCTCCAGAAGTATCTCTCTTTCAATCATCGATCTCTCCTTTAAACGAACCTTGAACTTAAAAACTATTCCAAGGCAACAGATGAAAGCGCGTTTACCGTGTCGATTAAACTTATTTCTGCCATGCAGGTGCGGCTGCAGCGGCCGCAACCTGTACAAAAATACCGGTTAAATTTATCCACCGGATATTTAAACTTTCTGTAATAGCGGTGCCTTTGCCGGCTCTGTCGCCCTTTTCGAAAATCCTCTCCTCCGGCTACCTTCGCAAAATCATCCATCTGGCAGGAGTTCCAAATACGGTAGCGCACCCCATCATTAAGATTAAGCTCCATTTCATCGCTTACATCAAAACAATAGCATGTCGGACAAACCGCTGTGCAATTTCCGCACCCCACGCATCTCTTGCCTACATCCTTCCACACATCTGAGTTAAAAGATTTATCAAAAGATTCATAGACTTTCGAAAGCGGCGCAGAGAATTCATCCTTAAATACCATTTTCTTCTCTTCTCTGATACGGTCAAGCTTAACCATATCCTCTGCTGCTGATCCTTTTATAAAATCAACGTCCTTGATCAATCTCTCGCCTTTCTCTGAATTAATATGTATAATAAATTTATCCCCGATATCTATAATCATCAGGTCATAGCCGCCGCGCGGAATATGATTCCCCATAGAAGCGCAATTAGCATATTTATCGCAATATTTTAAACATTCTATGCCGATGATTGCCATTTTGTCTTTTCGATTTAAATAATTGGGGTCTTCCGGACTCTCCCTAAAAACTACATCCATGCACTGAATCCCCGCAATATCGCAGGTATGTACGCCAAAAAGAATAAACTCATCGAATTTATCTATTGCTTTGGCAGTTTTAAACGGCTGGGAGCTAAACTTAAACAATCTTTCTTTCTGCGGGAAGTAATATTTCTTAGGAGGCAGGATAGTAGGTATGTATTCAAGGCAAACATCGCTTACCTCTTTGACCGGGCGCAATACAAAAAGATTCTCTTTTTTCCGCGGGGCATAAAGTTTTGCTTTATTCTTTAAATGCTCCAGCCAATTATTAAGATGTGTTTTATTTAAGCTTGCATACTTCACTTTTATTAACCTCCGTTTCTGCAATAAACTCTAAACCAGTAATCTCCAACTCCGGCCCAAAAGGTATAACATCAACCTCAATTTCTAATGCTTGCCATTTTGTGCCGCAAATTGCCTGTTTATAATGCTCAAGAAAATGCGTTTTGTCCAATGAACCAAATTCAGAAATACGAATATGGACCTTCCTAATCCTGCGAGAAGCCTTATTTTCCTGGCCTTCAAGATAGGCAATAATGCTTTTAAAAATATGCGTGTCGTGCATTGATAAAACGAAGGAGATATTCTCTCACAATTATTCAACAGTTGCAATATTAAGTTGCGTAATCCCGATACCGCTTAATATGTCTAACACAGTTACAACCTCCCTGAAGGCGCGTCTTTTGTCAGCACACAATAACACAGAGATTCCGGGATTAGCCGCATATCGCGAGTAAACCTTTTTTTTAAGCTCTTTTATCGTAAGCATCTCCCCGTCTAAATAAACCGGGCCGTCAGAACTAATGGCAATATTGATCTGCTGCTGAGGCTTAAAAGTCGATCCGTGTTCGGCTTTGGGTAATTTTACGTCCAGCTTCTTCCAAGGGCTAAAGGTATATAAAAGGCTGAAGGAAATAAAAAAGAAGATAAACATATTCAGCACGATATCCGTCATTGCTACTGATTCCAAACTGATCATATAATCGCGCTTACTTACAATCCTCATAAAGAATTTACCCTCGCCCTGAATCGTTGGTTTCGCAAAACAATTCTATAAGCTGTATTGCATAGTTATTCAGGCCGCTTGCAATGTATTTAATACGGCTAATAAAATAATTATAAAAAAGATAAAGCGGTATAGCAACAATCAAGCCGGCGGCTGTAGTAATCATCGCTTCGTAGATTCCGCCAGCCAGGGCATTTACCGTTATATTGGCTCCGGCATTTTCCCAAGACATAAAAGCCCGAATTAAGCCTGTTATTGTCCCTAAAAAACCCAAAAGTGGCTCTATGTAAATAATAGAAACGATTACCCCAAGAAATTTTTCCAGCCCCTCAATCTGGTTATTTCCCACCTGCTCAAGAATCTTTTCTAGCCTTTCCGCCGACAACATCCTTCTTTCAATTCCTACCTTGAACACGGCTGCAACGGGATGCTGCGCGTTTTCTTCGCATAACTGCAGGGCAAGCTTAGTATTTCCGATTTTCAAGTTTCTAAATACCTCTTGCACAAATTTATGACTATTTACGTTACGCACCTTTCTAAAAACCCAAAGCCTTTCTAAAACTAATGCCCATCCGATTACCGAACCGATAAGTATGGGCACCATCACAGGCCCGCCTTTTATTATTAATTCCCACATTTGAAAATTCTCCTTTATATCTTACTTTATAAACAACATCTCCCTATACTTGGGTAGATCCCATGCATCATCAGCAACCACACATTCAAGCTGATCAACATGTTTTCTAATATGCTCCATCAATGGCTTAAGTTGCTCGAAATAAAGTTTTGCACGTTTTTCATCGCTTAGCTTATCTGCCTTCTGAAGCAGTTTAACCATGGTAATTGTATTCTTGCGTACATAATAAATACTCGCCACTACTTCACTTAAATGATTTTTTTTGTCCTTTAACGCTTCTGTGTTCACTTTTAATCCCACGCTTTTCTTTAACCTTACCAGCTTATCCAAAGCGGAAGCTAATAACTTCTCATATTTATAACCCGCAGGAACCACAGAAGCATTAACCATCTCAATCAAAATATTTGCCTCAATCTCCAGCGTTAAATTATACATATGTATCCAAATATGGTAACGCGCAACTAACTCCTCCTTAGAGAAAACTTTATATTTCTCAAATAGAGAAATATTCTCCTTTTTAATTAGAGCCTCCAAGGCCTTATAAGTAGCAGATGTATTTACTAAGCCCCGCTTTTTTGCTTCCCGAACCCAATCTTCGGCATAGTTATTCCCCTCAAAACGGATATCTCTGGTTTCTTTAACAAGCTTAGAAATCACCTGCAGTACACTGGCATTAAAATCCTTACCAGTAGCGCCACTCCGCTTAATCTCCTCAGCCACATAATCTAGGCTTTCTGCAATAATCGTGTTGATTACCGTAATAGGCGTAGAGATATTCTGCGAAGAACCTACGGCGCGAAATTCAAATTTAGTACCCGTAAAAGCAAAAGGCGAGGTGCGATTCCTGTCAGTTGAATCTTTGCTAAATTTAGGCAAACGGCCTATGCCTAAGTCCATAATATCGCTCTTAGATATTTTAGACTTAACCCCTTTTTCAATCATATTTAAGATATTTGTTAATTGCTCACCCAAGAAGACGCTGATAATCGCTGGAGGGGCTTCATTAGCTCCCAGGCGATGTTCATTGCCGGCTAAAGCAACGGAAGCGCGTAAAAGATCCGCATGCGAATAAACCGCTCTTAAAACTGCCGCTAAAACCGCCAAGAATTGCAAATTATCTTCGGGGGTTTCTCCGGGATTAAGCAGATTATTACCTTTATCATCCGATAACGACCAATTTAAGTGTTTTCCACTTCCGTTTACCCCGGCAAAAGGTTTCTCGTGGAAAAGACAAACTAGGCCATGACGAAGAGCAACCTTCTTCATTAACTCCATAAGCAACTGGTTATGGTCTGCGGCCAAATTTGACTCCTCAAAGATAGGCGCAAATTCATACTGGTGCGGAGCAACCTCATTGTGGCGCGTCATCACCGGTATGCCTAACTTATAAGCATCCTCTGCTACTTCAAACATATAATTCAATACGCGTTCTTTAATTGTGCCAAAATACTGATCCTCCAGTTGCTGGCCCTTAGGGCTCGGTGCGCCAATCAAAGTTCGACCAGACATTATTAAATCCTGGCGTAAGTTATAATAGTTTTTATCAATTAGAAAATACTCCTGTTCCGGGCCGCAGGTTGAGAATACCTTCTTTGCATCTTTATGGCCAAAAAGCTTAAGCAGCTTAAGTGCGGCCTTATTCAATGCCTCTTCGGAACGTAAAAGAGGAAGTTTTTTATCTAATGCTTCACCGTGATAAGAGATAAATATGCTAGGTATGCATAAGGTCTTACCGAGCTTACTCTCAACGATAAAAGCCGGGCTTGAAGGATCCCAGGCAGTATAACCGCGGGCTTCGAATGTAGCGCGAATTCCACCTGACGGAAAGCTTGAGGCATCTGGCTCACCTTGAATTAATTTGTTTCCGGAAAATTTCTCAATTATCTTACCGGGAGCAACAAAAGAAATAAAACTATCATGTTTTTCGGCAGTAAGCCCGGTCATCGGCTGAAACCAATGCGTATAATAGGTTGCGCCTTTAGCCATCGCCCAGTCCTTCATCGCATTGGCTATTTCATTTGCCTGAGCCAAAGAAATAGTTTTGCCTTCTGCTATCCAAAGCTTAAATGCATCAAAGGTTTTCCTAGAGACATGTTTACGCATAACTTCTATTCCAAAGGTATCTTGCCCAAAATAAACGGATACTTTTCTGGGAGCAATAACTTTTTTTAAATCTACGCCTTTAACCTTGAACAAAAGTTTTTGTCTTATTCTCATCTGTCCCCCTTTATATATAAACTTTATTTAGGCTTTATGTCTTTTGCCAAAATAATTGCTTCTGCTACTTCGCGCATAGATTTACGCATATTCATGCTTTGTTTCTGAATTAAACGATATGCTTCTGAAGGGATAATATTGGCATCCTGGGAAAGGATATCTTTTGCCCGTTCAACCAGTTTGCGCGTAGTTAAAGCCTCTTCAGCAGAACGCGCGCGCAAATCCAGCTCTGCGTTTTCAATAGCAATCGCGGCTTGGTTAGCTAAAGCAGCTAAAAGATCTAATTCGCTCTTAGAAAATTTATGTTTCTTGGAAGTATAACAGTTGAGCACCCCAATAACTCTCCCTTTTACTGCTAGCGGAACGCAGGCCAAAGAACATAGTCCTTCTTTCTTGGCCACATCCTGATTCAAATAACGCGAATCCTCCCTAACATCTAAAATACAAATTGGCTTATTATCTTTAGCAACTACTCCGGCAATACCCTCGCCTAATGGTATATTCGGCTTTTTATTGTAGGCCTCAGATATTGACTGAGTAGCTTTAACCACCAGCTCTTTCTTGTCAGGATCAAGCAACATCAAAGAAGATACCTTAGAGCTCATCACCTCAGCAGTAACCTGGACCACCAGGCGTAACAACTCCTCCAAGTACATCCCGGAAGTAATCAGGTTGGCAACTTTAGAGATTGCCTCAATTTGTTTTACATAAATCTGAAAGTTTTCTTTTTTCTTAACTGGCATTATCTTGTCTAGAAAGACAACACCCGAGCCATTTGCGCACAGGCGCATACTGACGCATACCTATTGCGTCAGGCATCGCTAAGCGCGGGGTGTCCTCTTTTCTAAAAATCTCTTAATCCGGCTCAAAGCTTCTTTGAGATTATCTAGGCTAGAAGCATAAGAAATCCTGATATAGCCTTCACAGCAGGCGCCAAACGCTGTTCCCGGCACAACTGCCACCTTTTCCTCTTCTAATAACTTACGCGAGAAATCCATAGAGGATAAGCCCGTACTTTTGATCGAAGGAAAAATATAAAAAGCCCCCTGCGGGGTAGAACATTTTAACCCTAAGGAATTCAATTCTGAAGTCATCAGCAAGCGCCTGCGATTGTACTCGCGCTTCATCAGCTCCACGGATCTCCTGCCGCTAACCAATGCCTCTGCAGCTGCCATTTGGCTAGTAATTGGCACACACATAATTGTATACTGATGAATCTTTGTCATTGCCGCAATAATATCTTTCGGCCCGCAGGCAAAACCTACGCGCCAACCGGTCATTGCATAAGATTTAGAAAATCCATTAAAGTAAACTGTATTTTTCTTTGCGCCCGGCAATGCAGGAAAAGCAACGTGCCTAAAATCGTAAGTTAAATCGCCGTAAACTTCATCACTTATACAAAGTATTTTATGTTTTAATAAAACCCTATTTATATCCTCAAGTTCCTTGCGGCGGTAAGAAACCCCCGTGGGATTAGTCGGATAATTAAGCACGATTGCCTTGATCTTTTTATCGATATGTTTTTTTAAAAGCTCAGGGGTAATCTTAAAGCCGTTTCTGGAGGTATCGATATAAACCGGAACTCCCCCTGCAAGCTCAGTAACCGGACCATATGAAACATAACTAGGGACAGGAATTAATATTTTATCTCCGGGATTAATAGTTGCCCTCAACACAAGGTCCAATCCTTCACTTACTCCAACAGTAATCAATATTTCTTCATCCGGGCAATATTCCACTCCAAATTTATTTTTTAAATACCGATGAATTCCCAGGCGCAGCTTATAAAGCCCCTTGTTTGAAGTATAACTAGTAAAACCCTGCTCAAGGGAATAAATTCCTGCCTCACGGATCTGCCAGGGAGTGACAAAATCCGGCTCACCTATGCCTAATGATATGACATCTTTCATCCCCAGCACTAAATCAAAGAAGGCCCGGATTCCAGATGGCTGCATTTTTTCTACTACTTTCGATATTTTCATCTTTCCCTACGTTCTATTTATTAAATACTGCCTGCTGAGAGGCAGGATATCTGCCCTTTAATAAGATATTGCTATCCTCTTATTCTCGGATTTATGTTTTAAAACCACTCCGTCTTCTTTGTATTTCTTTAACAAGAAATGCGTGGCTGTGCCGCGCACATTTTCCAAGCAAGAAAGCTTCTCCGCTACAAAATTAGAAACCGTATGCAGGTTTTTACCTTCCACAACTACTAATAAATCATACGTCCCGCTGATTAAATAACAGCTGCTTACTTCGGGAAATGAATAGATGCGTTCAGCAATCTTATCAAAGCCTAAATCCTTTTGCGGGACAATATTTACCTCTATTAAAGCCCTAACCTCAGACTCGTTATCTTTAATCAGATCCTTATTAATCACTGCCTTGTATTTTAAGATCGCGCCTTCTTTTTCGTATTTCTTAATTGCCCTTTTTATCTCATTCGGCTTCTTACGTGTCATTTTTGCAATATCCTCTATGCTTGCCCGGCCGTCTTTTTCCAAAATCTCCAATATCTCATCCATTTTCCTTCCTCCTATTGAATGCGGCAAATCTCGGCGCCTTTTCTTTTATGCTCTGAACTATTATGCATTTTTCTTACTTTATCAACCTTGGTCTTGTTCGCTGCTTGCTTCTTGCTATTACAGAATTTCTCTAAGATATCATCCAACTCGTCATAAGTTATACCCATTTCTGCTTCATCAGTCTGCCCTTGCCAAAGCCCGGCAGTAGGAGGTTTAGTAATAATACTTTGCGGTATTCTTAATTCTTGCGCCAGCTTACACACTTGGCGCTTAAATAAATCTGCAATTGGTAAAATATCTACCCCTCCGTCACCGTATTTAGTGAAATACCCAACCATAAGCTCGGATTTATTTCCTGTGCCACAAACCAAATAATTGAGCTTATTAGCAAAATAATAAAGCGCACTCATGCGTAAGCGCGGCTTAAGATTCCCTTGAGCCAAACCTCCGGCATCTGGCAATACCTTTAAGAAATTTTTATATACGCCGGAAAGATCTACCAACCTTGACTTAAGGCCGAGCTTAGTAGCAACTAGTTTGGCATCCTTTAAGTCTTGCGGGTTACTGTTGCAAGGCATAAAAAGCACTAGCAAGCTATTCTTACCTACTGCCTCTTTACATAAAGCAGCAACCACAGCAGAATCTATGCCTCCGGAAAGCCCCATCACAATACCTTTAGCTCCAGAAAGCTTAACCTGGCCCTTAATCCAGGAAACAATCTTGTTTTTCATATATATTCGAACTCTTTAAGCCTATTTTTCCTGATACGGGGGATAATGAAGTGATTATATACCACTAAATAGCGAGGGTCAAGGAGATATATAGCTATCTATTTTAACTCTTCGGGGTGGTGCTTAACCACTTTAGCCTCTACCATATAAATTACATCTTCTGCGATATTGGTAGTATGGTCGCAAATACGTTCAAGGTATCTGGCAATCAACAGCAAGGCCACAGCCCGGTCTGCGGTCTTAATATCGCGTGCCAAATACTCATTAATCAGTTCATCCTGCACCAGATTACGCAATCTATCTGCTTCAGCATCAGCTAAAACTACTTTTCTGGCAAGCTGGGCGTCTCTTTTTATAAATGCATCAATAACATCGCGCACCATACTCTGAGAGACTTGAGAAAGTTTGGGAATATCCACTAACGGCTTAAGCAATGGTTTTTCCATCAATTCTTGCGATCTTTGCGCAATATCCACGGCTATGTCGGCAATACGTTCGAGCTCCGCATTAATCTTCATCCCGGTAGCAATATATCTTAAGTCCCCTGCCATTGGTTGATAACGGGCGATAAGATCAATGCATTTCTCATCTATTGCTAACTCCAGCTCATCGATCTTATTATCAGCACTAATCACATCCTGGGCAAGATATTTATCGCGATTCTTTAACGATTCAATAGATTTAAAGATTGACTCTTGGGCAAAAACCGCCATGCGCAAGATATCCTTATGCAGCTCCTTTAATTCTTCATCTAAGTGTCTAAGCATTTTACCTTCTCCTTTTCTTTCTACCTATCGGCAGATAAGTTTAACCGTAACGGCCGGTAATATAATCTTCTGTCCTTCTGTCTTTTGGGTTAGTAAAAATATCCTGCGTTTTAGAAAACTCAACTAATTCCCCCAAAAGCATAAAACCTGTTTCTTCTGATACGCGCGCGGCCTGCTGCATATTATGCGTAACGATTATAATCGTATAATTATTTTTTAGCTCGCGCATTAATTCTTCAATCCGGCTGGTTGCCTGCGGGTCAAGCGTAGAGCACGGCTCATCCATAAGCAAAATTTCTGGCTTAACCGCAATAAGCCTGGCAATGCAAAGGCGCTGTTTCTGTTCTAAAGACAACGTCAGCGCAGACCTCTTAAGCTTATCTTTTAACTCATCCCACAAAAGGACGCTCCTTAAACTATCCTCGACTACCTCATCAAGCTTAACCCTGGTTAAGCCTTCTGCATGCACTCTTTGGCCAAAGACAATATTTTCATAGATAGACAGAGGGAAAGGATTGGGCCGCTGAAAAACCATTCCCACCTTCTTACGCAATTGCACTAAATCTGTTTTATCGGAAAGTATGTCCTGTTCGTCAATAACTACCTCTCCTTTAATGCGCACGCCTTCAACAAGATCATTCATGCGGTTAAATACCCTAAGCAGGGTAGATTTACCGCATCCCGAAGGGCCGATCATAGCAGTAATTTTCTTTTCCGCAAAATGCGCCTTTACGCTGATAAGCGCCTGAAAATCACTATACCATAAATTTAAATTATTTACTTTGATATCCGCCATTATCCAAATTTCCCTCTGATATAACCATCCGTGCGTTTATCCCCGGGAGCAGTAAATATCTTTTCTGTTTTATCCAGCTCCACAAGTTCGCCCGATAGAAAAAAAGCAGTACGGTCACCTACCCTGGCTGCCTGTTTTACATTATTAGTTACTAATACTATGGTGTAATCTTTTTTTAGCTTAAGCATTGCCTCTTCCACTTTAGCGGTTGATATAGGATCAAGCCCGGAGCAAGGCTCATCAAATAAAATAACTTCCGGTTCAACCGCCAGGGTCCTGGCGATACAAAGTCGCTGCTGCTGGCCACCCGATAATTTAAAGGCTGAAGACTTCAACCTATCTTTAACCTCATCCCATAGATATGCCTGTTTAAGCGAACGCTCAACAATTACGGAGATTTTCTGAAGATTTTTCTCTCCATGCATCTTAACACCATAAGCTATATTCTCAAAAATAGATAAAGGAAGCGGTAAAGGCAAAGCAAAAACCATACCTACTCTTTTACGTAAGACCTCGATATCTATTTTTCTTATATTTTCTTGATCAAACTCCAGCCAACCGCTCATTTTAAAACTTGGATTTAAATCATTCAGGCGGTTAAGCATACGCAGAAAGCTGGTCTTTCCGCTATTGGATGGGCCGATTATACTTAAAATCTCATTAGCCTGGACCTCCATGTTCACGCCTTTTAAAGCATGGACCTGCCCAAACCAGATATTGAGATTCTTGGCATTGAACTTTACCATTTCTTCTTCTTTCTAAAGTTATAGCGGATAATTATAGCTACCAGGTTCATAAACAAAACTAAAAACAAGAGTACCAGGGCTGTTCCATAACGTACCTTTTCATCAACATTAGGAACCTGTGTAGAAATAACATACAAATGATAAGGAAGCGCCATCGCCTGGTCAAAAATAGATTTAGGAAGACGTGGCAAGTAAAAAGCTGCCACGGTAAAAAGTATTGGCGCAGTCTCTCCTGCTGCCCTGCCAAGCCCAAGAATTGTGCCGGTTAGGATACCGGGGATAGCGTTAGGCAAGACTATATGCCTTATGGTTTGCCATTTGCTTGCCCCAAGCGAAAGGCTCACTTCGCGGAATGAACCCGGCACGCTTTCCAGTGCCTCGCGCGAAGTAGTAATGATTATCGGCAATATCATAATTCCTAAAGTAAGCGAACCGGACAAAATCGAAGCGCCGAACTTTAAAAAAACAACAAATAATGCCAGGCCAAACAAGCCATATACAACCGAAGGTACTCCGGCAAGATTAACAATAGCTAACTTAATTATGCGATTAAGCAGATTGTCTTTGGCATATTCGCTTAAATAAACCGCCGCAAGCAGCCCAATAGGCAAAGCAAATAATATTGCTCCAAAAACTAAATAAAATGTTCCAACGATTGCCGGGAAGATTCCTCCTGAGCGCATCCCTTGGCGCGGGATATCTGATAAAAACTGCCAATTAATCGCGGGCAGCCCCTTCTGAATGATGATCACCACAATCAACCCCACCGGTACAACAATCAAAAGCGTTGCCAGGAACAGGAGAAAAAATGCGATTTTTTGTGTCCTTTGAGTATTGCGCATCAGCGCCTCTTATGCAGGAACGAATCCGCAGTAACATTAATGATAAAACTTATTATAAATAAAACTATACCGATGGAAAAAAGCGCAAAATAATGTTCGCTACCAACAACAGCCTCACCCATTTCAGCAGCAATCGTAGCAGTTAACGTACGCACCGGAACGAGAATGCTCTGCGGGATAACTGCGGCATTTCCGGTAATCATCATTACCGCCATAGTCTCGCCAATCACCCTGCCTATGCCAAGCATGACCGCGGCGACAATTCCTGAAGAGGCAGCCGGGAGCAAAACCCGGTAAATCGTCTGCCAGTGCGTAGCCCCTAATGCGAATGCCCCTTCTTTGTAACTTTTAGGCACAGAATAAAGAGCGTCTTCTGCGATTGAAACTATCGTAGGCATAGCCATGAAAGCCAGGATTATTGAACCCGATAAAGCGGTTAAACCTGTTGGCAAATGAAACACGGTTTTTACCCAGGGCACAAGAGTTACCATCCCGATAAAACCGAGTACTACACTGGGAATAGCGGCTAATAATTCAATTCCGGATTTTAAAACCTCTTTAACCTTTGAAGGTGCAATTTCAGCGATATAAACTGCGCAGGCTACGCCTATAGGTATAGAAATTATCGCAGCTCCCAGGGTAACCATAAGCGAACCAAATACCAGCGGCAATATCCCAAGTTGCGCCGGCTCGGAGATAGGATACCAACTCTTTCCGGCAAGAAAATCAACCGGGCTGACATATTTAAATACCGCCAAGCCTTCCTTGGTCAAAAACAAAAAGATCAAGGCTACAAAAAAAATAGAAGCTAATCCGCAAATAAAGATTAACTTCTCTATGAAGAATTCTTTAATTTTTCTCATGAGCCGAAATTATTTCTTTGCAGGAACAAAATCTGTCTTAACCACAATATCCTGACCTTCTTTGGAAAGGGCATAATCAACAAATTTCTTAATTAAACCCTGCGGCTGATCATTGGTGTACAGGAAAAGCGGCCTGGATATAGGGTATTTACCGCTTAAAACATTTTCTATGTTCGGCTCAACATATCCGGATTTATCATCCTTGGCTACAGCAATAGTCTTCTGCTTACCAGAGATATAACCCATACCATAATAACCGATAGCGGCAGAATTAGCCGCTACTTCATCAGCAATTGCCTGGGAAGAGGAAAGCAACAGCGCAGAGGGGGCAAACTCCTCTTTGCCATTTGGATTATTATTTCTTAATACATGCTCCTTAAAATAAACATGGGTTCCGGAATTAACTTCCCGCGAAAGAACGACTATCTTTTCATCCTTGCCCCCCACCTCTTTCCAATTAGATATCCTGCCGGTAAAAATACCCGCTAACTGATCAAGGGTAAGCTTGCCTACCGGATTAGCCGGACTGGTTACCACCGCCAGACCGTCTAAGGCTACTTTTATCTCAAAGGGATTAATACCTTTTTGTTTTGCCAGGGCAATCTCTTTATCCTTGATATTTCTTGAGCTCATCGCGATATCGCAAGTTCCGCTGATTAAACTGGATAGTCCTGTTCCTGAGCCGCCTCCGGTTACCGCCACAAAATCTCCAGGATTCTCTTCCATATATCTCTCTGCCCAGGCCTGGCCGAGATTAACCATGGTATCTGAACCCTTAATCTGGATTGAATTTTTATCATTACCAGCAAAGACCGCTGCCGTAGAAAAAAACAAAACTAAAACAAATACAGCCTTTTTAAGCATCCCTCCTCCTTTAATAGAAATACAAATTTCAAATATTATATTATATTTTATTGGCTAAGTAAATAGCCAACTACGGTATTAAGTTTAGGAAAATTGCAAACATTATAATTTAAGGGTTCATTAACCAACAAAAAACCGCTCCTTAGTAATTAAACGCGGTAAAAATAGAAAATATATTTGTATTAAGCTATCTCTTTTCTTTCCATTTATTTTCTAATTCAAAAAATTTATCCAAATATTTGTCTGTATCATTAACTCCTTTTTGGTCACCTTTTTGCTTGAATATCTCCTTTGCCTTAATAAAGCTCTCCCGGGATTTTAAATACTGGCCGAACATAAAATATGCCATGCCAAGGTTATAATAAGCATCTGCGCTATGAGAATCTAAACTTAATATTTGCTGGAAAGAATGAGCAGCTTTCTCGTATTGACCTTCTCCGGCATAGACATAGCCGATATTCATATATGTATCTACAGACTTTGGATCTAGTTTTGCTGCTTTTTCATAACATTCTAATGCCTGAGTGTCTTTATTTAGAGATCGATAAAATGTGCCCAAATTAAAATAAGCCTGTGAATATTCCGGCTGTAATTCAATTGCTTTCTTAAATTGGATTTCCGCATCATTAAAGGCCCCTAAGATCGTATATGTCATTCCAAGAATATTATGGGTTCGAGGATACTCCGGGGAGATTTTCTCCGCTAATTTAAAATCATTAATCGCCTGCTCAGGGAGATTTGCTACAAGCAGACCTAACCCCTTGAATAAGGATAGCAAACACTCTTTTTTTATTTTTCCGGAGTCAAAATCATCTAGAATGCCGAGGGCGCCATTGGATAAAGAATCATCGCGATTAATTTCTAGGGCTTTATTTAACTTTACCCTGGCCTCCTTAAGCATGCCCTGGCCAACTAAACTAATCCCGTCAGATTGTTCGTTAGAAAAAACATAAGTAGGCGAAGAAAAAAGCAAGCTAATAAGCAGCAAGAAATAAACCGTAAGATAAACAAATAATTTGTTTTTCATCGCAAAATTGTACCATAAGCCCAGGCTAAGGTAAACTATAAATTCTTATTAGTTACAGAAATAAAAATGCATTCGGAAGCGGTATTACCATTTGCGTCTATGACTGTCAGCTTTATTTTATAAATCCTTGGGCCATAACTCATGCTGATATAGGTGTTTTTAACCTTTGGCAGGGTGGAATTTTCGCCATCACCTAAATCCCAATAATACGAAATTATCTTGCCGGATGGCGAAAATGATTTTAAACCGTTAAAAACCACATTTAATGGAGACACCCCCTGGGAAACGTTTGTAAGTATTACTGCCTTTATCCCGGAATTCTTACTGTTAAGTTCTTTTTCTTCAGCAATAGCCTTACTCCACAACTCTGCGCTAATCTCCTGCTTAGATACGCCTTCTTTAGGTTTAAGCAAATCCTCATTAACTTGTTGAATATATCTATTTTCGTAGTAAAGAGGCTGGCCTGCGTATTCGACTTTAATATAATCCTGGCCTTTTTCAAGAATCCTGCACTCAATAACCTTGCCTGATTTTAGAATCAGCGTATCAGCAAAGAGCAGATTGCAGCAAATTGCAAGTAAAAACACAGGGGATATTAATTTAACTATAACGATCTTCATGATAAAATAATATAGCATTTCTATGTAAAATAGGGGTTAAATTTTCGTAAAATCCTCGCTAATCACTCGTACAAGCCTTTACGCTATCCAAGAGATTCTCCTTGCCAATCGGCGTAAATTAATGTAAAATAAGTATACTTGCCAAAATTAATTCTTAAATCCGGACAACAATAAAGAAAGAGGGAATATGCGCGTTGGGGTTATTGATATTGGCTCTAGATCCATAAAGTTGATTATCGGAGAAACAAACGGGGGAGGTATTAGCATACTCGAATCGCTGAAAAATGTTGTTCCGATTGCTAACGACACATTCTCCAAAAATAGAATCTCCCAAGAGACCATAAATCAAACTATTAGTTTCTTAAATAAATACAAAGACCGGCTTAAAGAATATGAAGTCTCCGAACTTAAGGTTATCGCCACAACCGCGGTACGCGAAGCAAAGAATAAAGATATATTTTGCGATTCTGTATTGAGGAAAACCGGATTAACTGTTGATATACTCACTGTTGGGGATATAGTCTATTATATTGATGCCTATCTAACCTATAAACTTAAGGAAAGCTACCCGATAAATTCTAAGAACCTGCTTATTGCAGAGCTTGGCTCAGCAAGCCTGGATATCGCAATAATGGAACAGGGTTTTACCTTAATGCATACAGGCCTACCCTTAGGAATACTACGCCTAAAACAACTCATGTCATCGTTAAACGGAAATATGGAGCAGGTATTTGAAGGGATAACTGATTATATTGAAAATGAATTTAATTATTTTGAAAACTCTCTGCCTAAGATAACAATCAATGACATCATCCTGGTTGATGAAAACTACTCTTCCTTCTTTCAGAATATCCTAAAAACCAAACGCTTCCCTGATAAATTCTTCCAGATCACCAGTGAAGAATCGCAGCAAATACTTAAGAATCTGGCGGAAAAGAATCCCCGGGAGATTATCCGGGATTATAAAATCCCGGTTGAAACCGCGGATACCATAACCGCATACGCAATTATCCTGAATATCTTTTTTACCCTCACTACCAACAACCAGATTTATATACTTGAAACATCGCTGGCTGAAGCGGTGCTGGCGAATATCCTGCTTGAACTTGAACTGTCAAAGAAATACAATAAAACAAATCAGCTTGTTTCTATCGCCAAGAGCACCTGTGTTAAATTTAATACGAATTTAAAACACGCCCAGGCTGTCGCGGATATTTCCGAGATGCTCTTTGCCGGCTTGAGAGAACAGCTGGGGCTGAAAAAAGACTGCTCTATTTACCTTCTGCTTGCCGCCTGGCTTCATGACATCGGCATGTTTATTCATAACCGCTCGCATCACAAGCATACCGAATACATCATCAACTCCCTGAACCTTTCCAGGCTCAGCGCGGAAGAGGTAAAGATGATCGCCTGTATAGCGCGTTATCACCGCAAGGCGCTCCCCAACGAAACTCACCTGCTTTACAATTCGCTGCCCCAGGACAAACAGATAATCGTGCAGAAACTGGCTTCACTGCTAAGGATAGCCAATGCCCTTGACCGCTCGCATAAACAAAAGATCAAGAAAGTTGAGATAAAAATAAACCCCAAACAGGACATCCTTCTGCAGGTTTACGGAGAAGGGAATCTCATCCTGGAAACGGAGGATTTCCTGGACAAAAATAACCTCTTTGAAGAAATCACCGGTAATAAAATAAGCTTATCGTTGAAAATTTAGGGAAACCGCATGAATAACCCGAATGCAAAGAAAATTTTTATTCCGCGCGATTTAAGCTGGCTCGCTTTTAATAACCGCGTGCTTGAGGAAGCGGAGGACCCGAATAACCCGCTGCTTGAAAGAATCAAGTTCATGGCGATTTTCGTAAGCAATCTTGATGAATTCCGAATGGTCAGAGTAGCCGGCCTCAAAAGACTGATTGACTCCGGATATAACCGCCTGGACAATTTCGGGGTTATGCCCCAGGAGCTCTATCCTCAAATCAAATCGGCTATCCTGGAATCAATGCGTTCACTTTATTCCGCATATTCCAAGATTAAAACCGAACTTGAAGCTAATAAAATATTCATCAGAAAATACCAGGAACTCAACCCGGAGCAAAAGAAATTCGTTAACCGCTATTTTGATACAAGCATATTCCCGATTATTACCCCTATGGCAATAGACCAGGGGCACCCCTTCCCTGTTTTGCCGTCAAAAACTATTGCCTTTGCCGTAAGACTGCTCCGGGAGGGAAAAAACTGCACTGCCCTGATTACCGTTCCCAAGATTATCCCGAGGGCCCTACGGCTTCCCGGAGATAAGAGCGAATACTCATTTATGCTCATTGAAGAGATTATCCGCGAACACCTGAAAGACTTCTTTAAAGGATACGAGATATCGGCCGGCGCGTTGTTCAGGGTAATCCGGGACAGCGAATTGAGCGTTGACGAAGAATACGCTCCCGACCTGCTCAAGGCAATTGAAAGCGAAGTTAAGAAAAGACCGAAGGCAAAAGTAGTATGCCTTGAGATGGAAAGCTCTTCGGATACCCAGCTGCAGGAAATCATCTGCCAGGAGATGGATTTCGCAAAAGAGGAAATTTCCTTTATCGAGGAAGAGCTGGACCTGTCCTTTCTCTCTGAAATAAACTCTCAAACCTCCAAACCGCAGCTCAATTACCCGGTATTTACCCCCGGTAAAATTGAATTTGAGGATATATTTGAAAAAATAAAGGAGAATGATTTCATCCTGCACCTGCCTTACCAATCCTTCACCACAACCCTGGAGCTGCTGCAAAAGGCCTCCAGAGATCCTCAAGTACTAGGCATAAAAATGACTCTTTACCGCACCAACGACGACTCCGCAATAATCAAGGCTCTCAAAGAGGCTACTAAAAACAAGAAGCAGGTAACCATACTGGTGGAAATCAAGGCGCGCTTTGACGAAGAAAAAAATATCAATTGGGCAAGGGAACTTGAAGAGGCTGGCTGCCATGTGATATACGGCTTACCGGGGATGAAAACCCATTCCAAGATGACGCTTATCGTGCGTAAAGAAGAACGCATCCGGCGCTATGTGCACCTGTCTACCGGTAATTATAACGAAAGAACATCCGGAATTTATACGGATATCGGATATTTCACCGCTAATGATGATTTTGCCCGGGACATCAGCGATCTGTTCAATGTGATTACCGGATATTCCATGCCATCGCGCTGGAAACGCATCGTTACATCCCCTGACGACATGCGCGAGTACTTCCTGGAGCTCATTGAAAGGGAAATCCAGCTGCATAAAAACTACAAGAACGGATTAATTTTCATTAAAATGAATTCCTTGGAGGATACGAAAATAATTGAGAAGCTTTATGCTGCTTCCTGCGCCGGGGTAAAAATCAGGATCATCGTAAGAGGGATCTGTTGTCTTATCCCGGGGATCCCGGGCTTAAGCGAAAGCGTCAAAGTAAAAAGTATCGTAGGGAGGTTTCTGGAGCATTCCCGCATATATATATTCAACAATAACTCCGACCCCCTTGTCTTCCTCTCTTCGGCCGATTGGATGTCCAGGAATTTTGACCGCCGTATAGAGTTGCTTTTTGAGATACAAAAACAGGGAATCAAAAACCACCTCCGCTTTATCATGGATACCTACTGGAAAGATACCGCCAAATCAAGGGCCCTGGACCAGAACGGCAAATACTCAAGGATCCAGACGCAAGACAACAGATTCAACGCACAAGAGGCCTTGATAAAACATTACACCGAATGAAGTATCCCGAATTTGCCCAAGAAACAATATCAAGATTCTTGAAGTACTTCCTTGTCCAAAAGGAAAAGGCTATGTTGAACAAGGATCCTGAAGCCCTGCACCGCATGCGCGTAGCCGGGCGCAGGCTGCGCATCAGCCTATGGGCCTTTAAATCCATTTTTCCTGCTAAAAAATACAAGAAAATAAAAAAAGACGTCCGCAGGGCATGCAAAACTTTAAACCCGGCACGCGACTTGGATACGCAAATCTCCATGCTTTTGCAGCTAAAGGCTAACGGGCGCCTTATCGCGGAATTAAGGGGAAGGCGCGCCAAGATGCAGCCTAAGATCAAAAACGACCTGGCAAGATTAAATAGTTCAAAGCTTGAAAACGAAATAAAGGAATGTATCGCGGGCCAGAAAATGCTGCTGGATAAACAAAAACTCCTAGAAATCAGCAAAAGAAAAATCAGCAAAAAGAACAAAAAGCTATTTTTATTGACCGCTTACGCTTGCCGCTCGGAGAAATTGAAAAAATTGCATGCATTGCGTATAGCCGCCAAGCAATTACGTTATACCTTGGAACTTTTCAGCACCTTGTACCCGAAAAACCTGCAAAATCCTTTATCCGATGCCCGCTCTATCCAAAGAACCCTGGGTAATATGCGTAACTGCCTGATTCTGGCGGACTCCCCTTCCCTGGATGACCAGCAGCTTAAGAATAAACTTGAGTCTCTTGCGAATAAATCCTATATAAAATTCACGAAGATCTGGAAAAGACAAAAAATCCATAAAAACCTGAATGCCATCATTAACAGAAAAAAGACACTCTAACCAGGTAACTGTCCTTAGCGAAACTCTCTTTAATCAGTTAAAAAGCATCCATCATTTGGGAGAAAAAGAACTGGATTGGTTAAAGAAAGCGGCTGTTTTACATGATATCGGATGGATTGGGGGAGGTAAAAAACACCATAAGCGCAGCCGCGATATGATCCTTAAATGTCCATACCTGCCATTCTCCGGGGAAGAACGGCTGGTTATCGCCTTAATCGCCAGGTATCACCGGGGCAGTTCTCCTAAAAATACGCACAGGTATTTTAAAGACTTGGCTCCTGCGTTAAAAAATAGGGTTGCCTGGCTTTCCGCAATACTCAGGATATCGGACGGTCTGGACCGCACGCATCTTGGCTCAATAAAGAATATCAGGTGCCGCCTGACAAAAAACAGGATAGCCCTGATTTTAATCCCAAAAAGCATCCCGATTGAAGATAGAATTAGCGGACTGGATAAAGCGGATATGCTTGAAAAATATTCCGAAAGAAAAATTATTATACACGGTTAAACCCCGCGGGCAAAAGCCACTGCCCCCAATATGGTAGCATTATCCTCAAGGCGGGAAACAACCACTTCACATTTCCCAAATTTCAAGAAAAATTTGTCCTTTGCAAGGCGGGATTGGACAAGGGGTAGTATAAAATAGCCGCAGGCCTCCGCCAGGCCTCCGCCCAAAATGATAATCCGGGGGTCAAAAACGTGGCGCAATGAAACACAGGCATCCCCTACCAGAAGGGCCGCCCGCTTAACCACTTCGGTAACCAGGGTATCCTTCCTACTTATGGCCTTGGCAAGAAGCTTGCTTTTAATAGTCTTGGCTCCGGGAGGAGAAATTTTTTTCAATATAGATTTTCTCCCCCTGCGAAGTTCTTTGCGTATATCGCGCTCAATGGCCCAGCGCCCTACATATGCCTCCAGGCATCCGTAGTTTCCGCAACTGCACTTCGGCCCCTTGGAATCTATGATCATGTGTCCGATCTCCGCTGCGGCTCCGTGAGTGCCCAAAAGCAGCTTGCCGTCTACGATCACCCCGGCTCCTAAACCGGTGCCCATAAAGATGCCGACTATATTTTTATAACCCTGCGCTGCGCCGACCCACCGTTCTCCTAAAACCCCCAGGTTCACATCATTGCCTGCTACCACTGGGACGCGGAATTTTTTCTTCACTTCCTTGCGTATATTAACCCCGGAGAGGGATATGTTCGGGGCGCTGATCACAAAACCATCCGGATCTACGATACCGGGAACCCCCAGGCCGATACCATCAAGCGCGCTCCTTTTAATCCCTTCGTCTTCAATTAATTCGTCAATAAGGTCAACAATGGCGGATAATACTTTTTTGCGGCTTAAATTTACGGGTGAAGGTATTTTTTTACGGCAGATTATTTTTCCCGAATGCTCAACCAGTCCGGCGGAGATTTTAGTCCCGCCGATATCCACCCCAACGTAGAATTTATGCTTCATGTCGCTATTATACCACTCCAACTAAATTTATCCCTTAATTCTGATGGGCTTTTTGTCCCGGAAATAGCTTGTTTATGATAGCCCCTATTTCGCTTGCGCTTGATACATCCTGGGCCTTAAGAAACAGGTCTCTTGCCAAAAAAAAGCTCTCTTTCGCCTTCTGGGTGTCCCCGACAAGATAATAGGCGTTGCCCAGCAATCCGTAGACTTCAGGATCATCCGGCCTGATATTGATAATGCTTTTTAAGGTAATTATGGCTTGTTCGAAATTGTCCAGGGAATAATAGCAAACGCCTAAATTATACAAGACATCTACATTCCCCGGTTCCGTCTGCAATACGTGCTTAAAATAAGGGGTTGCCTGCCGGTAATCACTATGCAGCATTTTAAGCAGGCCATTAAAAAGATCCAGGGTATATTCCCTGCTAACCTTTCCCGCCTCAAAATCATCGATCAAGCTTAACACCGCAGCGATATTGTAACTACCGCTATCCTTTACCAGCCCACGTTTAAATTCTTCTTTTGCCTTGCCGAAATCTCCGCCTATCGCTTCTTCCAGTCCTTTCTTGAAGCAGTCCTCCGCGGAATGCTCGGGGATTCCTGAAGAAGGGGTCCTCTCAATCCTGCTTATATATTTTTTTTGATAATAAAGTGGGTTGGAATTGAAATCTATCTTGATATAATCCGCATTCTCCTCAAGTATATCAGTCTCAACCACTTTTCCAGACTTTAGATAAATCGTCTCCGCCCGGACACAGGCATAGGATAAAACGAGGAGGGAAACTAAACACAATAGCCTTGGCATCTGCTTACCTCAATGATCCAGTTTCTCAATATGGTGTTTGACTACTATCGCCTCTACCATGTAAATAACATCCTCGGCGATATTAGTAGCATGGTCGCAAATTCGCTCTAAATGGCGGGCAACCAATAAAAGAGGTATGGCGCGGGATATAGTAGACTTGTTCTTGGATATATAATCATTGAGCAGTTCCTGCTGCACCAGGTTACGCAGGTCATCGGCCTCTTTGTCGCAAAGAATAACCTGCTTGGCCAATTCTACGTCTTTATTTACAAAAGAGCTTATCGCGTCACGAGTCATCTTCTGCGCAAGCAGTGTCAGTTTCGGTATATCCACCAAAGGCTTAAGCAGCGGCTTGCCCGCCAGCTCCAGGACGCGCTGGGAAACATCTACGGCCAAATCCGCCATTCTTTCCAGGTCAGTGGATATCTTCATAGCCATAGTGATGAAACGTAGATCTACGGCCATCGGCTGCCTTAAAGCCAGAAGATCGAGGCACTCTTCATCAATCTTAAGTTCGCATTCATCAATAAACTTATCATCAGCAATCACTTGCTCCGCCTTAGTTTTATTTAGCTGTTTAAGCGCTTCTACCGAATCAATAATCGCCTCCTCTACTAAATCGCCCATCTGACGAATATTGCCTTTTAAATCAGCTAATTCACTATCAAAATACCTTTCCATATTAAACCTCTCTAATTAATAACTCTACTTTCTCTTTAATCAGGTCCCGTGTTCTCCTGAAGAATTCTTCGCCTTTTCCTTTTGGGTCTTCAATCTGCCAGTCAATATTCTCTTTAGCCGGGACAAACGGGCAGGTATCTTTACACCCCATTGCGATAACATAATCAAAACCTTCCACTGCCAGATCATTAAACCCTTTTGATTTTGCAGTTGAAATATCTATGCCTATTTCCCCCATAAACTTAACCGCATCGGGGCTCACCTTCCCGCTCGGCTTGGAACCGGCGCTATAAGCTTCAAGCTTAAGCCCGCCCAATGCCTTTGCAAACCCCTCAGCAATCTGGCTGCGGCATGAATTCTCCACGCAAACAAAAAGGACCTTCTTCATCTTAGCCAAACCTCCCTGTAATATACGCTTCGGTTCTTTTGTCTTTCGGGGCAGTAAATATATCCTGTGTTTTACCAAACTCCACTAATTCTCCCAGAAGAAAAAACCCGGTGTAATCGGATACGCGCGCTGCCTGTTGCATATTGTGCGTAACAATAACAATAGAGTAATCTTTTTTCAGCTCCAGAATAAGCTCCTCTATCTTTGCGGTTGATATTGGGTCAAGGCTGGCGCATGGCTCATCAAATAATATCACTTCAGTCTCTACTGCCAGGCACCTGGCTATACATAAACGCTGTTGTTGGCCTCCGGATAACTTTAAAGCGCTATCATTAAGCCTGTCTTTTACTTCACCCCAGATAACTGCTTTTTTTAATGAATCTTCGACCTTTTGTTCAATAAAAACTTTATCTTTAACCCCGTTTACTTTTAAACCGTAGCTTATATTCTCAAATATACTTTTAGGGAAAGGGTTGGGTTTCTGAAAAACCATCCCTACCCTTCTCCTGATATCAACGGCATCAACTAAAGGGCTATTTATCTCCAAATCATCAAGAAATATCTCTCCCTTAAGAGTAGTATGCGAAACAAGTTCATTCATCCGGTTGAATAAACGTATAAAGGTTGATTTTCCACAGCCCGATGGCCCGATCATTGCCGTAACATGGTTAGCATAAACATCAAGGCTGACATTTTTCAGCGCCTGGTTTTTTCCGTAAAAAAAATCCACATTTTTAGCCCGCATTTTTATCTTGTTATCCATATGAACTCCTCTGTCTCTGACGCAAGAATATAGCAAATGCCGAAATAAGCAGCACCAGGAATAAAAGCACCAGGCTACATCCATAAGCAATCATTCTTTGCTTATCCGGATGTGCGCCTTCAGTCATAAGTGCATAAATATGATACGGCAAGGCCATGACTTCTGAAAATATTGACCTGGGGTAACCACGCGTATAGAAAGCCGCGGCAGTAAATATAATCGGGGCGGTTTCTCCAGCCACCCTGCCAATACTCAAAATTACTCCGGTAAGCACTCCGGGCAATGCTGTAGGTAAAACAATGTTCCTGATTGTCTCCCATTTCGTTGCGCCCAAAGAAAATGAAGCTTCTCTAATTGACTGCGGGACCGCTAAAAGTGCCTCCTGCGCTGATGAAATAATCATGGGAAGCGCAAGAATTCCTAAAGTGAGACTGCCGGAAAGGATGGAAACACCGAAACCAAAAAATTTAACAAAAACCGCTAAGCCAAATAGACCGAAAACAACCGAAGGCACCCCGGCTAAATTATTAATACTAATTCTAATAATATTTACCACGATACTCTTGGGAGAGTATTCACATATATAGATAGCGCAGGCAAGCCCAAGAGGTAAAGCAAAAATAATCGCGCCTAAGGTAATATAAAACGTGCCTACAATTACCGGGGCAATCCCGCCCTTAGTCATCGCAGAATATGGCACCTGAGTAAAGAAATTCCAGCTTAATACGCCAAATCCGCGCACTACGATAAAATATATGATTGAACCTAAGGCTAAAATAGTCGCGGCCATGCAGACGAATAAGCCAAAGAATCCCAAATTTTGAGAAAAATCTTTTTTCATCCGCTTAATCCCAGTTTTATCCTAAAACGCCGGCTAACTATCTCAGCAATAATGTTAAATAAAAACGTAATTGCAAACAATATGAGCGCAATGGCAAAAAGCGCATGATAATGGCTACCCCCCATAGGGGCCTCTCCCATCTCCGCGGCAATCGCCGCAGTCATCGGCCTAACCGGCTCTAATAAAGTATGCGGTATAACCGCAGACCCTCCAGCGACCATCAATACAGTCATAGTTTCTCCGATTGCCCGGCTCATTCCTAAAATGATTGCCGTGGATATCCCTGAACCAGCGGCAGGAATTACCACTTGAGTCAAGGTTTGCCAGCGTGTGGCACCTACAGCAAATGAAGCCTCGCGAAATGCGTTTGGCACATAATTTAAAGCGTCTTCCGCAATACTGCATACCGTAGGAGTGGCCATAATCCCCAGAATAATACTAGCATTTAATGCAGTTAACCCTGTTGCCAAATGAAAAACCTTCTGTAGGAAAGGGGTAAGTATAACCATACCAAAGAACCCAAAAATCACTGAAGGTATACTCGCTAACAATTCAATGGTTGGTTTCAATATGCTTTTCTGGCGCGGGCCTGCTAACTCATTTAGATAAAGCGCGCTGCCCACCCCCAATGGAACACATACTATAACCGCTCCTGAAGTAACCCAAAAAGAAGCCAGGATTAAAGGAAGAATCCCGAACTCAGCCGGATTATAAGTAGGATACCAGAAACGGCCGAAGATAAATTTAGTAAAGCTTACTTTTTGAAATATAGGAAGACCTTCGCGGATCAACACAATTACAATACCTACTAGGAAAAAGAGCGAAGCAAAGGCAAGAATAGTAAAAATCCACTTGTATAGTTTTTCTTTAAAACGTAAGGTCTTCATAATAGGAGCGATGGCACGGCAGAAGAAATCCACCGTGCCATCTTAGGGTTACCGAGTAAACGCTTTATTTTTTCTCTTTTAACCCTACAAAACCTTCTTCTTCAACTATCTTCTGCCCTTCATCACTCAGGATAAAATCAATGTATTTTTTGACCAGTCCTTTAGGCTTTCCATTTGTATACATAAAAAGCGGGCGGGTAATTGGATATTTTCCGGAGATAACCGTTTCCTTTGAAGGGACAACCCCATCTATTTCAACCACTTTTACTTCGGATGAAATAAAACCTAACCCCACATAACCTATAGCTCCCGGTGTACCGGCAATGGTAGTTGCAACTGCCCGATTAGATGCCTGCATTAAAGCATCAGAACGTGTTTTGTTACCTGCTAATACTAAAGTAGTAAAAGACTCAAATGTTCCGCTTGAGGTATCGCGCGAAACTACTACGATCTTTTCGTCACTTCCGCCTAATTGCGACCAGTTGGATATACTGCCCATAAATATATTCTTTATCTGGCTTTTGCTTAACTTACTAATATTATTTGCCGGGTTAACGATTACCGCCAAACCATCCATGGCAACTATATTAGCTGTGGCATCTACGCCATTAGTTACCGCCTTATCTAACTCCGTATCCTTAATCGGACGGGAAGAACAAGCAATATCGCAATTTTTATCTAATAATGACGCAATGCCTACGCCTGAACCACCGCCACGCACTGAGATATCGGCGTCAGGATTTCTATCCATATAAACTTCGGCTGCCTTTTGGGCAATAGGAAGTACGGTAGTAGAACCCTCAATTACGATCTTCTCTGCGTAACAGGGAATAATCAGGCCTAAACCTAAAATCCCCGTCAACGCTAACATTCCCAATCTTTTCATTTTACTCTCCTCTTTAATTTATTACTATATTGATTGTCTGTCCTTACCTGGCTTTCGCCAGGTAAGGACAATTATTAATTAGCTTATCAAAACTTCATGTTCCAATCAACCTGTACAAGTGTTTCGGGTTTTGCAGCACTGGAAGCAGAAGTGCCAAAACCATGGCTGCCGTTAATTGCCCAGCTGCGGTATACATCAAAACTCAAATAAGTATTTTTACCTAAACCAAAGGCAAATATACCTTCGTGGCTTCTTATACCAGTTTCGCCGCTATAACGATCAGAATCGGGCAGCATATCAAACACAGAATCATTTCCAAGCATGGCATAAATGTATCTAACCTGCCAATCGCCCCATTTCTCAATTTTCTCATTACCAAACTGAAACCCCGCAGAAAAACCGGTATTTTTCTTTGCAACAGACAGGTTATTTACATATTCACCAAAGAATTTAAGGTTCTCAACATTTAACCTTAGGGCTTTAAAAGGCTCCTTTATTGTTAATTCCAAAGCGGGATTTAATATGGCATAATTATATGCGTAGTTTCCATAAACAGTAGTACTAGTGGTAGTGCCATATCTGGTATTATTACCCTTAGAGTAGCTATTAGCTACCTGATCCTTGGTTTGGAAAAATTCATAGGTCATGGCACCTTTTAATGAAAGATTGTCATTAAAAGCGTAAGTTGCCCCCGGCTGCACATAATAGCCCATAGCTCCAGAGGTAGTACTCGCATCATCCATAAGGACCATAGAACTGGCTTTTAAGAATACTGAAGTTTTAGGATTAAGAGTTTTGTTAAACGCTATAGCTACGCCTTCTGGCGTTATATCCGTATCCCACACTAAATCAGTCGGTTCCCATATCACATCGCTCAAAAGCATCTTGCCGGCTACCAAACTAAACCAGGGGGCAGGATCATATTTACCATAAGCATAATCAAGGTAAATACTCTTTTTAGTAGAATATGAGCCGAAACTTATATTTGTTGAACGAGGATCCCCGCTACCAGTAGCTATGCCAACACCCACCTTAAGCTTATCGTTTACCTTGCTTTCTAACCCAAGGCGTAAACGTACGCGTCCTATGGTTGTATTTTTACTTATGTTGCCGGTATTTTTTTGATGGAGGTTCTGAAATCTTACCCTAAGATCACCCTTAATTTTTGTATTCTGCACCCATTGCGGCAACGACGAATAACTGCCTTGAGCAATTTCTTTCTTAACCTGTTCCTGCGTCTCAATCTTGACCTGCTGTGCTTCTGCTCCGGTTAAAACGCCCTTTTCCACTAATTTCTCTAACAAAAGATCAATTTCTCCTGCGTATGAAGCCTGAATACCTGTGCTCATTAAGCAGAAAATTCCTAACAACGCTGTTACTAACAACTTCTTCATCTCTATTCCTCCTTTTTATTACCCTTCCACGCACAACTTGCGTATCTGACGTAAGTTCAACTCCACCTCTCTTAGTGAATCACTGGCGCATTCACCATCGAGCCTTTCTTCCTCTATATTGTTTAAAATACTACTCAACCTGCCTAGCTGGAATCTAAGGTTACTGGCTAAAAAGTCCTTTCGGATAGGTGACATAGTATTCATTTTTTCTAACCTCCTTATCAATCTTTATGCTTTATGAATTATAAATTCTTTGTATTAATTACAAATTAAGCTTATGTAAAATATATGTAAAATCAATTTAGCCTCTTTTTACCAAATACTCTTTATCCAGCGATTCGTTTATCTCCCTTACCATACCCATAAGATTGGCGAGATTAAAAGGCTTGGTTAAGTAATAATCTGCCCCTAATAAATGCGCATATAGCCTGTCCTGCTCATTGCATTTGGCGCTGACTATTACTGTAAATGATCTGCAATACCTGATATCGCTTTCTATTTCTTTACATATATCAAAACCATCTATCCCCGGAAGCATAATGTCTAAAATAATAATGTTGAAAACATCTTCTTTAATCCTTTGCATGGCGCTTGCGCCATCAAAAACCTGCTCAACTGTAAAGCCATCTTTAGTTAAATTATATGCAATCAGGCTATTTATATCCTTGTCATCTTCCACGATGATAATCTTCTTATTATTAACCATGCGATTATGCTTATTCGTATTGAGCATAGAATGCATCCAGGCTCCTGCATTCCTCATCGATAATCCTGCGCGCTGATTCAATTACGGCTTTTATTATTGCTGATATTTTATTAATCATGCTTAAAGTATAAAACAATGTGGTTAAATTTGCTTTAAGGAAGAGTAAAATCAAGGTAAAACCTTATCTGCTTCTTCTGGATATAATTCTTTTCATTTCTACCATCGAATTCCAAAGCCATGCCTCTTTTTCCTCTTCTTCAAGTTCAAATATGCATTGACGCACAAGTTGATTGCATTGATTTTCTAGCCATGCCTTAACATTTTGTTGTGGCTTTTGTTCCAGCGCTAACACCATTCTTCACCTCCCGTGGCAATAGGTTATTTATACTTAACAGAAATCTGAGCCAAACCATTCCTTAATCCAGGCACTGTTGTATTATTTTCAATAAGCTCTAAAAGTTCCTTAAAATCGCTGCCTACGGGAACCGCGGCTTCTTCTTCCATTCTCAATATATCCGCGATGCCGGCACGAACATTATTTATCCTTTTGCCCACTGCTAATTCTTGTGTAACAGATTCAAGATAATCAACAACCCTGTTTACTGAAGGCCTAATATGCGCTTTAATCAGGCGGTTAATTTCTTGCCATTCTTCATCCGGAGTTTCATTATTCACGCTGCTTAAAGAAGAGGTTCCAAGGTGATCTTTTATGTTTATTGCTTTAAGATTGCGGAAATCAATGCCTCCCGTTGCGCCATCTTGAGCAGGAATTAAAGATTCCTGTGTACTCTGCGTAAAAATAAAAGATGGAACTTTTGGTTGCCCGAATTCTTGTATCAAAGGCGAGCTTGCTTCGGAATAACCATACTGAGTCAGTACTGCCGACAAATCAGCAGCTGAACCGCGGGAATAAACAGATTCATGCGGGTAAGGAATCTGGAGGGGAAACATAAATGGCTGACCAGTAGGAAAATTCTCTTCTATAATTTTGTAAATCTCTAAATAGAATTTCCTGAATTCTTCCTTATGTGCCGCAATGAATTCATTCTCTTCAGTTAAGTTTTTTAAACGCGCTTCTAAATATGTGTACACGTTCTCTCCCTGTGTTAACATAACCAGCGGAATAATAATATCAGGGAATGTTTTAACTGAAGCTCTGCTTGGAGCTCCGCTAGAGAAAATATGCGCCCGTATTTTGCCAAGCATGCTCAGATACTGGCTAAAACGCGCTTCTTCTTTAAAGGAAATAACCAGTATACCTGTAGAAACAACCATTTGCCTTTTTTTGGCATTACGTAAATCATACCTGCCTCCTATTGTTTCACGTTCAAGCCAATTACTGATTTTACCAATCTTAAACATATCATAATATTTAATTAAATTAGACTCATTATCTGGCATTAAAACTCCTAACCCCTGACGCGTCATTTGCTCTTGGCTTGACCATGACGCAAAAACTGTAAAGTCATCCTTAAATTCTCTAACCGGCCCCAGATATACACCATCCCCGTTAAAATGCGCTATCCCGGGACGATTCTGTTTCTTCAGCATCTGCGTAATCCGATAACCATTAGCTAAAGCCACCTGAAGCGGGTTTAATTGCCGCCCGCGGTAGTGTAATTTATTCAAAGACAAGGGGTTAGTGAGCCAATCAATTCGGGGAGTCATCGCATTAATAACTATAACTCTTGTTTTCTTCATCGACTTCTGGAGTTGTTTCGGCAGAATATTTAATTCTCCCTTGTTAAGACAGACTGCATCTTTATTTTTAGAGATCCCATCAATAAAATCGCCTAAGGTTAAAGGAGAATCAAAATAAGAATATGTTTCTACAAATGAGGCTCCGCTACCAGTTAATTTCTTACCGTGTAAGTCAACATTACTAGATATAGCAAATACCGGGATATTTGATTTTATTAGCCCAGGCAAGCTATCCCTTATTAAAGCACTGCGATCTGATGAACTTGTCACAAATAGTATGGCGTCTGCTGATGCTTCCTGAAACGCATCAAGCTCTCTTGAAAGAGCGGCAATAATCTCGTCCGTTTCTATATCGAGCATCTGTTGCTTATTTGTTTCTTGCTTTGGGGGAAAATATCTGCGTAGTGTTTCTTCATATGCATCAAGTTTAGCGTGAAGTCTTCGGAATTGCTCAGACTCATCTTTCCAGCCCTTTTTAATGAATTGCCAGGAAAAATATGTTGAAATACCAAACCCCATAAATGAACTAGTAAGCACGCGAAAAAGATACCACAAAACACTACCCATACCAAAACTTTCCATTAATGTAGGTACCGCGGTAACGGCAGTAAAAACACCAAAACCAATCCCAAAATACAAAGGCATGAGACGAGTCATTTCTTTACGGATTTGCCAAAACCGCGCAATACCGAGCTCAGAGGGCTTGATTTTATCATAATAATCTTCTATTGCGGCCCTATGCTCATTTTTGTTCTTCGAAACACGATAAAGATATGGAACTATACTATTACCTCGAGTGTGTATTTTTTCCATAAGGTAGGCAAGATTTTCTTTCGCTGCAATGGCAATATCTTCAATCCCCCATATTTTACGCCATTTTGCTTTTTTCTCTTCCACCGGCTTGTAGTTAGCGCTTAAGTGAAGATCTTCCAGGAATCCAAGTGATAATAGATAATCAGTAAAATATCGGCATATATCTATGCACTCCTGAGTGTAAACACCCGCCTTACTATTTTCTGAATAATCTCCTTTTTTTATCGCATTGGTTAGCTTATTAATTGTATTATCCAGCAGGTTAATTATCTTATCTATTTGGGATGCACGAGATTCCAGATCATTGCCATTTTGGGTTAAAGTAAAAGGAAGTAGGTTAATAAGTACATAGTTGATTTGAAGAATCCGGGAAACCTCTGCTTCAGTCAGATGATCATGCAAAAGTAAGGTTTCCCATTCTTCTGTTGCTGCCTTAACCCTTGGGACAACATTACTGTTTGGGACAGAAGATTCATATTCAGCCGTGAATGATGTTTTTGGAGAAACTTGATTACTAGAGGCCGGGCCAAAAGAATTTAATCTAATAGCATCTGGCTCACCCCTATCCGATACGGGTGGCTCTGGAGGCTTGCCACCGCTGCCTGAAATTATCTTATCAGTATCCATTTCAGCAAACAGTTTTGGTTTGCTGCGAAAAACCTTTGAATAGAAAAGAAAGAATGCTCCTCCAAAAGTCAGTATACCCCCAAAAACAGCCGCCACAACGGGTAGCCAATATTGCAATTTTACCACCATCATAACATCGGATAATTTATCGTATTCTTGCGGGCCGAATCTCTTTAATAAATCACTGTATACATCATTTATGAGCCGGATATCCTTTGTTTGCTGCTTAAGCTCTTCTGCCAAGACATTTTTCAAGCCACTTACCAGGATAATCCTTAATTCAGGCCGCTCTCCTATCGCATTAATAGCATCAAAAGCAGCTTGGCCTACCGGCCCCCAATTTTCTCCTAACCCAATAATAGTTAAAGGATCATAGTTATAATCTTCCCTAGCCAAAGTCAATAAACTATGTATAAGTGTGGAATTTTTAAACTTAGACGTAAGTGTCTGCGCTGAATTTATAGCAAATAGCTTAACTAGGGTGTTTTCTTCTTTAGAAAGCAATTTATTTAAAAGTTCAACTGCCCTTGGGTCTCCAGAAGTACCCAAAACAAGAGCCACATTAGCCCGGATAAAAGGATGCGTATGCTTATTTAGCGCAGCTCTTAGAAAAGGAATACGGATATCTTGCTCATTTGCAGGACTTTCAAACTGGCTAAGGCCCAAAACAGAAGCTGCAACAACAAACTCATCATCATCCTGAAGCCCTTCGGTCAAGGCCCATACAGCACGCACATCTTTCATTTGCCCTAATTTAATAGCTGCAGCAATAGGTACCTGACGATTTGCATGGGTATGAGAAACGAGTGCTTGCGCAAGTGCATCAAAATCAGGGCTAAGACCAATCTTTTGCAAGTCGGTATCACCAAATGCCTGATTATAACTATCCCACTGAAATACCAATGCCTTCTTTTCTATATTATTGTTTAACTGATAAAAATTACCGCTTTGCGAGTATTTTGCAACGATTGATTCAGCGGATTGCGTAATAGGGTTAAGGTGCATTTTACTTAATAGTTTATTAGATTCTTCTGGTGAGAGGCGTGCAAGAATAGACATTGGCACGGCATCATAGTAACCTAACTTACTTTGATTAAAACGCGTAGTAAGGGTTATGCGCAATTCATCAACTGCTGCTTCTTGCATATTTCCAAGCGCCCATTCTACTGCTTTTGCAAGTACCGACCTCTCATTCTCTTTATCAGAGGCCTGCCCTTCAATAATAGGATAGGCTTCTTGAATTTTATAGTATGCCTGAACTACTGTGCGGGCTGCCAAAGGATCAGCGGTCTTGCCAAGGGCTATTATTTTAAATAATCTCTCCTGGAAGTTTATCTCTGTAGAATTCAGGCCCCTGCTAAGTAGCTCTACGTCAACATTTGTATTAGGAACGTGATAGACGGACCGGGGATCAATTTTTGAATATACATAGGCCGCAGCAATACGCACATTTTCGTCGGGATTCTTTAGATCCTCCCGGATAGCGCGAAGCAAGAACGGATTAACATAAATATTATCTCCTGAATTACCCAAATTTAAGAGTGTCCCTATGCGATCTGGGGAAGAAGGGGCTTCGCTAATCCATGACTGCATTTCTTTCTGTGCTGCTTGAGGTATCGCACCTATTGATACCTGATGCCTAACAGATGCCTGATTAACCGCAGCAGTATAAGAACTATCTTGAGCTACCTTAACCTTCTGTGCCCTAAGAGCAACTTCTCTTGAACCAGTATTTATTTGCCTCGGGACGGTTGGCGTGGCAACTTTTGTTGGGGCAGGGCTTACTTGGCTGGGAAGGGTTTCCGTAATAACATTTTTTAAACTAGGCCTGGATTGTTGTTGCCTCTGCATAACCCTTTCCGGAGGAAGAACGATTGTCAAATTTTCCCCAGGTAATTGCCCTGTTACCACAGGCTGCACTTCTTCAGTAGGCAAAACCTGCTCTTTTTTCAAAGGAGGATTACCTTGTTTTTCTAAAGCCTGGCCTTGAGAAGCAACGGCTTGCGGCACAACGTTTACCCGCTCACTAGGCTCTGATTTTAAAAAGCTGCCTTGCTCCTGAGGCTGCACTTGAAGAATATCTGCCGGTACTATAACTGTTGATCTTTGAGCTTCTGTCCCAACAGCTTTTCTCGATCTTACTAATGACATTAAATAACGGATGTTGTCAATTTTATCGGGATTCTGCTCCTTAAATGAACGTGACATCTCATCTTTTAATAAACGTCCCAGCAACTGGATTGTATATTCTTTGCGAGCAGAAAGAGTATTCAAAATTGTTTTTTGTGTTTTAGCAATATTGTGATTTACCGCTAATGCATCGGGACCAAAATCAAGCTTTTCAATAAATACACTCACCATTGCATCAATAATGCTGTTGTCTGGATTTCTGCTAAATGATTCTGCTGCCGCATCAACAGTAACCAGGATTAAAGATGGGTCATGTAAGTTTTCTAATAACCCTGCTAACGGTTCAGCAGCTTCAACGGAAGGAATATTGCCGAGAGAACGTATTGCTTGTTGTCGTATCTCATAATCTCTGTTAGAAGTGGCGATTTTCGCAAAAGCATTCCCAAGGGCATCAGCCAGAGCAATGTCTTGGACTTTCGCTGATAGTTCATTAGCCGCTTCAATCGTTATCTTAATTAATAGAGGGTCGCGTAAGGTTTGTAAAAGCCCGGCGATAGGCTCTACGGCATCTGCTGAACCACTTCTGCCTAAAGCCTGTATTGCCAGTTGGCGTATTGCATGAGGCTTGTTTGAGTTAGCAATCTTAGTAAATGCTTTTACCATTGGGTTCTGCTCATTTTGGCTAATCATGCCCATACCATTAATATTGATTTTAACAACTGCAGCAATAGCATGTCCAATAATAGTGGAATTTGGTTCAGCATCAATAAGGTTAAGTAGTTGTTCAGTAGCAGTAATATGACCGCTTTCGGCAAGGGCCTTTCCTATTTCATCTATTGCATCAATACGCGTCTTTAAGTTTCCTCCCACGTTAAATATCCTTGAAGTAAATGGCGATATGTCAACATATGTTGAAACCGCCCCTGCAGAGGTAGGATTCTGGGTCAGATCTGCCACATCTACTGTATTGCCTTGTACAAGAGAATTGCTTAATTGTCGGAAAACATCCGGGCTGACTAAACCCTGGAGCAAGGACAATACCTGATTAGCAGCGGTATAATCATTGCGCTCCTTTTTTTCCTGAAACAACACTAGTAATCTTTTTAATGAACCCTGAGATTGGCTTAATGCCTCTGTTGCTTTTACCTTAATGATGGCATAACGCGAATAGTCCTGGGGATTTGCTGGGATTCGTACAATTAAGTTAATAATCCCATCAATTAATAACGGGTCATCTGACTTGCTTAAAACTTCTTTTGCAAGATTAAGGGCCTGAATATAAACATCATAATCTGTTTCGGATGAGAGAATTCGCAAAAGGGGTTGAGTTAAGGCGCCGCCTTCATTTGTGAAATCATTAAGCGCCTGAATTGCTACAACAAGAATAAGCTGATGCTTACTGGTAGAAAGAATAGCGCTTACGGCCTGCAAGGCATCCGCGTCTCCTATTGAACGCAAAACATCAATTAAATAAGCAACAACTATCCAATCTTCATTGCTTGTGGCATTCTTAAGTGCCTTCACAATACTCCCATCTTTGCCTGTATATACAAATTGTTTACTGGCAATAAGATTTCTTAGGCCCCTTGCCGCAGCCGCCTTAACCGTTGGATGAGAATCATTGAGTGCGGCAACTAAGGCGCGCATACTCGCATTATCACCTACATTAGAAAGCGCATCTACAGCCAATATACGACGCGCAGATGAGGTCTCAAAAAGCAGTATACGGCTTAAGGAATCAAATTTTTGTTGCTTTAGAAGACTGGCAATTTCTTCTACCAATACAGGATTATCTTTGGCTACATTATTAACTAACTTAAGATACTGTTCATCAACATCTTTTAGTGCAGACATCTGCCTAACTGATGCACCCTGAACAGGTGTGATAATATTGAATAAAGCCTGGCAAATCCGCGGGTCAAGACCTTGAATATGGGGTTCAATTTCCAATCTTTCTATCTTAAGATCCGATACAAGTTGCTTGAAAACAGGAAGATAATTATAGTTGATGACTTCATATTTGTTCGGCATCTCCTGACTAGCCTGGATATATTGAAGCGCTTTTATAAAATTCATTACTACTTGTTGTCTCGCTTGAGTAGAACTTCTAGCAAAGGCGGTCAATCCCCTGGTAATGCTTGTGGTTACCCTGGAGTCAAGCGCATAGAGAACCTCATCCTCAGAAGTTTTAAACTGTAGCTTTTCTAGTGTTTGAATAATTGGCAATATTGCTCCAAAGGAATTGCGGCTAAGCGCTGCTTCGGATGCCACAGCAATAACATAAGGATTAGTTTCCTGCTCAAGAAGATTTAAAATGGGCTGAATCGCCCGAGGGTCATCTGAAGTTGCCAAGGCCTGCACTACATAATAACGCACAATCCACTCTTTATCATTAGTAGCTGCGGTAAAGCTCTGGATGCGGATATCCCGGTCAGTCCCAATTAGTATATTGTGCGAGTCGTTATATTGACTTAGGGCCCATGCAGCTGCGGCCCTAACATAAGGATTGCTGTCTTTATTCAAGGCATCAATAAGATCGTCAATAATCGCTCTTTTAGTCCAGGAGCTCTCCACCGCAGGGCGCATCTGCCCTAAGGCCCATGCTGCTGCTACCCTGTTTGACGGCTCCTGTTCATCTCCTAATGCCAAAAGATGGACTACTCCGCTTTTAAGAAAATCAAAGATTCCTCCAACTGTTACTTCGGCATTAAGAGCTGGATTAGCTGATCCAGTAAGAGGTGATACAAATTTTACCAGCGCTCCCGGTGTAAGCCCCCCCCATTTACTATCATCATGCTGACGCAATGTCCTTCTTAGATAGTTAATCTTACTTGTATTGCGAGTTTCCCCAATTTTAACTATCTCATAATATTTCATTAATTCTTTATTCTCAACCGTATCCTGCCTGACTTGACGGTCTATCGGAATGAGAACCTGCGAATCTGCGTTAAGCGCTATTTGGGTTTGCCTGCTTGTTTTAGTTGTATCTGCATAAACTCCTGGCCTTGATTGAATAGTTTCAACTATAGGAGCATTATTTTTAATGGGGGTAAACGGCGCAGCAGCACTAACTGTAGAAATAAGCATATTCGTAATAAATACTGCAGCTAAGGCAACCTTTGCGGCTCTTGTACGAAAAATAGAATGGCTTGATTTATGCGAAGCAACCACATCTTTTAATTCTGGTATCTCCTCCACGATTTTAGCATATACCGCATTCTCAATTTTAAAGAAGGCTTCATTATAATCCACTGTTTTTTCATAAAGTAAGCGCAAATAAACATCACTATATAGCTTCTTGTATTCAGACCAGGAGATCTCAAGCTTATTTATGGTAAAGCCGATGAATGCGTTTTGATATTCCAAAGACTTATCATCAAGAAAAATACTCAAATCTTCATGCCCGGCCAAATGCCCCTCTAAAACAGTACTTTCAAGCGCGCCTCTTAGGCTAAAATCATAGGTTGCACTGCGGATTTTCTTGGCCAATAATTCCTTATCTGCCAACAATCTCTGCATCTTGCCTTCTACCTCAAGCCGAATTATTGCCGATTCCTCATTAGTTGCCATTCTGGTCTTTCCTGCGCCGGAAGTAACTTCAACCATAAAATCAACCAACCCTTTGATAAATTGTGCATCAACGGCATCTAAATCAAGTGTTTCTCCTACGCCATGAAGGAGCTCCTCTTCGCAAAGAGAAAAAACCCTGCTGACTTTATCCTTTGTTGTTGCCAGGGGATGGTCACTTAACCATCGAGTATAGGCTAATTTAATAGAAGGAAACCAAAGTGAGCCTTCGGGATTATCCTGCCAGTCTGTTTCTACTTTCGGAGTCGCAACAGGAGAAATTTGCATAGGTCCGGGCCTACTAGCAATATTTATATTGCCTGATGGGCTGCCCCTGGATATTGAGGGAGCTTTCTGTGGGTCTGGAACAGGTTCGGGTGATTGGAAATTCTCCCCTGGCCCACCAGACAGTTGCGCCATTTCCCTTCTCAGAGAACGAACCTCTGCAGTTAATGTTTTTACTTGTTCGCTGAGTAAATCAATCTGGGCATCTTTCTTGGCTATAAGCTTCTTTATGTTATTCATTTTGTAGCTAGCTATAAAATAGCCAATTACAGCGCCAATGCCAGAGGATACTAATATAGGTAAGACGATCGGGCTGCTTGTTTGATAGTTTTTTTCTTCCATTGATGCGGTAGTTTGTTCAAGATACCACAGGTCTTCTCTTAAAGAGGCTTTTTGAATCGCTAAATCCTGTATCCTATCTTGACTGCTACGTATATTTTCACTTACCCTTTCAACCTGAAGATTAAGATCTTCAACCGGATCTTTTTCATCCTGGGCAATCAAACCTTCACCAGAATCAGCCATGCGATCTTGAGATCCTAGCGGATTTTCATTGTTCACTGAAGACGAAGAATTAGCTTGAGTTTCCTGGGTCTTTTCTTCCTGAGGATGCTGAATAAGCTGGATTTCTTGCCTGTTAACTGACTTAGCAATCTTTACCTGCCGCTGCATGTCGAAAGTATTAATTTCTGCTAAGGCCGCATAATCTGGTAAAATAGCCTGCTGCGGCTGAGTGCTCCGAATTAGCTTAACTTGAGTATTGCCACTGCCCAAAAACAAAGATTCAAAACGAATTCCTCCGCTAAGATATTTCCTTATTCTTTGCCCATACAAGGTATATACCATTTCCTGCGAATTAAATTCGCCATCTTTAAATGACTGTTTGTAAGCATCAAAATAAGTGTTAACTGCCCAAGGCTGCTGAGAGGTTAAGCCACTAAGCTCTCTTCTATTAATCAGCCAGCTATAATAACCACCCTTTCCGTAGAAACGTTGCTTAAACCATTGAGCAAGGATAAGTGAATAATATACTTGGCGTAGCGGGGCGTAGCGCTTTGCCGTATTAATCTCATAAGTCAATTTTGGGATAATAAGCAGGCGGCTTAACTCTGCTGCGTATTCATTAAAAATATTAAAACGTTTATCTACGGAATTTGATGCCAGTGTATCTTTTAAGTAATCTGCCTCAAGCATAACCTTAAGGTTTGCTTTATAGATATAAGCATTTTCTTGTGTTTCACCTAAAACAATTTCCCCTGGCACAATCCATGGCCGGGTAAAAGTGGGAATGGTTAGATTCTCATGACCAAATAATTCTTCTGCTTTCTTATAAAGTTTTTCCCAATATTCCCTGCCGATTTTTGTATCAGGATTAATAAATTGAGCGGTGTCCTTTTTCAATTGGAGGTCTGCTTCCAAGAAAACCTTGCCCACATCGGTCTGAGCTAGTAATGGATCAATAATATTTGAGGCCGCATCTGGGCTAAGATTCACCCAAAAACTTTGATTAGGCAAGGTAATGCCAATTAAAAAATAATCAAAAAGGATCTGGGTGGTGTTCTCAAGAGGAAGGCTGTTATCAGTTACGACAGGCGCACCCTTATCCATGACAATCTTAAAATCATTGCTTTGCAGGTTATATGAAAGGGAGCGTAAATGAACCGGCCGAAAACTTTCTGGCTCAGCAATGCGGGGCAAGGCTAAGAAGTGTTTTGAAATATCAACAGTTGTATTTGCCTGGGCAAAACCGGATTGTTCAATTATAAGTAAAAAAGAAAGCAAAAACGCAACGCACCGGATAAATTTTCTCAGCTTGTTCGTCTTTGATTTTATGAAGAGGCTCATCTCTGTTGTAGATTGTGAAATAAGATTGATTGAATTTTCTACACAGAGTATAGATAATGGCTGTAAAAACAACCTTAAGGAAATGTAAATTCCTTGTTAACTTATTATCCATTGCTTAGTATACAGCGTATATTAGTTTTATGGCCAAGAAATAGGATATTACAATTTGTTAAAGCAGGAAATTAATAGAATGGACATATTCTATTGAGAATGGACATATTTAAAGAGGATATTTATGAATTAAATGGGCAAGGTGAAGAAAAACTTGGAGCCTAACCCCTCAGTGCTCTCAACACCGACAGAACCTGAATGAAGCTCTATAATATGCTTAACAATGGAAAGCCCAAGACCAGTACCTCCGAGCTCGCGCGAGCGCGCCTTATCTACGCGGTAAAAACGTTCAAAAATGCGCGGTAAATCTCTTGCGGGAATTCCGGATCCAGAATCCTCAACCACAATCTTTACCTCATTTGCGGACTGCTCAGAATAAACCCGGATAAACCCCTTGTCCTTATTATATTTGATAGCGTTATTAATTAGATTCGTAATAACCTGTTCGATTTTACTTTTGTCGCCAAACACCTCCAATCCTTTAGGTAATTCAGATTCAAGCTCAACTTGTTTCTTTTTTGCCTGAGATTTGAATCCAAGCATCAACTCATCCACAAGTTTGGCTAAATTGAATCTTTCTTTCTTAAGCACAACCTCATTTGATTCCATATGCGAAAGGTCAAGCAGGTCATTTATCAGGGTATTCAACCTATCAGCGTGGCTATTGATTATCTTCAAGAAATTAACACTGTTTTCCTTATCCTCAAGCGCCCCCTCAAGCAATGTCTCTACAAAACCTTTTATGGAGGTAAGCGGGGTTTTTAATTCATGCGAAACGTTAGCCACAAAATCCCGGCGCATTGTTTCAAGCCTTCTGACTTCGGTAATATCATGTATAACTAAGAGACAGCCATTAAGCACCCCTGACTCAAATATTGGAGAGGCGTTTACTTGAAAACACTTCTGCACCGGCCAAACAAGGGTTAATTCCCTGGAGATAAATTCTTCTTTTTTAAATACTTGGTTTATAACTTCGGCTATATCATTGTTTGGGAAGGCTTCCAGGAAAATACTGCCCACTGCTTTATTCTGCGAAATATTAAAAATCTTCTCGGAGGTAGGATTAAGCGAAAGAACTCGCGTGTCCTTATCTACCGAAATAACGCCCTCAATCATGCTATTCAATATGGCATGTATGCGGTTATTCTCGTTTTCTAAAACGCTGATGCGTTCCTTAAGCAGGCTTAACGCGGAGTTCAGGCTAACTATGGTATTCTTAAGCTTGTAATTAAACAACCTTATTCCTCTGTTTCAAATCGGTATCCGTAATTCTTAACCGTTAAGATTCTTTTCGCTTCGCTCTTAAGTTTCTTACGCAGGGTGCGGATATGTACATCTACCGTACGAGTCTGGATTTCCATAGCGTGGTCATATCCCCAAATGGAATCCAAAAGGTAATCGCGGGACAAAACTCTTCCCTTGGCTTTAAGTAATGTTTTCAAAAGCTCGAACTCTTTTGCAGTCAGCTCAACCGGCCTGTCCTTAACACTTACGGATATTTTGGAAAAATCCATCCTTAAATCCCCTGACTGAAAGATCTCAGGAAGTTTTTCTTTTTCTGTTACCCTGCGCAATACCGCTTTTATGCGGGCAATAAGCTCGCGCGGGCTAAATGGCTTAGTAATATAGTCATCTGCTCCTAGTTCTAATCCCACCACCTTATCAGACTCCTGACTTTTAGCAGTAAGCATAATTACGGGAATAGAGGTGGTTTTGCTTTCTTTTTTTAAGGTTTTACATACCTCAAGCCCGTCCATGCCCGGAAGCATCAGGTCCAATAAAATAAGATCCGGATATTGCCGTAAAGCTAAATCCAGGGCATCCTCTCCATCGCATGCAGCAATAACTTTAAAACCATCTTTTTTAAGGTTATATTCAAGCATCTTGACGATATCTTTATCATCTTCAACAATCAGGATTTTTTCTTTCACTCTGCACCTTCTTTTTTCCGCCACAGGCATTTACACAAATACCGCAAACATAAGAATCAACCTGTCGCTGCTTTTGAAACTCCCTTAACTTTTCAAAACACCTTCCATGCTCAAAATTCGCAGGGTCATCTTTTATCGCCTGCGCCGGACATATTTTAACACAAAACCGGCACAAACCACAGCTTTCTTTTACCGGCTCATCCGGCTCAAGCGGCATATCGGTTAAAATAGTTACCAGGCGAAACTGGCTGCCTAATTCTTTATTTACCAGGAGGTTATTCCTGCCGATCCAACCCAAGCCTGCTAAAACCCCCAGCTTTCTATGAGATGCATGCGCGCTTAGCCTTTCCCAGTCAATAATCTGTGAAGTAGGGATAGCCAGGCTGAGATACCCCTTTTTTTGTATGTAATTACCCACCCTCAGAGCTACCTGGTCTAAAAACATATTTACCATACGGTAATGGTGAAAATACATCCTCGTAGGGGCCTGCTCGATTTCAGCTAAAGCTGCCTGAGAAATTCCTAGACCAAGGCATACCGCGCGATCCATTTTTGCCAGAACCTTAGGCGAGATTAAAAACTCATTTTTTATATTTTTTATATCCGCAACACCGAAAAGATCAATTTCTAAAGAAAAACAAAGCTTCTTAAGATCCAGCTTATTGTTAGCCATCGATCTTCCTTAGGTAAACCATTAGCAGGGATATTGCCGCCGGAGTTACCCCTGAAATCCGCGATGCCTGGCCCAAATTAAGCGGCTTAAATTTTGCGAGTTTTTCCCTTATCTCGCGGGATATCCCGGATAAACTACTATAATTAAAATCAAGCGGCAGTTTGATTTTCTCAAGATGCTTAAAGCGCCCTACATCTTTAAGCTGCCGCTGAATAAATCCGGCATATTTTACCTCTATTTCAACCTGCTGCCAAGCAGATTCCGCTATTGCCGGATTTAATTTATGCATTGTCTTTAAATCTTTAATACTTATTTGCGGCCGCTTTAATAAATCCTCTAAACTCAACGGTCTGCTCAGGGCAGCGGAATTAAGTCGGGCCAATTTTGCATTAATCTGCTTATCGGGCTTAACGCGGGTTTTCTTTAAAAAAACTATCCCCTCCTTTATCCCCTTCTGTTTATTGAGAACCTGGCGATAATCCTTAGAATTTAATAGCCCTAAGTCAAACCCCATCTTAGATAAACGTAAATCTGCATTATCCTCTCGAAGAATCAGGCGATACTCCACTCGCGAAGTAAACATGCGATATGGCTCAAGTGTCCCCTTAGTAGTTAAATCGTCAATTAGTACGCCGATATAGCTGCTTGCACGATCCAGAATAAACAGTTCTTTATCCTTTATGCGTAAAGCAGCGTTAATTCCAGCAACCAAACCTTGCGCGGCAGCTTCTTCATAACCCGTAGTGCCGTTAATTTGGCCGGCTAAATAAAGATTTTTAATTAATTTTGTCTCTAGGGAAGGAAAAATCTGTGTCGGCTCAACTACCACATGCTCAATACCATAACCAAAGCGCATTACTTTTACTTTTTCTAAACCCGCAATCGAAGTAAGAAATTTAAGCTGCACATCTTCGGGCAGGCTGGTTGAGACGCCGTTTGGATAAATCTCAGAGACCCCTAACCCTTGAGGCTCCAGGAATACCTGATGCCTTACTTTATCGCTGAATTTAACTACCTTATCTTCTATTGACGGGCAATACCTGACTCCCGTAGCCTTGATTTTACCAGAATAAAGCGGAGAGCGGTTAAGGTTAGCGCGGATTATTTCGTGTGTTTTCTCATTAGTATAGGTTATAAAACAAGGGGCTTGTTTCAGCTTAAGCCTCTTCGTATAAAATGAAAACGGCTTAGGGGTTAAGTCGCCGTCCTGCCTGATAAGCGATAAGAAATTTATTGAGTTTTTATCTAAGCGTGGGCATGTCCCGGTCTTAAAACGCAGCAGGTTAAAACCCAGCTCCCTCAAATTGTCTGCTAGGCCTGCGCTAGCGCGTTCATCAATCCTTCCTCCGCTAAAATGCTTTAACCCTACATGAATCAGTCCATCTAAGAATGTCCCGGGGCAGATAACCACGCATTTAGCATAAATCTCTTCTTTATCTGTTACTACGCCTAAAACCTTGCCATCCCGGACGATTAATTTCTTTACCTCCGCCTCTTTTATCTTAAGGTTTTTTTGTTGCTTAAGCATCTTTTGCATATAGCGGCTGTATTTATGCATATCGATTTGTGCCCGCGACGACTGCACAGCTGCGCCTTTAGAGGAATTGAGTATGCGAAACTGTATTGCGCAGGCATCTGCGGCCTTAGCCATGGCACCGCCTAAGGCATCAATCTCTTTTACCAGCTGCCCTTTGCCTACGCCGCCGATAGCCGGATTACAACTCATCTTGCCGATAGAATTAATATCAAGGGTAAGCATAAGGGTTTTTACGCCCAGGCGCTCACAAGCCAGTGCTGCTTCGATGCCGGCATGGCCAGCCCCGATAACAATCACATCAAAATCGTTCATTCTTCTCCAGGGACGGTTCTTAAAATAAAGGAAAAGTGTCCCCAACTTTTAAGGTTAGAAAACAATTCTTTATGCGTCTATTATATTAAAAGAAGGAAAACATGCCCAGATCAGCTAGGATAACTATTGAAAATGCCTGTTATCATATTATCACAAGGGGTAATCAAAAACAAACCGTTTTTGAAGACACTTCAGATTACCAGAAATACCTCTTGCTTCTAACTCGATATAAAAATAAGTACAAGTTTATGTTGTACTGCTTCTGCCTAATGCCAAACCATGTTCACTTGATTGTTGAAGTAGATAAAGCGGAACGACTGAGTAGAATTATGTGCGGGTTAAATTTAAGCTATACATTATATTTTAATTTTAAATATAAAAAGGTAGGGCATCTTTGGCAAGATAGATTCAAGAGTAAAATTATTGAAAAGGATGCCTATTTATTGGAATGTATAAAATACATCGAAGGTAATCCTGTAAGGGCATCTTTAGCTTATTCTGTTCACGACTACCCATGGAGCAGCCATAATCTCAAGGAAAACACAATCATAGATAATCTGTGTGGGTTTTAAGGGACAGTTTTGCTTTAAGTTGAGAACCGTCCCTAGATTAACACTTAGAGTAGCCGCAGGCATGGCATTTAACACAGCCCTCCTCATGGCGCAGGGCGCCTCCGCAATCAGGACAAACCCCGACGATATTTACCTGATCATTCAGATCTGAGGCCTGCAATTGATCATCATGCGAATGCTTCATAGGAATAGCCATTGATTCTGCCTCAAGCCTTGCAGGCGTCTGCGTATTTACCAGGCGGCGTTCTACAACCCGGGCAATAGCATCAGCGCAAGAAAATATCCTCTGCCCTTTTTCCCAGGAAGGAGATGGACAGCGGATATTACGCAATTGCTCAATAATGGATTTTACCTCGATGCCGGCGCGAAAGGCTAAAGAAACTAGGCGTCCGGTTGCTTCAAGCTGACTGGCAGCGCAGCCACCCGCCTTACCCATCTGGGTAAATAACTCAAACGGCTTTCCGTCTTCATCAACGTTTATAGTTACATAAAGATTGCCGCAACCTGTAGAAACCTTGGTTGTCGTACCGATGATTACCTCCGGCCGCGGGCGCGGGGCAATCTCTTTTTTGATTTCATGCGCTGATTTTACCTCCTGCTTTTCTTTGGGCTTACCGACATTTAATACCTGCTCTTCGCGGCTGTTATCGCGGTAGATAGTTATCCCTTTACAGTTTAAATCAAAAGCCAGGATATAAGCCTTACGCACCTCCTCAATAGTTGCTTCATGGGGAAAGTTAATTGTTTTGGAGGTTGCGTTATGCACATATTTCTGAAAAGCTGCCTGCATGCGCACATGCCATTCCGGAGAGATATCATGCGATGTCACAAACACCCGGCGCACATCCTCGGGGATCTCCTTTATATCTTTGATTGAGGCGCTTTCGGCAATCTTTTCCATAAGCTTAATGCTATAGAATCCTTTTTCGTGCGCTATCTGCTCAAACAGCGGCTCAACCTCAACCAGCTTATCATTATCCATAACGCTACGGTAATACGATAAAGCAAACAAAGGCTCGATACCTGAAGAGCAGGGGCCGGCAATAATACTGATTGTCCCTGTAGGAGCGATAGTTGTCAAGGTAGCGTTGCGCATCCTGGTTTGCCCATCTTTTCTATCATAAGTGCTCCCCTTAAAAGCCGGGAAGACCCCTTTTTCTTTTCCTAACTCCAAAGATTTCTTATTTGCCTCATCTAAAATAAATGCCATTACTTTCTCTGCTAGAGCTACGGCCTCTTCACTATTATAAGGAATCCCCAGGCGAATTAATATGCTTGCCCAGCCCATTACCCCTAAACCTATTTTACGGGTGGCCTTGGTAGCCTTCTCTATTTCCGGCAACGGAAACTTATTTACATCAATGAGATTATCCAGAAAATGCACAGCTAAACGGGTTACCTCCTTAAGCATGCCCCAATCAATCTCGCAGCGCGTACCCACCTTCTTGCACATCTGGTCTAAGTTTATCGAACCTAAATCGCAAGACTCATAAGGCAATAACGGCTGCTCGCCGCAGGGATTAGTGCTTTCAATCTTTCCCAGTTTCGGAGTAGGATTATACTGATTAATCCGGTCAATGAAAATAATTCCCGGCTCGCCATTTTTATGCGCCTGCTTGACGATCAAATCAAAAACCTCTTTGGCATTAATCTTCTGCACCGACTTATGCGTATGCGGATCAATCAAATCATAATCCTCGCCGCAAGAAAGCTTCTGCATAAATTCATCGGTGATCGCAACGGAGATATTAAAGTTAGTGATATGGTTGTTATTTTCTTTGCAGGTAATAAACTCCATGATATCCGGATGATCTACGCGCAAAATACCCATATTTGCTCCGCGGCGCGTGCCGCCCTGCTTCACCGCTTCGGTTGCCGCATCATAAACGCGCATAAATGAAATCGGTCCGCTGGCTACGCCGCCGGTAGTTTTAACTACGGCGTTCTTTGGACGCAGGCGAGAAAAATTAAAACCTGTGCCGCCTCCGGATTTATGTATGAGGCTGGTGATCTTTAAAGTTTCGAATATCGACTCCATGGAATCATCAATAGGAAGGGTAAAGCAAGCCGATAACTGCCCCAGCTCTTTTCCTGCATTCATCAAACATGGAGAATTCGGCAAGAACTCCAAATTGGCCATAATATTAAAAAATGAGTCCTGGAGTTTCTTTACATCCTGGTCCGTCTTGCCGTATTGTTTATCCGCAGCCGCGATGGCACTGGCAACGCGGATAAACATCTGCTCGGGAGTTTCAATGAGCTTGCCCTCTTCGTCCTTGCGCAGGTATCTGCGCTCAAGAACCTTGATGGCATTGGGGGACAACTTTAAATTCATAATTCACCTCGAATAATAAGGAAGGTTAATTTCAAATCACTTGAGCAATATAACAAAGTGAGTTCAACTTGTCAATAAAAAATTTACAAGATATAGTGTAAATATCTGTTGTGCTATACAATGGATTGTATTAAGAGCTTACTCGCCGGAAAAAGGTTTACAAGACTCCCGGATGACTAATTCTGCAGGAAGTAGAATCTTTTTTGGCGCATTTTTCTTTAAAGCAATCAAGCGATTTAATTCCTTTACGCTCTCTTCGGCCATGCGAATTAATGGCTGGCGCACTGTGGTAAGTGCAACCGGGCCATAAAGGCCGGAGGGATTATCATCAAAACCCACAATTGATAAATCATTAGGGATATCTTTCCCTAATTCGCGGGCAACCGCCATTACCTCAAGGGCCATAGAATCAGAGGCAACAAAAACAGCTGTGGCCGGATCGCTAGCCTTAATCAAGCTTTCTGCCGCGCTGCGCGCCTGCCCCCGGGAGTAGTCCGTATGAAATATATAATCCTCCCTCAACTTGATGCTATTCTTTTCTAACGCCCTTTTATACCCCTCCAAGCGCTTTGCCGCAGCCTGCGTCATTACATCGCCGGTAATATGCGCTATTTTTCTATGTCCTAATTCAATCAGATAATTTACCGCATTCTCCGCGCCTCCGCAATTATCCACAGCAATGCAGGAAACATCCATATCTTCGACATAATAATTAATAACTACGCAAGGGATACCTCTTGTCAAGCTGTCTTCGAGTTGCGCGCGATTACCAATAATATCGGAAAAGATTATTCCGCCGATCCCGCGCAAAGGCAGCGCAGAGCGCGCGTCAGTTAAATGCAGGAGCAAATCAAGCTTTAAGGCCTCACACATCGTGCCTACGCCGCGGATAATCTCCAGGGCATAGAATGAGTAAAAAACCCCCTCGTAACGCGGTATAACTAAAGCCACTACATTGCTTTTTCCTGTAGCCAGACGCTGGGCAAAAATAGACGGCTGGAACTTTAATTCCTTAATCACATTCATTACCTTAACACGGTTCTTCTCTTTTACAGTACCGATCTTATTAATTACCCGGGAAACGGTAGTAATAGAGACGCCGCTGGCCTTAGCAACATCCATAATAGAGATATTTTTAGAGGGGAGTTTTTTAATACGTGTCATTGGAAGAAAGTTACTTAATCGTATCTCCGATTCTTAAGGCGGCGCTCTTTTTCTTTATGTCGCAGGCTGAGATATTGCCCCTTGCCTGAATTACTTCAATCAAACCTATAGACTTGCCTTCGCGGTAAACATTAAAAGCATCGCCAACCTTAACGCCGGAAGACGAACCCATATCTATAACCACAAAGTTACTGTCGGGATTTACTGCCAGAACCTTACCTAAAGTGGCAGTTGATAAAGGAGCATCTACCTTCCCTTTTCCTTCAGCAGGCGGCAGAGAACGCACGACTATTGCCGGTAATTCAACGGACCCCTTAGGCTTCTCCTCTGAAACAGGCACGGTTTTACCGCTTCTTATCAAATCCAAATCATTCTTAAGAGAACCGATTTGAGAAACCCTATCCGCAAGCATTACCTCCATCTCGTTTAAGCGTTTTTCTACCGTAGACTTACCTTCCTGAAGCTCTTGGATTTTTCTTTCTAAAGCCGCCTTACGGCTATTCAAACTCTTCAGCTGCCTGCCAAAGACTAAGTTCTCGTTTTTGATTACTCTCAGGTTATCCTGAATCTTGGCCTTATCATTCTTCTCCCGCACCACATCTTGAGCCAGACTATCTAAAAGCTTCTGGTTATAATCAATCTGCCTCAAAAGATCCTTCTTTTCATTGCTTAAACTTTTTATGTCTATCTCCAAAGCGCCCTTATCCCGCTGTAATGCTTCGTTGTTAATCTGCAGGCTTCTTAATTCCCCGCGTATGTTGGATAACTGCATTTCTAAATCTGTTTTCGCCTTAAGTACCCCTGCCCAGTAAGCATCAGAGGTATTAGGCGGAATATCCTCCTGCTGTTTAACAACCACTATCTCCTGGGGTTTAACCTTGCTCTGCTCCTCTAACTTCTTAACCAGCTCATCCCTGGAGCGACTGGCGTACTCAAGTTTCTGTTGCACATCAATAAGCTCCTGAGCCGCCTTGTCCCTTTCGTTCTTAAGGGAAGATAACTTTCTTTGGTTATCTTTTAATTCCCCCTCCAGTTGATTCATTTTACCGGCAAGGGCAGTATTTTCGCTTTTTAAATCATTGCGTTCGCGGATAAGCATTTGCTGCGAGCTGGATGCCTGGATAAAAAGAAAAAGGCAGACTAAAGAAAACCCTACAAGTCCGATAATGATGAATTTTGTTTTTTGCTCCATGATCCCCCCTGTTATGGCCTTGCTAAATAGAAAGCAAGCCACCGTTCTCTAACCTGTGGCCTTGCCTATAATTGGGCTAATACTCTTTCTAAAACCAGACTTGCCGCGCCCATGGCTACGGCATTTTCTCTTAATTGAGAATAAGCAATCTTTAGGTCGTTAGTTGCTTCTCGAAAAGCCCAATCCATAACTGTAGATCTAACCTTATTGAGAAAAGCCTCCCCTGATTCTTCAAGCCCTCCGCCGATAACTACCACCTGTGGATTTAAAAGATTCACCAAATAAGCGATCTTAATGCCTAATCTTTTAGCCGCCTTATCTAAAGCTGCCGAGGCAATTGCATGCTTTGCCCGCGCGGCAATAAAAATGCTTTTTAAATCCGCATCCTCTGCCTTAGTTGAGGTAATTTTAAAAAACTCCTCCGCCTGCTCTTTTGCATTAAGCAGGGCTGTCTTTACATCATGAACAATTCCTAAATCCATATCCCAGCGCTTAACCAAACATGACTCATTATTTGTGCAGCTAAGCAGGTCCTGTTCTTTATAATTATATACGGATACCTCTCCGGCATAACCTTGAGAACCGCGGTAAAGCTCGCCATTAATCATCATCCCGCACCCCACGCCGGAAAACATGTAAAGGACATTTTTATAACCTTCCTCCAGATCCAACCAGTGTTCGCCGAAACAGGCACTGGTAGCATCATTCTCGATTAAGGTCGGCAGGTTAAACTCTTTTTCCATTAATCCCTTTAAAGGCAGGTCAACCGAGGCGTAGGTATAATAATGATCCATTTTCTGCGGCCAATGGATAGAGCTATCTTTTTTGTTAATTAAACCGGCTACGCCTACGCCAATACCTTTTATATTCTCGGCGTAACCCTTAGAACGCCTTAAAATTTCACGCACAATTTCTAAAAGGCATTCGGAAACTTCTTTTACGGATGTGTGCGGACGGGAGATTTGAGTCTTGGTGATGATGTTGCCCTTTAAATCTACGAGCAGGCCAACCATATTCATGAGGTTTAATCCCACGCCGACGGCAAAACCGGCGCGCGGATTTAAATCCAGCAATACTGGCCTGCGGCCACCTTCGGATACATCCAGGTCCTTTTCGTAAACCAGGTTACCTTTGATAAAATCATCAATATAATTAGAGATGGTTACTACATTTATGCCCATCCCCTGCGAAATATCCGAACGGCTTATCGGCCCACGTTTCCTGAGTATATCAAATATTTCAATATTGCGTTTTTCTTTTTCGCTAAAGACTTCCTTCTGCAGATCCAATGTGTGCATAAATTACAATAACCTTTCCTGCTTACATCCAATCCAAGCACCCAAACATATGAGGAGTGTTTGGTGCGCCCCCTCCTGGGGTGAAAGATTGGAGTGCCACCTCCTGCGGCAAGTAAACGAAAATATTTACTTTATTTATACTACTAAAAAAAGTATAAGTCAAGTATTTTCAAGAGAATCAGTTAATTTTAAGAGGAATAAAGTATTTATCCGAAAGAGAGGAAAATTAATAAACATCTAACATCACAAATGAGCAATCATTTACTCCTGCCGAAGAAATAACTACCATATTTATCTCTTTTGTCCCGGGGTCTACATAAGCGCTCTCAAAACTTGCATCGCTTAACTGAGGATTAGCGCTTCCTAAGTTGCCTGACCAAAGATACTGCACCTGCACCTGATTACAACCACTCTGCGGCATGTTAGCCAAAGAAGAGACCGTAACCTTCTGTTGTCTATCTAATATAAAACTGGAGATTTTCAGCTCAGACCTTCCTAGCTCAAGAAGGGCATTCTTATTTTTTAAGGTTGTATCTAAGAAAGACTTTAAATTATAGTTGATCGGCTTATCCTCCTCGATCTCTTTCAGCCTGTCTTTAGCCAAGGAAACGGTTTGCGTATATTTATCGCCAGCGTTTTTTAGCAGAGTTTCATAATACCCTTTAGCCTTAACCAAATCGCCCTCCCATTGCGCCAACAAACCTAACTGATAAAAACTAGAAATTATTTGGGGGCTAAATGTTGTTTTAGCAATAAGTTTTTCAAAATTTTCCCTGGCCTTTTGGAGATCTGAAGACACGTATACATCGATCATAGCGATCTTATAAACCACTTCGTCAAAATGCCTGGTATCAGGATAAAGCTTAACCAGCTCAGAATACAATTCTCCTGCCATTTCATAATCATTGATTTTCTCTAAGTTAAAGGCTCGCAGATATATTGCTTCCTGGCCAAAACTATTTTGCTGGCCTAAACTGTCAATTTTGGCATAAATTTTTTCCGCATAGGGCATATCATATAAACCGGTTTGCTTATAAACAAAAAGGCTGGCGACTTCAAATAACTCCGGAATCAATTTTTCCGCAGCCAGGCTCTTAGATATTCTCTCTATGTAAATATCATAGACTGTCTCGGCTAAATCCAGGTTGCCTTCCTTGTAAAAACCGGCGCCCACGCTTTTTAATTGGGGGTCGCTGATTTGGCCCGAAGCAAGCTTATTAACGTAAAGCTTATAGATTGTGCGCGCGCCGGCTTTTTCATCAAGCGCCAAAAGCTGGTCGGCGATATCCTTTATTAACCCGGGGTCATTGGCTGTTTTGGCATATTCACTGAGATCAGCGATAAGCTCATCTAAGCCCTGCTCTCCAAAAGTAGCCTGCTGGTCGCGGTAAAACTGCCAAAGTAAGAATCTGCTCTTGGGCCTTAAGCAGCTGCTGCTATCGGTTTCAGCGATAGCCTTCTTAGCGTTCTCCAATATCTGGTCGCGGTAGGTATTGCCTTCGGCAAAATACTCATCCCATAATTGTTTTTCTTCCAAATATTTAAGCTGGTTATAATAGCTAAGCGCCTTATAATAATTTAGGCAGCCGGGCAAAGCTTTATTTTTATATTTATTTAAGAAGTCCACAAATTCAATATAGCGGTGGTCCTTAAAATAATCCGCTTTTAGTTCTTCAAGCTCCGCACAGCAGGAGCTTGCCGATGCCGCGCTTGTCGGCGCATCCTGGGAGAAAGCAGGGAAACTGATAAATACGCTCAAGATAAATACCGTAAGCCTGAAATTTTTTAACATAAAGCCCTCCTGCTAATACATTTTCTTGCCGCGGGTTTTCTTAAAAACCGGCTTCTTCCAGAATTCCCTGATCACATAATATGCCTTGCGGGGTATGCGTTTATTTAAGCCGTTCTCCATTTTCTCCCCCAGCCCGACAATTCCAAACCACTCCTCATTCATATTTAAATTTCCGTAGCTGCGGATGTCAAAATAATAACTACCGTTAGACCAGCCGGCCTCAATGTCATGGAGCTTCCAGCTTTCGGGGTTATCCGGGGTATGCTTCCACCATTCATCGCTCCATTCAAAAACCGTGCCTCCGATACAATTGCCTGCTCCGATTTTACTATTCGCCAGGTTTTCGTAAATCTGATTCCACTGCGATTGTAAAAAGAAGGCCTGCATATCCTGATCTTCCCTCTTTAAATAAGCGTCGTAACAATCCGCGCCGAATTCGGCTAATAAAACAGGTTTGTCAAAGGTTTTCCTTATAGAATTAAAGAAATTTCCGAAGGTTTTCCCGCGATAGATTATACAGGCGATAAAATCAACATCCTGGCAGAATTGGTTGGCAAATTCCAGGCCCACCAATTCTCCGTTACCAAGGCCCACCGGATGAAGCGGGTCTATCTTATGGATTTCTTTAGATATATCATTTACGAAGGAATAGTAGACTTTTGCCCGCATCGCCTTGCGTTTCTGCGGGTCAGGCTCATTATCAATAGTGTCATTTGACCAGGGATTAAGCTGTCCGAGGCAAGAGAAATTATTTTCATTGCCTAAAATCCAGGCCAATACACCCGGTTCATCTTTATATGATTTTACCATCTCCAGAACCTGTTGTTTTACTTTCTCCTGAAAAGCGGAATCACCGTAAAAAGGACAGGGATACTCCCAGAACCCCAACCAATCACCCAGAATAGTGCGGATACCGTATAATTTGTACAAATCCCTGATTACCTGCCTGACCTCCTCCTGATTTTCATGCGCCTGGTAAATCCGGACGGTATTAACCCCCATTGCCTTCATCAACTTTGCGTCTATTATCCAGGGCTTTGCTTTATCCGACCACCAGTCGTATTCATGGTTAGAGCCGGTAGGAATAGGATTATAACAAACACCTTTTACTATATATGGGGAGCCGTTGACTATAAGGCGGTAGTGTTGATTCTGTAACTTCTGGATATAAACGCCTTGCCGGCCGCCGCAGGAAGATAAAATAAATAAAAACAAAAAGCTACAGGCTGCAAGCAAAATCTGCTTGCAACCCGTAGCCCTATCTTTAGGGACGGTTCTCAAAACAAAGGAAAACTGTCCCTTTTTTGGGGACAGTCCTGCTTTGAGTTGAGAACCGTCCCTGATTTTCTTATTCGAACTTGATCTCATCCAGGTAGAATGTAGCGCCTTCCGGATTATTATCCACGTTAGTTGACCAGGCAAAACCACCGATAATATACGACATATCTTTGCCTTTTAAATCAATGGTGTACTGAGTCCATTCCTTGTTCAAGATAACCGGACCAATATTGGCGCTATCTGAATCAGAGAACTCTCCCATAATACCACCGACTTTGAACTCTTCAATGCGCTCTGTGCCTTTTGCCCCACGCGCCCAGAAGGTAAGTTTAGTGGCCTTGGAAAGGTCGTATCCGGCGTCAAGATTACCCCAGTTGTTCGCCGGATTCTGCCAGAAGATCCCTGCCCAGCGCGCTCCTTGAGTAGCCTTCCCGCTGTAAATAACCTTAATACAGGTATCTCCTAAATAAGCGTCCTCCTTTGAGGAGCCATCATATTTTATATCTCCGTAATCTCCCATATAGCCGCTGGGAATAAAATGGTTGGCTAAAGAGGAACGGTCAGCATAAATATAGAATGGCATAGCTTGCTGCTTTTTGGCTTCGGGTTTTAAAGATGGATCTGCCTCAAACTTTATATCATCAATATAAAATGTAGCTCCCTCGGGATTTAAATCCGCGGTCGCGTTCCATCCAAAAGCACCATTAACATAAGACAGGTCCTTGCCTACAAGATTAACCGCATATTGTTTCCAGGTATCCGTTAATTCAATAGGCCCCATCTCCACCGATACAGAATCAGGGTATGTTCCCTTGATCCCGCCAATCATTATTTTCTGGATTACCTCCCCGCCTTTTGCCCCGCGTGCCCAGAAAGTAAGCTTGGTCATCCCGGTCAGGTCAAACCCGCCTTTTTTGTTACCCCAGTTGTTCGCCGGATTCAACCAGTAAACACCTGCCCAACCCAGGCCCTGGGTTTTTTTAGCGCTGTAAGTAAACTGCATACTCGTTGACCCGCTATGCGGATTATCCGCTGCCTGGTCATTCATTTTGATATCACCGTAATCACCCATCCAGCCGGAAGGAATATAGTGATTCTCTTTGGCATTCCTATCCAAATAAACCACAAACTCCTTTGGGCTGGCAGCCTTATCCTGGGCCACGGCAACTACCGGAGCCACAAGAATCAAAGCTAAAATCGCCACCAGTAACTTTTTCATCTCTACACCTCCTATTTTTTATTTTCTATATCTTAGCTCTCGTTGATTCTTTGCGATACTGGTCCTCTTTGTTTCGTCACCTCCTTTTTTTTCAATAACTACTTAATCCCTAAACACTATTTCCATTTTTTCTGATACATATAATAAGATTTACGCAGTTGCCTTAAAAACGGGCTTGATTTTCCGTCCCCCTGGCCGACCACCCCCAGCCATTCTTCATGCATGAAACCATCGGGAAACGGCCCCGCCCATAACCCTTTGGTATCGTGTAAAGAAGGCTCATATGCCTTCCACCATTCGTCCATCCATTCAAAAACAACCCCGCCTATCGCATTGCCCTCTGCGCCGCTAAACGCCGTATTATTCTGGATATCTTCCCATGAACCCAAATGATACTGCGCCTGGAGCTCTTCGGATTCATCGGTATTTTTGCCCTCTGCATAAGCCGGACAGCCAAATTCTGTAATAAAAGCGGGTTTGCCGCACTGCTCTTTTACCTGCCTCCAAAATGCGCCAAAACCGTATTCTCCCCGGTATGCATTGGTCCCGAAGATATCGATGTCAGGCGCATTTTTACCAAATTTATCTAAAAATATAATATCCCCGCTGCAGATTGCCACCGGATGAGCCGGGTCAATTGATTTAATGATTCTTGCGACTTCATTGGCAAACTTAAAATATGCCTCCGGATATTCATTGGCATTGCAGGCATATCCATAAACATTTTCATTGCCTAAAAGCCAAAATAAAATATAAGGTTCGTCTTTGAACTCATTGACCATCTGTTTTACCGACTCAATCATTTTCTTTTTCTGCTCTTCATTATTATAGTCAGTGCCGGGATTCCATGCCACTCCTGAGCCGATAGCATACTTACCCAGAAAATCACCCATAATTACGCGTATGCCGTAAGTATTATACATATCGCGCAACAGCTCTTTATTTACCTTTAGAGGATGGTGATAAAGGCGGATAGTATTAACCCCCATAGACTGCATTAATTTAAAATCCCCGACTGCCGGTTCGCCTTCATCCTGAATATTATTCCTGTTTTTATCTACAAAGGAATCGTAAGGTGCGTCAATTTTATTGTTTTTATTAGTATCTTCCTCCATCCAATTCCGCAAAGAACCATCATCCGGGGACTGGCCGGTCTTAGTCGGTGCATATGTAATTCCTTTGATGATATACGGCGCATCATCAACCAATAACTGCCAATCATCATTTTCATATTGAACCAAACGCACCTTGCCTTTGCCAACCTTTCTTTTAATCTTTGATAAATCGGCTGCCGGCTTAGCCTTCGCTGCCTCTTTGGCAAGGTCAACCTTTACGAATTTACCCGGATCAGCAACAGCAACGTCATTGGTGATATCGTTATCAAACCCATTAATAATATCGATCTTTGCGCCCGCCAGCTTATAACCTAACTGCGGGTTGCGCTTAAGCAAGAAATTTATTTTGGCGATTGCAGCCTGCCCCACATACCATGGCGTATGCCAATAGGTCCAACCGTAGCTAGCGGGAAAATTAACTACAATCGAATAGTAACATTTTATCGCCTGGCTTATTAAGCCGGATTTTTCTAAAATCAATCCGGTGCCATACAGCCTTATTCCTTGCGGCTCGCTGGAGGTTGTCCATTTAACGAATGCCGCCTCTAAATCAGGAGAATAAAGAAAATCCCATATGTCCCCCTCCAGGCGCCCATCTTTAATTACCTGTTTAAGGATTGGGTCCTTCCTCACCGCGCTGTTATTCGGATAAACCCCCTCTCCGACTGCCTTGATTAAACCTGCCTGATCGGTGATAATATATTTATAATCTTTTGTCCCTACTCCCTGAAACTGGCCGTATTTTTCGTAATTAACGATATCTTCCGTGCCGGGGTCAAATAAAACTAATTTCCTGGCCAACTGGCTGACTTTGGGCTTTAAGGTTAGCTCAATTGTTCCGGATTCAATCTTTTTCAGGGTCTGTTGCGCGGCTAATTTTATCGACCAGAACCATCCGCGCGCATCCCATCCTTGGGCAAAAGAATACTTATCAATAATCAACTGGAGTGTTTTTTTGGCCTCATCGGTTTTACCCAGGCGCAGCAAGCTTTCCGCCTGGATAAAATAACAGGTGGCAACATCATTTAATGCCCGCACTGCCTCAATTTCATTTTTATTTTTTGGGATGGCAGTTAAAGATACCTGCTCTTTTTCTGCCTGATTATTATATAAATCAATGCACTCCTGCGTATACCCATTTGTTGCTTCAATATCGCCTTTACCGTGGGCAATCCATGCCTTGGTAGTAAGTTCGCTTGATGAAGGTTTAAGAGAAGCAGGCTGAGCGGCAAAAAGGCCGGGGCATAAAAAAATCGTAATTGCCGTAACTAAAAATCCGGAATGCAAAATCCTAAATCCCGATTTTAAGCTTACCGCCTGTTTTGGTCTTAGTGTCTTGTATTCCGCGTTTAACATCTTATCCAATCATCGCCCCCGGCTTTAACCCCTTCTTTCTCCGCTTCGTTTTTCTTCTTCTATGCGTATTTGCTCTTTTCGCCTTTCTTCTCTGCGCCTTTCAATATGACAGCGAGTTTCATAAGCGTTATCTTCCGAGATTTCAAAGGTCTTGATCACAAAAATAGCAGCGCAAGAGGTTATAATAGGGATGCCGATATCAAAGATCCTCATCCACAATAATGTTTCGGCTGATTGAGCCAGCCCCAATTCCTGGCGGAAGCCGGTAAAGTTAATAAGAAATCCCGAGATCACCGAAGCAAGGGCTAAGCCTAATTTTATCATCCACCAATAAACAGCGCCAAACATGCCTTCTCTGCGGGATTCGGTTTTAAGCTCATCGAGGTCGCAAACATCAGCAACCATAGAGCCCATAAGGGTAAATAGCGATCCCAAGCCGAAGGTAATAAAAGGCGCGGTAATGAGCAATAAATAAGGATGGTCGGGATTATACCCTATCCATTTCAAAGCGTAACCGATAATTGAAAGAGGAATAGTAACAAAAAAAGCGTTTCTTTTCCCGAATCTTTTAGAAAGCTTTGTAGTCAAGTAGATAACGCCCATTGTGCAAATAGCGCTTAAGGTCCCATACCAGCCGAGCAGCTGGCCGCCGCCGGCATAAGCATCATCAAGCACGCGGGCGTTCTTGAAACAATAGAAGAAAACAACGTAGATGGTAAATGCGGAGGCAAGCATAAATCCGCCAAAGATTAACAGGGTAGCCGTACAGAGCTTAACAAATGGCTTACATTTAAGCGTGATAAAAGCCCCTTTAAAGAAATCTTTCGTAACATTTAAAGGACCCCTGACATCCGGTTTTGGCAGTTTATGAAAGTATTCTTTATTAAAAATTGCCGGCATGATTCCACAACCCACGATAATACTGCCGATGATAAGCGCAAGCACCCTTCCCCCTTGCACGATATCCGTAAACCAGGCACGGTTATGCATAATTGCCCAACACCACGGAGCAATAAGCCAGGGCAATTGCCCGACGATATTACTGATTCCCTGCAGGCGCGTGCGTTCATGGTAATCCGGCGTCATTTCATAACCTAAAGCGATCCAGGGAATAGAAAAACAGGTAAATCCAAGAAAAAAGAGGATTTGAAATATTAAGAAATACCAGAAATAGAAGATTTCACTATTGCCCTTATACAGCTGGAACATCAAGGCATAACAAACGCCGCCGGTAATAGCCCCAAAAAGTATAACCGGTTTTCGCCGGCCCCAACGGGTGCGCAGATTATCAGAAAAATAACCGGTTATGGGGTCTGATATGGCATCAACGACCCGGGGGATGGCTCCTACCAGACCGACTAAAGCCGGATTAATCCCCAATCCGAGGTTCAAAACAATAACCATCTGCCCGATGAAAGCAGCCTGGGCAGTATTAGCAAATGCGCCTATGCTGTAAATGAATTTTTGGAAAACAGAAATACGATCTTTGGGATCTGTAACATGGTGTTTCGGCCGACCGGATGGTTGATCCATTGATTCTCCTTTTTAATTGTATCAATCCCCCTGACAAAATAACCTTAGCGTAAGCAAGATTAAATATCCCTTACCCGAATACCTCGCTTCCGGTTATTCCTTTGACAATATACTTCTGCATTAATAGATACACAACTATTATAGGCAAAGCAGCGATAGTAAGGCCTACCATCAATAAAGGATAATTGGTTACAAATTCGCCTTGAAATACCTGCAACGCCACCTGCAACGGCATATACTTGCGGGAATCAAAAATAATCAGAGCCAAAATATATTCATTCCAGACAGCCAGGGCATTAAAAACAATCACTACCGCCAGTACCGGCTTGGCAAGCGGCAATGCTACATGCCTCCAGATTCCCATCTTGGAACAACCGTCAATACGCGCGGCATCCTCTATCTCCCTGGGGATTCTGTCAAAAAAAGTTTTCAATAAAAATATGCTTACTGAAAGTCCGACGCTTATCATGCATAAGATATACCCGATTGGAGTATCCCTCAGCTGCAGCTTATTCAAGAGTACATATAAAGGCACAAAACTTGCCGGGACAGGAATCATCATTGCCGCTATAAACATATAGAACAAGACGGTCCTTCCGGGAAAACGCAGGCGCGAAAAGGCATAACCTGCCAATGAAGCAATTATTACAACCCCAAAAACAGAAAGGGCGGTATAAAATACGCTATTTAAGAAACCACGGCCAAAACCTTCACCTCTAAGAGCAAAAATATAATTCTCAAAGTGCAACTGTTGCGGGATTAAAGAAATATCTTTAAAAATAATATCCTGTGTCTTTAAGCTGGATGCAACCATCCAAAGCAGAGGGTACAGGCAAGTGGCGGCCACGCTGATTAAAAAGATATGGATCAATGCATTGATCAGGAATTTCTTGCTCTTATAGTAAAATGCGTGCTTCATTATCTTAATGGCCCTTCTTGGAAAAACGGTACTGGATAAAAGATATGATAACCAAAACTACCCCTAAAGTAATCCCCTGCGCGCAGGCATAGCCAAACCTGGGCGATGAGCCGCGCATGGAAGCCAGGATCCTTAAAACCGGCACAGAGGTGTGGCCGGCAAATTCTCCGCCCACAAGACCAAAAATCAACACGAAGGCCTGCATGGAGCCTAAAACTGTCAATATCGCAACCAACACAATTATCGGGACCATCAAAGGAATGGTAATCTTCTTAAATGAATGCCAGGCATTTGCTCCATCGATACGCGCTGCTTCGTAAAGCTGGTGCGGGATAGTTTGCAGCCCCGCTAAGAATATTAAAAACCCCCAACCAAAACCCTTCCAGCAATGTACGAGCGCCACAGTAGTCAGTATGGTCTTTGGATCAGAAAGCCAGTGATGCATGAGGTTAGGAAACCCGCAAGCAGCCAATAAACGGTTAATGATATTTGCCCCCTCAATATCGTTGATGATAAACCGCCAGACCATGCCCACGACGATCTCCGAAAGGACCGGCGGGATAAAAAATATCACCCGGTAGAAATTCTTCATGCGGATTTCACGGTCGCATGCCCAGGCAAGCATAAAAGCCAGGATATTCTGAAAGGTGAGCGCAATCAAAGTAATGTAGCTTGCGTTCCACATTGACTGCCACCAATTCCTATCCTGTAACAGGATTTCTTTAAAATTCGCTAAGCCGACAAAATTTCTGGCAAATGAAATCCCGTCCCAGTCAAAGAGCCCCAGCTGGAAAACCCAGATAAAAGGGATAATATAAAATACGGAGAAAATCGCAACCGCCGGAACCACAAATACATAGTTTTCTAATGTTTCTTTTAACCTCATTGCGCTTTTTTCCTGGCTAACTCTCTATCTTTGACTTTCTGCACTTCTGCGGCAACCGCCTCAGGAGTTTTTTCTCCGATAATGATTGATTGTATGCCGAGGTTAAATGCCTCGGTTACCAAAGAATATTCCGAAACTCCCCATACATTTGGATGCGTTGCGAAATCCATCCCCCGGGCAAACTGGGCAAGGATCTCAGGAATTTTAGATAAACTTCTTTTATTCGCCGGCAAATTGTTGGTTGCCTGCGCAAGATAAGCCTGCTGGTCCTCATCGGTTAACCAGGTCAAAAACTTAACTGCCTCCTCTTTATTCCTTGAGCGGGCATTAACCATAAAAGAAGAACCTGCCCCTCCCCAAATCACCATAGGATGCTCGCTAGATGCCTGCGGCGGAAGCATCGCTGCATATTCAAGACCCGGATTCATCCCCTTATAGACATTTACGCACCAGGAGCCGTTAAAAGCAAAAACAGCTTTTTCATTTGCAAAAAGCTGTTCCGCGGATTTATTAATCATCGAGATGATGCCTTGAGCCAAAATTCCCGAATCATTCATTTGCTTAAAAATATTAAACACCTTAACCCAGTCCGCATCAGTATAGGGAACCTCGCCTTTGATTGTATCCAGGACCTTATCTTTACCCATAATATTAAAGGCATAATCATTTGCCAGGCATTCAATCATCCAAACTTCACCCCAGCCGGAAACCAGCCCCTGCATACCGCTTGCCTTAATCTTTGCCCCCAGGTTTAAGAACTCCCGGAGGGTTTTAGGCGGCTGATTGGGATCCAAACCTAATTGGGTAAATAGTTTCTTGTTATAGACCATTTGAATGGTCATAATATCGATGGGGACCCCGAATATACCCGGTTTTATCCCGTAACTGTTCCCCGGAGCAAATTCATTTACTGCCAAGGCTTTTGGGAAAAAGCTGTCTTTCCATTTATTATTGTCGGCTTCCATATAGGGAGTAATGTCTAAAATGTGGCCGGCTTTGATAAAAGAGGAGAAATCTAACTTCTCACCCAGGAGGCCAAAGATATCCGGCAGATTAATGCCTTGGGCGGCGGCGCGAATCTTCTGCGAATAAGCCTCAGAAGGAGCATAGAGCTCAAAATTTACTTTTACTCCGGTTAAGTTCTCGTATTTTTTTGCCAAATCCTGGAAAGCTGCATCGCGATCTGTCATCCAGTGCCAGACATTAATGGTAGGCTTTGCTTCTGTTCTTTGGCTAGAGCATCCTAATACTGAAAAAAATACAAAAATACCCAGAAGCACGTTCCCGAAAAACACCCTCATACTCCTTCCATTTATCATGGGGGATTTACCCCTTAGGGATAGGTTATAAAAAGACGTAATATAGAAATTTAACATAATTTTCCCTCTCGGTCAAGGCTTTTTGTTTAAAAAGATCAGGACTTAAACACCCGGGAGATGCCCATTAAATCCGCCTTTTCCAGCTCTACTCCTAATCTATAGTTGCCTGCTTCCATTCTCTTTACCCAAACCACCTCTCCCCGGGTATATAGGGGCTCGCCTTTATCTTTCATCTCAAGCCAAATCTCTAAAGCAGTGTGCAGCTTTAATTCTTCGCTAACCTCAAGGCATAACCCCTTGGCGCTGACATCCTGGGTATTAGCCAAACCCTCACCTCCTGAATCCAGGTTCAAATAGCGGGCGGGAAGATTAACCGGGAACCTCTCAAAAATCCGGTAATCATCACTGCCTCCGTTTTCCTGGCTTGCGCTATTCTGAACAGCCGCATTATCTTTATTAACTTCGATATTCTCAGCGCTCCTTGGGCCATCCGGCCACCAATTATTCGCTAATTGCTTAGGCAGATGCGCATGCACAAAACGATAAATCTTCTCCTTATCTGTATCCCTTAACCTGCTGAAATAAAGCCCGTAATGGTTAACGCCGCTTATAACCTTTACCCAGGCAACCCAGACCTCGGCATCAAAAGTGCAGTCCCATGTAAGCTGCAATTTTATCCTAAGCGCAGTATCTTGGGGAAGTTTGGCTCTTAAAATAACCCCCATGCCTTTATAATTTATATCCTTAACCTGACAGAATACCTCATCTACGGCCTGCTCCAATTTAAGCTTAGCCTGTTGATTTACCTGCCATCTGTGGAATCTTCTATGTTCGCTCATATTATCTTATAGACCCCATTATACCATAATTAAAATTAGCGCTTAAGCCAACACTAAAACCAGCTGACGGTAAATAGGGTTGCTCATTTAATTGCCCTGTTAAAATACGCCAACCCCTTTCATAACGCATTCTAGAGTTAATTTCAACAGTAACCGGCGAACTGGAATGCCGGGGATAATAAATATTCTCTTCAGGTATTATGCCCCGCTTCTGTAATAAGCCTATAAAAATATCCATCTTTGGGTTATTTATCCCGTAAGCCCCTGAATTACGGATGCGTTCGAAAATTGTCAGGGCAGGCTGCGGGGATTCGGGGCTGACATTTTCCAGTATTAGCCAGAATGCTCCAATATAAGACCCAAGCCATTTTAGTAAAAGATAATTCTCGTCATACTCATTAGAAAGAGGTATTTCAATCGTACTCTTACTTCCGCCATAAATTGCCGATAATCTTAGAATCTTATCGCTTCCGCGAAAAATGTATGCCTCTTTCCGAATAAATACCTTGCCGATTAACGGAGAGAGGTACTTTATATTATAAATTACATCTAAATTTACTTGAATCATCTGCGCTAGATGCTCTAGGCTTCTATCGATATTAACTATGGCACTTAATACTACAAATAACTCCCCCAGATCTTTCTTAGTCTCATCAAAAGCCTCCGGGGCATCCGTGGGCTTAAGCTGATAGAGGGCTTCCAGTATTAAGAAAACCTTTCCTATCCCTATCTCTACGGATAAGAATTTCTTAGTTTCTTCAGCCACCTCATCAGTAACAGTATTGCCCTGGACCGTGCCCTCTTGCAGCCTGCGCTTGATCTCCTCTATTGATAAAGCATCAAAGCGCCTCTTCATCTGCGCAAACAAAACAATGATACTATTAAAGCTCCTCTCTTGCGCCACCGGAGAACTGGATAATCTTTGTAAGATTGCGAAACTTGTTGCAAGCTCCCCTTCCACCCTGCTGAAATACGGCAACCTCAATACATCTATCTGCCGGAAACCATGCTCTTGCAAGAAATAAAATAACCCATCTAACCGATATTGGTATATTATTATTAACGCACCATCAGGAGCGTCTGTAATAAGCTTATCTGCCAATAATCTCCATTCTTTCAAGCTCCTGGCATAGTAGAAATATAGATCATAGCCATATAAACAACTGCTTAATAAGTCTTCTCTCCTGAACTCTACTTTCCTGTTATTTCCGAAAAAACGGTGGACATTATTGCTAAAATTAAATAACCCCCCGTCAATTTCATAACCTACAACTTTAGCTACCCTCTCTAATGTCGCCAGGTTCATTACTACCCTGCCGTCACCACTTCCCAGGTCTGTTGCCCGGCTCGGGCTTCTCAAATAGCGCTGATTCCTTAAATGGGATATCAGGGATTTTATATCCCCATAGAAAAGCGGCGCAAACTTTCCGCCCAGGGTGTCCTTCGCCAGAGGGGTATCAGCAAGCTGATAGTAAGCCTCCAGATTTTCTACTGTTAGCTCATGCTCAAATACCGGAGAGCTGGAGGCTATACGTTTATTGCCTAAGCCAAGGATATTCCTTATTAACCTTTTAAGATTAAGCGGTTCTGCCTCAAAATATCTTGCCATAAGAGAGATCGATTCCTCCCTGGAAGAACAACCTAAGCAAACATTTATATAATGTACCGCCCAGATGATCGTTTTAGGGTCATAGCCACAAATTTGGAGGATTTTCTGTATCTCCCTTTCTCTCCTAATACCCCAGTTTGCCTGCGTTGCTACCGGATACCATTCTACGGCGGTTTTTTCTTGCGAAGAAATAACTGCGTTACTTAATAAATCCTTTACTAAAGGCTCAGTTAACTTCCCGCAATCCCTCAGATACATAATTAAAGCTATGCTCAGAACAATACCCTCCATCCTCTGAAAGCCAGCCCTTATCCGGGGATAGTCATAATAACGGGCTGCCGCATATGAAAATACCCCAGGCATAACCAAGCTCTCCAACTTTATTTTGGGAGCTGCCGGAGATGAAGAGGTCTGCGGTTGCTTAACCGGCAAAGCAAAACCAGGCCCCCGCTCTACAGGATAGCCAGCTGCGATGTTCATTTTACTGGCTGTGATTAATTTAGCTGCCGAAAGCCCATTACCGAAACGCGAACGCGGATAATCCTCTGGTCTATCCCTGATCTCTACCCTAAAACCATATCTAGACAATGCATCCTGCCACCACTTTATTACTGCCTTGCCTACAGGCAAAACAATCAATAATTGCCCGGTAGCTGACAATAACCTATACATCTCTTTAACTGCGCTATTTAAGGCGTTATCAATAAATTGTAAATCCGGATGATTTAAATATACCTGCTCAAACCAACCATCTTCGAATCTGGTTTTAGTTGTTATATCCGCAAGCTCTACATTAAACCCCAGTTCTTTAGCAGATTTTATTTTCTGCCAATCTATATCAATCCCCATTATTTCATCCCTGCCTATGTTCAATGCCTTAATCAATAACTCCATGAAAGTTATATCGCCAAAGCCTATCTCCAATCTTTTTGGAGTATGCGCTGGCGTATCCACCGGAGAGCTGGATATATTTGCAGTTAACTCTACCTCAAAATGATCCCCCTTGCCGCCTGCCCTCCTGCTGATTTTAAATTCCCCATCTGGCGTTACCAGCAATAAACCGTCGTCTAAAATATAGATTCCGTAACCTGGATCATAATTTATCAAACATCGCTCGCCTACTAAAATTAAGATATCCTTTTCTTTATACTTGATACAGATGCTCCCGAGCGGCGGATTTCGTATTAATCTTAGGCTCTTATATAAAATACTTTTAGCCCTATCTGCTAGATTGGCTCTGCTTTTGATAAATAAAGAGAGTAATTCTGCGGCTTGCCTTCCAGAAGCAGCCCCGCATATTTTATCCAGCACCGGAGAGCCGGACTGCTGGACCAGAGCCGAACCGGAATTCTTTTCTAAAAACTCTATGGCCGGATACATCAAAAACTCATGTTTTGCGGTGACCTTGAAACGCCCCGGCCTATCCAAATACAGAGTATTCAACATTTCTTGCATAATGCTATTAGTAAACATTATGCCGACAGAAGAATCGCCCCTCTTAGCCGCATTTACCGCTACAACATAATTTATGTGGTTCAAATTAATTAAATAAGGCGAGCCGGAATCGCCATTTTTACAGGTAAATCCCAGTAACCTTGCTTCGTCTCCCGCATATTCTAAATCACGGCTAGCTACAGAATGATTACGGCCACTAACCAAAGTCGCTAAGCTGGTTTTATAAAATCTGGGTAGAATGTAAAAAGGGGAAAGATCAGCTCCTGGCAATTGGTTTTCATCCAGCACTAATAAAGCCAAATCCGGATCCTCGGCCACGATATTTTCCGGATTGACATTGGGATTTCTTAATACCACAAAAGCCTGCGCAATAAACGGATTAATTTTTAAATTAATCCGAACCCGAACAGATCTATCTTTTCCAACAACATGGCTATTGGTAATAAGTATATACCACCGGCCTATTTTATCCGCTACGAAGCCACTCCCCTCTCCGCTTGATCCGCTGATGACAAAAAGGCTCATGGAGAATTCGCCCCTATACCTAGCTAACCAATATGCCCTTTGTATTTTAGCGAGGCGGCTACTGTGATTAACCGCTGTATCACTGGTATCCCTGGAGCCGCTTACTTCTCTCTCGATTCGGCCTTCGGGCTCTCTCAAGACTTCCTCACTTTTGACTGGACTCGAGCTCGGCCACGAAGCGGCCGGCGAGCTGACAGGATTACTGGAATTTCTAGACGCCTCCTCAGCCAATCTAATCAAAGCTTTACTAAGTTCATCGCTACGCATTGAGGACACCAATGCCCGAATATCATCTAATTCATAAGTTAAATTCCCTAAGCCAGAACGTACATATGCCCTCTTAAGAAGTAGCTGCTGAAGAATTATACCTAAATCTGTTTTTCCGGCCTCAGAAAGCAAACCCGTGTCTAAGAAAAATTCTTGATTGCGTACTCCATAATACGGCCGTTGCCCTTTAATAAATATTAAAACGAAGCCCCTTAAATCCAATCTAATACTATTTTGCATCATAACCTCATTAAGGATATTTAATTGCATAGGGCTGATTCTCAAGCGTTGTTCTGTGGCTAGGATAGCTGCGGGGTAAGTGCCAATAAAGCCCTTGCCTGTAGGCGGAATATAAGTAACCTTGATATAAAAGAAGCGGGATTGTGCAAATTCTCCTTGTTCATTGACGCTGATAGAAGCAAAATCTCTTGAGGTAAATGCGTTGATTATCTCTTTTGTATAAGAATCCTCCGGCAACATGCCTACCGTGATGCCCAAATTTTTAGTCGCCAGCGAGGTGGGCTGCGGGGCCACCGGCGAGCTAACATAAGAATAATCGGCTCCGGGATCCGGATTGCCCTCAAAGACGCGTTGGGGGCGGTAATCATCGTATTTAATATTAACGGAATCAACCGTCTCACCATTTTTGCCCGCTACCCTCAACAGACCGTTTGAAACAACAGCACGGTTGCCATCGCTAAGTTGAACAAAATTACGCCCGAAAGCATCTTGACCTGCGGCATCCACCAGCTCATCTTTTGCTATCTTAATCCGATTCATAAAACCAAGGGTATCTGTAATAACCGCACCGGTCAATATAACAACCTGTTCTTTATTATGAATAAACCCGTCGATCTTAAGTTCGCCGTCATCCTTAAGCATAGATAATGCCATTCTGGCAAGAACAGGGTTATAGATTGAACTGATTTTAAGTTTGCGCTCATTTTTATATGCCTGCATAGCCAGCCATTTTAATACAAGCTTGCCAATGCCTTTTTTCTGGCAATAAATAAGAATGTCGCTCACATGCACATATGCAGGAGTTAGCCTATAATCAAACGTGCCGATACTGTTTACCCCAACTCCATCGTAAATATTATAATAATTCGGTTTCCAAGAAGGCACCAACCAGACCCTCCGCCCGTCCGATGTTTTTCCAATAGATAGCGGCGGAGAGGAAGCCGGTGAACTGGAGCGTAAAAAGGATATGGCTAGCGGCGATACGGAAGAAACTAAACCCCTTAGCCCTAATAAGCTCAGCCAATCCCGGCTAAAGCCGTTGATATCCGTTAAATCAAATACCTTTTTGTTTTCTTCGCCGACTTGCGCAAAAATGGAAACGTGGTCAGAATTATTTTCCTGAACCGGCGAGGCGGCGACCCGAATAAACTTTGTCATTATTGGGCTAGCAACAGCCGCTTTACCGGGTTTTAGTATCTTGGGTCTTTTATCTTCTTCCGGTAATAATATCTGGTCAATATGGATATTTCCAATTCCTTCTAATAGCCACCTTGCGACCTTTTTTCTAAAATCTTTCTCTCTAGCCATACCTATTATTCTTTTGAAAGCTTCAATTATCTCTATGACATGTTGGCGCTCCTGCTCAGCTTTATTATAGTTCTCACGCCAAGCCGGATCTTTCGCGACTAATTTGTCAATCAATTCATTATACGCCCTGCCCATCCCGTTCATTCCGTCGACTTCCTTTTGCGCAATCCACATAAATCTGCTATTAACAATTGGGTCTCTCATTGCGTCAATAACATTACTGTAAATCCGTACCTTGTAAGGATGGGCTTGTAAATGCCATTCTGCATCATCTATCTGAGCGGACAGTATGCTTAAGCTTTCATTCAAATGGCCTTGCCCCAAGGCTGCCGCAAATAATATTTCCGCAAGCGATACAAGAGGATGGGAATGGCGGAAGTACCGGCTAAAAGCCTTATCGACCAATCCTTGAGAAGGAAATTCATTCTCCAATAGCTCATGAAAAATAATCGTAATCCGGTTAGATTCATAACCGGAGTCTATCTCAACCGCTCTTTTATAGTTTCCTTTATGGTAGTATATACCAGGTCCTTTGATTTCCGGGTGAATAGAAGCAAGGAGAGGGAATTTTCTCGCTTCAGGAGCTATATAATTAAGATTTGGTATAGTAGATAATAATTTCTCAACTGTTAATTCGCCCCCTATCCTATGCTTAGCTGTAAATCTATTTCTTTCCTGCACAACGCTTTCATAGTTAGATACATTAAATATGAAATCTGTTGTTAAGTCTGTATAACGCGGGTCTTTAATCTCAATAAAACCAAGGGAATCCGAAATATCAAAAAAACTCATTTTCATAAGCTGCTCAAGAGGGCCAACCTGTCTTAGTCTTTGCATTGCCCGCCGTATTGCGGATAGGTAACTATCCCCAGCGGGCAGGCTGTCTGAACTAAAGTGGACACTGTGTCTTGAGGCGGCCGGAGAACTGGAATATGAATCAAGCAAAATCTGAACAGATATGTACAGCATATACCATAAATCCATATATACTTCAGAAACCTTTCTTACATCGGTTGAGTGCTCAGGCCAATAGATGTTATAAAGCTGCGGATACTTCTTTTTTAGGTTTTCTCGCCTGTCTACTAACGGCGAAACTTTAGCGGATAAAATCTGGTCTGCGGTATAATCAATGATAATCTCTGCGGTTTCTCCTTCGAGCATAATACATAATGCTGATAAATAAGTGTGGCGCACTGTTGACAGCACATAAACATTAATGTCCTCCTCCTCCATGGCCTTACCGACAATATAAGAAAATGTTTCGCAACCATGCGGATATAAAGGATTTTCCTGATCATAATATGCGCGGGCAAACTCAGGATGTCTTTGAATGAAGTAATAGATGCGCCTGATATCAACAGCCTGAGCATCTGCCACGAAAATGGCGGCATGAACCACCGGTGAACTGGAGGTTCTTCTTCGCAGCTTATGAGGCTTTTGCCTTTCTGCTATTATTGCTTCGAGCATAACCACATTATCTTCTGCCTCTCTAAGATCTTTTCTTAGATAGGATTCAAGAATGTGGTTGCTACCAAATTTTCTGATTAACCTATTTAGACTTTGGTCGGCCCGTGACTTTAATAAACGCGCTTTCCTTAAATCTTCTTTTAATTCATAACCGCGCTGCTTTTTCCTAACTACCGGAGAGCTAACCTTGCTTACCGATATTAAATAATTTATTCTTCCAGAGGTATGGATAACCGAGGTAAACAAGTCTTTAACCTGAATACCTCGTATCCCCAAAAATGCTGTTTGAGGATTTGAGATATCTGCTGCATGAAGTTGCACGCCTCCTTTTTTCATAGTTGCTGTCATTTCTCTGGCAATAATTTCAGCCTCTCTTTCGCCCAAGGTTTCCAACACCCTGACGCTTATAATTACGTCAAAAGACCCTAAATTACCGCAGATATACTCTTGAGTGCTGCGCATTTCTACCGCCCAGCCAATCTGCCACAAAACCACCGCGGAAAATCTTGCTTTTTCCACCCCCGCAACTTCTGCCCGATGCTCTTCTTTAAGGTACCTTAACAGCTCTGCAAATCCACACCCTATCTTAAGTATCCTTTTACCTGCTAAGGGACCAGCCACCTCTAATAAATTATCAATCAAGAGTTTGTGCGTCCCATATACCATAGCAGGATCATATGTCGGGATACCGCCGGAGAGAATACGATCCTGCCAGTAATTCTCCCATTCGCCGCTAAAAGGCCCAAATTTGTTCTCAAGTCTTTCTATGAACCTAAGCGTTACTGCCATACTTAAAGGCGAGCTGGCAGGCACGGCAACAGGCTGCATTCTGATTTTCTCTGCAAGTAATCCCGCTGCGCCAAGATACCCTTTAGGAGAAAACAAATAGCCATCAACTTGATACCCCGCTGCCTCAAGCAGTTTCTTGGCTCTCTGAAATTCTTCTCGATGCGCTGCCTCTATAGACATATTTAAATATCCTGTATTAATAACTAGATCAAAAACCCCATATTCTATAATTGTTTCCAACGCATCACGGTTAGCACTGCCGTAATGTCTCCACGGCCCCATATTCAAGAAGGCAATTAAATTTCCTGCATCCTGAAACTTATGCAGGTAACTGCGAATTAGCACTTTTTGATTCAAGTTTGCGTTAAGGATATAGAAATTATACCCCTCTGTCCAACCATGTTCCTCTAAAACAGCTTTTGCAAAGCTAAGATCTCGGAAATTATTTTCTATCAGAATAACCCTGCGTGCTCCTAAAGTAAGTGCCACATCTGCAAGAACACCGGTACCGGCGCCAAAATCAACAACCGTCGCTTCTTTAAACATCTCTCGCTCTGCCAGAATAAAGGCAATTGTAGAAACCGTAAAATCATTTAAAGGCTCTCCGGGTTGGGCTGACCAAGGAGAGATAAAGAAAATAGAATTAGAATGTTGGGCGTAAAGATCGCCAAGTTTATCTTTATATAGCCTAGCCAATGCCCTTGCCTGCAGAGAAACCGAACTCGGCAGCCCCCCATAATAATCTGATAAAAGAACAATAAATATTAGCTCGCCTAATCCGTACATACTCCTGGTAAAATTCTTCTTAAAAATATACTCTTTGCCATTTACAACAATCTTCCGGTTCCCTTCTATTGGAAAACTGGGAAGAAATCGCGCAATATCCGCAGCCAATTGCCTTTTCTCTAAAGACAAGGTTTGTAATAACTCTACCGGGGATGAAACTGATGCCATATCCAATCCAAGCTTGACACCGCTCTTGACAGCCAAACCCTTAATCTGTTCAGTAAATTTTGGATTATATACAATGGCTTTACTAAAATAAATAGCTGCTTGAGCAAAATCACCGCTACCTGCGAAGATAATACCTAAATTCCTGCAAATATCCGCATCTTCTGCGCCGGATTTAAGAAATACCAAGTAATAAGATTTAGCGACCGCATAATGCCCCAGATAAAAATGAGCATCTGCTAACTTCTTATAATCTACCGGCGCATTCACGTCAATTTTCCAGGCCATATCATAAGCATGGATAACTTCGGGATATTTTTGTGTGGCATAATAGCTGTCTGCCGACCTGCAATAAGCCCTGGCAAAGACCCTTGCTTCATCCTCTTTATGACCAGAAACAAAATTTACAAACCTTTTCCAGTCAAACCTTGAAAATATAGACAGAGAAACCTTTGTGCCGTCTACCGGAGAGCTGGCAATGACCTGCACATCATAAGCGCCGTAATCTCCTTGCATAAGCATGCGCTGTGCTTGAAACCCATGCTTCCTGACTATCCCGAACAAATCATTTTCATCAACCGCAGGATTCCAGTCTCCCGGGACTGCAAAAAATTCAATAGGCCATATTACTATTGCCCTTCCTTCTAGATTAAGATGCCCTCTTAATCCTTCAAAGAACCTGTCAGCTACTTTTTGCCGTTCAGGCCAACCCGGAAAGTTGGATATTGCCAAATCAAACTTTTCTTCTCCTAGATTGGCAAAAAGATCCCCCTGGATAACTCTTATGCTCCCTGATAACCTATACTGCTCAACATTTTCTTTCGCAGCCTGCACAGCCTGGTCATCAATATCTACAGCTACCCCTGAACCACCAGTCATTTGATTAGTACGTATGGAAAGAATCCCCGTACCACAACCTATATCCATAAATTTAATTCCAGATAACCAGGGCATATTACTAAAAAATAATTGCAACGCGTTCAAACTCAGGATGGTTGTTTTCTCGGGAATATGCATACCTCTGTAAACATAAAGGTTCCCCCCTAAATGCGGACTAAAGAAAACCTCTCTCTCTAGCTTGGCGCCAGCCGGAGAGCTAGATGTGCCATCTCCTCCTGTAACTCGCTTAGCTACCAACACAGAAGTAAGCTCGTATTCAACTCTGGAAACAGAAAAACCTTTTTCCTTAAGTAAAGCTGTGGCTCTGGTTATCTCCGTCTCATGTAACGGCTGCCCAGAAACATATCCTCCGTTAACAATAAGCTGCATCGCCGGCCAGGAGCTGGCGCGCTTTAAAGATTTTAAATTGGCTCCTTTATACCATTCCCAAGGGCCAAGATTAATCAATGCAACTGTTGCCTTTGATGAAAGGTGATTGCGCCAGAACAAAACAGACGCATGCCAGCTGTTAAGGTCAACTTTCTTGAATTTAAATTGCCACATGCGGAAAAATTGTATTAACCACCCTTCAAGAAAAGATAGCCATTTAGCATAAGCAATAAGTACTGGGTAATGGTCAAACCCATATGTGCGCAAACCGCCCAATCCAAGCGCTATCCTGCAAAGGATACCTTCTCCTGTCCCAAAATCAACTACCGTAGCCCCTTGCAATATCCCCCGCTGGTCAATCATGCACTTTATCATACTACGGCTAAATACGCTCAATGGCTCCTCTGAGAAAGATGACAGAATACTAAAGAATATATTTCCATTAGCTGACCTTTGTAGACCATCAAGTTCCCGCTGCAAGAGACGTATATATGTTGCTAATACTTTTAACTGCGGCGGTTTTGGGCCTTCATCCTGGCTTAAAACAATAATAAATACGGGGTCAACACAATACACTGCAACTCGCAAAGTTTCTTTATAGCCTAGTGTCTTGGCATAGGCCTCTGTAATTCTTGACCTAAGCACTGCTGCCTCACCTTCGGCAATTATTTTAATCTGCGTTTTAGATGGCCTGATAACCGGCGAGCTGGAATTAGTATTACCGGACTTAAAATGCATTGGCATCACATCATCAACATACCTGCCAATTGCATTAGCGAGTGTTCCGGGTGAAATTGCAGATATACGATAGATAAAATCAGGATACGGCGACATATCCTTTCCGGGTTTACATATCAGCACATTATCCGCTGCGTGAAACTCCTTACCTAATATAAGATGAATGCTCTCGGCTGCCGGTAATACCTCTTGCACCCTGACTAACCTTAAGCCTCGTATTTGCGCGGCTGCCAAAGCAAATAACATCAATAAAGACCCCATTCCGTTACGCTGATAGCTTTCTCCTACCAACATAGCAACCGGCTCTACCCTTTCGCCCGTTAGCGGATCATCCGTACCATGCAATCCATCAAGATGAATAATGCCGACATTTTCATACACATCTACCTCCATTGCCAGATTGCCAATAACCTCAATATTCTCACTATCCAGAAATTCTATCTGTACCCACTGGCTATCCTCCATCATTTCTTGGGCGCAACAGGCCAAAACAACTAAACCGCTTTTCAGCTTAAGCCGAACACTCTGTTCGCTATGCAGGGCTGATAAAATACTCCTGCCTTTTTCTTCGCTTGAGCCATCATCATCAAGCTCCGTATCTTCCTCCAACTCCTCTGAATTGGGCTGAAGCGTTATCTCTTCGCGGAATGAATCAGGCTGTTTTAATAAAGCCTTTAAATTATCTAACGGAGCAGCCAGAAACATCTGCCGGGTAAAACAGGTATAAGGGCTTATGGAAGCCGCAATTGCTTCATCATATGCATTAAGTAAACATAGAGGATTGCCGCCAAACTCTATAGGTTTATTCTCTCCATTAAAAAATAGGAATTCTTTTCCCGGATGAATCCCCGCAGATAATAGGATGGATAGTTTTTCGAGGACTGCTTGGCGTTCGCTTGCAATAACCTGTGAATCCTCCGCAACAGCCAGTCTATTCAATTGTGCTTCATGGTATACAAGAAGCGTATCGTTTCGGGTAATCATCCTCCTAAACAAGAGGGTAAGCGCCTGATTAAAGTCAGCTGCTCTGCCATTAAACTCAAATGGCTTAAAAGTGCGGTCATAGGTAAGGGCAGTGCCGACATACCCCCACATTGGAGTTATTTTCAACTCCGCCAAAAGGTCATTTCTATTTCTTACCGGAGAGCTAATGGAAAGGACTCTGGCAGGCAACACATATCTGTAGCCGCGATTTTCAAAACCTAATTTTCTATAGAATTCAACCGATTCTCCAGCAAGATATTTATACGGATTTGCTTTGGCAATAATCCCAATAACATCCCTGGCAATCCCCCTAAATCTATATTCTGGCTTAACCAGAAGATTGCTGATGTATAATCCTGCCTTATCCGCTGTATCGTAGTAACGCACAAAGCCAACTAATTCTCCCGCATATATAATCCTATACAACCTACCCCTGCCTTCTGAAATAAACCAAGCTATTCTTTGAAATCTGCGCTCCCACTCTTCTTTAAACCATTTTCCTATTACCCCGCGCAACTCCGCCTCAGAAGAGCCCTCCATTGTAACCAACGATCCTGCTAAGATAGAGGAAGTTTCAGGCGTAACCGGCGAGCTGGATATACAAACTATCGGCTTACAGGCTTCTTTAAGAAAAAGGAGTTCATCCTTGTAACGTTTCTGGGTTTTCAGCCATCCTGCGAACTGATTAACCAACTCTCCTATCTGCTGACGATGCCTTGATTCGGTTTCTGAAAGGGTATAACCTGTATCATCGCCTTCGGCAAGCCTTAAGGCCTGATCAAAGAAATCAAATTCTATTTCTTTTAACTTCAGGTAATACTCCGCCGCTTTTTTGGCTAATCTTTTTTCGGCTGACCTAGAGGGAGCGTAGTAAAGAAGTTCAAACAGTTCCCTAAAATAAACCATCAAACGGTTAGTAGCGTTGGAAAATTGCTTAGCAATATTAAACAAGGCCACTACTCTGGAATCATCAAATTCAAAATCAAACATAACATCGCCCACCTGAATTAGCTTATCTCCATTCTCTATACATTTTTTATATAACAAGGTAGTCGAATATATCATTAACTTTCTAGCAGGGTAAGCAATGCCTGCCTGAAGCTTATACTTCTTTATGAATTCCACGTCGTTTCTTATCAGAGCTAAACTGCTTCCTTTGCAAAAAATAATTATCCCTATACGCACAAAAATGCCTAACCCCTGAAGCATCTCTATTGCTTTTCTGTTTTGTTCCCGGGTTACCCCCTTTCTAAAATGTATTAATTCCTCCTCATTGTCACTCTCTACACCCACAAATAGCTGCTTTAATCCTGATTTTTGCATAAGAGCAAGAACTTCCTTGCCCGCCTTGCATATAGAATCAGCTCGGGCGAGACCCCAATAGCTTATCTTTAACTTTCTTTTAATAATTCCCTCAGCTATGGCCCTGGCCCTTCCCGGGTCAGTGCCAATAAAATCATTATCCCAAAAATCAAATCCGGTTACTCCGAATTTACGGTGAAGAAATTCTATTTCATCAACCACCCTTTCTGCTGAACGCGGCCGCCATAATAAATCTTTTAGTTTTATGCCCTCTTTACGGTTTTCTGCATTGGCCTCATTAAAAAAGCTATGTTCAATGCAAAAAGCGCAACGACCAGCGCATCCGTAAGAAGTATCCAGCATAATCTTCTTAGAAAACATCTCCGGCCTATCCTGTATTATCCCCCAATCCAAGAACGGCAGACTGTCTAATTCTTCTCTAGTTAAAACACGATGCGGATTAATTATTATCTGCCTTTCAGGGCAGCGGTAGATAATATTTTTTACTCCCTCAAGGGTCTTGCCTTCAGATAGTGCCCTTACTGCCTTGACCAAAGCGAATTCCGCTTCGCCGGCAATAATAAAGTCTAAATCCGGGATTTCTCTTAAAAGCTCGCCCTTATAAATAGAAGGCAGGTAACCTCTGGCGCAGATAAAAAATCTTTTCTCTGCTTTTAATTCTTGGGGCAGAAAACTAAGAAATTTAACAAAATACGCTTTATCTATTATGGCCAAATTAAAACATACAAATATCTGTTCGTAGGGATAGTTATTAGCGAGTATGGTTATTTTAGCAGCCAGGTCTTCGGCGGAAAGATTAAGCTTATTTGTATCAATAAGTTCCGTAGGGATTTTACTTTCTTTTAAAAAAGCACTCATCCTGGTAAACTTTAATGGCTCTATGCTTTTGGCGATAGCATAATGGTTGGCATTTACTAAAGCTACTAACGGACTACTACTTTTATCCTTTTGAGCAATAGCCACCTGAATAGAATCAGGCGGTCCGGTTTCGGATAATTCCCTTATTTCATTTAAAGTCTCGTCATAAATATCCCTATTCTGCCTACCTAACCGTAATATCGATTCTTTAAACTCTTGCACTTTATTAGCCGGCTCCAGGGATTCCGTCGGCGAGCTGGCACGGCGAAACTCCCGTTCAAACTCCTCTTCAGCAGCACGGCTCAAGCGAGGATAGCGGCCAAAGGCAATTGCAAAAACAGACAGTATATTTTGCTTCCACTCTGCTGTAATCTTTTCCTCCCAAGCTCTATGCGCCTTTACAGTAGAACCTAATGCGGAAAAATCATTCAAATCAGCAAGCCCGGCAAGAATGTCGGAGTTAATCAAAGAGCCATGCTCTCCCTGCATCAGCCCGGCTCGCAGAAGTACGGTAAAGTTAATTGCGTAAGCACGCGCTAACGTAGAAAAATACTCCGCAAGCGCATCCTCCTCCTTGTATTATTATGATTGCTCTTTTAGAGCATTAGTTTATATTATTCGTAGTAGGCTGGGGATATCGGACATCCTCCTTGGGAAGCTTTAGGCTATCCCTATTGAAAGAGTGATACCCCG
>Ga0233420_10000005_pt1 | contig 171593 bp, 169 predicted proteins | sample Watercolumn_Mata_4_FD_183009 | JGI IMG/M metagenome (GOLD analysis project Ga0233420, IMG submission 183009) | Freshwater microbial communities from Lake Matano, South Sulawesi, Indonesia - Watercolumn_Matano_2014_102_MG | ecosystem: Environmental > Aquatic > Freshwater > Lake | place...
CGGGGTATCACTCTTTCAATAGGGATAGCCTAAAGCTTCCCAAGGAGGATGTCCGATATCCCCAGCCTACTACGAATAATATAAACTAATGCTCTAAAAGAGCAATCATAATAATACAAGGAGGAGGCAAGATGAGAAAAGGTTTTACGTTAATCGAGTTGATCATGATTATCGTAATCTTGGGGATTTTGGCAGCAGTTGCTGTGCCTAAGTATTTCAATCTTCAGACATCAGCTAAGACAGCCGCAGAAAAAGGTGTTGTAGGTGGGGTACGCGCAGGTATTTATACTTATTTTGCGCAGAATAAGGCATATCCAGCGACCCTGGATTCAGCTTCTACCGCAGCCTGTTCAGCAAGCAATATTTGTTTTGATACGGTCTTGCAGCAGGGCGGGGTTACCTCTGATTGGACCAAGGCCTCTGCAACAAGCTACACTGGACCAGCAGGGACTACCTATACATATACCGCAGGTACCGGAGATTTTAAGTAACCAATAATAAATAGGGACGGTTCTCAAACCAAAGGAAAAGTGTCCCCGAGAAAAGGGACAGTTTAGCTTTAGGTTGAGAACCGTCCCTATTCTATTGCGCTTTATCATAATTACCTAAAATGTTAAGGCAAAAAAAAGGTCTGGCTCTCATCGCTGCAATAATGCTGATTGTTTTTGTCTCGGCTGCAGTTTTAGGGCTTTCGGTTTTTATAGTCGGCTGGTATAGTCAGATTAATACCGCAGATAAAGAGGAGCGCTGCATTTATAATGCGGCTGCCGGCATTAATTACGCCTTATACCAGTATCGCAATAGCGCAGCCCTTACCAACGGCACTTTTAACATCGACGCAAATAATAATTTTACCGTTTCTACGGTTGCAAGCGAAGGCGGGGGCGCTGCTGCCTCTTTGGTGGTTGATGCAACAGGCGCTTTCCTGGGGAGCAATAACAGGCGTTTACAGGGGGTGACTATAAGTAATTCTTCGGCCAGCCCCATAATTATTGACCGGATAATTGTTACCTGGAGTATTAGCAATAGAACAATGTCCCAAATCAGGATTAATGGTTCTACTGTTTGGTCAGGAAGCGCAAATTCCAGCCCTGCCAATGTGAATATTACTAATACTACAATTCCTGCCAATACTACCCGTGCAGTTAATCTTATTCAGTTTAATAGTTCTATGAGTAGCGCTGTTATTACTATAAGTTTTGTAATGACCGATAGCACCACTACCTCCGCATGTACGCTCTGGCCCGCCCAGGGGTCAGTTTGTACGCAGGCCAGTACCGGGCTTACTATAAGAAGTATGGGTAAAACCACGGGCTCAAATCAATACCGTTCGGTTGAAGCGATATATAATACAGCTACCGGGAATGTTTCTGATTACGATGAGATTAGTCAAACTGTTCCGTAAAAGAAAAGCCTTTACCTTAATTGAGTTGATTATGGCAATAGTGGTAGTGGGGATTATTGCCTTGCCTATTTCTATTACTTTGTCCAAGCATGTGCAAAGCGTATTTATTTCTCAAGATTACTCTATGGCTTTAAACTTAGCACGCATGGATATGGAGCAGGTGTTGAATACTGCTTATGCAAGCGTAAACAGCGCGTCTTTCAGTAATTACCAGGGGTATGCCTATGATTTGAGCCGTACTGTAACTTATGCGCAGGGTAATGCCGGCACTCCAGAGAGTTTAAAATTAGTCAGTATCAGCGTAACCAAGGCAGGTAGCGGGACTGTATTGGTTACCATAAAGACATATATTGCCAAGAATATAACTTTAGGGCTATGAGATTTAAGAGGGGTTTTACTTTAATTGAATTAATTATGGCAATTGCCATAATCGGCATATTAGCAGGGGCAGGCGCCTGGATTATGGCTTATACTGTGAAAAACTCTGTTTTTATCCCCAGCCAGTTAGGTATGGATAAGCTGGCAACTGATGCCTTAAACATCATAACTGAAGGGGATAATCAGGCTAAAGGATTGCGTTTTAGCAGGCAGATTACTGCGGTTAACGCTTATCGTGTGGATTTTATTGATGGCGACGGTAAAACAGTTTATTTTCGCATGGATACAGGCACAAATAAATTGTACCGTTCGATAAATGGCACAGGGGAGCAGGCTATTCCTGCATATTCCAGTGCTTCGGGTTTAAATTTAAGCGGAAAAAGCGGAACACTATTTACTTTTTATGATGCAACCGGAGCAGTGACCGCCGTAGCGGCCAATGTGCGGCGCATTCAGATTATTTTAATTGCTAAAAGCGGCACAGGTTTGTATAATGATTTGGAAGGTCAGTCTGAGCAGGCTTCATCAATAGCCGTAAATAAGCTGCAATAAAATGGGGAGGTAAATATGTGGTTTTTAATATTAGCAGGCTGTGTTGCTCTTTTAGGCGGGGTTTTGTTTTTGTTTTCACCCGAGACTTTACAGCAATTAAGCAGCAAAGTAAATACAGCGATCAATAAAATGAGTATCCCTATTGATGAAAAGGTTTATAAATTAAGGATTGGCGTGGGGGTATCTTTATTATTAGTCGCCGGGCTGCTTTTTTTTGTTGTCTACTACTTAACTAAAAAATACGTCTTATAACTTTTTTGATTTATGGAATGGCGTAAATTCTTAAAATTCAGAGAAAATAATAAGCGCATCAGTTGTATTGATTTTGGAGGTTCGTTTATTAAGATAGCCTGCCTGCAGATTGAAGGGGATACCCAAAGGCTCCTGGCTTATGTTTTAAAAGAGTTTGACATAAGCTCAAGCACATCAGAAGGATTAAGTATTTTTCTTAAACAGGCCATTGGAGAAATTACTGTTTTTGGCAAAGAGGCATATTTGAGCATCTCTGACCCGGAAGGAGTTTTTATTAAGAAGCTCAGCCTTCCGCATATGCCTAAAGATGAGCTGCTTAATGCGGTTAAGTGGCAGCTTAAGGGCGAGCTTCCTTTTGATGTCGAGGAGAGTATTTCTGACCTGCAGGTTATTCGTGAATTTGTTGATAGCGAAGGCGCAAAAAGGCTTGAAATTTTCTGTGTCTTCGCCAAAAAAGATATAATTAATAAATATGTTTCTGCGGTTATTGCCTGCGGGCTCCTCCCGCAAAAGGTATCAAGCAGCGTGTTTAATTATTGCGGAATACTGGAGGCCTTATCTACCACAGCCAAGGTAAGCGCTATTTTTGATATAGGTAATACGCATTCATATATTTCAATTTATCAAAATAATAAACTGAGTTTTGTCAGGAGCCTGAACTTTTCTACATCTAAACTTTCTGCAGCATTATGCGGGACACTGGTTACGGATAAAGGCAAGGTTGAAATTGCTTTTGACAAGGCCAGGCAGTTAATGTTTCAGCAGGGTATTCCTCTTGATGAAACGGCCAGGCTTGATGATGGGGTAAAGGCAGGCCAGCTTATTCCGTTGATGCGCCCGCTGCTTGAGACAGTAGTTAAAGAGCTGGAACGCTCTTTTGATTATTTTAAGTCTGAATCCGGTATTGATAATTTGGAGGTTTTATATATTACCGGAGGGGGAGCAAACTTAAAGAATTTTGATAGTTATTTAGCAGAGGGGCTTAAGGCAAGGATAGAGAAATTGCCTTTGCCGGGTTCTCTTGATATTAAGGATGTGGATGTAGAAAAATTTTTCTTGGAGGCCAGCCAGCTTTCCAGTGCTATTGGGTTAGGTCTGTCAAGCTCCGGGATAAATTTACTTCCGCGCGAGATAAAAAGCCAGAAGATAGAGTCGATCCAGAAGACTGCCTTACGCGTTATTGTAGTAGCGCTTGGCGCAATATTTGCCTTTTCCTGGTTTGTAATTAACTTCCAGATCAGCGACTATAAAAAGCGATTAAAGATTGCTAAACTGCATTTACAAAGCGTAGAGGAGGTTAAGAACCTGAAGCAGTCAGTAGATTTAAGGGATGATTTTATCAATAAGATTCACACAGGCAAGGTGCCTTCCGGCGGGCTCTTAAGATTAATCGGCGCGGTTATTCCCGCAGGAGTTATGCTGAATGAATTTGATTTTGACCAGGCCAGCCACAAAATGCATCTAAGCGGGGTGGTAGTTGCCAGCGGAAATTCAGTGGAAAAGGTGCTTACGGATTTTATGAAGGCGCTGGAAGATTCAAGGTTTGTGCTTGAGGCAAACCTGATTAGTTCTAAAGAGGATGAGGATATAAATAATTTTGAGATCGAGTGTAATTTAGCCAAATAAAATGAAGCTGCCAAAGATAGAGATAACCCGCAATCAAAAGCAGATAATCATAATGAGCGCAGCAGTGCTGTTTGTTTTCCTGCTCTTTTGGGTATTTTTATATTATCCCAGCAGCAAAGAGATTTCCAGCCTTAAAAATGAATTGATCTCTACTGAGCAGCAGATAAAGGGGATTGAAATATTTCTATCCGGTTCGCAAAGCAGGGATGAGGCAATCCGCAAGCTTAAAGAGAGGCAGCTTTATTTAAGCAATAAGTTTCCAGATAAGGAGGAGGAGAGCTTAAGGCTTATTCCGGAGATAGCGCGTAAGATGAATATTAATGTTGTCTCTTTGCAGCCGGGGCAGCGCAGTGAATTCCTGGACGAGGCCGGAAAACAGGTGCTTATTGACGGCAAAAAGGCCAGTTATCTGCCGATCAGTATGGAGGTAGTCTGTTTTTATAAAGATATGGTGAAATATTTAACTGAGCTAAAGAGTATTCTGCCTGCTTTTGTGAGTGTGATAAATTTAAATGCCAGAAAAGAAGAGCGGCTTAACGGCAAGGTGTGTTCGACCATCGGATTTAATTTGTACCTATTAAACTAAAAAGATGCGCCAGAAAGATTTAATTGAAATCGGAGTAACAGGGGTCCTATTGATTGTGCTGATTTTTGTATTCGGTAATACCGCTAAGAGATTAAAAAGCCGCAACAGCAGGCCAAAGATAGCTGATTTAATCAGCCAGTCCCCCAAGGCAGAAGAGAAAATAGACAGCAGGAGTTTATATAATACCCTTGAGCAGGAGGCTAAATCTATTGAGCTAAAAAGGGACCCCTTTACCTCTACCCCTATAATAAACGAAAGGAATATGCAATCCGGTTTTGCTTTAACCGGCATTCTCTGGGATGAGGTTAAACCGCTGGCGATTATTGACGGTGAGGTGGTTAAAAAAGGGGATAAGGTTGGCAGCAAGGTGATTGTAGATATAAAAGAGGACAGGGTAATTTTGAGTGATGGCCAGGAGTTCTTCGAGGTTAAGCTCGAGCTTTAAAAAAAGGATGTTGAATGCCGCGCAAAGGTTTTTCTCTGGTAGAAATTATAATTATTTTAACAATTATAGTCTTATTGGCGGTAATTGCAGTGCCCTACCTGAAAACTTCTGAGAAGGCTAGCGACCAAGCGGCAAAAGAGGCGCTGCGCAAGCTTTCTATTGCTGCGGAGAATTATGCCACATCTCACAGCGGCGCCTATCCAGTTAGCGTAACTGAGTTGAATAAATTTATTGCTTCAGCAGGAAGCTATTGCGCTAATGCCAGCGGAGCAACTACGCTTGTTGGAGAATATAGTTATGCCTGTATATTGGCTGCAAACGGCTATACTTTTACAGCCAGCACGGTTATTGCAGGTTCAGGCGCAGATATGACTTACACCGCGACCACCGGCGCAGTACTTACGCCATAAATAATTGGGGTCGGATCTATTTTTAAGTAAATAGGTCCGACCCCAATTTCCTATGAACAGTAAAATACGCAAACAATATCTCCTGGTTTTTTTGGCTATCTGCGCAGCTTGTTTCCTTGCTTATTTTAATTCCCTCACCAACCCTTTTATCTGGGATGATAAAGCTTTGGTTGCAGAAAATACGCTTATCCGTAGCTGGCAGGGTTTAGGCCAAAGTTTTACCAGCGACCTTTATCTGGGGGCAAATTTTGGATCAAACTTCTACCGTCCGCTGCAAACCATATCTTATATATTTGATTATTATTTCTGGCAACTTGATCCATTCGGCTATCATTTAACCAATATAATTCTGCAGGTTAGTGTTGCATATCTGGTTTTCCTTCTGCTGTTTAATCTACTGGCAAGCTTACCGCTTGCTGCGGCCACAGGAATCTTCTTTGCGGTTAGCCCGCTGAATACAGAGTCGGTTGCCTATATTTCTGGGCGCGCAGAGATGCTTATGGGTTTTTTTGCTGTACTTTGCCTGCTATTGTTTGTCAAGAGCCAAGGGAAAACTGCTAAAAACCCAACTCTATTTTACATTTTATCGCTTGTCAGTTTTATATTTGCCCTATTAAGCAAAGAGCTGGCAGTGGTTATCCCTGTTATAATCTGCGGGTATATGTATTATTTTCTGCACGAAAGGACAAAAGAAAAATATTATTTTATAAAAAGGATTATCCCATTCTTCTTCGTATGCTTAATTTATTTGTGCTTGAGGCTATGCTGGTTTAATTTTGCCAATTATTATGCGCCTGCATTAACCCGGGTTAACTGGCTTCTGCGTCTGAGCGTCTTGCCGAAAGTAATGCTAACTTACTTAAAGCTGCTGATTTTCCCCGTCGGCTTACATATGTCGCGCCAGTTTGCCTGGCAAGGCAGCTCTGCGGGAATCTTCTCTGGCATTGGCCTTCTGGGGTTAATTATTATTGGATGCATCTACCTGTTGAAGTATTCGGCCAGAAATAAAGTAGCCTCTTTTATGCTTTTCTGGTTCCTGGCTTTCCTTATACCGCAATGCGGAGTTTTCCCCCTTAATACTTTTGTCGCCGAGCACTTTATTTATTTATCTTCCATCAGTTTTTTTCTGCTCCTGGCTTATATTTTACATAAAGCCTTAAGAAAGCAGCTGTTTATTCTGGCAGTTATTGGCTTTTCGGCATTCTATATCCTGCTTAGCGCTGGCCGCAACTTTGAATGGTCTAATCCAATAGTCTTTTACAGGAATATTATCAAATATTCGCCGCAGAGCTTTCAGGCGCACAACAATCTTGGTTTGCAATATGAGCTTAAAGGGCTAAATGAGCAGGCAATAGGTGAGTATAAGCTGGCCCTAGAGATCAAGCCGGATTTACTGGAAGCGCGCTCTAATCTGGCCAACCTTTATTTTAAATTAAAGCGTTTTGCCGATGCGAAAAAAGAGTATGAGGCGGTAGAAAAGATTTGCCCGCTTGATAAGCTTGGAGGGGTTGAGAATAATATCGCCAATATTTATGAAGCAGAGGGGCTTTTTGATCAGGCGATTAAGAAATACAGGTTGGCTTTAGGGCTTAACCAGCTTCTTAAGTTTGCGCATTTTAACCTGGCGCGCATCTATTATGCTAAAGGAGAGCCTGATGCTGCAGGGCTGCATATACTAGAGTCTTTATCCGAGATCACTGATACGGCCAAGGCAGCTGATTCTCAGGTGGTCGCTGCTTTTATCAAGAACTCCGGCTATGTTGACAGCGCCGAACAGTTTTATAATAATTTAGGAATTAATTTTGCAAAGCTTGAGCGTTGGGAGGCAGCGGTGAGCGCCTTTAAGCGCGTCTTGGAGTTAAACCCCGATGTTGCGGATTATCATTATAATCTGGGGCTTGCCTATCTGAATATGGGGGAAAAAGTTAAGGCAAGATGCGCCTTAAAACAGGCATTAAGGATTAATCCTGGATTTATCAGGGCCAGAAAATTAACAGCCGGGAATAAGTTGCGTAAAACTATAACAGGTTTAGATAGTTTTTGAGAAACCGTTTAAGATGAAGAACAGCTCTATTTTAAAGGCATTAACGAAAGGCGAATTTAGCAAAGATGCGCTTTGTAAAGTTTTGTTATTTAGAGGAAAAGAACAGGATTCTCTATTTGAGTTGGCTCGGCAGAAGGCGCTATAGACTACCTGCAATTTGAATCCAGGCTGAAGAATAAAATTGCCAGAATTAACAAAAAATATAGCCACTATGTTGTTACTAAAATTAATTTAATAAACTTAAACATCCAATCCGCTAAGGCAAATTGTGAAGTTGTCTATGCTTGGCAGGGGACTAGAATAGATGCCTCTGAAAATGAGACCGGCGAAGATAGGAGGACTCTTAGCTTGATAAGGGAGGGGGATGATTGGATGATTATTCAGTATTACAAGTAGGCCAATTGAGGTATAAAAGTAATTGCTAATTCATTACTTTATGTTAAAATCAAACATATAGCTTTTATGAATAATTTTTTATTTTTTTAAGAATTCCAGGATGCCCAATCAAAAAGCGCGAAGTTTTGTTATGATTATGGTTGCCATAGGGTTAAGCGCATTGCTGCTGCGTACTGCGCTCCAGAAGTTTATTATTTATAATATTGAGCGCAACCAGTCATTAGCTCAGGTTAATCTTAAGCTTTTTTATACGGCTTTAGAGAATTACGCTAAAGATAATAAGGGGGTTTATCCTGAGGATATCAGCAAACTTACCAAGGGGGAGCCGGTTTACCTGCAGAAGGATTACCTTAGCGTGCCGTCGGTGAGCGGTTATGAATATGATTGCCGGAGGCTTGACTCTACGGGGTATAATTGTTCGGCTGCTCCGGTAAACTGTAATCTTACCGGAAAAAAGGTTTATACTATGTCTACCGGCGGTTTGATTATTTCTGAAGATTGCGATAAGAAATAAAAGGGATTTTTTAAGTTTCATTTTTTAAGGGAGGGCTTAAAGGTGAAGAAGCTAGTTCTAATTTTTACTTTAACTTTTTGTTTCTTTGCTTATGCCGTTGCGCAGAATGCTCAAAAGGAGCAGGCTGCTCCTGGTGCCTCAACCCAACAGGCAAGCATACCTGCAATAGCTCCTGCTGCACCTGAGCCAGAGGTAGCGGTTGTAGAAGAAAATATCCCGCTTGTCCCAGGGAATGTTACTTTGGATTTTAAGGAGGCAGATATCTCTAGCGTGCTTAAGATTATCTCTCTTAAATCAGGGGTGAATATAGTGACTACACCTGATGTTGCCGGCAATGTCTCGGTACGGCTAAGCGATGTGCCATGGGAGATGGCCCTGGATGTTATTTTAAAGACTTATGGTTTTGGATCCCAGAAGCAGGGTAATGTTATTTTGGTTACCAGGGGAGAGAATGTGGCTAAGATCGCTGCCGAAGAGCCATTGCGGACAGATATAATTACCTTGAAATTCTTGGATGCTCAGGATGCACAGAAGATTATTATCCCGCTGCTTTCCCCGCGAGGTAAGGTTTCCGTGCTTTATAGCCGGGGCCAGAAGGGCTGGCAATTTGGGACCTTTAAGATTGGCAGGGAGTCTTCTCTAAGTAGCGTTGATGCGGCTAAAGCCAATTGGGGGACAGCTAAATCGGAGACTGTTTCTTACGAAAAGAATGAAAAAGGCGATACTATAATGAAGAAGGCCGATTTTAACGCGGATATAAAATCCAAGATGCTGGTAATTACCGATACAGCCAGCTCCCTGGATACTATCCGCAATGTAATCTTGCCAAAGATTGATATTAAGCCCAAACAGGTTTTAATTGAAACAAAGATTATTGAAGTCAACCGGGATAAGCTTAGGGATATCGGATTAGATTGAGGGTTAGGATCCAAGGATGCGGCAACTACCAATGCAGTAACTACCCAGAATGCCGGAAAATCTACTGCTATCGGGGGCCATGCGGGGACGATTCAAACAACTTCCAATTCGTTAACCCCGTCTTTATTTAATCCGGCAACATCGACAATTTTAGGGTATCAGCCTTATAACGCCGGTGGCGAATTCATATTCCAGAAGATAACCGGCACCAAGTTTGAGGCAGTAATCCATGCTTTAGAAGATAATGCCAATACCAATACGCTCTCAGCTCCCAGCCTGCTTACTCTGGATAACCAAGAGGCTTCCATGTTAGTGGGATATCATACACCTATACTCGGCTCTACTGTTGTCGCAGGCACTGATACAACCGGACCGACGGTCACTCAGTCGCTGGATTATTATCAAGAGATAGGTATTCGTTTAAATGTTGTGCCTCAGATAAGCGAAGATGGCTATATTAATATGATTATCCATCCAAGCATTACCTCTTCAACCTCTGATGTGGAAGCTACCTCTACGGCAGGCACAGGCTCAACGGCAACCACCACAACTACGACTTATCCGATTATTGATGTGCGCGAGGTTCAGACTCAGGTTTTACTCAAAGATAAAGAAACGATTGTGATTGGCGGTTTACTTAAAGATGTTAAAGGCAAGGAGGTTATCGGTATTCCTTTTTTAAAGGATATCCCTTGGGGGATAGGAAAGCTTTTTGGCCGCGAGACAACTACTAATACAAAAATTGACCTTTTAATTTTTATCACAGCCAGGATTATTAATGAAAATGAATATACCCCTGAGGAGCTGGCGAAATTAGAAGCGAGGTTAGAGCGCAGCCCGGTGGTTGTAACGATGAAGGCAAAAGACAAAAAGAAGAAGAATTAGAGGTATCTCAAATTTGAGCTGATAAGCGTTTGCCTTAAACATTAAGTTATGTATAAAGTAAACTTCATATTTTCTAAAAAAGGGCTGATGCGGTATATTTCGCACTTAGATCTGATGCGCCTATTCATGCGCGCAATGCGCCGGGCAGAGCTGCCGCTTAAGATGACAGAAGGTTTTAGCCCGCATCCTAAATTAAGCTTAAAAAGGGCTTTGAAGTTAGGGGTGGAGAGCGAAAGCGAGGAGGCCTCGATAGTTTTAAGGTTTCCGGTTGAGCCGGCAGATTTTAAGAATAGGCTGCAAAAACAACTGCCAGAAGGGATAGAAGTTAAAGATGTCCAAGGAAATTTTAATTAATGCGGAGGCCCAGGAAAAACGGGTTGCCATAGTTGGCGACGGCCAGCTCTTAGAGTTTCATATTGAGCGGCCGCAAGACCGCACGATCGTCGGTAACATTTACAAGGGGAGGATTGAGGCGGTAATGCCATCAATCGGCGCTGCCTTTGTGGATATTGGCCTGGCCAAGAATGGTTTTCTGTATTTATCAGAGATTGAATCTGCCTATGAGTCTGTCGAGGCATCGCAGCAGACCCCGATTAAAGAGGTAAAGAAGGGGCAGGAGATTTTAGTCCAGGTAGTTAAAGAATCCTTCGGCACTAAAGGCCCGCGGCTCTCCACGCAGATCGGTTTAGCTGGCAGATACCTGGTAATCATGCCGATGGATAAGCAGGGCGGAATTTCGCGGCGCATTGAGGATGAGGCGGAGAGGCGGCGTTTACGGGATATTTTTAAGGGGCTTAAATTTCCTACTCCGGTGGGTTTTATCGTGCGTACTGCTGCCAGTGGCCGCTCAGCGCAGGAGTTGACGCGCGATGCGCAGTTTCTTTATAAATTATGGCAAAGGCTGGAGAAGATTGCCCAAGGCAAAAAAGCGCCCGCCTTAGTTTATGAAGAATATGATTTAGCGCTTAGGGCAATCCGCGATTCTTTTACCGAAGATGTTACTAGGCTGATTGTTGATTCCAGGCCTGAATTTTACCGCATCCAGCATTTTATGCGCACCTTCTTGAGTTATTTGTGTAAGAGGGTTGAGTTTTTTAGGGGGGATGACCTTTTTGCTACAAAAGACGTAGAGAAGCAGATCAACCGCATCTTTGAAAGCCACGTTTATTTAAAGTCTAAAGCCTATCTTATTATTGAACCAACCGAAGGCCTGGTAGTTATCGATGTAAACAGCGGCGGTTTTAAGAAAAAGGTAAACCAGGAGGATATGGCCTTTAAAGTTAATGCCGAGGCGGCGGTGGAGATTGCCCGCCAGCTGGTGTTGCGCGATTTAGGCGGTATAATCGTGATTGATTTTATAGATATGGAGCGCGAAGGGCATCGCCGTGAACTACTGAATATCTTGAAAAAAGCCCTCTCCAGCGACCGGGCAAAATATGACATACTGGGGATCTCTAAATTTGGAATAGTAGAGATGACCCGCGAACGAATCCATAAGACCGTGCAGATGCTATCTTTTCATCCCTGCCCATATTGCAAGGGTAAAGGCAAGCTGCGCTCACCACAAACCCTGGGAATTTTTGCTCTCAAAGAGCTAAAACGCTATCTCAAGGGCAAAACCTTAAAACAGGCTTCCGTTACCTTGGCACCGCCTGTGATTGAAGAAATCTTAAAAGATAAGGAGGCCCTGGCTGCGATTGAGCGTAAATACAGGATCAAGGTCAATTTGATCTCTAACCCAGCCGCACACCTAGAAGACATAAAAATAAGCTAAAACTTGGGAAATTGGTGGGAAATTGGGGTCAGATCTATTTTTCTACAAATTGCGCTTGAAAAATAGATCTGACCCCAATTACAGAAAATAGATCCGACCCCAATTTATTCTTGACCCACAAAGACAGTAGCTATATAATATATAGCTTAAGTTTACTTACTATCCAGGAGGATGACAAATGTATGCAATAGTTGAAGTTGGAGCAAAACAGTACAGCGTAAAGAAAGATGATATTATTGAGGTTAACAAGCAGCTGGTTGATAAAGGCAAGAATATTTCTTTAGATAAGGTTTTATTAGTCTGTAGTGATAAAACTGTTGAGGTTGGCCAGCCTTATGTTAAAGGCGCCAAGGTTGAGGCAGTGGTTTTAGGGGCAATTAAGGGAGAAAAGACCACGGCTTATAAATACCGCCGCAGAAAGAATATGCATTGGGAAAAGGGGCATCGCGCTCAACTTACTGAGTTAAAGATTAAATCTATTGATTTAGGCCTATAATTTGTGAGCGGCATTTAATCAATATGTTCATTGATAGCGCTAAAATAGAGGTGCGGGCTGGCAGCGGGGGCAAGGGGTGTAAAAGCCTCTACCGCGATAAATACCAGCGCCAGGGTAAGCCTGATGGCGGAGACGGCGGCAAGGGCGCGGATATCATCTTTCGCGCAGACCATAATCTACTTACGCTCTTAGATTTTCAGTATCACCGGCATTTTTTTGGTTCGCACGGCGGCCATGGCAGCGGTAATAACAAAAAGGGCAGGGCTGCAGAGGACGTAGTGGTACGCGTCCCCTTGGGCACGACGATTAAAGATGCATCAAGCGGCGCTGTTTTGCGCGATTTAAGTGAAGATGGGCAAGAGGTTATTATTGCCAAGGGCGGTAAAGGCGGAATCGGTAATGCTCATTGTAAAGAAGTAACTCCAGGTGAGCCAGGCCAGGCGCGAACGGTTATTCTGGATTTAAAGCTTTTGGCTGATGTAGGAGTGGTAGGGTTTCCTAATGCCGGAAAATCTACTTTAATTACGGCAATTTCAAATGCCCGGCCAAAGATTGCAGCTTATCCGTTTACAACTATGGCGCCGGTTTTAGGGGTGGTTAATGCCACGCATAGGCAATTTGTGGTTGCTGATCTGCCGGGTTTGATTGAAGGGGCCTGCGAAGGGCGCGGTTTGGGCGATAAGTTCTTAAAGCATCTTGAACGCACCAAGGTTTTAATTCACCTGGTGGATATGTCAGGTTTTGAGGGCAGGGATCCGCTGGATGATTATAAAAAGATTAATCTGGAATTAAAAAACTATAGTAAGGATATTTACAGGAAGCCGCAAATTATCGGGGCCAATAAAATGGATATTGAGGGCGCTGAGGCTAATTTGAAAAGATTTAAAAGATTAATAAAGAAGCCGGTTTTCCCGATCTCGGCTAAAGAAAAGACAAACTTGAGGGGGTTGACTGATGCAGTCGCAAAGAAATTATAAGAGGGTAGTGATTAAAATCGGCTCAAGCTTATTTACTGCCCAGAGGTCAAGGTTAGATACGCAACTGGTAAATCAGATTGCCGCAGAGATCTCCGGCTTGATTAAGCAGGGCAAGGAGGTTGTGCTTGTTTCTTCGGGCGCCATCGCTTTGGGGATGTCAACCTTAAGGCTTCTAAACCGTCCTAAGCAGCTTCAGCAGCTTCAGGCTGCTGCGGCCATTGGCCAGCATGAATTAATGCATGTGTATAGCCAGGCATTTAAGGAGCACGGCTTAGATGTAGCGCAGCTTCTTCTGACCTGGGATGATTTCTCAAGTCGCAGCCGTTTTCTTAACGCCAAGAATACATTAAATACCCTGCTTAAATTAAAATGCGTGCCGGTAATAAATGAGAATGACACTGTCTCAACCGAAGAGATTAAGTTTGGCGATAATGATAAGCTTTCAGCCTTAGTTTCTATTCTAGTGGGAGCTGAGCTTTTGGTTATTCTTTCTGATGTTGACGGATTGCTGGATGAAAACAAGAAGGTTGTGCGTATAGTAGATAAGATCAGTACGGAGATCAAATCTCTGGCCTGTCCAAGCAGCAGGAAGACCTGCGTGGGAGGGATGATCACTAAGATAGAAGCAGCGCAAATAGCTGTGGATTCAGGGATTGCTTGCGTAATTGCCAATGGCCGCAGCAAAGGGCTGATTGCCAAGATAGTTAATGATCCTTTTAGCCAGGGCACTATCTTTTTGCCTAAGCAAACAACACTGGATGAAAAAAGGCGCTGGATGGCTTTTGGCACCAAGGCCAAGGGCAAGATTATAGTCGACGATGGGGCGAAGAAGGCGCTTGGCGATAAAAAAAGCCTGCTTGCTGTGGGGGTGGTTTCTTGCGAAGGAAATTTTCTTGCCGGGGATGTAGTCAGTGTATTTGATAAGAATGATTGCGAGATTGGCCGAGGAAAAGCAGGAATAGCCAGCCGCGAGTTGGATAAAGTTAAGGGCGGTCGTTACCCCAAAGAGGTTATCCACTGCGACCATCTCGTTATATTATAAGTAAAGATGAAGATAAGAGAGGAAATAGAGAATATTGCAAAGGCAGCATTAGCAGCTTCCAGGGTTTTAGCTAATTTGCCTACGCATGCCAAGAACGCATTACTTAAGGATATGGCCGCTGTTTTATTAACTAAAAAGGCGGATATCCTTGAGGCAAACAGGAAAGATATTGCTGCCTCTAGCAGTAAGGCCGAAGCTTTTATTGACCGGCTTACTTTAGATGAGGCAAGAATTAAGCAGATGGCGGATGGCCTGCTTGATGTGGCTAAGCTTAAGGATCCGGTAGGCGAAATTATACGCAGCTGGAATACTGCCAGCTCCTTGCGTATTCAGAAGGTGCGCTGCGCTATCGGAGTAGTGGCGATAATTTATGAATCCCGGCCTAATGTTACTGCGGACTGCGTAGGGCTTTGTTTAAAGTCAGGCAACAGCGTAATTTTACGCGGAGGAAGCGAGTCATTAAACTCTAACCTGGCGATTTATAATGCCTTGAATTCTGTAATAGAAAAACACAAACTACCAATTGGCTCAATTAACTTAATTAAAACGCGCGAGCATAAGGCCGTAGATTTCTTATTAAAGTTAAATAAATATATTGACGTAGTTATCCCGCGCGGCGGTGAAGAGCTGATTAAGAAGGTGGTTAACTCTTCGCGCATACCGGTGATTAAGCATTATAAAGGGATCTGCCATGTTTATGTAGACGAATGGGCGGATCTGAATATGGCAGAAAAGGTTTGTTTTAATGCCAAGGTGCAAAGGCCCGGGGTATGCAACGCCATGGAGAGCATGCTGGTGCATCGGGATGTAGCAATCAGGTTCCTGCCGGGGATGCTTAAAAAATTTAAAGAAGCGCAGGTAGAGATCCGCGCCTGCTCATTAACCAGAAAGATCGCTAAGTGGGCCAAGCCGGCTACGGAAAAAGATTACCGCACTGAATACCTGGATTTAATCCTTTCGGTAAAAGTGGTTGAGGATATAGATGAGGCAATTGCGCACATCAATAATTACGGCTCGCATCATTCAGACAGTATTATTACTGATGAGAATGAGCAGGCCTTAAAGTTTTTAAGGCAGGTAGATTCAGCCTGCGTTTACCAGAATGCCTCCACGCGTTTTACCGACGGGAATCAGTTCGGCATGGGCGCTGAGATTGGCATCTCGACGGATAAGCTGCATGCGCGCGGGCCTATGGCGCTTGAAGAGTTGACTACCTATAAGTATATGGTTTTTGGCTCTGGCCAGGTGCGGCAATGAATATCGGCCTCTTAGGCGGTACCTTTAATCCGGTGCATATCGGCCATTTGATTCTCGCTGAAGAGGCTAGGGAGAAGTTAAAATTGGATAAAATTATCTTTATCCCTACGGCCTTGCCGCCGCATAAGGATAATTTGGATATTGCTCCCGCTGATAAAAGGCTTAAGATGTTAAAGTTAGCCATAAGCGGTAACAAGTATTTTGCGGTTTCAGATATTGAAATTAAAAGACAGGGCCGTTCTTATACAATTGACACATTGAATGAATTAAAACGTAAATACAGCCGCGATGAGCTTTATTTTATTATTGGCTCAGACCTGCTTAAATATTTAAATGAATGGAAGGATTTGCATGAAATTATCAAGATGGTTAAGTTCGTGTGCGCCAGGCGTCCGGGTTACCCGCTGGAGCAGATACCGACTTATATAAAGACTATGGCTATTCGCTCAGTGGATGTTTCAGGCTTCGAGGTAAGAGAGTGCGTGAAGGAAAATAAGTCCTTCCGTTATTTAGTGCCGGAGGCAGTTTTTGATTATATAAATAGAAATGAATTATACCGATAGGATAGAGGATAGGGACGGTTCTAAAAATAAAGGAGAAGTGTCCCCAAGAAAAGGGACAGTTTAGCTTTGAGTTGAGAACCGTCCCTATAAAAGAAGATGAAAATAAAGATTGCGCCGTCAATATTATCAGCTGATTTTAGCAAGCTCGCCCTTGAGCTTAAGAAGGTAGAGCAGGCAGGTGCGGATTTAATCCACGTGGATATAATGGACGGGCATTTTGTGCCGAATATCACCATTGGGCCGGTAGTGGTAAAATACCTGCGCAAATCTACCAATCTTCCGCTGGATGTGCATTTAATGATCAAACAGCCGGCTAAGCTTTTAGACGCCTTTGTTAAAGCCGGAAGCGATATGATTACCGTGCATATTGAGGCAGTGAGCATTAAGCAGCTGGCAGGGATTGCTAAAATACTAAAGGGCAAAGGAGTAAAACTGGGGGTATCATTAAATCCGGCAACTCCACTGGCTAAGATTAAAAGAGCTTTACCGCTGGTGGATTTTGTGCTGGTAATGTCAGTTAATCCGGGTTTTGGCGGGCAGGAGTTTATTGCGTCGGCATTAAATAAGATTCGCCAGTTACGCGCTATCTTTAAAAAAGATATTGCCGTGGATGGCGGGATAAATAATATTACCGGCAGGCAGGTTAAAGAAGCTGGAGCAAATATCCTGGCGGCAGGTTCGTATATTTTTGGGGCAAAGAATGCAGGCAAGGCAATCAACAGCTTAAGATAAGGAGAGGTTAGATGAGTAACGCAGTTTCGCAAATTAAATTCGGCACCGACGGATGGAGAGCAATTATCGCAGATACGTATACCTTGGAGAATGTAAGGATCTTGAGCCAGGCAGTTGCGGATTATCTGGGCAGCGGCAAAAAGGTGGCAGTAGGATATGATACGCGCTTTATGTCCGCTGAATTTGCAGAGGCCGCAGCCATAGTTTTAAAGAACAATGGTATAGAGGTAATTCTTTCTGACCGGCCTACTCCTACACCGGCATTAAGCTTTGTGGTAAAGAGCCGCAAATTGGATTTAGGGATCATGATTACTGCCTCGCATAACCCTGCGGAGTACAATGGATATAAGATCAAGAATGCAGCTGGCGGGGGAGCCAGCCAAGAGCTGACTCGCGAAGTTGAGGGATTAATTGGCAGGAGCCCGGTAAAGAATGATGCCTTGCCTGAGCCGATTAAGATGGTAGATATTACCAAGGATTACATAAAGTTTATCCGCAGTTATATTGATTTAAAGAAGATAAAAAGAAAGAGGTTTAAGGTTTTAGTTGATTCCATGTATGGCTCTGGGGATAGCTTTATTGCTCAGGTGCTTAAAGGTACAAGCATAAAGCTTGAGTTTATGCGCAATACGATTAATCCCTCTTTCGGAGGAGGCAGGCCTGAGCCGGTGGAAGAAAATTTAGAGGAGTTAAAAGAGCGCGTAAAGAAAGAGAAATTTGATTTAGGTATTGCCTTAGACGGTGATGCTGACAGAATTGCCGCAGTAGCTCCTGAAGGAGTATTTATTCATCCGCAGAAGATATTAGGATTACTCGCCTTGCATTTAAATCAGGACCGCCACTGGAGCGGCGGACTGGTTAAGACTATCTGCGGCACGACAATGATGGATAATATTGCTAAGTTCCTGGGTATTAAGCTTTATGAAACCCCCGTAGGTTTTAAATATATTTCAAACCTTATGGAGACAAAAGATATTATTGCCGGCGGCGAAGAGGCAGGCGGAATGGGCGTTAAGGGGTATATCCCGGAGCGCGACGGCACCATGGCAGGCCTGCTATTAATTGAAATGATGGTTTACCGCAATAAGAATATGCTTAAGATTTTAAATGAGACAGAAAGGAAGTTCGGCAAGTATTATTATGTGCGCCAGGACCTGCATTTGGCCAGGCGCGTTGAGCCCAAAAAAGAAAATCTGCCCTCTACATTATTGGGCAAGAAGGTGATAGAGGTTAAGGATTACGACGGCATAAAGCTTATTTGCGAAGATGACAGTTGGCTGATGTTCCGCGGCTCGGGGACTGAGCCGATTATGCGCACCTATGCTGAAGCAAAAAATCTGAATCAGGCAAAGAAGTTGCTTACGCTTGGGAAGGACTTAATTCTAAAAGATGTACAGGTTTAGCAGATTTGTGCTACTGGTAATCCTAAAAATATTCTTCCTTTTTGAGGTTAGGGGCAAAGAGAATATTCCTAAAAAAGGCGGATTTATCCTGGCAGCCAATCACGTCAGTTACCTGGATCCGGTTGCGCTAGGGGCAGCCTGTCCGCGCGCAGTGCATTTTATGGCCCGGGATAATTTATTTCTTAAGCCAGTATTAAAATCATGGCTTAAGGCAGTTGAGGTTATTCCGTTAAAAAGGGATGCTGCGGATTTATCCGCGATAAAAACAGGTTTGCGCATTGTGTATACAGGCGGGGGGTTGGCATTATTCCCCGAAGGCAGGCGCAGGACAAAAGTAGATATGTATTTAGACCCTGAGCCGGGAGTAGGATTTTTGGCGGCAAAGGGAGGTGTTCCGGTAATTCCAGCTTTTATTGCCGGTACATATATAGCAATGCCGAGGCAGGCGCGCTCACTGCGTTTAGCAAAGATATCGGTTTGCTTTGGAGAAGAAATTCACATAGAAAGGGGGAGGCCTTATCAGGAAACATCGGATCTGATAATGGCCAAGATTAAACAATTAAGTATTAACCAGGGACGGTTCTTAAACTAAAGGAGAAGTGTCCCCGAAAAAGGGACAGTTTAGCTTTGAGTTAAGAACCGTCCCTAATTAAAATAAAAAGAAAGGAAGTAATTTAAAATGTCAAGTATGACAAGAGAAGAATTAGAGCAGATGTACAATCAGAGTATTAAGGTTTTAAAGGAAGGCCAGGTAGTTACCGGCAAAGTGGTGGGGATTAAAAGCAAAGAGGTGTTAGTGGATGTAGGTTTTAAATCCGAAGGGATTGTGCCGATTACAGAGTTTAGCTCCGGGGATTTGGAGGTTGGCAAGGAGATGGAGTTTTTGCTTGAGACCATGGAGAATGACGCAGGCGTTATGACCTTGTCGCGCGAGAAGGCGATGCGCATGCAGGGTTGGGATAAGATCGTCAAATTATCTAATGACGGCACCCTGGTTGAAGGCAAACCCGTGAAGAAGGTTAAAGGCGGATTCCTGGTAGATATTATGGGGATTGAAGGGTTTTTGCCGAGCTCACTTTCATCTTTTCGCAACGTTCCGGATAAAGACATCTTGTATAAGGTGTTCAAGTTTAAGATTGTTAAGGTAAATAACCTGCGCCGCAGTATTATTGTCAGCCGCCGCGAGGCAGTGCAGGCAGACAGGGATGTGGCCAAGAGCAAGATATGGGGAGAGTTAAAGATCGGAAATATTTATCCCGGGTTGGTTAAGGCAATTACTGATTTTGGCGCCTTTATTGATTTAGGCGGGGTAGATGGCCTGTTGCATATCACCGATATGTCCTGGTCAAAGATCAGCCATCCCAGCGAGATCGTGGCCATCGGAGATAAGATCGAGGTTATGGTTTTGAATATGGACCAGGCCTCAGGAAAGGTTTCCTTGGGGCTTAAGCAGAGGCTTTCTGACCCATGGCAGGATATTGGCGAAAAGTTTAGTATTGGCGCAAAGGTAAAGGGCAAGGTAGTAAATATTCTGCCTTACGGAGTTTTTGTGGAGCTGGAAAAAGGCATTGAAGGCCTGATCCATGTTTCGGAAATCTCCTGGACCAAGCGCGTGAATAATCCCGGCGAGATGTTTGCCGTAGGGGATATCTTAGAGACTCAGATCTTAAGCGTAGAAAAAGAATCCCGCAGGATATCCTTAAGCTTAAAGCAGCTGGAGCAGAACCCCTGGACTGAGGCAGAGGGGAGGTATCCAGTGGGCGCAAAGGTATCTGGTAAGGTACGCGGTTTTACGGATTACGGAGCATTCGTGGAGCTGGATTCTAATCTTGAAGGTATGATTCATGTTTCTGATATCTCCTGGACCAAGAGAATCGGCCATCCGCAGGATGTATTAAAAAAGGGGCAGAAGATTGATGTTTCTATCCTTTCCGTTGATGCCAACAACCGCAGGATTGCTTTAGGATTAAAGCAGCTGCAGGATAATCCTTGGCCGAAAATCGCCGAGAAGTATCCTTTAGATACCGTACTTGAGGCTGAGGTTTCTAGCCTTACGGAGTTTGGAGTGTTTGCCAAAATCGACGGTGAGCTGGAAGGTCTGATTTACTCCAGTGAAATTGAGAAAGAAACAGTTGCCAATTTAAAGCCGGGAGATAAAATAAAGGTAAAGATAATTAAGGTGGATGTGGAGCAGGCAAAAATAGGCCTGACCGCCCGCCTATAGGGAATTGGGGTCGGATCTATTTTCCCCATGAACGTAAGGAAAATAGATCCGACCCCAATTAAGACATGGATATAAATAGACAAATAGAGATAATTAAGCGTGGGGTAGTAGAGATATTCTCCGAAGCTGAATTGCGTAAGAAGCTCGAGGAGAGTATTAAATCCGGGCGCCCTTTAAAGATTAAGGCAGGGTTTGATCCTACTGCGCCTGACCTGCATTTGGGCCATACTGTACTTTTAAGAAAGCTGCGCCAGTTTCAGGATTTAGGGCATGAGGTTTATTTTCTAATCGGTGATTTCACCGGTCAGATCGGAGACCCAAGCGGCAGGTCAGAGATCCGTAAGCAGCTTACAAAAGAGGAGGTTGCTAGGAACGCAGAGACCTATAAAAAGCAGGTAGCCAAAGTACTTGATATCAAGAAGCTAAAGATTGTTTTTAACAGTAAATGGTTCGATACGATGCAAGGGCTTGAATTTGGCAAACTCCTGACTCACTATACCGCCAACAGATTGCTTGAGCGGGAAGATTTTACTCAGAGGAGGAAGAACAATAAGCCGATTTTTATGTCGGAATTCATATATCCTATTCTCCAGGGGTATGATTCGGTAATGCTTAATGCGGATGTAGAAATAGGCGGAACAGACCAGATATTTAACCTTTTGGTAGGCCGTGACCTGCAGATTGATTTCAAGCAGCCCCAGCAGGTTGTATTAACTATGCCGCTCCTTGAAGGTACTGACGGCGTGCAGAAGATGAGCAAGTCTTATGGCAATTATATCGGCATAAATGAGCCTGCAAAAGAGATGTTTGGCAAGATTATGTCAATCTCCGACGATTTGATGCTCAAATATTATGAGCTGCTTACAGATGAAGATTTAAATTTAGTTAAACAAATGCATCCCAAAGAGGCAAAGGTTAAGCTGGCCAAGATAATTATTACCCAATATCACTCCGCTCAGGCAGCAGAGAAAGAAGCAGATGAGTTTGCCCGCGTATTCTCCCAGAAAGAAGTTCCTCAGGATATGCCGGTTTTTAAGACCGATGGCAAGAAGACGGTTTTAGTAATCCTCACGGAAAGCAAATTGGCTGCTAGCGGCAATGAAGCACGCAGGCTGATTAAACAGGGAGCAGTGAGTTTTAACGATATAAAAGTTGAGAAGGACGATTTTGTTTTAAATGGACCTGGCATCCTCAAGGCCGGCTCCCGCAGGTTCTTAAAAGTTGAAAAATAGCACCGACCCCATATGTTTTGGACGTTGATTGGCGCGCTCGCTGCCACCCTAACCATGTTTTCTTTTATCCCGCAGATAGGCAGGTCTTTAAGGACCAGATCTGTCAAGGATGTAAGCCCGGTCACTTTATTTCAGCTTTCTACCGGTGTTTTTCTCTGGATGATTTACGGAATTTACCGCAAAGATCCCATAATCATATTGGCAAATGCAATTACCTTGGTTAGTCTATCTGTGTTGATATTTCTATACTTTAAATTTGGGAGGATTAAATGAAGGGGATAATCTTAGCTGGCGGCAAGGCAACGCGCCTTTATCCAATAACCAAGGGCATCTGTAAACAGCTATTGCCGATTTATGATAAGCCGATGATTTATTATCCCCTTTCGGTTTTAATGCTTGCCGGGATAAAAGATATCCTGGTTATTTCAACGCCAAAGGACACCCCAAGATTCAAAGAGTTGCTCGGCGATGGATGCAGCTTAGGGATCAGGCTCACTTATGCAACCCAGGCTGAGCCAAAAGGGATTGCCCAGAGTTTTATTATTGCCGGTGATTTTATCGGGCAAGACACCGTCTGCCTTATTCTAGGTGATAATATTTTTTATGGGTATAATCTAAGCGAGCTTTTGAAGCAGTCTGCCAGGTTAAAGGATGGCGCGTTAATCTTTGGTTATTATGTAAAGGATCCCCAGCGTTACGGCGTTTTAGAGTTTGACAACAAGTGCAAGGTGATTTCAGTGGAAGAGAAGCCTAAGAAACCAAAATCTAACTGGGCAGTCGCAGGATTATATTTTTACGATAACAAGGTAGTCAGGATTGCCAAAAACATTAAGCCTTCTGTAAGGGGGGAGCTTGAGATCACCTCCGTGAACAATGAATATATAAAACAGGGCAAGCTTAAGGCGGAATTTCTCGGTCGCGGCCATGCCTGGCTTGATACGGGTACCTATGAATCGTTAATTGACGCATCAGTTTTTATTAAAACAATAGAAGACAGGCAAGGGTTAAAGATCGGCTGCATCGAGGAGGTTGCCTATCGTATGGGGTATATTAATAAAGCACAATTATTTAAGCTTGCCAGCCAGGCGCCAACCAGCTATGGCGAATATTTAAAAGGCTTGCTTAGGAATGAATAAAAAAATCTTGATTTTGGGTAAAGGTTTTCTCGGTGAAAGATTACAAAAAGAGCTTGATTGTTTGATTGACGGTTCAATGATTAATCGTTTTGCCGACGCTGAGAGATTGGTGCAGAAATACAAACCCAAGATAATGATTAATTGCATCGGTATCACCGGTAAGCGCAACGTAGATGACTGTGAATTAGAAAAAGATGCGACACTGTTAGCAAATAGTTTTGTTCCGGTAATCTTGGCTGAAGTTTGCCTGCGCAGTAATATTAAACTTGTGCATTTAAGCAGCGGCTGCGTTTTTAATTACGATTACAAGAAAAACAAGCTATTAAAAGAGAATAGCGAAGATTATTTTTTAGAGCTTTTTCATAGTCGAAGCAAGCTTTACTCAGATAGGGCTATTGAAATACTTGCAAAATATTATAATATTTTGATCGCCAGGATCAGGATTCCCTTGCTTAATGCTAAACACCCGAAAAATATACTAGATAAACTTATAAAATATATAAAAGTAATTGATGTCGCCAACTCTGTAACTTATATACCTGATTTTATTCAGGCAATCAAGCATTTAATTAAAATAGATGCCCGGGGAGTGTATAATGTGGTGAATAAGGGCACCTTGCGCTACCCCGAGCTCCTGAAGGTTTATCAAAAATACGTCCCGGGATTCAAATTTAAAGTTGTAACTTTAAAAGACTTAGGTTTAGTCAGGACTAACCTGGTTCTGTCGACGAGAAAACTTGAGAAAACAGGTTTTAAGGTTAGAAAGATTAATTCAGTTTTAGACGAATGCGTAAAAGAATACCTAAAATCTTAGTTACCGGTGGCGCAGGCTTCATTGGAAGCGCCTTCGTCAGACTCCTTGTCAGGGACGGTTCTCAAGCCAAGGCTAAACTGTCCCCAAAAGGGGGACACTTTTCCTTTGAGTTGAGAACCGTCCCTGTGGTTGTGGATAAACTTACCTATGCCGGAGACCTGAGGCGGCTTGAGGAGGTAAAAGGTAGTTTTAGGTTTTATAAAACCGACATCTGCAACAAAAATGGGGTCGCGTCTATTTTCGCTAAAGAGAAACCGGATATTGTGGTACATTTTGCTGCTGAAAGTCATGTTGATCGCAGTATCCACGATGCCACGCCGTTTGTGGAAACCAATATCAAGGGGACGCAGGTGCTTCTTGATGTCAGCCGTAAATATAATATCAAGAAATTTGTTTTTATCTCAACCGACGAGGTTTACGGAGAGATCGCTAACGGAAAATTTAACGAGAATTCTTTGATTAAACCCAACAGCCCTTACGCAGCTTCCAAGGCAGCAGCGGACCTCCTGGTGCAGGCGTATATCAGGACAAATAATTTTCCGGCGATAATTATCCGGCCATCAAATAATTATGGGCCGTGGCAGTATCCAGAGAAGCTTATCCCGCTAGCTATTTTGAGGATACTGGAAGGTGGTAAGGTGCCGATTTACGGTAAAGGTTTAAATGTGCGCGAATGGCTCTATGTTGATGACTGCGCGCAAGGTATCATAACGATAATGCGTAAGGGTAAGATAGGCCAAACGTATAATTTAGGCAGCGCTTGTGAAAGTAAGAATATTGATACAGTCAAGTTATTGTTAAAAACCCTTGGTGTTAGCCAGGACAGATTTGGGTTTGTTAAGGATCGTTTAGGCCATGATATAAGATATAGCCTTAATTCAAAAAAGGTGATCAAAGAGTTAGGCTGGAGAGCAAGGGTTAGGCTTGTGGAAGGGCTTAAAACTACAGTAGATTGGTCGCTCAAACATCAAGCTTGGCTTAAGAGTAAGCTCAAGGATATTAATAGGCTTTATAAATGAGGTAGGATAAGAAAGGTTTAAGGGTATGGCAGTTGCTGTTGTTAGCGGCTCTTGTGGTTTAATTGGTTCTGAAACCGTAAGTTTCTTTGCCGAAAAAGGTTTTGATATCGTCGGCATAGATAACAATCTGCGCAAATTCTTTTTTGGTTCAGACGGTTCGACTCTTTGGAATAAAAAACGCCTGCAAGCACTGCATAAAAATTACCGGCACTACTGCGTAGATGTGCGTAATCAGGGTAGGATAAATTCAATATTTAAGAAATACCGCAAAGATATCGCTTTAGTCGTGCACGCCGCGGCCCAGCCATCTCATGATTGGGCAGTAAAAGCGCCTGTAATTGATTTTGAGGTTAATGCCCAGGGCACGCTGGTTATGCTTGAGGCCTTGCGTAAATTTTCCCCCCGCGCTGTTTTTATTTTTACTTCAACAAACAAAGTTTATGGGGATACCCCCAATCGGCTCCCCTTAATTGAAAAAGAAAAACGTTTTGAATTATCCGAAGATCATAAGTATTTCAAAGGTATTGATGAAACAATGAGCATTGACAATTGCCTGCATTCAGTTTTTGGCGCCTCAAAAGTCGCAGCGGATATTATGGCGCAGGAATATGGAAAATATTTTCAACTTAAGGCAGGTGTGTTCAGGGGAGGCTGCCTTACTGGCCCGGCACATTCCGGTGCCGAGCTACACGGATTCTTATCGTATTTAATTAAGTGCGGGATAACGAGACGAAAATATAAGATTTACGGTTATCACGGTAAACAGGTTAGGGATAATATACACTCCTTTGACCTAGTGAACGCATTCTACCATTATTTCCAGAATCCGCGTTGCGGAGAAGTTTATAATATAGGCGGAGGCAGATTTGCTAATGTTTCGGTCCTTGAGGCAATAGAGATGTGCGAGAAGCTGATGGGCGATAAGTTTAATTATGAGTATATTGATACTAACCGTATTGGCGATCATATCTGGTGGGTTAGCGATGTTTCCAAATTTAAATCGCATTATCCTGGCTGGCAATATAAATTCGGCATAGAAGAGACGATTAAGCAAATTTATGAGGCACAGAGGGGGATAGCTTGAAGTATGGAAGTTTATTGATTACCGGAGGCGCGGGGTTTATCGGCAGTAACCTGGCGGTGCATTTTAAACGTAAATACCCTCAGCTTAAAGTTTTTGTTCTGGATAATCTGGTGCGCAGAGGAAGCGAATTTAACCTGCCGCGGCTTAAAGAAAACGGGATTAAGTTTATCCGCGGCGATGTCAGATACCCAAAAGACCTGGACCTAAAATTTAATATAGATTTAATTTTGGAGTGTTCTGCCGAGCCGTCGATATTAGCAGGTTATCAGGACCCTTCCTATATTATTAGTACAAACCTGATGGGTACCGTTAACTGTCTTGAGCTGTGCCGCAGGCATAAGGCAGGGATGATTTTTATTTCCACGAGCAGAGTTTACCCCTACGAGAAAATAAACGCGATCAGGCGCCTTGAATTAAAAAGTAGGTTTGATTGGCCGGGTTTTTACGGCATTGGTACGGATTTTTCGTTAGTGGGGCCAAAGACTTTGTATGGCGCAACTAAGCTGTCCTCCGAGCTTATTCTGCAGGAATATATCGCCGCTTACGGCATAAAAGGAATTGTGAACCGTTGCGGGGTAGTTGCCGGGCCATGGCAATTTGGCAAGGTTGACCAGGGCATATTTACTTACTGGATGTTGGCGCATTATTTTAAAAGACCGCTTAAATATATCGGTTTTGGCGGAGGAGGCAAGCAGGTGCGTGACCTATTGCATGTTGATGACCTATGCAGGTTAATTGATTTGCAGGCGGATAACCTTTTTAAATTAAGCGGCAATACTTATAATGTCGGAGGCGCAAGAGAGGTGAGCCTTTCTTTGCTAGAGACCACTGCGCTTTGCCAGCAGGTTACTGGTAATAAGATTAAGGTAAGATGCGATCTGCGAGAGCGTCCCGGCGATATTGCTGTATATCTTACAGATAACAAAAAAGTTGCCCGGGAGTTAAAATGGAAACCACAGAAACAAGCTGCAATGATTCTAAAGGATATCTTTAACTGGATTAGGAGTAATGAAGCGAAGTTAAGAAAGCTCTAGAAAAATAGATGCGACCCCGATTACAAAAATAGGGGTTTCCCTCTGATTCTTATATAGCTTATGGTTTTGTTAGTAAAATTCAAGATATTCTTTGAATATGCCTGAAGATAAAAATAACAAAACAATATTGGTTATAGAAGATGACCCTCTCAGCAGAAGGTTGACCGTTGATCTGCTTGAGTTAAACGGTTTTCATGCCTTAAGCTGCGAAGATGGCAATACCGCCGTCACTACCCTGAAGAATATCATTCCCGATCTTATCCTGCTTGATATAAACATGCCAAAGATGAATGGATTTGAGGTTTATAAGAAAATAAGGGAAGAGGCGCGCTTTAACCATATCAAGGTAATTGCTCTTTCTGCATCCGTTATGAAAGAAGATGAACAAAGGATAATTGCGGCCGGCTTTAATGATTTTGTGCCCAAGCCTATCGATATAAAAGGGTTAGTAAGTAAAGTGAAAGGTTATCTATCAATATGAAAAAGTCCATGGAAGTGCAATATCGCCAGCTCGTAGAAAATGCCAATAGCATTATCCTGCGTATGGATACCAAAGGCAATGTTACATTCTTTAATAAGTATGCTGAGCATTTCTTCGGTTTCAGCCAGGCGGAGATATTAGGGAAAAATGTGATCGGAACTATAGTAGCATCTACCGATTCATCCGGCCGGGATCTTAAAGCGATGATTGATGATATAGTGGTTAATCCGTTTCGTTATGTTGAGAATAAGAATGAGAATATGCTGCGCAACGGTGAAAGGGTATGGATTGCCTGGACGAATAAAGCCGTTCTCGACGAAGATGGCCGTGTAAGAGGGGTATTTAGCATAGGTAATAATATAACAAAGCTTAAGCAGGCTGAGGAGGAGATATTAAAGGCAAAAGAGGCAGCAGAGAGCGCTAATAAAGCCAAGAGTTCATTTCTTGCCAATATGTCGCATGAGCTAAGGACTCCGCTTAATGCAATCATAGGGTTTTCCGAGTTAGTCAAAGATGAAAACGTGGGGGCCTTAAACGATAAGCAGAAGGAGTATCTGGGTTATGTATGGGAAAGTGGAAAGCACCTGCTTTCATTATTAAACGATATACTTGATTTATCGAAGGTCGAGGCTGGGAAAATGGAGTTGGAGTTTGCTGAGTTTGACTTGAATGAGCTTTTTAAAAAAAGCCTTGCTTTTGTTTCGGATAAAGCGTTAAAAAAAGCGGTTACGCTTTTAACCGATATAAAAGAAGGCATAAGATTTGTCAGGGCTGATGAGAGAAAGATAAAACAGGTAGTTTTTAATCTGGTTTCCAACGCGATGAAGTTTACTCCTGACGGAGGCAAGGTTGGCATTGAGGCAAGGAAAACCGATGATAACCAGATCCTGGTTTGCGTATGGGATACCGGTATTGGGATAGAGGCCAAAGACAGCCATAAGGTATTTTCTGAGTTTGAGCAGATAACCAGTGATTATTCGCGGCAATACACCGGGACCGGGCTGGGTTTACCGCTAAGCAAGAAATTTATTGAACTGCATGGCGGCTTAATGTGGTTTGAAAGCAAGGGAAAGGATAAGGGGTCGCGTTTTTATTTCACCTTGCCGCTTAATGCAGACTAAAGAAGGGAGTAGATATGGCAAAAATCTTGATTGTGGACGATGACGCAAAGGCGCTTAAACTTTATTCTGAATTCTTGTCAAAGGAGAATTTTGAGGTTTTCACTGCGTCAGATGCAGTTAAGGGGTTTGATTTGGCTGCCTCCAGCCTACCGGATCTTATCCTTTTAGATATCATGATGCCCGGAGTTGACGGAGCAGAAGTGTATGAGCGCCTGTCCAAAGATACAAGAACCAGTAGAATTAAAGTGGTTTTTCTGACCTCCCTGGTAAAGGATGAGGAGGTGGCAGCCAGCGCAGGGAATATCGGCGGGTTGAAGTATATATCAAAATCCACCCCTAAAGAAGAATTTGTTAAGAGGGTTAAAGATATTTTATCTGCCAAATAATGGGAGGAGATATGGATGAGGGCGGATTTTTAGTTAAGTTTAACGGGAAAAAGGCCTTTCGGTGTTATGCGGTAGCTTTTGACTATGATGAATGGCAATGTATTGTTAATAACGGCCAAAAGAAGATAGATCTGCCTGCGTGCATAAAGAGCATAACTGTTAAGGTGGAAGGGTGAGGCTGGCTAATCAAAAAGACACCTTACGCAAACGCTTTATTGCTGCTGAACCTGACTCTCTCGTAATAGAAACTATCCAAACCGAATCTAAAACCAGCCGTCAGCGCCTGCGCATACTCAAGCTTAAAGGTACCTGGCGCGCCAACAGCCGGAATGAGCTTTGTTTTGATACTACTCTGCATAAAGGCCCACCTGAAAACTACACCTTTAAAGGAAGCTGGAAGCTAAATAAGAATCAGCAGATTGAATATAGCTGTGGAGATGGCCCAGATGTATTAACATTCAAAGGTTATTGGGGTATATCTTCAGCCAACAAGCTTGTTTACTACTTGGAAGGCAGCTCAACCTCTCGTTTTGAGTTCAAGGTTCAGCTTGAATCACCTACACTTTACCCGAAAAAGGGGCAGATTCGCTACCGTATTGGCATGGGTATGCGTAAAAGCCGCCTGGCCAGGCCTAACCAGTTGCTTATTCTTTATGGCGAATGGAAGTTTGGCCGCAATTTAGGGTTAATTTTCCAGATTGACTATGGCCAGTGCAGGGTCAGGGGCATAGAATTTGGGGCAGAGGTAACCTTTGACCGGAATAAGGTTATTTTTGCGCTAAGAAGTGAGCTTGGAGAACCTCTAGGAGTAACTCTTACTATGACACATAAATTTCTGGAATCTATTGATGCTGAAGCTTTTATCAGACTTAAATCCCGCCAAGAAAAGCAGATAGTAGAAGCCGGAGTTACTATTCCGTTTTAGAAGAGAAATCCATCATAATTCTTGACTTTTTGCTTATGTTTGTTACAATAATTGTTCAATGTCTGAACAGCCAAAAAATGAAGAAACTCTCTTTATTTTTAAAGAGTTAGAAACCAACCCAAACACTACTCAGCGGGATCTTTCTATCCGCCTGAATATCTCATTAGGTAAGACAAACTACCTTTTACGCGAGCTTATTGTGAGGGGTTTCGTAAAGGTTAAAAACTTTACTCATAACCCCGGAAAACTAAGAAAAATCAATTATTTTCTCACTCAGAAGGGTCTGGAGGAGAAGCTTAGGCTTCTTCAACATTTCCTGCTGGTTAAAGAGGAAGAGTTTAACAAATTAAAGCAGGAATTAGAGCGCTCGTTGAATGGAAAAGTTTGATTGTCTGGTAATTGGTGCTGGGGTAATTGGTTTAGCTGTGGCGAACAGCCTGGCAAAAGAAGGCCAGTCAGTTCTTGCTATAGAGAGGCACGATTCTTTTGGCAAAGAGACCAGCTCTCGTAACAGCGAAGTTATACATGGAGGGATGTATTATCCTTCCGGGTCTCTTAAGGCTACTTTATGCGTTGAGGGTAGGCGCTTACTGTACGATTTCTGTAATCTTCACAAGATCCCTTTTAAGAAAACCGGGAAGATTATTGTTGCTACAGAGCGCCAAGAAATTCCTGCTCTTGAGAAACTGTTTCAGCTGGGTATAGCAAATGGAGTTGAAAATTTGCGCCTTATAAATAAAGAAGAAATAAAAAACCTTGAGCCACATATTTCCGGAATTGCAGGACTATATTCTCCGGAAACGGGCATTATAGATTCACACAGGTTTATGTCGCGCCTAGATCTCTTGGCAAAAGATAATGGAGCGATGATTGCTTATAAATCTGAATTTTTACGGGCTTCTAAAGAAAAGGAAGGCTATAAAGTAGTTATTAGAAACGGGATGGAAGAGCTTAGTTTGATAGCTACAACAGTCGTTAATTCTGCTGGGCTTGATTCTGATTTTGTAGCCCAAAATATAGGGATCGATTTAGATAAGCACAATTACAGGCTTTATTATTGCAAGGGGCAGTATTTTCGTTTAAGTAGCGCTAAGGCCAGGCTATTAAGAATGTTAGTTTACCCTGTGCCCAAGCCAGCAAGCGGTGGATTAGGAGTGCATGCTACCGTTGATTTGGCGGGTGGCGTACGCTTAGGTCCGGATGACAGGTATTCGGAATCGCGCATTCAGGATTATTCGGTTGATCCTTCAGATCGCATTAAATTTTATGATTCAGCGCGCAGGTTTATGCCTTTTATCTGCGAAAGCGACCTGTGTGCCGATACAGCTGGTATACGCCCTAAGCTTCAAGGGCCAGGAGGGGATTTCAGGGATTTCGTGATTTCTGACGAATCCCGCAAGGGTTTTCCCGGGGTTATTAACTTGATAGGAATTGAATCTCCCGGACTTACAGCATCTTTGGCCATATCGCACTATGTTAGAAATAGGGTTTTGCAATATTTTAGCTAAAGCTGTTGCGCATAAATAAAGGAGGTAAAATTGAAAGTAGTAATTCTGGCAGGAGGTTTTGGTTCAAGACTAAGCGAAGAAACTGATTTAAAGCCTAAGCCGATGATTGAGATCGGAGAAAAGCCTATTCTCTGGCACATCATGAAGATTTATTCTCATTATGGTTTTAATGAGTTTATTATTTGCCTGGGTTATAAAGCTTATATGATCAAGGAATATTTTGCCAATTATTTTATTCATTCCTCTGACGTGACTATAGATTTGAGTAAGAATAAGGTTGAAGTTTTAGGCTCAAAGGCCGAGCCATGGAAGGTTACGCTTATCGATACAGGCTTAAATACTATGACTGGCGGAAGGATTAAGCGCGTCCAAAGGTATATCGGTGGCGAGACATTTATGATGACTTATGGCGATGGGTTGATAGATATCGATTTAAAGAAACTGTTAGAGTTTCACAAGCAGGAGTCTGGCTATGCCACAGTTACAGCTACGCAGCCGTCCGCCAGATTCGGGGCTTTAGATTTAGATAATAATCACCATGTTTTATCTTTTCATGAAAAACCTACTGGTGATGGCGTTTGGGTTAATGGCGGGTTCTTTATCCTAGAGCCCGAAATATTTAAATATCTTAAAGATGATAGCAGCGTATGGGAAAGAGAGGCATTGGAGGAGTTATCCAGAGAAAAGCAGCTTAACGCGTATAAACATACCGGTTTTTGGAAATGCATGGATACGCTTAGAGACAGGCGAGAGCTGGAGCAGCTTTGGCAGGCGCAAAAGGCGCCCTGGAAAACATGGGAGTGAGAAGATGGAAAAAATATATAAGAAAATAAAGAATTTAAATGAGTTAAGGGCAAAAATAGTTGATTTAAAGAAGCAAAACAAAAAGATCGCTCACTGCCACGGGGTTTTTGATCTTATCCATCCCGGCCATATTCGTCATCTTGCCGCAGCAAGAAGAGAGGCGGATATACTGGTGGTCACTGTAACCGCTGACCAGTTCGTTAAAAAGGGCCCGGGAAGGCCGATTTTTAATGAAAATTTAAGGGCGGAGACCTTAGCATCCTTCAGTTCGGTTGATTATGTAGCGATAAATCACGCCCCTACTGCAACTAACTGTATTAAGCTGCTTAAACCTGATGTTTATGTAAAGGGTCAGGATTATCTTGATAAAAGCAAAGATGTTACCGGCAAAATATCGGAGGAGGAGGAGGCAATAGTTTCTGTGGGCGGCAGGATTGCCTTTACCAACGAAATCACCTTTAGTTCCTCAAACCTTATTAACGAACATATGCAGGTTTTTCCGAAGGAGACAAGAAAATATTTGAAGTCTATCGCTTCAAAGTATCCCTTGAACTACATTTTTGATTCTTTAGATAAAATAAAAGAGCTTAAGACGATGGTAATAGGCGAGGCTATAATCGACCAGTATCATCAGTGCGAGGGTATGGATAAGTCACGCAAAAGCAATGTCGTTGTTTATAAATATATTTCTGAAGAGTCTTTTGCGGGAGGGTCTCTGGCGGTAGCCAACCATATTGCCGGACTTTCAAAGAAGGTTAAGCTGGTTACTTTAACAGGCCATGATAGCAACTCATTTGATTCATTTTTGCAAAGAAAGATGAATCCCAATGTGGAAATAGTTAATTTCCGGCGCTCTGACGGTCAGACTATAATAAAACGCAGGTTTCTTTATTCCAACCAAAAGCTTTTCGAAGTATGTTATTTTAACGACAATCCTATTGACCCTGTCCTTGAGGGAAGAATTAGAAGAAAGCTGAAAGAAACCATCGGTGATTATGATTTAGTTATAGTCTCAGATTTCGGTCACGGATTTTTGACCGATAGCCTGGCTAAGACAATATGCGATGAAGCAAAATTTTTAGCTGTTAATACTCAGACTAACGGTGCAAATATGGGATTTAACTTCATTACCAGGTATTCTAATGTGGATTATGCAGCTCTGGATGAATTAGAGATAAGATACGCTGCTCATAACAGAAGCGGTGAACTTGGTAAAATAATGAGAGAAGTGGCGAAGAAAATTAAGTGTAGCAATATAATAGTTACCAGGGGCCACCACGGGGCCCTGAGTTTGTCAAATGATCGCCAGTTTATAAGTGCCCCTGCGCTTGCTTTTAATGTTATCGATCCGGTAGGCGCCGGCGATGCGTTTTTCTCTTTTACCGCCCCGTTAGTTGCTATTGGAGTGCCGCAGGAATTAGTGGTATTTCTTGGCAACGCTGTCGGTGCATTAGCGGTACAGATAATATGTAACCGTGAGCCGGTAGATCCGGTTGATTTGAAGAAGTTTATTACAACACTACTAAAATAAGGGGGGAGAAATGATTAGACCCTATTTTGAAGAATTCAAGTACCTGATTGATAACATCAGGGTATTCGGTCCCAAGAGAAAAGTCGTTGATTTGGATTTGGCCGTTAGAAAGATTGTTTCAGCGCTTACTGAATGCAGGAGGTTGAACAATACTGTTTTTTTTGTGGGGAATGGCGGAAGCGCATCTATAGCAAGCCACATGGCCACCGACTTTATAAAGAACGGGAAAATGCGCTGCCTGGCTTTTAATGACGGTTCTCTTTTGACATGCCTAAGCAATGATCTTGGATATGAAAATGTTTTTTCTACTCCGATTAAGCAATTTATTGAGAAAAAAGACATATTATTTGCTATCAGTAGTTCCGGTAGGTCTGCTAACATTCTGAATAGTGTTAATGCGGCAAGAAAAAAAAGGTGTTTTATAGTTACCTTATCCGGTTTTCTTAAGGAGAATCCTTTATCGCATAAAGGGGATATAAACTTTTATGTTAATTCAAAAGTTTATAGTCATGTAGAGATTTTGCATCTTTCGATTTGCCATTACATTTCGGACATGGTTTTAGAACAGAGGAGATAACTTAACGCGGGAATATGTATGAAAGAAAAGATATTGGTTATAGGGAGTAATTCGTTTTCCGGTGCAAATTTTGTAGATCACGTTATCAGGCAGGGCGCGCAAGTCATCGGGGTCAGCCGTTCACCGCAGCCTCATGCGGTTTTCTTGCCTTATAAGAATGGAGAGACCGCGAATTTTTGCTTCCATCGGCTGGATTTGAATAATGACCTGGATAAAATAATGGAGGTTATTAAATCTTTTAAGCCCGATTATGTGGTGAATTTTGCCGCGCAAAGCATGGTAGCGGAGAGTTGGCAGCATCCCGAGCACTGGTTTCAGACAAATGTTGTGGCGAATATTAAACTGCACGATCGTTTACGCAAATGCGATTTTCTCAAGAAATATGTCCATATTTCAACTCCGGAAGTATATGGGAGCTGCGCAGGATTAATCAAAGAGAATACTATTTATAGCCCGAGCACACCTTATGCGGTTTCCCGGGCTGCCGCAGACATGAGCTTGATGAGTTTTTACAGGGCGTATAATTTCCCCGTGGTATTTACCCGCGCTGCTAATGTTTATGGCCCGGGGCAGCAGCTCTATCGCATAATTCCTAAAACAATTCTTCACTTCCTCCTTGGTAAAAAACTGCCTTTGCACGGAGGAGGACGTTCCGTGCGTTCTTTCATCCATATCAGGGATGTCGCGCAGGGGACTTTGTTGGCAGCCAGGCATGCATTGCCCGGACAGATCTTCCATTTTTCTACTCTTAGGCAGATATCCATTCGTTCTCTCGTAGAAATGATTGCCGAGAAAATGAACGTTTCTTTTGAAAATAATGTAGAGGTAGTTGGCGATAGGCTGGGCAAAGATGCGGCATATCTTTTAGACAGCTCACAGGCTAAGAATATATTGCACTGGGAAGATAAAATAAGCCTAGAGCAAGGCATAGAGGAAATAATAAAATGGGTTAAAGATAATCTTCAGGTACTTAATAAGCAACCTTTAGCTTATGAACATAAACCATAAGGAGACAGCTTAATGCATATTTTAGTTACAGGTGGTTGCGGTTTTGTGGGGACAGTTTTAACTCAAGCTCTTTTAGCAGAGGGTAATCACGTTACTGTGGTGGATATACAATGGTTTGGTAATTATCTGGGCGAGCACAAGAATCTAAAAGTTATTAAAGAGGATATACGCAAGACAGAGAGCATACCGATGAAAGGGGTAGATATAATCATACATCTGGCGAATATCGCTAATGATCCTTGTGGAGAGCTAAATTCTAAACTAGCCTGGGAGGTAAATGTCTTGGCAACGATGGGTTTGGTGGAGAGGGCGATAGGGCATAAAGTAAAACAATTTATCTTGGCAAGTTCCGGTAGTGTTTATGGAGTAAAAGATGAGGCTCAGGTTACCGAGGAGCTTTCTCTTGTGCCTATTTCCGATTATAACAAGACCAAGATGATAAGCGAGAGAGTGCTGATGAGCTATCAAGATAAGATTTGCATTCAAATAATACGCCCCGCTACTGTCTGCGGTTATTCCCCGCGCATGCGTTTGGATCTTTCTGTAAATATGCTCACCATGCAGGCTCTCTCTAAGGGAATAATTACCGTCCTGGGAGGTGATCAGACACGCCCTAACATCCATATTAAGGATATGGTGAGAGCCTATCTGCATTTTCTTAGCAAAGGAACTAAGCTTTGCGGCGTATTCAATGCAGGTTTTGAGAACATATCAATTATTGATATAGCGAATATGGTACTTGCGCATGTTCCTGCCAAGATTATTGTCAGCCAGTCAAATGATCCTCGTTCCTACAGGCTTTGCTCTCAAAGATTGCTGGATACGGGATTTAAGCCGGAGTTTTGCGTTGACGATGCCATAAAGGAGGTTTGCAGTAAATTTAAATCCGGCGAACTTAGAGACGAAGAGAATTGTTATAACATTAAGGTGATGAAGAGGCTGGGATGCTAAATAAGAGAATTGCCGTATCCTTATACCACAATATGCTGCGTATAAGGATGGCAGAGGAGACGATACTTAATCTTTACCCGGAACAAGAAATGAGGTGCCCCATCCATCTGTGTATTGGGCAGGAGGCGATACCGGCGGGTGTTTGCGCTAATCTCAGAAAAGAAGATTACATAATGAGTAATCACAGATCGCACGGGCACTATCTTGCTAAGGGCGGCGACATGAAAGCAATGTTTGCCGAAATATACGGGAAGAGCACGGGTTGCACTAAAGGCAAAGGCGGTTCTATGCATTTAGTTGACCTGTCGGTTAATATGCTTGGAGCCACCTCTATAGTTGCCGGCGTAATACCCGTAGCTTGCGGAGTGGCGTTTGGCACGATGATGAAAAAAGAGAAAAGGATAACGGTAGTTTTCTTTGGAGAGGCTGCTATGGAAGAAGGGGTCTTTGGGGAAACGCTGAATTTTGCTTCATTGAAAAAGTTACCCATAATATTTGTATGTGAAAATAATCTGTTTTCCGTATATTCGCCTTTATCAGTGCGCCAACCAAAAGAAAGGGATAATCTGGTTTTAGCGCAGGCATATGGAATACGCTCTCTAAAGAAAGACGGCAATAATGTGGAAGAGGTTTATTTGGCGACAGAGAAAGCGGTTAGGCAGGTTAAGGATCACGGCGGGCCTTACTATCTTGAATTTGAAACGTATCGTTGGAGGGAGCACTGCGGCCCTAATTATGACAATGCCTTAGGTTACAGGGATAGGGCCGAATTTATTAAGTGGAGAAAACGCTGTCCGGTTGAGCTTTATGAAAAGAGATTGTTAGAAAACAAGATTGTTAGTAAAGGGTTCATATGCAATTTAAAAATGCGTATTCAGTCTGAAATAGAGGCGGCGGTGAAGTTTGCTAAAGATAGTCCTTTTCCTGCGCCTGATGAGTTGCTTTCTTGTGTTTATTCGCAAGAGATAAGCTAAAGGAGGAGTTTTGCCTAGAGAAATTTCATGTTTTAAAGCCATATTAGAAGCCACTGATCAGTGTATGGCAGCAAATCCTGCGGTATATATAATGGGGCTGGGTGTAAGTGACCCTCGTGGAGTTTTTGGCACAACGTTAGGGCTATCCTCTAAATATGGTTTGCATAGAGCGCTAGATATGCCGGTTTCTGAAAATGCTATGACCGGCATAGCCATAGGCTCGGCTTTGGTGGGAATGAGGCCGATTATAACGCATCAGCGCACGGATTTTATGCTGCTTTCGCTGGATCAAATAATCAATAATGCCGCAAAATGGCATTATATGTTTGGCGGCCAGATGAAGGTGCCGATAGTATTACGACTCTTAGTAGGCAGAGGCTGGGGGCAGGGGCCGCAGCATTCCCAGAATTTTCAGGCATTATTTGCGCATGTTCCCGGCCTGAAAGTAGTTTTATCTTCTACGCCGTATGATGCTAAAGGCCTTTTGATATCTTCCATAGAGGATGATGACCCGGTTATATTTATAGAGCACAGATGGCTCCATGGAATTGTTGGTCCTGTCCCGGAGAAGATGTATAGGATACCTTTAGGTAAGTCCAGGGTGATTAGAAAAGGACGCGACGTAACTATTATTGCCTCTTCATATATGACTATTGAGTCAATAAAGGCATCTGTGTTGCTGAAAGAATGCGGTTTAGACGCAGAGGTATTAGATTTACGGACAATTAAACCTTTGGATGAGCATGCAATTTTAAGCTCAATTAAGAAAACAGGGCGTTTAGTGGCGGTAGACGGAGCATGGCGCAGTTTTGGTGTTTCAGCGGAAATTCTCTCTTTGGCGGTAGAAAAATGTTATAAGTATCTTAAATGTGCCCCTAGACGCATAACTTTCCCGGATGCCTCCACCCCCACGAGCTGGGCATTAGCAAATCACTATTATCCGAAAGCGGAGGATATCGTAAGGGCAGTCAAAGAGATGTTTGGAATACCGGCCCTCCGGAAAAAGGACAAAAGTTCTTGTGCAAAGGTTCCTTTAGATGTTCCCGATGAATCTTTTACCGGGCCATTTTAAATTATGTTAGTTAAACCTAGAGAAATTAAAAAGATACTTTTAACCCAGCCTAACTACGCCTGGCTTTCGAAAAGAACCTGGCAATTCCCTCCGTATACTTTGTGTTTATTGAAAGCTATTATCAATGATCAGGCTAAGACTGTAGTATTTGATCCGAATTTCAAGAATTTATCCGAACGACAAGTAAGGGCTTTTCTAAGAAAGGCCAAGCCAGATTTAGTAGGCGTGAGTTCGATTTCAACGGAATATTTTAAGGTCACCCTTCATACTACCAGGCTTATCCGTCAATGCCTCCCTCAGGCAGTGATCGTCCTGGTGGGAGTGATACCTACGGTTATGATCCAGGAGGCTATGAAAGACAAAAATGTTGATTACTGGATTATGGGTGAAGGAGAAGAATCTTTTCCTGCCCTGATTGAAAGAATACGTTCGGGGTCTAATGATTTTTCCGGGATCAGCGGTCTAGCTTATTGGCAGGGGAGCAAACCGGTGATCAACAAAATGGATTTCATTACTGACCTCGACACGGTTCCTTTCCCCGATTATTCTAATGTTATCGGTGCTACCTTGCATGATTATGGGCATATAAGATTTAAATACGCTCCCGGGCTCTTGGCGCGTAATTATCCTGCAGCGGTTACGATTACTTCCCGGGGTTGTCCTTATAGGTGCATATTCTGCGCAGGCGCAACGGTAAGCGGCAAGCAGGTGCGTTTTAGAAGCGCAGAGAACGTACTTAGAGAGATCGATAGTTTATATCAGCAGGGTATTCGCGAAATAATCTTCTTAGATGACCATTTCTTAGCCAATAGAAAAAGAGCCATAAAGATAATGCATGGTATTTTGAGAGATTATAAGGGGCTTACCTGGAAATGCGTTAATGTAACTGCCTGGTTGTTGGATGAAGAAATCCTGAGGCTTATGTATAAGAGCGGATGTAATCATATTACTGTTTCAATTGAATCCGGGAATCAGGAGGTACTTACTAATATTGTAAAGAAGCCAATTAATCTTGAGAAGATACCTGAGAAGCTGGACCTTGCCAAATCAATAGGTTTTGATATTATCGCAAATTTTGTCCTTGGTTTTCCAGGCGAAACCTGGGAGCAGATCAGGGGCACTATAAGGTATGCGCAGAAGCTTAATGTCGATATCGTAAATTTTCATATAGCTACGCCGCTTCCGAAAACCGAATTAATGGACATTTGTTTAAAGGAGAGGTTATTGCCGGAAGATTATTTAAATAATATCTCCAAATATTCCGGGTACGGCAAAGGCTTAATTACGACCAAGGAATTTACGCCAATTGAGCTGGAGGTATTAAGGTCTTTTGAATGGGACAGGATAAATTTCTCTTCGCCCGAGAGGAAGAAGTCGATTGCCAGGATGAACGGAATAGACCTGAAAGAGTTAGAAGACTGGCGGATAAATACCAGGCGAAACCTTGGCGTAAACAGCAGGGTTAAGAATATTATGAATGTTTCGAAAGGATAAATGGCAGAGAAAAAAGCAAAAAGTAAGAATATTTTCATTCTTGGTATAGGCAGCGATATCGGCCTTGCCTTAGCCGGATATTACTTGGCGCAAGGACACAATGTTTTCGGCACATACAGGAGCAGCGGCAGTATTAAATCAATAGCTTTTGTTCAAAACATTAAGTTGTTTAAATGTGACCTTACGGATAAATCAGAGATCAGAAGGTGCGTAATTAAATATAAAGCTTTAAAAAAGCCTTGGGATATTTTTATTTCTTGCGTAGGGACAATGGAGCCTATCGGTAATTTCTTTAAGGTTAATTTTGATGAATGGGAGAAATCCCTAATTGTAAACTCCTCTTCGCAGCTGCGTTTTCTCCATGAGTTATACCCTTATCGGCGTAAGAAAAGCCTGAATCACGCTGTATTCTTTGCCGGAGGAGGAACAAACAACCCGTTTACTAATTATTCGGCTTATTGTGCATCGAAAATACTGTTGATAAAGATGTGCGAGCTTTTAGACGACGAAAACGAAAATTTGAATGCGTTTATCCTTGGCCCGGGGTGGGTGAGAACTAAAATTCATGAGCAGACGTTACAAAGCGGTTTGGCCGGGGTTAATTACAAAAGGACAAGGGAATTTTTAGAATCCGATATTCCGGGTACAGATTACCGGGATATATTTGGTTGTATTAATTGGTGTATTGACAATGGCCGCCAGGTAGCCGGAGGCCGCAATTTTTCAGTTGTTCATGATTTATGGAAGAAAAAAGGGAAGTTCTTGGCTCAGCAACTGCGCGCTGACCCTGATAAATTTAAACTAAGAAGATTTAAAAATAGTTCATAAAAAGAGGAGAATCAAGTGGCTAAAACTGTTAAGTCAGCTAAGAAAGCTTACAGAGAAGGAACGGATTATCAGTTTAATACTCGGGAGTTGAGATTGGGCCCTTGGACATCATACAGCCTGATTAACGACCCAAAGCATATGTGTTTTGTCCTGGCAAGATACAAATTCTGCGCGAAGATGTTGGAAGGGAAAAATAGCGTTATGGAAATTGGCGCAGGGGACGGTTTTGGTCTGCCAATTATTGCCCAGGCAGTAAAAAAGGTGTTTGCTGTGGATTGGGATAAGCGTCTTCTTGAAGGGAATAAGGAAAGGCTTAAACATCTTAAGAATGTCAAATACCTGCATGTGGATTTTAATAAAGAGTCTTCTAATCTAAAGGTGGACGGGATATTCCTGATTGATGTAATTGAGCATCTAGAGAAGAAGAGTGAGAAGTTATTTATGGATAATCTCGTAAAATGCCTTAAGCCCGAAGGGGTTTTAATCATCGGTACGCCCAATATAACCGCTTCTCAGCACGCCACTCCCCGAAGCAGGGTGCAGCATATTAATTTAAAAAGCGGGCAGAGCTTGCGCCAGCTTATGCAGAAATATTTTAATAATGTTTTTATGTTTGGGATGAATGATGAAGTTTTGCATACCGGGTATGCGCCGATGTGCCATTATCTTTGGTCAATAGGTTCAGGCCTGCGTTTAGGAGTAAGGAAAAGTAGATGAAGCTCTCAGATTACGTAGCAAGTTTTTTATCAAAACATGGAGTAAGGCACGTATTTGTTATAACCGGCGGGGCATCAGCGCACCTCATTGATTCTATAGCTAAAACTGCTGGTATAGAATATATCTGTCCGCAGCATGAACAGGCAGGGGCGATGGCTGCTGATGCATACGCCAGGGTTACGAGAAGACTAGGGGTGGCGATAGCGACCAGCGGTCCGGGTGCAACCAATATGCTTACCGGAGTCTGTTGCTCATTCTATGATTCGGTTCCAACTTTATATATTACTGGCCAGGTATCAACATTTCGTTCAAAAGGAAATACCGGAATAAGGCAGATGGGCTTTCAGGAGACGGATGTTACTTCCATATTTAAACCTGTTACTAAATATGTTGTAAGAATTAAGCATGCTCAAGACATTAGGTATGAACTTGAGAAAGCTGTGCATATAGCATATTCAGGCAGGCCCGGGCCGGTATTGATAGATATACCTGATAACCTTCAAAGAGTACAGATTCAGCCGAAATCACTAAGGCCATTTGTGGCCAAAGATGATAAAAAAAATCAGCGTTATTTAAGCTTTCACATAGAAAAATGCATAGATTTACTCCGTCAGGCAGAGAGGCCGGTAATTATTCTTGGTTGGGGTATAAACCTCTCCGGAGCTGAAAAAGAAGCCTTGAAATTTGTAGAAAAATCAAGATTCCCGGTAGCTCCCACCTGGGCTTTGAGATATCTGTTCCCGGTAGATCATCCGCAATTAATAGGGGCATTCGGCACTCATGGCACGCGTTTCGGTAACTTTGCCGTACAAAATGCCGATCTTATTTTAGCTATCGGAGCACGCCTGGATACGCGTCAGGCAGGCTCACCACACTCTACGTTTGCAAGAGGCGCAAAGAAAATAGTAGTAGATATAGATCCTGCTGAGCTTAGAAAATTCAAGAGATTAAAGATGAAGATAGATTTAGAGATTAATGCTGACGCTGAGCATTTTCTAAAATTGCTAAACCAGAAGATTGCCGGAATAAAATTCCCCAAGATTTCGGTTTGGCAGAAGAAGGTATCCGGGTGGAAGGAAAAATTCAATATTTTTAAAGAAGTATATTCTAAAAGTGGAGATGTAAACCCGTATGAATTTATAAGAGAGCTTTCTGAGCAGGCGCAGCCGGAAGATGTTATTTTTGCTGATACCGGATGCAGCCTTGCCTGGTTACTGCAGGTTTTTGAATTTAAAAAAGGGCAGAGGCTCTTTAGCGCCTTTAATAATACGCCAATGGGCTATGCTTTACCTGCGGCAATCGGCGCATCTTTTGCAATAAACAAAAAACCGGTTATTTGCGTAACCGGAGACGGCGGTTTACAGATGAATATCCAGGAGCTTATTACAGCCGTAAAGCATAAGATTCCGATAAAGATATTTCTTTTTAATAATCACGGTTATGGCATGATACGTCAGACGCAGGATCAGTGGTTCTGCTCCCGGTATGAGGCTTCTACCGTAGAAAGCGGTTTAGCTTTTCCTGATTTTATTAAAGTAGCCAAGGCTTACGGTTATAAAACAATTAATATATTAAGGGGGAAAGATATGCAAAAGGGCATAAGGCAAACCTTGCGCGCCAAAGGACCTGTTTTATGCAATATCGAGATAAATTTAAAGCATAGCGTATTTCCCCAGGTTAAGTATGGCAGGGCCCTGGAAGACGGAGAGCCTCTGCTGGATAGGAAAGATTTCCTTGAATGTATGATTGTTAAGCCTCATGAGGCGTCCTTGAATAGCATATAATGAAAGAGTCCCGTCAGAAAAATGGAGGAACCTTTAAGGTTGAAACAGCGCATGCTATTTTGAGGTTTGCTGATAAGTATATTCTGCAACTACGGGATGACAAGCCTGAAATTGCTGCTCGTGGCCAATGGTCTCTTTTTGGGGGCCAGATTGATGATGGAGAAGGGCCTCAAGAAGCGATAAAGCGCGAGCTCCTAGAAGAGCTAGCGATAAAAATAGACGATTTTAAATTTCTGTATTACACGGACTATTATGTTGATTTTGTTAAAGGCATGGTTAGGACGTGGTTCTTTTTTGCCAGCGTGGATAATGTTTGGGGTGGCCATAAACTAAAAGAAGGTAAGGACGTAGGTGCCTTCCGTTTTAATGATTTGAAGAAACTATCCATACCTGATGTTATGGTGCAGGCCTTGAACTGCTTTCATTCAGGGAAAGAAAATCCAAAATATTATAATATAAAAGAGAGGAAGATTCCATGATAGTACCTACCTTAGCAAGAATGCTGATCAGAGAACATATCTATAGGCCGATAAAAGGGAAAATCCTCACCTTAGGCCGCCAGACAATAGCTATGACTTATGAGCAGTTTATCCAGTTATTAAAGCAAGAGAATTTTCCGGTCTCCGAGAAGTCCTTAAAAGACATAGAAGACAAATATGACAATTTGACCAGGGCAGGGAGAGAAACTAATTTTATCAGCGATGAAATATTCTTTGATTTACTCGGCATCAAGAATGTTAATGTTATGGATGTCAGCAGTTATGAGGGGGCGGATATCTTGCATGATCTTAACCATCCTATTCCCGCTTCGCTGGAAGGCTCATTTGATTTCATTGTAGACGGCGGCACCTTTGATCATCTTTTGGATTTACGTGTTGCATTTGAGAATGTAGTAAGATTGCTTAAGCCGGGAGGAAGGGTTTTTCAGTGGAATGCCGCTTCAAATTTTACCGGAGGGGCTTACCTCTCTTTAGGCCCTGACATTTTCTATGATTATTATTCTTTGAATAAATTTGCCGATTGCAAGGTGTATCTTGCCGCAGTTGACGATATGGGGCAGGGCGAACTTTGGGATTTGTACGAATTCTCCGGCGATAAGGAGTATGGTTATTTTTATTCTAAGCGTATCCTGATGACGGTTGTATTGGCTGAAAAAGGGCCAGATTCCACTTTTGGCCGTATTCCTGTCCAGTCACAATACAGGGATGCGCATCTTAGGCAGATTTACACAGAGAGTCAGAATCTATTTGCGCTTTCGGGAAGAAAAAGTTATCAGGGGACCTGTTTTGGAGTAAAGCTTAGAAGAGCAAAAATACAGAAACCCAAGAGCGATTCACTTTTTACTACTGTATCATTGAAATATAAAGAGAATGGGCTTAAATGGGTTTTTCTTAAATGTTTAAAACGGATAGAGAGGTATATTAGAAAACAGGTAACCGGCTTTAGGTATATAGGTAAAATATAGGCTGAAATATTTTACAGGCAATTTTGCGATGGAGAGAAGTAAAACTATAAAAAAGGTATTGTTGATTCAACCCAATTATGCCTGGATGGCAAAGAGAACATGGCATTTTCCGCCGTATACGCTCTGTCTTCTTAAGGCTGCGCTTGGCAGGCGGGTTGAAAGCGTTGTATTTGACCCGAATTTTATGAATTTGAGTCAGGAGGAAGTAATTGATGTGATAAAAAAGGTTAATCCTGATTTAGTGGGGGTAACTTCGGTTTCTACCGAATATCTCAATCTCTCTACGTTATTGACTTCAATTATAAGGAAGGCACTTCCTAAAGTTGTCATTGTGTTCGGAGGCGTGATTCCGACTGTTCTTCTGGAGGAGGCCGTAAGAGACAGGAACGTTGATTTTTGGATTTCCGGGGAAGGCGACCTGTCTTTTCCGAGGCTGATAGACGAATTGCAGAATAAAAAACCGGATTTGTCTACTGTCCAAGGTTTGGTTTATCGGCAAAGCGGCAAAATAAAGATGAATAAAAATGCATTTCTGGATAAGCTGGATGAGGTTTCTTTTCCGGATTACTCCAACATTATCGTCAGCAGGGATTTACATAAAATCTCTATGCATGATTATGGAAATATCCCATTGAAATACGCTCCGCATTTTCTGGCCAAAAGGTATCCTTTTGCTATGACTATAACCACGCGAGGGTGTCCGTTTAATTGTATATTTTGCGCCGGAAAAACAGTCAGCGGGCAAAGAGTGCGCTTTAGAAGCGCTAAAAATGTGCTCGCTGAGATAGATATTTTGTATAAACAAGGCATAAGAGAAGTGATCTTCCTCGATGATCATTTCTTGGCTAATAAATCTCGCGCCCTGGAGATAATGAACGGCATAATAGAGAGAAGATATGATATGCTCTGGCGTTGTTCGAACGTCACGGCTTGGCTTTTAGACAAATATATATTGGAGGTCATGTATAAAAGCGGATGTGATTTTCTTACGGTCTCCCCCGAATCCGGTAATCAGCACGTTTTGGATCGCATTGTGAAGAAACCTCTTAAATTAGATACCCTACCCGGGATACTTGATACGGCAAAATCCATAGGATTTAGAATAGTGGTTAATTTTATATTCGGATTTCCCGGAGAAACATGGGATCAGATAAGAGATACTGTCAGATACGCCGAGCAACTTAATGTTGATATGGTCAATTTTCACATAGCTACGCCCTTGCCTAAGACCGAATTGATGGAAATATGTATAAAGGAAAGATTAATACCAAGTGATTACGTGGGGAATATTTCGAAATATTCAGGTTACGGAAGAGGCTTGATAACTACTAAGGATTTTATCCCTTTTGAGCTGGAGGTATTAAGGTCTTTTGAATGGGACAGGATAAATTTCTCTTCGCCCGAGAGGAAGAAGTCGATTGCCGGGATGAACGGCATAACCTTGGAGGAGTTGGAGGATTGGAGGGTTAATACCAGGCGTAATCTCGGCGTAAACAGTATGGTCAGGAATATAATGGAGCCTGCTAAATGAGCGGCAATATAAGGGTAAAAGGGTTTTAGCTTGGGAAGATTAAAGGATAAAATACGTAATTTGCTTCATAAAATGGGAATCGATCGCGCTGTCTCTTGGGGTATTTTAGCTAAATTATGGAGTATTGTCGCCGGACCGGTTTCATTATTATTCATAGCTTCAAGATTTTCTTCGCAACTCCAAGGATATTATTATACTTTCTACAGCATAATTGCCTTCCAATTCTTGCTCGAATTGGGGCTGGGCAATATTATTATACAATTTGCCAGCCACGAATGGTCAAAATTATCACTTGATAATTCGGGTAGAATCGTAGGTGAGCAAGCTGCCTTATCAAGGCTGCAAAGCCTGATGCGTTTGTTTTTCCGTTGGTTTTGTATCACAAGCGCCATACTGACTTTAGCATTAGGGGTAGCGGGATTATTTTTCTTTTCCAAGAATAGAAGTGAAAATATTATCTGGGTATGGCCATGGCTGACCCTTTGTATTTTAAACGGCGTAATATTCTTTTTAATCCCGGCCTGGTCCATATTAGAGGGATGCAATCAAGTTTTAAGATTATATTCTTACAGGTTTGTTCAGGGCGTGTTTTCAAGTTTAGCTCTTTGGGTAGCGATATTGTTTGGTGCGAAGCTTTGGGCAGCGCCTATCTCCAGCGCGGTTATCCTGTTATGCTCCGCAATATTCTTAAAATATAAATACGGTAATTTCTTTAAGACCTTATTGGTTTCTAAAATTGAAGGGCCGCGTATCAAATGGCGCAGGGAGATTCTGCCGCTACAATGGCGCCTGACAATAGAGGTTTTATTCGGTCCTTTTGCTTATACTATGTTTGTTCCTGTACTATTTAAGTACCATGGCCCGGTAATCGCCGGTCAGATGGGTATGACTTTAAGCCTTACAAGTATCTTGTTTTCGGTTGCCAGCTCATGGTTAAATCCGAAAGTCCCTATCTTCGGCATGCTAATAGCGGAGAAGAAATATAAAAAACTCGATGCGCTCTTTTGGCGTACGACAAAGTTAGTTATTGCGGTTGCTGCAGCGGGTGCGCTTATTGCTTTTTTTATGGTTTATATATTAAACTTGATAAAAAATCCTCTGGCGGAGCGTTTCTTGCCCGTCTTGCCAAATGGGTTATTCTTGCTTACGCAAGTTATTCTAATTGTATCGCTGCCATTTTCAACATATCTTAGGGCGCATAAAAAAGAACCATTTTTATTCGTAGGGGTAGGAGGCGGTGTTTCTATCGGATTATCTACGCTTATCTTAGGGAAATATTTCTCTGCCATGGGGATGGCTTTAGGATATTTGTTGATCCATATGGTATTAGTCCCCATTGTTATCATTATTTGGTACCGTTGCCGGAAGGAATGGCATAAAGATGAATATAGTAAAGATTCGCTTGCTGGCAGCTGCGTAACCTCAGGTGATGATTTTATATTGAGTAACGCGGATATGCCTAACGTATAAATATGCTTCAACACATAGGAATAGATTTTGATAATACCATCGTAACCTATGACCGGGTATTTTACAAATACGCCCTGCGTATGAAACTGGTCACGCCTAGAGTAAAAAGGGATAAGCAATCTATCCGGGAGGCCATAAGGCTCCTTCCGGGGGGGAATGATAGGTGGACAGAGCTTCAGGGGCTTGTTTATGGCAGGTATATGGATGAAGCAGAGCTTATGCCGGGAATCGAGAGTTTTTTAAAAGCGTGTAAGGAGAGGTTTTTTAAGGTGTCAATAATCAGCCATAAGACGCTCTACCCGTTCCTGGGCCCGCGCATTAACCTGCACTTAGCAGCGAAACGTTGGTTTGACAAGAGCGGTTTCTTGGCCAGGTTTGGTTTGGCTTTAAGCGATGTTATCTTTGAGGAGACGCTTAAGGGCAAACTTAAACAGATATCTTTGAGCGGCTGCAATTATTTTATTGATGATCTGGTTGAGGTATTGGCTCATCCGGATTTTCCCAGGCATGTTAAGAAGATACTTTATGGCAGCCAAGTTAACAAAGCATTGTTAAGCGGAATTAAAAAACTCGAGGATTGGAATGAGATCAAAGAATATTTCTTTTGCTAATACGGATAGCGTAAGTGCGCAGATAGCCAACCTAACCAACAGCCTGCTCAAGGGGCACTTTAAGGAGAGGGTTATAGCTATCAACAAGCTTTTTGGGGGCAGCAATTCAGATGCCTATAAGATTTTGACTGATAAAAGTAATGAGTATTTTGTAAAGAAATATCAAATAAGAAAAAGCGACATTAGAAACAGGCTCTCTACGGAGTTCTCGGGGCTTTCTTTTTTATGGAAGAATGGCATCAGGAATATACCTGAACCGATAACGGCTTGCGAAAAATCGCGAATCGCAGTATACAGGTTTATAAGAGGTATTAAAATAAAATCCGGAGAGATGTCTTTGGGTGATGTGGAGCAGTCTGCGGATTTTGTCGGGCAGCTCAAATCTTTAACATCTGCTCAAGGAGCTGATTTGCAGCCGGTTGCATCTGAGGCCTGTTTTAGCATTAAAGAGTATATAAATTGCATTGAGGACCGGTTAAGAAGCCTGAATAACTCCGGTAAAAGAGGGATTGTTTTTAGGTCTTTGCGTTTATATTTGGATCATGAATTTATGCCTGTTTACCGTTACATTATAAAAATTACTTCGCAAAAGGCCAAAAGAATAGGTATTGATATCAATGAAGAGATAAGAAAATGCGAAAGAACTTTGAGCCCCTCTGATTTTGGGTTTCATAATGTGATCAAGGTAGGCAATGGATCGCTCTTTTTTATTGATTTTGAATATTACGGTTGGGATGATCCGGTTAAAATGGTTTCAGATTTTTATCTTCAGCCCGCTGTGCATGTGCCGGTAGATTACAGGGAGCATTTTTTCAGAAAAATCAGAAAGAATTACAGCCAGGATGCCAGGCTTGAACAGAGGCTTTCGTTAATCTATCCGCTTCTGGGGTTAAAATGGTGCCTGATAATGCTTAATGTCATTAATCGTTTTGGTGAAAGCGAAAATGACGAAGTAAAATGTTTGAACCGCATAGACAGGTCGGCAGAAAAGCTGGAGGCAATCAGGCGTGAAATTGAAATACAATCTTTTCCCTTGTCCTTAGTATAAGCAGGGGGTGGGGATAATATTATGAACAATACAAGGCTTGATAGCAGATCAATAGAATTTAGAAGAAAGATTATCGATATTGTTGGCCATGCCCGTAGGGGGCATATCGGTTCGGCGTTTTCCATAGTGGAAATTTTACGGGTTTTATATGAAGATGTCTTACGCCTTGATCCCAGGAATCCTCTATGGAAAGAGAGGGATAGGTTTATATTGAGTAAAGGGCATGGTTGCTTGGCGTTATACACGGCGCTTGCGGAAAAAGGATTTATCAAAAGTGCCGAACTTAATAAATTCTGTGAGTTTGAGGCTATGCTTGGCGGTCATCCTCAATACGATAAAGTGCCTGGCGTTGAAGCTTCAACCGGTTCCCTCGGCCACGGTTTATCAATCGGATTAGGCATTGCTCTTAGCGGAAAGATTGATAAGAAAGATTTCAGGACATTTGTTTTGTTGGGGGATGGTGAATGTAACGAAGGGACTATATGGGAAGCTGCTATGTGCGCCTCCAAGCATAAGCTCAGCAGTTTAACGGTAATCATAGATTACAATAAGATGCAATGTTATGGTTTGACCTGTGAAGTAATGGACCTTGAGCCTTTAGCGGATAAATGGCTTAGTTTCGGTTTTGATGTTAAAGAGGTTAATGGCCATGATATCCCGGCGCTTCGAAACATATTGGGAAAGAGGCGCTTTGAAGGGGAGAAGCCGCTAGCGGTTATCTGCCATACTGTTAAAGGAAAAGGAGTAAGCTCTCTTGAGGGCAATGCTTTGTCACACCATAAAAGTAAGATAAGCGATGACGAGATAAAGAAATTCTACGATGAGTTGGAGAATTATTAAATGAGAAAGGCTTGCTTAAACGAAATATATAAACTTGCTAAACAGGATACAAGAGTGGTATTTTTAGGATCCGATATAGCTTCGGGGACTTTGGCGCAATTCCAGAGAGAGATGCCTGAGAGGTATTTTATGGAGGGGGTTTGCGAGGCTAATATCGTAGGCATGATGTCTGGCCTGGCGATGAACGGTAAGATTCCCTATTTAAATACTATAGCAGTATTTTTGACGCGCAGATGTTATGAACAGATTATGCTGGATGCCGCTATGCATAATTTAAAGATCCGGCTCATCGGTTCCGGCGGCGGGCTTGTTTATGCTCCGCTTGGGCCGACTCACTTGGCATTCGAAGATATTTCGCTTATGCGCTCTATACCTAATATGACAATAGTCGCTCCTTGCGACGCTGAAGAAATGAAACGGCTTATGCCGCAGACTCTGGATTACGAAGGGCCAATGTACATCAGGCTTGGTAAGGGTGGCGAGCAGATTGTGAGCTCTCCTGATAAAGAATTCAAAATCGGCAAGGCTATACTTATGAGCGCCGGTAAGCAGGTCCTTGTCGTAACTACCGGTATTGTGCTTAAATTAGCGCTTGAGGCAGCAGAGGAATTGAAGGCTAAGAAAATAGGTTTAAGAATTTTGCATATGCATACAATCAAGCCTATCGATAGCGAGGCTTTTTTGAAAGAGGCTTCCGGATGCAGGGCTGTTATAACGCTTGAAGAGAATTCAGTGATCGGAGGCCTGGGGAGCGCTATCTCTGAGATTTTAGCGGAGGCCTGTTTTGATCCGGCTAAGAAATTCTTAAGGATCGGCCTGCCCGATGTTTTTCCTTCTAAATATGGTTCGCAGGATAAATTGATGCAATCTTTCGGCCTGACAAAAGAAGCGCTAGTTTCTGCAGCAATGCGTTTAATAAATACTTAAACAAAAGGAGGACCACAGTGCACGTAGACTTTTTAAGTTCCGTTCATAAGAGTACAAAGCGAGATTACCTTAAGAGGGTAAATGAGTTTCCTAAAGCCGAGGCGATGAAAATAGCCAAGCAGTTCGGCTATGATTATTGGGACGGGGACCGTAAATTCGGATTCGGCGGATATAAATACGACGGGAGATGGAGAAAGGTTGCCCAGGCGATGGCGGACCATTATGGCTTAAAGAAAGGAGACCGGATACTTGACGTGGGATGCGGCAAAGGATTTCTTTTATACGAATTCACCCAGGTCGTCCCCGGGATAAATGTAGAAGGAATAGACATTTCAACCTACGCAATTGAGAATTCTAAAGAAGAGGTCCGGCCGTACCTGAAAGCAGCTAACGCAATATCCCTGCCCTATGAAGATAATCGCTTTGATCTGGTTATTTCTCTGAATACGTTACACAATCTTTATTGCTATGATTTAGTGAAGGCCTTAAAAGAGATAGAGAGGGTGGGCAAGAAGAATAAATATATTGTAGTTGAGTCATATAGGAACGAGGAGGAGAAGGTCAATCTTCTGTATTGGGTGCTTACCGGAGAATGTTATCTTGCGCCCCAAGAATGGCTTTGGTTTTATGATCTGGCAGGATATACCGGGGATTATTCATTTATCTATTTTGAATAGGAGCATATAAGATGAAAGCAGCTATACTTGTAGAGCAGAAAAAACCGCTGGTTATAGCGGATATTAAGTTGCCTGCCAAGCTGCAATATGGGCAGGTTCTTGTAAAGGTCATATGCAGCGGCATATGCGGTTCTCAGATAGGTGAAATTGACGGGGTCAAGGGCGCAGATAAATATCTGCCTCATCTGCTTGGCCATGAAGGCGGAGGGATAGTTTCCGATGTGGGGCCGGGAGTTAGTTATCTGAAGAAAGGCGATCATGTAGTTTTGCATTGGAGAAAGGGCATAGGCATAGAATCAGCGGCTGCTAAATATAGATGGGCTGATAAGATAGTTAATTCCGGCTGGGTGACGACATTTAATGAATATGCGGTGGTATCAGAAAACCGCCTTACGGCTATCCCTAAAGATGTTGATTTTGAAATAGCAGCGCTGATGGGTTGCGCAGTGACCACGGGGCTTGGGGTAGTAAATAACGACGCCCGGCTGAAAATAGGCGAATCAATAGTTGTTTTCGGGTCAGGGGGGGTAGGGTTAAATATAATCCAGGGAGCTGCCCTTGTCTCCGCAGACCCTATAATTGCCGTTGATATATATGATAATAAACTTAAATTGGCCAAAGATTTCGGCGCAACCCATTTGATAAATTCACATAAGAGCGATGCGAAGATAGAAATACAGAAGATTTTAGGCATGCGCGGCTCAGAGGTAGTTGTTGATAATACCGGCAATGTTGATGTTATAAATCAGGCTTATGAATTAACATCAAATTCCGGCAGGACTGTTTTGGTCGGCGTGCCGAGAATGGGAGAGAAAATCAGTATATATTCCCTGCCTTTGCATTTTGAAAAGAAGATTTATGGTTCGCACGGTGGCTCATCCAACCCCTCTTTGGATATACCGCGGTACTTAAAGCTTCATAAGAGGGGTATCTTGAAATTAAAAGGCATGATAACCGAAACTTTTAGTTTAGAGCAGATAAATGATGCGATAGAAGGCATGCGCAGAGGAAGGATCTTAAAGTGCATAATAAAGATGTAAATACCCCGGGAGAAATAGTTGTTTTCGGTAAGCATAGCAATATCGGCTCTGCTATCGTGAAATCCTTTAGTGCGCAAGGCATGAAACTACTTTCCTTCGGCTCTCAAGACTGCGACTTCTTAAATGGAAGGCAGTGCTTAAAATTCTTTAAGAATTTATCTTTAGGCCCATGCACTATCATATTTCTATCGGTTATCAGCAAGTGGTTGCGAAATAATTATGAAGCATTTCTTGAAAACATCGCCCTGGTGAATAATTTTATAGAAGCCCAGTCGCATATTAACGTCAAGCAGATAATCTATTTCAGTTCGGTGGATGTCTATGGCGCATCCCCTGCCTTGCCTATTTCTGAAGGAACAACGATAGAGCCGGATTCCTGGTTTGGATTAGTAAAATATTGCTGTGAATGGGAATTGAAGCATTCGCCATTAATAAAATGCCCCCTTACGGTCTTAAGAATACCCGGAGCCTATGGTAACCCGCATAATGACAGAAGCGCTATAAGTAAATTTATCAGGGACATTAAAAACAAGGGCCGCATAGAGATATCTGGTTCAGGAGAGATACTAAGAGATTACATCCATACCCAAGACATTGCTGATATGATCAAGCTGCTTATGCAAAAACAGTATGATGGCACATTAAACCTGGCCACGGGCAAGAGTAATTCGTTGCTGGAAATCATTGAGATTATCAGAAGGATTATTCCGGATAAGTTTGCAGTTATTCACAAAGTATCTGATCCGCAGCGCGAATTTGACTTAAGCTTTAATGTGAGTAAGCTAAGATTGCTATTTCCCAAGTTTAAATTTACGAATTTAGAGAATGGAATACGCGCTTATTTAGATGAGATAAAACTAAGGGAGTGAGTATGAGCGATAAAGTATGGAATGCGGTAAAAAAAGGGTTAAAAAAACAGACGGTGCAATTAGGGCCATATTTTTCCTACCAGATACTGGATACGCCCCGCCACTTCTTATTCAGTATGTCTCGGTATAAATTTGCAGCCAGGTTGCTTCCTCAGAACAGGAAAGTTAGGGTGTTAGAATTAGGATGCCAGGAGGGCATTGGGACACTTATGCTGGGTGAGGCCGGGCATAAGATTCTTGGGGTTGATTTTGACAAAGAGGCAATTATGCAGGCGCAAAACAGCATAAAGAAGGATAATGTATCCTTTTGCGCGTCCAACTTTCTGGGAAGGCGCTTCGGTAAATTCCATGCTGTGATAAGTTTGGATGTGATAGAGCATATAAAGAAGAGCCGGGAAGGTGTATTTTTGAGGACTATTTGCGCCAACCTTGAGCCCTCAGGCTTTGCCTTGATCGGAACACCTAATATAACTGCAAAGAAATATGCTTCAAAATACAGCGTGAAAGGGCATATAAATCTGTATAACGCAGAGAGACTGGAGACTATTTTAAGAAAATATTTCCATAATGTTTATATTTTTGGGATGAATGATGAAGTTGTTCACACTGGTTTCTATCCAATGTGCCATTATCTTATGGCTTTGGCTTGTGCTCCTAAGAGAGTTGGCAGATAAAACAGAGGGGGAAGGCTTAAGCGATTATAAATGAAGGTATCTGTTTGTTGTCATATATGTAAGAACAAGACCCTGCAAGTCGTAAGAGGCTACGATTACTTTCCGCAGGTAACCTCGGATTGTAAATTGTGGCGGGGCAGAAGCTCTTTAGTTATCTGCCAAACCTGTGGTTCAGTCCAGAAAATAACAGACCATGCCTGGAGTAAGGATGCGCAAAGCATATATTCAAACTATACGCTTTATCACCAAGCTAACGGTAAAGAGCAGGCAGTTTTTGACATTAACTCAGGAAAAACCTCCCGGCGCTCAGAGTCTGTCCTGCAATATGTTGAAACAAGGATTAATCTAAAACCATCCGGCAGGTATATGGACTTAGGTTGCGGAAGCGGCAATGCCCTGCGTTATTTTTCCGGGCTTCGTCCTCGATGGCTGTTGTCAGGTGCGGAATTAAGTTCTAAATTCAGAAAAGAGGTAGAGAGTATATCTAAGCGGGTACTTTTCTATTCTTGCCCTTTAAAAAGAATACCCGGGAGATTCAATCTTATTACGATGTTTCATTTATTGGAGCATATAATTGATCCCGTGCATTTTCTGGTTGAAGTTAGAGATAAGCTGGCCAGCGATGGATTTTTGGTTATAGATGTGCCTGATTACAGGCATAATCCGTTTGACTTATTCGTGACCGATCATTGCATGCATTTTACAATGCCGACATTACGCGCTGTTTTGTTCAATGCAGGGTTTGAAATAGACAGCATTAGCTCTAGTTTGATCCCGAAGGAATTGGTGGTGATAGCCAGAAAAAAAAGAGAAATAAAAGGTGATAATTGCGTTAAAAGATTAGGAGCAGCAAGTTATCCGTTAAGCCATGTTGCTTGCGCTCTTGCTTGGGTTAAATTGTTTCTTGAGCGCGCAAAGAAGCTATCGGAAAAGGATAATTTTGGGATATTCGGAACTTCTATTACTGCTACCTGGTTAATGGGGAGGGTCGGGGGTCGCGTAAGGTTCTTTGTCGACGAAGATCCGTGCAGGCAGGGAAGGTCTTATCTGGGGGTTCCGGTATATCATCCGCAGGATATACCTAATGGAAGCAATGTTTTTCTTGCGCTCCCTTTTGGTATGGCAAAGAAGATAAGTAAGAGGTTATCCAGGAAGGAATCCAAGTTTTATCTACCGCCATTGAAAGAGAGAAGTAAGTAATGAAATATAACCTTGTGACAGTGGTTTGGGGTAAAGAATATACTGAGTTTTTCGCAGAGGTTGTTATTCCTAATCTTCTTACGCCAGGCAATCTCGATGCTTTAAGCAGGACCTCTGGCCCAGTTTTTCGGTTATTTACCAGGCCGCAAGATGCCCGGGCGATAAAAGGCTCGCCAGTATTTGAAAGAGTTTCGAAATTCATAACTGTTGAATTCAATGAAATAAGCGAAACTGATTTCTCTCAGAATTATTTAATTGTCTCTAAGTATCATAAAAAAGCCATAGATGCTGCAAATAAAGACAAAGCCTCAATAATAATCATCGGACCTGATACTATACGCGCAGAAGGGTATATGGCTAATTTGATACGCATAGCTGAGAGTGGCAAAAGGGCAGTGATGGTTTCGGACGTCAGAGTAGCTAAAGATACCTTCCTTCCGGAGTATATGAAAGGATTCTTTGAAAATGGCATATTAGGCGGTATTAAGCCGAGAGAGTTAGCCAAATTAGCCCTGGAGCATCTTCATCCTGTGTCAAAGTCTTTTCTTTGGAGTGCAAAACAATTTCACAATGCGCCATCGCTTATATATTTTGAAGTTCCCGGAGAAGGCATATTGGCAAGATGTTTTCATCTTATTCCTGTACTGGTTAATCCGCTCGGGAAGGATGCCTGTTTTTCAACGACTTTTGACAACGACTATATTGCTAATGTTTGCCCGGATATGCAGGATATATATGTATCAATCGATTCCGATGAGTTGATGAGTGTTGAATTGAGCAGTCTTTCTTATCCGTCTAACGCAGGGAAAAGGCCGCCGAGCCCATTAAATATAGCAGCATTCGCCAAATATTCCACTTGCGCCCACAATAGGTTTTTTTTCCGCGAGAAAATAAGGTTTCATTGCGAGGATATTTCTTCACGCTGGGAGAAAACAGAGGAGATTTCTGATAAGGCAGTGGCAAAGATCTTCTATTGGCTAAAGTTTGAGCCGTTTCTGTTTTGGCCATATGGAATATCATTAAAAGCGAAAGGATTTATAAGAAATATAATTAAGTTTCTTATAGGGGAGTCGTCTACAAGAAAGCTGGTTGGGTGGGTACGATCGATAAGTACAAGAATATCATTATAAGCTTGGAGCGTGGATAGATGGAATACGAAGCTGATGGTAGATCGGTAACGCAATTTATAGGAGATATTCTTGTCAAGATCCGGGAAAGGGGTATTTGGCATTGCCTGAAAAGATTACTCCAGGAATTGTTGTATCCGATAATACGCAATATATCCGGTATATTGGCCTATCCCTTTTGTTTCTTCACTAATACTAGATTTATTTCATTCTTTGTCCGGTCTATAGGTCATCTTTGCGTAGAGCCGGATTGCTATATAAAAGAAGAACTGTTGGGTATGAGGCCGAAATATAACTCAATAGTCTTGGCTTTGCGTGGAGCTGTAGCAAATCAACATTTGTTAAACTATTGGAAACGCTATAATATGAGAATTATAGAATCGCCATTTTTATGTTTTTTGCTTGGTCCTTTATCGAGAAACATATTTTCCGGATACAATGTATATAAATATGCCTTTGATTATAACCCTCCTTTTCCCGAGATTCAGAAGAGGTGCTACGGTCGGCCGCCGCTTTTAAAACTAACTGAATCCGACCGAAAGAGGGGATGGGAGTTTTTGGAAAAAGCGGGTATGATAAAGGACAGTTGGTTTGTTTGCGTTCATTGCCGAGAAGAAAGTTTTCTTGGAGAGGTTGAAGAGCGTAATCGAAGTTGCGATATAAACAATTACCTGCCAGCTATACGGGAAATTGTAAGAAGGGGCGGGTGGGTGATACGGGTTGGTGATTCCAAGATGAAGTTTATCCCTCGTATGCAACAGGTAATAGATTATGCCCATCTTGGAATAAAAAGCGATTGGATGGATGTATTTTTGTCGGCAAATTGCAGGTTCTTTCTTGGAAGCAATTCTGGGTTGTGTCATCTTCAGACTGTGTTCGGCGTACCGGGCGCCATCGCAAATTGCGTACCGATTTCAGCGGTGCTTCCTTATGGTGCGGATGATATTGGTATACCTAAGCTGGTCTGGTCTAATGATAAGCAGCGTTTTCTGACTTTTCCGGAGATTTTTAATTCACCGGCCAGTAATTACCGGCTGGATTCGTCTTTTTCCAGGGGTAACATCAAGCCAATAGAGAATTCTCCGGAGGATATAACCGAGCTTGCGCTGGAGATGTTAGATAAGGTAGAAGGCAAATTGTCGTATACCGAAGAGGATGAAGTCTTACAGAGGCGTTTTAAATTTCTTATGAATCCCTCCCATTGTTCTTATGGAGCGATATCAAGGGTGGGAAGAGGTTTTTTAAGAAAGTACGCAAATTTACTGGGGAATACTGATTCAAGATGTTTTAACAAAGAAGAGTCAGGAAGGAAATGGTAAGAGTATGAAATTTATAGCGTTGCCTGTTGACGGCGCATTTCTGGTGGAGTTAGAGAAAAATGAAGACGAGAGAGGGTTCTTTACCCGTAGTTGGTGCAAGAAAGAATTTGAAGCGCAAGGGCTGAAGGGTAATCTTGCGCAGTGCAGTATATCGTTTAATAAGAAAAAATTGACTCTGCGCGGAATGCACTATCAGTGTGCGCCTTATGTTGAAACTAAGCTGGTTAGGTGCACTATGGGGGCGATCTACGATGTAATCATTGATTTAAGGCCGGATTCGTTAACCTTTAAGAAGTGGCATGCTGTTGAATTGAGCGCAAGAAATCACAAGATGCTTTATATCCCGGAGAATTTTGCGCATGGGTATCTTACGCTTGAGGATAATTCTGAAGTATTCTATCAGATTTCCGAGTTTTATCATCCTGAATGTTCAAAAGGCTTAAGGTGGGATGACCCTGCTTTTGGGATAAAATGGCCGAAAGGTAAGAAACTTATTTGTGACCGCGATTTAAAGTATGCGGATTTTAAAATATGAAAAAGATTTTAATTACAGGCGCAGGAGGCTTTATCGGACGTCATTGTTTGCCCCTGCTGCTTAAAGATGGATATGAAGTGCATGCGGCAGAGATTTCAACTAATCATCTTGCCTGCGCTGGTGTAAACTGGCATCAGGTTGATTTATTGGGCACTAAAAACATAGATGAGCTGTTTTCTTCTATCAGGCCGACGCATCTTTTGCATTTAGCTTGGTATACCGAACATAAAACATATTGGACCTCTCTTAAAAATCATGATTGGGTAAGCGCAAGCCTTGCCCTGATAAAAAGCTTCCGTAATTACGGAGGTAAGAGAGCTGTTTTTGCCGGCACATGCGCTGAATATGATTGGGGGGCTGGCATTTGTTCGGAGGACACCACTCCTTTAATCCCCATTACCTTATATGGTAACTGTAAAAATGACCTCAGGAAAGAATTAGAGGATTTTTCCAATGAAGAAGGGCTTAGCAGCGCTTGGGCAAGAATATTCTTTGCTTATGGCCCGGCAGAACATCCGCATCGTTTGGTATCTTCGGTTATTGCCTCACTTTTAGAGGAAAGGCCTGTTTTTTGTTCTGCGGGTAAGCAGAAACGGGATTTTTTATATGTGGAAGACATCGCATCTGCCTTTGTCTCCATTTTAGAGAGTCATTTTGAGGGAGCTATAAATATCGGCTCCGGGATAGCCATATCCATTGAAGAGGTTATTAATATCATCGCAGATAAAATAGGCAGGCCTGACTTAATTGAATTTGACAAACTGCCCGCTTCTTCAGGCGAGCCGCCGCTTTTAATAGCCGACACGACTAAGATAAAGGAAAAAGTGCGTTGGTCTGCGCGTTATGACCTGAGGCATGGGTTGGATAAGACTATTTGCTGGTGGAGAGATTATTTAAGAAAGGAGTAACAGATTATGAAATGGAAAATTGCTATAGCTGTGCTTATTTTATTGCTTATAGTAGCTAGGCTGAATGACTATATTTACGGCCTATGGGTATTTTATAAAATAGGCAAGAATATAACAGTGAACATTAAAGATGATACTGAGAAGGCAAGGGCAGCCGCATACTGGGTTTTTGATAATATCAAAGGGGTGGAAAGATATGCGTATTTTAAGAATATCGATGATAATTTTATGAACGTATATAGGCGGAGAATGGGCTCATGCGATCAATCAGCCTGGGTCTATGTGGTAATGACGAATCTTTTAGGCTTAAACAGCAGGGTTCTTTATTTAGTTGACGATAGCGGCGGGTCACCCCACACTGTGGCCAGCGTTAAGATAAAAGATAATGAATATATAGTAGATACGCTTATTCACTACATGTTTGATCTATCGGATCAAAAAGCGTTTAAAGAGTACCAGAATTTATTTAAAGAATATTGTATCCGCTATTACGGAAATACCACTAGCGGTTGTTGCGAACCGCAGATCTCCTGGTTTAAGAACGGAGTATATTCAGATACATTCAAAGAGAAGATAGTGAAGAGGCTATTGAGAAAAAATTAACTTATATTCTAATGTCTAGGCTTTAGAAGCAGTATTTTTATTAATATTGGTTTAAATCTTTTATATTATCCTGAAGCCTGTATTTGATTTCATTAGTGTAGTTTTTTATAGGTTTCATTTTAAAAGGCTGAAAGATTAGAGTATTGAACTTTTTTCTGTTTTAGGTATATAATAGCTATTCCTATGAGTTTTTAGGCAGAAGAAAGAAAGTATTAGTGTCTATATGCTAAAAATACTGATTGCCATAAGATAGGAGGAGGATGTGCGGCGATGCCTGATATGTGATAATTCCATTGAGCCGTTTATGTCCTTTGGCAAGATGCCTCTTGCTAACGGATTCCTTGGCCCTGATCAGTTTTGCGATGAGTATTTTTTTGAGCTATGCGTAGCCTCTTGTTCTCGTTGCGGGATGTTTCAGTTAACCGAACAGCCAAGAAGAGAGAAGATGTTTAACGAGAAGTATGCTTTTTTCTCGGGCACATCCAGACTTATGGCAGTCCATTTTCAGCAATTCGCAGAAGATGTTAAAAAAACCTATCTTTCTTCGCAAAATCCTTTTGTTGTTGAGATCGGAAGCAATGACGGGATTATGCTGAAGAATTTTGCCGATGCAGGTATCCGGCATTTGGGGATTGAGCCATCCGCTAATGTAGCTAGGGTAGCAATTGAGAGAGGAATAAATACTATCTCGAGTTTCTTTGATGAAGATTGCGCCAGGCAGATTGTCAAAGAGCATGGGCAGGCGGATGCGTTTCTAGGGGCTAATGTCATGTGCCATATCCCTTATTTGCATTCTGTGGTCGAAGGGATGAAGGTACTGCTTAAGCCAAAGGGGGTTGCCATATTTGAAGACCCGTATCTGGGAGATGTTATTGAGAATACATCGTATGACCAGATTTATGATGAACATGTCTTCCTTTTTTCTCTATCTTCCGTTAACTATCTTTTCAGCCAGCATGATATGGAGATTATAAACGTTGAACCGCAAAGAACGCATGGGGGATCCATGCGTTATGCACTGGCCCGTAAGGGCATATACCCTGTTTCTGATAGCGTATATACACAGACAGCAAAAGAGAAGAATATGGGTTTGGCTAACCCGGGAACTTATGAGTTATTCCGCAGGAACTGCGAATATTCGCGGAAAAGCTTAGTGGATATTTTAAGGGATTTAAGGCAACAAAAGAAGAGGGTTGTGGGTTATGCTGCGACCTCCAAGAGCACGACTATTATAAACTATTGCGGCATCAGTACGGATCTAATTGAATTTATTTCAGATACGACCCCGATTAAGCAGGGAAAATTTAGCCCCGGTGCGCATATCCCTGTTCGTGCATATGAGGAGTTTCGGAAAAACTACCCCGATTATGCTTTGCTATTTGCTTATAATCATGAAAAAGAGATCAGGTCAAAAGAACGGGAATTTATAGAAAGCGGCGGGAAATGGATTGTTTATGTGCCGCAGGTAAAGGTTGTATCATGATTTTATCCAGTAATCCCAAAGCGCAATACCTTTCTTATAAGAGGGATATAGACGCCGCAATCTCAAGGGTTCTTAACAGCGGGAGTTATATTCTGGGTAATGAGGTTTTATCATTTGAAGAAGAGTTTGCGCGTTATATAGGTGTTGCGCATGGGATAGGCGTTGGTAGCGGTACCGAGGCGCTGCAGCTGGCCTTGGCTGCTTGCGGAATAGGCAGAGGGGACGAAGTGATCACTGTTTCGCATACCGCTGTTGCAACTGTTGCAGCGATTGTCTTAACCGGTGCAACACCCGTGTTGGTAGATATCGAACCGGGTTTTTTTACGCTTGATCCAAACAAACTGAAGGAGGCGATTACCCCGCAAACAAAAGCAATTATCCCGGTGCATCTTTACGGCCAACCGGTTGATCTGGATCCTATTTTGGAAATTTCCCGGGAATATCATCTATATGTAATCGAGGATTGTGCTCAGGCCCATGGAGCGATATATAAGGGAAAACGCGTGGGTTCATTTGGCAATATTAACTGTTTCAGTTTTTATCCGACAAAGAATGTCGGTGCTTTAGGTGACGGCGGGATTATTGTGACGCATAACGCAAAGTTAGCCAAAAGAGCAAGATTGCTGCGTGAATATGGTTGGGCTGAACGATATATAAGCCATATGCCAGGATGGAATACGCGCATAGATGAGATACAGGCAGCTATACTGCGTATAAAGTTGATGCATTTGGATGAAGATAATGCGAAAAGAGGCTTGATTGCAGAAGCTTATTCCGATGGATTGAAGGAATCCGGGCTTAAATTACCGGAGAAAAGAAAAGAATCAAAACATGTTTACCACCAGTTTGTTGTGCGAAGCCAAAAGCGCGATGCCTTGCTGTCATTTCTGAAGAGTAAGGACATAGTAGCCCTTATCCACTACCCGCTGCCAATTCATCTGCAACCGGCATATAAAAAACTCTCGCATGGTGGATTGCGGGAGACTGAAAAGGCAGCAAAAGAAATTCTGTCTCTGCCGATTTATCCGGAACTTTCTGATAGCGATGTTAAAACAGTAATAAACGCAATTAACCGGTTTTATCATGGGTAATCCTCTAAAAATGATTTCAGGGGTTGTGGTAAGAGAATTAGTAACTCATACTGATAAGCGCGGTTTTTTCCGCGAAATCTTCCGCTTTTCCGAAGAATTTGAAAAAAATAGCGTCGGCCAGCTTAGCCATTCTTTAGTTGAAGAAGGCGTAGTAAAAGCCTGGCATGGCCATAAAGAACAGTCCCAATGGAATTATGTAGTTTTAGGCAGGCTAAAGGTTGTTTTGTATGATGACCGGCCAAAGTCTTTAACTTACAAAGAAACAATGGAGTTTTTTGTCGGCGAAGACGAAAAATTAAAGGCTTATTATTTTCCGCCGGGAGTACTGCACGGATACAAGTGTTTGAAAGGCCCTCTGCATATTATTTATGTTACTTCAGGGGTTTATGATTTATCGGATGAAATACGCATAGAGCCTGATGGCTTCCGGATAAGATATAGCTGGTCGGCAGGAGCTGCTAAATGAACAACCAGGATTTCTCCTATTTTAAAGGAAAGCGGATTTTGATAACAGGGGCTGGCGGTTATTTAGGGGCTAACTTAACCCATTGTTTAAAAGACGTTAACTGTACAATTATTCGCTTAAGCCGGGACAGTAAAAAGTTATCTGCTCTAAAGGGGTCGGCAAATGTCGCGGATATCTCGGGAAGTATTTGCGATAGAGAGATCTGGGGAGAAGTATTAGCGGGCGTAGATATTGTTTATCATTTTGCCGCGCAGACCAGTGTCTATGTGGCGGATAAAGATGCGTTAGCCGATTTGCAAAACAATGTTGTGCCAATGCTTAATTTACTAGAAACCTGCAGGAGCAGGGGGTGGCAGCCGGTAATCATATTTTCCGGAACGGCTACTGAGGTAGGCATTCCTGAAAGTTTGCCGGTTAATGAAACGCACAAAGATTGCCCGGTTACTGTATATGATATACATAAATTAATGGCTGAAAACTATCTAAAGCATTATTCTCGGCAGGGATTTGTTCAGGGAGCGACCTTACGTTTATCAAATGTGTATGGCCCTGGTCCAAAAAGCAGCAGTAATGATCGGGGCGTAATCAATATGATGGTAGATAGAGCCTTGAAAGGCGAGCCCTTGACGGTTTATGGGCAAGGAAATCATCTGAGGGATTATATTTATGTAGATGATGTAATTTCTGCATTCTTGAAAGCGCCAATAAATATGAAAGAATTAAACGGCAGGCATTTTGTTATCGGAAGCGGCCAAGCTCATACGATAGCCGAGGCTTTCAACCTTGTAGCCGAACGGGTCGCTGCTAAAACCGGTAAGCGCGTGACAGTTAATCATATTGCGCCATCCGTTATACAGTCTCCGATAGAAGGACGTAATTTTGTCGCTGATTCAAAAGAATTTATCGCAGCAACTGGTTGGCATCACAGGTACTCTTTATCCGAAGGGATAGGTCAAATGCTGGAGATGTTATGAAAAGCCAATTACCGCATCTTAAAGGGCAGAAAATCCTGATTACCGGAGGATTAGGGTTTATCGGCAGCAACCTAGCGCGTAAATGCCTTGAGCTGGGAGCAGAAATAACGATTTATGACTGCTTGCATCCTAGGTCAGGAGGCAATATATATAATCTGCATGGTATACGGGATTCTGTGAAGTTATGCCGTTATGATTTGATGGATTACAGGCGCCTTGCCAAAGCTATCCTCAGGCAGGATATTATTTTCAATTGCGCTTCCTCTACTTCACATCCTTTTTCCATGAGAGAGCCTCGGGTTGATTTGAATATAAATGGAATGGGGGTTATCAACTTGCTGGAAGCCGCCCGTAGTTTTAATAACCATGTAAAACTAGTCCACCTTGGTACCAGCACGCAGCTGGGCCGGCTTTACTATAAGCCTGCCGATGAAAAGCATCCGGAGTTTCCCACCGATATATATTCTGCCAATAAAAGTGTCTCGGAGAAGTATGTTTTAATTTATGGCAACGCTTATGCAATGCGCACAACCGTCATCAGATTGCCTAATGTTTTCGGCCCGAGGGCCAGTATCCATAGCCCGGATTTTACTTTCAACAATTATTTTATTGGTTTGGCATTGCAAGGTAAGGAGATAACAGTTTTTGGTGATGGCAGGCAAAAGAGAAATGTATTATATGTGGACGATGCAGTTTCAGCGTTGATTCTTGCATCGCAAACGGAAAAGGTAAATAAGCAGGTCTTTTTCGCTGTTTCCGATAGTCATTATAGCGTAGCTGAGATTGCCAAAGCCACGGCAAAATATATTGGTTGCGGCAAGGTCAAATTTGTGCCATGGCCCAAGGAAAGGAAATCGCTTGAGATTAATGATGCTGTTATCAGCAATAAAAAGATTAAGAAGGCTTTGGGCTGGGCGCCCCGCTGGGAACTGAAAACAGGGTTAGTTAAAACTAAAGAGTATTTTGAGAGGTGTTTAGGCAAATATTTAAGGTGATAATATGAAAATAGTAGTGACAGGTGCTTTGGGGCATATCGGTTCCAGGGTTATCCGTGAGATCCCTTTGGTCTTTCCGGATGCAGAGATAATTATGGTCGACAATCTGTTAACGCAGCGGTACTGCTCTTTGTTTAATTTACCTGTTAAAGGCAGATATCGCTTTATTGAGGCAGATTTGCTGGATATGGATTTAAGGCAGGTAGTTGAAGGGGCCGATGTTGTCCTGCATTTAGCTGCAATTACAAATGCCGAAGCCAGTGTTAAAAATCGGGAGTTAGTGGAGCATGTTAATTATAATGCAACGGTTAAGGTTGCAAAGACTTGCTGTGATTTGCAGAGCCCGATGATTCACCTTTCCTCAACAAGTGTTTATGGCACGCAAAAAGACCTTGTTGATGAGGAATCTTCCCGCGAAGAGCTTAAGCCGCAAAGCCCCTATGCAGAGACAAAATTAAAAGAAGAGGATTTTCTGCGGGGATTAGGCAGTACGCAAAAATTTAATTTTGTGATCTGTAGATTCGGGACCATATGCGGTATTTCTCCGGGTATGCGTTTTCACACCGCAGTAAATAAGTTTGTGTGGCAGGCATGTATGGGCCAGCCCATAACTGTCTGGAAAACCGCAATGAATCAGAAGCGGCCTTATTTAAATCTTGATGACGCAGTGCGCGCGTTATTCTTAATTATCACCCAAAGGCTTTTTGACAGACGAATCTATAATGTTTTAACAACAAACGCAACAGTAGGCGAGATTATTGCTGTTATTCAAAAGTTTGTCCCGGATTTGCGCGTTCAGCTAGTGGATTCTCCTATTATGAACCAGTTATCTTATGAAGTTTCTGACAGGCGTTTTCGATCTATGGGGTTTGATTCGGATAGAAGCCTGGAGAAGCCTATAAAGGAATCCATAGAGCTGCTTAAGAATATAAAGAGATGACCAGCGAATCTTTCCTCCAGCGTTTAAATTGCGAGCTTTGCCGGTCGCAAGAAACCAGGGTTCTCTATAAGAGCGACTTTACTGAACCGGTTGCGCTCGCTTTCTTAAGGGAATATTTTGGCTCGGATGATTTTATTAAGTTCGTGGAGGAGGTAAAATTTGAGATCCTTCAATGCAAGGCTTGCGGTTTTATATGGCAGAAAAATATTCCCAGCAGAGCGCTTATGGAAAAGATTTATAATAAATGGGTTAAAGCAGAGGATATCTTGAATTATCAGAACAGCGCCTCTATTCATCATTTTTCAAGCCTGGCAAATGAAAGCAGTCTAATCGCTTTTTTGCTCAAAAAAAGGCCTATGGATATAAGGTTTTTAGATTTTGGAATGGGCTGGGGTGAAAGGGCTTTAAGTGCAAAGGCTTTTGGATATGATTCATATGGCGTGGAAATCTCACAAAAAGAGGTTGAATTTGCAAGTTCCCGCGGCATTAAAGCATTCCTTGATTCAGAGCATATTGACCAGAAGTTTGACTTTATAAATTCTTACGGGGTCATTGACCAGGTCTTAGAGCCGGTAAAAACCGTTAAAAAGCTTTGCGCTATGCTTGATGATAACGGTATAATTAAAATTTCTACTCAAAATAGCCAATGGTTCCCCGAGAAAATAATGAAAGGGAGATGGGATCGATCCATGCGCGAGATGCTTCCATTGTTGAATCCCAATGGTTTTACTTATGCGACTTTGATAAGACTTGGTAAGCTTTGCGGACTAAAGAAGATCAAGGCTCGGCGTATATTCAAAGCGTTAATCCCTGCTCTTTATCAAGGAAGCACAAATTTGAAATTCATGGCGCGCAATCTGTTAAAACATAGCTTTGGAACACGCACAGGATTGGAGATTTTTTTCGAGAAGCAATAATCGCTTTGAGGTTTAGCTAGAATAATCGTATTATTTTAGGAAAGGTAATCATGAAATATTCTGTTCTTCTTCCCACGTATAACGGCGGCCCTTTTTTGGCTGACTGCATTAGTTCAATTTTGCATCAGCCATACCGCGATATGGAGCTGGTTATATCGGATAATGCCAATACCGATGAAACGCAGGAGGTTATCGCATCATTTGCTGAAGATCCCCGCGTGAAAGCGATAAGGGTAGATGCGCCGCTCTCTGTTACAGATAACTGGAACAATGCCTTTGAAGCAAGCTCCGGGGATTACATTTTGATGATGGGCGATGACGATTATTTGTTGCCCGGATACTTTCAAAGGATCGACCGGATACTGAAAAAGTACAATAATCCAGAATGCATTACCTATAATGTCTATGCCTTTATATCTTCCGGCGCCATAATGGATAACCGCAAGAGTTATTATAATGAGCGTCTTTTTAAATATGGTTTTGATATGAGGAGAGAGAAAGTTTTAAGCAGAGAAATGCGTTTTGGAATTGTTAAGGATATGTTTAAATTTCGCGTCCGTATGCAGCTGAATATGCAGCCGCATCTGGTATCCCGAAAGGCGACAAAGCGGATTGTCGGCAAGGTTTTTCAGCCGCCATATCCGGATCACTACGCGCTGAATTCTTTATTGCTGACCGCAAAAGATTGGGTATATCTGCCTGAAAAATTACTTGTACTTGGGGTATCTCCTAAATCATACGGTCATTTTGTTTATAGTAATGATGAACAGAATAAGGGTCAATCATACCTGGGGATCGCATCAGATTTTAAGGGCCGCCTGCCCGGCAATGAGCTCTTGAATTCTATGTGCGTGTGGCTTAATCTTCTAAAGCTAAACTATAAAGATATGCTGAAGAATTGCAAGATCAGCCGCGCTCCCTACGTTCGCCGGCAGCTTTATTTCTGGTATGTTCAGTATAAATTTGGCGCCCTATCTTTAAAAGATGTCTTTAGCAATGCCCGCAATCTTTCCTGGGGGGATTGGATGAGTTTACTTTCTACGCTTTTTGACAAAGCAAGCTGGAGGATGTTTTGGTCTTTGTTAAGATTCCGCAAAAGCAATAAGATTGAGACATTTTATGGAGACGGAGTAAAGCCGTTGGATAATATCGCAAATATAAAAGAATTTGCAGGCTTCATTCTTAACCAAGAGCCAACTAAAAGCCAATGACTATGGACTTAACTAATTTGAGAATCGGGTATGTCCCGTATAATAATAAGCTAGATCAACCCGGAGATAACCGCAGGTTCTGTTATTATGCGAAAAAAAGAAATATTGCATTTGAAATAGCAGATCCTGCTGAGAACTATGATCTGGTTATTGTATCAGAGCGAGGCGATCTTAGCGTTTGGAGCGATTACCGCAGGGGCAAGGCTAAAGTAGTTTACGATTTTATTGATTCATATCTGGCAATTTCAAGATGGAACCTCAAAGGAATTCTTAGAGGGTTCGCAAAATATGCGACAGGCCAAAGCCGCTATATGCGGTTAAATCACTGGAAGGCAATTGAGGCGATGTGTCGGCGAGCGGATGCGGTAATATGCACTACGGATGAGCAAAGGCAGGACATCTCTAAATTCTGTAAAAATGTGCGTATTATCTTAGATATTCATACTGTTTATAATAAAGTAAAGACAGATTATTCTGCGCATAAAGTATTTAATCTGGTTTGGGAAGGTTATCCGCATAACCTGCCGCCATTCTTTGAGATCAAGGATGTTTTAAAAGAAATCAATGCTAAACGAAATATTGCCTTGCATCTTGTTACTAATCTTACCTACGGCCAATTCATGGGAAAGTATTGGAAGCGGAGCACTGCCGATATTGCCCGTAAAATCTTTAACAATGTCTATCTTTATGATTGGAATAAGCAGCTATGTCCTACTATTATCTGCGCCTGCGATATGGCTGTCGTGCCACTTTTTCTAAACGACCCTTTGTCTGCGGGTAAACCCGAGGACAAGCTTGCGCTTTTTTGGCGCATGGGTATGCCTGCCATTGTTTCAGCGACACCGGCGCATGCGAAGGTTATGTCCCAGGTTGGTTTACAGGATATGGCATGCAGAACGCCTAAGGAATGGAAGGCGGCACTAGAGTACTATATAGCTAATGAGCCGGCAAGGCGACGTGCTGGGGAGTGCGGCAGGATCTTTGCAGAGACTCAGCGTAGCGAAGAAATGATCTTTGAGCAGTGGGATAATCTTTTAACATCTGTCTTGGGCAAATAGAATCAATAGGATATATAATGAAGATTGAATTTACTGGTTTTGTAAAGAAATACAAGAATATTTTATCTATGATAAATAACTTTCTGCAAAGGAGAAAGTGGGCAAGGCTCTTTTTATTATCCATTGCAATAGCGGCACTTGTTTTTCTTTTGCTTAAATATTTGGATTTAGTAGCTTTTCTGGGGGATAGAATTTCGCAGGAGGGTGTAAGGCTTGATTATATTAAGGGATTTCTTTGGGCTATTTTCCTGGGTTTAACAATATCTATCTGGCCGGTGCGCTCCCAGGATAAGAAGGCCATTGTATGGATATGGGCAGTTAAATGCTTTGTTATGCTTTTCCTCATGCTTTTCTATGAGCATCATTACGAAACAGACGCATTTGGATATTTTCACCAGGCAGGAATAAAATTAACCAGCTGGAAAGCTATGTTTATAGGGGAGGTGCGGCCAAATATCCCGGTTACGATTATTACAAAGCTGCATCATTTTTCATTTCTCAACTCTTTCCATGCTACCAAGGTAAGTTTTGGAATGATAGGTCTTTTAGCCATATACATATTCTACCGCGGTGTAGTAGTATTCCTGCGGCAGGAGAAACCGGTACTGCTGTATATATTTGCATTTTTTCCATCAATATTATTCTGGTCTTCGGTAATAGGTAAAGACCCGATTGTGCTTTTTGGCGTAGCTGTTTATTGTTATGGAGTCATAAAGTGGATTAGGACAGGGCGTTTATCCTCTTTAATAGTTATGTGGTTGGGTATTGGGATTGGGGTATTTATACGCTCCTGGCTGGGGTTAATTCTTGGGTTGCCTATTTTTCTTGTAACTTTCAAAGCCATCAAGAAAAAACTTGTAAGTAAAATAGTAGTTTCGCTTTTATTAATTGTAACAATCTTGTTTTCTGTTAATAAAGTAATGATGACTTTTGGTTTCAAGTCTTTTAATGAATTAACGAGGATTGCAAATCAAAGGTTCGTCGGTTTTAACAGGGGTGGGAGTATGGTAGAGGTTGAATCCCCGATTGCAAAGCCAGAAAAGGTTAATCTTACCGTAAGCGAAGGGAATACCGGCGATAACAGTAATATAAGACAGGCAAGGTATAGTAGTTTTAAGGATATGATTATTTTTCTCCCAAAGGGTATTTTTACTGTTTTATTCAGGCCATTGCCCGGTGATGTGAAGAACGCATTCGGCTTTTTGGCGGGGTTGGAAGGCGCGTTTTTGCTAATATTATTTGTTTTTGCAGTCAAGTCACTGCGATGGCATAAGTTGCTTGATCCAGTAGTCGTATGGGCTATTTTGTTGGTAGGGATATGGGCATCTTTATACGCATTTATTAGTTACAATTTAGGCACCATATGCCGTTACCGATTGCAGATTTTACCTGTATTTTTAGGATTGTTGTTATATTTAGCCTATGGCGGGGATACGCAAGCTATTTTAAAAGATAGAAGACGGAGATAAAAATGAAGTTTACAATAGGTTTCGATAGAGAAGATACTAAATTATTGCATAAATATTGGGATGAGATACTTGAAACACAAAAGTGGACCGAAGGAAGATTTACTGCTTTATTTGAAGACAAGTGGTCTGTTCATAATGAGCTTCCTTCAGTAGCTTTCTCTAGCTGGGCAGGTGCGGCAATGGCTGCGCTTGATTATTTTAATATTCGGGGTAAGACTGTGCTTTGCCCGTCTAATACCTTTATGGCTACGCCTTTAAGCGTTATTAAAGCCGGAGGAAACGTAGAATTTGCAGATTGTAACCGTAATGACCTGTGTTTATCCTTTGAAGATTTTAAGAAGAGAGTGGAAAAATATAAGCCTGCAGCTGCCTGGGTTGTGCATATAGGAGGGCATATAGCATTTGAAATAGAGAAAATAGCATGTTTTTGTAAGCAAAAAGGCATAATTTTGCTTGAAGATTGCGCGCATGCGCACGGCGCAGAATGGAATAATAAAAAGCCCGGACAGTGGGGGGAGGCAGGGATTTATTCTTTTTACGCGACTAAGACAATCTCTACTGGAGAGGGAGGAATGCTCGTTAGTAATAATAAGGGTTTAATTGAATATGCCAGGCAATACAGAAATTACGGAAAGTTTGATTACAAGGTGGAAGGTTTAAATTATAGGATGAATGAATTTACTGCTGCTATTGGATGCGTGCAAACCGCCAGGCTTAAGGAAATCGCAGAATGGAAGAATATGTATGCAAAGAAATATCTTGATTCGAAATTTGCCAATAGAGTTATTTTCCCGCAAGGAATGATATCCGGATATTATAAGTACATAATATTTGAGCCGTTTGAGAAATCTACCGGCAAGGTTTATGATCAGCCGTGCCATCAGATAATGGATAAGGATTGTGACTTACCGAACACTGAATGGGTGGCGAAGAATCACTGGTGCCTGCCGTTATATTACAAAGGAGAGGAGCTCTAAGATGAAAGCGTTAGTTACGGGCGGTTCGGGCTTTATTGGCTCGCATGTAGTTGATAATTTACGCGATAAAGGTATTGAAGTTCGCGTATACGACGGAATCATGCCGACCTTTAGAAAAGATATCGAGTATTATCAGGGCAGCATTCTGGATAAGACTTCCCTCGGTTTTGCTCTTAACGGAGTGGATGCAATATTCCATTTGGCTGCGGTTGCAGACGTAAAGGACGTCTATAGCGATCCGTATAACTCAGAGGCAATTAATGTTCGCGGCACAATTAATGTATTGGAAGCTGCTCGTAATGCTGGCGTCAAAAGAATTATTTTCGGAAGCACAACTTGGGTTTACAGCGAAGCCTCTTCCAGTAATGTCGATGAATTAACCCCTCTTCATGCGCCTACGCATCTTTATACCGCTACAAAGTTGAGCGGAGAATATTACTGCCAATCTTATAGCAAGCTTTATGATATGGAGGTAACTATCCTTCGTTACGGCATACCTTATGGTCCCCGCGCAAGAGACGGCGCAGTCATTCCGATATTCGTAAAGAAGGCTATCAATGGAGAGCCACTTACTATTGCAGGAGACGGTTTGCAATTCAGAAAATTTGTTTACGTTGAGGATTTAGCCGAAGGCAATGTGCTTGCCCTTAAAACTATAGCTAAGAATAAAATCTATAATCTTGATGGCAGCGAGAAAGTTTCCATTAAGCAGATAGCCGAAACAATAAAGAAAATCATCGGTAATGTAAAAATTGAATATACCCCTGCCAGGCCCGGAGATTTCTCTGGTAAAGAGGTCTCAAGCCAATTGGCTGCAAAAGAACTAGGGTGGGAGCCAAAGGTCAGTTTTGAGGAGGGGGTGCGTAGATACATAAAATGGTATAAAGAGCGCCAGGAGAAACGCAAAACTGAATGGGAAAAGATTGATAACATACTGAAGAAATAATGGGAGAAGATGGCAAAGCATAAAGTTTTAATCATCGCTGCACATATGGATGACGAAGTGCTTGGGTGTGGCGGAATAATTTGTAAGCATAGAGCCGCAGGGGATAATGTTACTGTAATCTTCGTTGCACATCGTATTTACAACCATTCTTTCAATAAAAGAAACTATGAAGTCGAAAAGAGCCATGCTTTAAAAGCAAAAAAAGTATTAGGTTATGATGAAGCGATATTCTTAGATCTAAATGATGAAAGACTTGATGCCTGTCTACAGGATATTATTATCCCTTTGGAAAAACATGTGAAGGCCATGAGACCCGATATAGTGTATTTGCCGTTCAGGCAGGATAATAATCAGGACCATCGCGCTGTTTTCGACGCTTCCAGAGTTGCCTTAAGGCCCGCAGTAACTCCTTTTATAAAAGAAATTAATATGTATGAAGTTTCTTCTTCAACTGAGCAATCTCCGCAGATAATCGAAACTGCTTTTTTGCCTAATTTCTATGTAAATATCGGGCCCTTTATCAACAAAAAGATTGAAGGTTTGGCATGTTATGAAACAGAAAAGAGGTCTTATCCTCATCCCCGATCCGGGAAAGCCATTAAAGCCCTGGCTCAGAAAAGAGGTACGGAGATTGGGTATAATTATGCTGAAACTTTTGTTAGTATTAGGAGGAAGTGGGAATGATACTGGGAATAACACCTGCGCGGGGCGGTAGTAAAGGTATTCCAAGGAAGAATATAAAAATGATCGCCGGTAAGCCTTTGCTTGCCTGGACGATTGAGGAGGCGAAAAAATCAGAACTCATTGATAGGTATGTCGTATCAACAGAAGATAAAGAAATAGCTGAAGTGGCTCAAAGTTTAGGAGCCGAAGTTCTTTTGCGCCCAGTTGAGTTTGCTACTGACGAAGCTTCAACTGAAAGTGTTTTAAAACATGCCGTGAATTACTTTAAATGCGATACCGTAGTTCTCCTGCAGGCGACTTCTCCGGTAAGAAAACCAGGCTTAATCGATGAATGCGTTAGGGAATTTATTGACGGTAATTATGATTCCCTGGCTACAGGTTTTATATGTAAATATAAGGAATATGGCAAGAATCATTTCCGCAGGCAGGATATTGAAGGGTTCTTCTATGATGACGGGAATGTTTATGTGATTAGGGCAGATCTTATAAGAAAAGGCGAGCGTTACGGTAAAAATATCGCCAGGAAGCTTATCAGCCGTTTTGAAAATGTAGAAATTGATGATGAGTTTGATTTATGGCTGGCAGAACAAATATTGAAGAAAGATCCAAAGTGAGATATTCAAGAGATTACCACGATTATGTATTTAAAAAGGGGAAATTCCTGGGTAAATTTGATGATATGTACAGGTATTCATCAGTTAAGCCCTGGCACCAAGATAAGACAGCGTATAGAATATTCTCGGATATTGACATATTGATCCTCAAGCAATATAAATTCAGGTCGGTATGCGAAATAGGGTGCGGCTTGGGATATTTTACGGAGCGCCTACGCAAGGAATTAATTTTTAAATCCGGAAAAGGCAATAAGGTAACCGGCATCGATATTTCCGGAGAAGCCATACATAAAGCTAGTAAATTATTCCCAAGGATACAATTTATAAAAGGTAATCTGATTGAGAAAACTCCTCTAAAGGTGAAAACCTTTGAATTGGTTATAGCCAAAGAAATACTCTGGTATGTCACGCACAGATTATCCAGGTTTCTGGATAATGCTACAGATATGGTAAAAGATGGTGGTTTATTTTATATTTCTCAGTCATTTCCCGAAAAGAGAAATTGGTCAGGTCGAGAGATAATCAATGGACCAGACAGGTTGAAGAAAATCTTGATGCGTTATGCAAAGCCTGTTTATTATTGTTTAGAGTATGATTGGAATTATCACGGAAGGCCGTTTGTGCACTTCTTAGGAAGAGTCAAAAAGTAATCCAAGAATGATAGTTAATTAATAGATATCAAATAAGAAGAATATAATGAAGAGTATATGGGAACATTGTACGTCTTGTTTTAATGATACGAAGGATTATATAAGGATTTCCGGGAAAAAGAAGGCATTTTTGTATTTTTTAAGAAGAAAGAATTTGTTTAGCCAGTTTAAGGACAGAGTAAAGTGGTTTTTAGCTCCCACCTTCCATTATGTTGTTGATTTTCCTACTCACTTGGAAGTTGAGGCGGCTGTCAGTTGTCAGATGCGCTGCCCAATGTGTAAGAGGGAGCAGATGCCCAAAGATATGAAACTGGGAGTTATGGATTTTGGATTATTCAAAAGAGTTATTGATGAAGCTTCGCTGAGAAAAGTTTATTCTATTAAATTATCATGGAGAGGTGAACCACTTTTAAATGAACGGATTATTGATATGATTAAGTACGCTAAACAAAAGGGCATTCAGGATGTAGCTTTTTTAACAAACGGCGAGAGGTTGACTCCAAAGCTGTCAATGAGCTTAGTTGAGTCAGGCTTAGATTGGATGAGTGTATCTATAGACGGAATTGGCGAAATTTACGATCGTATACGCTGGCCGGAAACATATGATAATATAATAGAAAAGATTAAGTTTTTTAAAGAATACAGAGATGGAAAGGGCTATAAGAAGCCTTTAATTAGAATTCAAACAATCTGGTCAGCGGTTAAAAATGACCCGGATTCATATTTTAAATTTTTTGAGAGATTGGGAGATAAAGTTTACATTATCGCAGACCAGCAAAGGTTTGACTTAACGCCGTTTAAACGTTCAAAAAGATTCAAATGTCCTCAACCATGGCAGAGAATGGCAATCGGCTGGAATGGCATCGTTACTAAATGCGTTGGCGATTACAACGAGGATGATGCTATCGGAGATATAACAAAGAATAGCTTGTATGAAATATGGCATGGGGAAGAGATGAATAAAAAAAGAGGGTTAGTAAAGGATGGAAGTTATTCGTTAAAATCCTGCTCTACTTGCAATGACGCAGGAGAGATGGAAGAGAAAGAAGTCGCTATTTTAGGCAGGAAAATAAAACTGAATCTGTACAAAGACCAGTATATTCCGGTGGAGAATATTGACTCTCGTGCTCAGTAAAATAGACGGTATTATTTAATTAAATAAGTAGAGATGGTAAGGCTGGAATGAAGAAAATTAAAGTATGCTTTAGGGTAGATACCGGTGAAGTTGTGGGAACTGGCCATTTAATGGAAGCCTTAGCTATCTACAAAAGCTTAAAGAATAGATTTGCGGTAGAAGCGGCATTCATAACTGTAAAAAACGATTATATAGTTACGAAATTGCGTCAGGCGGGTATTAAAAAGATTTATCCTGTTGCCGAAGGTGTCACTGCGGAAGATGTGAGCGAGCTTGAGGATACAAATAGGACCATAGAGGTCTTTAAAAGAAATAAATTTGATTGCCTAATCGTTGACCTGCCTAAGCGCTCCGAAAGCTATTATAAGAAGTTAAATAAAAATATAGGCTTGGTGTGCACAATTCTTGACGATGACTTATATAGAGAGATTCAGTCAACTTTAGTTTTTAACTTTTCGATAACCCAGAATGCGCAGTTTTATCGTGGTTTTAATAACAAGTCTAGATATCTGGTAGGGCCGGAGTATATTCCGCTTAACGAAGATATGCTGGAGTTTAAGCCTATAAAAATCAAAAGAAAGATAAAAAGGATTCTTGTAACTACTCCTGCTTTTCTCATAGCTAAATACGGCACTACTGTTAAGATTATTGAGGCATTGGAAAAGATCGAGGGGGATTTTATGATCGATGTTTTGATCAGCGGCCTAATTGAATTACGACACCAGAAAGAGATAGAGGATACAATTAGGTCTTCAGTTAAACATGAGTATGTCCTGAATAAGAATATATTACAGAGGAAGGTATTTGAAATATCAGAGAAAGCAGATATTGCTATTACTGCATCCGGTAATGCGCTTTATGAATTTGCATATTTTGGCCTACCAACAATTATGATTGCTCCGCGCATTGAGTTCCTCAAAATAACTGATTGTTTTGAAAAGTCCGTATTTAATACTAATTTAGGCCTGGTTGATCTTATTGGCGAAAGCACATTAAAAGAAAGTCTGGAAAGTTTAATTAATAATTATGAGCTAAGGAAGAAGAATTCTTTAGCCTTAAGAGGATTAGTTGACGGGATGGGTACTAATAGAATATGCGAACGTATCCTAACGCTTATCAGAAATAAGTAAGAAAGTGATCAAAACAGCTTATCCGTATTTTAAGAATAAAAAAAACATACTTGCTGCATTTGAAGAAATAATGATTAGCGGCAGATTGATGAATGGTAAATATTCTGTACTTTTTGAAAAGAATTTTGCTAAATATATTGGGACTGATTATGCGGTATCGGTAAATTCCTGCACCAGTGCATTAGAAATTGTTTTGCGATTTATAAATATTAAAGGGTACGAAGCAATTATTCCTACAAATACATTTATAGCAACTCCTAACGCAGTGCTGTATGCAGGTGGTAGGCCTGTTTTTGCGGATATTGAGAGAGATACTTTTTGCCTCGATCCAGAAGATTTGCGCAAGAGAATTACCTCAAAGACCAAAGCCGTGATATTAGTGCACATCGCAGGCTTAATTACCCCCAGGATCTCTGAAATTATGAAGATATGTAGAGCGCATAAATTGATCTTAATGGAAGATTGCGCTCATGCTCCCGGGTCGATTTATAAAGGGAAAAAAGCAGGAAGTTTTGGCCTGGCAGGTTGTTTTTCGTTCTATCCCACAAAAATTATTACTACTGGTACAGGAGGGATGGTAACTACTAATGATAAGAAGTTAAATGTTTTTGCAAGAAGCCTGCGGCTTCATGGAGCAGGGAAAAACTTATCAAATATCGTTAATTACGGGAACGATTGGTTTTTAGACGAATTCCGGTGCGCTATCGGGTTATTCCAATTGCAAGAGCTTGAGAATTTGCTTAAGGCAAGGAGAAATATTGCTAGGAGATATATTAAATTGTTGCAAAATCAAAAAGGTATTAATTGTTATATCCCCCCTAAGTACATAAGGCATTCTTACTATAAATTTCCTCTTACCATTGATAGTTCTGTTGATGTTAAGCGGCTCAGGAAGATAATTGGCAAAAAATGGGGTTTTGAGCTTGAATCCGTATATAATCCGCCCTGTCATCTTCAGCCGATATATAAAGGGTATGGAAGCTTTCCGGTTGCAGAAGAGGTATTGAGCAGCCAAATTACATTGCCGATGCATCCGCTTTTAACGCAAAAAGAGATTAGGTATATTGCAAGAGCTATGAAAGAAACTTTAGTAAGACTATGATTTTAGGTATTCATCAGCCTCAATATTTGCCCTGGCTGGGGATTATAGACCGTATTGATAAATGCGATACGTTTATCCTTTTGGATAACGTTCCCTATTCTAAGAATTATTATTATAACCGTAACCGGATTAAGGCTCAGAAAGGCTGGATATGGTTAACAGTACCTGTTCTGTTTGGCGGTAATTTCGGGCAACTTATAAAAGATATAAAGATTGATAATAATCAAAACTGGAGGCAGAAGCACCTAAAAAGCATATATCTAGAATACAAGAAAGCTCCTTTTTTTGACGATTATTATCGGCCTATAGAAGATTTACTCGGCAGGGATTGGGAATCCTTATCTGATCTCAGTTCGGAGAGCATAAGGCTTTCTGCCGGGCTTTTTGGGATAGACAAGAAAATAAAGAAAGCCTCTGAGCTTAACGTAACCGGGAATAAGGAGGATTTGTTGATAGACATTTGCTTAAAGCTAAAAGCAGATGTTTATATGTCTGGTCCGGATGGCAAGAATTATTTAAATCTTGAAAATTGGGCTGATAAAGGAATAAAGGTTATTTTTCAGGATTTTAAGCACCCTAAGTACCGCCAATCCTCAGATAATTTCGTTCCGCAAATGGCGGCATTTGATTTGTTGTTTAGTTGCGGGAAAGAAAGCTTAAGTATCTTAAGAGATCAATCGGGCGAGAAATCAGAGTTAGTATTAGAATAGGAGTTATTATTAACAGAGGAGAGTATGAAAATAATAGTAAATAAGAAGAAAATTGGCGAAGATTCACCGGTTTTTACTATTGCTGAAATCGGATGTAATTTTGAAGGAGATATTAATCGTGCAAAAGAAATGATCAAGGTTGCCGCGGAAGCAGGTATAGATGCTGTAAAATTCCAGACATTTACTCCTAAGAAATTGCTTTCAAAATATGCGGAGAAATTCTGGGAGATAGAGGGTTGCCCGGGTAAAAATCAATTGGAAGAATTTGAGCAGATGCCGCAACTCAGTTTTGCTAATTATAAAGCCCTTAAAGAAGTTGCCGATAAATTAGGAGTTGTATTTTTTTCAACTCCTTACGATGAAGAGTCGGTAGATCTGCTTGAAAGACTGGGTGTCCCTTTGTATAAAATAAGTTCCATGGATATAACACACACCCCGTTCTTGAAATATGTTGCTAGAAAAAACAAACCCATTATTATCTCGACAGGAGCCAGTACTATTAAAGAGGTAGAGGAGGCAGTAAGGATTATGAAAGAAGAGGGCAATGTTCAAATAGGTTTACTTCACTGTATTACTAATTACCCGACGCAAGATAAAAATATTAATCTGCGAATGATAGCCCATCTTCGCAATGCCTTTCCTGAGTTGCCGGTTGGTTATTCCGACCATACCCTGCCTGAGAACGGAGAGGGGATAATAACCGCCGCTGTAGCCCTAGGTGCAACAATCATAGAAAAACATTTTACCTTTGACAATAAGAGGCCGGGGTATGATCATGAAATATCGTTTGATTACGAAGGACTGAAAAGAATGATGATTCAGATCCGCAGGGTTGAGAAAGCCCTTGGAGGAGAGGAAAAGAGGCCGATTGAGGCAGAGGCAAAAGCAAGAATACATGGGAGGAGAAGCATTGTTGCTGCCAGGAATATCGTTAAGGGGGCTATTATCAGTAAAGATATGCTAGAGATAAAAAGGCCCGCAACAGGGATTGAGCCTAAATTTATAGACTCGCTTTTAGGTAAAAGGGTCCGTAAGGATATAAAAGAGGATCAGCCTATTGGTTGGGAGATGATTGTAGAAAATGAACAGGAATAATTTCAGGGATTTATTGAACGCGCATCTTAACGTTTCCTGGCTGCGTCCGGAAAGCGCTCTTTGGGATGCCATCGCTTCATTTTATCTCTCTAAATGTAAAATTACTCCCCCATCACTTGATCTTGGCTGCGGCAATGGGATATTCAGTTTCATTACCGCTGGAGGGCGCTTTTCTATAGATTATGATTGGTATGTTAATGTTGATGGATCTCGTATGAATGGTAGAATGGATATATATGATATTTGTTTGGTAAGTAACCTAAAAAAATATATAACCAGGAATCCGGGGTATAAGTTTACATTTGGGCTTGATGCTAAGCCGAATCTATTGAAGCAGGCAAACTTACTTGGATTTTACGATAATATTATCGAACATGATGCAAATAAACGTTTTCCGTTTCGCGACGGAGAGTTCAGGACAATTTTTTCGAATATGCTTTATTGGTTAAAAGACCTCGACCGTTCATTGGAAGAAGTGCACAGGATCTTAGATACGGCAGGCACAGCGCTCTTATGTTTACCCAATGCGGCATTTTATGATTATTGTGTTTCATATCAGTGGAAAGTAAGGCAGTCTAATCTGTTAAAACTTCTCAATGGGGGAAGGTCAGAATCCATACATTGGACTATTTCATATAATGAGTTTATAAAGAAAGCAGGTAAGGCGGGTTTTAAAATAACTTCTCACCTGTATTATCTTTCACCTCTTACTTTAAAGATTTGGGATATTGGGCTTCGGCCGATTTCCTCTACCTTAATTAAAATGGCTAATAGTTTAGGAAACGAAAAGAGAGCGATTTTAAAAAGAGAGTGGATTGATACCGTTTTTGATTTTCTCTACCCACTTTACGAATTTGAGAAGCAAGGCAATGCAAAAATGGGATTTCATCTCTTTGTTTTAAAGAAATAAACAAGCTGAACGCATCTTATTTTAAAGCCTTTATCATGGAAGAACGTTATTATTTAGCTACTACAGGTATTTCAAAGATATGGGATTTAAGCAATGGAATTTTAATTCTTGGGCCATGGTGTTTAACCGATAGAAGGAATCTGGAACTGTTAAAATCAAATGAATATAGTCTTGTTGATTCTCCGTGGAAACCAGTTATCAAGATAAAAGAAGCCGCCGATTACTGCCATAATATTTACGAAGATTTGCTACCCAAAATCTCTGAAATTATGAATTCTGTACACAATGTTTCCCAGCCGGTAAAATACTGGCGCATACTTTTAGGCCCCTGGTTACTGCACTTTATAGAAATTTTCTATGATAGATATGAAAGGTTGTCAAGTGTTGCAAAACAATACCCGAGTTTTTATACAAATTCAATTCCTTTAGAAAATTGCGATATCTCAGCTTTAGATACCCTTGATTTTGTAGAAAATCAGATAAACAGCGATTCATATAACCTCAGTGTATTTAGTTTGATTTTAAATAAGTTTTTTCCAGAAAATACAGAAATAACTAAAGTGAATTTAGCAAGCGACCCCGAACGTAAGAACCCGGTAAGTATTAATTGGCGTAAGAAAATACTTAACAATTTATTGCAGTTAGGAGGTTCTTCTTTTGATAGTCCTATAATGCTGTTTAATATGTATCATCTGACCATCTTAGATTTACTCAAGTTAAAGATAAAGACATGGAATATAGGATATTTTAATTCCAGATATAAAAATGAACCAAAACCGATAACCACTTGTTCTACAAAACTTCGAAGCACTATAAAGATTGAGGGGGCCGCGGATGATTTTCAATCATTCTTGAATGAGATCATTCCCAGGGGTATCCCGACTTGCTATATAGAAAACTATAGATTCTATAGGTATCAGTTTTTCGATAAAGTTAAAAATATTAAAGCCATTGGTTCTTCCATTGGGTGGTATTTTGATGAGAAATTTAAGTTTTTTAGCGCTGAAGCAACTCTATCTGGGGCAAAGACCCTGGAGTTTCAACATGGTGGCGGCTATGGTTTTTTATATTCTATGCCAGTTGAGTCGCTTGCGAAAGAAAAAGATATCTTTTACAGCTGGGGATGGAATACTTATGATGAAAGAGTAGTTCCCCTTCCAAGTCCGCACCTTTCTCGGTTAAAGAATAAGCACTCTAAGAAAATAAATAATTTATTATTTGTGGGGACTGGCATGCCAAGGTATCATTTTAGATTTCATAGTTTGGTTTTTCCGGAAGATATGGCTAAATATTTCGACAATAAGAATATTTTCCTTCAAAATCTGAACCAGCATATTAAAGAACATTTTCTATATCGTCCTTATCTTCATGATTATGGATGGGATGAAGTAAAGCTGCTAAAGAAAATGCAGCCTGATATTGAGATTATTTCTCGAGGCAAATTAACTGGCTGGATTAAGAAAGTTAATATGGTTGTAATAGACCATCCGCATACGGCGTTCCTAGAGGCGTTAGTAATAAATACTCCGAGCGTATTTTATTGGGATAGCGAATGCAACCTTATGCGACCCGAAGCCGAAGAATATTTTGATTTATTAAAAAGAGCCGGAATATTGTTCAGCAAGTCTTCGGATGCCGCAAGAAAAGTAAATGAGGTGTTTTTAAATGCAGAGAAATGGTGGATGACGAGCGAGGTTCAAGAAGCACGTATCAAATTTTGCGAGCGATATGCATATGCAAGGTCAGATTGGGCAAACATTTGGGTGAAAGAATTTGGAAAATTTAATTAAAGGTAAAATTATCTTCAAAAGTGGAGATTCTCTCAGGAAAAGGTATTTTTACAAACTTTCCGTCAATATTATGGGATTGGTTATGAATGTAGTTATCCATGCGGTTATTCCGAGAGGCCTCGGGCCTGCGGCGTATGGTAATTTTAATTTCCTCACCAACTTCTTTAATCAAATATTAAGTTTTTTCGATAGCGGGACTTCAGGTGCTTTTTATACGAAGCTTTCAAAAAGGCAGGAGGAGTTCAAATTAACGTCATTTTATCTTTCTTTTGTTAACGTAATCGCTATATTAGTTATCGCTTTTGTAATTATAGCCCAGTTTACTGGCTTATCTCTAAAATTGTATCCGGATCAGTCTGTGCTATATATTTATTTAGCGGCCTTGCTGGCCATATTGACTTGGGAAACGCAGATAATAAATATGATTGCAGATGCCTACGGCCTTACTGTTTCAGTAGAATTATTTAAGATATTTCAAAAAGTGGTCGGGCTTGCAGCTATCTTAATTCTATATTTTTATAAACAGATTAATTTAACCAATATTTTTCTTTATAATTATTTTATTTTGTCGCTGTTGCTAATAGCTTGTATAGGGATTATTAATGAACATGGCTATTGTTCCTTGCGAAACTTTAAACTGAAGTTACAAGAGGTTAAGGATTACATCGTAGAATTTTATAAATATTCTCATCCTCTTTTTATTTACAGTATTGTTGGTTTGATAACGGGTATTTTTGATAGATGGTTATTGCAAATTTTTGGAGGTAGCGCTCAACAGGGATTCTACAGCCTTTCTTATCAGATTGGGGCGGCTTGTTTTCTATTTAGCAGTGCCATGACACCGCTTATTACTAGAGAGTTTTCTATAGCGCATAGTAATAAGGATAGGAATTCTATAGCAGTTATTTTCAGGAAGCACATTCCTTTGCTTTATGCAATAACCGCTTGTATAGCATGTTTTGTTGTGGTTAATGTAAATAAAGTCACTATAATTATGGGCGGCAATAATTTTAGAGAAGCCAGCCTTGCAGTCGCCATCATGGCATTTTACCCAATACATCAAACTTATGGGCAGCTGAGTGCTTCTGTTTTTTTGGCGACTGACCAAACAAGGCTTTATCGTAATATCGGGGTAACCTTTATGCTCATCTCTTTGCCTATTACCTTTTTTTTGATTGCACCGAATAGGCTCTATGGGTTGAATGCAGGATCAGTGGGGTTGGCGGTTAAAATGGTGCTCGTGCAGTTCCTAGCTATTAATACGCAGCTTTATTTTAATGCAAAATTACTCAAATTGTCTTTTTGGAAGTATCTCGGCCATCAAATAATAAGCGTCCTTGTGTTTATTTCCCTTGCTATTTTCTCCAGCATAATTATAGATAAAATTGCTATTTCTGGTAAGGGAATAATCCCCAGCCTTTTTTGTAATCTTATTATATATATTTTCTTTATTGTAGCACTTGGTTGTAATATGCCTGCAATCTTTGGTTTAAATAAACAGGATGTAAGGGATCTTTTTGATTTGAAAAATATATAGCATAGGGAATAAAGCATTATTAGAAAGCCTAACTTAAATATGAACTAAATTTTTGTCGAGAGTCAATTGCCGGATATAGTATTTTCCTAAAGTAAAATAAAAGTTTGAATAGTGCAAGAGGGGTTAAATGAAGAAATCTATTTGCCGCAATTTCGAGATTTTGGATTGTACCATACGGGATGGCGGGTATATAAATAATTGGGAATTTGATATGAAATTGGTCCGCGAGATTTATCGGGTTTTATCGAAATCAGGAGTCCAATACGTAGAGATCGGCTACAGGGGTACGGAAAAATACTTTAACCCCAAGGAATTTGGGCGCTGGCGGTTTAGCAAGGAAGAGGATATCCGTGAAGCCGTAGGAAGCATAGCTGGCGCTAAATTGGCGGTAATGGCTGATTTCGGGAAAATTAACCTGAAAGACTTCCCGAATTCTAAACAAAGCATTATTGAGTTAGTAAGGCTGGCTGTTAATAAGAATCAGCTAAAGGAGGCGGTTTCATTCCTGGATAAATTAAAAGAGAAAGGGTATAAGGTTTCTTTGAACGCGATGGGATATCCCAGCTATTCAGTTGCCCAGCAGAAGAGAATGATAAAAATGCTTAAGGGTTCGCATATTGATTATTTATATGTTGTTGATAGTTACGGTTCGTTGTTCCCGGATCAGATTTGTTCGTTATTTAAGCCTTTAATGGCATCCTTAAGGATGAAGGTAGGTTTTCATCCACATAATAACCTGCAGATGGCCCTGGCTAATACTTTAGAGGCGATTCGCTGTGGAGTGCATATTGTTGACAGCGCCATTTACGGTATGGGCAGGGCAGCGGGTAACTTACCTACTGAGATAATCCTTTCATTGCTGGAGAAAGAGAAGAAAGATAGGTATAATTCAATACCTGTCCTTGATGCAATCGACCGATATTTTATTCCTTTACAGAGAGATAATAAATGGGGGTATCAATTGCCTTATATGATTTCAGGATTGTTCAGTTGCCATCCTGGTTACGCAAAGTCGCTGGTAGATGCGCATGAATATACAATGGAAGATATCTGGAAGGCCATGGATTATATTAAAGGAAAAAGTCCGGTTGGATTTTCCAGGGGGATTCTACAAGATCTTATCAAGGATGGGGTTATAAACAGTGTTGATAAGATCTATAGCAAAAAGATTGCGAAACCTTCCAAGAAAACATCTAATAAGAAAAGGGGATCTTCTGTGAAAGTGCCTTATATAAATAGGCACAAAAACCGTGATTTTCTGATTCTGGCCAACGGTCCGTCTCTAAAGAAATATAAAGAGAAGATCAGTTGTTTTATTGCCAGATATAATCCGGTTATATTAGGTGCGAATTACCTGGGAGGGCTATTTTTGCCTGATTATCACGTATTTAATAATAAGCGCAGGTTTGTAGATTACGTAGATACCGTAAAACCGGAATCGAGGTTATTGATAGGGCAGCACATAGCGGAAGAAATGATAAGAGAATATACCGATAGGGAATATGAGAGTATTTATTATTCCGATGTTTTAAATTATAATTTTGAGATTAATAACGGAGTAATAAATACAAATTGCAGGACCGTTGCAGTATTGTTATTAGGCGTGGCTATAGTGATGGGGGCCAGAAGAATCTTTAGCGTTGGGATGGATGGGTATTTGGAAAATGAGAATCAGCCACAAGGTGCTTCTTTCCACTTTTATGCTGAAAAGGATGAAAAAGAGGACCGGGAGATGATACTGGAAAGGCATTATTCTTGTCAGAAATTTATAGAGCAAATAGACGATTACTTGTCCCGCAAGGGGAAGGAAGGCATTCATATTCTGACGCCTACTAGCTATAAGGCTTTTTATAAGGGCATAGAAAACTACATTTGATTTAATCCGGGGGGATGTCGTTTGGCTAATTTGCAGATTAATTCGCATATATTAGAAGATATTGATATTGTGATTTTTGATAAAGATGGTACACTTATGGATCTTTATCAATACTGGTCTGATATGGTCAACTATAGGGTTGAATTTGCAAGGAAGAAACTTGGTTTCAGCGAAAAACAAAAAAACGAAATTATGTTTACTATGGGTGTTGATTTGGCTAATAAAAGGATGAATAGGCATGGTCCCGTCGGAAACAAAAAGCGCCAGGTAGTCATGCAGGTTATGGAAGACGCCCTCTCTGCTTTAGGGTTTGCTGATACGCACGATTTATGTTTTGAGGCTTTTAAAGAAGCGGATAGAACAAGCCTTAAAATTCTGCCGGAAATAATAAAGCCGGTTAAAGGCGTAAAGGAGTTTATAAATTCATTGCGCAAGCATGCTTGCCGTATTGCCGTAGCAACCAGCGATATAACTGAGCGGGCGCTTCTTGCGGTTGAATTATTAGGGATTTCTAATAAAGTAGATATTGTTGTGGGTTGCGATATGGTTAAGAACCATAAACCTCATCCGGAGATGATAAATCTTATATTGAGGAAGTTATCGCTGGGCAAGGGGAAGGCAGTAATGGTGGGCGACACGCTGGCAGACATTGAAATGGGTAATAATGCGGGGTTAAGGGCCTCAATTGCAGTTACTAGCGGTATGGCTTTGCCGGAGGAGTTTCTGGGGAAGACAGATCATATCGTGCAAGACATATCTAAAATAAAGATTATTTAACTAAAGAGGGTAAGTTTATGGCTAAGGTAGTTGGAATAATCCCCGCGAGGATGGCTTCAACGCGTTTTCCCGGCAAACCTTTAATAGAGATTTTAGGAATGCCCATGGTGGTTCATGTCCTTAAAAGGGCTAAACTTTGCAAGCGGCTGGATGATGTTTTTGTCGCTACGGACTCTCCTGAAATATTTAATTGTGTTTTAAGATACAAAGGCAAAGCGATTATGACGGCCTCAACTCATAAAACTGGCACCGATAGAATAGCTGAGGCCTGCCGTAAAATAGATTGCGATATAGCTGTGAATATCCAGGGAGATGAGCCGTTGGTTAAACCCGCAGAGATCGATAAATTAGTTGATTGTATAAGCGCTGATAAAGCAGTTAATTTCGCAACCATCGTATGCAAAACCACTAAATTCAACGATTTTACGGAATGTAAAGTAGTTTTAGACCGCAATATGGATATTATGTATATTTCCCGTTCTGATATACCTTCGAATGGAAGGTCTATGCCGAAGTATCTGTATAAACACAATTGCATTGTCGCATTCCGTAAGAAGGCCCTTAAATTATATTCTTCTTGGCCGCAGACTGATTTGGAGAAGATTGAATATATCGAATATTTGCGTATCCTTGAAAATGGTTATAAGATGAGAGCTATTGTAGTTAGCGGGTATTCGACTTCTGTTGATACCCCTGAAGATCTCAAGATTGTACTAGGCTTAATGAAAAAAGATACGGTTAAGGTTAAATATTTGAATAAGGAGTAATAATCTTGGTAACTAAAGTTATTTTGGCGCATGGTTTTTTACCGCCTCGCAAGATAGCGAGAATGTTTCCCGGGACACCTTGGATCTTTTTTGATCAGGGGTATCTTGAACGAATAAAATGGGAAAAGGTTTTAGGAGCAGATCTTAAAGTCGGCTATAAAGAGCTGCTCGATGAGGTCAGTTATGCGCTTAGGGATGAATTTATAGAATGGTCGGTTCGGCTGGGCAAGCGACATTGGAATAAATGGTACTGGTGGATTAGCCGTCTGGCTACCCGGAATAATATGAATAGCAAGCTTTATCTTTATTCTTGTTATGCCGAAGTATTCAAGAGGATATTGGATGAAAGAAGCGGGTCGCTAATCGTTATTTCCAACAGCTGGGAGCTTCTGGATGTCATCGAAAGATATGCCAGGGAAAAGGTGACGGTTTTAAGTGCTTGTGTTTTGAGGTCTGCTGCGGGAAAGGTGTATTCGTATAGCCAAGAAATAATCACTTTTCTTCTGGCGTGGGTTTATTTTTTTATGAAAAACATTTACGAATTATGCGCCTGTCGTTTCAGCCGCTTAAAAGGACACCCCAAAAAAGACCAGGTATATGATAAAAACCATATTGTTATCCATACCTGTGTTGATGACAGCTGTATAGGCGTTGACGGGAAGTTCAGGGATCGTTATTTCCCCGGCCTTGCTGATTATTTGCGGGGTAAGGGGAAAAAAGTTTCTACATTAGTCTGGCTATACAATGTAAGGAGGATTAATCTTTTTAGTATTTTTCGGTGGTTTAGGGAGAATAAAGAATCATTTCTTATCCCGCAAGATTATTACAATTTCTTTGATTGCGTTTATGCCTTTTTGGTTATTTTGAAAGCATCGATATTAAGATTCTCCAGGGAAGAAGCTTATTTTAAAGATATTGATTTATCTCCCCTGCTTTGCTATGAACAGGTTTTGCAGGCGAGGGATATCGGCTCTGCGAGCTTTATCAACCGGATAAAATTGTTCGGCAAGTGGAGATCGCTGGGGTATAAGTTAAAGACTTATGTTGATATGTGGGAGCTTAAGAATTGTGAGGTAGAAGCGACTATAGGAGTACGCAAATATTATCCGGATGCCAAAACGCTTGGGTTTCAGCATAGCGCTTTAGTGCCAAGGTTGTTGTTTGGCAATTATAAAACTACCCTTGAAGAATTCAGGGCTTCGCCTCATCCTGATTTCGGGTTGGTAAATAGCGCAATAGTTAATGAATTTCTCATTGGTGAAGGTTTTCCCGATTCATTTCTCCGCTTAGGCCCTGCATTGCGTTACAGCTGGTTAAAAAAGCCGCCTGTATCAGAAGGTAAACCAGAAAATAAGGAAGGTATTTTGATCTGTCTTTCGTTGTCATACGATATCAGCTCAGAGATCCTGGAGATGTTCTATATGGCTTTTAAGGATAATCCGGAATACAAGATATGGGTTAAGTTTCATCCGATGATGGTCCAGGAGAGGCTGATGAAAAGGCTCTCTTTTGACTTGCCGCCGAATTTTGCTCTTGTAGAAGGTGCAATTGAAAATTGGATAAAACGGGCTAAGGTAGTTATTACCAGTCAGAGCAGCGCTATGGTGGATGCTGTTTCGATGGGGATTAAGACTATTGTCATCGCCAGACAGACAGACATTGATATAATCCCTTTGGATATATCAGGGAACAATACTATTTGGCAGATTGTCCGTAACCCTAAGGAGTTAGCGGATGCAGTAGGTGGATTCTTTTCTTACCCAGGGGTAAATTTAGATAGCGCCAGGAATTTCTTTGAGTTTAGAATGGAGCTATTAGATGAAGTTTTTAATTAGGATGGGGTTATTTTGATGAGAGGATTACTGAGATGGCTTAAGCTTTTTCCTGCTATGGTTTTCCCGGGCTTATGCCTGAGGAACTACCTAATGGCAGTCAGGAGAGGGATGAGAAAATATGACATGCTAAATTCGCCTTCAGAAGATTATTTTTGCGATAGGTATATGTATATTATTGATAAAGCGCTTAAGCCTGGTAATTTAAGATACGATAATTTAAAAGTCCTGGATGTTGGTTGCGGGCCCGGCAGGTTAACTTTAGAATTTCTAAAACGCGGTAGCAGGGTTGATGCTCTCGATGCTATGCCTGAATTATTAGAAGAGGCCAAGCTTAATGTAAAGAAAGCAAATTTGAATTCATCTGGGGTAAGATGGATATCGGGTGAGATACCCCGGGCGCTTTTTAAGCTCCCCAGCCTGTCTTACGATTTAATCATTTGCACGGAGGTGTTATATGCAGTCCCTGATCCGCAAGAATCAATAAAGAGGATGATAGACCTGTTGTCTCCGGGCGGCATTTTGGTTATTTCGCTAAGGACGAGGCTGTATTACTTACTTTATTTTCTATTAATTAATGATTTTGAGAGGTTTCGATCCGTGTTTGAGAATGATAATTTTAAGGATATCGGTAAATCGCTTTCCTGGGTGGACCCCGAGGAAATGACAAAAACTTTGAAAGACATGAAACTTAAGGATATAAATAAATATGGGGTAGGTGTTCTAACCGGAATCGAAGGCGATCCTGCTGCAGAATTTTGTAAACCGCATACGTTGGGGAGTAAAGAGAGGTCTTTTATGGCTAAGGTGGAGGATGAGATATCCGACAGGTATCCGGATGCGGGCAGGTATATCGTATTTACTGGAGTCAAAAATGAAAGATAATGCGAAGATAAAGAAAATAAAATTATCAAAATCAATCGTTGGGGATACGGAGAAAAGGGCTCTTGCTGAAGTTATTGACAACGCTTATTTGGGGATGGGTTCTTATGTGCAGCAGTTCGAAAAGGAGCTAGGAACCTATTTAGGGCGTAACCCGGTTTTGTGCGTTAATTCAGGTTCTGCTGCGCTTCATTTGGCATTGATGGGCATAGGGCTTGTTCCTGGGGATGAAGTTTTGGTGCAGTCGCTTACTTTTGTGGCCTGTTTTCAGGCGATTAGCGCTGTAGGAGCTAAGCCTATAGCTTGTGAAGTTATCCCGCAGACCTGCACCATAGATCTGGAAGACGCAGAAAAGCGAATCACCGAAAGAACAAAGGCAATCATGCCGGTGCATTATGCTGGGAGAACCGGTAATTTAGAAGAAATTTATAGATTTGCAAGAAGATATGGGCTTAGGGTGGTAGAGGATGCTGCGCATGCTTTTGGGACGGTATATGAAGGGAAAAGGGTTGGTTCATTTGGAGATGTGGTTTGTTTCAGCTTTGATGGTATTAAAAACATTACTTCCGGCGAGGGCGGGGCAGTTGTGACTAAAGATGCCAAAGTGGCTCAATGTGTTATGGATGCCAGATTGCTAGGGGTACATAAAGATACCGAAAAGAGGTATGAGGGTAAAAGAAGCTGGGAGTTTGATGTGTTTCGCCAGGGATACCGTTATCATATGAGCAATTTATTTGCGGCTATCGGAGTTGCACAGCTTGCAAGGCTTGAAAAGGAATTTAAGCCTTGTCGGCAAACTCTCGCCCAACGGTATCATCGCCAGTTATCTCCTTTAGAGGAAATCATTTTATTCCCGAATGATTATGATGAGGTTGTGCCTCATATATTCCCGATAAAGGTTATTCATGGTAAAAGAGATAGTTTAAGAAAGTATTTATTAGATAGCGGCATAGAGTGCGGCGTACATTATCATCCCAATCACCTGCTTAAATTTTATAGTAAACAGAAATTACGGTTGCCGGTAACAGAGAAGATTTACAGTCAATTGCTCAGCCTCCCTTTGCATCCAGAGCTCGCTGTTAAAGACCTAAAATATATAACGGATAAAATAAAGTATTTTTTCGCCAGAAAATGACTTGTTTGTTCTCTTGTTAATCGATATAATTAAATCCGGAGAGAAAATGAAAAATACAGGAATTGATCTAATTTTTAAAAGTATTTATAAAGGGAAAAAGGTTTTAGTCACCGGCGACACGGGTTTTAAGGGGTCGCTACTTTCCATATGGCTGACCTTGCTGGGCGCTGAAGTTACGGGGTTTTCCAGCTATCTGCCTTCTAAACCGTGTTTATTTTCAGTATGCGGGGTTGAGAAACTTATTAAGCATATCCATGGCGATGTCCGCGAGCACAGTTCTTTAAATAAGGTTTTTGCTAAGAATAAGTTTGATTTTATTTTTCATTTAGCTGCGCAGCCTATTGTGAGCGTAGCATATTCTCGCCCGAGGGATACCTTTGAGACCAATGTTTTAGGTACGGTTAATGTTTTAGAGTGCTTGCGGAGATATGCAAATAATACTACTGCTGTAATAATAACCAGTGATAAATGCTACAAAAATATGGGCTGGAGTTGGGGATACAGAGAGACTGATCATCTTGGAGGCTGGGATCCGTATAGCGCTTCAAAGGCTTGCGCTGAAATAGTTTGCGAAGCTTATTTTAAATCCTATGCCGAAGATCCTAAATGCGGCTTCAGGATGGTTACGGCAAGGGCAGGTAATGTAATTGGAGGAGGGGATTGGGCCCTGGACAGAATTATTCCTGACTGTGTTAAGGCCTGGAGTAAGAATAAGCTGGTATACGTTAGAAATCCTCAAGCCACAAGGCCCTGGCAGCATGTTCTTGAACCATTAAGCGGATATCTATGGCTAGGCCAAAAGACTTCAGAGTCTGCTAAATTAAACGGCGAGTCATTTAATTTTGGCCCGGATTACAAGGTGAGCGAGTCTGTTGGCGAGCTTATCAGGCTTTTCTCGAAATATTTTGGAGGAAGGAATAAATGGAAGTACCTGCCTAAAAAAGACAAAAAGAAAGAGAGCCTGTTTTTGAAAGTTTCCAGCGATAAGGCTTTAAAGTATTTAGACTGGTATGCCGTGCTATCTTTTTCTGATAGTATAAAGATGACTGCTGAGTGGTACGAGAAATACTATAAAGATAAAGATCAAGATAAAGATATGTTAGGTTTTACAATAGGGCAGATAAAAGACTATATCTCTAAGGCGCAAGAACTTAAACTTGCCTGGTCAAGAGTAAAGATATGATTGAAGGCGTTTTTATTGAGAAATTAAAAAAGATTGACGATCCGCGCGGCAATCTCAGGCATATGTTACGCTGCGATGCGCCGTATTTTAAATCTTTTGGAGAGGTATATTTCTCTGAAATAAAACCGGGCATGATTAAGGCATGGCGAAAACATTTAAAGATGACTCAGTTGTTTGCAGTGCCGGTAGGCAATATCAGGCTTGTGATATTTGACGACAGGAAGCTGTCGCCAACCGTTGGTGAGATTATGGAAATAGAAACCGGAGTGGATAACTATTGCTTAATAAGAATTCCTCCCTGTGTTTGGTATGGGTTTAAGGGGGTATCCTCTCCGCTTTCTCTTATAACAAATTGTGCCGATATTCCACACGATCCCAATGAGATTATAAGAGCAGATCCTGCTGATGCAATTGTCCCTTATAATTGGAAGTAATAGATGAGCAACGTTACTGACAATAATCCCCTTGTAAGTATTATAATGAATTGTAGAAACGGCCAGGAGTATTTACGAGAGGCCATCGACAGTATTTTTGCCCAGAGTTATATCAATTGGGAGATAATATTCTGGGACAATGATTCTACCGATGAAAGCCCTGCAATCGCTAGAAGCTATGGGGAGAAATTACGTTACTTTAAGAGCGGCCAACCTTTATCGCTGGGGAAGGCCAGGAATATGGCTTTGGCTGAGGCAAGGGGTAGATATATTGCATTTTTGGATTGTGATGACAAATGGCTTGTAAATAAATTGGATGTACAGGTAGATCTGCTGGGAAAAAACCAGGAATTCGATTTTGTTTATAGCAACTATTACAGGCAGATAGCTTCTAAAGCTAATAAACTGGTATTAACATTAAAAGGGAAACAGCCTGAGGGCGATGTTTTTGGCCAGTTTTTAATTAACTATCCTGCCGGATTGTTGACGGTTATGTTAAGGAGAGAGGCTATTAAAAGAATGAACGCGGAATTTGATGAATATCTTGAGTTGTCAGAGGAGTTTGATTTCTTTATGCGCATACTTCTCAGATCCAAGGCTTTATATATTAATCAGCCTTTAGCTGTTTATCGCATCCACCCTAATATGAGCAGCCGCAAATTGATTGAAAGGCACCCGTTTGAAATGCAGTATATATTTGATAAATTGAAAAAATTGGACACTTCTATCCAAGAAAAATATTCTTCAGAGTTTAAATATTACCAGGCAAAATTAGGCTATTGGTTTGCGAAGGCGGAAATGGAAAAGCATGGTCAAAAGGCGGCTAGGGGGGAATTAGAAGATTTTAAATTCGTAGATTTTAAATTCTTTAGCTTGTATGTCCTGACTTATTTGCCTGTGTTTCTATGGAGGTGGCTCCACCGCTATAAATAGAAAGATAATTCTATAGAACAAAACGATTTTCCAGGAAAGCATATATGTGCGGCATAAGCGGATTTATTGATATAGCGTTTAAGAAAAAGATTAATGAACTTGAAAGCCTTATCGCGCGTATGTCAGACACCTTACGCCATCGAGGTCCGGATGACAAGGGGTTTTGGATAGACGAGCATTACGGCATTGCGCTTGGGCACAGGCGACTATCAATTATTGATTTATCGCAAGAAGGACATCAGCCGATGGTATCGGCTTGCGGGCGTTTTGTGGTAGTTTATAACGGAGAGATATATAATTTTAAACTTTTGCGTAATGATTTGCAATCAGAGGGATTTATGTTCCGCGGTCAATCTGATACGGAAGTAATGCTTGCCGCCATCAGCAGCTATGGTATAGAAAAGGCAGTTAAGAAATTCAATGGAATGTTTGCTTTTGCGCTTTGGGATAGGCTGGAGAGAAATCTTTATTTATGCCGTGACCGGCTTGGCGAAAAACCACTTTATTACGGGTTTGTTAATAACAGTTTTGTTTTTGCTTCTGAGCTTAAGGCAATTGTGGAATTTCCGGGTTTTAACAAAGAGGTTGACCGGCAAGCGTTAGTTTCTTATCTAAGATATAACTGCATACCTGCCCCTTACTCCATATATAAGAACTTTAAAAAACTTTACCCGGCAGAGATCTTAACTTTTAAAGCTCAAACAAATGAAATAAAAAGTAGTTTTTATTGGTCAGCTTTTGATGTAGCTAAGGATTGTGAAAGCAAGCCTTGGACGAAGAATGCCGAAGATACATTAGAAGAAGCAGAAGGGTTGCTTAGGGATGCAGTTAAAATGCGCATGGAATCAGATGTTCCTTTAGGCGTTTTTCTTTCCGGAGGCATCGACTCTTCCTTGGTTACAGCTTTGATGCAGGCGCAAAGTAGCTTAGCAGTTAAAACATTTACCATTGGTTTTGGCGACCAAAGATACGATGAGGCAGAAGATGCCATGCGGGTGGCGAAATACCTGGGAACCGCGCATACTTGTTTTCACGCAACAGCAGAGGATGCTTTAAAGGTTATTCCGGAATTACCCAGAATTTATGATGAGCCGTTTGCCGATTCATCCCAGATCCCTACTATTTTGGTTTCAAGGATGGCTAAGCAGCATGTTACTGTTTGTCTTTCGGGAGACGGAGGTGATGAGATATTTGCAGGATATAATAGGTATATTTGGCTTGAAAGGATATGGGGAAAAATTCATGCGTTACCATATGGAATGAGAGAGCTAATTGCAAAGTCTTTGTTAATTTGCCCGCCGGATAGATTTGAAAGAGCCTTCGAAAGGTTAGCATCTATATTGCCTCGGCCCTTAATAGTAAGGAATTCCGGTATTAAATTTCAGAAATTCATAGACGTTCTTTCTTCTAAAGATGTTGAGACGGCTTATCTAAACCTAGTGTCCCACTGGAAAAATCCTTCAAGCCTTGTTTTAGGGCAGGCAGATGAAAAATGCAATCTTGAAAATAAATCCCGTGCAAGTTTTATATCCGGGATAAAGAGGCAAATGATGTATTTGGATATGCTTAATTATTTGCCCAATGATATATTAACCAAGGTTGATCGGGCAAGCATGAGCGTTAGCTTAGAATCCAGGGCGGTTTATTTAGACCATCGATTAGTCGAATTTGCCTGGCAATTGCCGATAGGTTTTCTTATTAATAAAAGAGGGTCAAAGTTAATCTTAAAAAACATATTGAAGAAATATCTACCCGAAAATTATTGGCAAAGGCCAAAAATGGGCTTTGCTGTTCCGCTTGATAGTTGGCTGAGGGGAAGCCTGAGATGCTGGGCAGATGATCTTTTGTCTAAGCAGTATATAAAAAGGAAAGGTTTCCTTGATCCTGAAGTGGTCAATGATAGATGGCAGGAGCATAAAAGTGGAGCTCGGAACTGGCAATATGAATTGTGGGATATACTTATGTTTAACTCCTGGCTGGAATCCAATAGCATATAAAAATGAAGGTAATTTTTGTTTCTAATATCTCATGGAGTCTTTTCAATTTCCGGCGCGGGCTAATGACAGAGATAAAAAATCTCGGTAATGAGGTTATTTTTTGCGCAACAAATGATGATTATACCGTAAAATTACAGGAGTTAGGCTTTAGATATATCCCCATCGCCTTAGAGCGCAAAGGCATGAATATTCTGAAGGATTTGTCGCTATTTTTTTCCCTAATGAAGATTTATAGAAAAGAATCTCCGGATTGGATTTTTCACAATTCTATAAAACCAAATATCTATGGCGCTATTGCCGCTCATTTTACCGGCAGGCATTGTATTAATACGGTTTCAGGCTTGGGGCACATGTTTATGAAAAGGAATTTCTTAAATAGAATAGCCATGATTCTTTATAGATTTGCTGGTTTTTGTTCCAGGAAAACATTTTTTCAGAATAAAGACGATATGCAATACTTTTTAGATAACAACTTGATAACTAGAGAGAAATGTCTGCTTGTTGCTGGTTCCGGAGTGAATACGGAGTATTTTAAGCCCGGTGTTTATATGCGTAATCAATCACTTGAGAATAAGTTTATTTTTCTTTACCTGGGAAGAATATTATGGGACAAGGGGATTAATGAGCTTATTCAGTCCGTGCGTATATTAAAAAAGCGGTATCATTTATTGGTTGTTAATTTTCTAGGCATGATTGATACTGGAAATCCTGCCGGTATAAGTAAATTTCAGGTCCAGGAATGGGTTGATGAGGGGCTTATTAATTATTTGGGAGAAAAGGCTGACGTAAGGCCGGACCTTGAAGATTGCGATTGCGTTATCTTGCCCTCTTACCGGGAAGGTACGCCAAGGTCATTATTGGAAGCATCTGCCATGGAATTGCCGGTCATTGCCAGCGACGTTGCGGGTTGTAAGGATGTAGTTGAAAATGGAGTTACTGGATTCTTGGCTAAGGCAAAGGATTGGCAAGCTTTAGCAGGCGCGATGGAGGAAATGATAAAAATGACAGAATCTCAAAGAAAACAAATGGGGAAAAATGGTCGGGCAAAGATTATCAGGGAGTATAGCGAGAGCGCAGTAATTAAAGCTTATTGCTCTCAGATCGGAATAAATTAACTAGCGGAAAATGCCAGAGTTATAAAGTGGAGGTAGGATGAATTGCAGGTTTTGTAATGCCGAGTTAAAAACATTGTTTGTGTCTTTAGGTTTTTCCCCTTTGGCAAATTCTTATCTTAGTAAGGAGCAATTATCTAAAGCCGAGCCTTTTTATCCTTTGGATGTATATGTTTGCGATAAGTGTTTTTTGGTCCAGTTGTTTGAATTTGAAAGTCCGGAAAACATTTTTAGCGATTATGCCTACTTTTCATCTTATTCTCAAACGTGGCTAAGGCATTCGCAGGCGTACGTGGATAAGATGACCAGCCTTTTTAAAATTAATAAGAAATCTCTGGTTATTGAAATCGCCAGTAATGACGGCTATCTGCTGCAGTATTTTATAAATAAAGGGATTCCTGTTTTGGGGATCGAACCTGCTCGTAATGTAGCAAAAGTTGCGCTGGAAAGAGGAATTCCCACGCAAGCAGTCTTCTTCGGAACGGAGACAGCAAAACGGCTCGCTGCGCAAGGCAAGTGTGCGGACCTGTTATTGGGTAATAATGTTTTAGCTCATGTTCCGAATCTCAATGATTTTGTCCAAGGGTTAAATATTCTTTTGAAGCCCGAGGGCATAATCACAATGGAGTTTCCCCATTTGTTGAGATTGATGGAAAGCAATCAGTTTGACACTATTTACCAGGAGCATTTTTCCTATTTTTCATTTTTTACGGTTGAAAATATCTTTTCAGCCCATAATTTGACAATCTTTGATGTTGAAGAATTGTCCACCCATGGCGGTTCTCTGCGCATTTTTGTCAAACACCAGGGTGATAATACAAAATCAATTTCTGAGCGCGTCGCCAAGATGTTGGATAAAGAAATTAGTTTAGGTTTTAGTAAGATTAGTCACTATCTTATTTTTGATCAGCAGGTTAGGAAAATCAAGCGAGATTTACTTGGTTTTTTGATTAAGGCCAAACAGGAAGAAAAGATTATTGTCGGTTATGGCGCGGCAGCAAAAGGCAACACGCTGCTTAATTACTGCGGAATCAGGGGAGATTTTATTAAATATGTAGCTGATAGAAACCCCTTTAAGCAGGGCCGTTATTTACCTGGCAGCCGTATTTTTATTGAACATCCGGAAAAGATCAGGGAGACCAAACCCGACTATATTTTAATTTTGCCCTGGAATATCAAGGATGAAGTAATGGAGCAGTTATCTTTTGTCCGTTCTTGGGGAGGTAAATTTATTATTCCTATCCCGGAGTTAAGGGTACTCTAATGGTATTATCCAGCGATAAGCGTTTGAGGGATTTGCTTAAGAGGATTTTTGATTTAATCCTGGCTTCGATTTTGCTGTGGTTACTAAGTATCCCCATGTTGACCATAGCCATATTGATTAGGCTGCTGTCTAAGGGGCCGGTTATTTTCTGGACAGACCGCGTTGGCGTAAATAACAGCATTTTTAAAATGGCCAAGTTCAGGACAATGAAGTTAAATACGCCGCAGATAGCCACGCACTTAATGAAAAATCCGGAAGATTATTTGATTCCCGGAGGAGGGTTTTTGCGTAAATATAGCCTTGATGAACTTCCGCAGTTATTTAACGTTTTAAAGGGTGATATGAGTTTTGTTGGGCCTCGGCCTGCCCTATTTAACCAGGATGATTTAGTGGCCCTGCGTTCTGAGAAGGGGGTTCAATATTTAATTCCCGGGCTTACAGGCTGGGCACAGGTTAACGGAAGGGATGATTTAGCAATCCCCGTGAAGGTTGAGTTTGATGAGTATTATCTTAAACATCAAACATTTGTTTTTGACATGAGAATTCTGCTTATTACGGTGTTGCAAGTCATTAGAAAAGAAGGCGTTGTGCATTGATTTTGCTATTTACTGAAACCATTCCTTGCTGTATAATAATTAACTATATCTTATAATAGAATTTAATAACAGGAGCGGATAAAGATGCGTTTTAAGGCCTTTCTTTACTCTTATCGCAGAGTTTTTATATTACTCGTGCATTTCTTTATTTTTATCGCAGCATACCTGTTTTCTTTTATGCTCCGCTTTGATTTTCCACTTCCTGATGAAATCTTACAAATAATGATTAGGTCATTATTATTATTGGTACTTATTAAAATGACAGTTTTTTATTATTTTGGAGTTTTTTCCGGCCTTTGGCGCTATTCCAATATTGATGATATCTGGAGGATTATTAAGGCTTCTTTTCTTGCAACCACAATATTTATTATTTCCATGTTCTTTATCAATAATATTTATAAATTACCACGTTCAATTTTTGTGCTTGATTGGATTTTATGTTCGGGATTAGTTACGGGCTTGCGTTTTTTTACACGTATACTTAGAGAAAGATTCAGGCCCGCACCGAATATTATTACTAAAAGAGTTTTAATCATTGGGGCAGGAGAAGCCGGGGTTATGGTTTTGCGTGAAGCAAAAAACAATCCGGAAACCGGGATGAAGATAGTCGGTTTTATTGATGACGATCCCAATAAAAAGAACCTCTATATACAGGGATTTAAGATCCTGGGCACAAGGTATGATATTTCTAATATAGTAAAAGAAAAAAGCATCGATGAAGTTATTATTGCAATGCCTTCGGTCAGCGGAGAAGCGATCAGGGATATTATTTCTCGCTGTCAAATTTCAAATCTTAAAGTTAAGATTGCCCCTGAGCTGAATAAGATCTTATGGGGCGAATTAGAAGTAAAGCCTCGGGAGGTTAAGCCGGATGATCTTTTGGGAAGGGAAACGGTAAATATCGATGAAATTGAGGTGAGGAAATATTTAAAGCAAAAAAGGGTTCTCATTACAGGAGCTGCAGGCTCTATCGGCTCGGAGTTATGCAGGCAGGTGGCAAGTTTTTCCCCGGCAGAACTTATTTTAATTGATCACAATGAGAATAACCTTTATTTCCTGATTATTGAATTTAAATCAAAATACCCCGATCTTGAAATACGATCTATTGTCGGTGATATTAATGATATTGGCATGTTAAAAGAAAGTTTCTCCAGATACAGGCCTCAGGTAGTTTTTCATGCTGCGGCGTATAAGCACGTGCCTTTGATGGAAGATAACCCTATAGCAGCTGTAAAAAATAATGCTATTGGCAGCAGGAATATGATTTATGCCGCGCACCATTATCATGTAGAGAGGTTTGTTTTAATTTCGACTGATAAGGCTGTAAACCCCGTAAATATTATGGGGTTAAGTAAGAGGCTGGCTGAGATATTCCTCCAGGCTAAAGCAAAGCGGAGCAAGACTAAATTTATGGCTGTTCGCTTCGGCAATGTCCTTGGTTCTGATGGTAGCGTGGTGCCTTTGTTTAGGAAGCAAATAGAAGCCGGAGGCCCCATAACCATAACGCATCCGGATGCAACTAGATATTTTATGAGTATAAAAGAAGCTGTGCTTTTAGTCTTACAGGCAGGCTCAATCGGGTCCGGAGGGGAGATTTTTATTTTGGATATGGGGGATCAAATAAAGATTATTGATCTGGCTAAAGACTTGGTAACCTTGTCCGGTTTAGAATTAGGTACGAATATTTTTATCAAGTATGTAGGTTTAAGGCCCGGCGAAAAGATCCGGGAAGAATTATTACTTGATAAAGATAAGGATAAGGTTACAAAACACAACAAGATTTACATTAATCAACCCGGTGATTTTGACCTCGTTTTTTTAAGAAAACAATTAAAGGAGCTGGAGGGTTATATTAATTCTACGGATAAGGATAAAGTTATAAGAAAGATGAAAGAGATAATCTTCTTAGCCAAGGGTAATTAATTATGTTTGATAGGAATAGGGCCATTTTGTATTGTGATAAGTCTTTGGTAGCCTGTTTATGCTTATTAATATTTTGCCTGCCGTTTTCAAAGGCCTCGAGCGAAACTTTTACCTGGCTTGCCGTTTTCTTATGGTTATTAAAGAGGACGCTGGGGTATCGGTCTGAAGTTTTATGGGGAATTTTTCCCAAAACAGTTTTAAATAAATCCATATCGGTTTTATTCCTTGCCAATGCCGCATCCGTTATTTTTTGCTCTAAACTGAGTTTATTTTTTCGGGGTCTTTTTGGCAAAGAATTGAAATTCATACTCATATATTTTATGCTGGCGGAAGTTATTAGCAATAAGAAACGCTTGTTGGGCATACTAATAACGATAATCGCTTCAGCGCTCCTGTTAACAGCTGATGCGGCTGTGCAATATTATGCTGGCAGGGATTTCTTGAGGGGTTGCCGTTTAGACACTTTTTGTGCTTCTTTTTTTGCGGCGAGTGGTTTTGCAGGCTGGTTGATTGTAATTATACCGGTGTTGTTAGGGGTCTTACTAGCGGATATTATCACTAATAGAAAAATAAGATTTTTGTTATTTGCAGATATTATCATTCTCTCTTTGTATTTGATTAGGACTTATTCGCGGGGTGCCTGGATAGGATTTTTTATCGCAATCTTAATAATAGCGTTTTATTATACCAAGAATTTTAATTTTATAACCAAGGCCACACTATTAATTACCGGAGTTTCTTTGATCGCGTTATTCTTATTATTATTGAGTATCTTGAGTCCTCAGGTAAAATACAATATTTTGACTAAGTTCAAATTTAGCCAAGATATAAATATCCGCATAAAATCTATACCGCAAATGAGAAGCGGATCGAACTTAGAAAGGGCTAGACTCTGGAAAGAATCTCTAAGGATAATTAGAGATTACCCTTTAGTTGGTTGCGGGCTGAATAATTATTCAATTGTTGCCAGGAATTATAAAAGCTTTGAGGGCGGAGGTGTATATCCGCATAATTCTTTCCTTCAAAAGACTGCGGAGACCGGTATATTTGGCTTAATGGCTTTTCTTTTTGTTTTATTCAGCTATTTTAAAGCAGGGTTTTGCTATCTAAATAAGAAAATGAATTACTTAGTTCTTTGTCTTTTATCCGGCATTATTGCATTTTTAGTCCAGAGTTTCTTTGATACCAATCTTTATTCATTGCAGATGGTTATTTTATTCTGGTATATGCTCGGTTTCACAATAGCTGTTATCCGCCTGGATTATGGAGATAAAATATTATGAATAAATTATCCGAGCCAAGTGGCGTAAGCAGAGATCAAAACATAGATATCCTAGACCCAAAATCTCTTTTAAAATTTATCCCCTATAAATGGGAAAAGGAACTTTCCGTATTTGTGCCATGCTATAATGAGGAAGGAAATATCATAGATACTTTTAATACCTTGACCGCTGCTTTATTAAAAAACAAATTTTCTTGGGAAATTATCGTTATTGACGATCTCTCGATAGATAAATCTAAAGAGCTGATTTGCCGTTACATAGATGAGCATCCCGAGTATTCTATAAGGCTTTTTGCTAGAAAAATGAATATCGGCCTGGCTCAGAATTATATTGATGCCGCTTTTATCGCTAGAGGCAAATACCTAAAATTAGTTAGCGGGGATAACGCCGAGCACCAAAAAACCTTAGAAGATGTTTTTGGCCTTCTGGGTAAGGCAGATATGATTATTCCGTCTTATCTTAAAGTTGAAGGACGTTCTTTTATACGGAATTTATTTTCTAAAACTTATACTTTTATTGTTAATTTTCTCAGTGGCTATAGAATCAAATATTATAATGGAGGAGCATTACACTTGACTTGCAATGTGTTACGTTGGCATACGGATTATCATGGGTATAGTTTTCAGGCGGATATTATTACGCGTCTATTAGATCAGGGAATGACCTATATTGAGATACCCGGTTCTACGCAAGAAAGAGAAACAGGGGTTTCGCAGGCGCTTAAGCTGAGGAATTTTTTATCCGTCAGCCATTTCTTCTTAGATTTGGCAATTCGTCGGCTTGGAAGGATTTACCGTAAAAAGTCCAATTCGGCTTAATCCCTTATAAATATACAAATGCAAATATTAATCTATTCCATAAGTATAGTTGCCATTGCGATATTCTTGCATTTAATCTTGCTAAAAATGCAGCAAACTGCTTTCGTTAACGCTATTGTATTGATAATCTTTGTCTTTTCCCTTACCCTATGCGCTGGATTCATAATTGGAGCTTTGATTAACAAAACAATCTTCTTCTTACCAGGAGGTCTTTGGGGAATTTTACAGGTAGCAATCTTTTATATTCCGGTAATGTTGAGTTATGTTATTACTTATGTTGCGCTGGAGGATGATTCTCCTTCAATGACTATCGTTCGCTTCGTAGACCTATCTAAAGAGAAAGGGAGAAGCCGCAAAGAAATAGAGCAGATTATCACAAATGAGATTTTAATATTACCTCGAATCAATATTATGCTTAAAGATGGCTGGATAAATTATCAGAACAGAAAGTATCAGGTAACGAAAAAAGGGAGATTTTATAATCAGTTTTTTGCTTTTGGGCTTAAATTATTGAGAATAACCAGGGAAGGGTAATTTAAGTGTTAGGGAATTATGCGTTATTAGTTTTGGCTCCTATTTTAGGAATGACGAGCAATATCTTTGTTCATATTCTTGTTTCCCGTTTTAATCAAGGGCGCAGCCAAATAAAATGCCTTATTTTCGGTTTTGTTTTTGGTTTGGTTTGTATAGTAGTTTTGTCTTTGGCAGCCAATTACAGGCAGGTTAATAGTTTAGATTTCGTTGCCTATTTATTATCAGGTTGTATTGCTTATTCAGCGCTTGCCTATGTCTATTTTCATTTTATTAATATAAACATAGCCTCTCTTAGAATTCGTATCCTGCAGGAAGTTATAGATTGTCCCGATGGGCTAACGCAGGAAGGCATACTTTCTCGTTATAATGTTAAGCAGATGCTTGATAATCGTATTGATAGATTAGTTGATAGTAAACAACTCATGTTACAGCAGAATATTTACTATCTTGGAAGTAATCGTACTTTTCTTATTTTATTTTGGTTTTTTGAGGCATTGAAATTCATTTTCTTAGGAAGAGGCAACCGTCTATTAAGTGTAACTTGTCAGCAAACAGGGTCATTTGATTTGCTTCTTGGTGCTTTGTGGCTGAATCAATTTTTCCGGTTTTTGTGTATCGGTGCCATAAACACTATTTTTGGATATTGCGCTTATGCCTTGCTGGTTATTTTAGGTATTGATTATCGCATTTCTCTTACTGTCAGTACTACTTTGGCAGTTTTATTTAACTACTATACAAATGGACGTTTTGTTTTTCGTAATTCAGGCAAGAAGGTTTTAATGAAGTTTGTTCTTTCGAATTTAATTATGTACATATTTAATCAATCTTTACTTATCATTCTGGTTAGTGCTGGCTTGGGAAAATTGGTAAGTCAAGCGGCCATAATTCCCGTTGTAATTATTGTTTCTTTTATAATTAATAAGAGGTGGGTTTTCTTCAAAGGAAAGCTCTAGAGAGGGCAAGATTAATGGATATGGCAGCTCTAATATTTATGGCAGCGGTTGCAATACTTAGTTCTTGGTTATTTACCAGGGCTTATTTTAGTTTAAGTTTATTCAGCGATACAATTTTGGTATGTTTTATATTATTATTTGCCCAGATTGTTTTAATTGAGCTCTTCTTAGGGGTTTCTGGTAAATTCTTTTTTCTAAATGTTTTTACAGCGCATCTGTTGATCTTAGCGTTAGCTATTATTGCTTATCGCAATAAGAAAATACCCCGACTTTTAAGGCCAGAGATAGAAGTTTTCTTGAGTAGCAAATTAATTCTTTTTGCTTTTTCAGTTTTTTTAGCCTTTTTTCTTGTTAAAGGCTATGTTAATTTAGTCAATCCTCCTATTTCACCTGATAGCCTGCAAGGCCATCTTGCTTTTCCTGCTACCTGGATTATGCGCGGTAATTTAGAGAATAGGCTCTGTATATTCGGAGCAACTCCCATTCTGCATCCAGGTTCATTGGAAACTACCGCTGGCACCTATTATCCCATTAACGCTCAGTTATTTTTTGCTTGGCTTATGCTTCCTTTGAGGAACGCATTCTTAGCGGATATGGGGGAAGCCCCCTTTTATATTATCGGAATAATTGCGGTTTATTCAATATTGCGGAAATATAATATTGAAAAAACCCTGGCCTTGTTAAGCGGTTTTATCTGGGTTCTTATTCCGAATATCTTTAAACAGTTAAAAACTGCATCTCAGGTTGATGTTATCTGCGCGGTACTTTTCCTTTTGGTATTTTATGCCCTTTTATTACTTAAGCGGAGCTTTACTTTAAGGAATTCCCTGTTTTTCGGTATCAGCGTAGGGCTTTTTGTGGGAACCAAGATTATTAACCTAGTTTGGCTAATTGCGCTTATGCCGGTAATTTGCTATATGTTTTATCGGGGGGCGAGGGTTACTAAGGCTAGCTTGAGCAAGATTTTATATAGCTTGTGCGCAATTGTTTTACCCATTATTTTATTTGGCGGCTTTATGTATATTAAGAATTTTGTTTTGTTAGGTAATCCTGTGTTTCCGGTGGAGTTGACTGTTTTTGGTAAGACTATTTTTAAAGGCCTGATAGATAATGCTACTTATGCCACAAAAATTGCACCAGGAGACGGGTTTGATTTTATGAGGCTGACTTTCAGGGAGGGGTTGGGCCTGCAGTTTTTATTCCTTATTTTACCGGGGACTTTTATCCCGTTATTATTTTATCGTTATCTGAAAAAGAGAAAATATCCTATTGGCGAATACATGTTGATTTTTGCCACTCCGCTTATAATGCTTGTTCTCTACAGTCTCTATATTAATATATTTATAGTCAGGTATTTATTTCCTTATGTAAGTTTTGGATTAATAACGGCAATTATTTTTGTAACCAGATTTTCTAAAGGCGGTAAGTATTTGGCGCCTGTTTCATTTCTTTCTATCTTTGTAGCAAGCTTTGAATTAGCTTCTAAATATGAGTTGATTACATCAATCTTACTTTATTTAGTGATTTTTACTGCCCTAGCCATTTACAGAGAAAAATTGTCTGTATTCTATAGAAGTAAAGAATTGAGCAAATACTTATTAATATTTTTATTTTTATTATCTTTGTTTTTAGTTTATTCCAATGGAAGATATAATCAGGAAGAATTTGATCGCTACCCTAAGACCTTTAGTAAGAAAGAGTCCTGGCAGGCGGATATTGGTAGGGGATGGAAGTACCTCAATGAATTAACTGGCAGGGGGTCTCGCCTAGCTTATACCGGCCGCCAGGAGGTCTATCCTTTTTTTGGAACAAAGCTTAAAAATGAGGTGAAATATATTTCTATTAATGAAAAAGAAGCCTCTCCCTATAATAAGCCCGATGGTTTATACCGTAAAATTAAAGATTTTTCTGCCTGGGAAGGGAATTTGAAGAAGGAAAGGATTGAGTATTTGTTTATAGCTCTTCCTTTTGAAATTAATAGGGAGTCAGAGGATCCCAAGAAGTTTCCGATAGAGGATGAGTGGGCAGCTGCACATCCCGATGATTTTCGGTTAGTATTTAGTAACTCCTTATCTCATATTTACAAAGTCTTATTAAATTAAATGCCAACTAAGGTTGAAAGCAGAATAATCCCTGAAGAAGCCGGTCGAAATATTTATATGCAGCATCTTAAGGTTTATGAATTTCTAGGCAAGTATTCTGGCAATAAACATATTTTAGAGGTCGGTTGTGGTGACGGATACGGAGCCGCTTTTTTGGCTAAAACAGTAAAGTCTATAGTTGCGGTTGATTACGAACAAAAGGTAATTTCTATAGCGCAGAATAAATATAAGGCGAATAATTTGGAATATCGTTGTATGGATGCTACAAAGCTTGAGTTTAAAGCGAATGAATTTGACCTTGTTTGTTCATTCCAGGTGATTGAGCACATCCCGGAAGATAGGCTTTTAGCCTATCTTGCTGAATTAAGGAGGGTGTTGAAACCGGGAGGCGATCTCTACCTTTCTACCTTGAATCTTGAAAAAATGAGAAAAAACCAGCGTACTTATAAAAAGAACCCGGCCCATTGTAAAGAGTTTGGTATTAATGAGCTAAAGGATATTTTATGCGGGGTATTCAATGATTATATTGTTTATGGTTTACATCCCAGCCTAAAGCATCAGTTCTACTTAGCCATGAAGAAAAGCGGGATTTTTAGATTTCTCCCCCCGCTCTTTAACCCTGTTGAGCGGTTTTATAATAACTTGCGGACAAGCGATTTCAGGTTGACCACCTCTAATCTTAATAAGGCGACTGATTTTGTCTGTGTCTGTAAAAAGAATGCATAAAGCTCGGAAACGCAAGGCAAAAATATTTAAACTTTTTGGGATTACCAAGCTGCCTTATTTACCTTTCATTTTAGGCATTGAGCCGGGCAATATCTGCAACTTAAAATGCCCGCTATGCCCTACAGGGGCCGGGGAAAATGGAGCAAATAAAGGTTTTATGAAGTTCGAGCTCTTTAAGAAAATATTCGACCAACTTAAAGACAATTTAGAAACAGTGAATCTTTATAATTGGGGGGAGCCGTTGTTAAATAAAGATTTATGTAAAATTATTAACTATATAAAGAGTTACAAAAAAGACATTTTTGTTGTTACTAGCACTAATCTTAATATAGATAACAAGAGCGTGCTGGTTGAGCTTCTTAAATCAGGGATTGATGAGATCATAGTTTCTTGCGATGGGGCCAGTAAAGAAGCTTACGGGAAATATAGGGTAGGGGGAGATTTTGATCTTGTTATGCAAAATCTGCAGTTTTTATCTGATGAAAAACGTAGATCAGGCAGTAATGCAGATATTGTTTGGAATTTTCTAGTATTCAGGCATAATGAGCACGAAATAGAGTTAGCGCGTAGTATCGCAAATAAACTTGGTGTTTCTTTCCGCGTAGGATTAATGCGTACTTCCATGAAAGATGAGGTGCTTAGGCCTCACCAGGAAGGGATAAAAAAGGATTTAGATTGGATTCCGGATAACCCGCAATATAGCGCTTATGACAAGGCCAAGCTTACTACAAGAAAAATAATAAGATCTTGCAGAAAACCGTGGCAGGAAATCTCCATAAATTGGGATGGCAAAGTTTTTCCCTGTTGTGCTGTTTACGGTGATAATTTTAGTTTTGAAGATGCCAGCAAGGAAACCATAAGTAAGATATGGAATAATAAAAAGTACAGTTCCGCGCGCAAGGAGATAATTAGCGGAAAGCAGGAGTCTTCTACTGTTTGCGGTATTTGCAAGAAAAATGGTTTTATGCATATGTAGCGGAGCGCAAGAAAGCCCAAGGGTTAATAAATCAAAGATGAATACAGCGAATTTCAACTTCCTAGACAAGCTTACCTGCAGATATCGTTTAGCGATGACTGCTAAATATATTGAACAGAATGATGTGATACTTGATTTTGGATGCGGTGTCCAGTATTATCTGCTTAAATGGGGAAAAGACAAGTTCAGGGCAGGCTACGGCTTAGACTACGATGTAAAAGATTGCCAGGAAGGGAATATACAGCTGGTAAATTATAAATTTAAGGATAGGTTGCCTTTTAAAGATGATTTTTTCAATAAGGTCTTCTTGCTTGCTGTTCTGGAGCATATTGGAGAGATTGATGCTCAGGCTCTTTTTCTTGAGTTTTCCAGGGTTTTAAAAAGGAATGGATGTATAATTATTACCATTCCAACGCTTCGCGGGAAAGCAGTCTTAGAGATCCTTGCTTTAAAATTAAGAATTCTTTCTTTTGAGGAGATCTCTGACCACAAACATTATTATACTGAAAAAGAAATTAGCGATTTAGCAGAGGCAAATGGATTAAAGGTTATCTATTCAAGGTTGTTTCAATTCGGCTTAAATAGCCTTTATGTAATAGAAAAAGAAGGACACTAAACATATGCTGATTTTCTTACTTTTGAACGTCCTAGTTTTAGGGAGCGCCTCTTTTATTGTCTATAGGGCCCTGAAAATTAAAGACATAATTGATTCAGTTATTGCTTTATTTGTGGTGTATTATTCTCAAATTGTATTTATTGAACTAGTCCTGGGGGTAATAGGTGCGCTGTATCTTAAGAATGTTTTTGTTTTAAGTTTTATTTTGTTTGTCAGCACATATTTATTAACTAAGAAGGATGAATCCTGTTTTCCCCTTTTAGACTTTAGCCAATGCTTCCATAATCTCTTAAATAATAAGCTTCATATTTTTATCTTTAGCGCCGGAATTTCCTTTTTTTTAATAAAAATACTGGTTAATTCTTTAAATCCTCCTTTTGGCTGGGATTCGCTTAATTACCATTTTACTTTCCCAGTAGAATGGTTTAAGCATGGCAACCTTGATACTCCAATCGTCGTATTTGATGATCCCAGTCCGACATATTATCCGCTTAACGGAAGTTTGTTTTATCTTTGGTTGATTATGCCGTTTAGGTCTGTATTTATAGCGGATTTGGGGCAAGTGCCATTTTTCATTATTGCGGTTATCTCTGTTTATCGTATTGCCCAAAGGATCGGGTTAAGTAAATCAAATTCATTTTATAGCGCGTTATTATTTGCGCTCATCCCGAATTTCTTCAAGCAACTGCAAATTGCTTATGTCGATGTAATGGTAGGGGCTTTGTTTCTGGTCTGCGTGGATTATTTGCTTGCCTTGAGTAAAGAGTTTAGCCTGCAGAAGGTTTTGATATATAGTCTAAGCCTGGGTTTATTTGTAGGGACTAAAACCACTGCTTTACCATTTAGTGTTTTGTTAATAATTCCTTTTCTTTTGTTGAGCTTTAAGAAATGCAGCAAGGTTTACCTAGTGCTAGTCTTTATATTATGCCTTGCTGTTTTAGGCAGCTTTAGTTATCTGAGGAACTTCTTTGAAACGGGAAATCCTTTATACCCGTTAGATTTTAGCTTATTAAACGTAAATATATTTAAAGGCGTAATGGGTAAGTCCACCTATGCTGCGCATTTTATGGCCCGTGACTATTCTTTAGGGAAAATGTTATTTCACGAGGGCCTTGGCGCACAAGCTTTGTTAATTATTCTGCCCGGCGTGCTACTGTTATTACCGGTAGTTCTCATTAAGAAAAGAGAAGGATTAAATTTTAGCCTTACTTATTTATTGACCTTGCCCTTTTTGATTTACTTAATTTACAGGTATGTTATACCGCTTGCTAATGTAAGGTATCTATACGCGATGATGGGCCTGGGGATAGTTTTAGGTTTTTACTTATTTGATATCTTAAAGATAAAAAAATACTTACTAGATTCTTTGGTTCTCATATGCGTTTTCTCTTCCATCTTTTCATTGGCTAAACGGCAGGAATTGGCTGTATCGCTAAGCCTTACGGTTTTACTCTCCTTGTTTTTAGCAAATTTCATGAGAATAAAGTTATTAAGCAATAGGAAGCTAATTTTAAGTATTGCTATTGTTTTGATGCTTAGTTTATTCTTCTGGGGGGAGAAATACTATAAAAGTGATGAATTTTCGCGCTATTATAAAATGGTAAAATATTCTGGTTTTTGGCCGGATGCGACTAAGGCCTGGGATTGGTTGAATAAGCAGACAGTTGGCAATAATATCGCTTACACCGGCAGGGCTGTGCCATTTCCCTTATACGGGAGTGACTTTAAGAATAATGTGTATTATGTTTCGGTGAATAGTACGCAACCTGCGAAACTGCACTATTTTAATAATAGTAAATATGAATATAGCAAGGGTTTTGAAAGCCTGCTTAAGGCAATAGAAGGGGAAGCTAACTATCGGGGGAATGCCGACTATAATATTTGGCTGAACAACTTATTAACGGCTAAAACCGATTATCTTTTTGTCTATTCGCTGCAGCAGACAAAAAGCAATATATTCCCGATTGAAGACAGTTGGGCAACGGTAAATAAAGATATATTTAACCCAGTTTTTAGTAACAGCACTATACACATCTACAGGGTAACTAAATGAAGCTTTCTATAGTAGTCCCTGCGCACAATGAGGAAGAAAATATCGGCCAGGTTATTGAGCAGATAGAGGGCAGGATTAATTTCCCCTTTGATTTGGTTGTGGTAAATGATCACTCTGTTGATGCAACAGCAGAGATTGTCATGGGCTTGACCAATAAATTTAGCAATTTGACTTTGGTAGAAAATAAGCTTTCCGGAGGTTTTGCTAATGCGGTTAAGGTAGGGTTGTTGAGCGTAAATACCGAGGTAGTTGTCCCGGTGATGGGGGATTTATGTGACGATTTGGCTACGATCCCGCTTATGTTTGATAAAATTAAAGAGGGGTTCGATGTTGTTTGCGGATCGCGTTATATAAAAGGCGGGCGTCGTATCGGAGGCTCAAGAATAAAAGGCTTTTTTTCATTTCTTGTTGGCAGAACCATTTCAATATTTATTGGCGTCCCAACGCGTGATGTTGCCAACGCTTTTAAAATGTACCGTAAAGAAGTAATTGATAGCATGAATATTGAATCAGAAGGTTTTGAAATATCTATGGAGCTTCTGCTCAAGGCGTTTTTTAACAGATTTAAGATTACAGAGGTTCCTACTGTGTGGCGGGAGAGGGAGAAAGGCAAATCCAGTTTTAATATGCTTAATTTGACACCGAATTACTCGAAGTGGTATCTTTGGGCAATAAAAAGAAAGATAGGGGGGTTAAAATTATGTTACTTTCGGTGGTCGTGCCTGTTTATAATGAAGCCAAAACAATAAAGCAAATAATCGAAAAAATACATGCCGTAAATATTGATAAAGAGATAATTATAATTGATAATTGCTCAACTGATGGCACTCAAAAGATATTAAGCGGTCTTCATTATGGCAATCTTAAGATTATCTATCACAGCAGTAATCGGGGGAAAGGCGCTTCTTTTTTGACTGGGCTGGATAATGCCAGCGGTGAGTATATTGTTACGCAGGATGCTGACCTGGAGTATGACCCGAATGATTATTTACGTTTATTTGAAGAGATTAAGAGCGGAAATTACGATATGGTATCAGGAGCGCGTTTTTTCAAAGGGCACCAGGGGTTATTAATGCATGTGGCGGGGAATAAATTCTTAACTTTTGTGTTGAACTTTTTGTATGGCGCAAAATTAAATGATTGCGCAACTTGTTATAAGCTTGCCCGCAGAGAAATATATAGATCGCTGAAATTAGAATCGACAGGTTTTGATATGGATTTTGAAATTATCTGTAAAGCTTTAAGAAAGAAATTAAGAATTAAAGAAGTGCCTGTTTTTTATAAGCCGCGTTCTTATAGGGAAGGCAAGAAGATCAGGGTTAATGATGCCTTTTGGGCGATTCTAACTATGTTTAAGTATAGATTCTGGAGGTAGGAATATGAAAATATTGCAAGTTATAGATTTCATTCTCTATTGGGCGATTGTAATATTTCCCTTTAGCGTAGGTGTTTCCAATGGTTTTATGAATACTTTCTTAGGGTTTATTATTATTGCATTTTTGCTGAAGAAATTGATAAAAAAAGAATGTATTTTTTCGGAAACAGAAATAAATATTCCGCTTCTGGCGCTATTTTTAATAACTGTTTTCTCGCTTTCTTACTCTGCTTATCCGAAAGATACAATTAAGGGCGGGATACTGAGACTTTTGCAATATGCAATCTTATTTTTTGCCCTTACTCGGGAAATAAGGGATAAAAGGCATATTCGCAGGATAATTTTATCGATTATTGCGGGCGTAGTATTTGTTTCAATCGATGCGGCTTGGCAGGTGGGTACGGGGAGGGATTTTGTAAGAGGTTATCTACCGATGTTACTTATAGGCTTAGTGCGGGCAACTGCTACGTTTAGCGATCCTAATACTCTTGGGGTTTACCTAAGCGCGCTTGCACCGTTAATCTTTGGGCTTGTATTATATTATTTTAAAGGCCGGAGAAAGTTATTATACGGATTCTTTAGTTTAATAGGTTTGTTGGGAATAGCCTTGACTTATTCTCGGCCAACTTTATTGGGGGTATATGTAGCGTTATTATTCTTAGCAATTAACAAAAGGAGCAAATGGTTAATAGGCGGCTCAATTGTCTTGATCCTGGTTGCGCCGTTTTTATTACCTAAATCAGTCAAACAATTTGCTAAGGAGGTTAATTATAATCCAGTCAGGTTTATGTGTAATGATGATCGGATTGCTATATTCAGGAATTCACTGCAGATGATTAAGGCCAGTCCGGTTGTTGGGCACGGAGCAAATACTTTTATGAAAAATTATAAGAAATATAAGGAAGTTCCCGAACATCTTAATATTGTTACTGCCGATTTTTGTTATGCGCATGATAACTTTCTGCAGATTGCCGGAGACATTGGCTTAGTAGGGCTAGGAGTCTTTTTTTGGTTGCTTTATGCGATGTTTAAAGGGTGCGGGTTAATATATAGCAAGCTCAATGATTACGAATTTAAGATTACCCTGCTTTCTTTGATTGCCTGCCAGATTGCCTTTATAGTTAATGGGCTTACCGAGAGCAGCCTTAATTCTTCGCGTGTCGCAGTGGTTTTCTGGTATTTAATTGGATTTTCTTTTGCATTTAACAAGTTTATTGGTGAAAAGGAGAGTTGAAATTACTAATATTAAGAAGGCTTATATAGCAGTATCATCAGTAATTATATTGCTGGGCGTCCTTTATTTTTCATTACTTACCCCAAATTATATTGTGCCTATTTTGACGTATCACAATATCGGTTATGAAAAAGAAGGTCATTTTGTTAGCCCTGATAATTTCGCAAAACAGATGGAGTTTATTAAGAAGAATGGTTTTGAAGTAATAACTTTGGATGAGTTAGTTAGTGATATAAAAAGTAAAAAGCACCTTAAGAGGAATAAGTTGGTGATTACTTTTGACGATGGATATCAAGACAATTTTGAGCATGCTTATCCGGTTTTGAATAAATTTGGTTTCCCGGCGACCGTATTTCTTGTTACCGATTATATTGGTGTTAAAAAAGGATTTCTAAGCTGGGATGAGATAAGGGTAATGTCTAGAAATAAAATATCTTTTGGTGGGCATACCGCAAATCATTTTTATCTGGGGCTTCTGGAAGACGACGCAATTGCCTGGGAACAGATAGCCGGCCCAAAAGAAATAATCAAGCGAGAAATCGGTGTCCCTGCGGATTATTTTTGTTATCCATCTGGTGGATTTAACGATAAAATAAAAGAGATTGTTAAAAAGGCAGGTTATAAAGGCGCCTGCTCTACAAATCGGGGGTTTGCCAAATTGAATAGCGATGTTTATGAACTCAAAAGAATCAAAGTGACGAATTCGGATACGGTTAAGCCTTTATCTTTCAGAGTGAAGTTGTCAGGTTATTATAATTTAATCAGAGGGAAGAAAAACCCATATTAAATGGTTGTGCTGGGCGGAATAAAATAGGTCCGTCCACTTTTACTAGATGATTAAGAATATACTTGTGATACGTAACGACCGGTTTGGGGAGTTTCTGCTGAATATCCCGGCAATGCGCGCGTTAAAAGAAGCATATACGCATGCGAAGCTTAGCCTGGCGGTAAATCAAGCGGTTTGTGAATTAGCGGGTATAGTTGAATGCGTTGATAAGGTTTTAGTGTGGGATGAGGTTAAGGGTGGGTTAAGAAAATACAGGTTTGACCTTTGCGTTGTTTTAAATCCTACAAGAGAGGCGCACTGGTCGGTCTTTTGGGCAGGGATCCCGGTGCGTGTTGGTTATGACAGGAAATGGGGATTCTTGCTCACGCATAAAATAAAAGATGCCAAAGATATCGGCGATAAGCACGAGGTGGATTATAATTTGCAATTGGTAGGTTTACTTGGAGCAAAGACGCTTGATAAAACGCTTAAAATTAAAGTTGATGATAGTTTTTTTAAGGAGTTTGCCGGACAAAGAATTGTGGCAATACATCCATTTACCAGTGATCCGGTTAAGCAATGGCCGCTTCAGCGCTTTAAAGAATTAGCGCAGCGGATTAATAAAGAATTGGGGTTAAAGGTTATTATGGTTGGGTCGTCGCAAGATATCTTAGAAGCAGGTGATGGTATTTTAAGCGTGATTAATAAGACTTCTTTAGTGGAATTAGCTGCTTTATTAAAACGTTGCTTATTACTTATATCGGGTGATAGCGGCCCGGTGCATCTGGCAGCTAGCGTAGGAATCCCGATAATAGCTTTGTTTAGGAATGATTTACCGGGGAAGACTGCTAAGCGCTGGGGGCCGTGGGGAGGGGGGCATGAGGTTATAGAAAAGAGTAATTTAGGGGATATAAGTGTTGAGGAGGTGTTTAGCAGGGTTAAGGAAAAACTAATATGACATACGCAGTTATTTTAGCAGGTGGAATAGGAAGCAGGTTTTGGCCGTTTTCGCGCTCCTTAGAGCCAAAGCATTTTATGAAGATTATTGGCCAGGCGAGCTTGCTTCAGGCAACTATCCAGCGTTTAAAAGGGGTTGTTGCGCCAGCTCGCGTTTATATTATTACGAACAATATATATTTTTATGAAGTTAGGACGCAGGTTGCAAAATTCGGCATTCCTGATAAGAATATAATTTTAGAGCCGGAAGGAAAGAGCACCGCTCCAGCAGTTGGCGTTTGCGCAAAACTAATCAGCCGGATTGACAAAGAGGCAGTGCTTTTGGTCTTACCTTCGGACCACTATATTAAGAATGTGGTTAAGTTTAAGAATACGCTTAAAAAAGCAATCCTCTGCGCCGCTAGAGACTTATTAGTTACAATAGGGATTAAGCCCAGTGCGCCATCAACGGGATATGGATATATAAAGGTGGATGGCAAGAAGAACGGGTATATCGCGGTTGATAGGTTCCTTGAGAAACCTGATTTGGGCAAGGCAAAAAAATATTTTAAAGATAAAAAGTTTTTCTGGAATAGCGGGATGTTTATCTGGAAGGCGTCGGTGTTTTTGTATGAGGTTAAGCGGTATTTACCTAAACTCTATGCTAATTTACAGCTAATTAATTCAGTCAGCGATATTTCTAAGGTTTGGCCTAAGATTGAGGCGATCTCTGTTGATTATGGGATTATGGAGCGTTCATCTAAAATCGCGCTTATTCCGGCTTCATTTTACTGGACGGATTTGGGCAGTTGGGACGCGCTTGCTGAAATATATCCCAAGGATAAAAAGGGGAATATTGCTAATAACGATACCTTGAATGTGGATAGCCAGGGGGTATGCGTATTTTCTAGAGGCAATAGATTAGTTTCAACTATTGGCGTAAATAACATGGTTATCGCCGATACGCCGGATGCCTTGTTAGTTTGCGACAGGAATAGAACCCAGGATGTAAAGCAGCTGGTTGAGAAATTAAGGATGCTCAAGCGCAAGGAGCATCAGGTGCATTTAACCGAGCGCAGGCCTTGGGGGTTTTTTACTGTCTTGCAGCAAGGAATGGGTTTTAAGATAAAGATTATTGAGATTGCGCCAGGTAAATACTTGAGTTTGCAGAGGCATAAAAATAGGGCTGAGCATTGGGTGGTGGTAAGCGGGGTAGCCAAGGTTACTGGTCATAAAAAGGTTTCATTTGTGCGCAGTAATGAAAGCGCGTATATTCCTAAAGGCCAGAAACACCGCTTAGAAAATTCTCTGCGTAAGCCATTAAAGATTATTGAGGTGCAGACAGGGGCGTATTTAGAAGAAGATGATATTGAAAGGTTTGAGGATGACTTTAAAAAAGAGTGCAGGTAAAATAAATAGTTCCGACCCCAAATTCTTGATTATTAATCCGTTTGGGATTGGGGACATCTTATTTACTACCCCGGTAATCAATGCAATCAAGAAGGCTTACCCGGAAAGCTATATCGGGTATTGGTCGAATTTGCGGGTTAAGCCGATTTTGGAAAGTAATCCTCAGATAAATAAGGTTTTCGCACTTTCGCGCGGAGACCTGAAGAAGGTTTACCAGGAATCATTTTTTAAGGGGGCCTGGGGAGCGATTAAGCTGGCTTGGGAGATTAAAAATAAGCATTTTGATATTTGCCTTGATTTTTCTCTTGATCACCGCTATAGCCTATTTGCAAAAATCATGGGTATTGCTCAGCGCATCGGGTTTAATTATAATGGCAGGGGGATGTTTCTTACCAGCCGCCTGGATATAAAGGGTTATTATGATAAACATGTGGTGGAGTATTATTTAGAGCTGCTTAAATTCTTAGAGATCCCGGTTTGCGAGAAGAATTTATTGCTGCTTTTCCCTCCCGGCAGTGATTTAAGGGCAAGAATCATGCTCACTGCAGCCGGAGTTGAAGAAAAAGACCTGCTGATAGGTATTGTTCCCGGGGCAGGTGGCAGCTGGGGGAAGAATGCGCTTTATAAGCACTGGTCAGCATTGAGGTTTGCAGAGGTAGCAAATAAGTTAATAGAAAGGTTTAAGGCTAAGGTGGTCATCCTGGGCGATGAGTCAGAGCATGAAATCGCCGAGGTAGTAGTGCATGCGATGCGCAATAAGCCGATAAATTTAATTGGTAAGACAGGATTAGATATTTTACCGGGGATAATTAAGAATTGTAACCTGTTGATTACCAATGATGGCGGGCCAATGCATATGGCAGTAGCTTTAGGGGTAAAGACGGTCTCCATATTTGGCCCGGTAAGCGAGCTAGTTTATGGGCCTTACCCTGAAACTAAAAACCATATAGTTATTAAGGGGGATGTAGTTTGCCGGCCATGTTACCATAATTTTAAGCTTCCGATTTGCCATAAAGATAAAGAGTGTTTGAAACAGATTAGTGCTGATGTGGTGTTTGATGCGGCAGTGAGTTTATTAAATTAAAAAGGAAAACTATGAGAATACCTGCGTTGGATTTAAAAAGACAGATTGCGCCGATTCGCCAGGAGCTAGATATGGCGATTAAGGAGGTAATTGATAATACCAGTTTTATATTAGGCCAGGGGGTTGCTGATTTTGAGCAGCAGGTAGTTAAATATTGCCAGGCAAAATATGCAATCGGAGTTTCAAATGGCACAGATGCTATAATGCTGGCTTTAATTGCCTTAGGAGTTGGGCCTGGAGATGGGGTAATCTGCCCTACCTTTACCTATTATGCTACGGCAGGGGCGGTAGCAAATATCGGGGCGCGGCCGGTTTTTGCAGATATTGACCGCAACACTTATAATATTTCACTTGAAAATATTGAAAAGATATTGCTTAAGAAAAATAAATTCAAGATTAAGGCGATTATCCCGGTGCATCTTTATGGTCAGTGTGCGGATATGGATGGGATATTGAAGCTGGCGGCTAAATTTAAATTAAAGGTAGTTGAAGATACGGCGCAGGCTTTTGGCGCCGAGTATAAGGGTAGGAAGGCCGGAACATTAGCTGATTGCGGTGCAGTGAGTTTTTACCCCGGGAAGAACCTGGGGGCCTTTGGCGACGCAGGGTTGGTTTTGACGCATAATAAAACCTTGGCTGAGAGATTAAAGATTTTATCTAATCAGGGAAACAAGGATAAGTATTACCATGTAGTTTTAGGCCGCAATAACCGCCTGGATACGCTTCAGGCAGTGGTGCTGGCTGTTAAGCTAAGGCATCTTGATGAGTGGAATAAAAAGAGGCAGGAGATTGCGCAGTATTATAATAAAAGGCTTGCCGGATTGGGCGTAAAGACCCCGTTTGTGCCCGGTTATACCACGCATATTTACCATCAGTATACTTTACGCGCCCCGGTTTCAAATAAATGGTTTGTTGAGTACCTGCAGGAGAATAATATTGATTCGCGGGTATTTTATCCGCTGCCGCTGCATTTACAGAAATGTTTTAAATATTTGGGATATAAGGCAGGGGATTTTCCAGAGGCTGAGGCTGCGGCGAAGCAGGTTTTTACCTTGCCGATATACCCGGATATGACGCAGGAGGAGAAGGATTATATTATTGAACAGGTTCACAGGAGGAGCTGTTGATGGCTAAGTTGTCAGTTGTGGTTTTGACCAAGAACGAAGAATCTTGTATTGCCGCCTGCCTTGAATCCGTGAAATGGGCAGATGAGATTATTGTAGTTGATGACGAAAGCACGGATAAGACGGTTGAGATTGTTAAAAGATATAATTGCCAGGTTTTCTTTAGGAGGATGGATATTGAAGGTAAGCATAGGAATTGGGCTTATGCCCAGGCAAGAAACCGGTGGGTTTTAAGCCTTGATGCGGATGAGACAGTCACCCCGGAGTTGAAGATTGAGATTGAGCAGGCGATTGAGTCCAGCGAGTTTGCAGCATACGATATTCCGCTGAGGAATTTTATCAGTAATTACTGGGTAAGGTATGGCGGATGGTACCCGGCGTCAAAGGTAAGGCTTTTTCAAAAAGATAAATTCAGGTATGAAGAGGCAGAGGTGCATCCGCGGGCATTTGCCGATGGCGCATGCGGGCATTTAAAATCTGATATTATTCATCGGGGATATCCTGACCTTGAGCATTTTCTAAATAGCGTTAATCGTCAGTCAACGCTTGAGGCATTAAAGTGGGTTAAGACCGGGCGCAAGATGACCCTGCTTTGGGCGAGTTGGCGGGCAGTGGATAGGTTTTTCAGAAGGTATTTTGGTAAGAGGGGGCGTAAAGATGGGATGTACGGTTTTGTTATTGCTTATTTTGATTCATTGTATCAGATATTAAGCTATTTGAAGTTTAGGGAGATGCAGAATCGAAATAGCGACTCCTGTCAAAATAGTAAATAGGGTTAACGGGTCCTGGCCCGGGTATTTTCTTGCGCATTACGTGCTGCGAAAACACCCGGGCCACCCGTTAACTAATTGCAAATATGCAAACAATTTTCTTAGATAGAGATGGTGTAATTAATAAATATCCCGGTGACAGGCTCTATGTTACTTCTTTGAAGAAATTTAGGTTTTTGCCGCGGGCAAAAGAAGCAATTGTTTTGTTGAGTAAGAAGGGGTGCAGGATATTTGTAGCTTCGAATCAGGCCGGGGTGGGCAAGGGGACTTATAGTCAAAAGACTTTAGACCTTATAACCGCTAAGATGCTTAAAGATATCCAGCAGGCAGGCGGTGAAATTACCAAGGTTTATTATTGCACGCATCGCAAGGAGTTAGGTTGTTTTTGCCGTAAGCCCAAACCAGGGTTACTTAAGAAGGCAGAGAAGGAATTCAAGATAAACCTTAGAAAGACATGTTTTATAGGCGATACTATACGCGATGTATTGACTGCCCATGCAGTAGGGGCTAAATCCATACTCATCCTTTGCGGCAAAGAGAAATTATCTAATCAAAGAAACTGGGAAGCAAAGCCAGATTTTGTATTTAAAGATCTCCTTTCAGCAGCTAAATTTCTAACCAGATAAGACATGAAGGTATTAATTACTTATGCTTCAGCAGGAGCCGGGCACCGCAGGGCAGCTGAAGCAATATATAATTATTTAAAAGAAAAGCGCAGTGATTTAAGGCTTGAGCTGGTGGATATCCTTCCTTTTACAAATAAGCCGTTTCGTTTTTCATATAATTATGGATATCCGTTCTTAGTGCATTATGCTACCTGGCTTTGGGGATTTTTCTTTTGGCTTACGGAGTTTTGCTTGACGCGTTGGATCAGCCGAAAGGGGGCGCAAGTTACAAATTATCTCAGTTGCCGTAAATTCATTAAGTATCTGGTTACTGAAAAGTTTGATTTTATTATCTCAACGCATTTTCTTAATTCAGAGCTGGCTGCTAATTTAAAGATAAAGAATAAAATTCAGGCCAAGCTGATTACGGTAATTACGGATTTCGGAGTACATCCGTTTTGGGTTTCTTCCGGCACAGGTCTTTACGTAGTTGCATCAGGGGTGACCCGGGACAAATTATTAAATATGGGGATTTCGGCTGATTTGATTAAACTCTCCGGAATTCCTTTTAGCCTTAGTTTTGTTAAAACTCAAAATAGAATTCAGTTGGCAAGAAAATTCGGGATAGACGGAGGAAAGTTTACAGTTTTGCTGATGACCGGCTCATTTGGCTCCGGTCCACTTGATAAGATTAGCGAAAGCCTTTGTGCTCATGTTCAGGTGTTAGTAGTTTGCGCAAAGAACAAACAGCTCTTTAGCCGCCTGCAAAGACGGAATTTGGATAATGTGAAGGTTTTTGGTTTCGTAGATAATGCAGAAGAGCTGATGGCAGTTTCTGATCTTATAATTACTAAGCCCGGAGGCTCAAGCATAGCTGAGCTTCTGAATATGGAGTTGGCTCCGGTTTTTATATCGGTAATACCCGGCCAGGAGCAGGAGAATGTCAGGGTACTTGCAGGTTATGGAGTAGGGTACGCCCCAAGAAATATCAAACAGATTAAAAAGCTGGTATTTGAGCTAAAAAATAATCCCCAGAAGCTGCAAAGCCTAAAAAAGAATATTGCCGATCTTGCTAAGCCAAATTCCTGCCAGGAGATTGCCAGTGTTATACGCTAAGGTTGTGTTAGGCCTGCCTATTGAAGGACCATTTGATTATTCTTTCCCGCCAGATTTAGAAAATAAAATTTCCGTCGGCATGAGGGTTTGGGTAGATTTTCGCAACAAAAAAGAGGTTGCCTATGTAGTCGGCTTAAGCCATAAGACCAAGATCAAGAGGGTTAAGGATATCTTGGCGGTAATTGATACGGAAGCTGTTTTAGATGAGAAGATGCTTTTGCTCGCTAAAAGATTAGCGCAATATTACTGTTGTTCTTGGGGCGAGGCAATTGAGGCGGCGCTCCCGGATGGGCTTAGGAAAGGAAAAATAGATCCGACCCCAATTACTTATTCGCAAAGGCACTCCGCGCTAACGTTAATAGGCACCTGGCCTGTAAGGAGTCGGCCAGTGTCGCCTCGTGGCGAAATTGCGCGGGTGTCCTCCTTGCGGAGGAATCCGACCCTGATTATTGGGCAAGAAAGGATGCCGGCTTATTTAAGGGAGATTAAAGAGGCCTGGCTGCTTAAACATTCAGCAATTGTTTTGTTTAGCGATATTCCGGAGGCAGAGAAGGTAAGGGGATTGATCGAGAAAGAGGTTGGCGCAGAGGTTTTTTTGGCGTTTCGCAAGCAACCAAAGGAGCTAGAGGTTTGGGAGAAAATCCGCAAGCTGCAATATTGCGTTGTAGTAGGGACGCGCTCAAGCATCTTCTCGCCAGTAAATAATTTAGGATTAATTATTATTGATCAGGAGCAGGATCAGGTTTATAAGCAGGATCAGGTGCCACATTATCATGCCAGAGAGGTTGCTTTAATGCGTGCAGAGATTTACGGGGCAAAGGTGGTTTTGGGTAGTCATACACCTTCCCTGGAAAGTTTTTATCTTACGCAAAATGACAAACTTAAGCTTGAATTTATTCCGAATAAAACTACGTACCCAGAGGTTAAGGTTATTGACAGCCGTCGGCTTTCATTTGCGGAGAGAAAAAACAAGGCTATATTCTCAAAGTTTTTGGCGGATGCGATTTATACAACCTTAACTGAAAAAGAAAAAGTGCTTTTGTTTATCGAGCGCAAAGGGTTTGCAACTACCGCAGCTTGTCATAATTGCGGCCTGGCTATAAAATGCCCGCGTTGTAATATTAACCTGGTATTTCATTTTGATGCGGATAGGCTGAAGTGTCATCATTGCAGCTTTAAGATGGAGGTGCCTAAGATTTGCCCCAGCTGCAATACCGGGTACATCAAATACTTCGGAATTGGGACAGAAAAGGTGGAGAGTGAACTGGCCAAGATTTTCCCGCAGGCGCGGGTGAAGATATTTAGTGAGGAAAATAGATCCGACCCCAATTTTGATGTGTTGGTGGCGACCAGCGCAATTATCAAGCATCCGGGTTTAAGCTTTGATTTGATCGGGGTAATTGCCATAGATAATTCGCTCAACCGGGTGGATTTTCGGGCAGCAGAAAAAACCTTTTCGCTGCTTGCGGGATTGACAAGTTTAACCTCTAAGAAGATGATTATCCAAAGCGCTAACGCTAATCATCATTGTTTTCAGGCATTGATCAGGAATGACCCGCAGGTATTTTTAAAAGAAGAACTGAGGCAGCGCAAGCAGTTAAACCTCGCTCCATATAAGCATATGATATTAATAAAGCTCAGGGGGGTAAACTTAGAAAAGGTTAAAAAGGCGAGTGCAGATTTATTTGAGAAATTAAGCCGGATTAAAACAAGCAGCTTAAAAATGCTTTCGCTTAACCCCGGTCAGCCGGCTAAATTGCGGGAGAATTTTTATTACCAGATTTTAATGCGCGCCGCTAATGTAGAAAAGGCAAGCCATTTCCTAAAATTGCACTTAAAAGAAGGCCATTTTTCGGGTATAATAGTGACGGTGGATGTGGATCCGATATAATAATGAGAAAGTTTTTCCCGCCTCGTAAAATACGCCAAATTGTTAGTTCAAATTTGGCGCACTACGCGGGATTTCGCTAAACAAGAGCATAAGGTGCTCAAATTCGCACATTGATACTTGACAATTCTGTCAAGTATCAATGTGCTCGTTTAATGAAGATAATATTTTTTGGTAGCGCACATTTTGCAGTTGCGGCACTTAAAGCTTTGATTAAAGCTGAGCATGAATTACTCTGTGTAGTTACTCAGCCGGATAGGAAAAAGGGCAGGCATTTGCATGTTGCTGAAACAGATGTCAAGAGTATCGCGGTTGCGGCTAAACTTAAGATTTTTCAACCGGAGGATATTAAAAGTAAGGAAAGTATTGATTTCTTAAAGAGCTTAGATGCCGATCTTTTTGTGATTGTGGCATATGGTCAGATTCTTTCCCAGGAGGTATTAGATATCCCAAAGATCATGCCGGTTAATATCCACGCCTCGCTTCTGCCGCGTTATCGCGGAGCAGCGCCGATTAATTGGGCGATAATTAACGCCGATAAGAAAACCGGGGTGAGTATTATGTATGTGAGCCGTAAAATGGATGCCGGCCCGGTTATCCTGCAAAAAGAGATAAGCATTGAAGAAGCTGACACAGCGTTAAGCCTTGAAGCAAAACTGAGCGATTTAGGCGCAGGGTTGTTGATGGATGCGCTTAAGATAATTGATGGTAGGGGTTATCGTCTGCTGGAGCAGGATGAAGATAAAGTAATCCTTGCGCCAAAGTTAAAAAAAGATGATGGTTTAGTTGATTGGGGCTCTCCTGCTATAGATATCCATAATCAGGTAAGAGGGGTCCTGCCCTGGCCAGGGGCATTTACAAGCTACCGCGGTAAAATACTCAAAGTTTTTCAAACTGATGTTTTAACCGTCTTCCCAAATCATAAGCCTGTGCCGGGAGAGGTTGTGAGGGCGGATAAAGATGGGGTTGTTGTCGCCTGCGGGAGAGGGTTTTTGCGGCTTAAAGAATTGCAGCTTGAGGCAGGTAAACGTATATCCGGTCAAAATTTTATTATAGGACACAAGTTGAAGGTAGGGGAAGTTCTAGGAAAATAGATCCGACCCCAGTTATCCGCTTAATAAAATTATTGCAACTTTTGATGGATTTGCTATAATCAAACTCTATGCCAGAATTAAGAAAAGATCCGATTATAGGTAGATGGGTAATTGTTGCTACTGAACGCGCACGCCGGCCTGATCAGTTTGGAGTTCATAGGGAGCCGGAGGATCATAGCGCCTGCCCATTCTGCGAAGGTAAAGAAGCAAAAACTCCTCCTGAAATTTATGCTATCCGTCCACGTAACTCTACGCGTAATGCTCCGGGTTGGGATCTACGCGTTGTTCCCAGTATTGCGCCTTTTTTAAGGGTGGAAGGTGATTTGGACCGCCGGGGAAACGGCGTATATGATGTAATGAATGGTTTGGGCGCGCATGAAGTGGTGATTGAGACCAATCAGCATATCGCCAATATGGCGGACTTAAGCGAAGATCAGATTACCAAGGTGCTTAACTGCTACTCTGATAGGATACTTGATTTAGAGAAGGATAGCCGGCTTAAATATGTTTTGGTATTTAAGAATTATGGCAAGGGTTCTGGCGGCGGGGGGATCAGGCATGCGCGTTCGCAGTTGATTGCTACTCCTATTAACCCCAAGCGCGTAAAAGAAGAGCTGGCGGGAGCCCGCCAATATTATGAATATTATGAGCGCTGTGTATTTTGCGATTTGATTAAACAGGAGCTGGAGCAGAAGGAGCGGGTGATTGCAGATTTTGATGGTTTTATAGCCGTATCTCCGTTTGCTGCGCGTTTTCCTTTTGAAACCTGGATCCTGCCAAAAAAACATTGCTGTGATTATACCTGTGTGGACGCAGAGTCCAGGAAGAGCCTGGCGCATGTACTTAAAACCGTGCTTTTAAAATTGAAAATAGGGTTAAATGACCCGGACTATAACTATATAATTCATACTGCGCCATTCCGCAGGCAGAAGGTAGGCTACTGGAAAACTATTGACCAGGATTATCATTGGCATATTGAGATTATGCCGCGCATGACTAAGGTGGCGGGTTTTGAATGGGGTACGGGTTTTTATATCTGTCCGCTGCCTCCTGAAGAGACAGCCAAGTTCTTAAGAGAGGTAGAAATTTAAGATGGCAGAATTAAGAAGGGATCCGGTGGTTGGCCGTTGGGTGATCGTGGATACTGAACATCCGAATAAACCGGAGGATTTTGAATATGAGCAGTATATCCCCAAAGGTGGATTATGCCCATTTTGTTATGGTAATGAATTTATGACTCCTCCTGAGATAAGTTGTTTTCGCGACCCTTCTACTGGGGCTAACAGCCCGGGTTGGCAGGTGCGCACAGTGGCGAATAAGTTTCCCGCCTTGCAGATTGAAGGTGAGCTTGACCGCAGGGGTTTGGGGATTTATGACATGTCAAACGGGATAGGCGCGCATGAGGTTCTAATTGAAAGCCCGTACCATAATAAAGATATACCTGAGCTGTTGCCTTATGAGATTGAAAGCTATTTGAAGATGTGCTGCGTGCGGGCAGCGGATTTAAAGAGGGACAGCCGTTTTAAATATATTATGATCTTCCGCAATTATGGCTCAGCTGCCGGAGCATCTTTAGAGCATCCGCACACACAGTTGGTGGCCCTTCCCATGGTGCCGAAAAATGCACTAGAGGAGATTCATGGCGCGCGGGATTATTATAATTACCGCGAACGCTGCTTATTCTGCGATATAATCCGCCAGGAGCTTTCGGATAAGCAGAGGGTAATTTTAGAAAATAAATATTTTATATCGTTTTGCCCGTTTGTTTCGCGCTTCCCTTTTGAGATCATGATTATGCCTAAGCAGCATAGCGGTTATTTCTGCCATATATCAGGAGATGAGGTTGCGGCACTGGCGCAGATACTAAAAGATACATTAACAAAATTAAAAAAAGTATTTGAAAATCTGTCATATAATTATATAATTCATTCTGCACCTATTAATTGTGAGGCAGATGTTGAGTATTATCACTGGCATATTGAAGTTATGCCTAAGCTGACGCAAGTAGCAGGTTTTGAGTGGGGGACTGGTTTCTATCTTGATCCAACCTCGCCTGAATTAGCCGCGCAGTACCTAAAAGCCGTAAAAGAATAAAATTAAAATCGGGGTCGGATCTATTTTTCCGGCTCCAGGTTGGAAAATAGATCCGACCCCAATTTATAAGGAGGATGTACAGATGGCAGTTAAAGTTTGTATCAATGGTTTTGGCAGGATTGGGCGTTTAGTGGCAAGGGCAATTTTAGAGAAAAAGAGTAAAGATATCGAGCTGGTGGCGGTTAATGATTTGACTGACGCCAAAAGCAACGCCTATCTTCTTAAATATGATTCAGTACACGGACGTTTTAATGGAGAGGTAAAGGCTACCGCTGATGATGTAATTACAGTCAATGGGAAAGAGATCAAGGTATTAAGCAAAACTGATCCTGCGGAGCTGCCCTGGAAAGACTTAGGGGTAGAGGTGGTGGTAGAGTCTACCGGATTATTTACGATTAAGAAGGATGGAGTAAATAAAAAAGGAAAGACTGTACGGGGCGCAGAGAATCATATAACTAAGGGTGGGGCAAAGAAGGTTATCATCTCCGCTCCTGCTGAAGGAGAGGATATTACCGTAGTGATGGGGGTTAATGAATCAAAGTATGATGCGAAAAACCACCATGTAATCTCTAATGCTTCATGTACTACTAACTGTCTTGCTCCAGTTGCAAAAATAATGAATGATAATTGGGGCATTGTTAAAGGTCTGATGACGACAATCCATTCCTATACCAATGATCAGAAGGTGCAGGATATGGCGCATTCTGACCTGCGTCGTGCGCGTGCCGCAGCAGTTTCTATGATTCCTACTTCTACCGGAGCTGCCAAGGCAATTTCATTAGTTATCCCGGAGTTAAAGGGTAAACTGGATGGTTTTGCCATTCGCGTGCCCACCCCGAATGTTTCAGTGGTGGATTTAACCTGTACCTTGGCTAAAAAGGCTACTATTGAAGAATTAAATGCTGCTTTTAAAGCTGGCGCAGAAGGGGCGCTAAAGGGGATCCTTGGGTACACAGAGGACCCGGTAGTCTCAATTGATTTTAACCATTGCGCGTTAAGTTCGGTAGTTGACGCTAAAATTACTAAAGTTATCCAGGATGATTTTGTAAAGGTATTGGCCTGGTATGATAATGAATGGGGTTATTCAAACCGCGTGGTGGATTTATGCGAGTATATTATTAAGAAGGGTTTGTAAGGAAAGGCACCCCGGGCTAACGTTAATAGGCACCTGGCCTGTAAGGAGTCGGCCAGTGTCGCCTCGTGGCGAAATTGCGCGGGTGTCCTCCTTGCGGAGGAATTTTTAATGGCAAAGTTAACTTTAAATGATATTGATCTGAAAGGCAAGACAGTGCTGGTGCGCGCGGATTTTAATGTGCCGCAGGATGCCAGCCTTAATATCACGGATGATACGCGAATCCGGGCAACCCTGCCAACTCTTAAATATATCTTAGGGCATGGCGCTAAGAAATTAGTGCTGATGAGCCATTTGGGAAGGCCAGACGGGAAGGTAGTGGCTAAATACAGTCTTAAGCCGGTAGCTCTGCGATTAAATGAGCTCTTAGGCCAGGATGTGTTATTCTTGAGCGATTGTATTGGCGATAATATTAAGCCTGATATTGATAAATCGAAAGAAAGAATAGTTTTGCTGGAGAATTTACGCTATCATGCAGAAGAAGAGGCCAATGATGCAAGCTTCTCTAAGCAGCTTGCATCTTTAGCAGATATATTTGTTAATGATGCATTTGGCACAGCGCACCGCGCGCATGCCTCAACAGAGGGTGTAGCGCATTTCTTAAAATCTTGTGCCGGGTTGCTTCTAGAAAAAGAGATTAAATACCTGGGGGATGCAGTGGGTAACCCGCAAAAGCCATTTATGGTTATTCTGGGTGGTGCAAAGGTATCGGATAAGATTGGGGTTATTGATAATCTCTTGCCTAAGTGCGATGCGATTATTGTTGGCGGAGGCATGGCTTATACTTTTCTAAAGGTGCAGGGCAAGCAGATTGGCAACTCAAAATTAGAAAAAGAAAAGTTAGATGTAGCTAAAGCAATTTTAGATAAAGCCAAGAATTTGAATAGAGAGATTTTATTGCCAATTGATCATCTGGTGGTTGATAATATTGACGCAAATGCCAAGACCGAAATAGTGGGCGAGAACATCCCGGATGGCAAGATTGCCGTGGATATCGGGCCAAAGACGATTAAATTATTTGAGCAGAAATTAAAATCTGCTAAGACCATTGTCTGGAATGGGCCAATGGGAATATTTGAGATGGATGCTTTCAGCAAGGGCACGCTGGAGCTGGCTGGTTTTATCGCAGGATTAAAATGTATCTCGATTATTGGCGGTGGAGATACTGCTGCGGCGGTTGCTAAATTTAAATTAGAGGATAGGATGGCGCATATTTCAACCGGCGGAGGAGCAAGCCTTGAATTTTTGGAGGGCAAAACTCTTCCCGGAATTGCCGCCCTTACGGACAGATGAGAAAAACAATTATTGCCGGAAACTGGAAGATGTATAAGACAATTAGCCAGGCTATTGAGTTGGCTAATGGTTTAAAGCGCGAGTTTTTTAAGCTGGATTTTGCGAAAGTGGATGTAGTATTATGCCCGGTTTTTACTGCCCTTAGCGAGGTAGCTGAGGTTTTAACCGAAAGCGGCATTGGTTTAGGCGGCCAGGATGTTTATTGGCTCGATGAAGGCCCATTTACCGGAGAGGTTTCTGCGCTGATGTTAAAAGACGCGGGATGCCAGTATGTAATTATCGGGCACTCTGAGCGCAGGCAGTTCTTTGGCGAAACTAATGAGACAGTGAATAAGAAGGTCAAGGCCGCGTTAAAGAGCGCCCTTACTCCTATTGTTTGCGTGGGTGAGAATTTACAGGAGAGAGAAGCCAATAAAACATTTAAGGTGATTGAGGAGCATATTAATAATGGATTAGTTGACTTAAGCAGCTCTGATATACTTAATCTGGTAATTGCTTATGAGCCGGTTTGGGCAATTGGCACAGGCAAGACGGCAACAGGAGACCAGGCGCAAGAGGCGCATAAGTTTATCCGTGATTTATTAAAGAAGAAGTATGGCCAAGAGGTGGCGGAGAGCGTGAGGATCCAGTATGGCGGGAGCGTAAAACCCGATAATATTACGGAATTAATGAGCAAGCCGGATGTAGACGGAGCCCTGGTGGGTGGAGCAAGCCTGAAGGTAGATTCTTTCAGCGCAATAGTTACTAAAGCAAGCGAGGTTGTAAAATGATGACTTTTATAATTGTGATTCATGTGATTGCATGCGTAGTTTTAATTGTATTGGTTTTAATTCAGCGCGGAAGAGGGGCAGGGTTAGTAGAAAGCTTCGCAGGAGTTGAGTCAATGTTTGGCACAAAAACGAGCGCCTTTCTTACGCGCACCACTACGATTATGTCGATAGTTTTCTTTCTTACCTGTTTAAGCCTGGCAGTATTGTCAGTCAGGCAGAGCAAGTCTTTGATGCGCGCTGCTAAACTCCCGGCTCCGGTAAAGGCGCCTATAAAAACAGAGGCAGCAAAACCTGATATGCTGAAAATGGAAGCGGTAAAAGCAGGGGCTGCAAAAAGCGAGGCGGAGAAGGTAGAACCGGTTAAGGCAGAAGCTCCTAAAGTAGAGGCGGTAAAAGCAGAAGCAGCCAAAGCTGCAACGCCGACGGAAAAAGCCAATCCGGAGGCAGGAAAAGCTGAATAATATACGGGGGCTGCTTTATTAATTTTAAAGGCTACCAATCAAATTGGTAGCCTTTAAATTAGGGACGGTTCTCAAGTCAAAGGAAAACTGTCCCTAAGGAAGGGACACTTTAGCTTTAAGTTGAGAACCGTCCCTAATTGATGGAATGAAAGATAAAAAACTCTTTTGGATATTTGCTCTAAGCAGCGCGGTTTATTTTACGCAAGGCATTGAAGGCCTGCCTACTCAAGGTTTATTCTATTATCTTAAAGAAACCCTGAATTTAACCCCGCAAAAAATAATGTTTCTTGGCAGTTTTACTACCTTTGCCTGGATGGTCAAGCCGCTCATCGGTTATGTAATTGACCATATTTTCAGCAAGAGATACTGGATATTTATTTCTTTGTTTCTAGATATAATTTTTGTCCTGATTTTAGGCCTGATGCAGATGCCGCTTGTCTTTTTAATAATGCTGCTGGCAATTAACTCTAGCAGCGCAGCTTTTCGCGATGTAGCGGTTGATGGCATAATGTGCGTGGAGGGAAAAAAATACCAGGCTACGGGTAAGATTCAAAGTATACAGTGGACATCCATTCTATTGGCAGGTCTTTTTACCGGAATAGGCGGGGCATTTATCGCCGATAAATGGGATTATAAAATAGGATTCCTCTGCCTTGTACCGGTATATTTATTGGTAGGCCTGGTAGCTTATTTTTACCAGGAGCAAGGGCTTGAAAAAAGATACAGCTCATTGCTTGCCGACCTAAAGGCGCTTTTTGGCGATAAGAAATTATTGATTATCGGCTTGTTTATCTTTCTGTATAAATATTCGCCTTCTTTTGGCACGCCGTTGTTTTTTATCCAGAGGGATAGCTTTAAATGGGGAAAGATGTGGATCGGAGCATTAGGCTCAATTAGTACGGCCTGCGGAGTTATCGGAGCGCTGCTTTATTATAAATTCAGCCAGAGGATTAATATTAAAAAATGGCTGTATTTCTCTGTATTCTTGGGCGCATTAACTACCTTGAGTTACCTGTATTACATTCCGGCAACCGCTGTTGCTTATGATATAGTGTATAGTTTTCTGGGAATGTTTATATTCCTCATGGTTATGGATTTTATGGCTAGGCATTCGGTTAGGGGTCTTGAGACAACCTCGTTTGCCCTCTTATGCAGCATTAATAATCTTTCCGGAGTAGCCAGTAATTTATCCGGCGCATTCCTATTGCCGCTTATCGGTTTAAAATGGCTGATTATTTTATCTGCGCTGACCAGCTTTCTTTGTCTACCGTTAATTAGAAAGATCGGATGATATAAGAATATGAAGAAAAAGAATAGCTATAAGTTATGGTTTATTTTCTTGGGATTGATGATAATGGCAAGTTTATTGTTTTTGTTGTCAGGAGCAATAAGCGTAAAAGGCCCCAATATCATCTTCATTACGATAGATGCTTTAAGGCCTGACCATTTAGGCTGTTACGGATACAAAAGGGATACCTCCCCGAACATTGATAAGCTTGCTAAAGAAGGGGTGTTGTTTAGCAAATGTTTTGCTACGAGCAGCGGACAAGCTATTCTTTTCCCGGTATTTTGACCGGAAAGTATTTGGCAGTTAAAAAAAAGGAGTACGTTAAGTATAGCAATAATTTGGATAATAAATTCGACACCCTGGCAGAATACCTTAAGAAAATGGGTTATTATACGGCTGCCTTTGTGAGTAATCCAAATTTACGCATGAACCAAGGTTTTGAGCAAGGTTTTGAATCTTTCTCAGAAGCAGGAGAGCAAGGGTGGGACTCGCAAAAGATGACTGTTGAGGCATTAAACTTATTAAACAATTACCAAGGAGATAAGCCTATTTTTATCTGGTTGCACTATCTAGAGCCGCATATTCCTTATACTCCATCGAAAGAATTCCTCCGTAAGTTTGAGAATGATAGGCTATATAAAGAGAATGATAAAATATTAGAGCTTGACCCGGATAACAACTCCAGCTCTTATTCCAGCAATGGTTATATACCGAAAGCGGCATTTCAGGAGAATAAATATAACCTAACTTATTATATCGCCTGCTATGATGCAGAGATACTTCAGGCGGATTATTATATAGGAAGACTGCTTAATGGCATAAAGGATGATACCATAGTGATCTTAACTGCTGATCATGGCGAGTCCCTGGGGGAGCATGGCAAGTATTTTACTCATGCTGAGAATATTTATGATGAGTTATTGTCCGTGCCCTTAATTATTAAAGACAGCCGGTATTTTAATGGAGGCAGGAAGATTACGGCAGTAGTCTCTACGGTGGATATTGTCCCGACAATTATGAATAGGATTGCGCCTTTTTGGTACTTTTTTAATAAGAATAGATTTAACGGACTAGATTTATCAGGTATGTTGGATGGTAAAAATACAGGAAGAAAATATATTTATTCATATTACCCCTGGGCTTTGAGTATCCGAGATGTACGGGAGGATGTTAAATATATTAAGGTAATAAAAGGAATGGCTGAATTATATTTTCTCCCCGATGAATACGCCAACCATATCAATGATGGTTCTTTGCGGGTAATTAGGATCAGAGAGAAATTGAGGAAAGAGCTTAAGAAATGGAAAAATGCAAGTTATCCTATTACGGCAGATATAAACTCTAAAAAGGCTTCTTTAGATGATCAAACAAAAGAGTTATTAAAGAGTGTAGGCTATCTAAAATAATCAATCGATTAATTATATTTGTTGCAATTAAACAGCTATTTTATATAATATCATTATGATGGAAGCGCTTAAGCCTTATATACTTAGCTTTATCCCGCTGTTTGTGGCAGTGGATGCTATTGGAAACATTCCCATTTTCCTCTCCCTGGTTGAGGGGTCCTCAAAAACTCAAAGGCATAAGATAATCCTGGATGCGGTAATGACTGCCACATTGGTTGCGGTAATTTTTATGTTCTTAGGCAGATGGGTTTTTTCGCTGTTAGGCATAACCATCCCGGATTTTCAGATTGCCGGAGGAGCCTTATTATTTGTAATTGCCGTGCGGCTTTTATTGCCGGGAGCGCAGAAAAGCGCATTGACCAGCTCTCATGATAAAGATATGGGTGTATTTCCGCTGGGCACCCCGTTAATTACCGGGCCGGCGGTTTTGACTACTACGCTGATGATGATGAATAGCTTTGGCGCCCTGGTGACCTTAGTTTCATTAATCTTAAATATGTTTTTTGTCTGGATTACCCTGGTTAAGACTGATGCAATTATAAAGATGATCGGCCAAAGCGGAACAAGGGCTTTTTCTAAAATAATGTATATATTACTTGCTGCGATTGCAGTAATGATGATCAGGCACGGTATAATCGGAGCGTTTTTAAGATGATGAGAAAGGTTTTAACATTCATTATGGCAGGAGGTAAAGGCGAGCGGCTTCTGCCTTTAACCAAAGACCGCACTAAGCCTGCGGTGCCTTTTGGCGGGATCTACCGGATTATCGATTTTACCTTAAGTAACTGTATTAATTCGGGGATGCGCAAGATTTACATTCTTACGCAGTATAAATCCGCGTCTTTACAGAGGCATATCCGTTTAGGCTGGAATTTCCTGCCTTCAGAGTTAGGGCAATTTATTGAACTGCTCCCAGCGCAGCAGCGCGTGGGTGATTCCTGGTATCTTGGCACTGCGGATGCGATTTATCAGAATCTTTATACATTAGAGATGGACAAACCGGATGAGGTTTTAATTTTAGCCGGTGACCACATCTATAAAATGAACTATTATTCCATGATTGATGTGCACCGTGAACAGAATGCGGATTTGACTGTGGGGGTAGTGGAGATAGAGAAGAGTAAATCCAAACACCTGGGGGTGGTTGAGGTGGATGCGAGCGGTAGGGTGAGCGGTTTTTTAGAGAAGCCGGCAAATCCTAAGACTATTCCCGGAAAGCCGGATAAGATATATGGCTCAATGGGAATCTATGTATTTAATCAATCTGTGCTCATGCAGGAGTTGCTTGAGGATGCCAAAAATCATAAATCTTCGCATGATTTTGGCAAGGATATTATCCCGCAAATGTTGAAAAAGGGGATGAAGGTTGTAGCCTTTAACTTCCGCGATAAAGACAGGAATGAGGAGTATTGGCGGGATATTGGCACAATCGATGCCTACTATGAAGCAAATATGGAGTTAATTCAGGTTAATCCTACTTTTAATCTTTATGACCAGGAGTGGCCGCTGCGGACCTTTCAGGAGCAGTATCCGCCGGTTAAGACTGTGCACTCAGGTGACCGCGAAGAAGGCAGGGTGGGCTTAGTGCTTGATTCCATAGTTTCTGAAGGATGCGTAGTTTCCGGTGGACGCGTGCAGCGTTCGATACTGTCGCCGAATGTAAGAATAAATAGTTTTTCTGAAGTATATGATTCCATACTAATGGAAGGCGTAAATGTGGGTAGGTATGCTAAGATTAAACGGGCAATAATAGATAAAGATATCAGTATTCCTCAAGGGATGGTGATTGGTTTTAATCTGGAAGAGGATAAGAAGAAGTTTTTTGTTAGTGAATCGGGAATTGTGGTGGTGGCTAAAGGCACAGAGATTAAATAGGGACACTTCCGCTTTGTTTTGAGAACCGTCCCTAGAAGAAGATGATAAGAAAAGCGAAAATAAAGGATATAAAACAAATTCAGGAGTTGATTGCTTGTTTTGCTAAGCGGGATGAGATGTTGCCCCGCTCGCTAAATGAGCTTTATGAGAATATCCGGGATTTCTGGGTGTATGAAGATAAAGGCAAGGTGGCTGGCTGTGCAGCCTTGCACATCTCCTGGGATGATTTAGCAGAAGTTAAGTCTTTGGCAGTTGCTAAAAATAAACAAGGTAAAGGTATTGGCCGGGATCTGGTGACTGCCTGCCTTGCGGAAGGCAAGGTTATGGGGGCAAAAAAGATCTTTGTGCTTACTTATAAGCCGGATTTCTTTAAAAGGTTAGGTTTTAGAAGAATTAAACATGCTGCCCTGCCGCATAAGATCTGGGCAGAGTGCATTAACTGCTGTAAATTCCCCAACTGCCAGGAAATTGCCCTATTAAAAATCTTGTAAAATCTAAATAATATGGTAGAATCTTTAAATTCAGAAACGTTCCTATAATAGGAGGAGAGATGGATTATTTGTTGACTGATGAACAGAAGATGATCAAGGAGCTGGCGCATAAGATTGCCGAAGACAAGATCCGGCCGGTTGCGGCTAAATATGATATTAGCGAAGAGTATCCCTGGGATGTTTTAAAGGTTATGGCTGAATCGGATATGTTTGGCTTATTTATCCCCGAGGAGTACGGCGGGTTTGCGTATAGCGTGATGAATTTGTGCCTTGCTACAGAAGAATTCTCCCGCGCCTGCGGCGGTATTGCAGTTTGCTATGCTGCCAGCGCGTTAGGGACATTCCCGATTGTTTTGTTTGGAAACGATGAGCAGAAGAAGAAGTATCTGCCGGATTTGGCTAAGGGTAAAAAAGTAGCGGCATTTGCGATTACTGAACCTGAGGCAGGGTCAGATGCCTCTGGAATTAAGACCACCGCTAAGAAGGAAGGGGATTACTATGTTTTAAATGGTTTAAAACACTTTATTACCAATGGCGGAGATGCTGAGACCTATGTGGTAATTGCCATGACCAATAAGGAAAAAGGCGCGCGTGGCGCTTCTGCATTTATTGTTGAGAAGGGCACCCCGGGTTTTACTTTTGGTAAAAAAGAGGACAAGTTTGGAATTCGCGCATCCAGCACGCGGGAGTTGATTTTTACGGATTGCAAGATTCCTGCAAAAAATCTACTGGCTAAAGAAGGTATGGGGTTTATTGTGACCATGAGGACTTTTGATATGTCAAGGCCGGGTGTTGCAGCCCAGGCTCTGGGTATTGCTCAGGGCGCGATGGAGCTAGCGGTAAAATATGTGCGTGAAAGGGTGCAGTTTGGCAAACCCATATCAAGCTTTCAGGGAATTCAATGGATGCTTGCAGATATGGCTACTGAAATTGAGGCAGCGCGCGGCCTGGTGTATTCAACTGCCAGAATGGTAGATGCCGGATGTAAAGATGTATCAAAGGAATCAGCAATGGCTAAGATGTATGCATCGGATGTAGCAATGAAGGTTTCTGTCGATGCCTTACAACTGTTCGGTGGTTATGGTTATATGAAGGATTATCCGATTGAGAAATATGTGCGCGATGCAAAGATTACCCAGATTTATGAAGGGACAAATCAGGTACAGCGCGGGATTATCGGATTGCAAATAATTAAAGAATTTGCTAAATAAACTAGATAACTCTAAGTAATTAAAAGTAACTTTAAGTAAGTTTGGGTAAGTAGAAGGTCCACGGATAGGGATAAAATATGGATATCGTAGTTTGCATAAAACAGGTTCCGGAAACAACTGAGGTAAGAATTAATCCTGAGACAAACACGCTTATGCGCGAAGGGGTAAAGTCGATTATCAACCCTTTTGATATGTATGCTATTGAAGAGGCAGTGCGGCTTAAGGAAAGGTTCGGAGGCAAAGTTTCTGTTGTAACAATGGGGCCGCCGCAGGCAGATAGTGCTTTACGCGAAGCAATTTCCATGGGGGCTGATGAAGGATTCTTAGTATGTGACCGGGCTTTTGCAGGAAGCGACACCTGGGCAACCAGCTATACATTGGCTGGCGCAATTAAAAAGCTTGGAGCATTTGATCTGATTATCTGCGGCAAGCAGGCATCAGACGGTGATACGGCACAGGTTGGGCCAGGGATATCTACGCATTTAAATATTCCTCAGGTAACTTATGTAAAGAAAATAGAAGAGGCAACAGACAAGATGATGAAGGTGGAAAGAATGCTTGAAGAAGGGTTTGAAATTATCGAGACCCCGCTTCCTGCGCTTTTGACTGTGGTTAAAGAGATTAATGAGCCAAGGATCCCTTCATTAAGGGGGTTGATGAAGGCAAAATCAGCTAAGGTTACTATACTTACCCAGAAGGAGCTGGAGCTGGATGCGCAGCAGATTGGTTTGTGTGGTTCGCCTACTCAGGTGGTAAAGATTTTTACACCTGCTCCAAGAGTCGGTGGCCAGAAGCTTACCGGAGAGATTCCGGATATTGCCAGACAACTGGTAGATTTAGTTAAAGACGAGGTTAATTGAGATGTCGATTCAGATTATTGTTGAGAAATGTACGGGTTGCACGCTTTGCCTAAAGGTTTGCCCATTTAATGCCATCCGTATAGTAGATAAAAAAGCGATAATTGATTTGCATAAATGTACTGTTTGCGGCGCCTGCAAGGATGCCTGTAAATTCAAGGCGGTTTTGATAGAGAAGACTCCGGCAAAATGCGAGCTTCCGGATATAAAGGATTATAAGGGGATTTGGGTTTTTATCGAGCAGAAAAACGGCAGGGTGCAGTCGGTTTCATATGAGTTATTAGGCAAGGCGCAGGAGCTGGCCAAGAAATTAAATTGCCAGGTAAGCGGGGTTTTAATCGGCAATAAATTAGAGGATCAATTGGATGAGCTTATCTTTTGCGGAGCGGATAATATATATTTAGTAGAAGCTCCGGAGTTGGCTAACTTTCAGGATGAGCCGTATACGAATATCTTAGTGGAGCTGGTGAATAAATATAAGCCGGAGATATTGCTTTGCGGAGCGACTAATATCGGCAGGTCTTTGATTTCGCGTGTGGCAATTAATATCAAAGCGGGTTTAACCGCAGATTGCACGGGGTTAGATATAGATCCCGATAAGAAAATATTATTACAGACACGCCCGGCATTTGGCGGCAATATTATGGCAACAATTATTTCCCCGAATTACCGGCCGCAGATGGCAACAGTCAGACACAAGGTATTTGCGCCAATGCCCGCGGATAAAAAACGCAAGGGTAAGATTATTAAAGAGAGCTTTGATAGCGCGCTTTATGTTTCACGTACAAAACTTTTGGATATTATTGAAGAGATTGAGTCTACGGTAAATTTATCAGAAGCGGATATTATTGTTTCTGGCGGCCGCGGTATGGGTGGGCCGGAAAATTTTAAATTACTTGAAGAATTAGCGCATGTTTTAGGAGCAGCAGTTGGCTCAAGCCGCGCAGCAGTTGACGCCGGCTGGATGCCTTATTCACATCAGGTGGGGCAGACCGGCAGGACCGTGGCCCCGAAGATTTATTTTGCCTGCGGAATCAGCGGTCAGATACAGCACCTAGTAGGGATGCAGTCTTCAAAGATTATTATTGCTATCAACAAAGATTCCGAAGCCCCAATCTTCAAGTTAGCTACTTATGGGATTGTCGGCGATCTCTTCCAGGTTGTTCCAGCCTTAACCAAAGCCTTCAAAGAAGCTCTAAGAAAATAATAATTGGGGTCGGATCTATTTTTCACAAGAAACTGAAAAATAGATCCGACCCCAATTACCCCAATTATTTCATACATTTGTATGATTATGTTCTAAACCATACCTTATTTCATCTATATGTTAAAGAATGTAAAGATTCTCCTTGACAAGATTACAGGATTTATTTATAATACGAGCATAGAACTTAAAGGGAAAAAATATGGTTAGTAGCAATCTGATGACAATTGAGGATCTGGCGGATTACTTAAAGGTAACCCGCCGGACTATTTATGATTGGCTAAAGCATAATAAGATACCGGCGCTAAAGCTTGTCGGGCAATGGCGCTTTAAAAAGGACAAAATTGATGACTGGCTTGAGGCACAGCAGTCGCAACCACACTGACACCCCGCGTTAACAAAGGCACCTGGCCCAGACAGGAATGGCCCAGTGTTCGCCAGGTGGCGAAAATTGCGCGCGTGTGTCTCTACACTAGGGGGTAATTATGTATTTTAAAAGGTTAGAGCTGATTGGGTTTAAATCATTTTGCGATAAAACCGTGCTTAACTTTGAGCCGGGGATTACGGCAGTAGTCGGCCCAAATGGCTGCGGGAAGTCTAATATCTTTGATTCAATCCGCTGGGTACTTGGTGAGCAATCAGCAAAGTCCTTGCGCGGCTCAGAGATGCTTGATGTTATCTTTAACGGTACAGATAACAAAGAGCCGTTAAGTATGGCAGAGGTGAGCCTGGCCTTTGATAACAACAGCCGTTTCTTTAATGTTGACCATCCAGAGGTGCTCATTACGCGCAGGCTTTTTAGAAGCGGTGAAAGCGAATACCTGTTGAACAAGGCCACGGTGCGGCTTAAGGATATTTTAGATCTTTTATTAGGAACAGGTATTGGCGCTGAGAGTTATTCGATTATTGCGCAGGGAAAGATTGATCTGGTTTTAAGCTCGCGGCCGGAAGACCGGCGCATGGTTTTTGATGAGGCAAGCGGGATAAGTAAATATAAGGCTCAAAAAAGGGAGACTACGCGTAAGCTTGAAGAGACTGAGCAAAATTTGCTACGCGTAAATGACATTGTTACCGAGGTAAAGCGCCAGATCGGCTCACTTGAACGGCAGGCAAATAAGGCGCGCAGGTACAAAGAAGTTTTTGAGGAGTTAAAATTAAAAGAGATTGACCTGGCAATTATAGACAAAAAGAATTTTCTTAAGCAGAAGGATGAGGTTGCTAAACAACTTGAAGATTTTAGAAAAGAGGATTTAGTTTTAACCGAGGCGATTTCCGAACTTGAAGCTAAGATTGCAAACCGGCAGTCAGAGTTAAGGTTATTGGAAGAAAGTTTAATGGCCGGCCGCAGCGAAATACTTAACTTAGAGAATAGCCTGGTGCGTAATAATGAGCACATTGCTTTTAACGAGCAGCGCATAATCGAGTTAACCGAAAATAGCCAGGTTTTGGAGGGGCAAATTGAGCAGGCAAGAAGCAAGCTGCTTCAGGATGAAGAAAAATTAGAAAAGGTGCGCTTTGAATATACTAACTTGAAGCAGAATATAGAAGAGAAGCAGCTTATTTTAGATCAGAAAGAGGAGGAGATTAGTAAGCTTGGTACTGCGATCAAGAACTCGCTTGAGATTATCTCAGAAAGCAAAAAGGCCATTTTGGATCTTGAGGCCAAAATCGCAAATACCCATAATGAGGTAAGCGAATTTAATTCCAAGCATCAGGTGTTTTTAGCGCGCAAAAAGAGGCTGGAGATTGAAAAGGCCAAGGTTTATGAGGAGAAGGTAATTGCCGAGGAGGCTTTAAATAAAGTTGCCCAGGAATTAGAAAGTACGCGGGAATTAGTAGAGAGCTTTAGCAAGAAGATTGCCGGCGTTAAGGCTAACCTTGAGCAGGAGGGGCAGAATCTAAACAGCATTAACCAGGAGATTACTTCTCTAGAGAATGAAAAACTTACCCTGGTTTCGCATAAAGAATTCCTGGAGAAATTAAGAAATAAATATGATGATATCGGTGAAACGCTTAATGCGGTGATTTATCTGGATAAGTTGCCTAAGGAGAATGTTACAGGGCTTGTGGTCAAGGTGGCGAACCAGTCGACATTAAGCGATGAAGACCAGGCATATCTTGGACCGTCAGCTTTTAGAATAAGCGGAGAGGCTAAGCCAATTGAGCTGGATACCCAGAAGATCAGCGAAAAGATTACCAGGCTTGAAGAAACCCTGGGAGAGTTAAGAAGTAGAAAGGTGCTGCGCCAGAGTTGCATATCGGAGTTAAATAAAATGTCTGCGGATTTGGAGCAGGAGCTGCGCAATCACGAAATTGCCTTAGCCAATAAGGAGTCTAGCCACGCTACGATCTTAGAGCAGTTTAATAAGGTAAAAGAAGAAGAGGATATAATTGTTATGGAGTTAACTGAGGCGCAAGGCGAGATTTCGGCGATTGAGAAAAACCTAGCGGATGCTCAAAGCCGGCTTTTGAGTTTAAATAATGAAGAGAGGTTAAAGCAGGATTTGATTGTGCAAGAGGAGGACAGCATTACTTTAAATAGCAAGGCGCGCGAGGAGGTACTGGTTTTAATTACCCAGACCAAGACTGAAATTGAGGCGTTAAATAAGCGCTTTAGTTCGGATGTGGCGACCTTAAAGATCTTAGATGAAACTTATGCGCAGGATAAGTCCAGCCTTGAGAATATCGAGCGCCAGAAGCTTGAGGCTAAAGAACGCCAGCAGTCTTTAAGGCTTGAAATCATTGATTGCCAAAATAAAATTAATCAAGCAGAGTTGCAGATTAAAGAAAAGAAGGACGGTTTGTCAGAAGTTGAAGTAAAATACAACGAGGTATCCAGCGGCACAGTAGAGGTGGTAAAGAGGATTGAGTTAGAGCGCAAGCACTCAGAGCAGATAAAAAATCAGCTGCACGAATTAGAGATGCAGAATAAGGATTTGGATTATCGATATTCTACGATAAAAGAGAGGATGGCTTCAGCGTATAAGATTGATTTGGATACTTTGGAGGATTTAAACAAGGAGCTAGACCAGCAGGCGCTTGCATCTGAAATCAGCGAATTAAAGAGAAAGTTAGATTCTTACGGCACGGTGAATCTGGTTGCGATTGAAGAGTATGACGAATTAAAGCAGCGCTATGATTTTCTTATCCAGCAGCAGACGGATCTTGTAAATGCCAAGGAGTCGCTGCATCAGGCAATCTTAAAGATTAACCGTACCACAAAGCAGATGTTTATGGAGACATTTGAAAAAGTAAAGGTGGAGTTTAAGAATTATTTCCGCCTGCTTTTTAACGGCGGAGACGCACAGCTGTTTTTGGTAGATGAGAATGATCCTCTTGAGTCAGGGATTGAGATTATCTGCCGGCCTCCGGGAAAGAAATTACAGAATGTATTATTGTTAAGCGGCGGCGAAAAGAGTATGTCGGCGATTGCGCTGATCTTCGCTATTTTTAAAGTCAAGCCTTCGCCGTTCTGCATTCTGGATGAGATTGATGCTGCCCTTGATGAGGCTAACGTAGACAGATTCTCCAGGGTGTTGCAGGAGTTTTCCAAGACATCGCAGTTTATTGTAATTACACATAACAAAAAGACAATAGTAAATGCCAATATTATGTATGGTATTACTATGCAACAATCAGGTGTCTCAAAGATAGTTTCCGTGAAATTATCGCAGAATCAAGAAAAGCAGGCGCAGGCAGAGCAGGCAGTTACAGCTTAAAGATTAAATTAAGCGCAGCAGGTGGTATTCTTCCCTTGGTTTTTTGCTTTGTAGAGGGATTTGTCTGATGAGGTAATTAGTTCAGCAGGATTTTGGCCATTCTCGGGGAAGGTCGCAATCCCCAGACTTACCGTAAGCTTATTATTCGGAAAGATTTCTTCATTTAAGAACTGGTATTTTTGAATATCCATTCGTAGGCGTTCAGCAATCATATAGGCTTCTTTTTGGTCGGTATGGGGCAGGATGATGGTAAATTCCTCGCCTCCGTAACGGCAGACATGGTCCATTTTGCGCGATTGGTTGCGCAGGAGCCAGGCTAAGTCTTTTAATATCTTATCTCCTGCCTGATGCCCCAGGGTGTCATTATAAACTTTAAAGTTATCTATATCTACCATAATTAAACTAATCTTGCTTTTAGTTGCCTTAGTTTTTTCAATTTCAGTTTGTAATAGATACTGAAAATACCCGTGATTCCAGAGATTAGTAAGGTAATCTGAGTGCGCGCGCTCAGCAGTTAATTCAAAAAGCTGGGAGTTTTCAATTGCCAGGCCGGCCTGGTTAGCCAGCATAGTGAGCATGCGCACATCGTCTTTTGTAATAGGATCATTAGTGATAAAGTTATCTGCGACGATGATTCCGTTTACCCGGTCTTTTGCCTTTAGCGGGATAAGCAAAAGTTCTTTACTTTCCAGCATCCTAAGTATAGGAGAACTTTTGTACTTTTGCATGGTTTGGCTGGTTAGGTGCAGAGGCATGCCTTCCAGCACCGCTAAAGAAAGCGGGTTTTCTTCTTTGTCCTGCATCGATACCTTTAAATTCCTGACCTGACGGTTAAAGCCGGATTCTAATACAGAAGTGGATTTTTTAAAGGCATTTATTAGGTCATCAAGATCCATTTTCTCTTCTTCAATTTTTGTCCAGGCGATATTTGCCTCTTCGCCATTTTCCGGGCCAATGCCCATTTTACCCTCAATGATCTTTTCTTTTTCATTGACCAAGAAAAGCATGGCGCGGTTAAATCCTAATCCGGTATGCGCAGTTACTCCGGTAAGGATAATATAGAGGATCTCATCCAGCTTTAAGGTAGTGCGCATGGCATTGGAGATTTCGTAAAGAATCCCCAGCTCGATTTTGGTGCGCTCAAGTTCGACTTTTAGTTTATTTAGTTCTTCCATAATGTTTTAAGTTTAACACATTTTCCGCTAAAGTCAAGAAAGGCCGTTAATTGGTTGACATTTTAAGGGGATTCTTATATAATTAAAAAAAGTTATTAGGAGGGAAATATGAAAGGATTATCAAGAAATATCTTACTAGTTTTCTCTGTTTTAGTTCTTTGTGTAACGGTTGTCTTTGCTGAAGATATTACCATCACCACTTATTATCCTTCGCCGTATGGCTCATACAATGAGCTACAGCTATATCCCCATTCGTCGCCAGCAACTACTTGTGACGCTACCCATAAAGGTACAATGTATTATGATTCTGACGATAGTCAAATAAAGGTATGTGACGGTAGCGCTTACAATAATCTGGGGGGAGCAGGAGGCACGACTCATACAATATGTTTTAATGGCGCAGGTTGTGACGTAAACCTTGGGGCTTGGACAGGCTGGATTGATTGCTCTGCTTACTGGCCGAGCTCTGTCTTAACAGCTATTCAGCAGAATTTTAATGGAGTAAGTTATTTTATTTATTCTGTTAAATGCAGCGGGTGATGTTAAAATAATTTTCTTAGGATTTTAATGTCGTACTATCATTAGAGAAACTAGTATTATTCCCATCTACAGATAGATTTGCAAGTTAGATTTCCCTGCTCCTTTACACGAAGTGTAAAGGACTGCGTTGGATAAAAGATTTAAGGTGTTTGTTTTTGTGAGTTAGATATCCCTCCTTTATGCGTCTATTGAGGCGGAAAGGAGGGATTTTTATTGTTTGACAGTAGGGTGGGGGCAGGTTATAATATTACCTTAAATTTATAAATTGGAGGTTTAAAATGGTGGTTGAAAAAAAGAAAGAAGAGGCAAGAGAGACATCTGATCGGCATAAGGCGCTGGAGTTAGCTTTGGCGCAGATAGAAAAGCAGTTTGGTAAAGGCTCGATTATGAAGCTGGGCAGCCATACCAAAGCCAATGTTGAGACTATATCAACGGGTGCCCTTACATTAGACCTTGCTCTGGGGGTTGGCGGTCTGCCGCGCGGTAGGGTAGTGGAGATATTTGGGCCAGAGGCTTCCGGAAAGACTACCTTGACATTAACCGCAATAAGGGAGATCCAAAAAAAGAGTGGGGTTGCGGCATTTATTGATGCTGAACATGCTTTTGATCCTACATATGCCAAGCTAATTGGGGTGAATTTAGATGACCTTTTGATCTCTCAGCCGGACACCGGTGAGCAGGCTTTAGAGATTGCTGAGACTTTAGTGCGCTCTAATGCCGTAGATTTAGTGGTAGTTGATTCTGTAGCAGCTTTAACTCCTCGCGCTGAGATTGAAGGGGAGATGGGTGATTCGCACATGGGGTTGCAGGCGCGGCTTATGTCTCAGGCCTTACGTAAACTGACTGGTTCGATTAGCAAATCGCGCACCACGGTAATTTTTATTAACCAATTGAGAGAAAAGATTGGAGTGATGTTTGGTTCGCCTGAAACAACTCCCGGAGGCAGGGCGCTTAAGTTTTATTCATCAGTAAGATTGGATGTGCGCAGGATTGCTACTTTAAAAGAGGCAGAAAAAGTTATTGGTGGCCATGTGAGGGTAAGGGTAGTTAAAAATAAAGTTGCTCCGCCGTTTCGCGAGGCAGAGTTTGATATTTTGCATAATGAAGGTATTGCCAAGTCCGCTGCAGTGATTGATGCCTCGGTGAATTTAGGAGTAGTGGTTAAGTCCGGGACATGGCTTTCGTTTGAAGATAAAAAATTAGGCCAGGGAAGGGATGCGGCAGTAAAGTTTTTAAAAGAAAATCCAAAAATACAGGAAGATATTGAAAAGGAAGCGCGTAAGAAGTTCAGCCAAGCCGAATAGGCCACAGGGCCATGGTTCGGCCTCAGATAGCCGAAGCCATAGGCCACAGGGCCATGGTTCGGCCTCAGATAGCCGAAGCCATAGTTTGGAAAAAGCCAAAGAGTATGCCTTCCTTCTGCTTAAGTTTCGCCTGCGCACTGAAAAAGAGTTGTTGGGTAGATTAAGGCAGAAGGGTTTCCCCGAAGAGGTATCTCAGGGCGTAGTTAATTTCTTAAAAGACAGACAATTTATTAATGATTGTGTTTTTGCCAAGGGATGGATTTGCAGCCGGCTTAAGCGGCCATTTGGCTTAATAAGGATAAGGCAGGAGCTGGTTCAGAAGGGTTTAGACAAAGAGGTTATTGAAGAGGCCGTTACCCAGGCGAAAGAAGATTATCAAGAGTCTGATGTAGTCAGGGAGTTAGCTGAGCAAAGGTTTCTTAGGTTAAAAGGCATAGATCCATTGAAGGCAAGGCAGCGTATATATGCGTATTTAATGCGCAGAGGTTTTCCCCCGGATTTGATTAGAGAGGCAATAAATAGATCTGACTCCTGTAAATAGGTCCGACCCCAATTATGACAGCGGATAGTTTAAGAGAGAAGTTCCTTTCTTTTTTTAAGGCCAAAAAGCATAAGATTATCGAAAGCGATTCTTTGGTTCCCAAGGATGACCCTACGGTGCTCTTTACTCCTGCCGGAATGAATCAGTTTAAAAAAGAGTTTATGGGTTTTGATTCCGGGTTTAAACGCGCGGCAACTGCTCAGCGCTGCCTGCGTACGGATGATTTGGATAAAGTCGGTAAAACCAGCAGCCATCACACCTTCTTTGAAATGTTAGGGAATTTTTCTTTTGGAGATTATTTTAAGCAAGAGGCGATTGCCTGGGCCTGGGAGTTTTTGACTAAAGAGTTGAATATAGACCAGGAAAAACTTTGGGTTTCGGTTTATCAGGATGATGATGAGGCTTATAACATTTGGAAGGGTAAAATAGGCATACCTGCAAAGAAGATTGTAAGGCTTGGGGATAAAGATAATTTTTGGCCGGCAGAGGCTAAGACAAAAGGGCCGAGCGGCCCATGCGGGTCTTGCTCAGAGATATTTTATGATTTTGGAGCTGGAGTAGGATGCGGTGAGAAGATTTGTGATCCCTCCTGCAGTTGCGGAAGGTTTGTGGAGATTTGGAATCTGGTGTTTACCCAGTTTAACCGTAAGGATGATGCAAGCTTAGAGCCATTGCCGAATAAGAATATTGATACGGGTATGGGCCTTGAGAGATTGACTGCAGTTATGCAGGGAAAGCAGAATAATTTTGAGACGGAACTATTCCAGCCAATCATCAAAGAGATCAAGCGTTACGTTGAAAGCGATCCCAATGACGAAAAAAAACTTCCTTATGCAATTGCCGACCATTTAAGGGCGGTAGTTTTTTCGATATATGACGGGATTATTCCTTCCAATGAAGGACGCGGATATATAGTTAGAAAGATTATTCGAAAGAGCGTGATGCATTTAAGAAGTTTGGGTATAAACAAACCGTTTTTAAATAAGCTAGTTGGGCAGCTTGCCCAGATTATGCATAAGCCTTATCCGGATTTGAAGGATAGGCAGGAGGATATCGCGCAGGTTATTTTGAATGAAGAGGAGAATTTTATTAATACTTTAAGTTTAAGTAGTGTTTTAGTAAATAATGAAGTCGGGAAAATATCTGAGATGTTAAAGAATGATCCGGTTGAGAATGGTTTGATTATGGCTAGCGCAAATACATCTGGTTGTTTAGGTCTTGCTGCTTTTAGATTATACGATACTAATGGAATACCACCGGAAATAACCAAGGATGAGTTAAGGAAAAAAAACATTATAGTTGATGGTAATTTTGAAGTTGTTTTAGGGGATGGGCTGGAAAAGCAGAAGAATCTTTCAAAATCAACCAGCAAGATGAAAGGTGATGTGTTCGATGCTAAGGGGTTAGGGTTAAATCTGAAAGAAACAAAGTTCTTGGGTTATAGAGAAAATTCCTGTCAGACAAATATCCTAGCTATTTTAAAGGACGGCAAGGAGGTAGGCGGGGTTTCAGTAGGTGATAATTTACAGATTGTTTTAGAGCAGACTCCTTTTTACGCAGAATCCGGCGGACAGGTAGGAGATACTGGAAAACTAATCAACGGAAAAAATATTTTTGAGGTTTTAAATACGCAGAAGGTTGGGAATGTAATTTTGCATATTGGTAAGATTATTTCCGGTAGCTTTAAAAAAGGAGATAAGGTAGCAGCCGGGATTAAAGTTGAGCGCAGATTAAATATTGCCAGAAATCACACAGCGACGCACATATTACAGGCAGCTTTACGGCAGGTTTTAGGTAGCCATGTGCAGCAACAAGGTTCATTGGTTGCAGAGGATAAATTTCGTTTTGATTTTACGCATTTTAAGGGATTATCCAAAGATGAGATTGCCAGGGTTGAAGAGGTGGCTAATGGTTGCATTGCCAAGAATCAGGCGGTAAATTGCGAAGAGATGACTTTTAAAGAGGCAAAAAAGGCAGGGGCGCTGGCATTCTTTGAAGAAAAATATGGGGAGAATGTGCGCGTAGTTTCTATCGGAGAGGTTTCAAAAGAGCTCTGCGGAGGGACGCACCTTGATAATATTAGTAAAATTGGCTTGATAAAGATAGTTAGTGAATCCTCGGTAGCCAGTGGCATAAGAAGGATTGAAGGGGTGACTGCTGGTTTTGCAGAGCAGTTTATCAAAGATGAAGAGCAAAAGGCTGCCGCAGAGGCAAAAAAGATGGATAAACTAAAGGAGTTAAAGCAGCAGGAGAAGAAGCGTAGCGCAGAGATAAATAATAGCTTACAGGATGTTGTGCCCAGGCTTATAGATAAGGCGGTAAAGATAGGCAGCATAAACCTGGTTTCTTCGCTGGAGGATGGTTTAGATATGCAGGCCTTGCGTCTTTTGGCAGACAAGATAAAGGAGCAGCTAAGGCAGGGCGTAATTGCTTTAGGTTCGCAGGATAATGAGCAAAGAAAAGCGTATCTGGTTATTGCGGTTACGCAAGATTTATCCGCTAAAGGTTTAGATGCAGGGGTATTGATTCGCCAGGTTGCTCCGCTTATCGGAGGTTCAGGCGGCGGCAGGCAGGATTTTGCCCAGGCCGGAGGAACAAACCCAGAGAACTTTAGCTTGGCATTTGAGAAATTAAGCGCTATAATTAATACCTTATAGCGGGTAGTTAGTAAGTAGAATGTAAGTAAAACCAAAGAATAAGATGAAAATAATAAAGGCAGGGAGTAAAAAATTAGAGAAAATTTATGGCCGCGGGTTAAACCGGCAGGTGCGCGTTGAGGAAAAGGTGAGAAAGATCATTGATGACGTGCGGCTTTTTGGAGATGAAGCGTTACTTAAATATACCAAAAAGTTTGACGGTGTAAAAATAATGCCCAGGCAATTAAAGGTTGCGGAGATTGAAATCAGCGGGGCATACGCCAATATCAGCCCGAATTTTGTGAGTTCCTTAAAAGTAGTTATAGAAAATGTAAATAAATTTTACCGCAGGCAAATACGTAAATCCTGGAGGATGAAAGGGGTTGAAGGGGCTGTGCTGGGAGAGAATTATACACCCTTAGATAAAGTGGGGATTTATATTCCTGCCGGTACAGCGCCGCTGGTTTCAACTGTTTATATGTCGGTTTTACCGGCAAAACTGGCAGGGGTAAAAAAGATTGTTTTAATCAGCCCGCCGGATAAGAATGGTTATATCAATCCGCATATCCTGGTAATTGCAGATTTATTAAAGGTTGATGAGATCTATCGTGTAGGCGGAGCGCAGGCAATAGCCGCCTTAGCTTATGGGACTAAGACTGTTCCCAAGGTGGATAAGATTGTCGGGCCGGGGAATATCTATGTGAGTGAGGCAAAACGCCAGGTTTTTGGTTTGGTGGACATTGATATGATTGCCGGGCCAACGGAGCTGGTAATTATTGCCAATCGTTTTAGTGACCCCAAATTTATCATAGCTGACCTGCGCGCCCAGGCAGAGCATGCAAAAGGCTTAGCGATATTAATTACTAATTCTAAAGCTTTAGCAAAAGAGGTGAAATCCCAATTGGATGGGGATAATGGGTATATTATTTTGACTAAGAATTTAGAGCAGGCTTGTGAGATTGCCAATAAGATTGCTCCGGAGCACTTAGAGATTCTGGTACAAAATCCTAAGGTATTAGCAAGAAAGATTAAGAATACCGGTGCAATATTCTTAGGCCCTTACAGCCCAACTGCTGTAGGAGATTATGTTGCCGGGCCAAGCCATGTTTTGCCAACAAATGGCACAGCCAGTTTTTTCTCGGGTTTAAGCGTGTGTGATTTTATGAAGAGCAGTCATATTATCAGCTATACAAAGAAGTCGCTTGAGAAGATGCGCGAGCCTTTAGAAAAGATTGCCGGGATAGAGGGCCTGCAAAAGCACGTGGATTCGGTAAAAGCGCGTTTTATTTAAGAGGATAAATTTATGGGCATATTAAAAAGGTTTTTTAATTTAGGCTCTGCAAACAAAAGGAAGATAACCGTTAATAGGAATACGAAAGAGACCCGCGTTGCTTTGACTTTGAATATTGACGGAGAAGGAAAATCTCGGATCAGCACCGGCATAGGCTTCCTGGATCATATGCTGGAATTATTTGCCTTCTGGGGACATTTTGATTTGGATATCCAGGCCAGTGGTGATTTAAATGTAGACATACACCATACCAATGAGGATATCGGTATTGTCTTAGGCCAGGCTTTTAAGAAGGCCCTGGGAGATAAGGTAGGGATTAAGAGGATCGGCTCTGCTTTAGCCCCTATGGAAGGAGTAACTGCTAGTGTGACAATTGATATTAGCGGTCGACCTTCTTGTAAATTAGTTTTTGCGCAGGAGGGTATTGGATTTAATGATCCGCAGAGCAAAGAGAACTATGAGATTAAATACGCCGAGCATTTTTTTGAGGCGTTGGCTCAGCAGTTGGGGGCAAATATCAATATCAAAATAGAAAATCCAAGTCAAGATTTACATGCGATCTTAGAGCCTGTATTCAAAGCTTTAGGCATTGCCCTGGATCAAGCCACCCAGATTGACCCACGCAGAAAAGGCATTCCTTCTACTAAAGGTGTTATTGACTAATGAAGATTGCAATTATTGACTATGGTATGGGTAATATTCATAGCGTGGCCAAGGCTATTGAATTATCCGGGGCCAGGTCAATAGTCGCTAATAAAAAGAGTCAGATAAGCTCTTGTGCAAAGATAGTTTTGCCGGGAGTGGGTGCTTTTGATGATGCGGTTATAGAATTGGAGAAGCTGGGGTTAATCCCTGTTATTAAGGAGCAGATTGAAAAAGAAAAACCCTTTTTGGGTATTTGTTTGGGCATGCAGCTTTTGTTTGAGGCAAGCCAGGAGGCAAAGACCAAGGAAGGTTTAGGATTATTAAAAGGCCAGGTGGTTAAGTTCAGCGCCAAGCTGGGGCAGAAGGTTCCGCATATGGGGTGGAATAATCTGGAGGATATTTCGCCAGAGTGTCTTTTATTGAGCGGAATAAACGTAAAGGAGCAGGTTTATTTTTGCCACTCCTATTATCCTGAGCCTGTTGAAAATGAAATTATCTCAGCTACCTGCGACTACGGGGTAAAATTTGCCTGTTGTTTAGCTAAAAAAAATATTTACGGTGTGCAGTTTCATCCGGAAAAAAGCCAGGCAGTGGGGCTGAGGATTATTAAGAATTTTGTGGAAAAATGTTAATTATACCGGCGATAGACTTAAGAAATGGCAAGGTAGTGAGGCTTTTCCAGGGGAGGTTTAACCAGGAGAGGATTTATTCAGATGATCCGCTTAAGGTAGCCAAGCATTGGGTCAGACAGGGCGCAAAATTCTTGCATATTGTAGATTTAGACGGAGCTGCAAGCGGTGAGCCCAGGAATTTAATTGCACTAAAGAAGATTGTAAATGAAGTAGGGGTTCCTCTTGAATTCGGAGGAGGGGTAAGAAGCTTAGAGGCGATATCTGAATTGCTTAGTTTAGGGGTGCAAAGGGTTGTCTTGGGCACGCGGGCAGCTAATGATGCGCAATTCTTAAAGAAGGCATGGAAGAGATTTGGTGAAAAGATTATCGTGAGTATTGATGCTAAAGGGGAAAAGGTTTCAACTCAGGGATGGAGTAAGTCAAGCTCTAAAACAGTATTAGATTTTGCTGCAGAATTAAAGCAGATAGGGTTTAAACAGGTAATCTATACGGATATTTCTAAAGACGGGGCTTTGGTTGGCCCAAACATATTAGGCATTAAAGACCTTATGCGTAAAAGCGGCCTAGATGTTATTGCTTCCGGAGGAGTTGCGGGATTAAAAGATTTAATTAAACTCAAAGGTCTGCAGAAAAAAGGATTGTCAGGGGTTATTGTAGGTAAGGCTTTATATGAAGGGAAGTTTACTTTAGCTGAAGCCTTGAAGCTATGTTAAAGGAGGGGTATATGGAGAGAAGATTGTGGTTGTTGGGTTTAGTAACGGTTTTTGTTATTGCTTTAAGCGGATGCTCTACAGGCAGGAATAAGGATTTAGAGATCCAGGGTTTAAGAAATCAGGTCACTGCGCTTGAGGCGCAGAAACCTGCTAAAATTGAAGAAACAGATAGTAGCGAGCAGGTTTTGTCAAAAAGCAGCGAAGAAACTGTAGTAGAGGATAGCGCTAAATTACCTGATAATAAGCAGATTCAGACGGCCTTAGAGAATGCAGGTTATTACAAAGGCGATATTGATGGTAAGATTGGCAGGAGGAGCCGCCAGGCGATAAGGGATTTTCAGAAGGCAAATGATCTTATGGTAGATGGTAAGGTAGGTAAGAAAACCTGGGCAGCGCTTAAAGAGTATCTTAATAAAAAGGTTAAATAACGAGAGCATTCTTACACCTTGTGTTCGTAAGTTAGTGTTTATTAATGTTAAGTAAACGCATTATTCCTTGTTTAGATATTAAAGGCGGCCGCGTTGTAAAAGGCGTGAAATTCCTCGGGTTACGCGATGCCGGGGATCCGGTTAGCGTGGCTAAGGCATATGATTCCCAGGGGGCAGACGAGCTGGTCTTTTTGGATATTACTGCCAGTATTGAAAATAGGAAAACACTTGTTGCCTTGGTTGAAGAGATTGCCAGAAATATTTTTATGCCGTTTACAGTTGGCGGTGGTATAAGCGAAATCGGAGATATCCGCAATATTCTTAATGCCGGAGCAGAAAAGGTCTCGCTCAATACGCAGGCAGTTAAATTCCCGGAGTTAATCAGCAGCGCCGCAAAAAGATTCGGCAGCCAGTGTATTGTGGTAGCTATTGATGCAAAGAGGCAGGGGGATTTCTGGGAGGTTTTTATTAACGGCGGCAGAACGTCTACAGGTATTGATGCGCTGATTTGGGCTGAAAAAGCCGCCAGGCTTGGGGCAGGTGAGATTCTTTTGACCAGCATGGATTGCGATGGGACCAAAAACGGCTATGATCTGAAGTTGACAAAGGCAATTACAGATAAAGTCAATATTCCGGTGATTGCTTCTGGAGGCGCAGGTAAGCTTGAGGATTTCTACAATGTTTTTACGCAAGGCCGGGCGGATGCTGCTTTAGCTGCCTCGCTTTTTCATTATGGCAAGCTTTCCGTAAAGCAGGTAAAAGAATATTTGAGTCAGAAGGGCATAGGTGTGAGATTATGAAAAAAATAAGATTTAAATTAGGATCTTTGAAGTTTGACAAGAACGGGTTAATACCGGCGATTATTCAGGATTATAAGAATAATCAGGTTCTGATGGTTGGTTACATGAACCAGGAATCGCTGCGCAGGACATTAAAACTAGGCAAGAGCTGTTTTTGGTCGCGTTCAAGAAAAGAGTATTGGGTTAAAGGTTTAACCAGTGGACATTTTCAATTCGTTAAGTCCATCTCCTATGATTGTGATATGGATGCGCTTTTAGTTAAAGTACGTCAGGTAGGCAAGGCATGCCATACCGGTAATCGCAGCTGTTTCTACAGAAGATTAATTTAGTTGTTGTAAAATGTATAAGCCATCACTTAAAGAATTTCTAAAGTTAACCCAAAAGGGGAATGTTATCCCGGTTTATAAGGAGATAAACGCCGATCTTGATACTCCGGTTTCTGCCTTTTTGAGAATCAGGCAAGGCGATTATTCTTTTCTTTTGGAATCTGTGGAGGGCCAGGAGAAGATTGCGCGGTATTCTTTTCTGGGAACTGACCCCAGTTTGATTTTTAAGAGCAAGGGCAAGCAAATCGAAGTTATTGATATTACAAGAGGTAAAAAACGGCAGTTTGTTACTAAAGCAACTCCGCTGGAGGAGATCAAAAAGATAATGCAGGATTTCCGCAGCGTAGAGTTAGAAGGTTTGCCGCGTTTTTACGGTGGGTTGGTGGGTTATATGGGGTATGATACGGTGAGGTTTTTTGAAAAGATCCCGGATAAAAATAAGGATACCCTGAAAATCCCCGACACAGTTTTTATTTTAACCGATACAATTCTCATCTTCGATCGGCTTAATCATACGCTAAAGATTGTAAATAATGTTATCCTGCCGAAACAGCCCAGCCTTTTAAAGAAAAAACAGCTTTACCTGCAGGCGATCAAGAAGATAGATTCGATCTATAATGACTTTAAGAGTTTTGCTATTTTGGCTAAGCCGGACAAATCTCCTGAACGCCTGGTAATTAGCAGCAATCTTAGCAAACTTGAGTTTATGCGCATGGTGAAGAAGGCCAAAGAGTATATAAAGAGGGGTGATATTATTCAGGTAGTTTTGTCGCAAAGGTTTAAAATTAAGACGCAAAAGGATGATTTTGAGATATACCGCACCTTGCGTAGCCTTAACCCTTCTCCATATATGTATTATTTAAGGTTAAAAGATTTTTCTATTATAGGCTCAAGCCCGGAGATGCTCGTGCGTTGCGAGAATGGCTTAGTGCAGAACCGACCCATTGCCGGAACGCGCCGCAGAGGCAGGAGCATCCAGGAGGATGCACGTTTAGAAAAAGAGCTTTTGAGCGATGAAAAGGAGAAGGCCGAGCACTTAATGCTGGTGGATTTAGGCAGGAATGATTTAGGCCGCATAAGCAAGTTAGGCAAGGTTAAGGTTGATGATTTTATGCGCGTGGAAAAATACTCTCATGTAATGCATCTGGTGAGCGGAGTAAGCGCAGTACTTGACAAAAAAAGGTTTGATATCTATGATGTGTTAAAAGCTGCTTTTCCGGCAGGCACGGTTTCCGGCAGCCCTAAGATTCGGGCGATGGAGATTATTGACGAACTGGAGAATTTGAGGCGTTCTTTGTATGCCGGCTCGATCGGCTATTTTAGTTTCTCGCATAATATGGACACCTGCATTGCCATTCGCACAATCATACTTAAGGATGGCTTTGCTTATGTGCAGGCAGGCGCAGGGATTGTCGCTGACTCTGTGCCGGAAAAAGAATATCAGGAATCAGTGAATAAGGCTAAGGCTATGATGGAGGCAATAAAAAGGTAAAGATAACCTGCGATTATAGGTACCCGACGCTAATAGGTACCCAACGCTTAAGAGGATTTGCGTTGGTATCCGCCTGGTGGCGGAGTATTGTGTCGGTGTGCGAAGGATAGCGCAGTATGCCCTCGTGGGCAAAGGAGGATACATAATGGCAGTGCATATTCGTTTAAGAAGGATTGGCAAAAACCCTAAAGGCAAACCGCATTTTCGGGTTACTGTTTTTGATGAGCGCAAAGGACGGGATAGCCGGGTGATTGAAGAGTTGGGGTATTATAAACCTACAAGTGGGCAGGCAGTACTTAAGAAAGAGCGCATTGCTGTCTGGGTAAAAAACGGTGCGCAGTTATCCACGACCGTAAAAAGTTTATTGAAAAAAGATAAAGGAGCCTAATATGCCACAGCAGAGCGCAGCAAGTCCGTTGATTCAGCTTTTTCCGTTAGTTTTGATCTTTGTTATTTTCTATTTTCTGCTTATCCGGCCACAGAAACAAAAAGAGAAAGAGCATCAGAAGATGCTTGCCGGCATCAATAAAAATGATGAAATTGTTACTATGAGCGGTATCCACGGTACTGTGGTTAATGTAAAAGAGAAGACCTTGATTTTACGCATTGATGAGAATGTAAAAATAGAGATTGAAAAGAGCAGCGTCGCCTATATCAAAAAACAGCAAGCATAATAAAAATAGGAGCTTTAGAGAATGCAAAGAAAGCTGATCTATAAAATATTACTTATCCTGGGGGTTATGGGTTTATTTTCTTATTATGCCTTTCCTTTGGATAAGCGTATCAATCTGGGGTTGGATTTAAAGGGCGGAATGCACCTTTTGCTTAAGGTTGATACCAGCCATCTTGAGGGACAGGCCAGGCTTGATGCCTGTGATCGGGCAGTAGAGGTAATCCGTAACCGTATAGATGAGTTTGGGGTTAGGGAGACCTCTATCCAGAAACAAGGAGAGAATGAGATCGTTGTGCAATTACCGGGAGTTACTGACCGTGAGCGCGCCATTGATATTATTGGTAAGACCGCTATGCTTGAGTTTAAGCTTGTCTCTGATGATCCGGCTAAGCTTAAAGATGCCTTGGCAGGCAGCGTTGCCGATGGTTATGAATTAAAATATACTCTGGATGATAATTTACCGGTCCTGCTTGAGAAAAAGGCGGTTTTGGTTGGCGATGCCCTGACAAATGCCGAGGTGCGTTTTGACCAGAGCCAGTTTAATGAACCAATTGTTTCCTTGCAGTTTAATGCGGCAGGTGCCAAGAAGTTCGCTGAAATAACCGCAGCTAATGTTGGTAGAAACCTGGCAATAGTTTTAGACGGCAAGGTGCAGTCAGCTCCGCGTATAAGAGAGGCAATCCCTTCAGGAGAGGCAGTAATTACTGGCAGGTTTGATACACAGGCAGCGCAAGATCTGGCATTAATCTTAAGGGTAGGCGCTTTACCTGCTCCTATGCATATCGAAGAAGAAAGAACCGTAGGGCCATTGTTGGGTCAGGATTCCATAAATAAGGGGGTTAAGGCCTGTTTGGTTGGGTGCACACTGGTTTTTATGTTTATGCTGGTGTATTATCTTTTTGCCGGTTTTGTAAGCGATATTGCGCTTTTATTAAACCTTATAATGATCCTTGGTGGTTTAGGTTTGTTACCGGCGTTTTTCCCGGGCGTATCGGCAACCTTAACCTTACCTGGTATTGCAGGTATTGCGTTATCTCTGGGCATGGCAGTAGATGCCAACGTCTTGATTAATGAACGTATTAGAGAGGAGCTGGGTTTAGGCAGAAATTTACGCACTGCTATAGGTAACGGATATTCGCGCGCTTTTAGCGCCATTTTTGACTCTAATCTGACTACCTTAATTGCGGCTTTCTTATTGTTTCAGTTTGGCACAGGCCCTATCCGCGGTTTCGCAGTTACTTTAACCATTGGTTTGCTGGCGAGTATGTTTACAGCTATTGTGGTTACCCGGGTGATTTTTGAGATATTGCTGGATTTAAATTGGATTAAAACTCTGCCGATGTTGAGGTTTATCGGAGAGACCAAACTGGATTTTATCAGCAAGAGAAGATTATTCTATGTGCTGTCAATTATTGTGATTGCAGTGGGTGCTTTCTCATACTTGAAAAAGGGTCCGGCGGTATTTGGTATTGATTTTGCAGGTGGCCAGCTCCAAGAGTATAGTTTTAAGAACGTTCCTTCTATAGATAAAGTTAGAGAGGTGCTCAAAGGTATAAATCTGGCGGATGCTTCGATTCAGCAGTTTAAGGATAATCCAAAGGTAGTTTTAATTAGAACATCTGAGGATAAGAATCAAATTCTGACCAACAAGTTAAAAGAGGTTTTTCCGGATGAGGATATCCAGGTCTTGAAAATTGAACGGGTAGGCCCGGTTGCGGGAAAAAACCTCAAAACCAAAGCTATCCTTGCCTTGTTTTGGTCTTTAGTGGGCATTTTGGTTTATGTGAGTTTTAGATTTAAACATTTTAACTTTGCCGTTGCAGGCGTAATTGCCCTTCTGCATGATGTGCTGGTGTCTATGGGGTTTTTGGTAATTACTAACCGCCAGATTGACCTTTTAAGTGTTACAGCTTTTTTAACCATTGCGGGTTATTCTATTAATGACACCATTGTTATTTACGATCGCGTGCGTGAAAATACCCGACTTTACCGCAAGCTTTCTTTAAAAGAGCTGATTAATTTAAGCGTGAATCAAACCCTTGCTCGCACCTTGCTTACTTCCGGAGTTACGCTTTTGGTGGTGATCGCATTTTTATTTTACGGCGGAGAGGTTTTGAGTAATTTTGCCTTTGCTTTATTTGTAGGTTTTATATCAGGCGTATACTCTACTATTTTTATTGCCTCTCCTTTAGTGCTTGCTTGGAGCCGCAGGGGAGCTAAGTAAATGAGGATCTAGAAAAAAGCGAGGATATTTCAAGTATGGGGCGTTTCTATTTCTTTAAATTAAAAATAGAAGCGCCCCTTAGTTTTTAGATTATGTTTAAATCCCTTAAATTATACCTGAATCAAGAAATTAACCTGGAAGCTCTGAATAGAAACCTGGTTGATTTTGGCTATAAGAGAGTCGAACAGGTATCCGGCGAAGGTGATTTTAGCCGGCGAGGCGGCATTATAGATATATTCCCGCTTTCATTTGAGCTGCCTGTGCGTATAGAGCTAGATAATAAAAAGGCAATTTCTATTAAGACCTTTAATCCTGAAAGCGGGGAGCCGCTTTGGCAGCATAATATCGTAATTATCCTTCCGTATAAATCATCAAGTACGAAAACCGCCTCGTTTAGTGAAGAGTTCCCCCTAAAGAATTTTGTAGATTTAAATGTCGGTGATTTTGTAGTACATAATCAGCATGGCATCGGAAGATTTTTAGGCATGCAGAAGGTGCAATTAAGGGGGGTATTTAAGGATCATCTGGTAATTGAGTATGACCGTAATGAAAAGCTTTTTGTCCCGGTTGATTCCATGCATTTGGTGCAAAAATATATTGCCTTCCAGGCGCGTAAGCCAAAACTTTACCGCCTAGGGAACAAAGAGTGGCAGAGGGTTAAGCAGCGTGCGCGTAAGGGTATTGCGAAACTGGCCTGGGAGTTGCTAAGTTTACAGGCGATGCGTTTGGCTGGAGAGGGGTTTAAATTTTCTGCGGATACGGATTGGCAGGCGGATTTTGAGAAGACTTTCCCTTATCAGGAAACTCTGGACCAGATTAAGGCAACGGCCGAGGTTAAGCAGGATATGGAATCAGCCAAGCCTATGGATAGGCTGCTTTGCGGTGATGTGGGCTATGGCAAAACAGAGGTAGCTATGCGTGCAGCCTTTAAGGCAGTGATGGATAATAAACAGGTTGCCTATCTTGTGCCTACCACTATTTTAGCAGAGCAGCACTATAAAAATTTCGTTATGCGCTTAAAGAACTTTCCGGTGAAGGTGGAGATGCTTTCCCGTTTTAAGACGGTAGCAGAGCAAAATGAGATTATCAAACAATTATATAGCGCAGGAGTGGATATTGTTATCGGTACGCATAGATTGCTTTCTCCAGATGTAGGTTTTAAGAATTTAGGTTTACTTATTGTTGATGAGGAGCAGCGTTTCGGGGTAAAGGCCAAGGAGCAGCTAAAGAAATTAAAGGCGACCATAGATGTCTTAGTTTTAACTGCTACGCCGATACCGCGTACTTTATATATGAGTCTTATGGGCGCAAAAGATTTCTCCGTGATTAATACCCCTCCTCAAAATAGGTTGCCTATTAGGACGGTTGTGGTAGAATATGACGCAGACCTGATAACCCAGGCAATCAAGCGCGAGCTTGGACGGGGCGGTCAGGTGTTCTTTTTACATAATCGTATCGTTGATTTGGAGTCGTTAAAACAAAAGATTATCAAGGGCTTGGGGATTAATCTGCGTATCGCCATAGCCCATGGTCAGATGCCGGCAAAACATTTAGAGCAGGTGATGTCGGATTTTATCAGCGGGAATCTGGATGTTTTGCTCTCGACAATGATTATCGAATCGGGGATAGATATCCCGAATGCCAATACCATTATTGTGAATAACGCAGATAGTTTTGGTTTAGCGGATCTGCATCAGCTGCGTGGACGGGTAGGCAGGTTTAACCGTTCGGCATACGCTTATTTTATGATCGGTCGTAATCGCTATGCGACTTTAGATTCTACGGCAAAAAAAAGGCTTAAGGCGATAGAGGAGCATAGTGATTTAGGGGCGGGTTTTAATATTGCTATGGAGGACCTTGAGATCCGAGGCGCAGGTAACCTTTTGGGTCAAGAGCAACACGGTTTTATTGTGGCTGTGGGGTTTGACCTTTACTGCCGTCTATTAAAAGAGGCAATCATTAATTTTAAGAAAGCAGGGGTTTTTAATGAAGCGAATAATTAGTTCTACGGTGTTAGCAATGCTCTTGCTTTGTCCTGTCCGTTTTCTTTATGCCCAGGATAAGATAATCGCAGTAGTAAATAATGAGATTATTACACAAAAGGAGCTCAATGATTTCATAAATTTTATACGCATGCAATATGCCAGCCAGTTAAGCGGAAAAGAGCTGGAAGAAAAGGTAAGCGCTGCAAAGCAGGGCCTATTGCAGCGCTTAATCGAGGACAGGATTATACTCCAGCAGGCAAAGAATGAAAAGATAAGTATTGAGCCAGCGCGAGTAAAGGCAAAGATTTATGAAATCAAAAAGCGTTATGCATTAGAATCTGATTTTGAGCGCGATCTGGCTAAGCAGGGATTGGTGCAGGCAGATTTAGAAAATAAAATTCGCGAGCAGATGCTTACCTATAGCATTATTGAACAGAAGGTACGTAGCAAGATAATAATTCGGCCTGAAGAAGTCACGGATTTTTATAACCAGAATAAGCGCAAATTTGTAAAGCCGGAGGAACGAATTTTTACGGTTATTGTTCTGCAGGATGATAGCACTGCAAAGGCCTTGAGTTACAATTTACGCTTGGGCGAGAAGTTGGGTGATTTGGCTACCAGGTATACTTTCACGGTGAACCAGCTCTCTGCTTTAGAAGGACAAGATTTACGCGGGGAAATAGAAGAGGCAGTTTTTAAATTAGGCATAGGTGAAATTTCTGATCCTGTAAAGATGGATAATCAATATTATATATTTAAGTTGGATGATATTGTGGGAAGCAGGCAATTAAACCTCACCCAAGCCCAAGATAAAATCCAGTCATACTTATTTGATATAAAACTGCAGGAAGGGTTAGCGAAGTGGTTAGATGAACTTAAAAAACAATCCTACATTAAAATCCTCGACAATTAGAGTTGGCCTTACAATAGGAGACCCTGCCGGAATTGGGCCAGCAATTACCTTAAAGGCGCTTAAAATGCTGAAAGGCAAGGTGCACATTACGGTAATCGGCGACAGTTTTGTTTTAGCTAAGGCAGCCAGAGCTTTAAGAATTAAGTTGGGGAATTCAGCGTTTGGCAAGGCTTTTTCTTGCGGGTTAGTAAATTTAAGTAACGTAAACAGAAAGCACTTTGTTTTTGGCAAAATAGGAGCGCAAGGCGGCAGGGCCTGCTTGGAGTATCTCGATATTGCTGCGGATTTACTAAAAAAGAAGAGAATCGACTGCCTGGTAACTTGTCCGATTTCAAAAGAGGCAATCAAGCTGGCAGGATCTAAATTCTGCGGGCACACAGAATATCTGGCTGCTAAATTCAAACGTAAAGATTTAATAATGATGCTTGCTAATAACAGGCTAAGATTTAGCCTAGTTACTAGGCATATAGCGCTTAAGGATGTGAGTAAAAAGATTACCCGCAAGGAGTTAAAAGGTAATATATTAAATACAGTTAAAGGCTTAAGGCTGCTTTTTTCGAAGCGCAAACCTAAAATCGTGGTTTGTGGACTAAACCCGCACGCTTCTGATAATGGTACAATTGGCAGAGAAGAGCTTGAGGTGATTAAGCCGGTAATTGCCAGTCTGAGAAAAAGAATTTTCGGGGTGGTTATAGCAGGACCACTTTCAGCGGATATCGCAATTTCAGAGGCAGCAAGAGGTAATTTTGATTGCGTGATTGCCTTATATCATGACCAGGCGCTTATTCCTTTAAAATTGACGGATTTTGACAGCGGCGTTAATTTAACTCTCGGCCTACCTTTTGTGCGTACTTCACCTTTGCATGGCACAGCTTTTGATTTGGCGCGCAGGCCAAGCTTAGCCAACCCCAACTCTCTTATTCAGGCTGTAAAACTTGCAATCAAATGCACATTAAGCCAAAGAAAAGCCTAGGACAGAATTTTCTTGTTGATAAGAATATCCAAAAGAAGATTGTTTCTGCCTGTAGTTTATCTAAGAGTGATATTATTCTAGAGATTGGCGCAGGAAGGGGGGATTTAACAGAACAACTGGCAATTGCTGCGCAGAGGGTCTACGCCCTAGAGATTGACCGCCGTCTCTATCCGCTCCTTAAACAAAGATTATCTGCTTATGCCAATTGCCAGGTTTTGATTGCCAATATTCTGGAGTTTGATATTAAGAAGTTCTCGCAAGATAATCAAATAGCGAAGAAGGTAAAGGTGATTGGCAATATACCTTACTACATTTCTAGTCCAATCATTGAACAGCTTATTAAATATCGTGCCAATATCGATACTGTTTTTTTAACTGTGCAAAAAGAATTTGGGCGCAGGATTAATGCTGCTGTGGGCTCAAAAGAATACGGTTCATTTAGCTGTTTTGTGCAATACTACGCAGAGACCAAGATTATCTTTGGGATAAAGAAAGCAAGTTTTAAGCCCATACCCAAAGTGGATTCCAGTTTCTTGAGTTTAAGGTTTAGAAATGACCCGCCAGTTGAAGTTGGGCACGTAGAAAGGTTTTTTAGGCTAATCCGCAGCGCTTTTAATCAGAGAAGGAAGACCTTGAGGAATAGCCTATCGGCTTTTATTAAGCCAAGCCTGCTTGATGATTTTCTTAAACAGCAGGGCACGGATAGGAATGTGCGTCCTGAAAAGCTTACCCTAAAAGAGTTTGCCGCTTTAAGTAATTACCTTGAATCCTGCTGTTTAATAAAAAAATAGATAAAAAAGTCAAAAAAGGCCTTGACAAACTCACAAACTTGGTATAAACTTTTTTTTCACGCAAACATCTAGAATAACAACACTTTAAACTTGGTATTATTATAATCAAAGAGAGAATTGAATAATTTCTTTGTCTGTGGTTTTTTTTTGTTTAAACGCTTATTCGACGGAGCGAATCCATTTTTGCTGGAGTAGCTCAGTTGGCAGAGCACGTCCTTGGTAAGGACGGGGTCACGAGTTCAATTCTCGTCTCCAGCTTTAAATGAAGCCAAAACTTACGTAGTGAAACGACGTAAGTTTTACGGCTGAATTTATCCTGAGGAGCGTAGCGACGAAGGATCTAAGATATGCGCGAAACAATAACTTTAGAGTGTACGGTTTGCAAAAATCGGAATTATACGACGAGTAAAAATAAAAAGTTGCATCAGGATAGGCTTGAGCTTAGTAAGTTCTGCAATTCCTGTCACAAACATACCCCGCATAAGGAAATTAAATGAGACCATGACTTATGGAGCGCACAACGCGACATAAGTCATTGGCCGAATTTATCCCGACGAATGCGTAAAATCTCTAAAGAAATTTTACGCGGGTTATGAGTCGGGATTGGGAAATGCAAAATTTAAACTTAGGGGCGTCGGTTAATGGCAAACCAACGGTCTCCAAAACCGTGACTGCAGGTTCAAGTCCTGCCGCTCCTGTGGATTTGAAAAAGAGAGCGGCGTGTAGGTAAAAGGCAGTCCCGTTTCCAAAAAAAATTTAGGAAAACGGGGCAAGTCCTGCCGCTCCTGTAGATTTATAAGGGGCAAAGAAGCAAAGGAGACTAATAAAGTGGATTTTATTTTTGGTAATTTGAAAACGATTATTTTAGTTGCGTTTGTCATTGTTGTTTTGGTTTTGGTAATCAAGAATTACCAGAAGATAAAAAACTTTTTATTGGAAGTCAGATTGGAGTTAACCAAGGTTTCCTGGTCTACCCGAAAGGAGCTCCTGGCTTCCACGATTTTGGTAATTACTGTTACCGGGATAATGACAATCTTTATTGGGATAGTAGATCTGGGGTTATCCAGATTTCTAAGCGTGGTTTTCAAATGAAAAAATGGTATGTTGTACATACGCAAACCGGAATTGAAGAAAAGGTCAAGGCTTCTTTAGAGAAAAAGATTGCCTCTGGCGGCCTTCAGGATTTAATTTCTAATGTAGTTATCCCTACGGAGCAGGTTTCTGAAGTGCGTTCTGGCAAGAAGAAGATTAGCCAGAGGAAGTTTTTCCCGGGATATTTATTGGTAGAGATGGATTTAAGTGAGCAGACTTATCTCTTTATCAAGAATTCTCCTGGAGTTACGGGGTTTATCGGGCTGGGCCGCAAACCTGTGCCGCTTCCCCAGGAAGAGGTGGATAGTATTCTTAAGCGCACCAAGGAGACTGCTGCTAAGCCTTCCCCCAAGATTGTTTTTGAAAAAGGCGAGCAGGTAAGGGTTAACGAAGGGCCATTTTTAAATTTCAACGGGGTAATTGAAGAAGTTTATCCTGAAAAGGGCAAGGTTAAGGTTAGTGTTTCTATATTTGGACGTTCTACTCCAGTAGAGTTAGAGTACTGGCAGGTAGAGAGGGTATAATTATGGCAAAGGCAATCAAGGCACAGATTAAATTACATGTTCCGGCAGCGCAGGCCAACCCTGCCCCGCCAGTTGGCCCGGCTTTAGGTCAGCATGGCGTAAATATCATGCAGTTCTGCAAGCAATTTAATGATCAGACCAAGGGCAAGGACGGTTTGATCCTGCCAGTAGTTATCAGCGTATATGAGGACAGGACCTTTACCTTTATTATTAAGAGCCCGCCATCATCCATTTTATTAAAAAGAGCGGCTAATCTTGCCAAGGCATCCGGTATTAGCGGAAAAGAAACCATAGGCAAGGTAACTAAAAAACAGGTGGAGGAGATTGCCAAGCTAAAGCTTCCGGATTTAAACACCGCAAGTATGGAGCAGGCGGTTAAGATTATTGAAGGCACTGCCCGTAGCATGGGTATCGCAATTGAAGGATAAATATGAAAACGTATAGCAAAAGATATAAGGAGTCAGTTAAGCAGGTTGAGCAAGACAAACTTTATCAGTTAAAGGAAGCAATTATTTTATTAAAGAAGCTGCCTAAACCAAAGTTTGACGGTTCAGTTGACCTGCATTTTAATTTAAACGTAGATACTAAAAAGAGCGATCAAATGGTGCGTGGCACAGTAGTGCTTCCGCACGGAACCGGAAAAAAGGTGCGCGTGGCAGTGTTTTGCAAGGGTGAACATGAGCGCCAGGCCAGGGATGCGAAAGCGGACTATGTGGGAGGTATGGAGTTGATCGATAAGGTTGGCGCAGGTTTCTTGGATTTTGATTGCGCTATAGCTACCCCTGAGATGATGAAGGATTTAAGTAAACTAGGCAAGGTATTAGGCCCACGGGGTTTGATGCCCAGCCCTAAAACAGGCACAGTTACTAATGATATATCAAAAGCTATTGAAGATGTAAGGAAGGGTAAGGTTGAATTTCGCGTTGATAAACAGGGCGGTATGCATCTGTCCGTGGGTAAGATTTCGTTCAGCGAAGAACAGATAGATGATAATGCTTCCAAGGTTATAGAGGCGGTTAATGAATCCAGGCCTACTTCCGTTAAAGGTAAATTTGTAAAAAGTTTAAGTATCACTACTTCTATGAATCCGGGATTGCGTATTGCCTGCTGAGATAGCGGTAAAAAAGTGAGTTTATAAAATGAAAAAAATCGGATTATTGGTAAAGGAAACATCGGAAAATCGTATAAAGAATAGCTTTAAGTCATCTAAGGGGTTGATTGTCGTAAAATATTCGGGAGTAACCAGCCCTGATATGAGTGGATTGAGAAAGACGCTTAAGGCAACCGGTTCAGACCTCTTCGTAGTTAAGAATAGCGTAGCCAGAAGAGCAATGAAGGAGTTGGGCTTGAATGATTTAATTAAGTCTATTGAGTCACCTTGCGGCCTAATCTTCTTTAAGGAGGAGCCGGTAGATACCTCGAAGATTTTATGCGCTTTCCGCAAAGATCATGAGAAGCTTGTATTAGAGGGCGGTATGCTTCAAGAGAAATTGCTTACCTCTAAAGATATCGAAACTATGAGCAAGCTTCCATCTAGGGATGTACTTAGAGCTCAGCTGGTCGGCGCATTAAATAGCCCGGTTGTAAAACTGGTAGTGGTTTTAAATCAAACTTTAAAGAAATTTGTTTATTGTTTAGATCAGATTAGACAAAAGAAGCAATAGAAAAAGATTTATAACATAAGGAAACAGACAAGTAATCCGTATACAAGGAGGAAGAGATGGCAACTGCAAAATTGGAAGAATTAATCAAGTCAATAGAGACAATGAGTGTTTTGGAGCTCTCTGACTTAGTTAAGGCTTTGGAGGAGAAATTTGGGGTAAGTGCGAATATGCCGATGATGGCTGCCCCTAGCGCTGGTGCTGCCGCTGCTCCTGCTGCTGCTGCAGAGGAGAAGAGCGTATTCACCGTAGTGTTGACTAATGCTGGAGCAAATAAGATTGCGGTAATCAAAGAGGTGCGCACCATTACTAATTTAGGTTTAAAAGAAGCCAAAGACCTAGTTGACGCTGCTCCTAAGCCTGTTAAGGAAGGGGCGACAAAGGATGAAGCTGCTGAAATGAAAAAGAAACTGGAAGCAGCTGGAGCAACTGTAGAGTTAAAGTAATTATAGGTAAGCATAAGTAAACATAAGTAACTTTGAGTAACTAGAATTAGGCTGAGTTTAGCCATTAACCACAAGGTTATGGTTTGGCTTCCGATAGCCAAAGCCATAAGGGCTTATGAATAAACGTAGAAGCTTTGCTAAGATTAAAGAGGTTTATGATTTACCTAATCTTTTAGATGTTCAGCTTGATACTTATCGCGAATTCCTGCAGATGGATCTACCTGCAGACGAGAGGAAAAATCAGGGTTTGCAGGAGGTCTTTGGTGAGATCTTTCCCATTGAAAGCCCGGATCGCTCTGTAAAATTAGATTTTATCAGCTATTCTTTAGGTAAACCTAAATATACGATAGGTGAATCCAAGAATCGTTCATTGACCTATGCTTCTCCATTGAAGGTAAGATTCCGCTTGACCACCCCCAGGGAAACAAAGGAGCAGGATGCTTATTTTGGCGAAATACCTTTAATGACAGAAACCGGTACCTTTATTATTAATGGCGATGAGCGAGTAGTGGTCAGCCAATTGCAGCGATCTCCCGGTGTTTCATTTGAAGAAGAGCTGCATCCAACCGGAAAGAAGATTTTTTACGGCAGGGTTATCCCTTATCGCGGCGCCTGGTTGGAATTTAAATATGACCTTACCGAAACAATTACTGCCTATGTTGACCGCCGCAGAAATTTCCCCGCTACGCAAATCCTAAGAATCCTGGGTTTTTCCGAAGACAGTCAGATCTTTGCTGCTTTTGGCAAAGAGCATCCGGAGATCATCAATACTTTAAAGAAAGATTATACTAAGAATAAAGAAGAGGCATATCTTGATTTTTATCGTAAGATGCGCCCTACTGAACCAGTTACTAAAGAGGCGGCAGAAGGTTTATTCTACAGATTATTTTTTGATCCAGCCAGGTACGATTTGGAGAGGGCAGGACGTTTTATCTTAAATCGCAAGTTGGACATGGATGTATCCCTGGAAAAGAGGATACTTGATTCTGATACCGTAATTAAGGTAATTGAGTATCTTATCAGGCTGAATGCCGGTACCGGTAAAATCGATGATATTGACCATTTGGGAAACCGTCGCGTTAAGAGCGTGGGGGAGTTAGTGCAGAATCAGGTGCGCATCGGACTTTCTCGAGTTGAGCGTTCAATTAAGGAAAGGTTAAGCATCTTAGGGGAGTTTGATAATTTGAACGTGCACTACCTGATTAACTCTAAACTTTTAAGTAACCAGATCCGCGATTTCTTCGGTCGCAGCCAATTATCTCAGTTTATGGATCAGATTAATCCTTTAGCTGAGATGACGCATAAGCGCCGTTTAAGCGCTTTAGGTCCGGGGGGTCTTTCGCGCGAAAGAGCAGGTTTTGAAGTAAGGGATATCCATCCATCACATTATGGCAGGGTTTGCCCTATCGAAACTCCTGAAGGCCCGAATATTGGTTTAATTGCTTCTTTGAGTTGTTTTGCGCGTATCAACTCTTTAGGTCTAATTGAAACCCCCTATCGTAAAGTGGAGGATGGCCGCGTAACCAAGAAATTTGAATATTTAACCGCGGATATTGAAGAGGATAAGATAATTGCCCAGGCTGATGTTGCATTAGACAGCGAGGGAAGGTTTGTAGATAAGTTTGTTACCTGTCGTTATAAGGAGGATTTCCCGAAGGTTTTGGCAAAAGATGTGCAATACATGGATGTCTCAGCCAAGCAGCTGGTTTCTGTTGCTGCGGCGTTAATTCCTTTTCTGGAGCATGATGATGCTAACCGTGCGCTTATGGGCTCAAACATGCAAAGACAGGCAGTACCCCTTATGATTACCGAGTCTCCTCTGGTAGGGACTGATATGGAGGCAAAGGTAGCCCAGGACTCTGGCACAGTAGTCATTGCCCAGGATTCCGGTAAAATAACCAGCGTAGATTCTTCTTCAATTACCGTGGGCAAGAAGATTTACTATTTGAAGAAATTTCTGCGCACTAATGCAGATACCTCGATAAACCAAAGGCCGCTAGTCAGCTTAGGTGAGCGCATAGAGAAGGGGCAGGCAATCGCTGATGGGATTGCTACTAAAGGCGGCGAGTTGGCTTTGGGTAAGAATGTTTTGGTAGCTTTTATGCCCTGGAGAGGTTATAACTTTGAAGACGCAATTCTTGTAAGCGAGAAATTAATCAAGGATGATACCTTTACCTCCATACACATCGAAGAGTTTGAGATTGAGGCTGCGGAAACCAGGCTGGGTAATGAAGAGATTACTCGCGATATTCCTAATGTAAGCGAAGAGGCTTTAAAGAATCTGGATGAGGATGGAATTATCCGCGTGGGCGCGGAGGTGAACGCCGGGGATATCCTGGTGGGCAAGATTACGCCAAAGACTGATTCTGAGCCAAGCTCCGAAGAGAGATTATTGCGTGCGATCTTTGGCGAGAAGGCAGGGGATGTGCGCGATACCTCTCTGGTTGTTCCTCCTGGCGTTGAAGGCGTGGTTATTGATGTGCATGTTTTTCAGCGCAAAGATCGCGGACGTAAGACAAAAGAAGAGAAAACCAAGGAGTTAGCTAAGATTCGCGAGCTCAAGGCTTACTATAAACAGGAGATTGAGTTTTTGCAGATTGAGAAGACTGTGCGTTTAGCCCAGGTTTTAGGAATAGATAAGAAGAAGGTAGAGAAGTTTGATTTTAGCGATAATGATGAGGCAAAGATCCTGGCTGCTTCTTTTGATGAACAAATGCAAGAGTTGTTAGCTGAAGAGGAGCAGGAGATTGAAAAGGTGCGCCGCGGAGATGAATTACCCACGGGTATTTTAAAAAGAGTGGTAGTTTACATTGCTACTAAGCGTAAGCTTTCCGAGGGGGATAAGCTCGCCGGTCGCCATGGAAATAAGGGTGTAGTGGCCAGGATTATACCAGAAGAAAATATGCCTTATATGCCTGATGGCACTCCGGTAGATGTAGTTTTAAACCCATTAGGTGTCCCTTCGCGTATGAATGTAGGCCAGATCCTGGAATGCCATTTAGGATGGGCGGTTAAGGCCTTAGGTTTAAGCGTGAATTGCCCGATATTTGATGGGGCTAAGGAGACTGAAATTAAGGAGTTGTTAAAAAAGGCGCAGCTTCCTGAGGATGGCAAGATCACTCTCTATGATGGATATAGCGGAGAGCCTTTTGATCAGAAGGTAACCGTTGGATATATGTATGTTTTAAAATTGATCCATTTAGTTGATGAAAAGATACACGCGCGTTCAATTGGCCCGTATTCCTTGGTTACTCAACAGCCATTAGGTGGTAAGGCGCAGTTTGGCGGGCAGAGGTTAGGAGAAATGGAAGTTTGGGCCCTTGAGGCTTATGGGGCGGCATTTACCTTACAGGAGATGCTTACTGTTAAGAGTGATGATGTGAGCGGCAGGACGCGTATTTATGAGGCAATAGTTAAGGGTGAGCAGCGCCTGACCCATGGGACCCCGGAGTCGTTTAATGTTTTAATCAAAGAATTACAAGGCTTGTGCCTTGATATCAAAACAGAAAAGGCTAAATAATGGAAGAGATCGTCTCATTTGATAGTATTTCGATTAAAATCGCCAGCTCCCAGGTGATTAAGCTCTGGTCTAAGGGCGAGGTCAAAAAAGCAGAAACTATTAATTACCGTACGCTTAAGCCGGAAAAGGATGGGCTGTTTTGCGAAAAGATCTTTGGGCCAGTGCGTGATTGGGAGTGTAACTGCGGTAAGTATAAAGGCATCAAGTTTAAAGGGATTACCTGCGACCGTTGCGGCGTAACAGTGGATCGCTCAAGTGTCAGACGTGAGCGCATAGGGCATATTGATTTAGCTACGCCAGTTACACATATCTGGTTTTTTAAAGCTGTGCCCAGCCGCATGAGCGCGTTGCTGGATATCGGGCTAAGGGACCTAGAAAGGATTATTTATTACGAAGAGTACGTGGTTGTTGATCCAGGGACTACTCCTTTAAAGAAAAAAGAGCTGCTTACTGATGAGCAGTACCAGGAGGCATTAAATAAGTACGGGACAAACTTTAAGGCTAAGATAGGCGCTGAGGCGATATCCGAGCTTTTAAGAGAGCTGGACCTGGATGCGGTTTGCCGTAAATTCAGGAAGGATTTAGAGAAGTCCAAGGATGTTTTAAGCAACCGCAAGGCGATTAAGAACCTAAAAATAGTTGAAGATTTTAAGAAGAGCGGCAATAAGCCTGAGTGGATGATTTTAAGTATCCTTCCGGTAATCCCGCCAGATTTACGCCCGCTGGTACCGCTTGAAGGCGGAAGATTTGCCACCAGCGACCTCAATGATTTATACCGGAGGGTAATCAACCGTAATAACCGCCTAAGGAAATTAATGGAGTTAAGCGCTCCCGAGATAATCATACGTAACGAAAAACGCATGCTTCAGGAGGCAGTGGATGCGCTTTTAGATAATGGCCGACATGGTAAGCCCGTAAACGGAGCAAATAACCGGCCGTTAAAATCTCTTTCAGATATGCTTAAAGGCAAGCAGGGCAGATTTAGGCAGAATCTGCTTGGTAAACGCGTAGATTATTCAGGCCGTTCAGTTATTGTCGTCGGCCCGGAGCTGAAATTACATGAATGTGGCCTTCCGAAACAAATGGCCCTGGAGCTATTTGAGCCGTTCATTATTAAGAAGTTAAGAGAAAAAGGTTTTGTGCATACAATTAAAGGCGCCCGCCGAATGGTTGAGCGCGGCAAGATTGAGGTCTGGGATATTCTGGACGAAGTAATTAAAGACCATCCGGTTATGCTTAACCGTGCGCCTACCTTGCACCGCCTGGGTATCCAGGCCTTTCAGCCATTATTGATTGAAGGTAAATCCATAAAAATACACCCCCTGGTCTGTACTGCTTTTAATGCAGATTTTGACGGAGACCAGATGGCCGTACATGTGCCCTTATCTTTAGAGTCGCAATTAGAGACTAAGGTGTTGATTATGGCTATTAATAATATTTTTTCTCCTGCAGATGGACGTCCGGTGATTTCTCCTACCCAGGATATTATTTTGGGTGTTTCATATCTCAGTAAAGAGAAACCAGGGGCATTGGGTGAAGGTAAAATTTTCTCTAGCGCCGATGAGGTCCTGGTAGCTTATGATGATAAAGCAGCGGAGTTGCATGCCAAGATAAAGTTTCGCGTTAATTCTTTATACGATTTTGATCAGAAGAAGGTAATTGACGAAAGGCAGATGATTACTACTACTGTGGGCCGGGTATTATTCAACCAGGTTTTACCCAACGAATTCGGTTTTGTTAACCGGGAATTAAATAAAAGCAGGGTTAGTGATATAGTGGTCAGCTGCTATAAGAGATTTGGCCACGCTGTAACCATTAAACTATTGGATGATATTAAGCGCTTAGGTTTTGAGATGGGCACCCTAGGAGGTATCTCTATCGGCATTGATGATATGACTGTACCTTTGGAGAAGCCAGAGGTTTTAAGGGAGTCCAAAGAAGAGGTTTCTAAAGTAGAGGATCAATACCGCAAAGGTATTATCACCTATAGTGAGCGTAAGTCCAAGGTTATCGATATCTGGACGCATACAACAGATAAAATCTCTGATTTATTGTTTAAAGGGATGCAGTCTTTTAATCCTATTTTTATGATGGCTGATAGCGGTGCGCGTGGATCGCGCCTACAGGTTAGGCAGCTGGATGGTATGCGTGGTCTGATGGCCAAGCCCAGCGGCGAGATCATCGAGAATCCTATTACCGCAAACTT